>Ga0160485_100006_pt1 | contig 613700 bp, 573 predicted proteins | sample DIDnMG_2_FD_108224 | JGI IMG/M metagenome (GOLD analysis project Ga0160485, IMG submission 108224) | Enriched soil microbial communities from UW Madison campus, WI, USA - DID2878_E24_Lignin MG | ecosystem: Environmental > Terrestrial > Soil > Unclassified | place: USA: Madison, Wisconsin...
CGCTACGGGGCAACCTGCGGTGCTCGCGTTTCGCGGGGTCTCGCAGAACTCGCTTCGCTCAAACAGCTGCGAGCCCTTATCCGCGAAACGCTCCGCTCCTCGGCGCAGCCAGAGGGGAGGGGAGCCCACTCGGGCCTTTGCTTCGCTCGGCCCCATGTGGCACAGCCGCTGCGCGGCTGCGCCCCCGCGCCGAGCGCAGCAATGGCGCGTCCGGTTTCCAACGCCCTTCTGGCTGCGCCGAGGAGCGGAGCGTTTCCGGCCTCAGCCCAACGCAAGGAGCGCAGCGATGAACCTCTCGCTGCCCTTCGTGCGCCGCCCCATCGGCACGGTGCTCCTGACCATCGGCGTTGCGCTGGCCGGCATTGCCGCCTTCTTCGTGCTGCCGGTGTCGCCGCTGCCGCAGGTCGACTACCCGGTCATTTCCGTCAACGCGTCCATTCCGGGCGCGAGCCCCGAGACCATGGCCACCAGCGTGGCCACGCCGCTGGAGCGGCACCTGGGCACCATCGCGGGCGTCAACGAGATGACCTCGACCAGCTCGGTCGGCACCTCGCGCGTCACGCTGCAGTTCGACCTGAGCCGCGACATCAACGGCGCCGCGCGCGAAGTGCAGGCCGCCATCAGCGCCAGCCGGGTCGACCTGCCCGCCACGCTGCGCAGCAACCCGACCTACCGCAAGGCGAACCCGGCCTCGTCGCCGGTGATCATCCTGGCGCTCACCTCCAAGACCAAGACGCCGGGCCAGATCTACGACGCGGTCTCCAACATCGTGAGCCAGCGGCTGTCGCAGGTGGAGGGCGTGGGCGACGTCGAAATCGGCGGCGGCTCTCTGCCCGCGGTGCGCATCGAGCTGCTGCCGTTCGCGCTCAACCGCTACGGCATCAGCACCGAGGACGTGCGCGCCGCCATCCAGGCCTCCAACGCCAACCGGCCCAAGGGCATGGTGCAGGGCGAGGGCCGCAAGCTGCAGATCTACACCCAGACGCCGGCCCTGCGCGCGAGCGACTACGCGCCCATGGTCATTGCCTGGCGCAACGGCGCGGCGGTGCGGCTGCAGGACGTGGCCGAGGTGCTCGACGGCGTGGAAGACACGCGCACGCTGGGCCTGTTCAACGGCGAGCCCGCGATCATCGTGCTGATCACGCGGCAGCCCTCGGCCAACATCATCGAGACGGTCGACAGCGTGCGCGCGCTGCTGCCCGAGCTGCAGGCGCAGCTGCCGCCCGACGTCACGCTGCAGGTGGCCTCGGACAGCACCAACTCCATCCGCGGCTCGCTGCGCGAAGTCGAGTTCACGCTGGTCATCTCCGTCATCCTGGTGGTGCTGGTGGTGAGCCTGTTCCTGCGCAGCGTGCGCGCGACCATCGTGCCGGCGGTGGCCACGGTGGCGGCGCTGCTGGGCACCTTCGGGGTGATGTACCTGCTGGGCTTCAGCCTCAACAACCTGAGCCTGATGGCGCTCACTGTGGCCACGGGCTTCGTGGTGGACGACGCCATCGTGGTGCTGGAGAACACCAGCCGGCACATCGAGTCGGGCATGACGCGCATGAAGGCGGCCTTGCTGGGCGCCAAGGAAGTCGGCTTCACCGTGCTGTCGATCAGCGTGTCGCTGGTGGCGGTGTTCATTCCGCTGCTGTTCATGGGCGGGCAGGTGGGGCGGCTGTTCCGCGAGTTCGCGGTCACGCTGTCGGCGGCGGTGATGATCTCGCTCGTCATCTCGCTGACCACCACGCCCATGATGTGCGCCTGGATGCTCAAGCCCGGCGGCGAGCATGACAAGGACAAGCCGCAGGGCCGCCTGGGTCGCATGGCCGCGCGCAGCTACGACTGGGTGCTCAAGCGCTACGAGCACAGCCTCGACTGGGCGCTGGACAGCAAGGGGCTGGTCATGCTGATCCTGGTGGCGGTGGTCGGGCTCAACGTGTATCTGTTCAGCGCCACGCCCAAGGGCTTCTTCCCGCAGCAGGACAGCGGCCAGCTCAACGGCGGCCTGCGCGCCGACCAGAGCATTTCGTCCAAGGCCATGGCCGCCAAGCTGCGCGAGGTGGTCGACATCATCCGCGCCGACGAGGCGGTCGACACCGTGGTCGGCTTCACCGGCGGCAGCCGGGCGGGCGGCGGCTTCATGTTCGTCAACCTGAAGCCGGCCAGCCAGCGCAAGGACAGCGGCCTGGCCGTGATCGCGCGGCTGCGGCCCAAGCTCAATGCGGTGGCCGGCCTGCGCGTGTTCCTGGGCACCGTGCAGGACGTCCGCTCGGGCGGGCGCTCCAGCAATTCGACCTACCAGTACACGCTCAAGAGCGACAGCCTGGCCGACCTGCGCACCTGGGCCTCCAAGCTGGCCGACGAAATGAAGCTGCAGCCGGTGCTGACCGACATCGACACCGACCAGACCGAGAACGGCGTCGAGACCATGGCGCAGGTCGACAAGAACACCGCGAACCGGCTCGGCGTGACCTCCACCGCCGTGGACAACGCGCTGTACAACGCCTTCGGCCAGCGGCAGGTGGCGACCATCTACACCGAGCTCAACCAGTACCACGTGATCATGGAATGGGCGCCGCGCTACACGCTCAGCCCCAATGCGCTGAGCGACGTGTATGTGCCGGCCACCAGGACCACGGTGGTGGCGGGGCAGGCGGTGACCACGCAGGTCGCGGCGCCGACCACGACTTCCAACTCGGCGCAGTCGGGCAGCAAGACGAGCACGAGCACGGCCGCGGCTTCCGGTTCGAGCGCGTCCAGCACCTCGGTGCCGGTGTCGGCCAACCCGGCGCTGCGCAATGCCTCGTCGGGCAACGTGCTGAGCAACACGGCCACGTCCCTGGTGCCGCTGTCCGCGGTGGCGAAGTTCTACGAAAGCTCAGTGGCCACTTCGGTCAGCCACCAGGACGGCGAACTGGCGACCACCATCTCGTTCAACCTGGTGGAAGGCGCCAACCTGGGCGACGCCCGCGAAGCCATCGCCAAGGCCGAGGCCAACATCGCCATGCCGACCAACGTGCGCGGCGCGTTCGCGGGCACGGCGGCGAGCGCGCAGCAGTCGCAGAGCCAGCAGGCCATGCTGATCCTGGCGGCGCTGGTCGTCATCTACATCGTGCTGGGCATCCTGTACGAGAGCCTGGTGCACCCGATCACCGTGCTGTCGACGCTGCCTTCTGCCGGCGTGGGCGCGGTGCTGGCGCTGCTGATGTTCCGCATGGAGTTCTCGATCATTGCGCTGATCGGCGTGTTCCTGCTGATCGGCATCGTCAAGAAGAACGCCATCCTGATCATCGACTTTGCGCTGGAGGCCGAGCGCTCGCGCGGCCTCAGCCCGCTGGAGGCGGTGCGCGAGGCCTGCCTGCTGCGCTTCCGCCCCATCCTCATGACCACCATGGCCGCCGCGCTGGGCGCGCTGCCGCTGGCCATCGGCTTCGGCGAAGGCGCCGAGCTGCGCCGGCCGCTGGGCGTGGCCATCATCGGCGGGCTGATCGCCAGCCAGATGCTGACCCTGCTGACCACGCCGGTGGTCTACCTGCTGCTGGACAAGCTGCGCCGCCGCAGCGCCCACGAACACGAACTGAGCCGTGCCACGACCGCCTGAGACCATCGCCATGAAAGCACTGCTTCCTTCTTCTCATTTCCGCGCGCCGGGCCGCCTTTCGCTTTCGGCGCTCGCGCTGGCCGCGCTGCTCGCGGGTTGCTCGGTCGGCCCGCTCTACCACCAGCCCGTGACCGCATTGCCCAACGACTGGAAGGAGCAGAAGGCCGCCGAAGGCTGGCTGCCCGCCGCGCCGGCCGACGCGCTGGACCGCGGCGAGTGGTGGAAGCTGTTCGGCGACCCGACGCTCGACGAGCTGGCCTCGCGGGTGCAGGTGTCGAACCAGAACATCGCCGCGGCGGTCGCCAACTACGCCAATGCACAGGCGCTGGTGCGCGGGCAGCGCGCGGGGCTGTTCCCGCAGGTGTCGCTCAACGGATCCGGCAGGCGCTCGGACACGGGCAGCACCAGTCCTTCCAACGCTTTCTCCGCCACGCTCGACGCGACTTGGGCACCCGACGTCTGGGGCCGGCTGCGCGAGTCGGTGAACAGCGCGTCGGCCAATGCGCAGGCCAGCGAGGCCGACCTGGCATCGGCGCGCCTGTCGGCCATCGGCAACCTGGCCACCAACTACCTGTCGCTGCGCGAGGCCGACGTGGAGATCGGGCTGCTCGACCAGACCATCGAAGGCTACGAACGCGCCTACACCATCACCAGCAACCGCTACAACGCCGCCATCGCCGCGCAGTCCGACGTGCTGCAGGCGCAGAGCCAGCTGGCCACGGCCCGCGCCACGCGCCTGTCGCTGGTGCGCAACCGCGCCACCTACGAGCACGCCATCGCGATGCTGGTGGGCGCGGTGCCGGCCGATTTCAGCCTGCCGCCCGCCGCGTGGAAGCAGACCGTGCCCGGCATTCCGACCGGCGTGCCTTCGACCCTGCTGCAGCGCCGGCCCGACATCGCGTCCGCCGAGCGCTCGGTGGCCTCGGCCAACTCGCAGATCGGCATTGCGCGTTCCGCCTATTTCCCGAGCTTCAACCTCAGCGCGGCAGTCGGCGGCAGCGCCAGCCGGGTCGGCGACCTGTTCAATGCGTCGAATTCGCTCTGGTCGCTCGGCCTGTCGGCGGCGCAGGTGCTGTTCGACGCGGGCGCCATCTCGGCCAACGTGGACGCGGCAAAGGCCAGCTACGACGCCAGCGTGGCGCGCTATCGCCAGACCGTGCTCGCCGCGTTCCAAGGCGTGGAGGACCAGCTCACCGCGGGTGCCACGCTGGCGCAGCAGGAAGGCATGTACCGCGAGGCCTCCGCGGCCGCGGACAAGACCGAGCAGATCCTGCTCAACCAGTACCGCTCGGCCCTGGTGGCCTACACCGACGTGGTGACTGCCCAGGTGGCCGCGCTGAACGCGCGGCGCACGCTGGTGCAGGTGCAACTCAACCGGCAACTCGCGGCCGTCTCGCTGATCCAGGCGCTCGGCGGCGGCTGGCATGCGGGCTGGATGCAAGGCGAGGTGCCGCCAGGGCAGCCTGCCGCCTCACCGGCCCCCCCCGCCACACCGGCCTCACCGGCCTCACCGGCCTCAGCCGCCAGGCCGTGATCGCCTGATCACCCGGCCCCCGTCGGGGGAGGCGCCGGGTCACGTTCCGATGACGCGTCGCCGGTCAGTGCGCCGGACGGTCCATCGCATGGCCGAGATAGTCCTTGTCGGTCACCAGCACCCACAGCGCCAGCACCAGGATCACCGCGGCCACGAGCACTGCGTTGATCAAGGCCGTTTCCGAGCCACGGAACCCGACCAGCCAGGGCGACACCGCGAGCCAGGCCGCCAGCGCGACCTCGGTCCATTCTTCCCACTGTCGCGGCACGAAGGTCGCGCCCAGCGCCACGGCGCCCAGCACGATGCCGGTCGCCACCATCGTCCACATCGCGGACTGCATGTCCGAAAAACCCAGGACCCAGGGCGAGATGATGAGCCACGCGCCGGCGACGGCGTTGACTGGATCCTGCCAATGCTTGACTTGTTTCATGGCTGTTACTCCTGTCGCGACAAGGCATCGCGCCAGTTTTTGACCTTCATTTCAGAACGCGGTTCCGTTTTGTAGGCGTTGCCGGGCAGAAACTTAAAAAAATGCACCTAAAAGGTGCCGTTTAGTACTTCCCAAGTACGACTACAGTGATTATTCTTAAATGTGTTAGTAAATGTTATAAATTTTTGCCTGTTCATCGAAAAAGTCCGAAAACTGATTTTTACGGAAATCGGGGATATGAAGCTTTGATACCGGGCCGTACCATCCGCGCGGCCCGATCCCGGGCGCACCGTTTCCGATTTCCGATGACCCCCCCAGATACCTCCCGGACACGCGCGTTGTCCGTGGCCGATACGCTGCGCAATCGCATCTTCGACGGTGCGATCGCACCCGGTTCCCACCTGATGGAGATCACCCTCGCCAACGAGCTGGGCGTGTCGCGCACGCCTGTGCGCGGCGCGATGGCGCGGCTGGCCGACGAGGGGTTGCTGGTCTACCTGCCGAACAAGGGTTTCCAGGTGCGCCGCTTCAACGCCAAGGACGTGTTCGACGCCTTCAGCGTGCGCGCCAACCTCGAGGGCATGGGCTGCCGCATCGTCGGCGAGCGCGGGCTGGACGGCTCCGCGCTGGAACAACTGGTGGCCATGCTCGCAGAGCAGCACGAGGTGATGCGCTCCGACGGCTGGAGCGACGAACGCGCCACGCGCTGGCACGACCTGAACCTCGACTTCCACCGCAAGCTGCTCATGCTGGCCGAGAACCGCTGGCTGAGCGAGGCGGTAGGCCGCGCCTACCAGTTGCCGATCATCTTCGACAGCAATCTGCGTCCGCACAACCGCGACGCGTCGTTGCCGCTCTACCACCGCGCGCAGGCCGAGCGCGCGCTGGAAGAACACCGCCAGATCGTCGAGTCGCTCAGCCGCGGTGAAGCCGTCGACGCCGAGGCGCTCATGCGCGAGCACATCACCGCCAACCGCGACCTGCTGGTGCGCCACCTCGGCAAGCAGAGCGGCCGGGTGCGCGCGCTGGCCTGACCCGCTCGGCGCGGGGCTTCAGCCTCCGCGCACCGCCGGCGGCACCAGGTACGCCCCCGATTCGAACAACTGTGCTTCGGTCTGGTCGATGCGCCGGATACCCGGCTTGCCCGCGCGGCTGGCCAGCAGTTCGACCAGCGCCTCCGTCAACGCGGGCCCTGTATCGAGGCGCTGGCGCAGTTCAGCATGGCGCGGGCGCGCGCCGCCTGCGAAGCGGCCAGCGGCCTGCCGGTGCTGACTACCGTCGACAGCGCGGTGCGCGCGCTGCGCCGGCGCTCATCAGCGTGAGGCGCGCGTGTTTTCGATGACCGAGAACAGCGCCGTCATCGCGATCTGCGCCGCATCGCCGCGGCCCAGCCGGCGCGTGACCAAGCTCTCGCGGTCGGTGCCCTCCAGGCCCTGCGACAGGCGCCGGTAGATGTCCGCCGAAGGCATGGTCGCCGACGTGCCGAGCGCGTCGCAGTAGGTGTCGGCGAGGATGCGTGTGAGCTCCTCGCTCTGCGCGTTCGACAGCTTCATCGGGTCGCCCGCGAAGACGGCGGCAATGCAGCGCAGCAGGTAGGCCTGCGTCTCCAGCGAGAACGACTGCTGCCGCACATAGCACTCGAAGGCGCCCCAGAACAGCGCCTCGGAGGTGCGGCGCCAGCTCTCGAGCACCTTGCGCGCCTTGGCCACCAGGTCGGCATGCGCGTCGCCGGGCTCGGTCGGGCGCAGGGCCAGTCCCTGCAGGGTGAGCGAGACCTCGGGCGCGGCGGCGCCGAGGATGAAGCTCCAGAACTTCCAGCGGGCGTACCACTTCTTGTCGTGCGCCGGGTCCAGCGGCTCGAGCAGCCAGAAGTCGATGCTCTGGGCCGCGTCGGTGCGCTGTCCGGCGGCGATGCCGTCACCCAGGTCCAGCTCCTGCATGACCGATTCCATGCGGTCGGCGGCAATGTGCCCCTGCGCCACGATGCCGGTGCCGTGGCCGGCGCGGTCGATCTCGCGCAGCCGTTGCATCAGCTGGCGCAACTCGCCGGCCGACGCGCCGGTGGCCCGGACCACCCGCCGCATCGACGCGCACTGCTCCTCCTCGATGTCCCGCGCGTTCTTGCGGCGGTCCTCGCCATGGTCTTCGGCAGTCGAGACATGCTCTTCGAGGCGGTCCGCGAGGGTGGAGGTGGGCATCGGTGAAACTCCCCCGGATCAACCCGTCCGGGCGGTTTCCACTATGGGTCAACGCGGCGCCGCGGCATATCACCTGAACTAGGTATGCTGACCTGCACCTGAACGCCGGCCGCCGGCGCCATCGTGATAATTGCGGCTCTTTCAAGGAGTACGCGTGGACATCGTTTTGCTGGTCAAGGCCGCCATCATGGGCATCGTGGAGGGGCTGACCGAATTCCTGCCGATCTCGTCGACCGGCCACCTCATTCTTGCCGGCTCGCTGCTCGGCTTCGACGACGACAAGGCCAAGGTCTTCGACATCGCCATCCAGACCGGCGCGATCTTCGCGGTGGTGCTGGTCTACTGGGAAAAGATCAGGTCGACCGTGGTCGCGCTGCCCCGGCAGCCGCGGGCGCAGCGGCTGGCGCTGAACATCTTCATCGGCTTCCTGCCGGCGGTGGTGCTGGGCCTGCTGTTCGGCAAGGTCATCAAGGCGCACCTGTTCATCCCGACCGTGGTGGCAAGCACCTTCATCATCGGCGGCTTCATCATTCTCTGGGCCGAAAAGCGGCCGCCGGGCTCGGTGCGCATCGAGCACGTGGACGACATGACGCCCTGGGACGCGCTCAAGGTCGGACTGGTGCAGTGCTTCGCGATGATCCCCGGCACCAGCCGCAGCGGCTCGACCATCATCGGCGGCATGCTGCTGGGCTTGTCGCGGCAGGCGGCGACCGACTTCTCTTTCTTCCTGGCCATTCCGACGCTCATCGGCGCGGGCGTGTACAGCCTCTACAAGGAGCGCGCGCTGCTGTCGGTGGCCGACATTCCGCTGTTCGCCGTGGGGCTGGTGTTCTCGTTCGTGAGTGCCTGGCTGTGCGTGCGCTGGCTGCTGCGCTACATCAGCACCCACAACTTCGTTCCGTTCGCCTGGTATCGCATCGTGTTCGGCATCGTCGTGCTGGCCACGGCGTGGACCGGCACGGTGGTCTGGGCCGACTGAGGCGGTTCCGTTCAGGCCTGCGCGGCCAGCGGCATGCGCAGCAGCACCTGCGTTTCGCCGGGCCGTGACTGCAGCTGCAGCTGCGCCCCGAGCCGCCGCGCGCGGGCATGCAGGCTGCGCAGGCCAGCACCGGCGGCCTTCTCGATGTTCTCCACGGCAAAGCCACGGCCGTCGTCTCGCACGCTGAGCCGAAGCTCCGCACCGGCGCGCGCCACGCTCACGTCCACGCGCCGGCTGGCGCTGTGCTTGAGCACGTTGGTCAGCGCCTCCTGCAGGAAGCGCATCAGGTCGAGGCTCTGTGACGCGGGCAGCTCGAGCGTCTCGATGTTCGACACGCTCCAGCGGCAGTCGATGCCGTTGGCCTCCAGCAGCTGCGCGCTGCGGTAGCGCATCGGCGCCAGCAGCTCGCCCAGCGCGCGGGCGCCGTCGTCGCGGCCGGTGGCGTCGATGATCAGCCGCAGGTCGTCGCGCAGATGCTTGAGCATGGCGAGCAGCTCGGGCGCGCCGAGGTCCCCGGGGGTGCGCTCCAGCTTGGCGATGCTGCCCACCAGCATGCCGCCGAGACCGTCGTGCAGGTCGCTCACCAGGTTCACCCGCTCGCCGATGCGCGCATGCGTCAGCTCCAGCGCATGCTGCTGCGCCAGCGTGGCGGCCAGCTCGGCCTTGGCGGCGTTCACTTCCTCGATGAGTTCGGTGTTGAAGTTCTCGATGCGCTCGAGGCTCTTCACGAACTGCGCGGCCAGCGTCAGCGCCATGCCCAGCAGCAGGATGTACGAGGACATCGTCGTGTAGTAGGTGTTGCTGTCGATGATCTGCGTGAACACCAGCAGGTCGTGCGCATCGGTGAGCGCCGACACCGCCATGAACGGGGCGAGCGGGCGCATCGGGCTGTCGCGGTGGCGCAGGGCATGCACGATGGCGGTGCCGTTCACGGCCATGACCGTGAGCCCGCCCACCAGGGTCCAGACGGCGCGGTGCGCGATCAGGTCGGCACCGGGCGCCAGCCACAGGTCGAGCACGCCGGCCATCGCCAGCAGCAGCGCCGCGCTTTCCAGGCGCGGCATGCGCCGCCCGCAGAAGCGCAGCGCGAAGACCACGTAAGACACGCCGAACACCAGCAGCAGGGAAACGTTCAGCGCCTGCCAGCCGTGATTGCTGGCAAAGGGCCAGGGGCTGGTCGCGATCTGGTTGTAGCCGAACAGCAGCCACAGCACCGACATCAGCGCGAACCAGCCGTAGGCCGTCTCGCGCCGGCGCAGCAGCCACAGCGCGGCGAAGAAGGCCGAGGCCGCCGCGCTCACCGCCAGGCCCAGCACCTGCAGGTCGCGGCGGATCAGGCGCTCGCGCTCGAAATCCGCCTGCATCGCGGCCGGCGTGCCCAGGCTCACAGGCCCCAGCCCCGCCTGGTAGGCGAACAGGCCCGACACACGCACCAGCAGCGTGTTGGTGCCGGGCTTGAGCAGCGGCGGTGCCAGCAGCCAGTAGCGCGGCGTGTTCCAGGCGCGCGTGAGCGGCTCGACCAGGCTGTCGTCGCGCGAAATCGGCGTGCCGTTGAGCGACACCTCGCCGGCCATGTTCAGGTAGTGCAGCAGCAGGCCGGCTTCGTGCACCTGCGCGGGCTGGTCCCAGGTCAGCCTGTACCAGACCACGCCGTCGAAGCCCGGCCAGCGCGCGGCCCAGCTGTCGGGCAGGGTGACGGGCGTCCAGCCCTCGGCGGGCGGGGCCGTGTCGTTCCAGCCGTTGCCGCGCACGGCCTCCACGCGCAGCGCGGGTGCCTCCGCGCCGGCCTGAGCAAAGGCCGCGGGGGCCGCGAGAAGGAAGAGGAGCAGCGCGCCCGTCAGCGCAGCAAGCCATGCCGCCGCGCCTGGAAGACGGCTTCGGTGCGCGAGTTGACGGCCAGCTTGCGGTAGATGTTCTTGGTGTGGCATTCCACGGTCAGTCTGGAGATCGACAGCGACTCTGCCATGTCGCGGTTGCTCAGGCCCTGCGACACGAGCTCGAGGATCTTGTGCTCGCGGCGCGTCAGCGCGGCCGGCGCCGGTTCGCCGGGGGCGCTGGCCTGTGCGTCGGCCGGCGCCTGCTGCGTCGCGAGCCAGCCGAGGATGTGGCGCGCGATGCTGGGGTCGATGGGCGCGCCGCCTTGCTGGATGCTGCGCAGCGCAATGCCCAGCTCGACGTCGTCGCGCTCCTTCAGCAGGTAGCCGATGGCGCCCGCGCGCAGAGCCGCAAAGATGATTTCCTCGGTGCGCCAGGCCGAGATCACCACCGCAGGCACGCGCGGGTGGTGCGCCCGCAGCCAGCCGATCAGCTCCACGCCGCTGCCGTCGGGCAGGCCGATGTCCACCAGCACCACGCCGTACTCATGTTCGCCGAGCAGCTGCCGCGCCCCCGCGACGCTGTCGGCAGCCGCAATGCGGTTGCCGTTGCAGCCGAGCGTGGACAGCACGTGGCGCAGGCGCTCCTGCATGGCCGGGTCGTCCTCGACGATGAGGGCGGGGCTCAGCGAGACAGGTTCTGCGTCTTCGACAGGGGCTCGGGACATTCGAGGGCTCTTCGGCCGGCGCGGCGCGAGGGTTGGAACGGGTCAGCCATTTTCCGTGCTGGGCACCAAGTATGTCCCCGGCAGGCGGCACATGATCGCGTACGGCGAGCTCGTGACCGGCTCCAGGTGCCGCGCTGCCGTGCGAAAGCCCAGCCGCTCATAGAACGCCACGCTGCGCGGCGTGAAGGTTTCCAGGAAGCAGGGCACGCCCGCCGCGTCGGCCTCGGCCAGCGTCGGCGCCAGCAGCCGGGCGCCCAGTCCGCGCCCCTGCGCGGCGGGAGAGACGCCCAGGATCGACAGATACCAGGCGCCTTCCGGCACCACGGCCGGCGCACGCGCGGCCATGAATTCGACGATGCGGTGGTAGTTGCCGTGGCCTCGCGGGCCCAGCGTGGCCAGGAGGAATTCGTTCTTCGCCGCCGATTCGACCGCGTCCACCGCCTCCGTGCGCGGCAGCAGCCAGGCGGCCGCGCCTAGTTGGCCGTCTTCCGTCGCCAGGCAGCGCCCGGTTCTCTCAGCCTCGCCCAGCGAGTAGCCGAAGTAGGAGGCCAGCACCGCCTTGCGGGCGGCCATGTCGTGCTCGAAATCGACGGAGATCGCGAGATAGAAGGGATCGACGATCAGTGCGTCGGCCAGCGCGGGCGTGGAAGGGAATTCGGATTCGGGCTTCTTCATGACCCGCGCGATTCTAGGCAGGGCAACCCCTTTTCCGGGTTTGCCGCGTCTGCCTCAGGCCGGGTCCGCCTTGGCCTTGGAGCGCAGCCTTTTCGCTTCTTGCGCCAGGAAGCGGTACAGCTTCGGGTCGTCGGCGTAGCCCACGTTGAAGCGCAGCCACGGCGTGGGCCGCAGATCGGTGCGAAAGAGGTCGCCCGGCGCCAGCAGGAAGCTCTCGGCAATGGCGCGTTGCGCCAGCGCGCGCATGTCGACATCGTCGCGCTCGAAGCGTGCCCACAGAAACGGCCCGCCCGCCGGCCGCGTGAACAGCTGCATGCCTGCCGCCTCCAGCCGGTCGCACACCGTGCGCTGGGCCGCCTGCAGCTGTTCGGCCAGCTTGGCCACGTGGGCGCGGTAGCGGCCCTCCACCAGCACGCCGTGCAGCAGCCGCTCGGTGAGCTCCGAGGTGGTGAGGCTGTTGACCATCTTCTGCAGGATCATCTTCTCGGCGAACTCCTCGCTGCAGGCGACGAAGCCCACGCGCAGCGCGGGCGACACCGTCTTGGAGAAGCTGCCGACATGGATCACGCGGCGCAGCCGGTCGAGGCTCGCAAGCGGGGTGGCGGCGCCCGGCGGCTCCAGGCCGGCCATCACGTCGTTGTCGACGATGTGGAAGTCGAGCTGCTCCGCCAGCCGCAGCATCTGGTACGCCACGGCCGGCGTGCACTGGCTGCCCGTGGGATTGTGCAGGTTGCCGGACGTGAAGAAGGCCTTGGCGCCGTGGCGCTGCGCCAGCGCCTGCAGCGCCGCGAGGTCGGGGCCGTTCACGGTGCGCTCCACGCCCACCAGCTTCAGGTCCAGCGAGCGCAGCATCGCGTACAGGTTGGTGGAGCCGGGCTCGTCGACCAGCACCACGTCGCGCGGCTGCAGCAGGCAGCGCGCCACCAGGTTCAGCGCCTGCGAGGCGCCGTGCGTCAGCACGATCTGGTGCGGCGCGGTCTCGATGCCCTGCTGCGCGAGCAGCGTCTGTATCTGCTGGCGCAGCGGCAGGTAGCCGTAGGGCGTGCCGTAGCTCGCGATGCCGGTGCCCGGCTTGCGCGACAGCGCGGCCAGCGCGCGGCGCACGCCGTCCATATGCAGCATCTCGGGCGGGATCCAGCCGCAGCCCGCGTTCAGCAGCGTGCGGTCGTCCTCGTACACGTGCTTCAGCAGCCACAGCGAGTCGACCGAGGTGCGCCCCAGGAAGGGCTTGCGCCGCGTGGCCGAGCGCTCGGCCTCGGCCACGTAGTAGCCGCTGGCGCGCCGCGCCTCGACATGGCCCTCGGCCACCAGCCGCTGGTAGGCGTTGGTGACGGTCATGGTGCTCACGCCGCAGTCGGTGGCGAGCGCGCGCACCGAAGGCAGCTTGTCGCCGGGCTTCATGGCGCTGGAGGCGATCTGCGCCAGCAGGGCGTCGTAGAGCTGGCGAACCAGGGGCGCGGGCAGCGAAGGATTGACAGTGATCACGGCAAGGCGTGCACGCTTCGTGTGCACGAAAAACCCCAACACGGGGACAAACACGGGGCAGGCGAGCGACTGTTCTACTACAGAAGATTCAAACTGTATATATGCATTTGTCCTGTCAGATGACTCAATGGAGCCCTTGCCGTCTTCAGGAAATCACATGCAACCGCAGCTCTTTTCGCCTTCGCGCGCCGTGTTGTCGCGCCGCCTTGCCCGATGGGGCGCCGCCGTGCTCCTGGCCGGCGCGGCCGTCGTTCCCGCCGTGGCGCAGACCACCACGCTCAAGATCATTCCGAGCAGCAACATCACCGTGCTCGACCCGATCTGGACCACGGCCTACGTGACGCGCAACTTCGGCTACATGGTGTACGACACGCTGTTCGCCACCGACCTCGAAGGCCACATCAAGCCGCAGATGGTCGACAAGTGGAAGGTGTCGCCCGACAACAAGACCTGGACCTTCACGCTGCGCGACGGGCTGGAGTTCCACGACGGCAAGCCCGTCACCAGCGAGGACGCGGTCGCTTCCATCAAGCGCTGGGCGAGCCGCGACACCTTCGGCGCGCAGCTCGCCAAGGTGACGGAGCGCTACGAGACGCCCGATGCCAAGACCTTCTCCATCGTGCTGAAGGAGCCCTTCGGCCTGGTGCTCGAAGCGCTGGGCAAGCCCTCGTCGAACGTGCCGTTCATCATGCCCAAGCGCATTGCCGACACCTCGGGCGACACGCAGATCAAGGAGTCGATCGGCTCCGGACCCTACGTCTTCAAGGCCGACGAGTTCCGCCCCGGCGAGCGCGTGGTGTTCACCAAGAACACGCGCTACAAGCCGCGCGCCGAGGCGCCTTCGGGCACGGCCGGCGGCAAGAACGTGTACGTGGACCGCGTGGAATGGCTCATCATCCGCGACGCGCAGACGCAGATGAATGCGCTGCTCAACGGCGAGGCCGACATCCTCGAACAGCCGGCCTTCGAGCAATACGCCACGCTGCGCACCAACCCCGACATCAAGCTGATCGACGCGCAGCCCGCGGGAAACCAGTTCATCCTGCGCTTCAACTTCCTGCAGCCGCCGTTCAACAACGAGAAGGTGCGCCGCGCCGCGTTGCTGGCGCTGGGGCAGGAAGCCTTCCTGCGCACGCAGGTGGGCACGCCGGGCCTCACGCGCTACTGCAAGAGCATGTTCCCGTGCGGCACGCTGTTCGAATCGGAGCAGACCGGCGACTACACCGGCGTGGCCAACCCGCAGAAGGCCAAGGCCCTGCTCGAGGAGGCCGGCTACAAGGGCGAGCCCGTGGTGCTGATGCGCCCGACCGACAACCCGACCATCGGCAAGCTGCCGCTGGTGGCCAAGCAGCAGCTGGAGCAGGCCGGCTTCAAGGTCGACATGCAGTCGATGGACTGGTCCACCCTGGTGGCGCGCCGCGCCAAGAAGGATGCCCCCTCGGCCGGCGGCTGGAGCGCGTTCATGACCTCGTGGACCGCCTCGGACATCCTCAACCCGATCACCATGGCCATGATGAACGCCAGCGGCGACAAGGGCTGGTTCGGCTGGCAGAACGACCCCAGGCTCGAAGAGATCAAGGTGCAGTTCGCCCAGGCCAAGACCGACGCCGACAAGAAGAAGCTGGCGCAGGCCGCGCAGCTGCGCGCCTTCGAGACCGCCACGCACGTGCCTGTCGGCCAGTACAACCAGCCCGCCGCGGTGCGCAAGAACGTGAGCGGCCTGGTGCCGGCCGGCGCGCAGGTGTACTGGAACATCAAGAAGCAATAAGCCCATGCTCACGTTCCTCGGCAAGCGCCTGCTCGCCACGCTTCCGGTGCTGCTGGTGGTGGCGCTCGCGATCTTCATGATCGTGCGCCTCACCCCCGGCGACCCGGCGGCCGTGATCGGCGGCAACAGCGCCACCAACGAAGACCTGGACCGCATCCGCGTTCAGCTGGGCCTGACCCGCCCGCTGTGGGAGCAGTTCGCGATCTGGTGCAACGGCGTGCTGCACGGCGACCTGGGCTTCTCGTTCTTCCTGAACAAGCCGGTGACCGAGCTCATCGGCCAGCGCATGGAGCCCACGCTCTCGCTGGCCGGCGGCACGCTGCTGCTGGCGGTGGCCATCGCGCTGCCGCTGGGCACGCTGGCCGCATGGCGCATGGGCGGCTGGCTCGACAAGGCCGTCATGGCGTTCTCGGTGGCCGGCTTCTCGGTGCCGGTGTTCGTGGTCGGCTATGTGCTGATCTACCTGCTGGCGATGAAGCTGCAGTGGTTTCCGGTGCAGGGCTACCGGCGCATCGCCGACGGCGTGGGGCCGTGGCTGAACCAGCTGGTGCTGCCTTGCCTCACGCTGGCCATCACCTACGTGGCGCTGCTGTCGCGCGTCACGCGGGCGGCGGTGAGCGAGGCGCTGACCGAAGACTACATACGCACCGCGCGCGCCAAGGGCATCACCGAGCTGGAAGTGCTCAAGCACCACGCGCTGCGCAATGCGGCGGTGCCGGTGGTCACTGTGATCGGCGTGAGCGCGGCGCTCTTGCTGGGCGGCGTGGTGGTCACCGAAACCGTGTTCGCGATTCCGGGCCTGGGCCAGCTCACGGTCGACGCGGTGCTCAACCGCGACTTTCCCGTGCTGCAGGGCGTGGTGCTGTTCTTCGCGGTGGTGTACGTGGCCGTCAACCTGCTGGTGGACCTGAGCTATCTCTTCATCGATCCGCGCATCCGCTATTGATTGAGTGAGTGACTGACTGACATGAGCACCCTGAAAAGACTCTGGCGCAACACCGCCGTGCGCGGCGGCGTCGTCGTGCTGGCCGTGCTGGCGCTGCTGGGCGTGTTCGCGCCCTGGCTAGGTACCTTCGACCCGTCGGCCATGGACCCGAGCTTCATTTCGGTGGGCGCGGGCACCGCGGGGCAGGTGACCATGCCCGACGGCGCGCAATTCGCCCACACCTTCTGGATGGGCAGCGACAGCGTGGGGCGCGACGTGTGGAGCCGCGTGCTCTACGGCACCCGCATCTCGATGACGGTGGGCCTGTTCACCGCCTTCGTCGCGATCGCCTTCGGCTGCCTGCTGGGCATGCTGGCCGGCTACTTCCGCGCCGTCGACGCGGTGCTGATGCGCGTGATGGACGGCGTGATGGCCATTCCCGCCGTGCTGCTCGCCATCACGCTGGTGGCGGTGCTGGGCGCCAGCCTGCCGACGGTGATCCTGGCCATTGCCGTGCCCGAGGTGCCGCGCGTGACCCGGCTGGTGCGGGCGCTGGTGATGAGCCTGCGCGACGAGCCCTTCGTGGAGGCCGCGCGTGCGCTGGCCACGGCCGACGCGACCATCCTGTGGCGCGACATCCTGCCGAACGCGCTGGCGCCGCTGATCGTGCAGGGCACCTTCATCGCGGCTTCGGCCGTGCTGACCGAAGCGATCCTGAGCTTCCTCGGCCTGGGCCTGCCGTCGGACGTACCGACCTGGGGAAACATCATGGCCGAGGGCCGCGTGCAGTTTTCGCAGAGCCCCGGCAACGTGCTGTTTCCCGCGCTGTTCCTGGTGCCCACGGTGCTGGCCATCAACATGCTGGGCGACGGCCTGCGCGACGTGCTCGATCCCAAGTTTTCCAAGCGCGTGTGAGGCGCCGATCCAATGACTGATTCCAATCGAAGCGCCGCCATCCTCGAAGTGCGCGGCCTGCGGGTCGCGCTGCCCTCCGATGCCGACCGGCCGCATGCCATCGAGCGGCTCGACCTGCGCATCGAGGCAGGGCGCACGCTGTGCATCGTGGGCGAGTCCGGCTCGGGCAAGTCGGTGCTGGCCACCACCGTGATGGGGCTGCTGGCCAAGGGCCTGGTGCTCGCGGGCGGCGATGTGGTCCTTTCGGGCGAGAAGCTGGTCGACAACGGCCGCTTCACCTCCGACAAGCGGCTGCGCCAGTTGCGCGGCACCGGCATGGGCATGGTGTTCCAGGAGCCGATGACCGCGCTGAACCCGGTGCTGACCTGCGGCGAGCAGGTCGACGAGCTGCTGCGCACGCACACCGCGTGGGGCGCGGCCGAGCGCAAGGCGCACATCCTCTCCATCTTCGAGCGCGTGCGGCTGCCCGACCCGGCGCGCATCCACGGCAGCTACCCGCACCAGCTCTCGGGCGGGCAGCGCCAGCGCATCGTGATCGCGATGGCCATCATCCTGAAGCCGCGCCTGCTGATCTGCGACGAGCCGACCACCGCGCTGGACGTGACCACGCAGGCCGAGATCCTCAAGCTCATCGCCGAGCTGCAGGCGGAGCAGGGCAGCGCCGTGCTCTTCATCACACACGACATGGGCGTGGTCGCCGAGATCGCCGACGATGTGATGGTGATGCACCGCGGCGCGCTGGTGGAGCAGGGCCCGTGCGAACAGGTGCTGCGCAACCCGCGCGAGGCCTACACCCGCATGCTGCTGGACGCGGTGCCCGGCATGACCCCGCCGCCCGCGCGCGAACTCCCATGCGGCAAGCCGCTGCTGGCGGGGCGGGGCGTCGGCAAGATCTACACGCGGCGCGACTGGCTCGGCCGCGCGAAGCACAACACCGCGTTGCAGGACGCCAGCGTGGCCGTGCATCGCGGCGAGACGGTCGGCGTGGTGGGCGAATCGGGCTCGGGCAAGTCGACCTTCGCGCGCTGCATGATCCGGCTGATTTCGCCCAGCGCGGGCAGCATCCTCTGGGGCGACGCCGAAGTGCGCGACCTGCCCGAGGGCCGGCTGCGGCCGCTGCGCTCGCGGGTGCAGGTGGTGTTCCAGGACCCGAACCGCTCGCTCAACCCGCGCCGCACGGTGGGCTCGTCGATGGTGGAGGGCGCCATGAACTTCGGCCTGAGCAAGCTGCATGCGCGCCAGACCGCCGAGGAGCTGATGGACCGCATCCAGCTGCCGCGCACCGCGCTCGACCGCTATCCGCACCAGTTCTCCGGCGGCCAGCGCCAGCGCCTGGCCATTGCGCGCGCCATTGCCTGCCAGCCGCAGGTGCTGGTGGCCGACGAGGCCGTGTCGGCGCTCGACGTGTCGGTGCAGGCGCAGATCCTGGACCTGCTGCGCGAGATCCAGCGCGACCTGGGGCTGGGCATTCTGTTCATCACGCACGACCTGCGCGTGGCGGCGCAACTGTGCGACCGCGTGATCGTGATGAGCCAGGGCCGCATCGTGGAGCAGGGCCCCACGGGGCAGGTGTTCGGCGCGCCGGCCAACGACTACACGCGGCGGCTGCTGGCGGCCGCGCCGCGTGCGGAACTCGCGAGCGCACGGTGAGCCGTTGGAGCGCCTGGCGCGCATCGATGGCCGATCCCGTCTGGCGCGGTGCCTTCGCCGAAGGGCGGCGCGACATCGCGGGTGCAGCGCTCGGCACCATGGCCATGGGGCTGGTGGCGGGCGTGGCCATGGCCAAGAGCGGCGTCGGGCTGGGCGTGATCCTGGCCATGTCGCTGCTGGTGTTCGCGAGCGCGTCGCAGCTGGCCTGCCTGCCGCTCATCGCGGCCGGGGCGCCGCTGTGGGTGATCGTGGCGACCGCGTGCGTGCTCAACCTGCGCTTCGTCGTGTTCAGCGTGAACTGGCGCCGCTACTTCGGCGGCCACCGCAGGATGCAGCGCGTGCTGCTGTCGTACCTTGCGGGCGACCCGGTGTATGCCCAGTTCGTGCAGCGCCACCCGCAGCCTCCGCCTTCCGGGCGCACGACGACGCGCCAGCAGGGCTACTTCCTCGGCCTCGCGCTGACCAACTGGGCGGCGTGGCATGTGGCGTCACTCGCGGGCATCTTCCTGGCCGACGCCATTCCCGCCGCATGGGGCCTGCGCTTCATCGGCGTGCTGGCGCTGCTCGCGCTCGCGCTGCCGATGCTCACCGACCGCGCGGTGCGCTGCTCCGCGCTGGCCGCCGGCATGGTGGCGCTGGCCACGGCCTCATGGCCGATGGGCCTCAATGTGGTGGCCGCCATCGCCACGGCTTTCGCGGCCGGCACCTGGGCCGACCACCGGTGGGGTACGCGCTGATGCACCTGGGGCACGATGTGTACGTGTGGCTGGCCGTGGGCGCGCTGGTGGCGGTGACGGTGCTCACGCGCAGCTTCTTCCTGCTGCCCGACAGCGAGCCGAAGTTGCCGGGCTGGCTGTGGCGCGGGCTGCGCCATGCGCCGGTGGCGGCGCTGCTGGCGATGGTGGTGCCCGACGTGTTCCTGAGCAACGGCCGCATGCTGGCCGACTGGCACGATGCGCGGCTCTTTGCAGTGGCCGCCGCATTGACCTACTACCTCGTTCGGCGAAACGACGTGACCGGGACGATCCTTGTCGGCACGGGTACGCTGATGCTTCTGCGACTGGGGTTCGGGTGGGCTTGATGTACCTTGCTGTCGATGTTTCGCATCGTTGTTCGGGGAGCGATCACGCCGACGGGGTACCTTGCTCCGCGAATGTCCCCCGGCCTGCGGCCTCCTCCTTTATTTCGCTGCGCAAGGCACCCCATCGGCGTGATCGTTGGACAGAGCGGTCGTTGATCAGCTGCGAGCCAGCAGCGTGCCCTGTGCACAGGACACCGGGTGCTCCCCGCAGCGAAATAAAGGAGGAGGGGCGCAGCCCCGGGGGACATTCGCGGAGGGGAGTACCCGGTGGCCTGCGCACTCGCCCCGAACAAACACACACTTTCCTTGAACACAAACGGAGAACGAAGAAATGACTTTGGCAATGAGCTGGGACGAATGGGCCTCGCATGACGGCATCGGCCTGGCCGAACGGGTACGCAAAGGCGAAGTGACGGCAGCGGAACTTGCAGCGCAGGCCGCCGCCGGCATCGCGAAGGTCAACCCGCAACTGGATGCCGTCGTCGAAGTGTTCGACGACGTGGTGGCCGATCCGCTCAAGGACGGCATGAACCCCGAAGGCGTGTTCGCGGGCCTGCCGTACCTCATGAAAGACCTGGGCCCCACCCTCAAGGGCCGGCTGCAGGAATTCGGCTCCATGATGATGCAGGGCCACCGCCCCGCGGCCGACAGCTTCCTCACCCAGCAACTGCGCAAGTCCGGCCTCAACATCGTCGGCCGCAGCACCACGCCCGAGTTCGGCGTGTGCAGCTCGGCAGAGAATTCCATCAGCGTCACCCGCAATCCGTGGGACCTCGAATACACCACCTGCGGCTCGTCCGCCGGCACCGCGGCGGTGGTCGCGGCGGGCGTGCTGCCGCTGTCGCACGCCACCGACGGCGGCGGCTCCATCCGCATTCCGGCGGGCGTGAACGGCAACATCGGCCTGAAGGTGTCGCGCGGCGTGTTCTCGCTGGCGCCGGGGCTGTCGGACCTGTCGGGCCTCGTGTCGATCCAGGGCTGCCACAGCCGCACCGTGCGCGACACCGCCGCCTTCGTGGACAACGCGCGCGGCGGCGCACCGGGCGAGTTCATGCCCTTCTGGTCGCCGGCCGAGCCGTACTGTGAACTCATCAAGAAAGACCCGGGCCGCCTGCGCATCGCGCTGTCGCACGAGTGGGGCGACTTCCGCGCCACGCCGCATTTCGTGGCCGAGCTGGAGCGCGTGGGCAAGCTCCTCGAAGGGCTGGGCCACCACGTCGAATGGGCGCTGCCCGAGGTCGACTTCCAGACCGCCTTCGCGGCCCAGACCACGTGCTACATCAGCAACTTCGCGCAGGTCATCGACGCCCACCTGCACCGCCTGGGGCTGGAGCGCCCGCCGGCGGAGCTGCTGGAGCCGATCAACATCAAGATCTGGGAAGCGGGGCTGCACACCTCGTACACCGAGCGATCGAAGATGCAGGCGGTTTTCAACACCACCTCGCGCGCCTTCGGCAACTTCTTCCAGCAGTGGGACATCATCCTGACGCCCGTGACCGCGCTGCCCACGCCCAAGGTCGGCACCAGCGAGTACCTCACGACGAGCACCAACCCTTCCGTCTACGACTGGTTCGCCAACCTGTGGAAGAACTTCGCGTACACGCCGCTGGCCAATCTCTGCGGCATGCCGGGCATTTCGCTGCCGATGGCCTCGCAGGAAAACGGCCTGCCGCTGGGCATCCAGGCGCAGGCCGCGCAGGCGAACGACGGGCTGCTGCTTCAGCTGGCCGCGCAGATCGAGCGGGCGCTCGGCGGCAAGTGGAATGCGGGCCAGCGGCCCGGGGTGCACGTCACCAAGGGCTGACGACGCGGATCACAGCAGGTTGCGCAGCGCGGCTTCCACGGCCGCGGCTGTGGCCAGCGGCTTTTCCATGGGGAACAGGTGGGAGCCGTCCAGCATGGTGATGCGGCCCTTGGTGACCTGCTGGGTCATCGTCATGCCCACGCGCTTCATCTCGGCCGACTGGCGACCGCCGATGAATGCGGCCTTGCACCTGAGCGGGTGCGCGCGCAGCAGTGCGCCCAGGGTGTGGGGCAGGGTGTTATAGATGGCGGTCTCGACGTCGCGGTCGAAGCTCAGGGCGCGGGTGTCGTCGCTGTCGAAGGTGCCGTGGTCGATGTAGTCGTGCAGCACCTGCTCGTCCCATTTCGCGAAGGCCTTCTTGCTGCGGAAGTGCTCGAACACCGCCTCGCGGTGCTCCCAGCTGTTGCGGCGCTTGCGGCTGACCGCGCCGGGCGAAATGCTCTTCATGAGCGGCGTGCGCTTGACCATGTTGAGCGTGTTCGCGCGCCAGCCGCCGAGGATGGGCGAATCGATCAGCACCACGCCGCGCGCCAGCTCGGGATGCCGCGCCGCGCACATCAGGCTCAGGAAGCCGCCAAGCGAATGGCCGATGAGAAACACCGGGCCGCCCGCGCGGTCGGCGCGTGCCTTGGCGAAGTCGGCCAGCTGCTGCACCAGGTGCGGCCAGTTGTCGGTAACGGGGTACTTCGGGTCGTGCCCGAATTTCTCGATGGCGTCCACCTCGAAGCCGCGATTGCGCAGGCTGTCGAGGACGACGCGGTAGGTGCTGGCGGGAAAGCTGTTGCCGTGCGAGAACACGACGGGCGGCATGGCCATGGCCTCGTTCAGATGAGCTTTTCGTCGGGGGTCGAGATCTTGCGCAGCGGGCTGTGGCGCGTGGCCGGCATCTTCAGCGGATGCTCGGTATGGCCGTCGTCCCACACCGGGTCTTCGATGCTGTCGAACACCTCGCGCAGCTTCTGGCCCCAGCTGTTGTGCATCATGCGGTAGTAGGGGTTGTCGGCGTCGATGCAGATCACGCGGTCGGTCTCGAGCTTGTTGGCCTCGTACACCACCAGGTCGAGCGGCAGGCCGACCGACAGGTTCGACTTCATGGTCGAGTCCATCGACACCAGCGCGCACTTGGCGGCTTCGTCCAGCGGGGTCTCGGGGGTGAGCACGCGGTCGAGCACGGGCTTGCCGTATTTCGATTCGCCGATCTGGAAGTAGGGCGTCTCGGTGGTGGCTTCGATGAAGTTGCCGGCCGCATACACCAGGAACAGGCGCATGCCCTCGCCCTTGACCTGCCCGCCGAAGATGAAGGACACGTTGAAGTCCAGCCCCGCGTGCTTGAGCGCCTCGGCGTCGCGGTCGTACACATGGCGCACCGCCGAGCCCAGCACCCGGGCGGCGTCGAACATGCTCTTGGCGTTCCAGATGGTGATGGGGTCGCCGGGCGAGCCGTCTTCGCGGGTCTCGCGCAGTTCTTCGATCTGCAGGATTTCGCGCACCGACTGCGAGATGCTCAGGTTGCCCGACGACAGCAGCACCATGACGCGGTCGCCCGGCTGCTCGTAGACGATCATCTTGCGGAAGGTGCTGATGTGGTCCACGCCCGCGTTGGTGCGCGAGTCGGACAGGAACACCAGGCCGGCGTTGAGTTTGATGCCTACGCAGTAAGTCATGAGTTCATCTTGCATGAACGGTGCCCGATCACGCGGCACCGAGTTCACGTTTGTTCAATTTTTGAAGGGCATACAGGGCATCGAGGGCTTCGCGCGGACTCATGGCGTCAGGGTCGAGCGCAGCCAGCGCGGATTCTACGGCGCTGACCAGCGGCGTCTCGGCCACCGGGGGCGGCGCGAACAGGTCGACCTGGGCGCGGGTCTGCGCATGCTGCGACTCCAGCGCTTCCAGCGCCTGCCGGGCATGGTTGACCACCGCCGCGGGCATGCCCGCGAGCCGCGCCACCTGGATGCCGTAGCTCTTGCTGGCCGGGCCGGGCTGCATTTCGTGCAGGAACACGATGTCGCGGCCCGCCTCGGTGGCGCTCACGTGCATGTTCACCGCGCCGTGGTGCGTGGCCGGAAACTCGGTCAGCTCGAAATAGTGGGTGGCGAACAGGGTGAAGGCCTTGCTGCGGTCGTGCAGCTGGGCCGCGATGCCCGCGGCCAGCGCCAGCCCGTCGAAGGTGCTGGTGCCGCGGCCGATTTCGTCCATCAGCACCAGCGACTGGGCGGTGGCGCTGTGCAGGATTTGCGCGGCCTCGGTCATCTCGAGCATGAAGGTCGACTGCGCATTGGCCAGGTCGTCCGCCGCGCCGATGCGGGTGTGGATGGCATCGATCGGCCCCAGCCGGCAGGCGGCCGCCGGCACGTGCGAGCCGATGGAAGCCAGCAGCACGATGATCGCCACCTGCCGCATGTAGGTCGACTTGCCGCCCATGTTGGGGCCGGTGATGACCTGCATGCGCTGCTGCGGCCCGAGCTGCGTGTCGTTGGCGATGAAGCCGCCCGACGACTTTTCGGCCAGCCGGGCCTCCACCACCGGATGGCGGCCCTGCGAAATCTCGATGCAGGGGTGCGACACGAAGCTCGGCGCGCGCCAGTGCAGCGTGTGCGAGCGCTCGGCCAGCGCGCACAGCGCGTCGAGCGTGGCGATGCCGCCGGCCAGCTGCGTAAGCGCGGGCACCGAGGGCTGCAGCGCGTCGAGCAGCTGTTCGTAGAGCCACTTCTCGCGGGCTAGCGCGCGGTCTTGCGCGCTCAGGGCCTTGTCCTCGAAGGCTTTCAGCTCGGGCGTGATGAAGCGCTCGGCGTTCTTCAGCGTCTGGCGGCGGCGGTAGTTGTCGGGCACCTTCGAGAGCGCGCTTTGCGTCACCTCGATGTAGAAGCCGTGCACCCGGTTGAACTGCACCCGCAGGTTGCTGATGCCGGTGCGCTCGCGTTCGCTGACTTCGAGCTTCAGCAGAAAGTCGTCGCAGTTCTCGCTGATGGCGCGCAGCTCGTCGAGTTCGGCGTCATGTCCGGTGGCGATGACGCCGCCGTCGCGCACCAGCGCAGACGGGTCGGGCTTGATGGCGCTCGCCAGCAGGTCGGCGCAGCCCGGAGGCGGCGCCAGGCGCTCGGTGATCCGGGCCAGCAGCGCGGCGCCGCCGGGCAGCAGCGGTGCCAGCTGCTCCGCCTTGGCCAGCGCCAGGCGCAGCGCCAGCAGCTCGCGCGGGCGCACCTGCCGCAGCGCGATGCGGGCGGCGATGCGCTCCACGTCGCTGGTGTTCTTGAGCTGCTCGCGCAGCGTGCGCCAGGGCGCGGCCGTGGCGCCGGGCACCGTGGCCTGCAGCGCGCCGATGGCTTCGAGCCGCTCCTGGGCCTCGGAGCGGTCGCGCCGGGGCGACAGCAGCCAGCGCTTCAGCAGCCGGCTGCCCATGCCCGTCATGCAGGTGTCGAGCAGCGAGAACATGGTGGGCGATTCTTCGCCGCGCAGCGTCTGCACCAGTTCGAGGTTGCGGCGCGTGGTGGGCGGCAGCTCGATCAGGTCGCCGTCGCGCTCGACCGACAGGCGCTGCACGTGCGACAGCGCGCGGCCTTGCGTGTGCTCGGCATAACCCAGGAGCGCGGCGGCGGCGGCGTGCGCGTTGGTCAGCGATTCGGCGTTCCAGGCGGCCAGGCTGTTGCTGCCCATCTGCTCGCAGAGCTTGCGCTCGCCCAGGCCGCCGTCGAACTGCCACGCGGGGCGGATCGACAGCGTGAAGGGCGTGGCGCCGCGCGCGGCCTTCAGGCGCTGCTCGAAGGCCGGCGTGACCTCGGCGCTGTAGAGCAATTCGCTGGGCGCGATGCGTGCGATCCAGGCTTCGAGCGCGTCGGCCGGGCATTCGGCCAGCCGCAGTTCGGCGCCGGTCACGCTGAGCCAGGCCAGCCCGCATGTATTGCGCGAGCCGGCATGCACGGCGAGCAGCAGCGATTCGCTCTTGTCGTTGAGCAGCTCGGCGTCGGTCAGCGTGCCGGGCGTGACCACGCGCACCACCTTGCGCTCGACCGGGCCCTTGCTGACGCCGACCTCGCCCACCTGCTCGCAGATGGCGACCGATTCGCCCAGCTTGATGAGCCGCGCGAGGTAGGTGTCGACCGCGTGGAAGGGCACGCCGCACATCACCACCGGCTGGCCGGCCGACTGGCCGCGCTGGGTGAGCGTGATGTCGAGCAGGCGCGCGGCCTTCTCGGCGTCGCCCCAGAAGAGCTCGTAGAAGTCGCCCATCCGGTAGAACAGCAGGGTGTCCGGATGGTCGGCTTTCAGGCCCAGGTACTGGGCCATCATGGGCGTGTGCGCAGAGACGTCTGACTTGTTCATTTCAATCAATAACTTGCGATCCGTGCCACCGGCGCGCGGGGGCGGCAGTGCCGGGCGCCATGGAGCGGCGGCCTGCCTCCGCGGAACTGGGGGGCTTGCTGGGGGAGTGCATGGGGGAGCGCGGCGCCGGAGCCCGCATGTGCACGGGCGGAATGCCGGGGCATTTTACGTTCGGTGCGCGCCGCGCCGGGCTGCTGCCGGCCTCAGCCGGGCGCCCGGCCGTGCAGCGGCTCTTCATGCCCCATCGCGCGGTTGCGCCCGATTTCCTTGGCCTTGTACAGCGCGCTGTCGGCGGCCTCGATGAGCCGCTGCTCGGGCCCGCTGGCCTGCGTGCCCCACAGGGTGGCAGCGCCGATGCTCACGGTGACACGTTCATGCGGGCTGGCGCGATGCGGAATGTCCAGCTCGCGCACATGTGCGAGCAACTGGTCGGCGACGGCCAGGGCGCCGGGCAGCTCGGTGTTGGGCAGGATGACCGCCAGTTCCTCGCCGCCGTAGCGCGCCACCAGGTCGCCCGGGCGCCTGACGCATTGCCGCAAGGCGTCGGCGACCGCCCTCAGGCATTGGTCGCCGGCCACGTGGCCGTATTCGTCGTTGAAGCGCTTGAAGTAGTCCAGGTCGAGCAGCAGCAGCGCGAGGCTGGTTCCTTCGCGCACCGCGCGGCGGCATTCCTGAGACAGCACCTCGTCGAAGCTGCGGCGGTTGGCCAGCCCGGTGAGCTGGTCCTGCGTGGCCAGCACCGCCAGCCGGCGGTTGGCCTGCAGCAGGTCCTCGCGCGCGGCCCTCAGCGAGGCCTCGGCGCTGACACGCCGGCCGATGTTGATGATCAGCCGCCAGCCCACCGCGGCCATCGCCGCGAGCAGGGCTCCCACGACGCCGACCGTCAGCAATGCCTGCTGCCGCCAGGCCTGCAGTGCCTCGTCGTGGCGCAGCGTGACCGTGGTCAGCACCGGGTAGCGGTCGCTCTTGCGGAAGGCGTAGAGCCGTTGCCGCCCGTCCATGCTGGAGCGGAACGAGGCCGTGCCCACCGTGCCGGCAAAGTGGCGCTGGAAGTTGGCCGACTTGGAAAAATCGAGCCCGATGTCCTGTTCGCGGTAGGGGTAGAGCACCAGCATCTTTCCGGCGTTGGTCGTCAGGCTGATGGTGCCGCTGCTGCCCAGGGCGATGGTGCCGAAGGCGCGCAGGAAATTTGCCAGGCCCAGCCCGATGACCGCGACGCCGGCGAATCTGCCCTCGTGGTCTTCCAGACGCCGGCTGACCGTGATTCCCCATTCCCCCGAGAACGGGTTGCGCAGCGGCGGACTGATGAAGATCTCGTTCGAGCGGGTGTCGCGATGGTGCGTGAAGTAGGGCCGCTGCGCGCTGTTGGTGCCCGGCGGGACTTGCCCCTTGGAGTACAGCAGCCAGTTGCCCTGGGCGTCGAGGACGGCCACGCCGTCGAGCTGGTCGAGCATGCGCTTCTGGTGCTCGATCAGCGACTGCACGCGCTGCAGGTGCCCGTGCGCGTCGTCTTCCGAAACCAGGGTGTCGGCCACGCCCTGCAGCAGCATGTCGCTCTGCGTGAAGACGCCTTCGGCATAGATGTTCAGCGCCTTCGCCAGGTTGAGATTGTTGGTGTCGGCCGCGGCCAGCGTCTGGTGGCGCACCACCCAGAGCTGCCAGGCCGTGGCAGTCGACACCGAAACCATGACGGCCAGAAGCAGGGCCTTTGCAAGGCCAACGTCCCGCTTCACTTGATCGATTCCCCGTACGAACTCGTTTCCATGATCCTCCCCCCTCATCTATTTATATGTCCGTTTGCCAGGCGGACGAGCGCGAACTCTAGCCGACCAACCTGAATCGGCTGTGGCACGCGCGCAGCAAGCCGCCTGCGCCGCCTCGTGGCACCATGCGCAGATTGCACCAACGTGAACTGCGGGAGTACCGATGCTCATCAATTGCGTCGCCTATGAAAACGGCTCCAAGCTCGCCGACATCTCGGTCGAGGACATCAGCGACTACATCTCCCGGCCGGGCTGCTTCGTGTGGGTGGCGCTCAGCGACGCCTCGGACGCCGAGCTCGGCGAAATGCAGAAGGAATTCAACCTGCACCCGCTGGCCGTTGAAGACGCCCACCACGGCCACCAGCGCCCGAAGGTGGAGGAATACGGCGATTCGCTGTTCGTGGTCATGCACCTGGTGGAGCCATCGCCCGAGGGCGAGCACTGCACCAACGTGGGCGAGGTCGACGTGTTCGTCGGCAAGAACTACGTGCTGTCGGTGCGCAACCGCAGCCAGCAGGGCTTCCTGGGCGTGCGCGAGCGCTGCGAGCGCGAACCCGAGCTGCTGCGCAACGGCGCGGGCTTCGTGCTCTATGCGCTGATGGACGCGGTGGTCGACCGCTACTTTCCGGTGATCGACGCGCTGGAAGTGGAGCTGGAGGCCATCGAACAGCAGATCTTCGGCCAGGGCGGCGCGGCGCGCGACAAGATCAAGCAGCTGTACGACCTCAAGCGCCGCAGCATGACCCTCAAGCGCGCCGTGGCGCCGCTGCTGGAGGCGGCCGGCAAGATGCACGGCGGACGGGTGCCGCAGATCTGCATGAGCTCGCAGGAGTATTTCCGCGACGTGGGCGATCACCTGGGCCGCATCAACGGCTCCATCGACGCGGTGCGCGACACCATCGCCACCGCCATCCAGGTGAACCTGTCGATGGTGACCATCGAGGAGAGCGAAGTCACCAAGCGGCTCGCCGCCTGGGCCAGCATCTTCGCGGTGTGCACCGCGTTCGCCGGCATCTGGGGCATGAACTTCGAGCACATGCCGGAGCTGAAATTCCGCTACGGCTACCCGGTGGCGCTGGCGCTGATCGTCAGCACCTGCAGCTACCTGTATTACCGCTTCAGGCGTGCCGGCTGGCTCTGACGGGTGCCGGCGCTCGCTAATGCCAAACTAATAAACATGTAGATAATCTAGTCCCTTATGAAAAGGGACTTCACCCAGCGCTTCGGCTTCCTCGTCAAGAGCGTGGGCAAGCTCTACAGCGAAGAGTTCGACCGCCTCGCGCGCGAACGCATCGGACTCACCAGCGCCCAGTGCCGCCTGCTCGGCGCGCTGGCCATGCATGACGAAGACGAGCCGCTGTCGCAGGCCGAACTCGCGCAGCGCCTCGACCTCACGCCGATGGCCGTGGCCGGCCTGTGCGACCGCATGGCCGCGGCAGGCTGGATCCGCCGCGAACCCAGCCCGACCGACCGCCGCGTCAACAGAATCCACCTGGAGCCCAGCGCCGAAAAAGCGCTCGACGCCGCGCTGAGCATCAGCGACGGGCTCAACGCCCGCGTGATGTCGGTGCTGTCCCAGGCCGAGCGCGCCCAGTTGCTGGGCCTGCTCGGCAAGGTGCACGGCAGCCTGGTCGACATCACCTCTGGCGGAGGGCAGAAACCATGAGCGTCGCGCCCGGAACCACGGTGCCGCACCGCGGGATGATCACCATCTCGATCATGCTGGCGACCATCATGCAGGCGCTGGACACCACCATCGCCAACGTGGCGCTGCCGCACATGCAGGGCAGCCTGCAGGCCTCGCAAGACCAGATCACCTGGGTGCTGACCTCGTACATCGTGGCCTCGGCCATCGCGCTGCCGCTGACCGGCTGGCTCTGCGGGCACTGGGGCAGGCGGCGGGTCTTCATCATCTCGGTGATCGGCTTCACCGTGGCTTCGGCGTTGTGCGGGCTCGCGACCTCGCTGGTCGGCATCGTGGCAGCGCGGCTGCTGCAGGGCATCTTCGGCGCGGCGCTGGTGCCGCTGTCGCAGGCGGTGCTGCTGGACATCAACCCGCGCGAGAAGGTCGGCCAGGCCATGGCGATCTGGGGCGCGGGCATCATGGTCGGGCCCATCCTGGGGCCGCTGCTGGGCGGCTGGCTCACCGAGAACTTCGACTGGCGCTGGGTGTTCTTCATCAACCTGCCGGTGGGCATCTTCGCCTTCTGGGGCATTGCGCGATATTTGCCGGAGAGCCGGCCCAAGGGCGAGAAGCTCGACATATTCGGCTTCGTGACGCTGAGCCTGGCCATCGGCATGCTGCAGCTCTTTCTGGACCGGGGCGAGCAGCTGGACTGGTTCGACTCGTGGGAGATCAAGCTCGAAGCGGCCGCCGCGCTGGTGGCCTTCGGCTTCTTCGTGGTCCACACGTGGACGGTGCAGGGCGTTTCATTCTTCGACCGCGACCTGCTGAAGGACCGCAACTTCGTCACCGGCCTGCTGTTCGCCTTCATCGTCGGCATGATTTTGTTCGCGACGATGGCGCTGCTGCCCAACTTTCTGCAGGGCCTGATGGGCTACCCGGTGGTCTACACCGGCGAGGTGACGGCGCCGCGCGGCGTCGGCACCATGATCGCGATGATCATCGTCGGGCGGCTGGTGCAGAAGGTGGACGTGCGCGCCATCATGGCCGTGGGCTTCAGCCTCACCGCGTTTTCGCTCTACCAGATGACGCGGCTCACGCTGCAGATGGACAGCACGCTGATCGTCGTCTCGGGTTTCATCCAGGGGCTGGGCATCGGCTTCACCTTCGTGCCGCTGTCGACCGCCACCTTCGCCACGCTGGCCCCGCGGCTGCGCAACCAGGGCACGCCCATCTTCAGCCTGCTGCGCAACATCGGCAGCAGCGTGGGCATCTCGATCGTGCAGGCGCTGCTGACCGAAGGCTCGAGCAAGGCGCATGCGCAGATCGCCTCGACCGTGGCGCCCGGCAACCAGGCGCTTTCCACGCTGCCGCAGATGATGTCGCCGGACACGATGACCGGGCTGGCGCTGCTCAATGCCGAAGTGACGCGGCAGGGGGCGCTGGTCGGCTATTTGGATGACTTCGCGATCATGATGATCATCACGGTGCTGGCGATTCCGCTGCTGCTGCTGATTCGAAGCCCCAAGCGCAGTGCGGCGGCGTCGGGCCCGGCGGAAGTGCCGCATTGAATTTCTCCCTCCCCCGCTGGGGGAGGGCAGGGGTGGGGGCTCGGCGGCCTATGAATGGCCAGCGTGGCTTATCTAACGCCGCTTGCCCCCATCCCAGCCTTCCCCCAGAGGGGGAAGGAGCAATACCGGGTCACTCGTCGTGGGTGTCGTGCGTCGCCACCGCGCCCCTGCGCCAGTAGCCCGAGGCCCGCGTCCATTTCGGATTCGCGCCGCGCTCGCCCACCAGATGCGCGCGCAGCGCCTTGGCGATGGCCGATTCGCAGCCTACCCACGCATGGAAGTCGCCGGCAGGCAGCTTCGCGGCCTTCAGCGCGTCGAGCAGCACGGGGCTGGTGCCCGGCTCGGCGCCGCGCCTGTGCACCCAGTGCAGCGTGAGTTCGGCGCGGGTCTCAAAGGGCAGCTCGTCGGCTTCGCTGTCGACCTCCGCCAGCACCACCGCGCGTGCGCCGGCCGGCAGCTCGGCCAGGCGGCGCGAGATGGCGGGCAGGGCGGTGTCGTCGCCGATCAGCAGGTGCCAGTCGAATTCGGTCGGCACGATGAACGAGCCGCGAGGGCCGCCCACGCCGAGGATGTCGCCGGGCTTGGCCTGCTCCGCCCACTGCGTGGCGGGGCCGGCGTCGTGCAGCGCGAAGTCGATTTCCAGCGTGCCGGCCTGGGCGTCGTGGCGGCGCGGCGTGTAGTCGCGCATGGTGGGGCGGCCGCTCGCGGGCCACACCGGGCCTTCGGGGCCGGCGGTCGGCAGCGTGAGCTTGCCGGTGGCGGCATCGGGAAAGAAGATCTTGGCGTGGTCGTCGAAGCCGGGGCTGTGGAAGCCCGCGAGGTCGTCGCCGGTGAGCGTCACGCGGATCAGGTGCGGCGTCATGCGCTCCACGGTCTTGACCGTGAGCTGGCGGAAGCGCAGTTCATGCCGCACCCGGCGCGGCGTGCGGTCGGGTGCGGAGGCGGTTGGCGAAGTACTGAAGTCAGTCATTGCATGAATCCTGTGGAAACAGGGCGGGTTGAGATTCGGTGGTGGTGGTGGCTCAGATCTTGTCGATCTGCTGTGCGGCGCTGTCGAGCACGGCGGCAAAGTCGTGCGCCTGCTGCTCGGTCAGCGGCGTGCCCGACAGGCGCATGCGCATGGCGAGCTTGAGGTTCTCTATGGCGCGCGTGACTTGCGGCGGGCGCCCGCCGCGCGGGCCGGCGCCGTCGACGCCGCCGCTCATGCGGGCCATCATGGCGTCGGCCGTCTCGCGGTTGGCCGCGAGAAATTCGTGCCCGCTGGCGGTGATGCTGTAGCGCTTGCGCCCGCCGTTGTCGGCGGTTTCCACGCTCAGGTAGCCCAGCTCCTCGAGCAGCGTGAGGGTGGGGTAGACCACGCCGGGGCTCGGCGCGTAGCTGCCGCCGAGGCGGTCTTCGATGGCCTTGATCAGTTCGTAGCCGTGGGCGGGCTTGTCGGCGATGAGCTGCAGCAGCACGAAGCGCAGCCCGCCGTGGCCGAACACGCGGCCGCCAGCGCCGCCGCCGCGCCCGCCACGGTGTCCGCGACCGCCGGAAAGGCCGTCTTCATGCTCGCCGCGCGCGGTGTGGCAGTGGTGGTGGCCGAAGTGGAAATGTCTCATGGTGGGCATCCTTTTAGATGTATGTCTGAAATTATTTTAGATATATCTAAAATAAAGTCAAATCGATACATGCCGGGATGCCCGGGCGGAGGGCTCAGGCGGCTGCGGAGGCCCGGTGCCGACGCAAATGTTCGAGCGCCAGTGCCTCGCCGATGTGCGACATCTGTAAGGCCGCGCCTTCGGCCGAGCGCTCGGCCACTTCGGCGACGCGCTCGAACATCTGCGCTTCGCAGGCGGTCACCGCGCCGGCCCAGTCGGCTTGTTTCGTCAGCGCGGCCGCCAGTTCGACGGCATCGCGCATTGCGGCATTCACGCCTTCGCCGCCAAAGGGCGACATCAGGTGTGCAGCGTCGCCCAGCAGCGTGAGCCCGCGGCGGGGCGCCCAGCAATGGCCGACCGGCAGTGCGTAGATGGGGCGCGGCACGAACAGGTCGTTGCTGGCGCGGAAGAGGTCGGTCAGGGCGTCGGCGTAGCCTGCAAACTCGTCGATCAGCGCGCTGCGCACTGCGGCGGGCGATGCAAAGTCGAAGCGCTTCGCAGCCCAGTCGGGCGGCACGCGGAAGATCGCGTAGCCGCGGATCTGCGCATTGCCGTTGCGCTGCGCGATGATGAGCTTGCCGTCGCCTTCCACGTCGAGCTTGCCACGGCCCACCAGCCTGGAGAGCGCCGGATGGCTGTCGTCCACGTCATCGATACCGAACTCGATGAAGGTCAGCCCGCTGTACTGCGGCTTGTACGGCGAGAGCAGCGGCCGCACGCGCGACCATGCGCCGTCCGCGCCGACCACCAGGTCGAAGGGGCCGGCTTCGCCGTCGGCCAACAGCAGGTTCCAGCGCCCACCCTCCTGAAGCCGCAGGTCGCGCAGCGCACGGCCCCATTGCACGCAGTCGGCCGGCAGCGAGGCCAGCAGGATGTCGCGCAGCGCGGTGCGGTCGATCTCGGGGCGGTTGCCGGCCGAAGGATCGGGCTCCTCGAACAGCACGCGGGCTGACTTGTCGAGCAGGCGCGAGCCCTGGTCTTCATAGCGTGCGAAGCGGCGGAAGGCATCGCCGAGGCCGGCCTCCTCGATGGCGAGCAGGCCCGAGTCGTCATGAAGATCCAGCGTGCCGCCTTGCGGGCGCGAGAGCGGGTCTTCGTCGCGTTCGAACACGGTGGCGTGGACGCCGGACAGGTGAAGGAGGCGCGCCAGCGTGAGGCCGCCGGGACCGGCGCCGACGATGGCGATGCGAGGATGCTTGTTCATTCGATCGACTCAGAATAAATATAGGTTCCTATTCATATTAGCATAGGCTCCTATGAAAGTAGAATAACGGCATGGCAGACACCCCCGAACCCAACCCCCTGAAGCTTCTGGGCCGCGTGGCCCGCGGATTCACGCGCATCGTCGATGGCGGCCTGCGTGAGCTGGGCCTTGCGGCCGGCCAGTTGCCGGTGCTGGTGTCGCTGAAAAAGAGCAAGGCGCTGTCGCAGGCAGAGCTCGCGCGGATCGCACAGGTCGAGCAGCCCAGCATGGCGCAACTGCTGGCGCGCATGGAGCGCGACGGGCTGGTCGAACGCGTGGACGACCCCGAAGACAAGCGCAGCCGCCTGATCTCGCTCACGCCGCTGGCCGCCAAGCGGCTGCCCAAGGCCAAGCTGCTGATGGATGCGCACGTGGAAAAGGCGCTGGCCGACTTTTCCCCCGAAGAGGTCGAGCAGCTGACGGCGCTGCTGCTGCGGGTCGACGCGAACGTCGAGCGCATGGGGGGTGGCGGCTGAATCGGCTTGGTACCCGCGGCCGCCAACCATTCCCAGCCTCATCACCCGCATGGACGACTTTCCCTTCAGCGCAGCCGCCGACCGCAATGCCGCGTGGTTTGCCGCCGCCCGAGCGGCTTGGTGCCCTATCAGAACTTGTAGCGCGCCGTCAGCTGCACGTTGCGCGGCGCGCCGTACGTGCCCGAGTACCACCAGCCCGAAACCGACGAGATGTACTTGCGGTCGAACAAGTTCTGCACGTTGAGCGTGAGAGAGAGCTGATCGTTGACTTCGTACCGAGCCATCAGGCTGGCCACGGCATAGGCGCCCTGGCGTGCGGTGACCGTGCGTTCGATCTGCCAGGCCTCGCCCGTGTAGTAGAAGCCGCTGCTCCAGTCCACGCCGCCGCCCAGCGTGAGCCGGCGCCAGCCGCCGGGCATGCGATAGGTGGTCCACAGTCGAGCCATCTGGCGCGGAAAGGTGGTGTTGATGCGCTGGCCGTTGGGGTCCTTCGAGGTGCTGAAGTTGTAGGACGCAGCCACGTTCCAGCCGCGCGCCAGCGTGCCGTTGAGCTCCAGGTCGATGCCCCGCGTCGTCGCGCCCTTGATGGCGCGCGAGGCCGTGGTCGTGGTGCCCGGAACGAAGTAACCCGAGTCCGCCTCCGCGACGTTGTCCTGCTTGATCTGGTAGACGGCGGCGCTGCTCGTCACCCGGCCGTCGAGGAAGCTGCTCTTGATGCCGGCCTCGTACGTGTCGCCCTTTTGCGGATCGAGCAGCGCGCCGTTGCGGTCGACCGAGCTTTGCGGGTTGTAGATCGTGGCAAAGCTTGTGTAGAGCGTGTGGTTCTCGTTCAGGTCGTACAGCAGACCGGCATAGGGCGTGAACACGCGCCGCTCGGACGAAGGCGAGTTCGTGTGGTAGCCGTCGGTGGTGTCGGTGATGTAGTCGCTGTCGTAGTCAAGCAGCTTGCCGCCCACCACCAGCTTGAACTGGTCGCTCAGCTGGAGGCGGCCCGCGCCGTAGATGCTCTTTTGCCGCCGCGTGCTGTCGAAGGTGACGTAACGGTCCCCGAACACCGGCGTGCCTGTGTTGTTCCAGCTGTAGATGTTGACTGGCGCATTGCGCAGCCCCGAGATGTCGAAGCTGCCGTTGGTGAGGCTGCGGAAGTCGGTGTAGTCGGCGCCGATCACGGCTTCGTGCTGGCGGCCGAACAGGGTGAACGGGCCCGTCAGCTTCAGGTCCACCGTCTTGTTGCGCAGGTTGTAGTCGCGGCGCTCGGCGTTCAGGTTCAGTCCGTCGCCGGTGAACTTGTCGAAAAGGCTGCTGTTGACCGCCAGGTAGACCGAGTCTTCGCGCTGCTTCGAGCGCAGGTAGTTGGCCGAGAGCTTGAGCTTCCAGTCGTTGGCGAGCGACTGCTCCAGCGTCACGAAGCCGCTGGTCGAATTGGTGTTGAAGCGGTTGTCGCGGCTCGCGCCGTTGAAGGACACCGGAAAGTCGACCTGCTCGCCGCTGCTGTTGAACAGCGGATAGCCCAGGTAAGACAGCGATCCGCGCGACCGGTTTTCCTGATGGTCGATGCCCGCGGTGAGCTTCAGCGTGGAGGTCAGGTCGGCTTCCACCACGCCGTAGAACACGTCTTTCTTCTTGCGGTAGTAGTCGATGTAGCTGTTGCCTTCCTGGTGCACCGCCACCATCCGGCCGCGCACGCTGCCCGATTCGTTCAGCGGGGTCGAGATGTCCAGCATGCCGCGCCGGTCGCCCCACGAGCCGACGCTGGCCTCCGCCACGCCCTGGAACGCGGCCGTGGGCTTCTTGCGCACCATGTTGATGATGCCGGACGGATCACCCGCGCCCGTGGTCAGGCCCGAGGCGCCGCGCATCACCTCGATGCGGTCGTACAGCGCCATGTCCGCGATGCTCTGCGTGGGCAGCGCATCCAGGCCCAGGAATTCGCTGTGCGTGCTGATCCCGTCGAGCTGGTAGTTGGTGATCGGGTAGCCCCGCGCGCTGGCGCTAGTGCGCTCCGTGCCCAGCGTCGAGGTCGAGAGGCCCGGCGTGCGCGCCAGCACCTGGCCGATGCTGGTGAGGTTCTGGTCTTCCAGGCGCTGCTGCGTGATCACGCTGATCGACTGTGGCGTGTCCTTCAGGCTCAGTCCAAGGCCGGTGGCCGAACTGCTCGGCCCCCTGGCGGTGTAGGCACCAGTGCCTTCGGTGGTGCCAGTGCGGTCGGCCTGCGCCGTCACGCGCACCTCGGCCAGCGTGGAGCCCGCTTCAGGCGTGGACGGCAGCGCCGCGCTGCTTTCGGACGCGACCACTGTCAGCGTGCCGCTCGGTGTCTGCGCCAACGCGAGTCCGCTGCCGGCCAGCGCCTGCTGCGCCGCTTGCGCCACGGTCAGGCGCCCTTGCACCGCAGGCGCCCGGCGTCCGGCCACGAGCGCGGGTGCCGCACTGATGGTGCGGCCGCTCTGGCGGGCGATGCGTGCCAGCACGATGCCCAGCTCATCGGCGGGCAGCTTCCATGCCAGGGCGCCGTCGGTTGCAGTGGGAGCGCCCGGGGATGCGGTTGGCGCTTGCGCGAACGATGCGCTGCCGCATGCGAACAGTGCGGCCAGCGCCAGTGTGGCCTTGCGCGTCGGCAGGGGTGGGCCGGCCTTCCGGCGGGCCGATGAAATAGGGGAGAGCGTCACGTCGGACATTCCTCGTCGGTTCTGTCTGGGTTGATCGGAGTGTTCAACCCTGTATGTCCCGCGAGGGTGCGAAAACCCGTCAGCTCATGCGTCGCGCACGTCCACGTACACCACCAGATCGCTCCAGCGGCGCACACGCAGCGGCAGCGTGTCCACCAAGTCCTGCAGCACCTGCATCGGCCGGTCCAGCGGGTAGACGCCGAAGACACGCACGCGCGCGGCCGCGGCGCTCACGCGCAACACGGCAGGCGTGTAGGGGCGCAGCGCGTCCAGCACGTCGGCCAGCGGCTGGTCATGCACTTCCAGCACGCCCGCCGACCAGGCGCTGGGGTCGACACGCGTGGCGAAGACCGCTTCGACGCGGTCCGACTGCATCCACGCGCTGCTGCCTTGCTCCAACGCGATGCCGGCGCCTTCGTCGCCCGGGGCCAGCCGCACGCTGTGTTCCAGCACCGACACCAGCGTGCGCCCCTGTTCCTGCTGCACCATGAAGCGCGTACCCAGCGCGCGCACCGTGCCCTGCGCGGTCTGCACGACGAAGGGCCGCAGCGCGTCGGCCGCGACCTGGGCGATCAACGCGCCCGCGCGCAAGCGCACGAGGCGCTGCGTCGAGCTGAAATAGAGATCGGCCGACGAGCGCGCGTTGAGCAGCAGGTCGCTGCCGTCTTCCAGCGCGAAGCGCCGGCGCTCGGCCGTGCCCGTGTGCAGGTCGGTGGACCAGGCCATGAGCGGCATGCGCCGGTTGAACCAGATTCCGCCGCCAGCGGCCGTGAGCAAAGCCACCGCGGCGCTGCCCAGCAGTGCGCGACGGCCTGGGCGATGGCCCGCAGCCGTGCTCAGGGCGCGGACGCTGGGGGATGCATGGCCGTCGGCCTGCAACTGGCTCAACGCGGGCGAGATCCGCTGGTTCAAGCGCTGCTGCAGGTCCATCCATGCGGCGGAATGGGCTGGGGCCATGGCAAGCCACTGCGCGAAGGCCTGTTGGTCGCCATCGTTGCTGTGGCCCGAGTCGAGCCGCACCAGCCAGTCGATGGCCTGCTCGGTGACCGCATCGAGCGGCAGTGCATGGGCGTGCGCAGGCATCTCAGGCCTCCGCCTGCACCGGGCAGGTGTAGAGATGCACGATGGCCTGTTTCACATAGCGCTCGACCGAGGTGATCGAGATGCCCATGCGCGCCGCGATGTCGGCATGCGCCAGGCCCTCCAGCCGGCGAAGCAGGAAAGCCTCGCGTACCTTGGGCGGCAGGCCGTCGAGCCAGCGGTCGATGGTTTCGACCGCTTCGCGCACCAGCGCGTAGGTTTCCGGGGAGGGCGCCAGTTCCTGCGGTTGCGCTGCAAGTGCGTCGAGCCATGCGCGCTCCAGCTCGCGGCGGCGCCAGAAGTTGTAGAGCACCCGCTGCGCCAGCGTCGTCAGGTAGGCGCGCGGCTCCTGGATCGCCTGCGCCTGGCCGCCGCTGATGACGCGAACGAAAGTGTCTTGCGTCAGGTCGGCGGCCGTGTGGCCGTCGCCCAGCCGGCGCCGCAGCCAGCCTTGAAGCCAGTCGCGGTGCTCCCGGTAAAGCGCATCGATCGGGGCTGTCGCAGCGGGGGAAGGCATGGAACGAAAGTGCGGCAAATGAGAATTGCTCTCATTTTACCCGTGGCCCTCGGTATCCTGCCGCCCGTGCTGGTTAACATGTGCCGTTCCGCGGGCTGCGGCGTGCCCGCCACGCCAACCCGGTCCGTTTGGCTTCGATCACAGGGAGTTTCAATGGGGATGATGGATACCCTCGGCCACGCGCTGATGGACAACGACAAGCTTCACTTCGACACCGCCGAGGTGCTCACGGGCCAGGAGCAATGGCTGGTCACGCTCAGTGCGCCGCTGTCCGCTTTCAATGGCGACTTCGTGAACGCGGTGGCCACCGGCAAGGACAACGACGTGCTGCGCGAAGGCATCGCCGACGTCTGGAGCGTGCACGACCGCGCCAGCTTCGAGCAGACCGCCCGCTGGCTGGTCGACGAGGGCCAGCGCTCGGCCTACCGCCCGCTGTGGAATGCCGTGGCTGCCATCGACACCGCCACGCGGGAAACGCCCATGCTGCTGCGGATGGCCATGGAGGCCTTCTTCCCGGCGTTCTTCCAGATCAAGGCGCGCAAGAGCCTCGACTATCGCCAGCTCGCCGCGCAGAGCGGCAAGTCGACGCAGGAGCTGTCGGCGTTGATGACCGGCAGCCCGAGCTGGGTCGAGGCCCTGCGCAAGCACTTCCAGGTCTCCGCGGCCGACGTGCCCGACCTGGTCGCGTGGGACGCCGTGCGCCTTGCCAGCCTCTCGCGCTGGGCGGTGCAGCTCGGCTACATCGAGCGCGCCGAGTTCGCGGGCTTTGCCGGCGGCCTGGCCACCAAGGTGCGCGAGGCCTACTCCAGCTGGTCGCAGGTGAGCGCCGCATACATAGCGGGCGGGCTCATCTGGAAGTACTCCGATGCGCGCGAAGAGCATCTGCTTCGCACCAACCGCATGCTGCTCGGCGATGCGCGCAGCCCCTACCGCAGCGTGCCGTTCGCCGGCTGAAGCGGCGCCTGATGCGCCCATGCGCGCATCCGCCGGCTGCGCTGCCGGTCGATGCGGCATACTCCCCACCCCCTCAAACTCACCAGAATTCCACTGAATGGACAAGGAAGTCGACCCCCGCGTACTCACTGTGATCGACGAGATGCGGCTCTCGGGCCCACGGCTCACACCGGTCGAGATCGTTGCAAAAATGGGTGTGTTCGACGCTCGCGACAAGCCCTTCGAGCATGCCTGGCTGGCCACCGGCGACAACATCATCGCCACCATCTGGGCCGAATGGGTGAACGTGGCGGCCAACGGGCGCTGGTTCTACCTCGAGTCGCTCGACGTGCACCACCGCGCCGGCGGCGGCGAACGCAACGCACAACAGATACAGCGCGCCAAAGACCGGCTCGCGCTGCTCAAGCGCAGCTATGACAGCGGCAGCGGCTTCCGCGCCGTGGTGCAGACCAACCGCATCGCCATCCTCGAAGTCGAGAGCAACAAGGACGCCAAAGTGTCCACCCGCGTGCGCGACGACGACGAATGGCACGTCGCCAGCTGGGAGCCCGAGCACAAGCTGGCCGTGCTCGTGCGCGGCCCGCAGGGCTGGACGCCCACCGACGCCGAAGTGCAGGCCGCCAGGGCGCGCGGCAACGTACCGCAGCCCATCTCGACCACGGCCAATGCGGGCGCGGCAGGCGGCGGCGACAACAAGGCATCGCCCGAACAGGTGCAGGCCGCGGCCCTCGAATACGTCGTCAAGCACTTCACCGGCTACGGCTACAAGGCCGAGAACATGACCGGCAAGGGCTTCGACCTCGAAGTGTCCAACGCCAAGGGCCAGACCCTGCTGCGCGTGGTCGTCAAGGGCACCGCGCCCGGCGTGCCCAACTTCAAGCTCAGCAAGGAAGAATGCGACTGCTCCGTGCGCGAGCCGCTGTGGCGCCTGCTGGTGGTGACCGATGCGGGCAGCGGCGTGGCGCAGCACAAGATCTACAAGCCGACGGAGATCAATTCGGCGCCTGGGTTTGATCCAGCTTGATTGCTGATGGCGCGCGGCCTTGATTGATGCTGCCGCGTTGCCCTTTTCTTTGATCCGACCGAAACGGCGCTCTTGAAGCGCCGTTTTTTCGTCAGTGACAGTGCCCAACTGTCATGGCTTTGTGTCTCGCCGCAGCGCACCGGCAGATATCTCGTTGATTCGAGAATTCCTCGACGAAATCTTTTCTCTTGCGCGGCTTCGCTTCTCTACAGTGAATGCCCCTGCCGCAAGACGCCCCTCATTGTGGGCGACGAACACCGTGAAAAGGAACTCCCCGAACGACTGATCAAGTGAATTGATGAACCGCCCACCTCACGGCGGGTTGCCGGTGCTCCCTTGGTGCATCGGTGCGAACGTGAGGCACAAAAGGCGACGGCCAGGGCGCGCAAACACCCTGACCGTCTGACCACATGACGTGCACAACTTTTCAGAGGAAGCACACCAAATGGCTGAGCGAATTATGGCCGGGCGTTCTGCGCCTAAATCTTCCCGCCGCACACGCGGCATCACGAAGCCCACGGCGGCAACCACCCTGACAGCCGACGAGGCAAGAGACCTGCTTGAAATCAAACTGGCGCAGCTGCATTCGCTGCTGTGGTGCTGTTATGGCGATGGCAACGGGTGGTTCGAGGAGGCGGGGGAAAAGCATCGGTATCACATGCTTTGGATTGCTGCGGATCTGGCGCGGGAGGCGGAGATGTTGTTGCAGGAGAGTGGGCTGATATAGGGGCGCCCGGGGATCGGCGGACCGGCAGGGCATCCCACAAAAGCGGGATGCCCTGCAAATTTACTCTCAGCTAACGTGGCGCCGAGGAAAATTCCTATGTCGACATGTAATAGGCAATGGCTTGGATAAATGAGGAGCAGAAGATGGTTGTTTTAGGCGTGATGTTGAAGAGCAATGTGGCGCGGCTTGTTGCGTTGACAGGTAGTCAAGCCGATCACCTTGTGGTGAAGAGCAAGGTCAACAAGCTCGAAATTCCAAAAAATCCGACTCGAGATGACGTGGAAACATTTGTCCAAGCCTTCAAGTCATTCTGCGTAGTCAACGTTGTTGATCTGGTCGTCGTCAATCGTCGTGCGACCTCAGGCCAAGGAGCTGGCGGAGCAGCAACTTTCATCACCGAAGGCGTGATGCTTGCATCCTCGCCGTGCCCTCTAGATTTCGTGCATCCAGCTACGCTCGCGGCAACCACTCGCAAGAAGGGACAGATGAAGACAGCCCGTCCTGACACAGTCGATCTTGGCCTTGCATACGATCTGGCATTCCAGGGACTCTCGAATTAGCCGTGGCAATCAATCTTGACACGCTACCTCCTGAGGCTCGGGATGTACTAAAGAAATTTCCGGAGTTTGAGCCTCACGATTTTAATAATTCCGGCGCCAATGGCTACGTGCTGCTCGGGCGTCATAACGTGTTGCAACGCGAAGTTGCACTCAAAATTTACTTTCATGCGCCTAACGAAATGGAGCAAGAGCCAGCGCTAATTGCGGCGATTAATCACGACAACGTAATGAAGGTGCTGGACGCTAGGAGCCTAGAGAACGACTGTGCGTTCTTCATGACCCCATATGCAAACTACGGAGATCTGAGTGCTTACATCAAAGGCCATTTCATCTCTTTGCCGCTCGCATTTCGTCTATTGCGGCAGTTGCTCTCTGGGCTTTCGGCACTTCACTCGGAACCGTTGCGCTTAGTTCATCGCGATCTGAAACCTCAGAACTTACTTGTTCACGATGACATTCTGTTGATCGCCGACTTTGGTTCTGTTCGTCGCATGGCAGCAGGTGCATCTGAAGTGCCTGCATCAAAGCACAGCGTGCTTTTTCGTCCACCTGAGGCATTCGGCGGGAAAGGATATTTCGACTTCTCATCGGACTGCTATCAGGCAGGCGTGATCGGCTACTTGCTTTTTGGTGGTGAGTTGAGTGAAGTGCTGACGGAACACTTAGGAGAGGGGCAGCGTAAGGATCTATTGAAGTTGAAGTACGAGAATGTTTCGTACGCCGAGGAGTGCGATTTTGTGGACGGCTGCCTACGAGAGAAAATTGAGAAAGGCAAGCTTTTGGACTGGAAGAATCTTCCAGCCTTTGTACCACCCAAGATAATTCGTACTCTTCGAAGAGCAACCTCGTCGAATCGCCGTTTTAAGGATGTCAGTGAATTCTTGGCCGAGCTAGCTTCAGCTGGTCCATTGCCAGATTGGATTGCAGAGGAGGGGCCGGCTTGGTCTCTGCGAGATTGGAAGCGCCATGACTACCGACTTCTGAAGGAGAAAGGCAAGCTGATTGTGAAGAAGCGGCGCGCCGGCGCAGAGAATTTCATAACTGACCACTCTTTATCTGGTGGCGATTGGACGAATGAATCGTTTAAAAAAATTGCGGAAAAATTAGAGTTACCTTAATTCAGTTCGAGGGGCGGGACTCGCAGCAAACCTGTTCGAAATCAGTGTCCGTCTACTGCCTGTGCTGGCTATGAGTTGAAAAAATGGCCGAGCAACTCTGTGCTGGTCCTTGTAGTGAAATGGCCAATCAGGTCTCGCACAATTGCATATTTGCATGATCAATGGAGAATCAGATGGCAAACAAATTTCTAGGCATCGACGGCAAGTACCATCCGGCGGGATCTTTTCTTGGTACAGACGGTAAATATCATCCGGCTGGCTATTTTGTCGGCGTAGACGGTAAGTACCACCCGGCTGGTTCATTTGTCGGCATTGATGGTAAGTACCATCGTGCGGGAGAGTTTGTGGGGACAGATGGGCAGTACCACCCCCGCGGCCAGTTTGTCGGCACCGATGGTAAGTACCACCCCGCAGGATCATTCGTCGGAACGGATGGTAAGCATCATCCAGAGGGCGCATTTCTTGGAGCAGATGGTAAATACCACCCCAAGGGTAGTTTCCTTGGCACAGATGGTCGCTATCACGCGGCGGGCTCTTTTCTAGGGACCGATGGTCTGTACCACCTCGCGGGGGCATTTCTGGGCGCGGACGGAAAATATCACGCTGAAGGAGCGTTCATTGGTGTACACGGGTTGTATGTGGAGCCGGAAGGTGCAGCGGAGAGGGATCGCGCCAATCGAAATGGCTTGGAGTGCTAGTGCTGCCGAGCATCTTGATCTGCACGGGCGCGCTCCCTAATCTTTGTAGAGGTTGCACGACTGCTTTTTGCCCATAGCCCTCTTGCGATCCACCTCTTGGCGGCCATCGAGTGTTGGTGGTCCATACACGATGGCCCTGGGCCCATAACCGAGGCATCGCGGTTTGGCAAAAAACATTTCGATCACGTCTGTCAGTACGGGGCAGTAGTTCTGGTGACTTCGGAGGTCACATGCGCGTGCTTTCTACGGCAACAGCCTTTGCTACCACAGGCTCACCTCTGCGGCATGTCCTTGACCGAATACCCCAGACTCACAGTCGCATCCTCCGGAATAGCCGGCATAGTCGCATTCCAAGCCGCCCAATCCGCCCGCATCGCAGCGAGTCGTTCAGGCTCCTTCTTCGCCAGATTGGCCCGCTCGCGTTCATCCCCGGGTATGTTGAACAGGTACTCGTTCCCGTCCACCTTCAGGTACTTCCAGTCGCCGTCGCGCAGCGCTTCCTGTCCGCGATGGTTCATGCGCCAGTGCAGCGGGCGGCGGAAGCTCTTCGACGCGTCCTTGAGCACGGGCATCAGCGAAACGCCGTCCAGCGGATAGTCCGGGTGCGCCGCCACGCCGGCCGCGTCGAGCATGGTGGCGGACCAGTCCATGGTCATGCACAGCTGCGGGCTCTCGCCGCCCTTGGCGATCACGGCGGGCCAGTGGGCGATCCATGGCACGCGGATGCCGCCTTCGGTCAGGTCCATCTTGCCGCCCACTAGCGGCCAGTTGTCGGAGAAGCGTTCGCCGCCGTTGTCGCTGGTGAACACCACCAGGGTGTTGTCGGCCATGCCGTGCTTTTCCAGCGCGGCCATGATCCAGCCGATGCCTTCGTCCATGTGATGGATCATGCGGCGGTACACATGAATGTTGCCGCCGGCCAGGTCGAACAGGTTGTCCTTGATGTTCGGCGCCTTGGCCGCGTCGTCGCGGGTTTCCCACGGCCAGTGGGGCGCGGTGTAGTGCAGGCTCAGGAAGAAGGGCGCGTCGTCCTCTTTCTTCTGGAGTTCTGCCATGCGGTCGACGTAGTCGACTGCGCGCCTGGAGAGGATGTCGGTGAGGTAGCCCTCTTCGACCTTGTCTTCTTCGCCGAACCACAGGTCGTGGCGGCCGGTGGAGTCGCAATGCGTGAAGTAGTCGACGCCGCCCGACATGGGCCCGAAGAATTCGTCGTACCCCGAGCGCAGCGGCCCGAAGCTGGGCGGGTAGCCCAGGTGCCATTTGCCGATGAGGGCGGTCTGGTAGCCGCTGGCCTTCAGCAGCGAGGGCAGGGTGGGGTGGTCGGTGGGCAGGCCCAGGGTGGTGCTGCCGCGGCTCCTGCTGTTGATGGGCTCTTCGGCCGCGCCGCGCAGGCGGTACTGGTAGCGGCCGGTGATCATGCCGAAGCGCGTGGGCGAGCACACGGGCGAATTGGCGTAACCCTGGGTGAGCTTCAGGCCGTTGGCGGCCAGGCTGTCGAGTACGGGCGACACGGGGCCGAACGCGGCGTCGCGCCCGCCGTAGCAGCCGAGGTCGGCATAGCCGAGGTCGTCGGCCACGATGAAGATGATGTTGGGTCTGGTCATATATCTCCTGGAGTTCTTTTTCTTCTTCAGGGCTGGTAGCCGGACTTCTGGACCACGGGCGCCCACTGCGTGCGGTAGGCCTTCAGCATGGCCACGGTCTGCGCCTGGGTGCTGACCACGGGCGTCATGCCGGAGTCCTTGAACTTGCGTTGGGTGTCCGGGTCTTGCATGACTTCGCGGATGGCGGTGGCCAGTTGCTCGACCTTGGCCTTGGGCATGGTGGTCGGGGCAAAGAATGTGTTCCAGCCGGTGGCGGCCAGGTCGAGGCCGGCTTCCTTGAAGGTGGGAATGTTCGGCGCGAACGGCGAGCGCTTGGCGCCCGACAGTGCCAGGATGCGCAGCTTGCCCGCCGTGTGCTGCGGCAGCACCACGTCTTCGGTGTCGACGGCAATGGGCACCTGCCCGCCGATCAGGTCGTTCAGCAGCGGCGCGGAGCCGCGGTAGCCGATCACCTGGGTCTGCACCTTGGCCTTCTCGCCCACCATGAGCCCGAAGAAGTGCGGCAGGCTGCCGGTGGCGGGCACGCCCACGTTGGCCTGGTCGGGGTTGGCGCGCATCCATGCGAGCAGGTGGCTCAGTTCGCGCACCGGCAGGGTGGGCGACACGGCGAGCGCGAAGTCGTAGTCGTTGACGTGCGACACGGGCACGAAGTCGCGGTCGGGGTCGTAGTTGTTGTCCTTGAAGACCAGCGGCGCCACCACCATGACGGCGGGGTTGGCGAGCATCAGCACGTTCTGGTTGGCCGGGGTGACTTTCACCTGCTGCGCCGCGAGGCGGCCGCCCGCGCCGGGCTTGTTGTCGACGATGACCGCCACGCCCAGCTTGGTGCCGAGCTTGTCGGCCACCACGCGCGCCACGCGGTCGGTGGCGCCGCCGGGCGCATAGCCGACCACGATGTGCAGCGGGGTGTCGAGCTTGGCCTGGGCGGCGGCACCGGTGGCAAAAGCCGCCGTGAAGCCGGCTACGGCCAGCATGCCGACGAGGCGGTGGGTGGCGCGGCGGGTGAGGGAGTGGGTCGGCAGCATGATGTGCAGGTCCTTGTCTTCTTCGGTTCAGGCAATGGCCAATGAGTGTGACCGCGAGGTCCGCGGTTGCGGACGATTCTGAAGACGCTGCATTCGATTGTTCAAATCAACCATTGCCCTGGTTTACCCAGGTGTGGCGCTCATGCCCCTGTTCAGTCGACCTTCATGCCGGTGGCCTTGACGATGCGGCCGTAGCGCGCAAGGCTGGCGGCCAGGTGGTCGCTGGCGGCGGCGCCGGTTTCTCCGAGTGCAACCATGTCGAGCGTGGCAAGGCGCGACTTGACCTCGGGCAGCGCCATCGCCTTCTGCAGCGACGCGCGCAGGGTCTGCATCACCGGCTCGGGCGTGGCGGCCGGCACCATCGCGAGGTAGAGCACCTCGAACTCCAGGTTCTTCAGCCCCAGTTCGCCCACGGTGGGCACCTGCGGCAGCAGTGGCGAGCGCTGGCGGCCGGTCACGGCCAGGGCGCGCAGCTTGCCCGACTGCACCTGCGGCAGCAGCCCCGGCGTGGCCAGGATGCCGGCCTGCACTTCGTTGCCCATCAGCGCCAGCACGGCGGGCGCGTTGCCCTTGTAGGGCACGTGCGTGATCTTCGCGCCGGTCTCGCTCGCGAAGATCTCGGCGGCGATGTGGCCCGGGCTGCCGTTGCCGGCCGAGCTGAAGGTGGCGGGCTCGGCCTTGGCCTGCGCGATGAACTCGGGCAGCGTCTTCGCCTTCACGTTGCCCGCCACGCCAAAGCTCAGGCCCGACGAGCTGAAGATCATCAGCGGCTTCAGGTCCTTGGCCGCGAAGGGCATCGACGCATAGAGGTGCGGGTTGATGGTGAAGGTGGTGTCGATGCCCAGCAGCACCGTGTACCCGTCGGCCGGGCTCTTGGCCACCAGGTCGGCGCCGATGTTGCCGCCCGCGCCGGGGCGGTTGTCGACGATGAAGGGCTGCTTCAGGTCTTTCTGCAGCGCATCGGCCAGCGCGCGGGCAAGGATGTCGATGGGGCCGCCCGCCGGGAAGTTGGTGAGCAGCTTCACCGCCTTGGCGGGGTAGGGGGCGTCGGCCGCCTGCGCCGCCGTGGCGCAGAAGCCCAGCGGCAGCAGCGCCGCGCAGGCGGCGGCCACTGCTGCGAAACGGCGGCGCGCGCCGCCCAGGGCGTTCTTGAAAACGGTGGTCATGTCTTGGCTTGTCTCCTTGTCTGAGGCAACTCTAGGCCGGCGGCGGGGCCGGCACAACTGAAAGCTCTTCTGCCAGGTATTCCGGCTGGTTATATTTGCAAGCCCGTCGCTCCAAGGGAAGACCGATGTCAGCCATGAACTTTGCGCGCCTGAAGCTGCGCCACCTGCAATGCCTGGTGATGGTGGCGCAGGAGCGCAACCTGGTGCGCGCCGCCAAGGCGCTGTCGCTCACGCAACCGGCGGTGTCCAAGACCGTGGCGGAGCTGGAAGAAATCATCGGCCGCCCGCTGCTGCTGCGCCGCCGCCGCGGTGTAGAGCTCACGCCGGCCGCCGAAGTGCTGGTGCGCCATGCGGTCTCGGCACTGCGCGGGCTGAGCGAAGGCCTGGGCCTGGCCATGGACATGCCCGAGGCCGACCAGCTGCACGTGGCCGTCGGCGCGCTGCCCAACATGGTGGCCAACCTGCTGCCGGAGGCAGTGGCCTTGCTGCATGCCTCGCATCCGGCGCTGCGCGTGCGGGTGGTCAGCGGCATCAACGCGCAGCTGATGACGCAGCTGCGCCAGGGTGAAATCGACCTCGTGCTCGGCCGGCTCGCTCAGGCCTCGGCCATGGCCGACCTTGCGTTCGAGCATCTCTACAGCGAACCCTTGCTGCTGGTGGTGCGGCCGGGGCATCCGCTGGCCTCGCGGCGCAAGCCGGCGCTCGATGCGCTTGCGGGCTACCCGCTGGTTCTGCCGGTGTCGGGCTCGCTGATCCGCCACACGGCGGACGCCTTTCTCATTGCGCAGGGCGTGGCCCTGCCCAACCGGCTGGTGGAGGCGACCGACACCAGCTTCGCCATCGGGCTGCTGCAGCGCTCCGATGCGGTGTGGTTCGCGCCGCAGGGCGCGGTCGAAGGCTTTGTGGCACGCGGCGAGCTCGAGCGCGTGGCCATCGACACCAGCAGCACCGAAGGCCCGGTCGGGCTCACGGTGCGGCGCAACGGCGAGCCGGGCGAGGGCGCGCGGCTCCTGATAGAAACCATCCACGGCATCGTGCAGAAGCGCAAGCCCGTCACGAGCCTGCGCCCGGTGGACGCGGCATGAGCACGGTGCTTCCGTCCCACGAGCGGCAGCCGCTGGTCGATGCACTGCGCGGCTTCGCGCTGCTCGGCATTCTGGTGGTGAACATCGCTAGCTTCTCGTCGCCGTTCTACGGCCTGGGCCTGTCCGACCCGATGGCCCAGTCGGCGGTGGAGCGCGCGGCGCTGTTCGCGCGCTCCTTGCTGTTCGAGACCAAGTTCTACCTGCTGTTCTCGTTCCTGTTCGGCTACAGCTTCACGCTGCAGATGCAGTCGGCCGAACGAGACGGCAAGCCCTTTGCGCCGCGCATGCTGCGGCGGCTGGCGGGGCTGTGGGTGCTGGGCCTGCTGCATGCGGTGGTGCTGTACCACGGCGACATCCTCACGACCTACGCGGTGATCGGCGGCGTGCTGCTGTTGCTGCGGCGTCGCGGCGACGGCGTGATGGCGTTCTGGGCGGCCAGCCTGGTGCTGCTCACATCGCTGCTGTGGGCCAGCCTTGGCTACCTGATGACGCGCACGGGTGTCGATGCCGACACGCTGAGTCTTCATGCCGAGGCCTTCGCGGCGCTGGAGGCTTACCGGGGCACCCCTGCCACGGTCATCGCCCAGCATGTGCGCGAACTGGCGCAGGTGTGGGTGGTGCTCGCATTCGCGCAGGCACCGACGGCGCTGGCGATGTTCCTGGCGGGCTTCATCGCCGGGCGGCGCGGCCTGCTGGCGAATGCGGGCGCGCACCGCACGTTGTTCAAGCGCCTGTTCTTCTGCGGGCTGCTCATCGGCGTGCCGGGCGCCATGTTCTATGCCCTCTCGACCACGCGCACCGGCGACGGCGGCCGCGAGGTGGTCGGCCTTGCGCTCGGACTGCTCACCGCGCCTTTCCTTACCGCCGCCTATGCGTCGGGGCTGGTGCTGCTGTTCCAGGCGCCGCGCGGGCGGGCGCTTGTCGCGTGGCTCGCGCCGGCGGGGCGCATGGCGCTGTCCAACTACCTGCTGCAGTCGCTGGTGTGCGCGTGGATCTTCCTGGCCTACGGGCTGCGGCTGATGGGCTCGGTCGGGCCGCTCGCCAGCTTCGGGTTTGCGTTCTCCATTTTCGCGGTGCAACTGCTGCTGAGCCGCTGGTGGATGCAGCGCTTTGCCTATGGCCCGGTCGAATGGCTGCTGCGGGCGTTCACGCTGCTTGAATGGCCGTCCTGCGCAGCGAAATAAAGGAGAGGCCGCAGGCCGGGGGACATTCGCGGAGCAAGGTACCCCGTCGGCGTGATCGCGCCCTGAACAACGGAAACAGGCTTACAGCATCGGCTGCTGCTGTTGCTCCTGCGCACCTTCGCTCTCGATGCGCATCTTGGGCAGGAACTGCGGGTACTCGCGCTGCATGAAGTCGATCAGCCCTTCTCGCACGTTGCATCGCAGGTCGAAGGCCAGGCCCGAGGTGGCGGCGGTGCACAGCACGCGGATCTGCATGGTGCGCTCGGTGGCGTCGGTCACGCGCAGGTTGAAGAAGCGGCCGTCCCATTCGGGCGAAGACTTCACGATGCGCTCGACCTCTTCGCGCAGCGGCGCGAGCGGCATGCCGTAGTCGGCGTAGATGAACACCGCGCCCAGCAGCTGCGACGAGTGGCGCGTCCAGTTCTGGAACGGCTTCTCGATGAAGTAGGTGAGCGGCAGGATCAGCCGGCGCTCGTCCCAGATCTTGATGACCACGAAGGTGCCGGTGATCTCCTCGACACGGCCCCATTCGCCTTCGACCACCAGCACGTCGTCGATGCGGATCGGCTGCGCCAGCGCGATCTGCAGGCCGGCGATGAGGTTGCTGAACACCGGCTTGGCCGCCAGGCCGGCCACGATGCCGATCACGCCGGCGGAGGCCAGCAGGCTGGCGCCGACCTGGCGCGCGCCGGGGAAGGTCATGAGCATCATCGCGCCGCCGGCCACCAGCACCACCGTCATGGCGGTGCGCGCGAGCACGCGGGTCTGCGTGAGCACGCGGCGCGCATGCAGGTTGTCGGCCACGTCCGAGGGGTTCTGGGCCAGCACGCCTTCGGCGAAGCCGCTGATGGCCCTGACCGCGAGCCAGGTGGTCGAAGCGATCAACAGCAGCCCGGTGAGATGGCGCACGTTGCCGATGAACTGCAGGTTGTCGGGCGCGCCCTGCCACACCACGTTGAGCGCCAGCAGCGGCAGCACGAACCGCGCCGCGGAATTGCAGCTGACCACCATCGAATGGATCGTCGGGGCGGGGCGGGTGACCCGCCTCAACACAAGGCCGCCGATACGGTGCGCGAGAAGAGAAAGGGGAACTGCGATCAGGGCGGCAACCCATGTGCCGAACCAGGGGTGGGCGAGTATCTCTTTGATCATCAGGCGGTGGTCGTCTTTGCTTGTGCTGTGGTTTCGTTCAGTGGTTGAAGAATGCGGGCCGCGTCGTCGCGCAGCTGCGTGGCGAGGGCCGTGGCCAGATCGAGGCGGCGCAGCAGCCAGGGGCTGATGTCGTTGTCGAACGGGTCGGGCAGGGGAATCGGTCCGCCGACGGCGGTGGAACCGCTGCTCTCGGGGTGAGAGGGGCCGGTGGTCGGCATAGTTCCGATGGCGGCCTCGATTCGTTGCGAGGTGCGGCTGATGGGGCCTTCGACCTCGCCCGGCGTGAGGCGGTCGCGCCGCAGCACGAGCATCGACTTGACCGCGCTGAGTTGCGCGAGCAACTGGTAGCTGTGGGCCTGCAGGTGTTCGAGCGGCTCCAGCGGCGGCTGCACCGCGCGCGGTTCGGAGAGCGAACGCTGCGTGGCCTGCACCAGCGCCGAGAGGCTGTCGTAGGCCTCGCGGCGCGCAAGCCGCCATTCGAGCTCGGGGCTGCTGTCGATGGCCTGCAACTGGCCCAGGCCGAGCGCCAGGCGCGCATGGCGGGCCTGCGCCGTGAGCACGCGCGCCACCAGCGCGGGAATCTGCGTGCGCTCCCATGACGGCAGCACGTAGCAGAAGCCCCAGGCCAGCGCGGCGCCGATGAGCGTGTCGGCGATGCGCTCGAACAGCGCGAAGATGGGCGCCACGCCCACGTTCAGCATGTGGGCCTGCACCAGGCCCAGCACGGTGGCGGCCACGGCCGTGATGAGGTAGCGCCGCACCGCGAAGCTGTGCGCGATGGCCTGCGCCACTGTCACGATGGCCAGCAGCGCCAGCGCCGACGGATGCGCCGACAGCAGCCCCACCGCGAGCACGCAGCCCAGCAGCGTGCCGGCCACGCGCGCGTTGCGCCGCTCCAGCGTCTGCGAGAGGCTGCCGCGCAGCACGACCACGATGGTCAGCAGAATCCAGTAGTCGTGCGAGCCCCACGGCATCGACACCGCGATGGCGTAGCCCGCGGCGATGGCCAGCGACGCGCGGATGGCGTGGCGCAGCGGCGGCTGGTCCCAGCGCCACAGCGTGAAGAAGGGGCGCCACGACCAGTCGGTCGGGCTCACGAACATCTGCCAGTTGGCGCGCACCACGGCAAGGTTGGGCTCGACGTCGCCGCGGGCCATGGCCGACAGGCGCAGCACCTCGTCGTTGATGTGGCCGATGCGGCTGGCCAGCCCGCGCGCCAGCATGGCGGCGGTGGGGCCGATGTGGCCGCCGCCCCCATGGGTGCTGGCGCTGTCGTCCGCCGACACATGGATGGCCGCGAGCCGAGGGCGCCGGTCCGCCACGGCGGCGGGATGGCGGCGCATCAGCAGCGCATCGGCCAGCGCGATGGTCTCGTCGGCGAGTTCTTCGAGCACCTCGCGCATTTCGATGAGCGCCGCGGCATGCGCGGGGTGGGCGCGCAGGGTGTCGAGATCGAGCTCGCTCGCGAGCAGTTGGTCGCGCATTTCGAGCACGATCACCAGCATGGCGGCCAGCCGCTGGCGGCGCGGCGTGCGGGGCGATTCGAGCACGATGTCGCGCGTGGCCTGCAGCTGGTCGGCCAGCGCAGCCTGTTCGCGCAGCAGCTGGCCGAGCACGGGCGCGGGGGTGTCGCGCACGTCGCGGGTGTCGTCGTGCGGCAGGAACTGGCCGGCCTCGGTGCGCATGAGCGCGGCCAGCGAATACAGCACGTCGGCCATCGACTGGGTGCGAAAGCGCCCGTTGAGCAGCAGGTTGGCGAGCGTGGCCCAGATCACGTAGAGGCCCGCGCCCAGCCCGAAATGCCAGGTGCGCTCGATGGCATCGGCCATGTCGCGCGGGGTCTGCGTGGCCATGGAGAAGATCATCGAGAACATCACCGCGATGGCGATCGGTATGCCCCGCTTGCCCCAGGCCATGGCCAGGAAGGCCATGAAGGTGGCCGGCACCAGCAGCAGCCCGAGGCGGATGGGCGCGGTGTGCAGCATCTGCACCGCAAAGAAGAGCGGCAGGCCGATGAGCGGCGCCGGCAGCATCTGGAAGAACTTGCCGCGGCGCGGGCCGGGCAGGTCGGGCGGCGCGGTGACGATCACGCCGGTGGCGGCCGTGGAGGCCGCCAGGGTGCCCAGCCACAGGTGGATGCCGCCCGAGATGAACAGCAGCCCCAGCGCCACGGTGAGCCCGCTCGCGACATAGTGGCTCAGCGCAATGCGCAGAGCGGCGCGAACCCGGTGGGCGGCGCGGGGCCCCAGCATCGTCACTTGGCGGAAGTGTCGCCCTCGGAGGGGGCTCCAGCGGCGGGAGCGGCGTCGCGGCGCACGCGCGTGAGCTTGCGCGGCGCGGCGGGGGCGGCCACGGCGGGCTTGTCGCCTTCAGCGGTTTCGTCGGCGAAATCGACCACCGTGCTGCGGGCGTAGAGGTCGGCCGACGCGTCGTCGGGGTTCGACTTGGTCGAGGCCGACACGGCGCGCATGCGGTCGCTGGCGCGCAGCTTGTCGTCGACATTGGCGAACTTGGAGTACTTGGCGAGCAGCGGCACCAGCTGGCCGTAGATGCGCGGCGCGGCGGCCAGGCATTCGCGCTGTTCGAGGAATTCGGGCTCGCCCGTGAAGTTGCCGATCAGCCCGCCGGCTTCGGTGACCAGCAGCGAACCTGCGGCCACGTCCCAGGGGTTCAGGCCGGTCTCGAAGAAGCCGTCGGTGAAGCCCGCGGCCACGTAGGCCAGGTCCAGGGCCGCCGCGCCGGGGCGGCGCAGGCCGGCCATGCGGGGCATCATGTCCGCCATGATGGCCAGGTACTGCTTGAAGTTGTCGCCGGTGCGGAACGGGAAGCCCGTGGAAATGAGGCACTCGGTGAGCTTGGTGCGCTTGGACACGCGGATGCGGCGCTCGTTCATGTAGGCGCCGCGGCCCTTGGTGGCCGTGAACAGGTCGTTGCGGCTCGGGTCGTACACCACGGCCTGCTCGATCTTGCCGCGCACGGACAGCGCGATGGACACGCAGTACACGGGGAAGCCGTGGATGAAGTTGGTGGTGCCGTCGAGCGGATCGATGATCCAGACGTAGTCGGAGTCCTTGGCGCCGTGTTCGGTGCCCGATTCTTCGGCCAGGATGCCGTGCCCCGGGTAGGCGCCGAGCAGCGTTTCGATGATCGCTTGCTCGCTCGCGTGATCGACTTCGGTGACGAAGTCGTTGACCTGCTTCTGCGAAATGCGCACGGCCTCGACGTCGAGGGCAGCGCGGTTGATGATCGCGCCGGCGGCGCGTGCGGCCTTGACGGCCACGTTGAGCATGGGATGCAGGTTGGGGGACGACATTGGATTGTGAGAAGAACGGTGGGGAGGACCCCGGAGGCGGCCCGGCGATGCGGGCAGCGAGAATCGGGGCATTTTACCGGCTCCGCCGTTCCGTGTCTCCCGAACCCGCCATGCGCACCCGTTTCATCCTGATCCAGACCAGCCACGCCGGCAATGTGGGCGCCGCCGCCCGCGCCATGAAGACCATGGGCTTCTCCGACCTCGTGCTGGTGGCTCCCCGCTGGGCCAACGTGCTGCGGCGCGAGGAAACCATCCAGCGCGCGAGCGGCGCGCTCGACGTGCTGACCAACGCCCGCATCGTCGAGACGCTGGACGAAGCCCTCGACGGCGTGACCCACCTTTGCGCCACGGCCATGATCCCGCGCGACTTCGGCCCGCCCACCCGCACGCCCCGGGAGCACCTGGAGCCGCTGGCGAAGCAGGGTGACCAGCACGTCGCCTTCCTGTTCGGCTCCGAGCGTTTCGGCATGCGGAACGAAGACGTCTACCGCTGCAACGTGGCGCTGACCATCCCCACCGACCCAAAATTCGGCTCGCTCAACCTGAGCGCGGCCATCCAGGTGATCGCCTACGAATGGCGGCTGGCGCTGGGCGGCTACGAAGTGCGCGAGGCCGTCAACCCGGTGCAGGCCGCCGATGCGCAGGCCGTGGCCGGCATGCTCGACCACTGGGAGCGCTCGCTGGTGGACATCGGCTTTCTCGACCCGCAGGCGCCCAAGAAGCTCATGCCGCGGCTGCAGCAACTGTTCAACCGGGCCCAGCCCACGCCGGAAGAAATCCACATCCTGCGCGGCATCGCCAAGGCCATGAGCGACGCGACCAAGCCGCCACGTGGCTCGCTGCCCGAATAAAACCTTATCGCCCGTAAGCGATGGCGGCGGGCTATAGACTGCCCGCCCCATATAGATATAACGACAAAAGGCAGCGATGTTCTCTCGACTGCGCGCCGACATCCGGTGCATCCTCGAACGCGACCCGGCCGCCCGCAGCGCCTGGGAAGTGATCACGGTCTACCCCGGCTTCCATGCCGTGGTGCTGCACCGTTGGGCGCACGCCTGTTGGACCCACGGCTTCAAGTGGCCGGCGCGCTTCATCGCGCACTGGGCGCGCTGGATGACGGGCATCGAGATCCACCCGGCCGCCAAGATCGGCGAGCGGGTGTTCTTCGACCACGCGATGGGCGTGGTGGTCGGCGAGACCGCCGAGATCGGCGACGGCTGCACCATCTACCAGGGCGTGACGCTGGGCGGCACCTCGCTCTACAAGGGCACCAAGCGGCATCCCACGCTGGGCCGCAACGTGGTGGTGAGTGCAGGGGCCAAGGTGCTGGGCGGCTTCGAGGTGGGCGACGGCGCCAAGATCGGCAGCAACGCGGTGGTCATCAAGCCGGTGCCCGCGGGCGCGACGGCGGTGGGTATTCCGGCGCGCATCATCCCGTCGAAGGCGGGTGAAAGCGCGGACGTGGCCGCGCCGCAGAAGTTCTCGGCCTACGGCATCACGCAGGAAGACGACCCGCTGAGCCAGGCCATGCGCGGCCTGGTCGAGAACGCGTCGAGCCAGGAGCACCAGATCGCGCTGCTGTGGCAGGCCATCGAGAAGCTGTCGGACCGCTCCGGCACCACCAAGGACTGCGTGCCGGGTGATGCGGCCCGCGACGAGTGCTTCGAGGCCGAGAAGCTCACGCAGCTCATCGGCAAGTAGAAAAGACCGGTCAGGCCGCGCGCTTGGCCGGCGCGTGCAGCGCGCCGTGCACGTGCCCCGCGTGCTGGCCGAAGGGCTCGGGCGCGAGCGTGGCGGTGTCCAGCTCCTGCAGGATGCCGCAGTTGCTCGCCGACTCCGACCCACCGCATTGCTGGCGCAGCGCCTTCAACTGCTTTTCCAGCGTCTTCAGCTCGGCAATGCGCGCGGCCACGTGGCCGATGTGGTCGTCGAGCAACTGGTTGACCTGGCCGCAGTCTTCCTGCGGGGCGTCGCGGAATCTGAGCAGGCTGCGGATCTCGTCGAGCGTCATGTCCAGCGAGCGGCAGCGGCGGATGAAGCCCAGGCGCTGGGCGTGGTCTTCGTCGTAGATGCGGTAGTTGCCGTCGGTGCGCGCGGGCTCGGGCAGCAGCCGTTCGCGCTCGTAGTACCGGATGGTTTCGACGGGTGTGTTCGCGACCTTGGCCAGCTCACCGATTTTCATGATGCGGCAAATGAACGAGTGGAAATGAGCGTTTGACTCTACACCTGCTTCAGGGTTTCCAATCGATTCCATGACGAACGAAAACGCTCTGACCCGGCCTGTGCCGCACGCCCATTCGCACCCCCACCCGCATGGCGACGACCACGACCACGGCCATGAACATGAGCACGCCAAGCCCCCTGCCCACTCGCACGCCGAGCATTCATGCTGCGGCAGCGCCAGCCCCTGCGGCCCGATTCCGTTCGCTCCGGCCGGGGCAGACAACGCCGATGTGCCCAAGGGCGCCCTGCTGTTCCGCATTCCCACCATGGACTGCGCGGTGGAAGAGTCGGAAATCCGCCGCGCGCTGGAGCCGGTGGCGGGCGTCAAGGCCCTGCGCTTTCGCCTCGGCGAGCGCACCATGGCCATTACCACCGAAGACGGCGCGTTGCCCGAGGCACTGGCCGCCATCCGCAAGGCCGGCTTCAAGCCGGAACCGCTGAACGCTCCCGGCGAGCAGGCCGCCGCGGCGCCCGCGCAGATCGCCGGCATGAACATGGGCCTCGTACGCCTGATCGCGGCGCTGGGGCTGGCCATCGCCGCCGAGTCGATTTCGTTCATGGCGCCGGACGGCATGGGTTTCAAGGCCTTGGAAGTCGTGCTCGCGCTCGGCGCCATCGGCCTGGCGGGCCTGGACACCTACAAGAAAGGCTTTGCCGCGCTGGTGCGCGGGCGCCTGAACATCAACGCCCTGATGGCGGTGGCCGTGACCGGCGCCTTCATCATCGGCCAGTGGCCCGAAGCCGCGATGGTGATGGCGCTCTACGCCATAGCCGAGCTGATCGAGGCGCGCGCCGTGGACCGCGCGCGCAACGCCATCCAGAGCCTGCTGGCGCTCGCGCCCGAGCAGGCGGAGGTCAAGCAGGCCGACGGCAGCTGGCAGACCGTGATGGCCAACACCGTGGCGCTGGGCGCCGTGGCGCGCATCCGCCCCGGTGAGCGCGTGCCGCTCGACGGCGTGGTCACCGAGGGCACCAGCGCCATCGACCAGGCACCCGTCACCGGCGAGAGCATTCCCGTCGACAAGACCGTGGGCGACCCGGTGTTCGCGGGCACCATCAACCAGACCGCCGCGCTGGAGTTCCGCGTGACGGCGGTGGCGTCGAACACCACGCTCGCGCGCATCATCCACGCGGTCGAGGAGGCGCAAGGCTCGCGCGCGCCCACGCAGCGCTTCGTCGACAGGTTCGCGGCCATCTACACGCCCACGGTCTTCGTGCTGGCGCTGGCCGTGGCGGTGCTCACGCCGCTGTTCATGGACTGGACGTGGATGCAGTCGGTCTACAAGGCGCTGGTGCTGCTGGTCATTGCGTGCCCGTGCGCGCTGGTCATCTCCACGCCGGTCACCGTCGTGAGCGCGCTGGCCTCGGCCGCGCGGCGCGGCATCCTCATCAAGGGCGGCACGTACCTCGAAGAGGCGCGCAAGCTCAAGGCGATTGCGCTCGACAAGACCGGCACCATCACCGAAGGCAAGCCGAAGCTGGTCGAGTCGGTGCTGTTGGATGCATCGGGCAATGAAGCCGTCGCTTTCGCGGTGGCCGCCAGCATCGCGGGCCGCTCCGACCACCCGGTGTCGAAAGCCATTGCAGAGGGCCTGAAGAGCCAGCGGCAAGAGGTCGCCGACTTCACCGCGCTGCCCGGCCGCGGCGTCGGGGCCACGCTGGCGGGCCAGGCCTACGTGCTCGGCAACCACCGGCTGATCGAGGAACGCGGGCTGTGCTCGCCGGCGCTCGAAGCCGAGCTCAAGCGGCATGAAGAAGCTGGCCGCACCGTCACGCTGCTGGCATCGGACAAAGCGGTGCTGGCGCTGTTCGCGGTGGCCGACACCATCAAGGAATCGTCGCAGGCGGCGGTGGCCGAGCTGCGCGCGCTGGGCGTGACGCCCGTGATGCTCACCGGCGACAACACCGCCACTGCAAAGACCATCGGCGCCCACGCCGGCATCGACGACGTGCGCGGCAACCTGCTGCCCGAGGAAAAGCTCGACGCCATCAAGGCCATGCAGCAGCGCTACGGCGCGGCCGCCATGACCGGCGACGGCATCAACGACGCACCCGCGCTGGCACAGGCCGACATCGGCTTCGCCATGGGCGGCGCGGGCACCGACACCGCCATGGAAGCGGCCGACGTGGTCATCATGAACGACGACCTGCGCCGCATTCCCGAGACCATCCGCCTGTCGCGCCGCGCGCATTCGGTGCTGTGGCAGAACATCACGCTGGCCCTGGGCATCAAGGCGGTGTTCTTCGTGCTGGCGGTGTTCGGCAGCGCGACCATGTGGATGGCGGTGTTCGCGGACATGGGGGCGAGCCTGCTGGTGGTGGCGAACGGGCTGCGCCTGATGCGCGTACCCAGGTAAGGGCAGGGCGGAGGCCGGGTTGAGCCGGTCATCGTGGGGCACTAACATGGGCCGCAATTCCGTCGGCTTCCAAGTTATCGCTACGCCATGTCCGCAACCTCCCTGCTGCTGCAACTCATCGTCATCCTGACCACCGCGCGCGTCTGCGGCTGGGTTCTCCGGCACGTCGGGCAGCCCGGCGTGGTGGGCGAGATGGCCGCCGGCCTGATGCTGGGGCCGATCGTCTTCGGGGCGCTGTTTCCGTCGCTGCATGCGCAGCTGTTCTCCAGGGAGTCGCTGCAGGGACTGTCGTCGCTGTCGACCCTCGGGCTGGTGCTTTTCATGTTCGTGGTGGGGCTGGAGCTGCGGGCTTCCAAGAGCGTGCGCGAGCAGTTGCGTTCGGCGGGCTATGTGGGCGTGCTGAGCGTGGTCGTGCCGCTGGCGCTGGGCATCGCGATCTCGCCGGCCCTCTATCCCACGCTGGCGCCGGCGGGTGTCGGCTTCTGGCCGTTCGCGCTGTTCATGGCGGCGGCGCTGTCGATCACCGCATTCCCGGTGATGGCGCGCATCCTCAAGGACCGCGGCATGACGCGCACGCCCTTCGGCCAGCTGTCGCTCGGCGCCGCCGCCGTGGTCGACGTGTTCGCGTGGATCCTGCTGGCTTTCGTGGTGGCGATGGTGGGGGCGGGCGAGGGCTACCAGGGGCTGCTCAAGACCACGCTGGGCATGGCCGTGGTGCTGTGCGTGCTGTTCTTCGGGCTCAAGCCGGCCTTCGCGTGGCTGCTGCGCACCAAGGCGCCCGAGGGCGAGCCCTCGACCACGGTGATGGCCTCGCTGATGCTCGGCCTGCTGGCCACGGCGCTGGCCACCGAGTGGCTGCACCTGCACGCGGTGTTCGGCGCTTTCCTGTTCGGCGCCTGCCTGCCGCGCGACGACCGGCTGCTGAAGTCGCTGAGCGAGCGCATCGAGCCGATCTCCATCGTCGTGCTGATGCCGCTGTTCTTTGCGCTGGCCGGGCTCGGCACCACGTCCAACGCGTTCTCGGGTGCGGGCTTCGGCGCCATGATGCTGATCCTGGCCACGGCCGCCTTCGGCAAGATCGCCGGCGGCGCGGTCGGCGCCCGCATGGCGGGCTACGGCTGGCGTGAAAGCCTGGCCACGGGCTCGCTGATGAACGCGCGCGGGCTGATGGAACTCATCGTCATGAAGATCGGCCTGGACGCCGGCCTCATCGGCCCCGAACTGTTCACCATGCTGCTGGTGATGGCGCTTGCGACCACCGCCATGACCGGGCCGCTGATCAACCTGTTCATCGGCCGCCGGGCGCCTGCCGTGGCCGACGCGGCGCACGCCAAGCCTTGATGGCTCATCGCTGCAGGGTGAACCCGATGCGCGTCTCGCCACCCTGGCTGGCCGCGAACACCCGCCCGCCGTGCATGCGCGCGATGGCCTCGACGATCGACAGCCCCAGGCCGTGGTGCCGGGTGGAGCCGTCGCGCGCCTGGGCCGCGCGGTAGAAGCGCTCGAACAGGCGCGGCAGCGCTGCAGGGTCGATGGGCTCGCCGCGGTTGGCCACCGCGATGGTGAATTCCTCGCTGTCCTGGGCTATCTCGATGCGGATGACCGAGGCCGGCGTGGCGAAGCGGATGGCGTTGCCCAGCAGGTTGAACAGCGCGCGCCGTATCAGCGCGGCATCCACGTCGGCCGTGGCGTCGCCGGCCACCTCGGCGCGCAGGCCGGCTTCTTCCAGCATGGCGTCGTAGAAGTCGATCACGTCGGCGGCCTGCACGGCCAGGCTGGTCGACGCGCGCGTGCGCATCGGCGTGCCGCGCTCGGCCTGCGACAGGAACAGCATGTCGGTGACGATGCCCGAGAGCCTGCCGACCTCTTCGAGGTTGGACGCGAGCACGGCCTGCAGCTCTTCGTTGCTGCGCTGGCGGGTCAGCGCGAGTTCGGTGGACCCGATGAGGTTGGCCAGGGGCGTGCGCAGTTCGTGCGCCACGTCGGCGTTGAACGACTCCAGCTGCACGTAGGCGCGCTGCACCCGCAGCAGCAGGGCATTGAATTGGGTGATCCAGGGGCGCAGTTCCTCCGCGAAGTCCATGGCGTCGATCGGCCGGTTGGCCTTGTCCGGCGCCATTGCCGCGGTGCTCTCGGCCAGCCGCTTGAGCGGACGCAGCCCGCGCCGCACCAGCCACATGCCGGTGAACGAGACCAGCGCCGTGCCCAGCACCACCGCGCCCAGCAGCGTCCAGGCAAGGCGGCGCAGCAGCCGCGCTTCCTGGGCGGTGTTCACGCCGATCTGCACCGACAGCTGCGTGCTGGTGGCGCCCTGCGTCCATGGCACCTCGATGTCGCGCAGCATCCAGCGGCCTCCGACGGCGGGCGTCGACTGGAACAGCGTCTGGCCCGCGTGCGAGATCGACAGCGTCACGTCGTCCTGCATCGAGAAGAAGTCGTCGAGCTTGTGCCGCAGGAAGGGCAGGTCGCCGCCTTTCTCGGCCTCTTTGAGCAGGTGCTGCACCAGCACGGCCTTGTGGTCGAGTTCCTCTTCCTGCTTCTGCCCGAAGTTCCAGGCGGTGACGAGGTAGATGGCAAGGCAGATCACGCTGAGCCCGAACAGGGTCTGCGCGGCGATCCAGAGCGACAGCCGGCTCTGGATGGAGTGCGGCCGGCCTGGGGGCTGGCTCATGCCCAGGAGCGGTCTTCCAGCACGTAGCCCATGCCGCGCACCGTGTGCAGCAGCTTCACGTCGAACGGGTCGTCGAGCTTGCTGCGCAGGCGGCGGATGGCCACTTCCACCACGTTGGTGTCGCTGTCGAAGTTCATGTCCCACACCTGCTCGGCGAGCGTGGTGCGCGACAGGATCTGGCCGCGCCGGCGCAGCAGCACCACCAGCAGCGTGAATTCCTTGGCCGTGAGGTCGAGCCGCGCGCGGTTGCGAAAGCACTTGCGGCTGACGAGGTCGAGCTCCAGGTCGGCCAGCCGCAGCGTTGTCGATTCCTGCGGCTTGCCCCGGCGCAGCAGCGCCTGAACCCGCGCCAGCAGCTCCGAAAACGAGAACGGCTTGACGAGGTAGTCGTCCGCCCCCTGCTGCAGGCCCTGCACGCGGTCTTCGACCTTGTCGCGCGCGGTGAGCACCAGCACGGGCACGTTGCGGGTGCGCCGTATGGCCTGCAGGACGGCGAAGCCGTCGATGCCGGGCAGCATCACATCGAGCAGAACCAGTACGTAGTCACCCTCGGTGGCGAGGTATTTCCCCTCGATGCCGTCGCGGGCTATGTCGACCACGTATCCGTTCTCTTCGAGCCCCTTTTTCAGGTAATCGCCCAGTTTGGGCTCGTCTTCGATGACAAGAATGCGCATTTCCGAATGGTAACGAAGCACTTTCGCCGCCATGGTTACGTTTTGGTAATCCTATTGACGGACAAGCGCTCGACCTTGTGTCATACATTCCGCGGCGCCTGCAAGCCGCAAGGGCATTGCCGAAGCACTGCCACAGGCCCCCGATATACTTTTCGCTCCATGCGCCGCTGGTTCCTGATCCTCATGCTGTTCCTGCTTCCGTTCCAGCTCAGCTGGGCGGCGGCGTCAGCCTATTGCCAGCACGAGCGCGACATGCAGCCCCAGCACTGGGGCCACCACGAGCACGAAAGCCGCGGCACCGACCGCAGCCACAGTGGCGAGGGCGCGCAGAAGAACTCCAGCACCCAGCCCAATGCCGTCATCGGCGACTGCGCGGTCTGCCATTCCGGCTACGCACAGCACGTCGAAGGCGCGCCCGAGCCCGTACTGTCCACACGGCGCATTGCACAGCCGCTGCGCGCCATGGCGGCCGAGCGCTTCGATTCGCACATCTCCGACGTTCCGGTCCGGCCCGACTGGTCTCTCGCCCTCTGATTCGGCGAGAGAACACACCCGACTTCTGATCCACACCATCAGCTGAGCTCTCGCCGAATTCGTCCGTCCGTTGTTTCGCAACCCAGGAGAATTCGATGCGCACGCTCTTCGTGCCGCTGGCCGTATTGGCCATGGCGGTGCCCCCGGCATATTCACAACAAGTCACGCCGTCCGTTCCGGCCTCGGCCGGTTCCTCTTCGGCTTCACCGCAGGCGTCTTCGCGCGCGGCCACCAGGACACTGGAGCCCGCGGGCCCGCTGACCCTGCGCAGCGCGGTTGCCATGGCACTGCGCGCCAACCCCGGCCTTGCCGCCGCGTCGCGCGAGCAGGACGCCACCGAGGCCGCCATCGTGCAGGCCGGCGCCTGGCCCAACCCCACGCTGGACGCGCAGCTGGAAGACCTGCGCCGCGACAACCGCACCACTACCTTGCAGCTGAGCCAGCCGATCGAGCTCGGCGGCAAGCGCTCTGCCCGCGTGACCGCCGCCGAGCGCGCGCGCGACCAGGCCGCGTCGGCACTGGCGGGGCGCCGCGCCGAGATCCGCGCCGCGACCGTCACCGCCTTCTTCGACGTGCTGACCGCGCAGGAGCGCCTGCGGCTCGCGCAGGATTCCGTGGGCCTCGCTCAGACCGCGACCCGCGCGGCCACCAATCGCGTGGCCGCTGGCAAGGTGTCGCCGCTGGAAGAAACCAGGGCGCGCGTGGCCGAGGCCGGTATGCGCGTGGAGCTGCTGCAGGCCGAAGGCACGCTGCGCTCGGCCCGCCAGCAACTGGCCGCGCTGTGGGGCAACCCCGATCCGCGCTTCACGCAGGTGGAGGGCGCGGTCGACCAGTTGCCCGCGATGGCGGCGTCGCAAGACCTGGGCGTGCGCATTGCCGCGGCGCCCGTGGTGGTGCAGGCGCGGCTCGAGGTCGAGCGGCGCAAGGCACTGTCCGACCTGGAGCAGGCCAAGCGCATTCCCGACGTGACCGTGTCGCTCGGTGCCAAGCGCGTGCCGGCTTCCGACGGCGAGGCCGGCGGCAGCCGGCGCAACCAGGTGGTGGTGGGCCTGTCGGTGCCGCTGCCCATCTTCGACACCAACCGCGGCAACGTGGCCGAGGCCCTGAGCCGCGAGGAAAAGGCGCGCGACGACCTCGCTGCCGCCGAGCTGCAACTGGGCACCGAGGTGGCGCAAGCCACCGAACGGCTGCGCTCCGCGCGCGCCACCGCGCAGACGCTGCAGCACGACGCGCTGCCCGGTGCCGAGACGGCCTACAAGGCCGCGACCAAGGGCTTCGAGCTGGGCAAGTTCAGCTTCCTGGAGGCGCTGGATGCCCAACGCACGCTGTTCCAAGTGCGCGCGCAGTACCTGCTCGCGCTGGCCGATGCGCACCGCGCGGCCGGCGAACTCGACCGGCTGCTCGGCAATGAAGGCGACGACATCTCTCCCATGACACCCGCGGCGCCCGTGGCGCGCTGACAAGCAAGGCAACAGATCATGAACACAGAAAACCGCGGCTCGTTCAAAGAACGCGTCGGCAAGAAGCAGTGGATGGCGATCGTCGTCGTCCTCGTGGTGGGCCTTGGCGCCGGCGCGCTGATCCTTCGCTCCGCGCCCGTGAAGCCGGAGGCCGCAGGCCACTCGGAAGAGGCCGGCCACGGCGACGGCGAGCACCACGAAGAAGGCAAGGCTCACGGCAAGCAGGAAGCCAAGGAAGAGGGCAAAGACCACGACCACAGCCACGGCGAAGCCAAGGGCCACGCCGACACCGAACACCACGAGGAAGGCAAGCAGGAGGCTAAAAAAGAGCCCGCCGGCCACGAGGAAGAGGAAGAAAAGATCGCCTTCACCGACGCACAGATCAAGGCCGCCGACATGACCATCGAAAGCGCGGGCCCCGCGCGCATCAAGTCGTCGCTGCAACTGCCCGGCGAGATCAAGTTCAACGAAGACCGCACGGCCCACGTGGTGCCGCGCGTGGCGGGCGTGGTCGACAGCGTGTCGGCCAACCTGGGCCAGGAGGTCAAGCGCGGACAAGTGCTGGCCGTGATTTCGAGCCCGGCGCTGTCGGAGCAGCGCAGCGAGCTGCAGTCGGCGCAGCGCCGGCTCGGGCTGGCGCGCACCACCTACGAGCGCGAGAAGAAGCTCTGGGAAGAAAAGATCTCGCCCGAGCAGGACTACCTGCAGGCGCAGCAGCTGATGCAGGAGGCGCAGATCGCCGTGGCCAATGCCAACCAGAAGCTGCTGGCGCTGGGCGCCGCGCCATCTTCGTCGGCGCTGGGCCGCTACGAGCTGCGCGCGCCCTTCGACGGCATGGTGGTCGAGAAGCACATCTCGCTCGGCGAATCGGTGGGGGAAGCGGTGAATGTGTTCACCATCTCCGACCTGTCGACGGTGTGGGCCGAGATCAGCGTGGCGGCCAACAACCTGAACCTGGTGCGCATCGGCGAGCCGGTGAGCATCCGCTCCAGCGCCCTGGGCCAGACGGCCACGGGCAAGGTGTCTTACGTGGGTTCGCTCATCGGCGCGCAGACGCGCACCGCCACCGCGCGCGTCACGCTGACCAACCCGCAGCGCGTGTGGCGCCCGGGGCTGTTCGTGAACGTCGAGCTCGTGGCCTCCGAAGTGGATGCGCCCGTGACGGTTTCGGCCGAAGCGGTGCAGACTGTCGAAGACAAGCCCACCGTGTTCCTGCGCGTGCCCGGCGGCTTCGTGCCGCAGCATGTGCAGACCGGGCGCAGCGACGGCCAGCGCATCGAGGTCACCAGCGGCCTCAAGCCCGGCGCGGCCTATGCCGCGAGCGGCAGCTTCGTCGTGAAGTCGCAGCAGGGCAAGAGCTCCGCCACGCACACCCACTGAGGAAGCCCGCATGTTCGAACGCATCATCCGCTTCTCCATCGAGCAGCGCTGGCTGATCCTGCTTGCCGTGCTGGGCATGGCGGCGCTGGGCATCTTCAGCTACCAGAAGCTGCCCATCGACGCGGTGCCAGACATCACCAACGTGCAGGTGCAGATCAACACCGCCGCGCCTGGCTACTCCCCGCTGGAGACCGAGCAGCGCGTGACCTACCCGATCGAGACCGTCATGGCCGGCCTACCGGGGCTGCAGCAGACGCGCTCGCTGTCGCGCTACGGCCTCTCGCAGGTCACCGTGATCTTCAAGGACGGAACCGACATCTACTTCGCGCGGCAGCTTGTCAACGAGCGCATACAGTCGGCGCGCGAGAGCATGCCCGGCGGCATATCGCCGGTGATCGGGCCCATCTCGACCGGCCTGGGCGAAATCTATCTGTGGACCGTGGAAGCGGAAGAGGGCGCGAAAAAGGCAGACGGCAAGCCCTATTCGCCCACCGACCTGCGCGAGATACAGGACTGGATCATCAAGCCGCAGCTGCGCAACGTGGCGGGCGTGACCGAGATCAACTCCATCGGCGGTTATGCGAAGGAGTTCCAGATCTCGCCCGACCCGGCCAAGCTGCTGGCCCACGGCCTCACCATGACCGACATGGTCACCGCGCTGGAGCGCAACAACGCCAACGTGGGCGCGGGCTACATCGAGAAGCGCGGCGAGCAATACCTCATCCGCGCGCCGGGGCAGGTGAAGTCGGTGGAGGACATCGGCAACGTCATCCTGGGCAACGCCGGCGGCATTCCGCTGCGCGTGCAGGACGTGGCCGAGGTCGGCATCGGCAAGGAACTGCGCACCGGTGCCGCCACCGACAACGGCCGCGAAGTGGTGCTGGGCACGGTGTTCATGCTGATCGGCGAGAACAGCCGCACCGTGTCGCAGGCCGTCGATAGGAAGATGCAGGAGATCAACCGCACGCTGCCCGCCGGCGTGAAGGCGGTGACGGTGTACGACCGCACGGTGCTGGTCGACAAGGCCATCGCCACGGTGAAGAAGAACCTGTTCGAGGGCGCGGTGCTGGTCATTGCGATCCTGTTCCTGTTCCTCGGCAACATCCGTGCGGCGATCATCACCGCGCTGGTGATTCCGCTGTCGATGCTCTTCACCTTCACCGGCATGGTGAACCAGAAGGTCAGCGCCAACCTCATGAGCCTGGGCGCGCTGGACTTCGGCATCATCATCGACGGCGCGGTGGTGATCGTGGAGAACTGCGTGCGAAGGCTGGCCCATGCGCAAGCCCACAAGGGCCGGCCGCTGACGCGCAGCGAGCGCTTCCATGAAGTGTTCGCGGCCTCGCAGGAGGCGCGCCGGCCGCTGCTGTTCGGCCAGCTCATCATCATGATCGTGTACCTGCCGATCTTTGCGCTCACGGGCGTGGAGGGCAAGCTGTTCCACCCGATGGCCTTCACCGTGGTGATCGCGCTGCTGGGCGCGATGATCCTGTCGATCACCTTCATCCCCGCGGCTGTGGCGCTGTTCATCGGCAACAAGGTGAGCGAGAAGGAAAACCGCCTGATGGTGTGGGCCAAGCGCGGCTACGAGCCGCTGCTGGCGCGCGTCATGGCCGCCAAGCCGCTGGTGATCACCACCGCGGTGGTGGCGGTGGTGCTGTCGGGCCTGCTGGCCACGCGCCTGGGCACCGAGTTCGTGCCCAGCCTGAGCGAGGGCGACTTCGCCATCCAGGCGCTGCGCATTCCGGGCACCAGCCTCACGCAGTCGGTCGAGATGCAGAAGCAGCTCGAACGCACGCTGAAGCAGAAGTTTCCCGAGATCGAGCGCATCTTCGCGCGCACCGGCACGGCCGAGATCGCGTCGGACCCGATGCCGCCGAACATTTCCGACGGCTACATCATGCTCAAGCCCGAAAGCGAGTGGCCCGCGCCACGCCGCTCGCGCGCCGAGCTGCTGGCGGCGGTGCAGGAAGAGGTCGAGAAGCTGCCGGGCAACAACTACGAGTTCTCGCAGCCGATCCAGCTGCGCTTCAACGAGCTGATCTCCGGCGTGCGCAGCGACGTGGCGGTGAAGATCTTCGGCGACGACATGGACGTGCTCAACAAGACCGCGGCCGAGGTGTCGCAGGCGCTGGGCAGGATCCCCGGCGCGGCCGAGGTGAAGGTCGAGCAGACCACCGGCCTGCCGATGCTCACGGTGAACATCGACCGCAACAAGACCGCGCGCTACGGCCTGAACGTGGGCGACGTGCAGGACGCGATCTCGGTCGCAGTGGGTGGGCGCGAGGCGGGCACGCTGTTCGACGGCGACAGGCGCTTCGACATCATCGTGCGTCTGCCCGAGAACCTGCGCACCGACCTCGAGGCCATCAAGCGCCTGCCCGTGGCGCTGCCCAAGGGGGCGGGCGCCGAGGGCGCGCGCACCAGCTTCATCCCGCTGGGCGAAGTGGCCACGCTCGACATTGCGCCGGGCCCCAACCAGGTGAGCCGCGAAGACGGCAAGCGCCGCATCGTGGTGAGCGCCAACGTGCGCGGCCGCGACCTGGGCTCCTTCGTGGCCGAGGCCGAAGAGGCCATGCGCAAGGTGAGCATTCCCTCCGGCTACTGGACCGTGTGGGGCGGCCAGTACGAGAACCTCGCGTCCGCCACGCAGCGGCTGCAGATCGTGGTGCCGGTGTCGCTGCTGCTGGTGTTCACGCTGCTGTTCGCGATGTTCGGCAACCTCAAGGACGGGCTGCTGGTGTTCACCGGCATTCCGTTCGCGCTCACGGGTGGCATCTTCGCGCTGTGGATGCGCGGCATACCGCTGTCGATCTCTGCGGCGGTGGGCTTCATTGCGCTGTCGGGCGTGGCGGTGCTCAACGGGCTGGTGATGATCTCCTTCATCCGCAACCTGCGCGAGGGTGGACTGCCGCTGGACGCGGCCATTCGCGAAGGCGCGCTCACGCGGCTGCGGCCGGTGCTGATGACCGCGCTGGTCGCGTCGCTGGGCTTCGTGCCCATGGCCATCGCCACCGGCACGGGCGCCGAGGTGCAGCGGCCGCTGGCCACCGTGGTGATCGGCGGTATCCTTTCGTCGACCGCGCTGACGCTGCTGGTGCTTCCGCTGCTCTACCGCATCGCGCACAGGCGCGACGAAGACGAGGCGCGGCAGGAAGAAGACGCGCGCGAGCAGAACCACGGCGCGCCGCTCGACCCAGTACCGCAAGGACCCCATGGCACATGAGCATTCGCACGCCGCAGCGCCCTGCGTGATGCCACTCGGCTGCGGGGGCCGATCGATTGCGGCGGAGCGGGCGATGGGGCTATAAAGCTCGCGTCCGAGCGCCGGAGACCCCGCGGCGAATGACAAACACGGCCAGCTCGCGCTATCGCTGGAATTGAGTGCTTCTATTCGCCCCACGGCTGCTTCTGTCAGAGAATTTGCCCCATCCCCTCGCAGCACAAAACCAGGAGTTCCCATGAGCAGTGACAAGACCGAAGCCAAGTGTCCCTTCAGCCAGGCAGCAGGTGCCGGCACCACCAACCGAGACTGGTGGCCCAGGCAACTGCGTATCGATCTGCTTCACCAGCACTCGTCGAAATCCGATCCGATGGACAAGGACTTCGACTACGCCGCGGCGTTCAAGAGCCTCGATCTTGCAGCGGTGAAGAAAGACCTCGCCGCGCTGATGACCGACTCGCAGGACTGGTGGCCGGCGGACTTCGGCCACTACGGCCCGCTGTTCATTCGCATGGCATGGCACAGCGCGGGCACCTACCGCATCGGTGACGGACGCGGCGGCGCCGGTCGCGGCCAGCAGCGCTTCGCGCCGCTGAACAGCTGGCCCGACAACGTGAGCCTCGACAAGGCACGGCGCCTGCTCTGGCCGATCAAGCAGAAGTACGGCAACAAGATTTCATGGGCCGACCTGTTGATCCTCACGGGCAACGTCGCGCTGGAAACGATGGGCTTCAAGACCTTCGGCTTCGCGGGCGGCCGCGCCGATGTGTGGGAACCCGACCAGGACGTGTACTGGGGCCGCGAGACCACCTGGCTCGGCGGCGACATCCGCTATTCGCAAGGTTCGCCGGGCGTCGAGAAACCCGGCGCTGTGCTCGTGAAGGACGACGACAGCAAGGTGCCGCATACACGCGACCTCGAGAACCCGCTGGCCGCCGTGCAGATGGGCCTGATCTACGTGAACCCCGAAGGCCCGGACGGCAACCCCGACCCGCTCGCCGCGGCACGCGACATCCGCGACACCTTCGCGCGCATGGCCATGGACGACGAAGAAACCGTGGCGCTCATCGCCGGCGGCCACACCTTCGGCAAGACGCACGGCGCGGGTCCGGCAACCAACGTCGGCCATGAGCCCGAGGCAGCGGACATCGAGGCCCAGGGCCTGGGCTGGAAGAGCAGCTTCGGCACCGGCAAGGGCGGCGACACCATCACCAGCGGCCTGGAAGTCACCTGGACGACCACGCCCACGAAGTGGAGCAACAACTTCTTCGAGAACCTGTTCGGCTTCGAATGGGAACTCACCAAGAGCCCGGCGGGCGCGCACCAGTGGGTGGCCAAGGGCGGCGCCGGCGCGGGAACCATCCCGGACGCGCACGACCCGTCGAAGCGCCACGCGCCGACCATGCTCACCACCGACCTGTCGCTGCGCATAGACCCGGCGTACGAGAAGATCTCGCGCCGCTTCCTTGCGAACCCCGACCAGTTCGCCGACGCATTCGCCCGCGCATGGTTCAAGCTCACGCACCGCGACATGGGCCCGCGCGCACGCTACCTCGGCCCGGAGGTACCGGCCGAAGAGCTGATCTGGCAAGACCCGATTCCCGCCGTCGACCACGCGCTGGTCGATGCGCAGGACGTGGAGGCGCTCGCGAAGAAGGTGCTGGCCTCGGGCCTCACGCCGGCGCAGCTCGTCTCGACGGCATGGGCGTCGGCGTCGACCTTCCGCGGCTCCGACAAGCGGGGCGGCGCGAACGGCGCGCGCATTCGCCTGGCGCCCCAGAAGGACTGGGCGGTGAACGAGCCGGCGCAGCTGGCCAAGGTGCTGCAGGTGCTCGAAGGCATCCGCGATGAGTTCAACGCAGCGCAGCAGGGCGGCAAGAAGATCTCGCTGGCCGACCTGATCGTGCTGGCCGGCGGCGCGGGCGTGGAGCAGGCCGCACGCAATGCCGGACGCGAACTGAAATTGCCGTTCTCGCCGGGACGTACCGACGCGTCGCAGGAGCAGACCGACGTGCAGTCCTTCGAGCCGCTGGAGCCGGTGGCCGACGGTTTCCGCAACTACACGAAGGCGCGGTTCAGCGTGCCGGCGGAAGTGCTGCTCGTCGACCGGGCGCAACTGCTGACGCTGACCGCACCGGAGCTGACCGTACTCATCGGCGGCCTGCGTGTGATCGGCGCCAACGTCGGCCAGAGCCAGGACGGCGTCTTCACCAGGAAGCCGGGCACGCTGACCAACGACTTCTTCGTCAACCTGCTCGACATGGGCACGGAGTGGAAGGCTGCTCCGGCCGGCAACGAGAAGTACGAAGGCCGCGACCGCAAGTCGGGCGAGCTGAAGTGGACCGGCACGCGCGCCGACCTGGTCTTCGGCTCGAATGCGCAGCTGCGTGCCATTGCCGAGATCTACGCGAGCTCGGACGCACAGGAGAAGTTCGTGAACGACTTCGTGGCCGCCTGGACGAAGGTGATGAACCTCGACAGGTTCGACCTGGCCTGAGCCTGAAAAGCCCCCGGCGCGTTGCGGCGGGGGCTGCCGATTCGCGGACAATCGGGTCGATGGTCAGCTACGACAAGTCTTCCGCACGCACCACAGCCACCGCCGAGCCGCGCGCTTCGCAGCGCCGCCGGGTCCATGGCGGCTCACCTTCACATCCGCCCATGGCGTTCGACGTCGGCCCCGTGGCCCAGCCCGCCGTGCCCAGTGCGCGGACCTGGCGCTCCACGGTGGTGGGCATGTCGCTCGGGCTGGGCATCGTGCTGGCGCTGTCCATGAAATGGCTCATGAGCTACCAGATCGACAGCGCCGAGGAGCGCCGTGTGCAGCAGAAGGCCGCGCGTGCCGCGGCCGCGCGCTGCCACGAGCAGGCATCGCACGCGGCGGTCAGTGCGTGCCTGAAGGACGTGGAGGCGAAGAGCCTTCCGCCGCAGTAGCGGATGTAACGGCCGTCGGTCCGAGCCGCTCAGGCGCGTGTGCGGATGGCCGACTTCGGCCTGAAGGCCTTGCACACCGAATCGTCGGTTTCCAGGTACGGCCCGCCGATCAGGTCGATGCAGTAGGGCACCGCCGCAAAGATGCCGGGCACCAGCTGCGCGCCGTTCGCGTCCTTCAGTCCCTCAAGCGTTTCCGCGATCGACTTGGGCTGGCCCGGCAGGTTGATGATCAGGCTCTTGTCGCGGATCACCGCCACCTGCCGCGACAGGATCGCGGTCGGCACGAAGCGCAGGCTGATCTGGCGCATCTGCTCGCCGAAGCCGGGCATTTCCTTGTGGGCGACGGCCAGCGTGGCCTCGGGCGTCACGTCGCGCAGGGCGGGGCCGGTGCCGCCGGTGGTCAGCACCAGCGAGCAGCCGGCATCGACCAGCTCGACCAGCGCGGCGCTGATGCGCGCGGCCTCGTCGGGAATCAGCCGGGGCTCGAATTCGATGGGGTTCTTCAGCGCCTTGCCCAGCCATTCCTTCAGCGCGGGCAGGCCCTTGTCTTCGTAGGCGCCGCTGGAGGCGCGGTCGCTGACCGAGACGATGCCGATGCGGACCAGATCGAAGGCGGCTTCCGCGCTCATGCGTCCTCTTCCCGGTCTTGTTCCGCCGCGGCGGCTGCGTGGTCGTCACTGCCGTGCACCGCCAGCTGTGCGCGCACCAGCTGGAAGATCTCGCGGTAGGCCTTGCCCTGGCGGGGCGCTTCACCGGCCGGGCCGGTCTTCATGTCCTTGCGGGCCTGGCGCACCAGGGCGCGCAGCTGCTGGGAGTCGGTGGCGGGGTGGGTTTCGATCCAGCCGCCGAGGGCGTCGTCGTCGGCAATCAGCCGGTCGCGCCAGCGCTCGGCCTCGTGCAGGGCGGCGGTTTCGGCGGCCGGCACGCTGGCCTGCTCCGACAGGGCCTGCCTGACGGCTTCCAGCACCTCGGGCTCGAGCTTGCGCATGAGCTTGCCGATGAACTGCATCTGGCGGCGCTTGCCCTCGAAATTGGTGATGCGCTTGGCTTCAGCGATGGCGTCGACCAGCTTTTCGTCGAGCGGGAGCGCGTCGAACAGGCCGGCGCGCAGCGTGAGCAGTTCGCCGCCCAGTTTCTGGAGTTCGTCGCTCTCGCGCTTGAGGTCGGTGCGGCTGGCGTCGTCGGTGCCCTTGAGCTCGCGCTTGAGCTCCAGGTCGAGCTCACTGCCTTCGGCGACGAACTGGCCACGGACGAAATAGCCTTTTTTGGGTTTGCGGGACATGGGATGGATTCTGGGCCGCACCGCGAGGCGTTGCAACGCATGCAATGCGCGGTGGGAAGCAGGGGTAAACGGGGATTGGGGGGCGCAAGTATCATAGCCACCACATGACGACATCCTCCTCGCGCGCCGATTCCGGCTTCGCCTACAGCCGTTCCTTCTTCGAAAACCTGGTCGACTCGGCCTTGGCGCACGCCAAGAAGCTCGGGGCGACCGATGCCGGCGCCGAGGCGTCCGAGGGCTGCGGCCTCAGCGTCTCCGTGCGCAAGGGCGAGCTCGAGAACGTCGAGCGCAACCGCGACAAGTCGCTGGGCATCACGGTCTACGTGGGCCACCGCCGCGGCAACGCCAGCACCTCCGATTTCTCCGAAGCCGCCATCGAGCAGACCGTGCAGGCGGCCTACGACATCGCCCGCTTCACCGCCGAAGACCCGGTGAGCGGCCTGCCCGACGAGGACGACATCGCCAAGGAACACCCCGAGCTCGACCTGTTCCACCCCTGGGACGTGACGAGCGAGCAGGCCGCCAGGCTGGCGCTGGAATGCGAAGCGGCCGCCCTGTCGACCGACAAGCGCATCACCAACAGCGAAGGCGCGGGCGTCTCGGCCCAGCAGAGCCACTTCTTCAGCGCCCACACGCACGGCTTCCGCGGCGGCTACGCCAGCTCGCGGCACTCGATTTCGGTGGCGCCCATCGCCGGCAAGGGCGACGACATGCAGCGCGACGCCTGGTACAGCTCCATGCGCTCCGCCGACGAACTGGCCAGCCCGCAGGCCGTGGGCCGCTACGCCGCCGAACGGGCGCTGAGCCGCCTGAAGTCGCGCAAGATCAAGACCACCGAATGCCCGGTGCTGTTCGAGTCGCCGCTGGCCGTGGGCCTGCTGGGCGGGCTGGTGCAGGCCGTGAGCGGCGGGGCGCTGTACCGCAAGAGCAGCTTCCTGCTCGATTCGCTGGGCAAGCCCGTGCTGCCCAAGCACATCGACGTGGCCGAAGACCCGCACGTGATGCGCGGCAAGGGCAGCTCGCCCTTCGACGACGAAGGCGTGACCACCCGGGCGCGCAAGGTGGTCGATGCCGGCCGCCTCGAGGGCTACTTTCTCTCGACCTACTCGGCCCGCAAGCTGGGCATGAAGACCACCGGCAACGCCGGCGGTTCGCACAACCTGACGCTGAGCTCGCGCCTCACCAAGCACACCGACGACCTCGACGCCATGCTCGCCAAGCTGGGCACCGGCCTGTTCGTGATCGAGCTGATGGGCCAGGGCGTGAACTACGTGACCGGCGACTACTCGCGCGGCGCCAGCGGCTTCTGGGTCGAGAAAGGCAAGATCGCCTTCCCGGTGCAGGAGATCACCATCGCCGGCAACCTGAAAGACATGCTCATGGGTATCGAGGCCATCGGTGCCGATGCCTACACCTTCGGCGCCAAGACCACCGGGTCGGTGCTGGTGAACCGCATGAAGGTGGCCGGCGCCTGAGGCCCCGGGTCAACCGGAACGGGCCTCCGTCGCGGCCCGACGCGGCCTGGCTGGTTCTTAAGCCGGCGCGATCAGGTGCTCGAGCATGCGCCTGGCATTGAGCGGCAGCTCTTCCGACGAGCGCACGCAGGCCATCAGCGTGCGCTCGGCCCATTTGTCCGAAAGCGAGGCGCGCGCGATCTTCATCGAGCGGGCACAGCGCTCGGCGGCAGTCTGCGGCACGATGCCCACGCCGATGCCGTACTCGACCATGCGGCACACCGCCTCGAAGTTGCGCACGCGAACCCGGTAGGCGAGGTGCTTGCCGAGCGCGCGCACATGCTGGGTGATCAACTGCTGCAGCGCGCTGTCCGCCGGCAGGCCCACGAATTCGTTGTCGACCACCTCGGCCAGCTTCAGCCGCCTGCGCCCGGCCAGCGCGTGGCCGCGCGGCATGACGAGCACGAGGTCGTCGCGGCGGAAGGTGTGGCATTCGAGGCCTTCGCTGTCGATGGCGTCCGAGACGATGCCGATGTCGCACAGGCCGGCGCGCAGCGCTTCCACCGTGTCGGGGCTGGCGCGTTCTTCCAGATCGACCGAGATGCGCGGATGCTGCGCGAGAAAGCGGCTCAGCACTTCGGGCAGGTGCTCGGTCAGCGCCGAAGTGCCGCACATGAAGCGCACGTGGCCCTTGAGGCCCTGGCCGTATTCGCCAAGTTCGCCGCGCAGTCGCTCCATCTGCTGCAGCACGACGCGCGCATGGTGCAGCAGCGTGCGGCCGGCCTCGGTGGCGCGCACGCCCTGTGCATGGCGCGTGAGCAGCGGGGTGCCCAGCGCGTCTTCCATGCCACGCACCCGCTGGCTGGCGGAGGCCAGTGTCATGTGCGAGCGGCCGGCGCCGCCGGTGAGGCTGCCGGCCTCGACCACGTTGAGGAACAGCCGCAGGTCGGTGAGATCGAATCGCATGATCCGCCGGAGTGTGCACCAGGAGCCTCAGGCCCAGCCTGAGGCCGGCTGCGCGAATGCCGCATTTCCGGGCGCTGGCCTCCCCGGCAGACTCGGCCGCCATGACGATGCCGACGAACGACGCCATGAGCTTCTGGGCCGCCGCCACCGCGGTGTACCTGCTGGCCGGAGTGATCAAGGGCGTGGTCGGCCTCGGGCTGCCGACGGTGTCGATGGGGCTGCTGGCGCTGTGGATGTCGCCCGTGCAGGCGGCGGCGCTGCTGATCGTGCCTTCGCTCGTCACCAACATCTGGCAGACCGGGCCGCGCGAGACCTTCATGCCGGTGCTGAGGCGCATCGGCGGCATGCAGGTGGGCGTGGTGGTCGGCACCTTGGGCGGGGCGTTGTGGCTGGGCGTGCCGGCGGGGCCCTGGGCTTCGTTCGCGCTCGGGGTGGCGCTGGTGGTCTACGCGGTCTGGGGGCTGACCGGGCGTCAGCTCCATGTGAGCGACGCGCGGGCGCGCTGGCTGGGGCCGCTGGTGGGCATCGTCACGGGGCTGGTGACGGCGGTGACCGGGGTGTTCGCGGTGCCGGCGGTGCCGTACCTGCAGGCGCTGGGGTTCCAGCGCGATTCGCTGATCCAGGCGATGGGAATCTCGTTCACCACCTCGACGGTGGTGCTGGCCGTCGGGCTGATCGGAAACGGGGGCTATCCGGTGTCGGCGCTGGGCGGATCGTTCGCGATGCTGGTGCCGGCCATCGGCGGCATGGTGCTGGGGACCTGGCTGCGGCGGCGGCTGCCGGTGGCCGTGTTCAAGCGCTGCTTCCTGATCGGGCTGGCGCTGCTGGGGCTCTACATGGCCGCGCGCGCCGGCCTGTGAGCCGGTGTCAGGCTGCGAGCAGCAGGGCGGCGCGGACGCGCTCGATGGTCTGGCGGTAGGGCAGGGCGAAGTCGTCGAGGGCGTCGCCGGACTCGAGCCAGCTGAACAGGAAGACCAGGCCTTCCTCTTCAGGGCTGCCCGTTGCCGTGTGCGTGAAGCTCTCGGGCAGCGGGCTTTCGGCACGCATCAGGAACAGGTGCCACAGCTGCGGGTGGCGATGGGTGTTGCCTTCGACGCCGGCCTCGCATTCGCGGTCCAGCGTGCCCAGCGACTGCAGCGGGCCGCGGTGGTCGATGCCCGATTCCTCGAGCAGTTCGCGGCGCACCGCCACCTCGGGCGCTTCGCCGGGCTCGATGGTGCCCTTGGGGAGCTGCATGTTGCCATCCTCGGGATGGCGGAACACCAGCAGCCGGCCCCGTGCGTCGACCAGGCAGGCGCAGGCCTTGGGAATGGCGACGGAGCGGCTGCCGGTGTTCATCGGCATCAGGCGCCCGTCAGAGCGGCCTTGACCGCTGCGCTGACCTGGCCCATGTCGGCCTTGCCGGCAAGGCGGGTCTTGACCACGCCCATCACCTTGCCCATGTCGCCGGGGCCGTTGGCGCCCAGCTCGGCCACGATGGCCTTCACCGCGGCCACCGTTTCATCGGCGCTCATGCGCTGGGGCAGGTAGACCTCCAGCACCTTGATCTCGGCGGCTTCCTTGTCGGCGAGGTCGGCGCGGCCGCCGGTGGTGAAGGCGGCGATCGAGTCCTTGCGCTGCTTGACCATCTTGTCGACGATGGCGACGACCATGGCGTCGTCGAGCTCCACGCGCTCGTCGACTTCCTTCTGCTTCATGGCGGCCAGCAGCAGGCGGATGGTGGCCAGGCGCTCGGAGTCCTTGGCGCGCATGGCCGTCTTCATGTCTTCGGTGATCTGTTCTTTGAGTGTCATTCGGCAACCTTTCGGAAAAAACAAAAGCCGCGGCAGGTTTCCCTGGCGCGGCTGAGGCAACTGGGCGGCGGTGCTGACTTTCGTCTGGAGCCGGCCGCCCGGGCGTTGCTTAGTACAGCTTCTTGGGCAGCTGCATGCTGCGCACGCGCTTGTAGTGGCGCTTGACCGCGGCGGCCTTCTTGCGCTTGCGCTCGGCGGTCGGCTTTTCGTAGAACTCGCGGGCACGCAGGTCGGTCAGCAGGCCGAGCTTTTCGATAGTGCGCTTGAAACGGCGCAGTGCGACGTCGAAGGGCTCGTTTTCTTTAACGCGGATGGTGGTCATTGATGAATCGTTGAAATGAATTTGGCTTGGAGAGATCGAGGCCCCAAGCCGGGGTTCCTCAACTGAAAACTGTTTGCGGCCGTTGAGGGGAGGCCAGAGTTAGCCCGCGATTATAGCACTCCCCCAGGCTGCGCGCACTTCGTATCGCTTCGCCTTCCCCCTCGCCGGGGGCGGCACCTGTGGCCCGGCGAAGCCGGTTCCACGGTGCCCTGGAAGGGAGTCCGTGGGGATCAAAGGGCCTGTGCGCACGCATGGGCGCTCGCCCACGCCCACTGAAAGTTGTATCCGCCCAGCCAGCCTGTGACATCGACCACTTCGCCGATGAAAAACAGCCCGGGCTGCTTCGATTCCATGGTCTGGGACGACAGGTCGCGGGTGTCCACGCCGCCGGCCGTCACCTCGGCTTTTTTGTAACCTTCGGTGCCGCTGGGGGTGATCTGCCAGCGGGCGATGCGCTCCGATAGCGCGGCCAGCGCCTTGTCGGCGGCCTCGTTCACGGGGCGCTGCAGTGCCGGGTCCTGGCCGACCCAGGCGTCGGCCAGGCGCGAAGGCACCAGGGCGGCCAGTTCGTTGGCGATGCGCTTTTTCGAGCGCAGCTTGGCTTCGCCCAGCGCCTGGGCCACGTCCACGCCGGGGGCGAAATCCAGCGTCAGCGGGGCGCCGGGCTTCCAGTAGCTCGAAATCTGCAGCACCGCCGGGCCAGAAAGCCCGCGGTGCGTGAACAGCAGGTCTTCGAGGAAGGCCATTTTTTCCTTCTTGGCCCCCGTTTCGATGCGCACTGGCAGCGCCAGCCCGGCCAGCCCCGCGTAGGGTTCCCAGGCTTCGCCGCCGAAGGTCAGCGGCACCAGCGCCGGCCGCGGCGTGACCACGCGCAGGCCGAACTGCTCGGCGACGCGGTAGCCGAAATCGGTGGCGCCGATCTGCGGGATCGACAGGCCGCCGGTGGCAACCACGATCTTCGGTGTCTCGACGGGGCCTCGGCTGCTCTCGATTCGATAGCTGCCTGAGCCCGTCAAGGCGATGTTCCCGATCCTGCACGGCTGCCACCGTTCGACGCCACCCGCCGCGCATTCGGCCAGCAGCATGTCGACGATCTGCTGCGAGGAACCGTCGCAGAACAACTGCCCCTTGTGCTTCTCGTGGAAGGCGATGCCGTGCTTCTGCACCAGGTCGATGAACTGCTGCGGCGCGTAACGCGACAGAGCAGAGCGGCAGAAATTCGGGTTGTCGCCGATGAAGTGGCGCTGCGGCGCGCGCACGTCGAGGTCGCGATTGGTGAAGTTGGCGCGCCCGCCGCCCGAGATGCGGATCTTCTCGCCCACCTTTTCGCTGTGGTCCACCACCAGCACCTTGAGCCCGCGCTGGCCCGCCACGCCGGCGCAGAACAGCCCGGCAGCGCCGGCACCGATCACGACGACATCGAACCGGTGGGACACGTCCGCCGCGCTCAAGGGCCATCCGCCGCGAGCAGCGGCGGCGGGTTGTATTTCAGGTGGCCCACGTAGCGCAGCGGCTGCGTGGCGGCGATCGAGGGCACGTCGCCTTCGCGCATGTGCAGCAGGTCGGCCGGGCTCACCCAGCGCGGGTCGGCGCGGGTGATCGGCAGGCCGGCCTGCCTGTAGGCCTCCAGCACGAACTGCGAGCAGAAGAACTGGTCGTTGCGGCTCGCGCCCAGCTGCACCATCGCCATGCCGCTCATGCAGTAGCTGCTGACGGCCTCGGGCATCAGCGGCAGTTCGCACAGGCGGCGGTTGAGCACGAAGGGCGCGTTCAGCAGCACGCCCACGGTGTTGTAGCGCGTGCCGACCTGCGACATCGCCCAGTCGCGCAGGCGTGCGGCGCCGGCGGCGTCGACGCCCGGCACGCGAAAGGCCACGACCATCTGTTCCTCGTCCACCACTTCGGCCAGTGGCCGTGCGCGCACGCCGGTACCCACGGCTTCGGCGATCTGGCCGTCGCCGAGGTACAGCACTGCGTGGCTCACCGGCGAGAAAGTGCCCAGCCGGATGCCGAACGAATTGACCGTGGCGATGGAGGTCAGCAGGATGTCGCCCGCCTCCAGCGCATCGGCCGCGATGAGCTCGCCGCCATTGCCCGGCGCGATGACCGAGCTTTGCACGCGCAGGCGCAGCCCGGCGTCCTTGGAGGGCAGGTCGAGGCGGGTGGCGCAGGCCGTCAGCATGAGCAGTGCGGCGCTCGCGGCCGCCAGGGCCGCGCGGGTCTTGAAGGCAGCGCGCATCAGCCCTTCCAGACGAACGGGAACTTCAACTGCTTGAAGAAGCCGTTGGGCACGTAGTCGCCCAGCACGCCGTATTTCTCGGGCCAGAGCTTGGTGCTCTTCACGGCCGTGCCGAAGATGTAGTCGAGGAAGGCGTAGTGCGCCGCATAGTTCTTGTCGAGCGCCTCGATGTCCTGGCTGTGGTGCCAGTGGTGGAAGTTGGGCGTCACGATCAAATAGCGCAGCGGGCCGAGCCGCACGCTCACGTTGCAGTGGTTGAACACCGCCTGGAAGCCGACCACCACGATGTAGGCGTCGATCACTTCCTTGCTGAAGCCCAGCACGTAGATCGGCGCCAGCACCAGCGTGCGGGTGATCAGCAGCTCCAGGATGTGCTGGCGCGAGCCGGCCATCCAGTCCATGCTCTTTACGCTGTGGTGCACCGCGTGCAGGCGCCACAGCACGGGCACCTCGTGGTAGGCGCGATGCGTCCAGTACTGCACCAGGTCGGCCACCAGGATGATCAGCAGCAGCCCGGCCCAGAACGGCAGGTTGCCGACCCAGCCGCGGATGCCGTCGTTGGCGGCCCAGCCGAAGAGCTTGTGCACCAGCAGGTTGGTGGCCAGCAGCACGAAGCCCACGATCATGTGGTTCACCACGAAGTGATGGAAGTCGGTCTGCCACTCCTCGCGGAACACGGGCTGGTCCTTGCGCAGCGCGAACAGCTTCTCGATGAAGATGAAGATCAGCGACGAGCCCAGCAGGTCGAGGATGAACCAGTCGAGCCCGATGTACGGCGTGTGGTCCGCGAAGTCGTGCACCGGCACCTTGTGCCCGCCCAGCAGCGCCGACGCAACCACCAGCAGGAACGCCGCCGACGACAGCCAGCGCGAGCGGTTGAAGATGATGTTCACCAGCGACAGCCCGCCCGAGATGACCAGCGCCGTCAGCAGGATGATGCGCATCACGTCGACGTTGTAGCTCTTGCGCAGCTCCGGCGTGGTGAGGTACTGCGGAAAGTGGAACGCGAGCACGCCCAGGAAGCACAGGATGGCCAGGCTCAGGGCGATCGTGCCCGTGACCAGCCCCTGGCCGCGGCGCAGTTCGCCATGGTTGTTGGTGAATTCGTTGAGTTTGTCGATGTCGAGCATGGGACCCCCTCAGGGTTGCGTTGTGCTTGTTGTGCGGCGGATTTTAGGTCGCGCGGTGTTTTTCGACGAGTCGGCTCGAGCGCAACAAAACCTTGGAACCAATCGCTTACCTTTGTATATTGGCAAGCCAATTGCTTGGAGTGCTCGTGACCATCAAACAGAAATTCATTCGGGCCCTCGTGGCTGCCGTTGCCGCCTGTACCCTCGGGCCGGCTTTTTCCCAGGACCAGGAGAGCTCGCTCGCGCGGGTGCAGCGCACCCATGTGCTGCGCGTGGGGGCCATCGCCGGCGCCATTCCGTACTTCGCCAAGGACCCCGGCACCGGCAAGTGGGAGGGCTTCGGCCCCGACTTCGGCGAGAGCCTGGCCAAGAGCCTGGGCGCCAAGGTCGAATACGTCGAGACCACCTGGGGCAACGCGGTGCTCGACCTGCAGTCCAACAAGATCGACGCCATGTTCGGCCTGGCCCCGTCGCCGCAGCGCGCGGCCATGGTCAACTTTGCCGACACGCTGTTCGAGAACACCTACACGGTGGTCTGCAAGAAGGGCGTGCCGCAGAAGAGCTGGGAACAGCTGAACACGCCGGAAACCAAGATCGTGGTGGACATCGGCTCCAGCCATGACCAGCTGGCCCAGCGCGTGCTGCCCAAGGCCGACGTCACCCGCCTGGAAAATTCCGGCGCCGCCACCATGTCGCTGCAGGCCGGCCGCGCCGATTGCCAGGTGCTCGTGATCCTGCTGGCCGAGCCGCTGCTGGCCAAGCGCCCGGGCCTGGGCACGATGTACATCCCGCAGCCGGTTTACACCGCGCCCGTGAGCATCGGCCTGCGCAAGGACTCCGACCCCGGCCTGCAGAAGGCGGTGAACGCCTGGCTGGCGCAGGAGCGCAGCAAGGGCGCGGTGCGCAGCGTCATCCTGAAGAACATGGAAAAGCTCGCGGGCGTGCCGGCCAGCGCCTTCCCGCCTGAAATCAAGTTCTGAAGGGGTCGCCATGGACCTCGAGGATCCGACGAGCGAGCCCAGGGGCCGCTCCCGGCTCGGCACGGCCGTGCTGCTCGCCTGCGTGCTGGTGGGCGTCTGGGCCGCCGTGCGCCATTTCTCCGGCGGTGCGTCCGGCACGGCCTACGACTGGGACTTCAGCGTGCTCTGGAGCTACCGGCGGCTGCTGCTCATCGGCCTGGCCTACACGCTGGTCTTCACGGTCGTTTGCGTGGTGCTGGGACTCCTGATCGGCCTGGTCACCGGGCTGGGGCGGTTGTCGCGCAACCCGTGGGTGTCGGCGCCGATCCGCGCCTACATCGAGGTGTTCCGCTGCACGCCGGTGCTGGTGCAGCTGGTGTGGTTCTACTACGCGCTGCCGGTGCTCACCGGGCTGGAGATCTCGGCGGTGGCGGCCGCCACGCTGTGCCTGTCGCTCTACGGCGGTGCGTTCTATTCCGAGATCGTGCGCGGCGGCATCATTTCCATCGACAGCGGGCAGGTCGAGGCGGCGCGCGCGCTCGGCATGACGCGCATGCAGCTCATGCGCCGCGTCGTGCTGCCGCAGGCGTTCAAGCGCATGGTTCCGCCGCTCATGAGCCAGTCGATCATGCAGCTGAAGAACACCTCGCTGCTGTCGGTGCTGGCCGTGCCCGACCTGCTCTACCAGGGCCAGGTGATCGCGCACGAAACCTACCGGCCGCTGGAGCTCTACACCTTCATCGCGGTCGCCTACTTCGCGGTGCTGCTGCCCGTCACCATCTGGGCCAAGCGCATGGAATTCGGCGCGGGCGCCAAGGAAGAAACCTGAGATGCCCGCACCCCTGATAGAGATCAGCCAGCTCAAGAAAGCCTTCGGGCAGAACGTGGTCCTGAAGGACATTTCGCTGCAGGTGGAGCGCGGCCAGGTGGTCGCCATCATCGGACCCTCGGGCTCGGGCAAGTCGACGCTGCTGCGCTGCATCAACCTGCTGTCGGTGCCCAACGCCGGGCGCATCACGGTGGGCGAGCAGAGCATCGAATTCAACGGCGTGCACACCACGCTGCCCAACGAGCGCGCGCTGGCGCGCTTCAGGGCGTCGACGGGCATGGTGTTCCAGCATTTCAACCTCTTCCCTCACATGACGGTGCTGCGCAACGTGATGGAAGGGCCGGTGACGGTGCTGAAGACGCCCAAGCCGCAGGCCGAGGCCGAGGCGCGCGCGCTGCTCGCCAAGGTCGGCCTGCTGGACCGCGCCGACTACTTTCCCGACAAGCTCTCCGGCGGCCAGAAGCAGCGCGTGGCCATTGCGCGCGCGCTGGCCATGAAGCCTGCCGTCATGCTGTTCGACGAAGCCACCTCCGCGCTGGACCCTGAGCTGGTCGGCGAGGTGCTCGGCGTCATCAAGGGCCTGGCCAGGGAAGGCATGACCATGATCCTGGTGACGCACGAGATCGGCTTCGCGCGCGAGGTGGCCGACCAGGTGATCTTCATGCGCGACGGCGTGGTCGCGGAAAGCGGACCGCCGCAGGTGGTGATCGACAACCCGAGGCAGGCGGCGACGCAGGCTTTCCTGGGCCGCTTCAAGGGTGCGGCGGCATAGCGCAGAGGGCGTGCTGTGACAAGCGATGCCATGCCGTTCCTCGGCGTGCTGATGCTCGACACGCGCTTCCCGCGGCCGCCGGGCGACGTGGGCAATCCGGCGACTTTCGAGCGGCACGGCATTGCGGTGCGCCGGCTCGTGATCGAGGGTGCTTCGCCCGAGCGCATCGTGAAGGAGGCCGACCGCTCGCTGCTGCAGCCCTTCGTCGACGGCGCGTTGCGGCTGGCCGGGGAGGGCGCGGCCATGCTCACCACCAGCTGCGGCTTTCTGGCGGCGTACCAGCAGGTGCTGGCCGGCGCGGTGCGGGTTCCCGTCGTCACGTCGAGCCTGCTGCAATGCCGCGAGTTCGCGCGCCCCGGCATCCTGACCTTCGATGCGGATTCGATGAGCCGGGCCATCCTGGACGCGGCCGGTGTGCCGCGGGGCACGCCGGTGCAGGGCGTGCAGCCGGGCTGCGAGTTCCACCGGCGCATCCTGAACAACGAGGCGCATCTCGATCTGGCGGAAGCCGAGCGCAACGTGGTCGATGCCGCGCGTCGGCTGGTGGCACTTCATCCGGAGGTGGAAGACATCGTGATGGAGTGCACCAACATGCCGCCTTACCGCGAGGCCGTCGGCCATGCCACGGGCCGGCGTGTGCACGACATCGAGACGCTGCTGACTGCCCGGTGGGCAGCCCTTGGTTAGCGTCTGCGGGTGGAGCGCCGGCGCAGCATGGCGGCCGAGCCCAGCGCCACGGCCATGACCAGCAGCGACACGACGGTGGTCACCGTGCCCAGTGCGTAGATCGACGGCGTGGTGACGGTCGAGGTCAGGCCCTGCAGTTCGAGCGGCAGGGTGTTGACGTCGCCGATGGCCTGCGAGGTGCGGGCGATTTCGTCCCACGACAGCGTGAAGCCGAACATGCCGATGCCCACGATCGATGGGCCGATCAGCGGGAGCACCACGAAGCGGAAGCTCTGCCACGGGGTGGCGCCGAGGTCGCGGGCGGCTTCTTCGTAGGCGGGGTTGAAGCGGTTGAACACGGCGAACATGATGAGCAGGCCGAAGGGCAGCGTCCATGTCAGGTGCGCGCCCAGGGCGGAGCTGAACAGGCCGAGCGCGGTGCCGTAGCCTTCGAGCAGGGTGGTGGCGTCCATGGCTGTCAGCAGGCTCTTGATGCCGGTGTCGAGGAGCCGGAACTGCAGGCCGATGCCGAGCGAAATGATGATCGACGGCATGATGAGGCTGGCGACGGTGACGAAGAAGAGGGCGTTGCTGCCCGCGAGCTTCTTGCGGAATGCCAGGCCGGCCAGTACCGACAGCACGACGGTGAAGGCCATGACCACCGCGCCCAGCGCGAGCGAGCGCCTGAAGGCCGCGCCGATGTCCACCGTGCCAAGCCCTTCGGCCAGTTTGTAGAACCAGTGCAGCGAGACACCGCGCAATGGAAAGGTCAGGCCGCCCTCGGGGCCCTGGAAGCTGAGCACGAAGATCGTGATCATCGGGCCGTAGAGGAAGAGGACGAAAAGTCCGAATACGGTTGCCAGTGGCCAGAAGCCTGGGGAGCGTTGTTCGCCTATGCGGTGAGTCATTTCTTGTTGCGCTCCATTCGGGTGTGTGCACAGGCCACCGGGTACTCCCCTCCGCGAATGTCCCCCGCCCTTCGGGCTCCTCCTTTATTTCGCTGCGGGGAGCACCCGGCGCCCTGCGCACGGCAAGCGCTCTGCTTGTGCCGTAGGACATTCGCGGAGCAAGGTACCCCGTCGGCGTGAGCGAGCCCTGAAGAACAAAAGCCCACGCTACAGCTCCTTTCGGATGTCGACCAGCCGGGTGAGCCCCCAGATGATCATCAGCACCACCGCCAGCAGGATCATTGCGTTGGCAGCCGCCAGCGGAAACTGCAGATACGAGGTCTGCACCTGGATGATCTTGCCGATGGACGCGATCTGCTGGCCGCCCATCACGCCGATGGTGACGAAGTCGCCCATGACGATGGTGATGACGAAGATCGAGCCGATCAGGATGCCGGTGCGCGACAGCGGCACCACCACGTTCCACAGCGTCTGCCAGCCCGAGGCGCCCGCGTCGCTGGCTGCTTCGAGCAGCGAGCGGTCGATGCGCATCATGCTGTTGAAGATCGGCACGATCATGAACATCGTGTACAGGTGCACGAAGGCCAGGACCACCGAGAAATCGGAGAACAGCAGCCACTCGAGCGGCTGGTTCACCAGCCCCAGGCCCATGAGCGCCTGGTTGACCAGCCCATTGCGCCCCAGCAGCGGCACCCACGAGATCATGCGGATCACGTTCGATGTCCAGAACGGCACCGTGCACAGCACGAACAGCACCGTCTGCATGGTCGACGAGCGCACATGGAACGCCAGGAAGTACGCCACCGAAAAGCCGATCAGCAGCGTGATGCCCCACACCAGCACGCAGAACTTGAACGTGCTCAGGTAGGTGTTGAGCGTGACGCACAGGTCGCCGTTGTCGGTGAGGCGCGAGCAGCCCTCGAACAGGCTCAGGTAGTTGCGCAGCGTGACCGCCGGAATCAGCTCGTATTCATTGAAGTTCCACAGGCTGACCATCGCGACCAGCGCCAGCGGAATCAGGAAGAACAGCAGGAACACCAGCGCGAACGGCGCCGCCTGCCACCACGCCTTGACGGCGTGGATGGGCGCGGTGGCGACGGACGCGCTGGTCGAGGGGGCGCTCACAGGCTCAGGCCGGAGGTCAGGCCGCGACGAACTCGTTCCACTTGCGGACCATGTACTCGTTCTCGTCCATCACCGCGTTCCAGCAGGCGATGCCGCCCATGCGCTGCTCGTAGCTGCCGCCGTCGCGCACCGAGCCGGCCTTGGCGATCACATCGCCCTGCGGGCTCTTGATGTCCTGCGCGGCGGGCTTGCCTTCCATCCAGTAGGCCCATTCGTAGGCTTCCATCTTGGTCTTGGCGGTGTCGAGCACGGCGCTGTAGTAGCCCTGGCGGTTAAGGTACGCGCCGGCCCAGCCGTCGAGGAACCAGTTGATGAATTCGTACGCGCCGTCGAGCTTCTTGCCCGAGAGCGTGGCGGGCAGGCCGAAGCCGGAGGCCCAGGCGCGATAGCCTTCCTTGAGCGGCTGGAAGGTGCAGTCGATGCCCTTGCTGCGCACGGCCGTGACGGCAGGCGACCACATCGACTGGATCACCACCTCGCCCGAGGCCATGAGGTTCACCGACTCGTTGAAGTCCTTCCACAGCGCGCGGAACTGGCCGGCCTTCTTGGCCTCGATCAGGGTCTTGATCGTCAGGTCGATCTCGGCCTTGGTCATGTTGCCCTTGTCGGCGTATTTGTGGATGCCCTTGGCTTCCACCACCATCGCCGCGTCCATGATGCCGATCGACGGGATGTTCAGGATCGCTGTCTTGCCCTTGAACTCGGGGTTCAGCAGCTCGGCCCACGAACCGATGGGCCGCTTGATCAGGTCGGGGCGGATGCCCAGCGTGTCGGCGTTGTAGGTGGTGGGAATCAGCGACATGTACTGCGTGGCCGACTTGGCGAAGGCCTTGCTCTTCTCGCCTTCCAGGTAGATCACCTTCACGGGCGCCGTGCCCTGGTCGCCGACCTTCTTGCCGGCGACTTCGCCCTTGGTGAACAGCGAGGTGATCTTGTCGGCGTTCTTGACGCGCTTGGTGTCGATGCCCTTGAGGTTGCCGGTCGGCACGATCTTCTTGAGCGAGAAGAACTCGGTGTCGATCAGGTCGAAGCTGTTGGGCGCGGTGACGGCGCGCTTGGTGACGTCGTCGGTGGTCACGGCCACGTACTGGATCTCGATGCCCGTGTCGGCCTTGAATTTCTCGGCAATGGCCTTGTCCTGGTTCACCGCCGTGCCGAGGTAGCGCAGCACGACCTTTTCCTGCGCATGCACGAAGGGTGCGATGCCCGTGGCCAGGATGCCGGCCGTGCCCTGCAGCAGGGTGCGACGCTTGAAGCCGGCGGACGAGTCGATGGGGTCGGTCATGGTGAAGTCTCCGTGGAAGAAACAGTGGAAAGGAAAGGGAAGAAAAAGGGTCGGCTCAGAGGGTCATGGCAAGCGCGGCCGTGTCGTCGCGCGGTGCACTGCCGGCGAGTGCCGAGGCCCGCTCGCCCGGCGGCTTGGCGCCTGGGCCGAGCACGCGCGCGTCGGCCGCGGCCCATGACAGGTGCACAGCCTCGCCCTGCGCATAGGGCCGGGCGAGGAAAGCGGCTTCGCCCAGCAGCACCGAAACGTTCTGGCGACCCGGCGCGGCGCTGCCGAGCGACAGGCCAAGCAGCACGTAGGTGCCCTGGTACTCCACGTCGGTGACGGTGGCCCGCAGTGCATCGGGTGCCGCGCTTGCTTCGCCGGAAACCGCGGCGATCCGCATGCGGTCGTTGCGCACCGCGATCGGGCCGGCCGGCGTGTCGAACACGTTGTGGCCGCCCATGAAGCGCGCCACGAACTCGCTCGCCGGGTGGTTGTAGACCGCGTGCGGCGAGCCGACCTGCTCGATCACCCCGTGGTTCATGACCACCATGGTGTCGGCCAGCGCCATCGCTTCTTCCTGCGAGTGCGTCACGTGCACGAAGGTCAGGCCCAGTTCCTTCTGCCAGCGCCGCAGCTCGGCGCGCATCTGTATGCGCAGGAAGGGGTCGAGCGCCGACAGCGGCTCGTCGAGCAGCAGCACGCGCGGCTCGGTGATGAGCGCGCGCGCCAGCGCCACGCGCTGCTGCTGGCCGCCGGAAAGCTCGCCGGGCTTGCGGTCGGCCAGGTGGCCCATCGCGACGCGTTCGAGCAGGTCGTTGGCGCGCTTGTGGCGCTCGGCCTTGCCGACGCCTTTCATCTTGAGGCTGAAGGCCACGTTGTCGGTGGCCGAGAGGTGCGGGAAGAGGGCGAAGCTCTGGAACATCATCGCCGTGCCGCGCGCCGCGGCGGGCAGGTCGGTGATGTTGCGGTTGTCCAGCAGGATGTCGCCGCTGGTGACCGACTCGTGGCCCGCGATCATGCGCAGCGTGGTGCTCTTGCCGCAGCCCGACGGGCCGAGCAGGCAGCAGTAGCTGCCGCTGGCGATGCGCAGGTCGATCTGGTCTACGGCGGCCGGCGTGCCGGGGGCGTAGCGCTTGGTGAGCGCGACGATTTCGACGGCGGCGGGTTCGGGCGTGACGGCTGCATTCATTGCCGGTGGCACAGCACGATCCATGCCACGTTGTGGTGCGCGGCGCCCGCGCCGCGCGAACCGTCCTCGCCCCGGTCAGGTGCCGATCAGGCGCCGATCAGGTACCGAACTTGTCCGCGCGCACCGGCAAGGCGGCTGCGGCGAGCCCGCGCAGCACGTCGCCCACCACGATCACCGCCGGGCTGGCGAGCCCCGCTTCGGCGATGCCGCGCTGCAGCTTGTCGAGCGTGGTCGCGATGTGCCGCTGGTGCGGCAGGCTCGCATGCTGGATGACGGCCACCGGCGTGTCGCCCGGCAGGCCCTGCAGCAGTTCGCGCTCGATGTGGCTCGCACCCGCCACGCCCATGTAGATGACGAGCGTGAGCCGCGCGTTGTACGCCGTCGCGGCCAGCGCGCGCCAGTCGGTCGGGTCTTCGGCCGCGCCCGCGCCGGTCTTGGCATGGCCGGTGACGAACACCACGCCCTGTGCATGGTCGCGGTGCGTGAGCGGCACGCCCAGCGCGGTCACGGCCGCGAGGCCGGCGGTGATGCCGTTGACGACGGCGCATTCGATGCCGGCTTCGCGCAGGTGCTCCACCTCTTCGCCGCCGCGTCCGAAGATGAACGGGTCGCCGCCCTTCAGCCGCACCACCGTCTCGCCTTCGCGCACGGCGGTGATCATCAGCCGCTCGATGAAGGCCTGCGGCGTGCTCTTGCAGCCGCCGCGCTTGCCCACGTGCACGATGCGCGCGTCGGGCCGGGCGTAGGCCTGCACGATCTCGTCGTTCACCAGGTCGTCGACCAGCAGCACCGTCGCGGCCTGGATCGCCTTCACGGCCTTGACGGTCAGCAGCTCGGGGTCTCCCGGGCCGGCGCCCACCAGCGTGCAGCGGCCGGCGATGAGGGAGGTGGGGTTGTCGTTGTTCATGCGTGGGATGCCAGTTGCGTGATGTGCCTGACCTGCGCCGCGATGGCTTCGGGCACGGGAAGCTCGCCGGCCAGCACGCGGCGCGTGTAGTCGGCGGTGGTGGCGACGTCGATTTCTTTCGGCAGGCCCGGCACGTCGGCGGCGGTGCCCGCCTGCTGCGCCTGCAGTTCGGTGCGCACGCCGCGCACGAAGCCGTCGATCTGCGCGGTGCGGCGCGGGTCGGACACCACTTCGCCTTCGAGGCCGCGCGAGAGCAGGGCGGTCATGCCCGTGAGCTCGAAGGTCTCGCCCATGGTGCGGGCGTATTCGGGGTGGGTGTAGCTGGCCACCACCACGCAGGGGCCGGCGGTAGGCTGCATCAGCTTGACCACGCTGTGGCCCGGGTTGCGCAGGCCGACCACGCGGCGCACGTCGAGCAAGCGCTTGAGCGCGGGGTTCAGCAGTTCGGTGGGGGCAAAAGTCGCTTCGCCGTTGGCGATGGGGCGGACGGCCTCCAGCGCAGCGACGCCAAGCGCCGAGAGCACGTTGGACGCCAGCACGCGCGAGCTTTCGCTGGCGCTGCCGTGCACCAGCACCGGCAGGCCTTCGCGCGCAAGCAACAGCGCCAGCAGCGGCGTGAGCACAGGCAGCTTGCGCGCGCCGTTGTAGCTGGGCAGCACGACCAGCGCCCGGTCGCCGGCCGGAATGCGGTTCAGCCGCGCATGGGTGGCATCGAGAAAACCAGCCATCTCCTCGGGCGTTTCGCCCTTGATGCGCATGGCCAGGCAGAAGCCGCCGATTTCCAGGTCGGTGACGGTGCCGTCCAGCACCTGGCCGAACAGGTCGGTGGCCTGTTCGCGCGTGAGCGGCTTGGCGCCTCGCGCGCCGCGGCCGATTTCCTTGATGTATTGGCTGATTCCCATGGGTAGGCGGATTGTCCTGCAATGCTTATGCCGGAATGTCATTCGGCTTATGCCTGTGTCTTGCCCCTTCCCCCGTTGGGGGAAGGTCGGGATGGGGGCTCTCGGCCCTTGAGGCTGCGCGGCGTTGGATGCCGCCTGCCCCCACCCCAACCATCCCCCGGAGGGGGAGGGAGCGAGACACGGGGTCATGGCGCAACCGCCTCCGCCTCGGCCGGCGCGGCCCGCACCATGCGCTTGAGCTCCGGAATGCACGAGCCGCAGTTGGTGCCGCACTTCAGCGCGCCCTGCAGCTTCGCCAGCCGCTCGTCGGCGGTGCCGGTGCAGCGGCCCAGTTCGGTCTGAATGGCTACGTCCGCCACGTTGAAGCACGTGCACACCGTCTTGCCGCGCGATTGCACCGCCACCGGCGCTTTCGAGCCCGGCGACAGCAGCAGGCGGCCGTAGCTCTGGGCCGGCAGTTCCTCGCGCAGCAGCGTGGCAATCCAGGCTTCGGCGCTGGTGTCGCCGCCCAGCAGGAAGGCTTCGAGCCCGGCGTCGCCGTCGGCGCGGCGCACCAGCCGGGCCGATCGGCGCTGGCCGCGGCGGCGGTCGGCGTAGCGCAGGGTGTCGGCGGTTTGCAGCCCGAGCAGGGCCTCGATCTTCTCTATCAGCGCGTCGTCGGGCGCGTCATGCGCGGCGGCGCGAAAGAGCAGGCCGCTGCGTTCGGCGCCCTGCGTGTTGCCGGCAATCGGCACGCAGGTCGCAAAAGGAAACAGCGCCATCATCGGCTGCAGCGCACGGTGCGCGGCAAGCGCTTCGCCATCGGGCAGCCAGGCCATGGCCAGCAGCGACCACGGAAGCTCGGCCTTGAGGATCTTTACCGGCGTGTGCTTCAGCTCGGGCTGCTTCGAGGTCGGGCAATAGGCCGGCGTGGTGAGCGCATTGATGCCCGCCAGCCGCGTGCCGTTCGACGAGCAGCCGCTCAGGTATTCCTCGCCCCAATGCATGGCGACGAAGACCTGGCTCAGCCCCACCTCGGCGCTGGCGCGCGCGGGCAGCATGATCGAACCGCGCCTGGAGGTCAGGTGCACCAGGTCGCCTTCGCGGATCTGGCGGCGCGCCATGTCCTGCGCGTTCATCTGCACCACCGGCTCCGACACATGGCCGAACAGGCGCCCGACGGTGCCGGTGCGGCTCATGCCGTGCCACTGGTCGCGCAGCCGGCCGGTGTTCAGCGAGAAGGGGTAGCGGGCCTCGCGGGCTTCGGCCACCGGCTTGTAGACCGTGTCGACGAAGCGGGCGCGGCCGTCCGGCGTGGGGAACACACCGTCTTCGTAGAGGCGCGCGCGGCCGGTGCTTTCGCCTTCCTTCAGCGGCCATTGCTGCGGGCCGGCGGTTTCCAGCATCGCGTAGCTCAGCCCGGTGATGTCGAGGTCGCGCCCGCGCGTGGATTCGCGATGCTCGTTCCAGACGGATTCGGCCGACTCGTACGGGAACAGCGTGAAGGTGCGGCCCAGCTGCCTTTCGAGCCGCTGCGCGAAGGCCACGGCAATCGACCAGTCGTTGCGCGCCTCGCCGGGCGCCGGCACGGCCGGGCGCACGCGCGAGATGCGGCGCTCGCTGTTGGTCACGGTGCCTTCCTTCTCGCCCCAGGTGGTGGCGGGCAGCAGCAGGTCGGCGAAGGCGCAGGTGGCGGTGGTGGCAAAGGCCTCCTGCACCACGACGAACTCGGCGCGTTCCAGCGCGCGGCGCACCGTGGCCTGGTCGGGCATCGACTGCGCCGGGTTGGTGCAGGCGATCCACAGCGCGCGGATCTCGCCGTCGGCGGCGGCCTGGAACATCTCGACCGCTGTCTTGCCCGGCTTCCCGGGCACCGAGGGCACGCCCCACAGCGCGGCCACTTCGGCGCGGTGATCCGGGTTCGCCAGGTCGCGGTGCGCGCTCAGCAGGTTGGCGAGGCCGCCGACTTCGCGCCCGCCCATCGCATTGGGCTGGCCGGTCAGCGAGAACGGGCCCGCGCCCGCGCGGCCGATCTGCGCGCTCGCCAGGTGCAGGTTGATGAGCGCAGCGTTCTTCGCCGTGCCGCTCGACGACTGGTTCAGGCCCTGGCAATAAAGGCTCAGCGTGGCAGGCGAGGTGGCGAAGAGCCGCGCCGCTTCGAGCAGGTCTTCCTTCGGGATGCCGCACACCTGTGCCACCTTGTCCGGCGTGCACTCGCGCACCGTCGCCTTCAAAGCGTCGAAGCCGCTGGTGTGGGCCGCGATGTACTTCGCGTCGATCCAGCCTTCCCACAGCATCAGGTGCAGCATGCCGTTGAACAGCATCACGTCGGTGCCGGGCTGGAGGGGCAGGAACAGGTCGGCGATCTCCACAGTGTCGGTGCGGCGGGGGTCGGCCACCACGATCTTCAGCGCCGGGTTCGCGGCCTTCGCGTCCTCGATGCGGCGGAAAAGGATGGGGTGCGCCCACGCCGTGTTGCTGCCCGCGATAAACAGGCAGGCTGTGTGCTTCAGGTCGTCGTAGCAGGCCGGCGGCGCGTCGGCGCCCAGCGTCTGCTTGTAGCCGGCCACGGCGCTGCTCATGCACAGGCGGGAGTTGGTGTCGATGTTGTTGGTGCCGACCAGGCCCTTGGCCAGCTTGTTGAAGACGTAGTAGTCCTCGGTGAGCAACTGGCCCGACACATAGAAGCCGACCGAGTCCGGGCCATGGTCGCTGATCACCTGCGCGAACTTGCCGGCGGCGTTGGCGAGCGCGGTGTCCCAGGTCACGGCGGTGGGCGCCTCGGCGCGCATGAGGCGCTGCATGGGCTGCAGCAGCCGCGTCTGCTGTGTGACCGTGGCGCTGGCCGTGAGGTGCAGCGTCGAGCCCTTCGTGCACAGCCGGCCGAAGTTCGCCGGGTGCTCGGGGTCGCCGCGCACGCCGGTGATCTCGCCGTCTTGCGATTCGATGATGACGCCGCAACCGACGCCGCAATAGGGGCAGGTGGAGCGGGTCTCCAGCGTCATGGCTATTCCAGCGGAAGGACCGACAGCACCGCGAACGGCTTCGGCCCGGCGACCGGGCGTTCCAGGTCGATGGCGTGCGTCGCCAGTTCGCCCGCGTCCAGGTGCACCACTCCGTCTTCCACCTTCACGGCGAACTTCGGCGTGCAGCCTTCGTCGGGCGACTTGGCGCAGCCGTCGTCCAGCCCGATGGCCCAGTTGTGCAGCGGGCAGGCCACGCTGGTGCCGAACACGATGCCCTGGCTCAGCGGTCCGCCCTTGTGCGGGCAGCGGTCGAGCAGCGCGAACACCTCGTTCTCGGCATTGCGGAACACGGCAACATCCACGCCGGCGGGCCGCGCCACGCGGCGCGCGCCGAGCACGGGGATGTCGTCGATGCGGCAGATGACTTTCCAATCGTTCATGGGGTCCTTCCTTCAGACTGTCTGGCGGGTGTCGCTCGACGCCGTCAGCGGCGTGAACTGCCGCACGTCGACCGAGGCCTGCGCCGATTCGAACCACGGATCGGGTTCGCCGTCGAGCGCGAACTGCAGGCGTTCCCACAGCGCCTTGCGGCCTTCGGCGTCTTCGAGGATCTTCTTTTTCACGTAGTCCAGCCCCACGCGGCCGATGTAGTGCACCGTGCGCTCCAGGTACCAGCCTTCTTCGCGGTAGAGCTGCAGGAAGGCGCCCGAATACTCCATCACTTCCTCGGCCGTCTTCACCTTCACGAGGAACTGCGCCACCTCGGTCTTGATGCCGCCGTTGCCGCCCACGTAGAGTTCCCAGCCGGAGTCGACGCCGATCACGCCCACGTCCTTGATGCCGGCCTCCGCGCAGTTGCGCGGGCAGCCCGAAACCGCCAGCTTGACCTTGTGCGGCGAATACATGGCCCAGAGCGCGCGCTCCAGGTCCTTGCCCATCTGCGTGGAGTCTTGCGTGCCGAAGCGGCACCACTCGCTGCCCACGCAGGTCTTCACCGTGCGCAGCGACTTGGCATAGGCAAAGCCGCTGGGCATGCCGATGTCCTTCCACACGCCTTCCAGGTCTTCCTTCTTCACGCCCAGCAGGTCGATGCGCTGGCCGCCCGTGACCTTGACGGTCGGGATCTTGTACTTGTCGGCCGCGTCGGCGATGCGGCGCAGCTCGTCCGGCGTGGTGTGGCCGCCCCACATGCGCGGAATGACGGAGTAGGTGCCGTCCTTCTGGATGTTGGCGTGGCTGCGCTCGTTGATGAAGCGGCTCTGCGGATCGTCCTTCGCCTCTTTCGGCCAGGTGCTGATCAGGTAGTAGTTGACGGCCGGGCGGCAGGTGGCGCAGCCGTTGGGCGTGCGCCAGCCGAGGTTGCGGTACACCTCGTCGTGCGTCAGGTAGTGCTCCTTGCGGATCGCGTCGCGCACGTCCTGGTGGCTTGCGTCGGTGCAGCCGCACACGGCTTTCTTCTTGGGCGTGGCGGAGTAGTCGCCGCCCGCGGTGAACATCAGGATCTGCTCCACCAGCCCGGTGCACGAGCCGCAGCTGGCGCTGGCCTTGGTGTGCTTCTTCACCTCGTCGAGCGTGAACAGGCCCTTTTCCTTGATGGCCTTGCAGATGGTGCCCTTGTTCACGCCGTTGCAGCCGCAGACCTCGGCGTCGTCGGGCATGCTCGCGGCCTTGTTGTGGCCCTCGTGGCCGGTGTCGCCGATGTTCGATTCGCCGAACATCAGCTTGTCTCGGATGTCGTGCACGCTGCGGCCGTCGCGCAGCAGCTTGAAGTACCAGCTGCCGTCCACCGTGTCGCCGTAGAGGCAGGCGCCCACGAGCTTGTCGTCCTTGATCACCAGCTTCTTGTAGACGCCGCCGAAGGGGTCGCTCATGACGATTTCCTCGGTGCCTTCGCCGCCCATGAACTCGCCGGCCGAGAACAGGTCGATGCCCGTCACCTTCAGCTTGGTGGAGGTGAGCGACCCCAGGTAGCGGCCGATGCCGAACTGCGCCAGGTGGTTGGCCGCCACCTTGGCCTGCTCGAACAGCGGCGCGACCAGGCCATAGGCAATGCCGCGGTGCGCGGCGCACTCGCCCACCGAGTAGATGCGCGCGTCGGTCACGGTCTGCATGGTGTCGGTGACGACGATGCCGCGGTTGCAGTGCAGGCGCATCTTCTCGGCCAGCTCCACGTTGGGGCGGATGCCCACGGCCATCACCACCAGGTCGGCCGCCGCCTCGGTGCCGTCCTTGAAGCGGATGGCCTTGACGCGGCCATCCTCACCGCCCACCAGGTCCTGCGTCTGCGCGCCCATCAGGAACTTCAGGCCGCGGTCTTCCAGCGACTTCTGCAGCAGCTTGCCGGCCACGTCGTCGAGCTGGCGCTCCATCAACCAGGGCATCACGTGCACCACCGTCACGTTCATGCCGCGCAGCATCAGGCCGTTGGCGGCCTCCAGGCCCAGCAGGCCGCCGCCGATGACCACCGCGTTCCTGTGCGTGCGCGCGGTCTCGATCATGTAGTCGGTGTCGGCGATGTCGCGGTAGGCGATCACGCCCTTCAGGTCCTTGCCGGGCACAGGCAGCATGAAGGGGTTGGAGCCGGTGCACATCAGCAGGCGGTCGTAGGCGGCCTCGGTGACATCGCCTTGCGAATCCACCGCGCGCACGATGCGCTTGACGCGGTCGACCTCCACCACCTTCTTGCCGGCGTGCAGCGTGATGTGGTTGTCCGTGTACCACTCCCAGCTGTTGAGCACGATCTCGTCGACCGTCTGCTCGCCCGCGAGCACCGGCGACAGCAGGATGCGGTTGTAGTTGGGATGCGGCTCCGCGCCGAAGACGGTGATGTCGTACAGGTCGGGCGCGATCTTCAGCAGCTCTTCGAGCGTGCGCACGCCGGCCATGCCGTTGCCGACCATCACGAGTTTCATTTTCTTGTCCATGCGAGCCGTCCTTTCCTGGAATCGGGCGTGGGGAGGCGCGCGGCGCACCAGGACCGCGCCACGGGCTTGTCGAACAACGAAACAACCGGCCGCCTGCGAGCTTCGCAGCGCGGCCGCCAAAAAACTCAGGCCGCGGCCTTCTCCACGTGCGCCTGGCGCGTGTAGAGGAAGTCGATCACCGCCTTGCGGGCGTGCACATAGGCCGGGTCTTCCGCCAGCTCGACCCGGTTGCGCGGGCGCGGAATGCCCACCGAAAGCACGTCGCCGATGGTGGCGGCCGGGCCGTTGGTCAGCATCACGATGCGGTCGCTCAGCAGCACGGCCTCGTCCACGTCGTGCGTCACCATGACGACGGTGCTGTGCGTCTTCTGCACGATGGCGAGCAGCTCGTCCTGCAGCTTGGCGCGGGTGAGGGCGTCGAGCGCGCCGAAGGGCTCGTCCATCAGCAGCACCTTGGGCTCCATCGACAGCGCGCGCGCAATGCCCACGCGCTGCTTCATGCCGCCGGAGATCTCGCCGGGCCGCTTCTGCGCGGCGGGCGTGAGGCCGACCAGCGCCAGCGCGGCGTCGGTGCGCGCACGCAGCTGCGCCTTGTTCTCGGTGGCCGCGAACACCCGCTCGACCGCCAGGTAAACGTTCTCGAAGCAGGTGAGCCAGGGCAGCAGCGAGTGGTTCTGGAACACCACCGCGCGCTCGGGGCCGGGCCCTTTGATTTCCTTGTTGGCGCACAGCAGCGCACCCTGCGTGGGCGTGGTGAGCCCGGCTATCAGGTTCAGCAGCGTCGACTTGCCGCAGCCCGAGTGCCCGATGAGCGTGATGAACTCGCCCTTGGCCACGTTCAGGTTCACGTCGCGCAGCGCGACGAAGCGGCCCTTGGGCGTCTTGAACGCCTGCTCGACGCCGTGGATCTCGATGTACTTGCTGTCGTCGATCATGACTTCACCTCTTCGAACGTGAATGCCGTTGCGAGCTTGATGAGCGCGAACTCCAGCACCAGGCCTACGATGCCGATCACGAAGATCGCGATGATGATGTTGGCGACGTTGAGGTTGTTCCACTCGTCCCACACCCAGAAGCCGATGCCGACGCCGCCCGTGAGCATCTCGGCGGCCACGATCACCAGCCACGCGGTGCCCACGGCCAGCCGCACGCCGGTCAGCATGTAGGGCAGCACGGCGGGGAACAGGATCTTGGTGAGGATCTTCCACTCGCTGAGGTTCAGCACCTTGGCCACGTTCATGTAGTCGCTGGGCACGCGCTGCACGCCCACGGCGGTGTTGATGACCATCGGCCAGATCGAGCAGATGAAGATGGTCCAGATCGCGGCCGGGTTGGCGCCCTTGAACACCAGCAGGCCGATGGGCAGCCAGGCCAGCGGCGACACGGGGCGCAGCAGGCTGATCAGCGGGTTGAACATGCGCGAGAGGAACTCGAAGCGCCCGATGGCAAAGCCCGCCGGAATGCCGACCAGCGCCGCCAGCCCGAAGCCCAGCGCCACGCGCTGCAGCGACGAAAGCACGTTCCAGCCCACGCCCTGGTCGTTCGGCCCCTTGCTGTAGAACGGATCGCTGAACACCGTCACGGCCTGCTGCCAGGTGGCCGCGGGCGTGGGAAAGCCGGTGGTGCTTTTCATGGCCACCACTTCCCAGATCAGCAGAAGCAGGCCGAAGCCCGCCAGCGGCGGCAGCACGCGCATCCAGAATGCGCGCAGGTCGATGGGCGCGCGCACCCGGGGCTCGGGCGCCGGGGCGGGTGTCGGCTTTGGCGCTGCCGGCCTGGCCGCGACGGAAGGGGCCACCTGCGTCACCTGCGAGGTGGTCGCTTCGAGCGGCGAATGAAAGACTGCGCTGACCATGGTGTTCTCCTCAGGCATGAAGCTTGAACGACTCGGCGTACTTTTTCGGATCCTTGCCGTCCCAGACCGAGCCGTCGAACAGCTTGCTGGTGCGCATCGGGTCCTTGGGCACCGGCGTCTGCGTGGCGGCGGCGGCCTGCTTGTAGATGTCGATGCGGTTGATTTCGGTGGCCACCTTCAGGTAGTCGGGGTGTTCCTTCAGCAGGCCCCAGCGCTTGTGCTGCGTGAGGAACCACATGCCGTCCGACAGGTAGGGGAAGTTCACGGCGCCGGCGTTGTAGAACTTCATGTGGTTGGGGTCGTCCCAGCTCTTGCCCAGGCCGTTGGTGTAGCGGCCCAGGATGCGCTGGTTGATGGCGTCCACGCTGGTGTTGACGTAGCTCTTGTCGGCGATGGTCTCGGCCATCTTGTTCTTGTTCTGCAGGCCGGCGTCGATCCACTTGCTGGCTTCGAGGATGGCGGCCGTCACGGCGCGCGCGGTGTTCGGGTACTTCTTCGTGAACTCGGCGGTGCAGCCGAGCACCTTCTCGGGGTGGTCCTTCCAGATGTCCTGCGTGGTGATGGACGTGATGCCGATGCCGTCCATGATGGCGCGCTGGCCCCAGGGCTCGCCCACGCAGTAGCCGTCCATGTTGCCCACGCGCATGTTGGCCACCATCTGCGGCGGCGGCACGGTGATGTTCTTCACGTCCTTGAACGGATCGATGCCGGCCGATGCGAGCCAGTAGTAGAGCCACATGGCGTGCGTGCCGGTGGGGAAGGTCTGCGCGAAGGTGTATTCGCGCTTCTCGCTGGCGATGAGCTTGGCCAGCGAGGCGGCGTCGACCGCGCCCTTGTCAGAGAGCTTCTTCGACAGCGTGATGGCCTGGCCGTTGTTGTTCAGGGTCATGAGCACGGCCATGTCCTTCCTCGGGCCGCTCAGGCCCAGGTGCATGCCGTAGACCAGGCCGTAGAGCACGTGCGCCATGTCGATGTCGCCGTTGGAGAGCTTGTCGCGCACGCCGGCCCAGCTGGCTTCCTTGCTGGGCACGATCTTCACGCCGTACTTCTTGTCGATGCCCAGTACCGAGGCCATGACCACGCTGGCGCAGTCGGTCAGCGGGATGAAGCCGATCTTGACTTCTTCCTTCTCGGGCTTGTCGGAGCCCTGGGCCCAGACGGCCGCGCGCAGGGCTGGGTCGATGCCCACGGCGCCGATGGCGGCGGCTTGCAGGACTCGGCGTCGGCTGAGACGGGTTTTGAGCAGGTCGGTCATGTGGCGGGGCTCCGGTTGAAGGCAAACAAAAACAGCAAAGACAAAAACGAAAAGGCGTCCGCACCGCGCAGGGGCTGCTCGAGAACGAGCCCTTGCGGGGTGGGGACGCCTTTGTCCGGTCGGTGGGTGGCACCCGCCGTTGGGTGCCGCCTGCCTGAAGACCCATGGAGGTCTATGCGCTGGTTGCTTGCAAGCGGTGTGCCAGCCCTGCCGGGCGGTCTGCTGCTATCGGAAAAGTAGCTGGAGCGCCTTGCACGGCAAGGGCGAAGCGCCATCCGGACGGTGCACGGGCGGCAGGCACGGTTGTTGTGCGGCGCACCAAATTGAACGCCCTCAGCGGGGCGGCGGGGGCAGGTAGTCGGCCATCGCGAGCACCGACTCGGCCACTTCGACGAGCCGGCGGCCCTGGTTCATGGCGGTCTCGCGCAGCATCTTGTGCGCCTCCTGCTCGCTCATGCGCCGGTGCGCCATCAGCAGGCCCTTGGCGCGTTCCACGAGCTTGCGTTCGTTGAGCGAGGCGCGCACGGTCTGCAGCTCGTCGCTCATGGCCTGCAGCCGCTGCGACTGCTCCTGCACCATGTCGAGCACCGAGCGCTCGAGGTGGCGGCCGAGTTGCGCGGGCGTGGCGGCCTGCGCGTCGGCGTCGTCGAAGAACAGCGCGGCGTCGGTCTCCGGCGCCAGGGTGTCGAGCACCTGCCGGTAGGCCTGGAGTTCGCTGCGGGCGCGGGCGGTCTTGTGGCTGCAGAGCGCGCGCAGGTCGGCCTCGAGCCGGTCTTCGACGGTGCGCATGGCGTCGATGCGGCGCGTGCAGCAGTCGAACCAGGCCTGGCCGAGTGCGGAGTCGGCGGGCGCGGAGGTGGCGCCCCTGCGGCGCATGCGCTCCAGCTCGGCCAGGGTGGCGTCGGACTGGCTCTCGCGCCAGAGGGCGAGCACCGCATCGCCGGAAAAGTCGACGAACACCTGGAAGCATCGTTCCTGCGATTCGATCAGGTGCTGCCATTGCAGGCGCCGGGTTTCGTCGCTGCGGCCTTGGGCCAGTGCGGCGGCGCCGAATGCGCGCTCCTGGCCGGCAAACTCCTTGCCCTGCATGAAGTTGAACATCGCCACCAGGAGGCGGGAGATTTCAGGGTCGGTGGCTCCGTCGGCCGCCTCGAACACGACCGACAGCAGGCCGGCGATGAGCTTGACGAAGGCGGCGGTCGACTGCGACGGCTTGAGTTCGAGCGCATCGATGCGCCGGCGCAGGGCGGGCAGGGCGTCCAGCCCCGGCAGCACCCAGGCGATGCGGCTGAACAGCCGCGCGCCGTTGCCGGAGCCGACACCGCGGTGATGCTCGGACTCGAGCTGGTCGAACCCGGCGCGCACTTCCTGCTCGAGCGCCAGGCATTCGGCGATCTGTGGGGCTCGCTGCTCGGCCAGGCGCACGCCGTGCGATGCAAGGAACACGTTCGACATGCCGCGCTCGCGCTGCAGCGCGTGCACCAGCCGCCCGATCACGCCGACCAGTTCGCTGGTGCGCGCGAGCTGGTCCAGCTCGTCGATTTCGCAGCGGCGGGCGGCGATCAGAAAACTCAGTCCGGACTTCATGGTGGGTGCGTTCGCCTGCGGGGGGCCTTGGGGGAGCACTGCAACATCCGTGCCTCTCGGGGGCCCCCCGTTCGCCTGCGCTTGCCCCTTCGCGGGCGACCGCGGCAGGCGCCACCTACACTCGGCGGCATGCTCTTGTTGGGAATCGAATCATCCTGCGATGAAACCGGCGTGGCGCTGGTGGAGTCGCACGGCAACGCGCTGCCGGTGTTGCGCTCGCATGCGCTGCACAGCCAGATCGCCATGCACCAGGCCTACGGTGGCGTGGTGCCCGAGCTGGCCAGCCGCGACCACATCCGCCGCGTGCTGCCGCTGACCGAGTCGGTCATGGCCGAGGCCGGCCGCTCGCTCGGTGAAATCGACGTGGTGGCCTACACGCGCGGACCGGGCCTGGCGGGCGCGCTGCTCGTGGGCGCCGGCGTGGCCTGCGCGCTGGGCGTGGCGCTGGGCAAGCCGGTGCTGGGCGTGCATCACCTCGAAGGACACCTGCTGTCGCCGTTCCTGAGCGCCGATCCGCCGGAATTTCCGTTCGTGGCGCTGCTGGTGTCCGGCGGCCACACGCAACTGATGCGGGTGGACGGCGTGGGCCGCTACGAGCTGCTGGGCGAGACCATCGACGACGCGGCCGGCGAGGCCTTCGACAAGAGCGCCAAGCTCATGGGCCTGCCTTACCCGGGCGGGCCGTGGCTCGCGAAGCTGGCCGAAGGCGGCAACCCGGCGGCGTTCAAGCTGCCGCGCCCGCTGCTGCACAGCGGCGATCTCGACTTTTCGTTCGCCGGCCTGAAGACGGCGGTGCTCACCCAGGCCAAGAAGCTCGGCGACCAGCTCGAGGCCGGCAAGGCCGACCTCGCGGCGTCCACGCAGGCGGCCATCGTCGAGGTGCTGCTGAAGAAGTCGCTCGCCGCGCTCGACCAGACCGGCCTGAAGCGGCTGGTGGTGGCGGGCGGCGTGGGGGCGAACAGGAACCTGCGCGAGCAACTCGATGCCGCATGCGCAAGGCGCAAGGTGCGGGTGCACTACCCCGAGCTGCACCTGTGCACCGACAACGGCGCCATGATCGCCATGGCCGCCGCGATGCGTCTGCAGTCGGGCCTGTCGCAGGCGACCGAGCGCTATGCCTTCGACGTCAGACCGCGATGGCCATTGGCATCGCTGACGACCGAGGCGTCGATGCCGCAGGCTGCTGCATAGCAGGCTGCGGCTGGCGCGAGCGGCCGATGGCCGGCAGCGGCAGCACGTCCAGCACGTTGCGCCAGAGCTGGCGCCATTGCGGCCAGTCGTGGCCGCCTTCGGTGGTGAACACGCGGCCCGGCGGCAGTGCGTCGGCCAGCAGCTTGTGGTTGCTGGCAAAGCGGTCCTCGAGGCCGAACCCCAGGTAGAGCGGCGGCAGGTTCTTCGAAGGCTGCGCCGAGAGGTATTGCTGGAAGAAGGGCCAGAGCTTGCGGTCGGGCTCTTCGTCGGGCTGCGGCCCGGTGGGTGCCTGCCATGCGCGCAGGCCGCCGGCCTTCTTGATCTCCGCGCCCAGAACCCGGCGACCGAGGTAGGGCGCCAGCGCCACGATGCCGTCCACCGAGCCGGGCTTGGCCAGTTCGTGGATCAGCGCGCCGAAACCGCCGATGGAAATGCCCACCAGCCAGATCGCCTTGTAACCCTTGGCGCGCTGCGGCTCGATGACGTCCGCATGCAGGCGTTCGCTGAGCGTCTGGTCGTAGTAGTAGGAGACGTCGGCATCCACCAGCAGCGCATCGGCTGCGAGGTGGCGCTCCCTTACGGCGCTGATGAAACCTTCGCGCTCGAACTCGTCGGGCTTGAGATAGGCGCCTGGCAGGAACACCAGGAGCGTGTCGGATTGTTCGGTGGGGTTTGCAGGTTGAAGGTGAGTTTTCATGGTGCCAGGAGGGGCACCCGATCCGCACCGTCATGATTTTCGATGCGTTTACAAGACGCCCACGAAGAAGAAAGTACTAAGAAAACGTCACATGATGTGACGTTATGCACGCCTATTGTGAATAGGGAGCATGTTCAAAGTCAAAAGCAACCCTTGGCTGACACTTTCTTCTTGTGGGCATCGCCCTCACTAGTTGATTTGCAAACTCGTCGCTTGGCTCACCGGCACCAGTTTTCCGAGCTTCAGCGTGAGCACGCCGTTCTCGAGCTTGGCTTCGCTGGTGGCCGCGTCGATGTCCTGCGGCAGCTCGTAGGCGGCCTTGAACTGGCGCTTGGCTTCGGCCTTGCTGTCGATGCGCAGCACGGCGCCTTCGATGCTGATGGCGAGGTCTTCACGCGAGAAGCCGGGCACGTCGAGCGAGAGGGTCCAGCTCTTGTCGTCCTGTTCCACGAGCGGCGAACGGCGGGCACCCGCGAAGGCCTCGCTGGCGAAGCGTTCGAAGGCGCGGTCATAGGCGCGCGGAGCGAAACGGGCGGTGCGGAGGGTAGGTGCGAAAAACATGTGAAGAACTCCTGAATGAACACAATGGGGACAAGGAATGTGTGTCCCTTACACTGCGCGGCCGTTCCATCGTGTGAGTGCCGCTTGACACCTCATCTAGGCGCAGTGGCAAGCGTTTCAAGACAATGAATCCCCCCTTTAATTTGCGTCGCGAGACCTTGAAATTCGCGGCGCTGGCGCTATGCGCGAGGCCCTTCGCGGCGCTCGCCCAGGCTTCGCCCGCACCCATCCGCCTCGCGCTGATCGAGAGCATGAGCGGCCCCTTCGCCAACACCGGCGAGGCCGTGTTCCGCAACCTGCTGTGGGCCGTGGAGCGCGTGAACGCGCGCGGCGGCATCAGGCTGCCTGGCGGCGCGCGCATGCTGCAGCTCGACCGCTACGACAGCAAGGGGCAGAACGAAGAAGCGCTCTCCGCGTTGCGCGCGGCAATGGACGACGGCGCGCGCATCGTGCTGCAGGGCAACTCGTCGGCCACGGCCGCGGCGCTGGTCGATGCCATCGACAAGAACAACGAGCGCGACCCGTCGCGCCGCGTGATCTTCCTGAACTACGCGGCTGTCGATCCGGTGCTCACCAACGAGCGTTGCAGCTTCTGGCACTTCCGCTTCGACGCCCATGCCGACATGCGCGTGGCGGCGCTGATGGATGTGGTGAAGGACGACGCCGCGCTCAAGCGCGTCTACCTCATCGGGCAGGACTACAGCTTCGGCCAGTCGGTGCTGCGCGAAGCGCGCCGGCAGCTCGGCGCGCAGCGGCCCGACGTGGAGATCGTTGGTGACGAACTGCACCCGATGGGCAAGGTGAAAGACTTCGCGCCGTACGCGACGAAGATCATTGCGAGCGGCGCGCAGGCCGTGGTCACGGGCAACTGGGGCAACGACCTCACGCTGCTGGTGAAGGCGGCGCGCGAGGCCGGGTTCAACGGCACCTTCTATACCTTCTACGGCAATGCGCTGGGCGCGCCCGCGGCCATCGGCGACGCGGGCATCGGCCGCGTGGTCGCGGTGGCCGACTGGCTGCCCAACGTGCAGACGGCGCAGTCCGCGGAGTTCTACCGCGCCTTCCGCGCGCGCTATCCGAAACCGGCCGAAGACTATGTGCACATGCGCCTAGCGCTGATGATCGAAGCGCTTGTGCAGGCCGTCGAACGCGCGGGCAGCGTGGACGCGGTGCCGGTCGCACGCGCGCTGGAGCAGGCCGACGTGAGCCTCCATGGCCAGCGCGGGCGCATGCGTGCCGCGGACCACCAGTTCCAGCAGCAGCTGGTGGTCGGCGTGATGGACCGGCAGGGCAGGCCGGGCGTGCAGTTCGACGTCGAGGGTTCGGGCTACGGCTTCCGCGTGGTCAAGACCATTCCCGCCGAACGCGCGGAGCTGCCGACCTCGTGCAAGATGAAGAGACCTTGATCGATTGATGACAGAGAACAGGACCCGAAGACATGCGTGAAGCCATCCACAACCTCGAAGCGTCGAAGATCCGCGAAGTCGCCAATGCCGGCATGGGGCGCGACGACGTGCTGGCCTTCTGGTTCGGCGAGAGCGACGAAGTCACGCCCGAGGTGATCCGCCAGTCGGCCATCGAGTCGCTGCAGCGCGGCGAAACCTTCTATGCCCACAACCTCGGCCTGCCCGAGCTGCGCGAGGCCATCGCGCGCTATACCAGCGGGCTGCATCCGGCGGTCGATGCCTCGCGCATCGCAGTCACGTCGGGCGGCGTGAGCGCGCTGATGCTCGCGGTGCAGGCGCTGGTGGATGCGGGCGACGAGGTGGTCGCCGTGACGCCCGTTTGGCCCAACCTGACGGCGCAGCCCGCGATCATGGGCGCGAACGTGCGCACGCTGCCGCTGGTGCCGGTGGACGGGCAATGGACGCTCGACCTGCCCGCGCTGCGCGCTGCGGTCACTGCCAGGACGAAGCTGCTGATCGTCAACGCACCCAACAACCCCACGGGCTGGACCATGACGCGCGACGAGCAGCAGGCCGTGCTGGACCATTGCCGCCAGACCGGCACCTGGATCCTGGCCGACGAGGTGTACGAGCGGCTGTACTACGAGCCGACGCCCAACGGCTGCGCGCCCAGCTTCCTCGACATCTCCGAGCCCGACGACCGCCTGGTCGTGACGCACAGCTTCTCGAAGAGCTTCCTGATGACGGGCTGGCGCCTCGGCTGGCTGGTGCTGCCGCCGTCGATGGTGGAGGGCATCGGCAAGCTGATCGAGTTCAACACCTCGTGCGCCAGCGTGTTCACGCAGCGCGCGGCCATCACCGCCATCGAGCACACGGGCGAGATCACGCCGCGCGTGGTGGCCCACCTGAAGTCGTGCCGAGACACGCTGGTGCCGCTGCTGGCGGCGGTGCCGGGGGTCCAGGTGGCGCCGGCCAAGGGTGGCATGTACGCCTTCTTCCGGCTCGAAGGCTTCGGCGATTCGCTCGAAGTGGCCAAGCGGCTGGTGTCCGAGGCGGGCCTGGGGCTCGCGCCGGGCAACGCTTTCGCGCCGGAAGCCCAGGGCTGGCTGCGCTGGTGCTTTGCCTCCAAGGACCCGCAGCGGCTGGTGAAGGGCGTGGAGCGCCTGCGCGACTGGCTGGCGCAGCAGCGGCCCGGCAAGGGCTGAACCCGGGCTGCCTTGCCTCGATGGAGGGTTTCCAGGGGGCATGAAAGCCCGGTGAAAGTCGCCGGGCTATAATTCCGAGGCTTTGCATGCCGCAAGGCGCACGGTGGGTGCAGTTCCAGCGCACACCGCAAGTCAAACATCCCGGAACAAGGAAATCAACATGATCGCAGCCTCCATCAAGGCCGAAGTCGTCAAGGACAACGCCCGCGCCGCCAACGACACTGGCAGCCCCGAAGTGCAAGTCGCACTGCTGACCGCCCGCATCAACGAGCTCACCCCCCACTTCAAGACGCACGCCAAGGACCACCACGGTCGCCGCGGCCTGCTGCGCATGGTGAGCCGCCGCCGCAAGCTCCTGGACTACCTCAAGTCCAAGGATGCCGACCGTTACACCGCGCTGATCGCCAAGCTGGGTCTGCGCAAGTAAACCAAATCGCATGAAAAAACGCCTGGGTTAGTCCGCTAGCTCAGGCGTTTTTTACTTCGCGATCCACTTTCGGAGTGCCCAAACAGAGCGAAGCTGTGTCATTCCAATGAAGTTCGCCCCGAGCTTCGCTGGAATGGCATCGTGTTCTGAGAAGCCTCCGCCCCTTGCGGATCCTGTGTGATCCGCTACTAAAACAGGAGCAAACATGAGCCTCTTCAACAAAGTCACCAAGTCGTTCCAATGGGGCGACAAGACCGTCGTCATGGAAACGGGTGAAATCGCCCGCCAGGCCAGCGGCGCCGTGCTCGTCGACATCGACGGCACCGTCATCCTCGCGACCGTGGTCGCTTCCAAGTCGGCCAAGCCCGGCCAGGACTTCTTCCCGCTGACCGTCGACTACATCGAGAAGACCTACGCCGCCGGCAAGATCCCCGGCAGCTTCTTCAAGCGCGAAGCCAAGCCCAGCGAACATGAAACGCTGACCAGCCGCCTGATCGACCGCCCGATCCGCCCGCTGTTCCCCGAAGGCTTCCTGAACGAAGTGCATGTGGTCATCCACACGATCTCGCTCAACCCCGAAGTCGATGCCGACATCGCCGCCATGATCGGCGTGAGCGCCGCGCTGTCGATCTCCGGCGTGCCGTTCAACGGCCCGATCGGTGCGGCCCGCGTTGGCTACATCAACGGCCAGTACGTGCTGAATCCGGGCCAGACCGCCCGCAAGGATTCGCAGATGGACCTCGTCGTCGCCGGCACGCAAGCCGCCGTGCTGATGGTCGAGTCCGAAGCCCTGCAACTCAGCGAAGAAATCATGCTGGGCGGCGTGGTGTTCGGCCACGAGCAGGCCAACGTCGCCATCAACGCGATCCATGAACTCGTGCGCGACGCCGGCAAGCCGGTGTGGGACTGGAAGGCCCCCGCCGAAGACGAAGCCTTCGTCGCCAAGGTCAAGGGCCTGGCCGAAGAAAAGCTGCGCGCCGTCTACCAGATCCGCAGCAAGCAGGCCCGTACGCAAGCCCTGCGCGAAGCCAACGCCAGCGTGCTCGAGGCACTGAAGGCCGAAGGCACCGAATTCGACTCCGGCAAGGTCAGCGACCTGCTGTTCGCCATCGAGTCGAAGATCGTGCGCAGCCAGATCCTGTCGGGCGAGCCCCGCATCGACGGCCGCGACACGCGCACCGTGCGCCCCATCGAGATCCGCAACTCGGTGCTGCCCCGCACCCACGGTTCGGCCCTGTTCACGCGCGGCGAAACCCAGGCGCTGGTCATCACCACGCTCGGCACCGAACGCGACGCGCAGCGCATCGACGCGCTGGCCGGCGAATACGAAGACCGCTTCCTGTTCCACTACAACATGCCTCCCTTCGCCACCGGCGAAGTGGGCCGCATGGGCTCGACCAAGCGCCGCGAAATCGGCCACGGCCGCCTGGCCAAGCGCGCGCTCGTCGCCGTGTTGCCGAACAAGGAAGAGTTTCCCTACACGGTGCGTGTGGTGTCGGAAATCACCGAGTCGAACGGCTCGTCGTCGATGGCATCGGTGTGCGGCGGCTGCCTCTCGATGATGGACGCCGGCGTGCCCATGAAGGCGCACGTGGCCGGCATCGCCATGGGCCTGATCAAGGAAGACAACCGCTTCGCGGTGCTGACCGACATCCTGGGCGACGAAGATCACCTGGGCGACATGGACTTCAAGGTTGCGGGTACCACCAACGGCATCACCGCGCTGCAGATGGACATCAAGATCCAGGGCATCACCAAGGAAATCATGCAGGTCGCCCTGGCGCAGGCCAAGGAAGCGCGCATGCACATCCTGGGCAAGATGCAGGAAGCCATGGGCGAGGCCAAGGCCGAAGTCTCCAGCTTCGCACCGCGCCTGACCACGCTGAAGATCAACCCCGAGAAGATCCGCGACGTGATCGGCAAGGGCGGTTCGGTCATCCGTGGCCTGCAGGAAGAAACCGGCACGACGATCAACATCGACGAAGACGGCACCATCACCATCGCCTCGACCGATCCGGAAAAGGCAGAACTGGCCAAGAAGCGCATCGAGCAGATCACGGCGGAAGTCGAAATCGGCAAGGTCTACGAAGGCCCGGTCACCAAGATCCTGGACTTCGGCGCGCTCATCAACCTGCTGCCCGGCAAGGACGGCCTGCTGCACATCAGCCAGATCGCGCACGAACGCGTCGAGAAGGTGACCGACTACCTGAGCGAAGGCCAGATCGTGAAGGTCAAGGTTCTCGAGACCGACGAAAAGGGCCGCGTCAAGCTGTCCATGAAGGCCCTGACCGAGCGTCCGGCCGGCATGGAATTCAGCGAGCGCCCGCCGCGTGAAGACCGTGGCGATCGCGGTGACCGTGGTGACCGTGGTGGTGAGCGCCGCGAGCGTTCGGACCGTGGTGATCGCGGCGACCGTGGCGACCGCGGTGGTGATCGTGGCGAGCGCGCACCGCGCTTCAGCGACCAGCAGCAGCAACCGCGCAACGAGCAGCCGCAGGCTCCGGCCGGCGAGCAGCAACAGCAAGCCCCGCGCGAGCCTCAGGAGTAAGAAGGGCGCAACGGCGGTCCAGTGCCGCCGTTGCCATCTTTTGAACAGCAAGCTTCGCCCCATCTGCGGGCGCAGGAGGCCGAAAGACCATGAAAGCCATTGAAATCACTTCGTTCGGTGCCCCCGAGGTGCTGCGCGTGGCGGAGCGCCCCGATCCGGTGGCCGGCGCTGGCGAACTGCTGATCCGCGTTGCGGCGAGTGGTGTCAATCGCCCCGACGTGCTGCAGCGGATGGGCAACTATCCGGTGCCGCCGGGCGCATCCGACCTGCCGGGCCTCGAAGTGGCCGGCGAGATCGTGTCGGGCGACGCCGCGGCGCTGGCTGAAGCCGGCTTCAAGGTCGGCGACCGTGTCTGCGCGCTGATTGCGGGCGGCGGTTACGCGCAGCTGTGCGTGGCCCCTGTCGCGCAATGCCTGCCGGTGCCCAAGGGCTGGAGCGATGTCGAGGCGGCTTCGCTGCCGGAGACCTTCTTCACCGTCTGGAGCAACGTGTTCGAGCGTGGCCGCCTGCAGAAGGGCGAGACGCTGCTGATCCAGGGCGGCTCGAGCGGCATCGGCGTGACGGCGATCCAGATCGCCAAGGCGCTCGGTGCGACCGTGATCGTCACGGCCGGCAGCGACGACAAGTGCGAAGCCTGCAGGAAGCTGGGCGCGGACCATGCCATCAACTACCGCACGAGCGATTTCGTCGAAGAGGCGAAGAAGCTCACGGGCGGGAAGGGCGTGGACGTGGTGCTCGACATGGTCGCCGGCGACTACGTGGCGCGCGAGATTGAGTGCCTGGCCGAAGACGGCCGGCTCGTGATCATCGCGGTGCAGGGCGGCGTGAAGAGCCAGATCAACGCGGGCCTCGTGCTGCGCAGGCGCCTCACGATCACCGGCTCGACGCTGCGTCCGCGGCCGGTGGCATTCAAGGGTGCCATTGCCAAGGCGCTGCGCGAAAAGGTCTGGCCGCTGCTCGAGAGCGGCGCGATCAAGCCCGTGATCCACAGCACTTTTGCGGCAGCGGGTGAACCGAGCGGCGCCGCCCAGGCTCACACGCTGATGGAATCGAACCAGCACATCGGCAAGATCGTGCTGACATGGTGACGAGAAGAACGCGATGACGACCAAGAAGAAACTGATCGCCGGCAACTGGAAGATGAATGGCAGCCTGGCTGCCAACGAGGCGCTGGTGAAGGCGCTGCAGCAAGGCCTGGCTGCGAGCCCGGCCGCGTGCGACGTGGCGCTGTGCGCGCCCGCGCCGTACTTCGCGCAGCTGCAGTCGCTGCTGGCAGGTTCGACCGCTCTGGCATTGGGGGCGCAGGACATCTCGGCGCATGCGCAAGGTGCGTTCACGGGCGAGCAATCGGCGGCGATGCTGAAGGATTTCGGCGTGCGCTACGCGATCGTCGGCCACTCGGAGCGTCGCCAGTATCACGGCGAGACCGACGAGGCCGTGGCTGCGAAAACCGCCGCCGCACTGGCCAACGGCATCACGCCGATCGTCTGCGTCGGTGAGACGCTGGCCCAGCGCGAAGCAGGGCAGACCGAGGAAGTCGTCAAGCGTCAGCTGGCGGCGGTCATCCATGTGAACGGCCATTGCATCAGCGAGATCGTCGTGGCCTATGAACCTGTCTGGGCCATCGGCACGGGCAAGACGGCCACGCCTGAACAGGCGCAGGCGGTGCATGCCGTGCTGCGCGCGCAGCTGCATCACGCGGCGAGCGAGCACGCTGCGGCCATCAAGATCCTCTACGGCGGCAGCATGAACGCGGCGAATGCCGCCGAGCTGCTGGCACAGGCCGACATCGACGGCGGCCTCATCGGCGGCGCGTCGCTCAAGGCGCCCGACTTTTTGCAGATCATCTCTGCCGCTGCTCGCTGAACGCGGTCAACGGCGGCAATCAATTAGGAGTAAGAACGAATGAATGTGGTCCTCAACCTTCTGGTCGGCGTGCAGATGCTGGCAGCCCTCGTCATGATCGGCCTGATCCTGATCCAGCACGGCAAGGGCGCCGACATGGGTGCCGCTTTCGGCAGCGGCAGCGCGGGCAGCCTGTTCGGTGCCAGCGGCAGTGCGAACTTCCTGTCTCGCACCACGGCGGTGCTTGCTGCCGTGTTCTTCGCATGCACGCTGCTGCTGGCCTATTTCAGCCATTCGCGTCCTGCCGGCGGTGGCAGCCTGCTCGAGCGCGCCGCTGTCGGAGCGCCTGCCGCACCCGCTGCGCCTGCTGCTCCCGCGGCCGGCGAAATCCCTGGTGCAACGGCTCCTGCAGCACCTGCGTCGGCTCCTGCCGCGCCCGCTCCGGCGCCGGGCCAGATTCCCAGCAAGTAATCAACTCGTTTTCATGAGCTGTCAGTGAAAAACGGCTCGTTTTCAGGGTAAACTCTAAATCTGTTCGGAAAGCCAACTACCTGTTTCAGGTACCTCATGCCATCCGAACAGTAAAAACCGCGGTCGTGGTGAAATTGGTAGACACGCTATCTTGAGGGGGTAGTGGCGAAAGCTGTGCGAGTTCGAGTCTCGCCGACCGCACCAAATCTCATCGGCAGAAAGCCTCATCCAGAGGCTCTTCTTGCCGGTGGCAAGCGGTGAAAAACTCTCGATGAATCTCGACTCCTACCTCCCCGTCCTTTTGTTCATTCTGGTCGGAGTCGGCGTAGGCGTCGCCCCTCAGGTCATCGGATACATTCTCGGCCCCAATCGGCCCGACGCCGCAAAGAACGCTCCCTACGAGTGTGGCTTTGAAGCCTTCGAGGATGCGCGCATGAAGTTTGACGTGCGCTATTACCTCGTCGCGATTCTCTTCATCCTGTTCGATCTCGAAATTGCCTTTCTCTTTCCGTGGGCCATTGCGCTCAAGGAGATTGGTGCTGTCGGCTTCTGGGCCATGATGATCTTTCTCGCCATCCTCGTCGTGGGCTTCGCCTACGAGTGGAAAAAAGGCGCGCTCGACTGGGAATGACAAGGAAGCTACACAATGGCCATTGAAGGCGTTCTCAAAGAAGGTTTCGTCACCACGACCTACGACTCGGTCGTGAACTGGGCGAAGACCGGATCTCTCTGGCCGATGACGTTCGGCCTCGCATGCTGTGCCGTGGAAATGATGCACGCGGGTGCTGCCCGCTACGACATCGACCGCTTCGGCATGCTGTTCCGTCCCAGCCCGCGCCAGTCCGACCTGATGATCGTGGCCGGCACGCTGTGCAACAAGATGGCTCCGGCGTTGCGCAAGGTCTATGACCAGATGCCCGAGCCGCGCTGGGTGTTGTCGATGGGCTCGTGCGCCAATGGCGGCGGCTACTACCACTACAGCTATTCCGTGGTGCGTGGCTGCGATCGCATCGTGCCGGTCGACGTCTACGTGCCGGGTTGCCCGCCCACCGCCGAAGCGCTGCTTTACGGCGTGATCCAGCTGCAGCAGAAGATTCGCCGCACCAACACCATTGCCCGTGCCTGAGAGATTGCCGACGATGACTGACTTTGCAATTTCGCCGGAGGTGCTGCGCGCCACCATCGCCGAGACGCTCGGCGACAAGGCCAAGGCCGTGACGATCGCACTCGGCGAAGTGACCGTCGTGGTCGACTCCACCGACTACATCGATGCCGCGCTGCTGCTGCGCGACGCGCCCGGCTGCCGCTTCGAGCAGCTGATCGACCTCTGCGGCATGGACTATTCCGACTACCGCGAAGGGGAGTGGCAGGGCGAACGCTATGGCGTCGTCACGCACCTGCTTTCCGTGAGCCTCAACCAGCGCGTGCGCCTCAAGGTGTTCGCGCCTAACGAAGACCTGCCCGTGGTCGATTCGCTGCAGCCCGTCTGGAATGCCGCGACCTGGTTCGAGCGCGAGGCGTTCGACCTCTACGGCATCGTGTTCGAAGGGCACGACGACCTGCGCCGCATCCTGACCGACTACGGCTTCATCGGCCACCCGTTCCGCAAGGACTTCCCGGTGTCGGGTCACGTCGAAATGCGTTACGACGAAGAACAGAAGCGCGTCGTCTACCAGCCGGTATCGATCGAGCCGCGAGAAATCACCCCGCGCGTGATCCGCGAAGACAACTACGGCGGCGGTTTGCACTGACTGATATGGCCGAAATCAAGAACTACACACTCAACTTCGGTCCCCAGCATCCGGCGGCACACGGCGTGCTGCGCCTGGTGCTCGAGCTGGACGGCGAAGTCATCCAGCGCGCCGACCCCCACATCGGCCTGCTGCATCGCGCGACCGAAAAGCTCGCCGAATCGCGCACCTTCATCCAGTCGCTGCCGTACATGGACCGTCTCGACTACGTGTCGATGATGAGCAACGAGCACGCCTACTGCCTGGCCATCGAGCGGATGATGGGCCTCGAGGTGCCGGAGCGCGCGCAGTACATCCGCGTGATGTTCGCCGAGATCACCCGTCTGCTGAACCACCTGCTGTGGCTCGGCGCGCACGGCCTGGACTGCGGTGCGATGAACATGCTCATCTACTGCTTCCGCGAGCGTGAAGACCTGTTCGACATGTACGAAGCCGTGTCCGGCGCGCGCATGCATGCGGCGTACTTCCGTCCGGGCGGCGTCTATCGCGACCTGCCGGATGCGATGCCGCAGTACAAGGTCAGCAAGATCAAGAACGCGAAGGCGATCGAGAAGCTCAACGAGAACCGCCAGGGCTCGCTGCTCGACTTCGTGGACGACTTCTGCAAGCGCTTCCCGAAGATGGTCGACGAGTACGAGACGCTGCTCACCGACAACCGCATCTGGAAGCAGCGCACCGTGGGCATCGGCGTCGTCACGCCGGAGCGCGCGCTGAACCTGGGCTTCACCGGCCCCATGCTGCGCGGCTCGGGCATCGAGTGGGACCTGCGCAAGAAGCAGCCCTACGACGTCTACGACCGCATGCAGTTCGATGTGCCCGTCGGCAAGACCGGCGACTGCTACGACCGCTACCTGGTTCGCGTGGAAGAAATGCGCCAGGCCAACCGGATCATCCAGCAGTGCTCGGCCTGGCTGCGCGCCAACCCCGGTCCTGTCATCACCGACAACCACAAGGTCGCCGCGCCCGCGCGCGAATCGATGAAGGCGAACATGGAGGAGCTGATCCACCATTTCAAGCTCTTCACCGAAGGCTTCCACGTGCCCGAAGGCGAGGCGTATGCCGCCGTCGAGCACCCGAAGGGCGAGTTCGGCATCTATCTCGTGAGCGACGGCGCCAACAAGCCGTACCGCCTGAAGATCCGCGCCCCTGGTTTCCCGCACCTCGCCGCCCTCGACGAAATGTCGCGCGGTCACATGATCGCCGACGCTGTCGCGGTGATCGGCACGATGGACATCGTGTTCGGCGAGATCGACAGGTGAGAAAGAGCGAATGACTTCCTCGACCCACCATGACACGGCGCCTCTGGCGCCTTCTTCCCCTCTGCGGCCGGCGATTCTCGAGCGCTTTGCGCGCGAGGTGGCCAAGTACCCCGAAGCAGGCAAGCAATCCGCGGTGATGGCCTGCCTGGCCATCGTCCAGCAGGACGAGGGCTTCGTCAGCCTGCAGCGCGAGCGCGAGATTGCCGAGTACCTCGGCATGGCGCCCATCGCCGTGCACGAAGTGACGACCTTCTACAACATGTACAACCAGCACCCGGTTGGCAAGTTCAAGCTCAACGTGTGCACCAACCTGCCTTGCCAGCTGCGTGACGGCGTCACCGCACTCGTGCACCTCGAGAAGAAGCTCGGCATCAAGATGGGCGAGACCACGGCCGACGGCCTGTTCACGCTGCAGCAGAGCGAATGCCTCGGCGCGTGCGCCGACTCGCCCGTGATGCTGGTCAACGACCGCACCATGTGCAGCTTCATGAGCAACGAAAAGCTCGACCAACTCATCGACGGCCTGCGCAATGCCGCACCGGCCGCCAAAGGGGAGGCTTCGTGATGTCACCCGAACAAGTTCTGCAGCAGTTCCAGGCAACGGGCGTCCAGACCTGTTTCCATGACCGCCACATCGAGCCGCAGATCTATGCGGGCCTCGACGGCACCAACTGGCGTCTGGCCGACTACGAGGCGCGCGGCGGCTACCAGGCCCTGCGCAAGATCCTCACCGAGGGCCTCACGCCCGACCAGGTGATCGCCGAAGTCAAGGCGTCGGGCCTGCGCGGCCGCGGCGGCGCGGGTTTCCCGACCGGCCTGAAGTGGAGCTTCATGCCCCGCCAGTTCCCGGGCCAGAAGTACCTCGTCTGCAATTCCGACGAAGGCGAGCCGGGCACGTGCAAGGACCGCGACATCCTGCAGTTCAACCCCCACATCGTGATCGAAGGCATGGCCATCGCCGCGTATGCCATGGGCATCAGCGTGGGCTACAACTACATCCACGGCGAGATCTTCCAGACCTACGACCGCTTCGAGGAAGCCCTCGAAGAAGCGCGCGCCGCCGGCTACCTCGGCGACAAGATCATGGGCAGTACGCACAACTTCCAGTTGCACGCCGCCCACGGTTTCGGCGCCTACATCTGCGGCGAAGAAACCGCTCTGCTCGAATCGCTCGAAGGCAAGAAGGGCCAGCCGCGCTTCAAGCCGCCGTTCCCGGCCAGCTTCGGCCTGTACGGCAAGCCGACCACCATCAACAACACCGAGACCTTCGCGGCGGTGCCCTGGATCATCCGCAACGGCGGTCCGGCCTACCTCGAGTGCGGCAAGCCGAACAACGGCGGCACCAAGATCTACTCGGTGAGCGGCGACGTCGAGTTGCCCGGCAACTACGAAGTGCCCATGGGCACGCCGTTCTCCAAGCTGCTCGAACTGGCCGGCGGCGTGCGCAAGGGCCGCACGCTGAAGGCCGTGATCCCCGGCGGATCGTCGGCGCCGGTGCTGCCGGCCGACATCATGATGGCCTGCACCATGGACTACGACTCCATCGCCAAGGCCGGCTCCATGCTGGGCTCGGGCGCGGTGATCGTCATGGACGACAGCCGCTCGATGGTCGAGTCGCTCAAGCGCCTCTCGTACTTCTACATGCACGAGTCCTGCGGCCAGTGCACGCCGTGCCGTGAAGGCACGGGCTGGCTCTACCGCGTGGTGGACCGCATCCACAACGGCCAGGGCAAGCCCAGCGACATGCAACTGCTGGACTCCGTCGCCGGCGACATCATGGGCCGCACCATCTGCGCGCTCGGCGATGCCGCGGCCATGCCTGTGCGCGCAATGATCAAGCATTTCCGTCACGAGTTCGAAGCCCTGATTCCGGGCCACGTTCCGACGGCGCCCGTCAAGGCCTGAGCGCGAGAAGAAACATACTCATGATCGAAATCGAACTCGACGGCAAGAAGGTCGAAGTGACCGAAGGCAGCATGGTGATGCATGCGGCCGACAAGGCGGGCACGTACATCCCGCACTTCTGCTATCACAAGAAACTCAGCATCGCGGCCAACTGCCGCATGTGCCTCGTCGACGTGGAAAAAGCGCCCAAGCCGATGCCGGCCTGCGCCACGCCCGTCACGCAAGGCATGATCGTTCGCACCAAGAGCGAGAAGGCCATCAAGGCGCAGCAGTCGGTCATGGAGTTCCTCCTGATCAACCACCCGCTGGATTGCCCCATCTGCGACCAGGGCGGCGAATGCCAGCTGCAGGACCTGGCCGTGGGCTACGGCGGTTCTTCCTCGCGCTACGAGGAAGAAAAGCGCGTCGTGTTCCACAAGGACGTCGGCCCGCTGATCAGCATGGAAGAAATGAGCCGCTGCATCCATTGCACGCGCTGCGTCCGCTTCGGCCAGGAAGTGGCAGGCGTGATGGAGCTCGGCATGTCGCACCGCGGCGAGCACTCCGAAATCGAGACCTTCGTCGGCGACTCGGTCGACTCCGAGCTGTCGGGCAACATGATCGACATCTGCCCGGTCGGCGCGCTCACGAGCAAGCCGTTCCGCTACAGCGCCCGCACCTGGGAACTGTCGCGCCGCAAGTCGGTGAGCCCGCACGATTCCACCGGCGCCAACCTGATCGTCCAGGTCAAGAACAACCGCGTGATGCGCGTGGTGCCGCTCGAGAACGAAGACGTCAACGAATGCTGGATCGCCGACCGCGACCGTTTCTCGTACGAAGCGCTCAACGGCACCGAGCGCCTGACGCAGCCCATGCTGAAGCAGGGCGGCCAATGGCAGCAGGTCGACTGGCAGACGGCGCTCGAGTACGTCGCCAACGGCCTCAAGCAGATCAAGGCCGACCACGGTGCGCAGAGCATCGGCACGCTGGTCAGCCCGCACAGCACGCTCGAAGAGCTGCAGCTCGCCACCATGCTCACGCGTGAGCTCGGCAGCGACAACATCGACTACCGGCTGCGCAACGCCGAATTCACGGCGTTCGAAGGCGTGCGCTGGCTCGGCACCTCGATCGCCTCGCTCACGCAAGTGCAGCGCGCGCTGGTCGTCGGCTCGAACCTGCGCAAGGAACATCCGCTGTTCGCGCAGCGCATCCGTCAGGCCGTGCGCAAGGGCGCCGCGCTGTCGGTGATCACCTCGGCCAGCCTCATGGCCGACCGCAACGCCTGGGCCATCGACGTGGCGCAGTCGACCATCGTCGAAGCCGACCAGTGGGTCGAGGCGCTGGCCGCAGTGGCCGCCGCAATCGGCGAGACCAATGGCGCAGCCGCGCCGCTGGCCCCGAAGAACGCACCGGACGCCGCCGCCAAGGCCATCGCGGCCTCGCTGCTCAGCGGTGAACGCAAGGCCGTGCTGCTCGGCAACGCCGCCGCCCACCACGCCCAGTCCAGCAGCCTGCTGGCGCTGGCGAACTGGATCGGCGCGCAAACCGGCGCCACCGTCGGCTACCTGACCGAAGCCGCCAACACCGTGGGCGCGCAGCTCGTCGGCGCGTTCCCGAAGAACGGCGGCCTCGATGCCGGCCGCATGCTCGCCGCCGGCTCCGGCCTGAAGGCCGTGCTGCTGCTGAACACCGAGCCGGTGTTCGACTCGGCTGCAGGCAAGGCCGCGGCCGATGTCATCGGCAATGCGCAGATGGTCGTCACGCTGAGCCCCTTCAAGGCCAACCTCGAGTTCAGCGACGTGCTGCTCCCGATCGCTCCGTTCACCGAAACCCCTGGCACCTTCGTCAATGCCGAAGGCCGCATGCAAGGTTTCCATGCCGTCGTGAAGCCGCAAGGCGAAACGCGCCCGGCGTGGAAGGTGCTGCGCGTGCTGGCCAACCTGCTGGGCCTGCAGGGCTTCGCGTTCGAATCGACCGCCGAAGTGCTCGCCACGGTGGGTGACAAGGGCGCCGTTCCCGCGAACGCGCTGAGCAACGCGACTTCCGCCAATGCAGTCGCTTCCAGCGGCGCGGTTGCCGCGCCCGTGGTGGCGAGCATCTACCAGCTCGACTCGATCGTGCGCCGCGCGCCGTCGCTGCAACTGACCGCCGACGCACGCAACGCATCGGCTGGTTCGAACGTGGCGGCTCGTGCCGAGGAGGCACTGGCATGATCGTCGACACCATTCATGGCTTCGGCCAGGGCTTGGTTGCCGCAGGCTGGTGGACCGGCGTGGTCTGGCCCGTGGTCTGGACGCTGATCAAGATCATCGTGGTCGTGATCCCGCTGATGCTGGCCGTGGCGTACCTCACGCTGTGGGAGCGCAAGGCCATCGGCTTCACGCAGATCCGTATCGGCCCGAACCGCATCGGACCGCTGGGCCTGCTCCAGCCGATCGCCGACGCGCTCAAGCTGATGACCAAGGAAATCATTCTTCCGACGGTCGCCAACAAGGGCCTGTTCCTGCTGGGCCCGATCATGACCATCATGCCGGCGCTCGCCGCATGGGCCGTGATTCCCTTCGGCCCCGACGTGGCGCTGGCCAACATCAATGCCGGCCTGCTGTTCGTGATGGCCATCACCTCGCTCGAGGTGTATGGCGTGATCATCGCCGGCTGGGCCTCGAACTCGAAGTACGCCTTCCTGGGCGCGCTGCGCGCCTCGGCACAGATGGTGAGCTACGAAATCGCGATGGGCTTCTGCTTCGTCGTGGTGCTGATGGTCACCGGCAGCCTGAACATGAGCGAGATCGTGAACGTCCAGGGCAAGGGCATGTTCGCCAACATGGGCGTCGGCTTCCTGTCGTGGAACTGGCTGCCGCTGCTGCCGATCTTCGTCGTCTACTTCATCTCGGGCCTGGCCGAAACCAACCGCCACCCGTTCGACGTGGTGGAAGGCGAGTCTGAAATCGTTGCCGGCCACATGATCGAGTACTCGGGCATGAGCTTCGCGATGTTCTTCCTGGCCGAGTACGCCAACATGTGGCTCGTCTCGATCCTGACCGTGGTGCTGTTCCTCGGCGGATGGCTGCCCCCGTTCGAGTTCCTGAGCTTCATCCCGGGCTGGATCTGGCTGGGCGCGAAGACTTTCTGCGTGGTCACCATGTTCCTGTGGGTCCGCTCGACGTTCCCGCGCTTCCGCTATGACCAGATCATGCGTCTGGGCTGGAAGATCTTCATTCCCGTCACCCTCGTGTGGCTGGTCGTGGTCGGTGGCTGGATGCAGACGCCGTTCAACATCTGGAAATAACAGGAAGCGCCAACAATCATGTCTGCTGCGCACACCGCAACACCGTCCGCGCCGTTCTCGCTCAAGGACTTCCTGGGCAGCTTCATGCTGTTCGAGCTGTTCAAGGGCCTGGCCATCACCGGCAAGTACGCCTTCGCCCGCAAGATCACCGTGCAGTTCCCGGAAGAGAAGACGCCGCTGTCGCCGCGTTTCCGTGGCCTGCACGCACTGCGCCGCTACGAAAACGGCGAAGAGCGCTGCATTGCCTGCAAGCTCTGCGAAGCCGTCTGCCCGGCGCTGGCCATCACCATCGAATCCGATGTGCGCGACGACGGCTCGCGCCGCACCACGCGCTACGACATCGACCTGACCAAGTGCATCTTCTGCGGCTTCTGCGAAGAAAGCTGCCCGGTCGACTCGATCGTCGAGACGCACATCTTCGAATACCACGGCGAAAAGCGCGGCGACCTGTACTTCACCAAGGACATGCTGCTGGCCGTTGGCGATCGCTACGAAAAAGAAATTGCAGCGAACAAGGCGGCCGACGCCAAGTACCGCTGATCCGACCAGCCCGAACCCTGTACCAATTCGAATTCCAATGGACGTCAAGACCGGTCTGTTCTATCTGTTTGCCGCGGTGCTGCTGTTTGCAGCGTTCCGCGTCATCACTTCCCGCAACCCCGTGTACGCCGCGTTGTACCTGGTGCTGGCTTTCTTCCAGGCATCGGCCATCTGGCTGCTGCTGCGCGCCGAGTTCCTCGCGATCTCGCTGGTGCTGGTGTATGTCGGCGCCGTGATGGTGCTGTTCCTTTTCGTCGTGATGATGCTGGACATCAACGTCGACAGCCTGCGAGAGGGCTTCTGGAAGCACTTTCCGCTGGCGGCGGGCGTAGGCGCGCTCATCGCGCTTGAAATGGCCGCCGTGCTGATGGGCGGCTTCCGCCTCGGCGAGGCGCGCGTCACCAGCGGTGCCATGGCCCCCGACAGTTCGAACACGCTCGAACTCGGCAAGCTGCTGTACTCGCAATACCTGTATCCGCTCGAAATTGCCGCTGTCATCCTGCTCGTGGCCATCGTGGCCGCCATTGCCCTGACGTTGCGCACTCGCAAGGACAGCAAGTACACCAACCCGGCCGACCAAGTTCGCGTGAAGGCGCGTGACCGCGTGCGCATCGTGCAGATGCCCGCGACGCGCGCCGCCGAACCGGTGGCTGAAGCAGCAACTGCGGACGCGGCAAAGGAAAACAAGGCATGACGCTCACGCTCGGACACTTTCTTTCGCTCGGCGCGATGCTCTTCGCGCTCTCCGTGATCGGCATCTTCCTGAACCGCAAGAACCTGATCGTTCTGCTGATGGCCATCGAGCTGATGCTGCTGGCGGTCAACATGAACTTCGTGGCGTTCTCCCACTTCCTGGGCGACATGCACGGACAGATCTTCGTGTTCTTCATCCTGACGGTGGCCGCGGCCGAGTCGGCCATCGGGCTGGCGCTGCTGGTTCTGCTGTTCCGCAACAAGTCGAACATCAACGTGGACGAACTCAACTCGCTCAAGGGTTGACAGCAACATGAGCGCAACCCTTTCCGCATCCACCCTGCTGGCCGTGCCCCTGGCACCCCTGGTCGGCGCAGCCATTGCCGGCCTGTTCGGCACCAAGTTCGGCGGCAATCACATCGGCCGCAAGGTCACGCATTCGCTGACCATCCTGGGCGTGCTGGTCGCCTTCATCATCTCGGCCATGACGCTCAAGAGCGTGATCGTCGACGGTGCCCGCTTCAACGCCACGCTCTACGAGTGGATGGTCGTGGGCGGCCTGAAGATGGAAGTCGGCTTCATGGTCGACGGCCTCACCGCCATGATGATGTGCGTCGTGACCTTCGTGTCGCTGATGGTCCACATCTACACCATCGGCTACATGGAAGAAGACGACGGCTACAACCGCTTCTTCGCGTACATCTCGCTGTTCACCTTCTCGATGCTGATGCTCGTCATGAGCAACAACATGCTCCAGCTGTTCTTCGGCTGGGAAGCAGTGGGCCTGGTGTCGTACCTGCTGATCGGTTTCTGGTTCAACAAGCCGACCGCGATCTTCGCGAACATGAAGGCGTTCCTGGTCAACCGCGTGGGCGACTTCGGCTTCATCCTGGGCATCGGCCTGATCGCCGCCTACGCCGGCACGCTGAACTACACCGAAGCCTTCGCCAAGGCAGGCACGCTGGCCGGCATCACGTTCCCGGGCACCGAGTGGATGCTCATCACCGTGATCTGCATCTGCCTGTTCATCGGCGCGATGGGCAAGAGCGCGCAGTTCCCGCTGCACGTGTGGCTGCCCGACTCGATGGAAGGCCCGACCCCCATCTCGGCGCTGATCCACGCGGCAACCATGGTGACCGCCGGCATCTTCATGGTGGCGCGCATGTCGCCGCTGTTCGAGCTGAGCGACACGGCACTGAGCTTCATCCTCGTGATCGGCGCCATCACCGCGCTGTTCATGGGCTTCCTGGGCATCATCCAGAACGACATCAAGCGCGTGGTCGCGTACTCGACGCTGTCGCAGCTCGGCTACATGACGGTGGCGCTCGGTGCCTCGGCCTATTCGGTCGCGGTGTTCCACCTGATGACGCACGCGTTCTTCAAGGCGCTGCTGTTCCTGGGTGCCGGCTCGGTGATCATCGGCATGCACCACAACCAGGACATCCGCTGGATGGGCGGCGTGCGCAAGTACATGCCCATCACCTGGATCACCTCGCTGCTGGGTTCGCTCGCGCTGATCGGCACGCCGTTCTTCGCCGGTTTCTACTCCAAGGACAGCATCATCGAAGCGGTGCACGAAAGCCACCTGTGGGGCGCGAACTTCGCGTACTACGCGGTGCTGGCCGGCGTGTTCATCACGGCGTTCTATTCGTTCCGCATGTACTTCCTGGTCTTCCACGGCAAGGAACGCTACGACCAGAACCCCGACGCGCACCATGACGACCATGCGCACGACGACCACGGCCATGGCCACCACGACCACAAGCCGCACGAGTCGCCCTGGGTCGTCTGGCTGCCGCTGGTGCTGCTGGCCATCCCGTCGGTGGTGATCGGCTTCATGACGATCGAGCCGATGCTGTTCGGCGAGTTCTTCAAGAACGCGATCTTCGTGGACGGTGCCAAGCACCACGCCATGAAGGAACTGGAAGAGGGCTTCCACGGCCCGGTGGCCATGGCCATCCACGGCCTGACGACGGCGCCGTTCTGGCTGGCGCTGGCCGGCGTGGTCCTGTCCTGGTACATGTACATGATCAACCCGGCGCTGCCGGCCGCCATCAAGCGTGCCTTCGGCCCGATCTACCGCCTGCTCGAGAACAAGTACTACATGGACTGGTTCAACGAGAACGTCATCGCCCGCGCCACCCGTGCCCTCGGCACCGGCCTGTGGAAGGGCGGCGACCAGGCCCTGATCGACGGCGCCGTCGTGAACGGTTCGTGGAAAGTGATCGGCCGGATTTCGGGTGTGGTGCGCTGGATGCAGTCGGGCTACATCTATCACTACGCCTTCGCGATGCTGCTCGGCATCTTCGTCCTGATGACGTACTTCGTCTGGTTCAAACGCTGAGCCTAAGCGCTGGAGAAAAAGAAAAATGGGTTTGTTGAGCCTTGCCATCTGGGTGCCGATCGCATTCGGCGCCGTGCTGCTGGCGTTTGGCCGTGACGAGCACGCCAGGGGCGTCCGTTGGGTCGCGCTCGTCGGTGCCATCGTGAGCTTACTGGTCACGGTGCCGCTGTTCACGCGCTTCCAGAACGGAACCGCCGCCATGCAGTTCGTCGAGAAGACGAGCTGGATCTCGCGCTTCAACGTCAACTACCACCTCGGGGTCGACGGCTTGTCGCTCTGGCTGGTGCTGCTGACGTCGTTCATCACGGTCATCGTCGTCATTTCCGCCTGGGAAGTGATCACCGAACGCGTGAACCAGTACATGGGCGCGTTCCTGATCCTGTCGGGCTTCATGATCGGCGTGTTCGCCGCGCTCGACGGCGTGCTGTTCTACGTGTTCTTCGAAGCCACGCTGATCCCGATGTACCTGATCATCGGTATCTGGGGCGGCCCGAACAAGATCTACGCGGCGTTCAAGTTCTTCCTGTACACCTTGCTCGGCTCGCTGCTGATGCTGGTGGCGCTGATCTTCCTGTACAACAAGTCGGGCGGCAGCTTCGACATCCTGGCCTGGCACAAGCTGCCGCTGGGTTCGACCGCGCAGACCTTCCTGTTCTTTGCCTTCTTCGCGGCCTTCGCCGTGAAGGTGCCGATGTGGCCGGTGCACACCTGGCTGCCCGACGTGCACGTCGAGGCGCCCACCGGCGGCTCCGCCGTGCTGGCCGCGATCATGCTGAAGCTGGGTGCCTACGGTTTCCTGCGCTTCTCGATGCCGATCGCGCCCGACGCCTCGCACGAATGGGCCTGGCTCATGATCGCGCTGTCGCTGATCGCGGTGATCTACGTGGGCCTGGTCGCGCTGGTGCAGCAGGACATGAAGAAGCTGGTGGCTTACTCGTCGGTCGCCCACATGGGCTTCGTGACGCTCGGCTTCTTCATCTTCAACGAGCTGGGCGTGTCCGGCGGCATCGTGCAGATGATTGCGCACGGCTTCGTGTCGGGCGCCATGTTCCTGGGCATCGGCGTGCTGTACGACCGCGTGCACTCGCGCCAGATCGCCGACTACGGCGGCGTGGTCAACACCATGCCCAAGTTCGCCGCGTTCGCGCTGCTGTTCGCCATGGCCAATTGCGGCCTGCCGGGCACCGCCGGTTTCGTGGGCGAGTGGATGGTGATCCTGGGTGCCGTCAAGGCCAACTTCTGGATCGGCCTTGGCGCCGCCACCGCACTGATCTTCGGCGCGGCCTACACCCTCTGGATGTACAAGCGCGTGTACCTCGGCCCGGTCGGCAACGACCACGTCAAGGAACTCAAGGACATCAATGCCCGCGAATTCCTGATGCTGGCCCTGCTGGCAATTGCCGTGCTGTGGATGGGCCTGTATCCGAAGCCCTTCACCGATGCAATGGATGCCTCGGTGACCGAGCTCCTGCGCCACGTGGCAGTTTCGAAGCTGCCCTCCTGATGCCACGCTGAAGAAGAGAACGAGATGATTGACAAAATCAGCTGGGTCACGATCTACCCTGAAATCGTGTTGCTGGTCATGACCTGCATCATTGCACTGGTCGACCTGTCGGACACGAGCCCGCGCCGTACCCGCACCTATGTGCTGACGCTGCTCACGCTGGCCGTGGTCGCCGTGCTGTCGGGCCTCCAGGCCCACGACGGCAAGACCGCCTACGGTTTCGGCGGCATGGTCGTCAGCGACCCGATGGGCAACTGGCTCAAGTGCTTCGCCACCGTCGCCTTGATGGTCACGCTGGTCTACGGCCGTCCCTATGCGGGCGACCGCGAGATGCTGCGCGGCGGCGAGCTCTTCACCATCAGCATGTTCGCGCTGCTGGGCATGTTCGTGATGATCTCGGGCAGCAACTTCCTGCTGATCTACCTGGGCCTCGAACTGCTCACGCTGTCGAGCTACGCGCTGGTGGCGCTGCGCCGCGACAACGCGGTGGCCAGCGAAGCCGCCATGAAGTACTTCGTGCTCGGCGCGATGGCCAGCGGTTTCCTGCTGTACGGCCTGTCGATGATGTACGGCGCGACCGGCTCGCTCGACGTCAACGAAGTCTTCAAGACCATCGCGAGCGGCAAGGTGAACCACCAGGTGCTGGTGTTCGGCCTGGTGTTCATCGTGGCCGGCCTGGCATTCAAGGTGGGCGCTGCGCCGTTCCACATGTGGGTGCCCGACGTCTACCAGGGCGCACCGACCGCGATCACGCTGCTGATCGGCGCCGCGCCTGAACTGGCCGCCTTCGCCATCATCATTCGCCTGCTGGTCGACGCGCTGCAGCCGCTGGCCATCGACTGGCAGCAGATGCTGGCCGTGCTCGCCATCGCTTCGCTGCTGGTCGGCAACCTGGCCGCCATCGCCCAGAGCAACCTGAAGCGCATGCTGGCGTATTCGACGATCTCGCAGATGGGCTTCATGCTTCTCGGCCTGGTCGCCGGCTCGGACCAGCAGGGCACGTACAACGCCCAGTACGCCTACAGCGCCTCGATGTTCTACATCGTGACCTACGTGCTGACCACGCTGGCCAGCTTCGGCATCATCCTGCTGCTGGCACGCGAAGGCTTCGAGAGCGAAGAGATCACCGATCTCGCCGGCCTCAACCAGCGCAGCCCGCTGTACGCAGGCGTGATGGCCATCGCGATGTTCTCGCTGGCAGGCCTGCCGCCGCTGGTCGGGTTCTACGCCAAGCTGGCGGTGCTGCAGGCGTTGATCGCCTCGGGCCACGCCATCTACATCGGGCTGGCGGTGTTCGCGGTGATGATGTCGCTGATCGGCGCGTTCTACTACCTGCGCGTGGTCAAGGTCATGTACTTCGACGCACCGGTCACGGCCACCACCGTGTCGGCACCGCGCGACGTGCGCACCGTGCTCACCATCAACGGCGCGCTGATCTTGATCCTGGGCATCGTGCCCGGCGGACTGATGACGCTCTGCTACGACGCGATCGTGGCCACGCTGGCCCACTGACGCGGCCGACCTCGGGTGTCGCAAACCGCGTCTGTCTGGGTCGTGCTGCTGGTGGCCCTCGTGGCCGCCAACCTGCCGTTCTTCAACGACCGCCTGTTCGGCGTCGTGCCGCTGCCGACGAATGCCAAGTCGCTCGCGGTGCGGCTCGCCGAGCTGGTGGTCTTGTACTTTCTGGCTGGTGGCATCGGGCTGCTGTTCGAGCGCAGGGCAGGGCAGATCGCGGCGCAGGGCTGGGAGTTCTATGCGGTGACGGGCTCGCTGTTCATCGTGCTCGCCTTTCCGGGGTTCACCTGGCGCTACCTGATGAAACACAGGCACTGAGGACGACATGACGACTGCATCTTCCACTTCCGATTCGCACCTGAGGGAAGAGCTCACGAAGAGCGAAGACCTCTTCAAGGGCAACTTCCTCAAGGCCAAGCGCGACACCATCCGCCTGCCCGACGGCAATACCGCCACGCGCGAGTACGTGGTTCACCCCGGCGCGGTGGTGGTGATTCCGATGCTGGACGACGGCCGTGTGGTGCTCGAGCGCCAGTTCCGCTACCCCGTCGGGCACGTGATGGTCGAGTTCCCTGCCGGCAAGCTCGACGCGGGCGAAGACCCCTTCGTCTGCGGCAAGCGCGAGCTGCTCGAGGAAACCGGCTACACCGCGCGCGAATGGGCGCATGCGGGCGCCATGCACCTGGCGGTGGCGTATTCGACGGAAATCATCCACATCTATTTCGCGCGCGGCCTTTCGCTCGGCGAACGCCAGCTCGACCACGGCGAGTTCCTCGACGTGTTCACGGCCACGCCCGAAGAGCTGGCCGGCTGGTGCCGCGACGGCACCGTCACCGATGCCAAGACGCTGACCTGCACCCTGTGGCTGCAGAACGTCATTTCGGGCGCATGGGCACTGGACTGGACGGCCCTGGGCTCCCAAGGCGGCGCGGGATAATCCGCGCATGAAGGTTCTCGATCTCCGCTGCGCACACGGCCACGGCTTCGAAGGCTGGTTCGCGTCCAACGAAGCCTTCGACAGCCAACTGGCAAGCGGGCTGGTCGAATGCCCGGTCTGCGGCGACACCGCCATCGTCAAGCTGCTGAGCGCGCCGCGCCTGAACCTGGGCAATGCCAAGGCGCCGGAAGCCGCGGCGCCCGCGGCTGTCGCCCCTAACGCCCCCGCCGACCTCTCGCCCGAAGCCCGCTGGATGCGCGCCGTGCGCGAGGTGCTGGCCAAGACCGAAGACGTCGGCGAGCGCTTTGCCGACGAGGCCCGCAAGATGCACTACGGCGAAACCCGCGAGCGCGGCATCCGCGGGCAAGCAACGCCCGAGCAGACCGAAGCGCTGCTCGACGAGGGCATCCCGGTGATGGCGCTGCCGATTCCCGCCGCGCTGAAGGAAACGCTGCAGTAGCAGCCAAGCGGCCTGCTCAGGCCGTGAACTGCAGCGCCGCGAGGCGCGCATACACGCCGCCTTGCGCCACCAGGGTGGCGTGCGTTCCCTGCTCGACGATGCCGCCGTGGTCCAGCACGATGATGCGGTCGGCCTTCTGCACCGTTGCCAGCCTGTGCGCGATTACCAGCGTCGTGCGGCCTTCCATGGCCGACTCGAGCGCGGCTTGCACCATGCGCTCGCTCTCCGCGTCGAGCGCGCTCGTGGCTTCGTCGAGCAGCAGCAGCGGCGGATTCTTGAGCATGGCCCGTGCGATCGCGATGCGCTGGCGCTGCCCGCCAGACAGGCGCACGCCGCGCTCGCCGAGGAACGTGTCGTAGCCCTCGGGCAGCGCCTGCAGGAAGTCGTGGGCGAAGGCGGCGCGGGCGGCCGCGTGCACTTCTTCGGCGGTGGCTTCGGGGCGGCCATAGCGGATGTTCTCGAAAGCGCTGGCCGAGAAGATCACCGCATCCTGCGGAACCAGGCCGATGCGGGTGCGCAGGTCGGGCAGGGCGAGCGAAGTCAGCGGCGCGCCGTCGAGCACCAGCCGGCCGGATTGCGGGTCGTAATAGCGCAGCAGCAGCTGGAACACCGTGCTCTTGCCGGCGCCGCTCGAGCCGACCAGCGCCACCGTTTCGCCCGGCGCGATGTCGAGGCTGAAGTCGCGCAGCGCCGGCGTGCCCGGCCGCGATGGGTAATGGAAGGTCACCGCGTCGAAGCGGATGGCGCTGCCGGCGGCGGGCACCGGCGTGACCGCCGGCTTGGCCGGGGAGACGATGGCGGCGGGCGCGTGCAGCAGCTCCATCAGGCGCTCGGTGGCGCCGGCCGCGCGCAGCAGGTCGCCGTAGACCTCGCCGAGCACCGCGGTGGCGCTGGCAAGAATGGCGACGTACACGACCGTCTGGCCCAGGTGGCCGGCCGTGATGTCGCCGCGCAGCACCGCCTGCGTGCCCTGGTACAGGCCCCAGAGCAGCGCCGCCGAGGTGGCGATGATGATGAACGCCACCAGCACGGAGCGCGCCTTGGTGCGGCGCACCGCGGTGCGGAAGGCGTTTTCGGTCGAGCCGTTGAAGCGCGAGGCTTCGCGGTCCTCGGCCGTGTAGCTCTGCACCACCGGAATCGCGTTCAGCACCTCGGCGGCGATGGCGCTCGAATCGGCCACGCGGTCCTGGCTGGCGCGCGACAGCTTGCGCACGCGGCGGCCGAACCACATGCTCGGCAGCACCACCAGCACCAGGATGCCCAGCACCTGCACCATCACATAGGGATTGGTCCAGACCAGCACCGCCAGCGCGCCCACGCCCATGACCGCGTTGCGCAAGCCCATGCTGAGCGAGGAGCCGACGACCGTCTGGACCAGCGTGGTGTCCGCCGTGAGACGCGACAGCACCTCGCCGGTCTGTGTGGTTTCGAAGAACGCCGGGCTCTGCTTCAGCACGTGGCCGTAGACCGCGTTGCGGATGTCCGCGGTGACGCGCTCGCCCAGCCAGCTCACCGTGTAGAAGCGCGCGGCGGAGAAAAGACCCAGCGCCACGGCCACGGCGAAGAGGGCGCCGAAGTGGTCGCGCAGCGCCATCGTCTGCGCGCCCTTGTCGGGGTTGACGAAGCCTCCGTCAATCAGACTACGCAAGGCGATAGGGAAAGCCAGCGTAGTGACCGCCGCCATCACCAGAAACACCCCCGCCAGGACGATCTGGACCCGGTAGGGGCGAAGAAAAGGGCTCAGGCCCGACAGCGACCGGGGCGAGCCCTTGGCCATGGAAGACGGAGGGGTAGAAGCCATGGGGCGATTCTACCGAACCCTTGCCCCTACAAAGGCGGCCTTGACAATAATTGCCTCGGCAGCTAATATTTTGGCCATGAGCGATGCAAACACCCCAGAAGCCGCGCCGGCCTCCGCCGACGCAGAGCGTCGCCCGCCTGTTTTCTACCGAGCGGAGACGTACTTGACCGAAGACAGCATCGGCTATCTGATGCGCCGCATCGTGACGGCAGTAGGGCAGGCAGTGGAAACCCGCATGTGCGAGCCCGGCGGGCCGACCTATCCGCAATGGGTGCCGCTGTACAAGTTGCACGTCGGCGCCGCCACCACCGTGGCCGAACTGGCCCGCGCCTGCGAGCTCGACACCGGTGCCATGACGCGCCTGCTCGACCGCCTCGAAGCCAAGGGCCTCTGCCGCCGCGTGCGTTCGCTGGAAGACCGCCGCGTCGTCAACATCGAACTCACCGACGAAGGCCGTGCCGCCGCCAAGGAAGTGCCGTACGTGCTCAGCCGCGTGCAGAACGAACATCTCGCAGGTTTCACAACCGAGGAATGGGAGCAGCTCAAGGGTTACTTGCGCCGCATCCTCGACAACGCACAGGCTCTCGCAGCCCGTGGAGATAAAAATGACTGATTCCCTCGCCGTGCGCGCGTTGCGTCGCACTCCCGTCGTGGCTGCCGCACTGCTGGTGGTCGCATTGGCAGGCTGCGCCGACATGGCCGACATGGCCGGCATCGGCTCGCAGGCCAAGCTGCGCGACGCGTCGTCGCTGGGCATCGCCCCCGACAGCGCCGCGGTGCCGGTTTCCCGCCTCGACAGCCAGTGGTGGCTCGCCTTCGGCGATCCGCAGCTCAACACGCTCATCGACCAGGCCGTGGCCGGCAACCCCAACCTGCAGGTCGCGCAAGCCCGCCTCGCGCGTGCGCAGGCTTCCGCCGACATCGCCGGCGCCGCCCTCAAGCCCAAGGTCAACGGCGAGCTCGACCTGAACCGCCAGAAGTTCAACAGCAACTACATCTACCCGGCACCGCTGGGCGGCTCGATCCAGAACATCGGCCTGCTGCAGCTCGGCGCGAGCTGGGAGCTCGACTTCTTCGGCAAGAACCGCAGCGCGCTCGACACCGCTATCGGCGCTGCCAACGCCGCCGCCGCCGATGCCGACGCGGCCCGCGTGCTGCTCGCGAGCAACGTGGCGCGCAGCTACTTCCAGTGGGCCCGCCTGAACGACCAGCTCACCGTGGCCAGGCGCACCCTGGCGCAACGCGACGAAACGCTCCGGCTCGTGCGCGACCGCGTCTCCGCCGGCCTCGACACCAGCCTAGAACTGCGCCAGAGCGAAGGCGGCCTGCCCGAAGCCCGCCAGCAGATCGAATCGCTCAACGAGCAGATCGCGCTGCAGCAGCATGCGCTCGACGCGCTCGTGGCCCAGCCCAACGTGTCGCAGTCGCTCAAGCCGCCGCTGCTGGGCGAGGTCAAGCCCATTGCGCTGCAGGCGAACATTCCGGCCGACCTGCTGGGCCGCCGCGCCGACATCGCCGCCGCTCGGTGGCGCGTGGAGGCCGCGACCAGCGACGTGGCCAATGCCAAGACGCTGTTCTATCCCAACGTCAACCTCACGGCCTTCGCCGGCTTCCAGGCGCTGGGCTTCGGCAAGCTGCTGAAGTCGGGCAGCGAGCAGTGGGGCGTGGGCCCCGCCATCAGCCTGCCGATCTTCGAAGGCGGCAAGCTGCGCGCCAACCTGCGCGGCAAGTCGGCCGACCTCGACGTGGCCATCGAAAGCTACAACGCCACCGTGATCGACGCGGTGCGCGACGCCGCCGACCAGGTGACGAGCGCGCAGTCGATCGCACGCCAGCAGGCCGAGCAGCGCGCCGCACAGACCGCGGCCGAAGGCGCCTACGACATCGCCGTGCAGCGCTACCGCGCGGGCCTCGGCAACTACCTCAACGTGCTGACTGCGGAAACCTCCGTGCTGCAGCAACGCCGCCTGGCGGTCGACCTCGCCGCGCGCGCGCTCGACACGCAGGTGGCGCTGGCCCGCGCGCTGGGTGGCGGCTGGCAGCCGCCCTCCACAACCACGGCTGCAGCCCCGGCCGCGCAGAACTGAACAGACCTGATTCATTCGTCTTCGGAAAGAACTTCATCATGAGCGATAACAACACTCCGACGCCCGCTGCAGCCGCAGCTCCCGCCGCTGCGGAGGCGCCCGCCAGCAACGGCAAGCGCCGCCGCGCACTCACCGCGCTTGCCGCGGTGGTCATCGTCGCCGGCGGCGGCTGGGGCCTCTACGAATGGCTGGTCGCCAGCCACTACGAGGACACCGACAACGCCTACGTGTCGGGCAACGTGATCCAGATCACCCCGCAGATCGGCGGCACCGTCATGGCCATCAACGCCGACGACACCGACTTCGTGAAGGCCGGCCAGCCGCTGGTGCAGCTCGACCCGGCCGACGCCAAGGTGGCGCTCGAGCAGGCCGAGGCCGCGCTCGCGCAGGCCGTGCGCCAGGTGCGCACGCTGTACGCCAACAACGGCTCGCTGGCCGCGCAGGTCACGCTGCGCCAGTCCGACATCGTGAAGGCACAGAGCGACGTCGCCAAGGCGCAGGACGACCTGCAGCGCCGCCGCGCGCTGTCGGGCAACGGCGCCGTGTCGAAGGAAGAACTCAACCACGCCGAGACGCAGCTCGACACCGCCAGGAGCCAGCTCGCAGCGGCGCAGGCCGGCGTGGTCGCCGCCAAGGAAGCGCTGGTCAGCAACCAGTCGCTGACCGAAGGCACCAGCGTGGCCCAGCACCCCAGCGTGCTGGCCGCCGCCGCCAAGGTGCGCGAGGCCTACCTCGCCACGCAGCGCGTGGCCATGCCCGCGCCGGTCGACGGCTACGTCGCCAAGCGCACCGTGCAGCTCGGCCAGCGCGTGGCCGCAGGCACGCCGATGATGTCGATCGTGCCGCTCAACCAGCTGTGGGTCGACGCCAACTTCAAGGAAGTGCAGCTGCGCAACATCCGCATCGACCAGCCCGTGAAGCTCACCGCCGACGTCTACGGCAAGAAGGTCGAGTACACCGGCAAGGTGGCCGGCCTGGGCGTGGGCACCGGCAGCGCCTTTGCGCTGCTGCCCGCGCAGAACGCCACCGGCAACTGGATCAAGGTGGTGCAGCGCGTGCCCGTGCGCATCGCGCTCGACCCGGAACAGCTGAAGGCCAACCCGCTGCGCATCGGCCTGTCGATGGATGCCGAGATCGACATCTCGTCCAAGAGCGGCAAGATGCTGGCCGACGCGCCGCGCCCTGCCGCGCTGGTGCAGACGCAGGTCTACAGCCAGCTCGACCGCGGCGCCGACGCCGAAGTGGACCGCATCGTCTCGGCCAACCTCGGCCGCGGCGCGCCCGCCACGGCCGCGTCACCGGCCAAGGCCGCGCCCGCCGGTGCATCGGTGGCCGTGCAAGGCCAGCCGGGCTGATCGCCCGCGCGGTCTTCTTCAGGTAATCAGCTCAGTTCGCGCGACCCGCAATGGCCACCGCTGCTCCTGCTTACATTGCGCATCCGCCGCTCGAGGGCGCAGCCCGCGTCTGGGGCACGGTCGCGCTGTCTGCGGCAACTTTCATGAACGTGCTCGATTCGTCGATCGCGAACGTGTCGTTGCCTGCCATCTCGGGCGACCTGGGCGTGAGCACCACGCAAGGCACCTGGGTCATCACCAGCTTCGCGGTGGCCAACGCCATCGCTGTGCCGCTCACCGGCTTCATGACGCAGCGCTTCGGACAGGTGCGCCTGTTCATGGCGAGCGTGATCCTGTTCATGGTCGCCTCGCTGCTGTGCGGCCTGGCGCCCAACATGACGACGCTGATCGCGTTTCGCGCGCTGCAGGGCTTCGTCGCGGGGCCGATGATCCCGCTGTCGCAGACGCTGCTGCTGTCGAGCTATCCGCGCGCCAAGGCGGGCCTGGCGATGGCCATGTGGTCGATGACCACGCTGGTCGCGCCGGTGATGGGGCCGCTGCTGGGCGGCTGGATCACCGACAACATCTCGTGGCCGTGGATCTTCTACATCAACATTCCCGTGGGCATCGTCGCGGCGGCCATCACCTGGGCGCTGTACCGCAAGCGCGAGAGCAGCACGCACAGGGTGCCGATCGACGCCATCGGCCTCGCGCTGCTGGTGCTGTGGGTGGGCTCGCTGCAGCTGATGCTCGACAAGGGCAAGGAGCTCGACTGGTTCCACTCGGCGCAGATCGTGACGCTGGCGGTGGTGGCCGTGGTCGGTTTCGCGTTCTTCCTGGTCTGGGAGCTGACCGACAAGCACCCGGTGGTCGACCTGTCGCTGTTCAAGCGCCGCAACTTCTGGTCTGGCGCGGTGGCAACGGCCGTGGCCTACGGCCTGTTCTTCGGGAACGTGGTGCTGCTGCCGCTGTGGCTGCAGCAGTGGATGGGCTACACCGCCACGCAGGCGGGGATGATCATGGCGCCCGTGGGGCTGCTGGCGATCTTCTTCTCGCCGGTGGTGGGCCTCACGGTGGCCAAGATCGACCCGCGGCGCTATGCGACCTTCTCGTTCCTGGTGTTCGCGCTGGTGCTGTGGATGCGGTCGAACTTCAACACGCAGGCCGACTTCGTCACCATCATCATCCCGACGGTGATCCAGGGCATCGCGATGGCGTTCTTCTTCATCCCGCTGGTGACCATCACGCTGTCGGGCCTCACGCCGGACCGCATCCCGGCCGCATCGGGGTTGTCCAACTTCCTGCGGATCACGGCGGGCGCGATGGGCACGTCGATCACCACCACGCTGTGGGAAAACCGCGCGGCGCTGCATCACTCGCAGCTGTCCGAGGCGGTGAACCAGGGCAACAACGCGGCGACCAATGCGATGTCGGGCCTGGCGAGCAGCGGCTTCAGCACCGAGCAGGTGCTGGGCCAACTGAACCGGATCGTCGACCAGCAGTCGTTCATGCTGGCCACGAACGACATCTTCTATGCGTCGGCGATCCTGTTCCTGCTGCTGATCCCGCTGGTGTGGCTTGCAAGGCCGCAGAAGGGCGGCGCGGGCGGCGACGCCGCAGCCGGCGCGCACTGACGCGCATGCAACCCGCCAACCCCCAGGCTTCGCCAAGAAGACCTGGGGGTTTTCACTTGGCGGAGGTCTTCAGTGCGCGCAGCACGTCGTAGCAGGCGCCCATGGTGTGATAGTCGGTCTTGCCGGCCGGGCTCTTCTCGTCGTTGATCTTCTTGTTGCGCGGCGAGAGGATGCGATACCAGGCGCCGTGCCGGTGGTCGACGAAGTGCTCCCAGCTGTACGCCCAGATGCTGTCGTACCAGTCCCAGTAGCCCGATTCGCCGGTGCGCACCGCCAGCAGCGCGGCTGCCGCGAAGCTCTCTGCCTGCACCCAGAAATACTTGTCGCCGTCGCACACGGTGCCGTCGGGCGCGAAGCCGTAGACCAGCCCGCCGTTGTCCGCGTCCCAGCCGCGGAACATGGCGGTGTCGAAGAAGTGCTGCGCGCGCGGCAGTATCCAGTCGGCCTTGCGGCCGGCAGCGGCAAGGCGGCGCTCCAGCTGCAGCAGCAGCTTGGCCCACTCCGTCAGGTGGCCGGTCTGGAAGCCCCAGGGCCTGAAGATGTTGGTCTTGTCGTCGCGGTTGTAGTCCCAGTCGATCGACCAGTCCTCGCGGTAGTGCTCCCACACCAGCCCGTCCGCCAGCGCGGCCTGCCGGCCGGTGATGGATTCCGCCAGCACCAGCGCGCGGTCGAGGTAGCGGGTGTCGTGCGTGGCCTCGTAGGCGGCCAGCATCGCCTCGCAGGCATGCATGTTGGCGTTCTGCCCGCGGTAGGCGCCCACGCGCCAGTCGGCCGTGGCCTCGTCGGCGTAGAGCTGGTGGCGCGGCTCCCAGAAGTGCCGTTCCATCAGTTCCCAGGTGCGGACGAGCCCGGCATGGGCCTCTTCGATGCCGGCCATCAGCGCATGGGAATGCGCCAGCAGCACGAAGGCCAGCCCGTAGCAATGGCAGGTGCTGTCCTGCACCGTGGCGCGCTGCTGGTGCCAGTCGATCTGCCACGCATAGCCGCCGCCGGGTTGCGCATGGCCGCTCTGCAGGAAGGCCAGCCCGTGCCGCGCCGCCGCCAGGTGCGCCGGGTTGCCGAAGTGCCGGAAGGCCATCGCGTTGTTGAAGACGAAGCGCGTGCTGCTCACCAGGTGCCGCGTGCGCGTGTCGTACACCGTGCCGTCGTCCTTGTAGAAATGGAAGAAGCCGCCCGAGACGTCGATGCAGCGCGGCTCGTAGAACGACAGCGTGTGCAGCACGTGATCGGTCAGGAAGTCGGGAGAGCGGAAATTCAGCATGTTCGCCTCAGTCTACGCAGCGCCCCGCGAACCCCGCTCGGGGTTTCCCGCAGAGGTCTTAGTGTTGCCAGGATGCGCTTTGTCGCTGCAACGACAGTCGCTGATCGGGCCGTTGCGCCGCCCTGCGCAGGTTGCACTGCAGCATAGGCATTTGCCCCAGTATCCAAGCGCAGGGCGCCCACCAACAATCAGGCCGCGCTCGATGGTGGCGCATTGAGATGGACCGCATGACCCACTTTATCTTTACGCACCTGGGCGACACCGCGAGATGAGCGACGTCATCCTCGAAACACGCCAGCTCACCAAGGAGTTCAAAGGGTTCACCGCGGTCAGCAAGGTCAACCTGTCGGTGGTGCGCGGCTCGATCCATGCGCTCATCGGCCCCAACGGCGCCGGCAAGACGACCTGCTTCAACCTGCTCACGAAGTTCCTCGAGCCGACCACCGGCACGATCCTCTTCAACGGGCAGGACATCACGCGCGAGCGACCGGCGCAGATCGCGCGGCGCGGCATCATCCGCTCGTTCCAGATCTCGGCCGTGTTCCCGCACCTCACGCTGCTGGAGAACGTGCGGCTCGGCCTGCAGCGCCGGCTCGGCACCTCGTACCATTTCTGGAAGAGCGAGAAGTCGCTCAAGCCGTTGGATGCCAGGGCCCGCGAACTGCTGGCTGAAGTCGGCCTGGAAGAACTGGCCGACGAGCAGACCGTGAACCTGCCCTACGGCCGCAAGCGCGCGCTCGAGATCGCGACCACGCTGGCCATGGAGCCCGAGCTGATGCTGCTGGACGAGCCCACGCAGGGCATGGGCCATGAAGACGTGCACCGCGTGGCCGAGCTCATCAAGCGCGTGTCGGCAGGGCGCACCATCCTGATGGTGGAGCACAACATGAGCGTGGTCTCGACCATCGCCGACACCATCACCGTGCTGCAGCGCGGCGCGGTGCTGGCCGAGGGGCCGTACGCGGAAGTCTCGAAGAACCCGCAGGTGATGGAAGCCTACATGGGCACCACCGACGGCGAAATGCAAGGTGCCCACTGACATGACCGCCGCACTCGAAATCAAGGGCCTGCAAGCCTGGTACGGCGAATCGCACGTGCTGCACGGCGTCGACATGGTCGTGCAGCCGGGCGAAGTCGTCACGCTGCTGGGCCGCAACGGCGCGGGCCGCACCACCACGCTGCGCGCCATCATGGGCCTGACCGGCGCGCGCAAGGGCAGCATCGAGGTCAACGGCAAAGAGACCATCGGCATGCCGACGCACCGCATCGCGCACCTGGGCATCGGCTACTGCCCGGAAGAGCGCGGCATCTTCGCCAGCCTTTCGTGCGAGGAAAACCTGATGCTGCCGCCCGAGCTGAAGGGAGCGGGGCAGGGCATGTCGGTCGACGAGATCTACACCATGTTCCCCAACCTGGCCGAGCGCCGCCACAGCCAGGGCACGCGCCTGTCGGGCGGCGAGCAGCAGATGCTGGCCGTGGCGCGCATCCTGCGCACCGGCGCCAAGCTGCTGCTGCTCGACGAGATTTCAGAAGGCCTGGCGCCGGTCATCGTGCAGGCGCTGGCCCGCATGATCACCACGCTGCGCGCCAAGGGCTACACCATCGTCATGGTGGAGCAGAACTTCCGCTTTGCCGCGCCGCTGGCCGACCGCTTCTACGTGATGGAGCACGGCCGCATCGCGCTGACTTTCGGCGCGGCGGAGCTGGAAGCCAGGATGCCGGTGCTCACCGAGTTGCTCGGCGTCTAGCATGAAGCCCACCCCCAGTCTTCGCGCACTTCGTGTCGCTTCGCCAACCCCCTTGCAGGGGGCGACACCGGTGGCCCCGCAAAGCCGGTTCCACGGTGTCCCCGTACAAACACCAGGCAATCACCCGTCCTTCAAGGAGACAACAGCATGAACAAAAAGAAACTCGGCCTCATCGCAACCGCAGTCGGCATCCTCGCAATGAGCGCGGGCGCCGTGCAGGCGCAGGAAAAAGTGAAGATCGGCTTCGTCACCGACCTGTCGAGCCTGTATGCCGACCTCGAAGGCAAGGGCGGTGCCACCGCCATCCAGATGGCCATCGACGACTTCGGCGGCAAGGTGCTGGGCCAGCCCATCGAGCTGCTGACGGCCGACCACCAGAACAAGGCCGACATCGCCGCCTCCAAGGCGCGCGAGTGGATAGACACTGCAGGTGTGATGATGGTCTTCGGCGGCACCAACTCGGGCGTGGCGCTGGCCACCGCCAAGGTGGCGGAAGAAAAGAAGCGCGTGTACTTCAACAACGGCGCCGGCAGCTCGGTGCTCACCAACGAGCAGTGCAGCCCGTACACCATCCACTACGCCTACGACACGGTGGCGCTGGCCAAGGGCACGGGCGCGGCGGTGGTCGATCGCGGCGGCAAGAGCTGGTTCTTCCTGACGGCGGACTACGCCTTCGGCCATGCGCTCGAAGCCGACACCACCAAGGTCGTGAAGGAGAAGGGCGGCACCGTGGTGGGCGCCGTGCGCCATCCGCTGAACGCGTCGGACTTCTCGTCGTTCCTGCTGCAGGCGCAGAACTCCAAGGCGCAGATCCTGGGCCTGGCCAACGCCGGTGGCGACACCATCAACTCGATCAAGGCGGCCAAGGAGTTCGGCATCAACAAGACCATGAAGACCGCCGGCCTGCTGGTCTTTTTGAGCGACATCCACAGCCTGGGCCTGAAGAACACCGAAGGCCTGCTGCACACCACCAGCTGGTACTGGGACCTGAACGACGAGTCGCGCAAGTTCGCCAACCGCTTCTTCGAGAAGACCAAGCGCATGCCCACCGATGTGCAGGCCGCCGACTACTCGGCCACCATGACCTACCTGAAGGCCGTGGCCGCCGCCAAGACCACCGACTCCGACAAGGTGATGGCGCAGCTCAAGACCATGAAGATCGACGACTTCTACGGCAAGGGCCAGATCCGCGCCGACGGCAGTTTCATCCACGACATGTACCTGGTCGAAGTGAAGTCGCCCGCCGAGTCGAAGAAGCCGTGGGACTACCTGAAGGTGCTCAAGACGCTGCCGGGCGACCAGGTCTTCACGACCAAGGCCGAGACCAAGTGCGCCCTCTGGAAGTAAACGGCTGAAGCCGCGCCAGACCTTTTCACCGAAGTCAAACAAGAGGATCACTCCATGAAACGCACGCTCATTGCTTCCGCCTGCCTCGTTGCCACCTGCCTCATGGCCGCCGGCGCGGCGCAAGCCCAGGAGAAGGTCAAGATCGGTTTCATCACCGACATGTCGAGCCTCTACGCCGACGTGGAGGGCAAGAACGGTGCTCTCGCGATCCAGATGGCCATCGACGACTTCGGCGGCAAGGTCAACGGCATGCCCATCGAACTGCTGCAGGCCGACCACCAGAACAAGGCCGACATCGCCGCCTCCAAGGCGCGCGAGTGGATCGACACGCAGGGCCTGACGATGCTGTTCGGCGGCACCAGCTCGGGCACCGGCCTGGCCATGGCCAAGGTGGCGCAGGAGAAGAAGCGCGTGTTCGTGGTGAACGGCGCGGGCAGCTCGGCGCTCACCAACGAGCAGTGCAGCCCTTACACCGTGCACTACGCCTACGACACCGTGGCGCTGGCCAAGGGCACCGGCAGCGCCGTGATTGCGCGCGGCGACAAGAGCTGGTTCTTCCTGACGGCCGACTACGCTTTCGGACAGGCGCTGGAAGCCGATGCCTCCAAGGTCGTGAAAGAGAAGGGCGGCACGGTGGTGGGCAGCGTGAAGCATCCGCTGAACACGTCGGACTTCTCGTCGTTCCTGCTGCAGGCGCAGAATTCCAAGGCCCAGGTGCTGGCGCTCGCGAACGCGGGCGGCGACACCCAGAACGCGATCAAGGCGGCCAGGGAGTTCGGCATCACCAAGACCATGAAGATGGTCGGCCTGCTGGTGTTCGTGACCGACGTGCACAGCCTGGGCCTGAAGAACACCGAAGGCCTGCTGCTGACGACCAGCTGGGACTGGAACCTCGACGACAAGACGCGCGCCTTCGGCAAGCGCTTCTTCGAGAAGACCAAGCGCATGCCCACCGACATCCAGGCCGCCGACTACTCGGCCACCATGACCTACCTGAAGGCCGTGCAGGCCGCCAAGACCGTCGATGCCGACGCGGTGATGGCGCAGATCAAGAAGACGCCCATCGACGACTTCTACGCCAAGGGCTACGTGCGCGAGGACGGCCGTTTCGTGCACGACATGTACCTGGTGCAGGTGAAGTCGCCGGCCGAATCCAAGCAGCCGTGGGATTACTACAAGGTGGTCCAGAAGCTGAAGGGTGAAGAGGTCTTCACCACCAAGGCCGAAAGCAAGTGCGCGTTGTGGAAGTAACCCCCCGGGCTGCGCGCGCTGCGTGTCGCTTCGCCAACCCCCTTTGCAAGGGGGGGCGGGCCGGCCGCTTCGGGCGGCCGTGCGCGGCGGCCCCCGCGAGAAAGAAGAAACGGCCAGAGGCTTGCTGATACGTCTATGAATATTTCCCTACCCGGCCTGCTGAGCCAGCTCCTCCTGGGGCTGGTCAACGGCTCGTTCTATGCCATCCTGAGCCTCGGGCTGGCGGTGATCTTCGGCCTGCTCAACGTCATCAACTTCGCGCACGGCGCGCTGTTCATGCTCGGCGCCGTCCTGACGTGGATGGCGATGGAGTATCTCGGCATCAACTACTGGGTGATGCTGATCGCGGCGCCCATCGTCATCGGCATCTTCGGCGTGCTGATCGAGCGGCTGCTGCTGCGCTGGATCTACAAGCTCGACCATCTCTACGGCCTGCTGCTCACGCTCGGCCTCACGCTGCTGATCGAAGGCGTGTTCCGCTCGGTCTACGGCGTGTCGGGCCTGCCCTACGACGCGCCCGATGCGCTCTCCAGCGCCACCGATCTCGGCTTCATGGTGCTGCCCAACTACCGCGCCTGGGTGGTGGTGGCGTCGCTCGTGGTGTGCTTCGCCACCTGGTACGTGATCGAGAAGACCCGCCTCGGCGCCTACCTGCGCGCCGGCACTGAAAACCCTCGCCTGGTGGAAGCCTTCGGCGTCAACGTGCCGCTGATGATCACGCTGACCTACGCCTTCGGCTGCGCGCTCGCCGCCTTCGCCGGCGTACTGGCCGCGCCGGTGATCCAGGTGTCGCCGCTGATGGGGCAGAACCTCATCATCGTGGTGTTCGCAGTGGTCGTGATTGGCGGCATGGGCTCGATCATGGGCGCCATCCTCACCGGCCTGGGCCTTGGCGTGATCGAGGGGTTCACCAAGGTCTTCTATCCGGAAGCTTCTTCCACGGTCGTGTTCGTGATCATGGTCATCGTGCTGCTGATTCGCCCCGCCGGCCTGTTCGGCAAAGAAAAATAAGGCGGACGGCATGAACATGAAAAAGATATCCACCGTCGTCTACGCGCTGCTGGTGCTCGCACTGGTGCTGGCGCCGTTCTTCGGCGCCTACCCGGTGTTCGTGATGAAGCTCATGTGCTTCGCGCTGTTCGCCGCGGCCTTCAACCTGCTGCTGGGGTTCACGGGGCTGCTGTCCTTCGGGCACGCGGCGTTCCTCGGCGGCTCCGCGTACGTCGCGGGCCATGCGATGAAAGTCTGGGGCCTCACGCCCGAGCTCGGCCTGGTCGCGGGCACGCTCACCGGTGCGTTCCTGGGCTGGATCTTCGGCGTGCTGGCCATCCGCCGGCAGGGCATCTACTTCGCGATGATCACGCTGGCGCTCGCGCAGATGATGTTCTTCGTCGCGCTGCAGGCCAAGTTCACCGGCGGCGAAGACGGCCTGCAGGGCGTGCCGCGCGGCAAGCTCTTCGGCCTGATCGACCTGTCGAGCGACCTCACGATGTACTACGTGGCGCTGGTGATCGTGGTGGCCGCGTTCCTGCTGATCGTGCGCACCATCCACTCGCCGTTCGGCCAGGTGCTCAAGGGCATCAAGGAAAACGAACCGCGCGCGCTCTCGCTGGGCTACGACGTGAGCCGCTTCAAGCTGCTGGCCTTCGTGATCTCGGCCGCGCTGTCGGGCCTGGCGGGTTCGCTCAAGACGCTGGTGCTGGGTTTCGCCACGCTGTCGGACGTGCACTGGACCGCCTCGGGCCAGGTCATCCTGATGACGCTGGTGGGCGGCCTGGGCACGCTGTCGGGCCCGCTGGTGGGCTCGGCCGTGGTGGTGCTGCTGGAAAACAAGATCGGCGAACTCGGCAACTTCCTGGCGCGCATCACCACCATCGACTGGTTCAACACGCTGGGCGAATCGGTGACCATGGTCACCGGCCTGATCTTCGTGATCTGCGTGCTGGCGTTCCGCAAGGGGATCATGGGGGAGATCATTGCGTTCATCGAGCGGCGCAAGGGGCGGGTGAAGTAGCCGCAGGCAAAGAAAAAAGGGAGCCTCGGCTCCCTTTTTTCATGGCGGCCGCAGGCCCGGGCTTGCGTATCAGCAGTTGCCCTTCTTCGCCTGGCCGGGCGGGCAGAAGTCGCGTTCGCGCTCATGCCAATGGTCGCGGTCGTGGCGGCGGCCGTGATCCTCGTTCCACTCGCGCTCCCGGCGTGCTTCGCGGTGGGCCTCGCGCCGGCGCCAGTCGCCTTCGGCCCAGCGCCAGCCGCCGCGGTCCTCGATCCAGCGTCCCGGAGCGTAGGCATAGCCCGCGCGCTCGGGCTGCCAGCCGCCCGGGCGCCATGCGTAGGCACGCCCGTCCCAGGCCCAGCGGCCCGGCACCCAGACGAATCCGCCGCGCGGCGGTGGCAGCGGCTCGTAGCGCGGCGGCGGCGGGGGCGCCATCACCAGACCGGGCACATTGATGTTGACCGAGACCTGCGCATTGGCCGCCAGCGGGCTCGCGAGGATGCAAAGGGCGCCGGCCATGGCCAGTGCTGCGAGTCGGATCTTCATGGTGGGGTCCTTTGTTTTCGATGGTTGTCGACATTTTCCCAACGCGGTCGGGAATGGTTCGGTTGTCGGTGTCTGTTCGCGGCTACAACAGTTACAGCTTCAGCGGCGCCGCGTAGCCCGTCATCTCGAGGTAGCCGCGCCCCACGCGCCGCCCCTGCGCATCGAGCAGATCGCTCAGGCCTTCCCAATAGACGCCGCCGGTCGAGCCGCGGCTGTCCAGCTCCTGGTCGTCGAGCAGCGCGCGCACTTCGAAACCGCCCGCTGGCGTCTGGACGCGCCACTGCGTAGGGTATTTGGCCTGCGTGCGCGGGCTTTCCCACGTCTTGAGGCTGTCGAAGCGCACTTCGTCGTTCCTGAAGATGCGCGCCACGCCGTCGCGCGGACGGAACGAGCCGCCGGCCCACAGGGCGCTGCCGTCGGCGCGGCGCAGGTGGAACGCGGTGAGGGCGCTGCCGTCGTCGAGGTTCATGCCGATCCAGTCCCAGCCGACAGCCTCGGGGTGCATCAGCGCTTCGCTCCATTCGTGGTCCAGCCACGCGGCGCCGTTCACTTCGAAGGCCTGGCCCTTGAGCGCCAGCTTGCCCTGCGCCTTGAGCTGCGGCTCGCTGTAGTAGTAGCTGGCCTGGGATTCTTCCGGCCCCTTGCGCGAAAGGCCGGCATTGCCTTGCAGCAGCACCGGCTGCGTCGGCGTGAAGCGCAGGTCGAGTGAAAACTCGCCGGCCGGAATGCGCGCGACATAGATGCCGCCTTCCCGCGCCAGCGACCAGTCGCGGATGCGCACGTCGGTGTCGGCCTCGCTGGCCTGCGCCACGCCGAAGCCCGCGCGTGCGATGCGCTGGTCGTGCAGCAGCACGCGGCCTTCGAGGTCGGTGACGGCCGCATGCGCGAACACGAGGTTCTTCGCGGCGAAGGCCGAGCGCATGCCCTGCGTGGCCTCGACGCGCGAACGGAAGAAGGTCACCTGGAAGCCGAACTCGCGTCCGGCCGCCGTCTTCGCATGACCGGTGATGTACCACCACTCGGTGTGCAGGTCGGGGTGGCTGCCGAAGTCGCGCGGGAACTGCAGCGTTTTCGGCGGCAGCGCCCACGCGGCGGGTGCGGCGCACAGGGCTGCCAGCAGCAGTGCGCGGCGCGACAGCAGGAAGGGCGAGGGAGCCATCGTCATTGCGCAGCCGCTGGCGCGTCGACGTGTCGCTGCGCCGGCGCCATGTCGCCGGATGTGCTGCGCACCCACGCCACCGGAGCGAGGCTAGGCACTTCGACCAAGCGATCGGCCAGCGTGCGTATGAAGCCGGGCTGCGCGCGCGGACGGCCGATGCCCTCGCTGCGGCGGATGGCGCTCTCGAGCCATGCGTTGCACGACGAGGAAGAGGGGGTTTGCTGCATATCGGCCTCAGTCTACAAGTCAGGGCTGGCGTGCGGCGTAGGCGACGGGAGCAAGCCGGCCCCTCCGTCTACTACCAGTCTTCCTTCACCGCCAGCACCACGTCCCGCCCGGCCGCAGCCCGCCCCGCGAGCCACGCGGTGACGGTGCCCGCCACCACCACCGCGCCGCACAGCCCCAGCAGCCGCAGCCACGGCACCAGCAGATCCATGCTCCAGTGGAAGCTCTGCGGGTTCACCACCTTCACCAGCACCACCGACACCGCCAGTCCCAGGCCCAGCCCCGCGACGGCGCCGATGGCGGTCCATGCGGCGCCTTCGCCGGCCACTACCGCCAGCACCTGGCGCCGCGTGAAGCCCAGGTGCGCGAGCAGCCCGAATTCCTTGCGCCGCGCCAGCACCTGCGCGCTAAAGCTGGCGGCAATGCCGAAAAGGCCGATGGCGATGGCCACCGCCTGCAGCCAGTAGGTCACGGCGAAACTGCGGTCGAAGATGCGCAGCGAGGTCGTGCGGATCTGGCCTACCGACGCAATCTCCACCGACTCGGCGGAGCCGCCGGCCTGGCGCGCCGCCAGCTCGCGCACCTGCGTCTGCACCGCGCCTTCCGCCGCGCCGGGCGAAAGCCACAGCGCCACGTCGCTCACGTTGCGCTCGCCGGTGATGCGCTCGAAGTCTCGCGCGTCCATCGTGATGGCACCGAACTGCCGGGCGTAGTCGCGCCACACGCCAGCCACGAAGAACGCTGGCGGTTGCCCTTGCGCAGTCGTGGCCGCGCCCATGGCGGCGGACAGCGGTGCGAACACCGTGCCCGGCTTCGCGCCGTACAGCTCGACCATCGGCTCGCTCACGTAGATGCCGACCTGCCCCTCGGGCACCGGCAGCGCACTGCCAACCAGCGGCAGCGACTGGGTGGCGCCGCCTTCGAGGCTGCGCGCGATCAGCGTGACGGCGGGCCGCGTGGCATCGAGCTGCAGCGTCTGCGTGCGCAGCGTGCCGGTGCGCGCCACGCCGGGCAGCTGTGCCACGGTTTGCACGAAGGCAGGCGGGAAGGTTGCGGTGTCGGTGCTGTTGCCGTTGCCCGCGTTGCCGCCGCGCCCGCCCGAGGTGGCGCGCACATACAGGTCGGCCGGCAGCACGACGTCGAGCCAGTGCGTGACCGAATCGCGGAAGCTCGCGACCATCACGGTCAGTGCGACCGCCAGGCTCAGGCTCGCGACCACGCCGCTCACCGCCACGGCCGCGGTGCCGCGCATGCGGCGTGCGCGCTCGATGGCCAGCATCGGCAGCAGGCGCTGCGCGAACACCGGCGCGATGCGGTCGTACAGCAGCGCGATGAGCCACGGCAGGGCGGTGATGCCGCCCACCAGCAGGCAGGCCACCGACAGGTACGCCGCCACCGGAATGCCGCCGATGGCCGGCACATTGGCCAGTACCGCACCCAGCCCGATCAGACCCAGCGCGAGCCAGTGGCTGTTGCCCCGCGCGGGCGCCGCGCCCAGCCCCTTGAGCGTCTGCGCCTCGGGCAGCGCCTGCGCCGCGCGCGCGGGCCACCAGCCACCGACCAGCGCTGCCAGCACGCCCAGCCCGCCATAGAGCGCCGCGGCGCCCGTACTCCAGTGCAGCCTGGGCGCGACACCTTCGAAATACCCGCCGCCCAGGTCGCCGCCGAGTACTCGCAGCGCGAAGGCCGCGAGCGCGGTGCCCAGCGCGAGCCCCGCCGCGCTGCCGATCAGGCCCAGCACCAGCGATTCGGCCAGCACCAGCCGCAGCCGTTCGCGCGGGGTGAGGCCCAGCACGCCGAGCAGCGCGAACTGCTGCGCGCGCTTGGCCACGCTGAGCGCGAGCACCGAGAACACGAGGAACGCGCCGGTGAACAGCGCGACCAGCGCCAGCACCGTGAGGTTCACGCGGTAGGCGCGCGAGAGGTTGCTCACGCGCTCCGCCGCGTCGCCCGGCTCCGCGAACTGCACGCCTGCCGGCCAGCCCGGCGATTGCCGCAGCGAGGCCATGAACGCGGCGCGGTCGGTGCCGGGCGCGAGCCGCAGGTCGATGCGGCTGAGCTGGCCCACCTGGCCGAACAGCTCCTGCGAGGCGGCGATGTCCATCACCGCGAGTGCCGTGCCGCCTGCGGCCACATGGCCGGCCACGTCGAGCCGTTGCCACGCGTCGCCGCTGCGCAGTTGCACCGTCTCGGCCGCGCCGCCGGCCGATTGCGCCGGCAGGCCCAGCGCGGTGCGGGCCGCGTTGTTGAGGAACACATGGCCGGGCGCGAACAGCGCGAAGCGGTCGGCGCCGGCCGCGGCCTGCGGCATCAGCGCGGGCGCGATGGTCGGCAGCACCAGCGCATCGACGCCGATCACGCGCATCGGCACCTGTCGCTCGCCTGCGGCCAGCGCCAGGCCCTGGAACTCCAGCACCGGGCTGGCAAGCGTGACCTGCGGCTGCTGCGCGATGCGCGCGAACACGGCTTCGTCGAATCCGCCCTGCACGGCGCGCACCTCGAGGTCGGGCTGGCCGTTGACCGAGCGCACCGCGCTGGAGAACTCGTCGAGTGCCGAAGCGTTGATCAGCTGCACCGAGAACGCCAGCGCCACGCCCAGCATCACCGCCAGCACGGCGGCCGCGTTGCGCCAGGGGTGGTGGCGGAGTTCCTGCCAGGAGAAGGTCGTGAGCAATGCGCGCATGCGCCGATTGTCGCGGCGCGCACGTTGTTACACAGGCGTGGCACGATGGCACCTCTTCGACGAAGCTGAGGAACCCACGATGCGGCTGTTGCCCCGCGCCATGATCCGCGCCACGACCCGCGTTATTCCCTGCCGCTGGCTCGCGGCCGGGCTCCTCGCACCGCTGCTGGCCGGCACCGCCGCCGCGCAACCGCAGCCGCTGACGCTGGCCAGCGACCCGGCCTTCATCGCCAAGGCCGCGCTCGGCGCGGAGCGCGGCACGCTGGTAGTCGGCACGCTGCGCAACGGCAAGCCCGCCTACGGCGCGGCCTACAACCCCGAGCCGCCGTCGCCGCCGCGCCCCATCGAGCCCAACAGCGCGGAGCAGCCGATGTTCGAGATCGGCTCCGTCACCAAGGTCTTCACCGGCCTGCTGCTGGCGCAGGCGGTGGAGCGCGGCGACCTCAAGCTCGACGACACCGTGGGCAAACTGCTCGCGGGCAAGGTGCAAGGGCTGTCGCCCGCCGTGGCCTCGGTCACGCTGCGCCAGTTGGTCACCCACACCGGCTGCATGCCCGTGATGGCCGACGGCGTGAGCGGCGGCGCGCCGCTGGCGGAGCAGTTCCGCAGCTTCGACAAGCCGATGTTCTGGGCCGCGCTCACGCGCATCAAGCTCACGGCCGCGGCGCCCCCGTGCGAGGGCGCGTACAGCAACTTCGGCATGGCGCTGCTCGGCCAGTTGCTGGCGGAGCACTACGGCACCTCGTGGGGCGAACTGGTGCGCGCGCGCATCACCGAGCCGCTGGGCATGAACGACACCGTCATCACGCTGGGCGACAAGGCTTCGCGCATGGCGCCGGCCTTTGCCGGCGACCGCCGCCAGCCGCTGTTCGACATGCAGGCCTATGCGCCGGCCAGCGCGCTGCGCTCCACCGCCGCCGACATGATGACCTTCAGCCGCGCCATCATCGCGGGCGCCGGCGGCCCGCTGGGGCCCGCCGCCGCGCGCATGCTGACGCCACTGGCGCGCTACGAGGGCGCCGAGATCGGCTACGCGGTGATGGTGCGCGGCCCCGAGGGCGGCCGCCGCACCTACTGGCACGCCGGCCTCACCGAGGGCTACCGCACGCTCTGGCTGATCGCGCCCGACACCAACGAGGCGATCGTCGTGCTTGGCAGCAACGCGCGCGCGCCGCTGCAGCCGGTGATGCTGGCAATCGGCAAGAGCCGCTACCCGGTGCCGACGGCCGAGGTGCCGCTCGACCCGCAGCGCCTGGACGACTACAAGGGCGATTTCCGCATCAGCAAGGCCAAGGCGCTGAGCTTCACCGTGCGCGGCGCGAAGCTGCTGGTGCGCGAGACGGGGCGCGGCTACAACGCGCTGACGCCCACGGGCGCCGATCGCTTTGCCGTGGTGGGCATCGGCGCGCAGTTCGTGTTCCGGCGCGACGCGGCGAACGCGGTGGTTGCCGTGTCGCTGACGCAAGGGGGCAGCCAGCTCGATGCGCGTCGCGAGGGCGCTGCGGCGGCGGTGCCGTTGCCGCAGTGAGCGCGCGGGCCGCTCAGCCGGCCAGCGCCAGAAGCTGGTCTGCCATCTGCTCGATCTCTTCTCGCATCACCAGCGGGCGTAGCCAGTCAGCCGGAATGGCACTGGCGCCGTAGAAGGCACCCGCCAGCTGGCCGCAGATTGCCGCGGTGGTGTCGGCGTCGTCGCCCAGGTTGGTGGCGGCGAGCACGGCTTCCTCGAACGACCGCGTGTGCGCGAAGCACCAGAGCGCCGCTTCGAGCGACTCGACGCAGTAGCCCGATCCCTTGATGCGCTCGATGGGCTTCGATGCGTAGTCGTCGCGCGCGAGCGCCATGACCTTGCCGCTCAAGGGCGTCAGCGGCTTTGTCGAAAGAATCGCTTCCTTGCTTTCACCGCGCAATGCCGAGCGCAACTGCAGCGCGAAGAGCTGCGAGCATTCGATAGCCTCCAGGGCGCCGTGCGTGGTGCGCGTGCTTTCTCCGGCCTGCTTCCAGGTGGCCTGCGCGCTGGCCGCGTAGAACATCGGCACCGGTGCGAGCCTCATCAAGGCGCCGTTGCCGGCCGTGCGCGGATCGGGGTCGCCCGCGAACGGATCGCCGGACGCGAGATAGCGGGTGAGGGCGCCCGACACCGTGAGGCCGATGTCGAAGCAGTTGCCGGTGCTGCTCATGTAGCCCACGCTGCGCCAGTTGCAATAGCGGTTCATCTGGTCGGCAGCATCGAAGCCCTTGCAGTGGATCAGGCTCGCGGCCAGGCACAACGCCATCGAGGTGTCGTCGGTCCATTCGCCGGCAACAAGCCCGAACGGGCCGCCGCCCTGCATGCCCGTCACGGGCGTGAAGCTGCCGCGCGCGCGGAACTCGACCGTGGTGCCCACGGCGTCGCCGCAGGCCAGGCCGAGCAGGCAGCCACGGTAGCGGTCGATGCCGTCGTTCATTGCGTCTGCCTCAACGCGTTGCGCGCGGCCATCAAGGCAAAGCCCAGCAGGTTCAGGCCCTTCCATTCGCGCGGGTCTTGCGCCGCGGGGTCGGTCGCGGCGCGTCCGATGCCCCAGATGGGATCGACCGGGCTGGCTTCCACCAGCACCTGATGGCCCGTGCCCAGCAGGAAGGCACCGAGCGCCGGGTTCTGCGCGAACTTGGCGATGTTGCCGCGCGTCACGATGTCCAGGCGAGCGGCCACCCATGCGGCTTCGTCGAAGTTGCGGATCTCGCGGCCCAGCTTCTTGGCTTCGGCGGGCGTGCGCGCCGCGAGGATGCGTTCGCAGGTCTCGGTGTCGCCGAACAGGCGCGCCTTGCCCGCCATCATGAAATGCTCGGCGGTGCGATAGCGGATGCCGTCGACGATGAACTCCGCCTCGAACCATTGGCTGAAGCAGCTCTTGTCGACGCCGCTCTTCGGTGCCTGGTGGCCCCAGAACAGCAGGTATTCGGGGCGGTGGCCCTGTGCGAAGTACGCGGGCAGGTCTCGGGTGCTGCGGGGTGTCGTGGTCATTTTTCTTTTCGCCTCAGGCGCCGACGACGAGCGGATGCTCCACCGGCAGTTGCAGGTCGGGATTGTCGTTTTGCGCCAGCGGGCGCTGCGCTTCCACGAAGGAGCGCATATCGATGACTTCCAGCAGTTCCTGGTGCGCGAACGCGGCCAGTGTGTGGCCTCGCAACCCCAACTGGATGGCGCGGCGCTCCAGCTTGTGGCCGCTGGGCGAGTGATCGGGGTCCCATTGCAGGCGCACTTCGGACCGGCCGACGGCCTCCTGCCATGACTCGCGGCTCGTGTAGCGCGCGTCGAAGGTCGACGGCACCGCCTCGCGCACCACGCGGTCGAAGAACGCGCGGCGCAGCCTCAGGCCTAGCGTAACCTCCTGGCCTTCCTTGGTGCCCCAGCCGCTGCGGTACATCATCCAGAGGAAGTTGGGCTTGATCCAGCTCATGCGCGAAAGGCTGAAGTCCGGACCGTCGAGCCGGCCATACCGTATCGCGTATTCGCCGATGGCAGGGCGGTAGGCCTGGTAGACGATGACGGATTCGGTGTCGTGGTGGGCGAGGATGTGTTGCCCGCTCTGCGGCCAGCGCGCGCGCTGCGCGATGTGCCGCTCCGTGGGAAGGGGTGTGACAGCAGTGTTCATTTTTTCTTATCTTCTTTCAGGGTTGCTCTGTGCAACTAATTGAGGGTTGTATAGTACAACTAACAAATCCGGCGTCAAGCCTTTCCCGTGAACACACCCAAGCCGAACTTCCCGCCGCTGACTTTTCCCCGCCCGCTGGTCACGGTCGACGTGGTGATGTTCACCGTGCTCGACGACGCCCTGCAGGTCCTGCTGGTGAAGCGGCCAGCCGACAGCGACGAGCCTTTTCCCGGCAAGTGGACGCTGCCGGGCGGCTTCGTGAACATCGACGAAGACGCCACGCTGCTCGACTGCGCCCTGCGCAAGCTGCGCGAGAAGACCGGCGTGGTCACGCCCTACCTCGAGCAGCTCGGCAGCTGGGGCGGTGCGCAGCGCGACCCGCGCGGCTGGTCGGCCACGCACTGCTTCTATGCGCTGGTTCCTGCGCAGGCCATGCAATTGCGCAGCGGCGCCAACGCGGCGGATGTGACGTGGTTCGAGGTCGGTGCCGCTTCGCGCAAGCGGCTGGCCTTCGATCACGGCGAGCTGCTCGAGGCGGCCGTCGCCCGGCTGCGCGGCAAGGTCGAATACACCTCGCTGCCGGCCTTCCTGCTCGAAGAGCCTTTCACGCTGCCCGCGCTGCAGCGCGTCTACGAAGTGGTGCTGGGCCGCGACGTCGACAAGAGCGCGTTCCGCAAGCGCATGCTCGACGGCGGGTTCATGGAAGAGGCCGGCATGGTCACGGGCAGCCTGGGCCGGCCGGCCATGAGCTACCGGCTGCGCGATCGCTCGCAGGCGGCATTGTTTCCGCGCACCTTCAACAGCACGAAGTAGGGCCGCTCAGAGCCGCTGCGACATCGCATTGAGATAGGCCCGCACCACCGCGCTGGTGCTCAGGCCGATGGCCCGGTCGTATGCCTGCCGCGCCGCCGCGCGTGCGCCCCCGGCAGCCAGCAGATGGGCACGCGCGGCCCAGAACGGCTGGTAGTTGGTGACATCGGTCGCGGGAATCGCATCGAGCGCCTGCAAACCCGTCTCCGGTCCGCGCGCATTGGCGAGCGCGCAGGCAAGGCTGACCTGCGCGCCGATGCTGGGGCGCAAGGCCAGCAGGCCCTGGTACAGCGACACCAGGGTTTCGGGCGGCACGGGCGCGCCGGCGCGGCGTTCGCAATGCGCCGACTGGATGGCCGCCTCCAGCTGGTAGGCACCCAGCGACTGCATCGACGAGGCCTGCCGCAAATGGTGCTCGGCCTCGGCCAGCAACTCGTGGTTCCAGCGCGTGATGTCCTGCTGGTCGAGCGGCACGTACGCGCCCGCATCGTTGCGGCGTGCGGCGGTGCGCGCCTCGCAGAACAGCATGAGCGCGAGCAGGCCAAGGGGCTCCGGTTCGCGCGGCATCAGCTTGCACAGGATGCGGGCCAGGTCGATGGCCTCGGCCGTCAGGTTGCGGGGAATGGCATCGGCGCCGTCCACGTCGTCCCAGCCTGTGCCGTAGGCGGCGTAGATGCCGTCGAGCACGTCCTGCAGCCGCTGCGGCAGTTCGCGCGCCTGCGGGTATTCGAAGGGAATGCCGGCGGCGCGAATGCGTGCCTTGGCGCGCACCAGGCGCTGGCCGAGCGTCGAAGGCGATGTCAGGAAGGCGCCGGCCATGCGCGCCGCGTCCAGGCCGAGCACGGTCTGCAGCATCAGCGGCGCGCGCGCCGGCGCGTCGATGGCCGGGTGCGCGCACACGAAGAGCAGGCGCAGCCGCTCGTCGGGCACGGCCTCGCCGTCGTTGGCGCTGTCGATGTCGTCGACCTCGCCCGCCAGCAGCATCAGCGCCTGCGTGGCCTCGTCCTGCACGCGGGTGTGGCGCCAGGCGTCGAGCTTGCGGTGCCGCGCGACGCTCAGCAGCCAGGCGTCGGGCCGGGCCGGTATGCCGTCGGCCGGCCAACGCTCGAGCGCACGCGCGAAAGCGTCCGCCAGAGCGTCTTCCGACGCGGCGATGTCGTGCGTGCGGGCCGACAGGATGGCCAGCAGCCGCCCGTATGAATCGCGCGCCGCACGTTCGGCGGCCTGGTGAGCCACCGGGTCTTTCATCATGCGGCGACGGCGGTGGCCACGAACACGGGCCTCACTTCGACGCCGCCGCTGGTCGCGCACGGCGCGCGCGCCGCCCATTCGAGCGCCGCGTCGAGGTCGGGCACGTCGATCACGAAGTAGCCGCCGAGCTGCTCCTTGGTGTCGGCGAAGGGGCCGTCCTGCACCTGGCGCCTGTCGCCGCGCACGCGCAGGGTGGTGCCGGTCATGGGCGGGAACAGGCCGTGGCCGCCGAGCGAGATGCCGGCCTGGCGCACCGCGTCGGCATAGGCGACCCAGCTGGCGCGGTAGGCCTGGGAGGAGGCGTCGTTGCGTTGTTCGAATTCGGCCGCGGGTTGGTAGAACATCAACATGTATTGCATGGTGTCTCTCCGTCATGGAAAAGCTGTGCAGAGCAGGATCGCTCACCACAATGACGGCCCGCGTGCGGCCATTTCGACACGCCGTGGCGCGCCGGGGCAAATATTTTTTCCGTTATGGCGCGCGGGTGCAATGCAGCATTTCGCATTCACCCGCGCTGGGCGCTCACGCCACCCGCGCTTCCACCGCCGGTGCGAACATGCCTTCCATTTCGCCGCGAAGCTTGTACGCGGCGGTCGAAGTGTCGATGGCCACGTCGGCCCAGCTCAGGCTCTGGCCCTTCTTCACCGGACGCAGCAGGCGGATGCCGTGCGCCAGCCCCAGCGGCAGGCCGCCCATGCGCAGCGAGCGGTCGGCCGGCAGCAGCTTGCCCCAGACCGTGTAGCCGCCTTCGCCGTCGAGCACCTCGCCCACCGCGAGATCGCGCTTGGCGGTGGCCACCACGTCGGCGTTCCAGCAGGTGGCAGCACCAGTAGGCTCGCCGCGCAGCGCCACGCTGGCCACCGACATGCCCACCTCCAGGCCGATCAGGTGCCAGCGCTTGTACAGCGTGAAGTAGCGCCCGCTCGGGTCGGTGTGGGCGTTGTACTCCTCGAAGCAGTTCTTGATGTACTCGGTCTCGGCCTCGACCGTGACCCACACGCCCATGCGGATGTCGTAGGGGATCTTGCGCCCGTCGGCCTCCAGCGATGAGACCACCTCCACCATGCCCTTGCGCTCGAGCACGCCGCCTTCGCTCCTGGGCCGCGTGACGAAGGGAATGTCTTCCACGCTCGCGGGCGGGTAGAGCAGGCCGTCGGAAGGCACCGTGAGCCCGGTGGCGTTGGCCACCGCCGAGCTTTCGATGGATGGCTTGGAGCCGTCGAGAAAGCTGTTGAACATCTTCGGGTTGAGCCCGCCGCGCTTCGCCTGCTCGGGCGTGAGGCCGTAGTTGCCCCACACCGTCTCGGGCGTCGATTCGGTGAAGTGCGGCAGCCACTTGTGGCCGCGCCCGGCGGCCACCACCGGAAAGCCGCAGGTGCGGGCCCAGTCGACCAGGTCGCAGATCAGCGCCGGCTGGTCGCCGAAGGCCAGCGAATAGACCACGCCGGCCTGCTGCGCCCTGCGTGCGAGCAGCGGGCCGCAGAAGGCGTCGGCCTCCACGGTCACGTTCACCACGTGCTTGCCGTGCGCGAAGGCGTCCAGGCAGTGGTCGACTGCGGCGATGGGGTTGCCCGTGCACTCGACCACGATGTCGATGGACGGCTCGCGCGTCACTGCCTGCCAGTCGTCGGTGATCCAGGTGGTGCCGTGCTTCAGCGCTTCCTGCACGGATGAGGCCGCGGCACGTTCGCGCTGCCAGCCCACGCGCTCCAGGTTGACGCGGGCCGCGTCCGGCGAGAGGTCGGCAATCGCCACCAGTTGCACGCCGGGCGTGCGAGGAATCTGGGCGAGGTACATGGCGCCGAACTTGCCGGCCCCTATGAGGCCGATGCGCACGGGGCGGCCTTCGGCGGCGCGCTGCTGCAGGCGTTTGTGCAGGCTCATGGGGTCAGGCCTCCGCGGTGTCGAGCACGTCCAGCGAGGTGCGCAGCGCGCTCTCGGGCAGGCCGTTCTTCCACGGCACTTCAACCGGATAGGGCTTCAACAGGCAGTCGTCGGGCAGCATCTCGATGGGCGTGAAGTCGCGGTGCGCGATGTACTCGGGCCGCTTGTGGCGCCGGATGTGGTTGCTGACCGCGCACAGGCTCAGGTACACAGCCACGCGGTTGAAGGGCGACAGATTGCTGCCAGAGGCATGCACCAGGCAGCTGTGGAAAAGAATCATCGAGCCTGCCGGCCCCTTCGGCGAGACGATGCCGCCGTGCTTGCCGCCGGCACGATCGACCAGCTGGCGGATCAGGTCGTTGTCGACCGTCCACAGCGGGTAGCTGGTGGTGGTCAGGTCATGCTTCGCATCTACCACGCCCTTGCGGTGGCTGCCCGGTATGAACATCAGCGGGCCGTTGTGCTCGTTGACGTCGTCCAGGAAGATCGCGACGTTCATCGCGCGCTCGGTGGGCATCAGGTCGTCGTTGAGCCAGGTGCCGTAGTCCTGGTGCCACTGCCACACGTCGCCTTCGAAGGCCATCTTGCCGTTGATCTTGAACTGGTGCATGTAGACCTCTTCCTCGAAGAGGTCGGTCACCGGGCCCACCATGCGCGGGTGGCGCGCCAGCCGCGCGAAGGGCTCGCTGATGAGGTGCGCGGCAAAGTTCGTGCGAACCGCGTCGGAGCCTTTCTCGCGCACGTTGAAGGCTTCGCGCCTGCTATAGAGGTCCGGCACCGCGTCGGTCAGCACCTTCGTCTCTTCGGCAGAGAAATGGCCGGGGAAGAACAGATAGCCGTCGCGCTCGAACTGCGCGCGTTGCTCCGGGGTCAGCTTCATGCCTTGTCTCCTTTTCTGGTCGGTGGGGTCATGGATGCGGCGCGCGCCTGTTGCTGCGCGAGCCGCTCGCTCAGTGCCTCGCTGGCCCGCGAGACATGTTCTTCGCTCAGGCGCGCGGCACGGTCGGCGTTGCCGGCGGCGACGGCCGCGGCAATCGCCTCGTGCTCGTCCCACAGCGATTCGCGCTGCGGCTCGGCCTGCAGCACCGCGCCCATCGCGCGGCGCAAGTGGCGCCAGTGCGGATCGGCGCTCTGGCCGATCAGCGGGTTGCCCGAGGCCTCGTAGATGGCCTGGTGGAAGGCCACGTCGGCATCGAGCATGGCTTCCACATTGCGCCCGCGCGCCGCGCGACGGCCGCGCTCGATGAGCTTCGGATCAATGCGAAAGCGCTGCTGCGCCGCGAGCCGCGCGGCCAGCGCATCGAGCGCGCCGCGCACCTGGTAGACCTTGCGCATCGCCTCGGCCTCCAGCGGCGCGACCAGCACGCCACGGCCCGGCGCGTCGAGCACGAAGCCGTCTTTCTTCAGCAGCCGCAGCGCCTGGAGCACCGGCTGGCGCGACACCGACAGGCGCTGCGCGATGTCTTCCTGCGTGATGCGCTCGCCCGGCGCGAGCGTGCCGCTGCTGATGGCGCCGAGCAGGGCGCGGTAGACCTGGTCGACGAGGTCGGGGGCGGCTTCGATGCTGACGAGCTGGGCTGGCATGGACGGGCTCCGGGTCTGAACTCTGTATACAGAGTACAAACTTCAGGGCGGCCGCGCATACCGGGTTTTTACCCATCGGGCCTGCAAAAGATTGCGAGGCGCCGCTAAGCTCGGCGCATGCAACTACCGACCTACGACGACGTCATTGCCGCTGCCCAGCGGCTCGAGGGCCATGCCCATCGCACGCCCGTGCTGCGCTCGACCACCGCCGACGAGCGCTGGGGCGCGAGCTTCTTCTTCAAGTGCGAGAACTTCCAGCGCATGGGCGCCTTCAAGTTCCGTGGCGCGTTCAATGCGCTTTCCAGGTTCGACGCCGAGCAGCGCAAGGGCGGCGTGATTGCCTTCTCGTCGGGCAACCATGCGCAGGCCATCGCGCTGTCGGCCCGCCTGCTGTCGATGCCCGCCGTGATCGTGATGCCCAAGGACGCGCCCGCCGCCAAGGTCGCGGCCACGCAGGGCTACGGCGCCGAAGTGGTGATGTACGACCGCTTCACCGAAGACCGCGAGGCACTGACCAAACGGCTCGCGCAGGAGCGCGGCATGACGATGATTCCGCCCTACGACCACCCCGACGTGCTCACCGGCCAGGGTACGGCGGTGAAGGAACTGATCGAGGAGGCCGGTCCGCTCGACCATCTGTTCGTGTGCCTCGGCGGCGGCGGGCTGCTGTCGGGCTCCGCGCTGTCGGCGCGCGCACTCGCGCCGAACTGCAAGGTCTACGGCGTCGAGCCCGAGGCAGGCAACGACGGCCAGCAGTCGTTCCGCGCGGGCAGGATCGTGCACATCGAAACGCCCAAGACCATCGCCGACGGCGCGCAGACGCAGCACCTGGGCGAGTACACCTTCGGCATCATCCGCCGCGACGTGGACGACATCTTCACCGTGACAGACGCGCAGTTGGTCGACGCCATGCGCTTCTTCACCGAGCGCATGAAGATGGTGGTGGAACCGACCGGCTGCCTCGCCTTTGCGGGCGCCATTGCGGCGGGCAAGGCCATCGCCGGCCAGCGCGTGGGCATCGTGATCAGCGGCGGCAACGTCGACCTGTCGCGCTACGCGGCGCTGCTTGCGCCGCAGTCATAGGTTTCAGCTGGCGCGCAGCGAGCCGAACAGCCCTTCGGTTTCGCCCTGCGGGCCCGCAGCAAAGTACAGCGCGTTGCTGTCGCCCAGCGCCACGCCATTGCCGAACTGCAGGCCCCAGAGGCCGGCGATGGCGACTGGCTTGTCCTGTTCATCGCGCAGGTCGTCCACATACTGCCCGCTGCCCAGGTCGAACGCGCAGATGCGGCCCGCCCCGCCGAAATTGCCGACCAGCAGCCGGCCCGACAACGCACCGAAGTCGGCCGGCGCAATGGCCACGCCCCAGGGCGCATTGAGCCGGCCGTCGTCGGCGTAGATGCGCAGCAGCCGGCCGTCCAGGTCGAACTCGGCCAGCTTGCCCCGCGCTGGCCGGTTGCCTGAAGCGGCTTCGGCTGCGGCATCCAGGGCGTCTTCCTCGCCGACGTGGAAGGCATCGGCACGTGCCGGGTCGGGCTGGCTGAGGGCATACAGCACGAACACCCGGTCGCGGGCTCCGTCGCTCACCACCTGGATGTTGAACGGCACCGGATCGCCCGGACGCGCCGTGCCTGCCGGCCCGCTCGCGAAGGGATTGGCGAAGCCCTGCGTCGGCACCGGTTGCCACCGTGCATCGAGCGTGCGTATTTGCGGCTGCGCGCCGAAGTCGGCCAGCCACAGGCGGTCCCATCGGCCGGTGTGGATGGCGGCGCCGAAGAAGGCCATGCCCTGATCCGCGCCGTTGAAAACCTCGACGGCCGGGCCGTCGACGCGCACGATGGCGCCGCTGTCTGCATCGCGCTCCGTCCAGGCGCTGACGCTGCCGCTGTCGGTGACGAAGACGAAGCGCGCCGAGCCGTCGAGCATGCGCGTGCCGGCCGGCTGGCCTTGCACCCGGAACAGGTCCGAAGCCAGGGCCGCGCCGTTGAACACGACGCCCGTGACTTTGCCGGCGCTGTCCTCGCCCGTGCCTGCATCGGCGCCCGGCACGGTCACCTCGCGCAGGCCGTCCTGTTGCAGCGTATGCAATGCCGGGTCGGTGGAGCGCGTCACGTCGCCCAGGTACTGCCAGGAGATGCCGCCGCCGCCGACCCAGAAATGGCCGCCGGCACCGGCCGGGCGAATGGCGATGCCCCAGCCATTGATGAATTCGGGTTCTGTGAAGCGGGCGCCATGGCGCGCGTGGCTGGCCAGCAGATTGGCTTGGCGGTAGCGGTTGGTGGCCGTGGCGGCGCCGCTGCCAATGCTGCTGCTGCCGCCGCCGCCGCAGGCGACGAGCGTGGATGACGCGAGTGTGCCTAGAACGAAGTTTCTTCTGTCGAGCATGTGTGATCCCCCTGATTGCGTTGCAAAGCCGTTGTCGAGTTGGCTGGGCACGCGGGACCACCATGCCTTTGACGCAGATGAACTGCAGGCGTCGGTGTGTTCGCAGATGGCTTGGCTATGGGCCGCCGATGCTACGAGAAGCCGTGCTGTGTGCTCTGAAATCCGGCGCTGTTTCTGCCAACTTTTGCCGCACCCGGCATTGGCATCGAGCGCAGCCCGGAGATCTCAGGCAGCGATGCCGTCGGCGCGCAGATGCAGCAGGCGGTCCGCACGGGCCGCCGCGCTCTCGGAGTGAGTGACCAGCACCAGCGACGCACCATGCTCGCGCGTCTGGCCGATCAGCAGTTCCATCACCTTGGCGGCGGTGGCCGGATCGAGGTTGCCCGTGGGCTCGTCGGCCAGCAGCAGGGCGGGGCGGTGCACCAGCGCGCGGGCGATGGCCACGCGCTGCAGCTGGCCGCCCGACAGCGTCTGCGGCAGCCGCGCGCCCATGCCGGGCAGGCCCACTGCTTCGAGCATGTGCGCCACGCGGCCGTCGTCGCGCTGCTGGCCCAGCAGCATCAGCGGCAGCGACACGTTCTGCGCCACGTCCAAGTGCGGCAGCACATGGAAGGCCTGGAACACGAAACCCACGTGGCGGCGGCGCCAGAGCGCGCAGGCTTCGCCGTCGAGCGCGCCGATGTCGGTGCCGTCGTGCGTGACCGTGCCCTGGTCCCAGCTGTCGAGGCCGGCCATGCAGTTGAGCAAGGTCGATTTGCCGACGCCCGATTCGCCGACGATGGCGACGAATTCGCCGGGCTCGACGGCGAGCGTCACGTTCTCGAAGACGGGCGATTCACCGTAGTGCTTGCCAAGGTTGGAAATGCGCAGCGTCATCCGGGGCTCTTTGGGCTGTTGGGGCTCATGGCCTTTGCAATCAGTTGAACGGCGTTCTGCACCGCGTAGGGCGCGTCGCAGGCAATCACGGTGCGCTGCGGCATGCTGCGCAGCCAGGTGACCTGCCGCTTCGCGAGCTGGCGCGTGGCGGCGATGCCGCGTTCGCGCAGGTCGGCCATGGCCCGGGCGTCGGGTTGCGACGTGCCGCACGCGTCGAGCGTTTCCCACGCCTGTCGGTAGCCGACGCATCGCATCGAGGGCAGGTCGGTCGAGAGGTCGCCGCGCGCGCGCAGCGCCTTGACCTCATCGAGGAAGCCGGCCGCCAGCATCGCGTCGAAGCGCTCGGCAATGCGCTTGTGCAGCCACGCGCGGTCGGCGGGCTCGAGCGAGAACAGCACGCCGCCTTCGACGGGCCTGGCAGTCTTGTTGTCGCTCGCATGAAAGCTCGACAGCGGCTGCCCGCTGCTTTCCCACACCTCGAGCGCGCGCTGGATGCGTTGGCTGTCCTGCGGAGCGAGCCGCGCGGCCGTGACCGGGTCGACCTGCGCGAGCCGCGCGTGCATGGCGGGCCAGCCGAGCGTGGCCGCCTCGGCGTCTATGCGCGCGCGCACGGCGGCATCGGCTGCCGGCATGGCGTCGATGCCGTCGAACAGCGCCTTGAAATACAGCATGGTGCCGCCCACCAGCAGCGGCAGCGCGCCGCGCGCGCGGATCTCGCCGATGAGCCGCGTGGCGTCGGCGACGAAGGCTGCGGCGCTGTAGCTTTCATGCGGATCGAGGATGTCGATCAGGTGGTGCGGCACGGCGGCGCGCTCTTCGGCGGTGGGCTTGGCGGTGCCGATGTCCATGCCGCGGTAGACCAGCGCCGAATCGACGCTGACGATCTCCACCGGCCGGACCATCGCCATGGCCAGCGCCACCGCTGTCTTGCCGGATGCGGTGGGGCCGGCAAGTGCGACATAGCGCGGTGAATCGGGAAGGGTCGCGGCGCCCGGCGATGCCGGGGAGGCGGCCGCGTTGGCCGCGGCGGCCGGGGGGGAGCTGGGAGACATGATGCGCCGAGGGTAGCAAATGGCGCGGTGGCGTCGGCGCCGCGGGGCTTGCCCGCGCACGCCTTTACACGGAACTGTCGCTCAGATGGCCGCTGGCACCGGCGCAGGCGCGGCACCGCGCACGTCTTGCGCGGTGGGCGCATTGGCCGGCGGTGCGAGCCGGGGTGTCGGGCGGGCCGGGCCGCCATTGCTGGCGAGCGTGGCCTCCGGCTTCATGCGGAACAGTTGCGCCAGCGCCGCGCGGTACTGCGACTCGCCAACCGAGTTGGTGTCGTGGTGCGAGCCGCCCTCGACCAGCACGAAGAGTTTAGGCACCGTGGCCGCGTCATACAGCTTGCGGCCCAGCGTCGGGTTGATCAGGCTGTCGGCCGTGCCATGCACCACCAGCAGCGGCGCGGAGATGTTCTTGACCGTGTTGATCGCCTCGAATCGCTGTGTGATGAAGGGGCCGAAGGGCAGCCAGCCCCACTTGAAGCCGCTCACCACGTCGGCAATCGAGGTGAATGTGCTCTCCACGATCACGCCGCTCTCGTCGTTCACGTGGGCCGCCAGGTCGATGCCGATGGCGCCTCCGAGCGAATGGCCGAATATGTAACGGTGTTGCTTGGGATGGCGCGCGGCCAGCCAGGTCCAGGCGGCGCGGGCGTCTTCGCGGGCCGATTCCTCGGAGGGCAGGCCCTTGGAGCTCTTCCCGAAGCCGCGGTAGTCGATGGCCAGCACCGAGAAGCCCAGCTCGTGCATGCGCTGGATGCGCGGTGCCGAGCCGGCGACGTTGTAGCGGGCGCCGTGCAGGTACAGGAGCACGGGCGTGTCGGTCGTCTCTGGCTTGCCGCCCAGCCACAGGCCGTGCAGGCGCGCGGGCTCGCCGGTGAGGGAGGACTGGAAGTCGATCCACACGTCTTCCATGCCCTGGGCCATGGAGGCGGTATTGCCCCAGCTGCGGTCGCTGGGCTGGAAGATCCACTGGCGCTGCTGTTCGTCGAGCGTCGAGCAACCCGCCGCCAGCAGGGCGCAAAGCGAAAAGACTGACGCGAGGAGGGTCCAGCGTTTCATCATGAGGTTGAGGGACAGCGAAGTCGGCGGAAAAGTTCACCTGCGTTGGCCGCGGCGTGCCGACATCGCGCCGCGGTTAACTCCCTGAAACAACGCTCGCAGGCGCTTTGTGGAGCCTATGCAACGTGCGTGCCCGGAACGCGGATGACCGCCCGAACCCCTCGAAAACCCTCTGAAAGGCGCTTTCCGGGGCTATCGGCCGCGCATGAACAGCGAATCCAGCTCGCGGATGGATAGCTGCCGCCAGGTGGGGCGGCCGTGGTTGCACTGGTCGGAACGCTCGGTCGCCTCCATCTGGCGTAACAGTGCGTTCATTTCGTCGATGGTGAGCTTGCGGTTGGCCCGAACAGCGCCGTGGCAGGCCATGGTGGAGAGCAATTCGTTCTGGGCACGCTGCACAACGGTGCTTGCGTCGTGCTGGCCCAGCTCGGCCAGCACGCTGCGCGCCAGTTCCACCGGGTCGCCGTCGGCCAGCGTTCCGGGTACCGCGCGCACCGCAAGCGTGCGCGGCGAGAACGGCGTGATCTCCAGCCCCAGCGTCGGCAGGACCGACCCGCAGGCTTCGGCCGTGGCCACTTCCTGCGGCGTGGCCGCGAAGGTGGCGGGAATCAGCAGCGGCTGGCTGGTGATGGCCGCGCCGTCGAGCTGGGTCTTGAGCCGCTCGTAGACGATGCGCTCGTGCGCCGCGTGCATGTCGACCACCACCAGGCCCTGGCTGTTCTCGGCCAGGATGTAGATGCCCTGCAGCTGGGCCAGCGCGCGGCCCAGGGGCCAGGCCTCGTCGTTGATCGGCGCCGGCGCTGCAGCGGGAGCGACCGCCGACAGGCCGAGTCCGGCCGGCGGACGAAAGGCTGTTTCAGTCCGTGGCTGGTCGTCGGAGCGGTCGGCGCGTTGCTGGGGCCACAGCGCCTCGAAATCCCCGGCGCCGCGTTCCTGAGCTACGAAATTGATAGCAGGCTGGGCCCAGCTGGCGTTCGGTGGCAGCGGTGTCTGCCTGAAGAAGGGCTGCGGCGGGCCGGATGCGGCAACGGCGTCGCCGGCGCGCGGCGCCGCCAGCGCGTCCTCGATGGCATGGCGCACCGCCTGGTGGATCTCGCGCCCGTCGCGGAAGCGCACCTCGATCTTGGTGGGATGCACGTTCACGTCGACCCGCGACGGATCGATCTCGAGATAGAGCGCGTAGATCGGCTGGCGGTGGCCGTGCAGCACGTCTTCGTATGCGCTGCGCACGGCATGCGACAGCACCTTGTCGCGCACGAAGCGGCCGTTGACGTAGAAGAACTGCTGGTCGCCGCGCGAGCGGGCCGCATCGGGAATGCCGGCACGGCCGACCACGCGCACCGGACCGCCGACGCGGTCGACCGCCACGCTCTGCGCCACGAACTCGTCGCTCAGCGCATCGGCCAGCCGCTGCTCGCGGACCTCGGCGGCGCGCCATTGCTCCACCAGCTTGCCGTCGTGCCAGATCGAGAAGCCCACCTCGGGCCGCGCCAGCGCATGGCGGCGCACCGCCTCGATGCAATGGGCGAGCTCCGTGGCGTCGGTCTTCAGGAACTTGCGGCGCGCGGGGGTCGCGAAGAACAGCTCGCGCACCTCGACCGTGGTGCCGGTGGAGCGGGCCACCGGCCGCAGTTCGCCGGTGCGGCCGTCCAGGGCGAAGGCCGTGTCGGCGCCGGCAAAGCGCGAAAGAATGCTGAGTTCGGCGATCGCATTGATGGCCGCGAGCGCCTCGCCGCGAAAGCCCATCGTGCCGACCGTTTCCAGGTCGTTGAGGCTCGCGATCTTGCTGGTGGCATGGCGGCGCAGGGCCACGGTGAGTTCTTCGCGCGGAATGCCCATGCCGTCGTCCTCGACGGAGATCAGCCGCACGCCGCCCGAGGCCAGCCGCACCGTGATCTGGCGGGCGCCCGCGTCGAGCGCGTTGTCCAGCAGTTCGCGCACCACCGAGGCGGGCCGCTCGACCACTTCTCCGGCGGCGATCTGGCTGATCAGCTCGTCGGGCAGTTCCCGGATGGGGCGGCGTTCGGTGGGAAGGGGAGAGGTTGGGAGGGCACTCACCGGGCCATTTTAGGAGGCGTGCCGCGCTGCCCGATGTTGGGGTGATTCAGGGGGCGTTCGGGTTGAGCAAGGATAATCCGCGCCCATGGAAATCATCAGCTTTCTCGTCGACTTCATCCTGCATGTCGACAAGCACCTCGAGCAGTTCGTCATCGCCTACGGTCCGTGGGTCTATGCGCTGCTCTTCCTGATCGTGTTCGTGGAGACCGGTGCGGTGGTGATGCCGTTCCTGCCCGGCGACTCGCTGCTGTTCATCGTCGGCGCGCTGTGCGGGGCGGGACTCATGAGCTATCCGCTGGCGTGCGGCATCCTCATTGCGGCGGCCATCCTGGGCGACCAGTGCAACTATTCGATCGGGCGCTACTTCGGACCGAAGGTGTTCCAGTGGGAGAGTTCGCGATTCTTCAACCGCAAGGCCTTCGACCAGGCGCATGGCTTCTACGAACGCTATGGCGGCATCACCATCGTGCTCGCGCGCTTCATGCCCTTCATTCGCACCTTCGCGCCCTTCGTTGCCGGCGTGGCGGAAATGAACCGCGGCAAGTTCACGGCATACAACGTCGCCGGCGCGCTGATCTGGGTGCTGGGCATCGCGACCGCCGGCTACTTCTTCGGCAACCTGCCGTTCGTGCGGCAGCATCTCGACAAAATCATCTGGGCGCTGATCTTCATTCCGGGCCTGCTCGCCATTTTCGGCGCATGGCGCGCTTCCAAGGCCGAGAAGGCGCGCGCTGCACAGTTGCCCGCGGCCTGATCCGCGATCAATTCACCCGAGCAGAAACAGAAAAGCGCGCCACGAGGGCGCGCTTTTTTTCATCCCTGGGCCTGAGCCGGATCAGTAGTTCGGGCCGTTGCCGGGGTAGTAGCCGCTGCCGCTCGGGTAGCGCTGCTGGTTGTAGTAGTTGCGTTCGTCGGCATTGCGGCCCACCTGGTTGCCGATGATGCCGCCGATGGCTGCACCGCCGACGGTGGCTGCCGTGTTGCCGCCGATGGCATTGCCCACCAGCGCACCGCCTACCGCACCCACACCAGTTCCGAGGTTCTGGTTGGGGCCGCTTGCGCAACCCGCGATAGCCATGACGGAAGTGGCTGCAGCCGCTGCGATCCAGAGTCGTGTCTTCATGATGTGCACCTTTCAAGGAGTGATGAGCCATCATGTCCAGGTTGCGCTTTGGCACGGTGTAGGAGTCTGCCGCGCCTCCCTGTGCGCTGTCACGGGCCGCCCCGCGTGGGACAGCAGGGCATGCTTTGGCTTTACAAAAGCCCCGCCGGCGGCTCAGAGCTGGCGGCTGCGCGCAAGCGGCGGGTTCTGTGCAAAGTAGCGCTGGATGCCGCGCATCAGCGCATCGGCCAGGCTTTCCTGGTAGTCGACGCGGCGCAGGTTCGCTTCTTCTTCCGGGTTGCTGATGAAGGCGGTTTCGACCAGCACGCTGGGAATGTCGGGCGCCTTCAGCACCGCGAAGCCGGCCTGCTCGACCTGCCCCTTGTGCAGCCGCGCGCCGATGTTCTTGATCTCGCCGAGCATGGCGCCGCCGAGCTTGAGGCTGTCGTTGATCTGCGCGGTCGTGCTCATGTCGAGCAGGGCGCGCTGCACCTGCGCCTCATGGCCGCCCACGTTGACGCCGCCGACCTTGTCTGCTTCGTTTTCCTTGTTGGCCATCCACCGCGCGGCGCTGCTCGACGCGCCGCTCTGGCTGAGCGCGAACACGCTGGCACCGCGCGCGGCGGGCGTGGTGAAGGCGTCGGCATGGATGCTCACGAACAGGTCGGCCTGTACGCGCCGTGCCTTCTGCACGCGCACGCCCAGCGGCACGAAGAAGTCGGCGTCGCGCGTGAGAAACGCGCGCATCGGGCTGCCGTTCACGCTGCCCGCATTGATGCGTTCGCGCAGGCGGTGCGCAACCTGCAGCACGATGTCTTTTTCGCGCGTGCCGCTGGGGCCGATGGCGCCGGGGTCTTCGCCGCCGTGGCCGGGATCGAGCGCCACGATGATGATGCGGTCGGTGCGGCTTGCGGTGGCGGTGCCGCCGCGGGGCGCGGCCACCGGCGGCGGCGATGCGGGTGGCGCCAACGGCCTGACGGGCGCGGTGCCCACCACAGGTGGCGGCGGCGCGGAGATCACCGGCGCCTGCGGGCGATCGTTGCCCGCCACCACGGCTGGCGGCGGCGTCTGCGGGCCGGGGCGCATGGCCTGCTGCGCCATCAGGTCGCCGAGCGGGTCGCCCGCCGGCGCGGTCGGGTTGGAGGGCACGATGCCGGCCACGGGCGGGTTGCTGCCCTGTGGCGCGCGGGGCGCGTCGCGCAGGCGCTCAGCGATCAGCGCTTCCATCGGGTCGACGGCCTGCTCGGGGTACAGGTCGAGCACAAGGCGGTGCTTGTACGCGGCCACTGGCGCGAGCGAGAACACCTGCGGCACCACGGCCTGCTTCAGGTCGAACACGATGCGCACCACCTTCGGTGCGTTCTGCCCGACACGCAGGCCGTTGATGTACGGGTCGCCCGGCTTGATCTTGCCGACCAGCTCGCGCAGTTCGGGGTTGAGGTCGATGCCCTCGATATCGACCGCGAGCCGCGGCGGGCTGCCCACCACGAGCTGTTGCGAATTGAGGCGCGCGTCGGACTCGATGGTCACGCGGGTGTAGTCGGCGGCGGGCCATACGCGCACCGCGAGGATGGTCGCGCCGCGCGCGATCTGGTGCACCCCGAGCATCAGCGCGATGCTGCCGCCCTGCAGAAGCACGCGCCGTTTCAGGCCGACCGCCTTCATGCGGCGATGCGCGCCAGCAGATCGCTGCCGCGAGGGGTGTTCGCGAGGAGGGTCACGCTGCGTGTGTCGTCAGTCATTGCTTCTATTTTAATAGCGAGGTCGGCAATTGGTGTGCGGCCCGCGGCGTTGTCGGGCCATTCGGCCAACTTGAGGCCCGGCCCCGCGAAGATGTCGCGGAAACCGGCGTCGTCCCATTCGCGCGGGTCGGCGAAGCGATAGAAGTCGAAATGGAAGATCTGCAGGCCGTCGGGCGCATCGTGCGGCTCGACCACCGCGTAGGTGGGGCTCTTGATGCGCCCCGCGATGCCGAGCGCGCGCAGCAGGTGCCGAACGAAAGTCGTCTTGCCGGCACCGAGGTCGCCATGCAGCGCGATGAAGGCGTCGCGCAACGCGGGCGATGCGGCGAGCGCCTGCGCGAAAGCGGCGGTGTCGTCTTCGCTGCGCCAGCGCAGGGTGCGGGTGCTCGTTTGCGTTTCTACAATCGGCAAGTGATCGTCAGCCATCCACTCGTTGTTCGTATTCAGGCTTTGGCCCGGGAACTCGGATTCTCCCAAATCGGAATCGCGGGCGTCGATTTATCGAGCGCCGAGGACGGTCTGATGCAGTGGCTGGCCCATGGGTTCCATGGCGAGATGCAATACATGGCAACACACGGCACCCGCCGCGCCCGTCCGGCCGAACTGGTGCCGGGCACGGTGAGCGTGATCACCGCGCGCATGAACTACCTGCCGCGCGACACCGCCCCCGAGTGGCAGGCCGTCGAGTTCGACCGCCTCACGCGGCCCGGCGAAGCCATCGTGTCGGTCTATGCGCGGGGCAGGGACTACCACAAGGTGCTGCGCAACCGGCTCGCGAAGCTGGCGGAACGCATCGCCGAAGAGGTCGGGCCCTTCGGCCACCGTGCCTTCACCGACTCGGCCCCGGTGCTCGAGGCGGAACTGGCCTCGCGCAGCGGGCAGGGCTGGCGCGGCAAGCACACGCTGGTGCTCGACCGCGACGCGGGCTCGATGTTCTTCCTGGGCGAGATCTACGTCGACATGGCGCTGCCGCCGAGCGAGCCCGTGACCGCGCATTGCGGCAGCTGCAGCGCATGCATCGACGTGTGCCCGACGCAGGCCATCGTGGCGCCCCAGCGGCTCGACGCGCGGCGCTGCATTTCCTACCTCACCATCGAGCACGGCGGCGCCATTCCGCTGGAGCTGCGCCCGTTGATGGGCAACCGCATCTACGGCTGCGACGACTGCCAGCTGATCTGCCCCTGGAACAAGTTCGCGAAGAAGAGCGAGCTGCCCGATTTCGACGCGCGCGAAGGGCTCACCGGGCGCTCGCTGGCGGAGCTTTTCGCATGGACCGAGGCCGACTTCCTGCGCCGCACCGAAGGCAGCCCGATCCGCCGCATCGGCCATGAGCGCTGGTTGCGCAACATTGCGGTGGCGCTGGGCAATGCGGTGCGCGCGGGCGAAGACGGCGCAAAGGAAGCGCTCGCCACGCGCGCGGAACACCCCAGCGAGCTCGTGCGCGAGCACGTGGCGTGGGGCCTCGGGCAGGAAGTGCCCGCCTAGCTTTTCTTCGCGGGCAGGATCTCTTCCACGCGCTGCCACGGCCGGCACATCAACGTGCCGCGCGGCGACACCACGATGGGCCGCTGCAGCAGGATGGGGTGCGCCACGATGGCGTCGAACAACTGGTCGTCGCTCAGTTTCTCGTCGGCCAATCCGAGCGCTTCGTAGGGCGCTTCCTTGGTACGCAGCAGGTCGCGCGCGCCCAGGCCCATGGCCTTGGCCAGCTCGCGCAGTTTCTTCTTGCCCGGCGGGGTTTCCAGGTAGAGAACGATCTCGGGCTCCACGCCGCTTTCGCGGATCAGCTGCAACACGTTGCGCGACGTGCTGCAGTTGGGCTTGTGGTAGATCGTCATCGGATAGTCGGCGGTGGGTGTGCGAGCGGTCATGGCGTCGATTATGAAAAGAGCAGCGCGCTACGCTCCCGTGGTTTCCCAGCCGGGCGTGAACGGAAATCTCTCGGCCCAGAAACCGGCCAGGCGCGGATCGGCGTCCACGCGCTTCACCACCGGCGCCATGCGCGGCGCCTCGCGGTAGAAGCGCGCGCGCCGCGGCGTCCAGCGCGACATCACGGTCACGTACAGGTCGAGCATGCCGAGCCTGTCGCCGAGCAGGTAAGGCGCGGGCTCGTCGATCTGCGTGTCCATCAGGTGCCAGCAATGCGCGATGCGCTCGGCCGATCGATCGAGCATCGCGGGCTGGCCGGCGGGGTCGGGCACGAGCCGCGAGGGATCGTCGCGCACCCAGAACAGCGAATAGATGGCGGCCGGCAGGTAGACCATCCAGCGCAGGTAGCGCGCGCGCAGCGGGCTGTCGGGCGCGGGGCAGAGGCCGGCTTCCGGGTAGCGGTCGCCGAGCCAGATCAGGATGGCCGCGCTCTCGGTCATCACCTCGCCCGAAGGCAGCACCAGCGCGGGCACTTGGCGCATCGGGTTGACGCCCGAGACGCGTTCGCGCTCAGCTTCGCCCTCCCATGCGGCGACGTCGACGGTGTCGACCTGCGCGCCGATCAGCGTCAGCGCCGCATGGATGGGCGTGGCACCGGAGCCGGGCGCGCCGTAGATTGTGTAGCGGTCGTTCGAGGCGGATGATGAAGAACTCATCCGCCCAGATTACTTCAGCCTCGCGGCCGTTGTCACGCAGCCAGCAGCGCGTCGACCTGCTTGAGGGCTTCGAGCGTCCTGACGCAGGCCTCGGCCACTTCAGTCCCTTTGACGGCGAAGTGGCGATGGAAATACTTGCGGTGCTCCACGTGCTCATGGAAGTGGTGCGGCGTGAGCACGGCCGAGAAGATCGGCACGTCGGTCTCCAGCTGCAGCGACATCAGCGTGCTGACCACGGTGTTCGCGACGAACTCGTGGCGGTAGATGCCGCCGTCCACCACCAGCGCACAGCCGACGATGGCTGCGTACTTGCCCGAGTTGGCCAGCCGCTTGGCATGCAGCGGGATCTCGAAGGCGCCCGGCACGTCGAAGATGTCGATGAGCTCGCGCGCCACGCCGAGCCGCGCCATTTCTTCGAGGAAGGCGTCTCGGGCCTGGTGGACGATGTCGGAATGCCACTGCGCCTCGACGAATGCGATGCGCGTGCCGCGCGGCGAACCCGACGCGGTGATGGCGGAGAGGGGAAGGTCGTTGATCTGACTCATGGTGTGCCTCTGAAAGCAGGTTTCCTGAATCAGGGCGCACGAAACCACGGGGCCACCCGCGCGCCTGCATGGCAGGGCACGCGGGTCGACCCGCATTTCGCGCTCTCTTTCATCCGGACTGTGACCGTCGGCTTCGGAATCGCACCGAAATCTGCTGACCCTGGAACCCGTTGAAGGCGCCAGGCGCTCGCGGGCTTGTGCGGCATCCCTTTCGAGAAAAAGCCGCCATTACCGCCGGTGGGGAATTGCACCCCGCCCTGAGAACGCTTGCCGTCCGGCTGGCCGGACGACGGCGCGATTCTAGGAGCGCGCCGCGGCCGGGCTTGTCACCCGCGCGCCAGACCTTCGGCTGCGCGGGGATTTTCGTCAGAAGCGATACGTGGCCGATGCAGTCACTGTACGGCGCTGGCCGTAGAAGCAGTCGCCGCGCGCCAGGCACGTGGTGAGCTGCACCTTGTCGGTCAGGTTGGCCACGTTGAGCGACAGGCGCAGTGGGCCGTTGTCCCAGGCGAACATCGCGTCCAGCAGCGTGACCGCCGGCACCGGGTTGGCGTCCATGCCGTCCCACGACTTGCCGACGTAGCGCACGCCCCCGCCTGCCGAGAAGCCGGGCACGCCGCCGATCGAGAAGCGGTGCGTCACCCATGCCGAAGCCGCATGCGTGGGCACGCCCGAAATGCGCTTGCCCAGGTCGGCGGCGTTGCTGCGCGAAACGCGCGCGTCGGTGTAGGCGTAGGTGGCGATCCAGTCCCAGTCGCGCGCGATGCTGCGCTTGTATTCGAGCTCCAGCCCCTTCACGTGCACTTCGCCGAGCTGCACGCTGTTGAGCGGGTTGGTCGGGTCGGTGGTCTTGCGGTTGGTGTCGCGCAGGTCGTACACCGCCGCCATGAACGAGCTGCGCTGGCCTTCGGGCTCCCACTTCACGCCGGCTTCCCATTGCTTGCCGCGCTGGGGCTTGAAGGGCGTGTTGTTGACGTCTGCGCCGGCCAGCGGAAAGAACGATTCGGCGTAGCTCAGGTAAGGCGCCCAGCCGCCGTCGGCCAAGTACACCAGGCCGGCTCGCTTGGTGGTGGCCTTGGCGTCGATGCCCTCCGCAGGGCGGCCCTGAGTGTCGGTGGTGGCCTTGTCGTGGCGCAGCCCCAGCACGCCGATCCAGCGGCCGTACTTGACCTGGTCCTGCACGTAGATGCCGGCCTGCTTCTGCACCACCTCGGGCGAGCGCGTGTAGCTGGTGGGCGGCGTGTAGTTGCCGTACACCGGCGCGTAGACATCGATGGCGCCGGCGCGCCCGCGGCCCGACAGCTTGGAGGTGGTGTTGCGCTGGAAGTCGGCGCCCAGCAGCACCGTGTGCTCGACATCGCCGGTCTTGAAGCGGGCCTCGGCCTGGTTGTCGATCAGCAGCATCTTGCCGCCGTTGATGTCGCTGCTCAGGTCGCGTTCCAGCGTGCGCTGGTCGGCGTTGAACACCGGGCGCGCCGGTCGGCCGGTGAGCCGATTGGCGGTGAAGCTGGTGTACGACGTGTTGTAGACCACCTTGCTCTCGGTCGAGCGCAGGTTCTGGCGGAAAGTCCAGGTGTCGTTCAGGCGGTGGCTGAACAGGTAGCCCAGCGACGTGGTGCGGGTGTCGTAGCGGTCGAAGCCCGGCTCGCCCAGGAAGGTCGAGGTGGGAATCTGCCCGTAGAGCGAGGGCAGCAGCGTGCCCTGCCACGGGAAGAAGCCGATCAGCGAGCCGCTCTTGTCCTTCTGGTAGAGCGCCTGCAGGGTGAGCGAGGTGTCCGCGTTCGGGCGCCAGGTGAGAGAGGGCGCGACCAGGATGCGGTCGTCCGGCACATGGTCGACCTGCGTGCCGCTGTCGCGGTTCACCGCCACCAGCCGGTAGAGCCACTTGCCTTCGGGGTCGACGGGGCCGGTGAAGTCCGCCGCGACCTGCTTGCGGGCGTTGCTGCCCAGCTGCAATTGCACTTCGCGCTGGGTCTCGGCCTGCGGCCGCTTCGACACCATGTTCAACACGCCGCCGACGCCGCCTTGCCCGTAGAGCACCGACGACGGGCCGCGCAGCAGCTCCACGCGTTCCAGCATGTACGGGTCGAGCTTGCTGGAGTTGTAGGTGCCATAGGTGCGCAGCAGCCCGTCGAGGTACTGCGTCGCGTCGCCGCCGCGCACCTTGAACGAATCGACGCGGCTGTCGAAGTAGCTCGACACCACGCCGGCCGTGTAGTTGGTGGTTTCGCGCAGCGTGAGCGCGCCCTGGGCCTCCATCTGGTCGCGCGTGACCACCGAGATGGCCTGCGGCGTCTCGATCAGCGGGGTGTCGGTCTTGGTGGCGCTGCCGCCGCGCCTGGCGACGAAGCCGGTGACCGGGCCGGTCGCGGTCTCGCCGGCATCGCCCGTCACGGTGACCGTGGGCAGCGCCTTGCGGGTTTCGGCGGCGTCGTCCTTCTCCTCGGCGTAGGCCGGCACGGCGGCGCCGAGCGCCAGGGCGGTTGCCGCGAGCGTGACGCGGCGGGTATGGGAATGGCGCCAAGCGGGGCGCCGATGCTTCTTCGATGTCATGTGCAGCTTCTCCTGTGTCCTGCGTTTGGGGGGAGTGGCTGCGGCGCGCGACGAATGCGGGCGCGCCATGGCTTCTCGTCTCTGATCCGGTCGATGCGGTTCGGACGAGCGCAAACCGGCGGCTCGCTTCGGGCTGGCGGCCGGTGGGTTTTATGGGTTCTTGTTGCGTCGTCGCGGGCAGCTGTCGAAGCTGCGGTCTTCGTTCCTTCGAAGACGGCTGGCGCCCGTTGCGGGCAGCTGGCTGAGGCTGGCGATTATAGGAAGAAAGGCGTCATCGTCCCGCGAGAAACAGCGCCATGCGCTGCAGTTCGTCGTCGAGCGCCGCGCGGAATGCCGCGTCGCGCGGCTTCCTGCCGGCATAGCCGAACACCGGCTTCAGCCGTCCCTCGGCCGAGCTGCCGAAGTTGCCCCAGCCGATCACCCGGTCGTGCCACAGCATCGGGAGAGCGTAGTAGCCGAACTGGCGCTGGGGCGCGGGCGTGTAGGCCTCGAACTTGTAGGTCCAGCCCCAGAGCAGCTCGAAGCGGCGGCGGTCCCACACGACAGGGTCGAAGGGCGCGAGCAGGCGCACCGCATCGTCGGGCGCGTGGCGGCGCGAGGCCGGGTTCTCGTTGGCGGGCCAGTACCAGGTCGTGCCGTCGATGCGGCAGCTCGCGAGTTCTTCTCGCGCGATGCGCAGCGCTGCCTGCGTCTGCGCCGAGAGATGCGGCGCGCCGTAGCCGAGCAGGCGCACGAGGTAGGTGAGGCTCGCGGCCGGCAGCGGCGCATATTTGCGCACCACCAGTTCGATCAGCGCGGCGGCGCGTTGTGCGCGGCCGGCGGGGCTGTCGTCGGCGGGCTGATGCGTCACGGCTTCGTAGACGCGCGTGCCGCTGTCGCGCCGCACCACGCGCAGCATGCCGCGGTAGTGCATGTCGTCGAGCAGGTGCGTGGTGGCGTTGCTCGAACCGCCCCAGTAGTTCCTGATGCGGCCATGCGCGAAGTGCTGTTCGACTTGTCGTGGATGCACAGGGCCGTGCTCCTGCACATAGGCCAGCACGTCTGCCGCCTTGCGCTGTGTGTCGGCGTCCCACACGCGCTTGGCCTCGCGCGGATGCATGAGCGCAAGGTGTTCGCGCGGAAGGAAGCCGTAGTTGACGAGGCAGTCTTCTTCGATGGCGAGCCGCGAGTAGCGGCTTTCCAGATCGCCAGCGCGGTAGTCTTTTACGCGGTGGCGCAGGGTGAGGTCTTGTGCGCGCGCAGGTGCGCGGATCGGGTCGGCCTGCACGAAGCCGAGTTGGCGGATCGCTGCTGGCAGCGTGGTCGGCTTGAAGAGGGTGCGCGCGACGGCGTAGCGGCGCAGGTCGTCCAGGGTCGGGGCGGGCATTCGCGGATTGCAGCACAGGTCGCGGCTTTGCGCTTTGCTGCGCTGTTGTTCAGGGCGCGATCACGCCGACGGGGTGCCTTGCTCCGCGAATGTCCCCCGGCCTTCGGCCTCCTCCTTTATTTCGCTGCGCAAGGCACCCCATCGACGTGATCGTGAAGCGCCGTAGTGGAAGCTGCATTTGTTGAGGCTCTGCGGGACTTCGTGTCGCATGGCGCGGCTGTTTCGGCGGGTTCTTCTCTAGAGTGAATGCCCCTGTCACTCCATGCCCCACCAAGGGGAGCAATACACCCGAGCCACCAACATGTTCGAAGGCTGCTTGCCTCGCGGCAGGTCGTCGGTGCGAAAGCAGCGATGCAGATGCGAGGTATCAAAAGGCGACGGCCGGGGTGTTAGAAGCACCCCGGCCGTCTAACCAAGTTCGTGCACACACCTTGGAAGGAACGCACAAAAATGGCTAGCAAGACTATAGCCCGGCCTCGTACGTCGGTAGCTTCCGCAGAAACCGCCCAACAAGACCCGGCGGATCTTCTTGAAAACGCCCTCACTCAGCTCGAAGCCCTCCTGTGGGTCTGCCACGGCGAAGAGATCGACTGGTGCAGCGGTGACGGGCCTCGACGACTGGACAACCTGCTCTGGCTTGCGGCGGATCTCGCTCGCAAGGCGGGCGAGCTGTTTCAGCTGAACGAGAAGGCGAGGGGCGCCGACTGACCCCCAAACCCCACAGCCGCTGTCACAGTGCACAGGGCGCCGGGTGCTCCCCGCAGCGAAATAAAGGAGGAGGCCGCAGGCCGGGGGACATTCGCGGAGGGGAGTACCCGGTGGCCTGTGCACGCGCCCCGAACAAAGATCGGCTTTAGACAGCCTGCTTGTGCCGCTCGATGCAGACGTCCAGAGTCTCGTGACCAGCCCGCTGCCACCAGTCGAGATTCGAAAAAATCTCCACTTCGCTGAAGCCAGAGAACCCAGCGTCCTCCACCCACCCCCGGATCTTCTTCAGCTCGACCACCCCGTCACCCATCATCCCACGATCGCTCAGCAGATCGCGCGTGGGCGTGAGCCAGTCGCAGACGTGATACGCCAGCAGCCGCTCGCGGCCGGCGCGGGCGATCTGCTGCTGCAGCTTCGGGTCCCACCAAACGTGATAGATGTCCAGCGCCACGCCCAGCATGCCGCTCTTGCCCGCGTCGAGCTCGTCGCACAGGTCGAGCGCATGCTCCAGCGTGTTGATGCACGCACGGTCGGCCGCCTGCATCGGGTGCAGGGGCTCGATGGCCAGCGGCATGCCGACCTCGCGGGCGTACTCGAGCGATGCGGCGATGCCGTCGCGCACTTCGCCGCGCGCGCGGCCGATGTCCTTGTAGGCCGCCTTGCCGTCGAGCGCACCAGGCAGCGCGCCGACCACCAGCACCAGGCAGGGCGCATCGAGGGTCTTCGCTTCGTCGATGGCGCGGCGGTTGTCTTCCAGCGCGGCCTTCAGGCCCGCTGCATCCGGCGCGGGGAAGAAGCCGCCGCGGCAGTAGCCCGAGAGCCCGATGCCGTGCGCCTTCAACTGCTTCGCCACCTTGTCGAGACCGACAGCCGCCACCTGGTCGCGCCACGGGCTGATCGCGCGGATGCCGCGCTCGGCGCACTGGTCGATGATGCGGTCCAGCGGCACCTCGGCGCCCAGTTGCTTGCGAACCGTGGCGGTGTTGATCGACAGCCAGTCGTGGTCTTGCGAGAAATCGCGCATGGGCTGCTTCAACCTTCCACGCCGTGCAGGGCCAGCAGCGTCTTCATGCGCTGCACAGCCAGCTCCGGCTGCTCCAGCAGATTGGCCGCATCGGCCAGCCGGAACAGTTCCGCAAAGTGCTGCAGCGAGCGTGTGCTTTGCTGCCCGCCGACCATGGTGAAGTGCTTCTGGTGGCCGTTGAGCCAGGCCATGAACACCACGCCGGTCTTGTAGAAGCGCGTGGGCGCCGCAAAGATGTGGCGCGACAGCGGCACCGTGGGGCCGAGGATGTCGTGGAACTTCTTCTCGTCGCCCTGCGCCAATGCCCCGAGGGCCACGCTGGCCGCGGGGGCGATGGCGTCGAAGATGCCCAGCAGTGCGTCGCTCTTGCCGTGCGTGGGCTCGCTGCCGAAGCCGTCGCCCGCGATCAGCTCGGCGTAGTTGAAGTCGTCGCCCGTGTACATGCGCACACCGGCCGGCAGGCGGCGGCGCATCGCGATCTCCTTGTCCTTGTCGAGCAGGGAGATCTTGATGCCGTCGACCTTGTCCGGGTGCGCGGCGATGATGCCCAGCGCCGTGTCCATGGCCGCGTCCACGTCCTTGGTGCCCCAGTAGCCGGCCAATGCGGGGTCGAACATGTCGCCCAGCCAGTGCAGCACCACGGGCTGCTTCGCCTGGCTCAGGATGCGGTCGTACACGCGCTCGTAATCGGCAGGGCTCTTCGCCACGCGGGCGAGCGCGCGGCTGGCCATCACGATCAGCTTGCCGCCCAGGGCCTCGATGGCGGCCATCTGCTCTTCATAGCCGCGGATCACGTCGTCGACGCTCTTCACGCTGTCGATGTCCAGGTGGTCGGTGCCGCAGCCTGAAGCCACCAGCGCGCCCGGAACGTCCTTGGCCGCATCCAGCGAGCGGCGGATCAGCTCCAGCGACGTGGGCCAGTCCAGACCCATGCCGCGCTGCGCGGTGTCCATGGCCTCGGCCACGCCCAGCCCCAGCGAGAACAGGTGGCGGCGGTAGACGATGGTGGTGTCCCAGTCGACCGCGCATTGCAGCCACGGATCGATGGCGGCCAGCGGGTCGGCCACCACGTGCGCGGCCGAGTACGCAATGCGGTTGAATTTCACGCCCGCGCCGGGCTTGACCGGCGCGGTGCCGCGCAACGTGTAGGGCGCGAGCGCGCCGCCTGCGGTGGGGAGGGTGAGAGAAAGCGCCATGCCTGCCTCAGACCTTCAGCGCCGGCACGTCGACCCAGCGGCGGTCCTGCCACGATTCGAGCGCGGCCTCGACCAGCTGCACGCCCTTGGCGCCTTCGGGCAGCGTCCACTTGTAGGGTGCGTTCTCGACCACGTGGCGAATGAAGTGCTCCCACTGGATCTTGAAGCCGTTGTCGTAGACCTGCGAGTCCGGAATCTCCTGCCACTGGTCGAAGAAGTTCATGGTCTGCTTCTCGTCGGGGTTCCACACCGGGCGCGGCGTGGCCACGCGCGACTGGGCGCGGCAGCTCGACAGGCCGGCCACGGCGGAGCCGTCGGTGCCGTCGACGTGGAAGGTCACCAGGTCGTCGCGGCGCACGCGCGTGACCCAGCTCATGTTGATCTGCGCGATGACCGGCTCGCCGTTGTGGCCGGTGAGTTCGCAGGTGGCGTAGGCGGCGTCGTCGGCGGTGGCCTCATACGGCTTGCCGGCTTCGTCCCAGCGCTTGGGGATGTGCGTGGCGCCAATGCACGACACCGACTTCACCTCGCCGAACAGGTTGTCCAGCACATAGCGCCAGTGGCACATCATGTCCAGGATCATGCCGCCGCCGTCTTCCTTGCGGTAGTTCCAGCTCGGGCGCTGGATGGGCTGCAGGTCGCCTTCGAACACCCAGTAGCCGAACTCCAGGCGCACGCTGAGCATGCGGCCGAAGAAGCCGGCGCGGCGCAGCATGTCGAGCTTGCGCAGGCCGGGCAGGAAGAGCTTGTCCTGCACCGCGCCGTGCTTGAGGCCCGAGCCTTCGGCCAGGCGTGCGATTTCGACGGCCTCGTTCAGGTTGGTGGCAATCGGCTTCTCGCAGTACACGTGCTTGCCGGCGCGGATGGCCTTGGCCAGCAGCGTGGGGCGCATCTGCGTGGTGCCGGCGTCGAAGAAGATGGTGTCGTCCTTGTTCTCCAGGGCCTTGTCGAGGTCGGTGCCCCAGCGCGGGATGTTGTGCGCCTTGGCCAGCGCTTCCATCTTCTCGGCGTTGCGGCCGATGAGGATCGGGTCGGGCATCACCTTGTCGCCGTTCGAGAGCGTGACGCCGCCTTGCGCGCGGATCGCGCAGATCGAGCGGATCAGATGCTGGTTCATGCCCATGCGGCCGGTGACGCCGTGCATGATGATTCCGAGACGTTGGGTGGCCATCGTTTTCTTCCTTGAGATGCGAGAGAGACAGAGATTGAAGAGGGTGCTTCAGTAGACGGAACGCATGGCGTCCCACGAGATGCCGGCGCCGGGCTTGCCGGTGGCAAAGCCGGGCGCGTTGGCGAGCGAGGACAGATCGAGCTGCCCTTCGCGGATGGCGAGGCGCACTGCGCCGTCGCTGGGTTCGTAGAGGCCGGGATGCAGCTTCAGCAGCGCCTGCTGCTCGGCCTCGGGCGAGGCTGCGAGGCCGTTGACGTAGTGGTGGCCGTTGCGCTCGACGTGCGAGAGCCCGAGCCAGGCGACCAGCGCCAGGTCCTGCTGCACGCCGATGCCGGCCTGCATGGTGAGGTCTTCGCCGGACAGGAAGTGGCGTGCCGTGTCGCCGGCCGCGTTCCACTGCGCGCAGCGCGCGGCATTGACGATCGACTTGTAGAAGCCCTTGCAGCTCTTGCTCGACACGCCGGTGTAGCCGAGCGCGCGGGCCTGCACGAAGGCGTCGAGCGTGCTGTCGGATTCGTCGATGAGAAGCGGAATGCGCTTGCCCAGTGCCGACACGTCGCGCTGCAATGCGGCGTCGCGGCGGATCGGCTGCTCGACGAACGCCGTCTTCCGCACCAGCGTGCGCAGCGAGGGCGTGGACAGCATGCTGTCGAGGAACGCGCCGAAGGCGTCCGCGTCGGCGTACTGCTCGTTGCCGTCGAGCGTCACGAGCTGAGCGTGCCCGTCGATGACGCGGGCGATGCGTTCGAGCCGCGCGATGTCCTGCGCGGTGTCGCCACAGAGCTTGAGCTTGAAATGCGTGAGGCCGTAGCGGCGCACGGCGGCTGCGAGCGTGGCGGGCAGGCCGTCCGTGGGAGCGTCAGGCAGGGCGTCGCGTTCGTCGATGGCATCGGCCAGGCCCACTGTGTGGCGCGCGGCGATGCGGGTTCGCGGCGATTGCCTGGCCAGGAAGCCCGGCATGTCGAAGGCCGCGAGGTCGTCGGCCAGGCCGCTGCCCGCGATGTCGATGCCGGCGAGGTTGCCGCTCATCGCGGTGGCAAAGCCCAGGCCGCTGTGCAGGCACAGGGCGTCGAGCAGGGCGCGGTCGATCAGCGCCGGGCCGTAGCTGGCCACCAGCGGCTGCAGGCCCTTGGCCTTGGCGCGGCCCTGCAGCGCGGCGTAGTTGGAGGCGAAGTGCGTCCACGCGGTCTGGGCGTCGGCCTCGGCGGTGTAGGCCTCGCGGGCGTCGCGCAGGGCGAAGCGCAGTTGCTCGAAGTTCTGTTCGTTGGTGAGCGCGGGATTCTTGTCGAACCACTTGGGCACCATCATCTCGGCCGCGCAACCCTCGGCCGTTCGGCCGTCCGCGAAACGGATGCGGGCCTTCACGTAGACCTGAGGGCAGGCCGTGACCGTGGCCGCGCCGAAACGGAACGGCAGCCGCAGCGCCACGTTGCGCTCGGCGAAGCGGATCTCCTCGACATGAAAACGGATCGCGTCCATGGCCGTCGCCTTCAGTGGTCCAGGATGCCCTGCGAGAAGAAATGCGCGCGCACCAGCTTCGTGTAGGCCCCGAACTCGGGCGAGGCCATCATGTCGAGCGTGCGGGCGCGCGGCAGGTCGATGTCGTACACGGCCGCAATGGAGCCGGGCCGCTCGCTCATCACGATCACGCGGTCCGACAGGAAGATGGCCTCGGGAATGCTGTGGGTGATGAGCATCACCGTCTTCTTCGACGCCATCCAGATGCGCTGCAGCTCCAGGTTCATCTTCTCGCGCGTCATGGCGTCCAGCGCGCCGAAGGGTTCGTCCATCAGCAGCACCGAAGGGTCGTGCAGCAGGGCGCGGCAAATCGATGCGCGCTGCTGCATGCCGCCAGACAGCTGCCACGGGTACTTGCCCTCGAAGCCCTTCAGGCCGGCCATCTCCATCAGTTCGCGTGCACGGGCCTTCGCGGCGTCCATGGGCAGATGGCGCATCTCGGCCTGCAGCAGGATGTTGTCTTCCACGCTGCGCCAGGGCAGCAGCACCGCGCTCTGGAACACGATGCCAACGTCTTTCTGCGGGCCCTTGATGGGCTTGCCGGCCAGCGTGAGGCTGCCGCCGCTGATCGGCAGCAGGCCCGCCACCATCTTCAGCAAGGTGCTCTTGCCGCAGCCCGAGGGGCCGACGACCGAGACGAACTCGCCTTCCCCGATGGCGAAGTCGAGCGGCTTGAGCGACTCGACCGGGCCGTCCTTGCTTTGGTAGATCTTCGAGACGCCGCGCGCTTCGATCAGGTTGACTTGGGACATGGAATGCGTGAGAGGTGGCGGCAGCGAAAGGCGCGCGGGTTCAGGGGCAGGGGCGGGTCAGGGCAGGAAGTCGAGGGTGACGTAGTCTTCCGGCTTGCCGCGCGTGGAAGCGTCCATGCCGCCGTACTGCACCAGCAGGTCGAGCGAGTCGCTGACGTTCTTCATGGTCACGCGGAACGGGCGCTGGTTGGCGGTTTCCTTCGTGTGATAGAGGGCGATGCTCTGCTTCATGCCCACGATGAGCGTGTCGCGCACGCCGGCCTTGGCGTTGGCCTTGAGCATGGCGTCGACTGCCGCCTCGGGGCTCTTCTCGGCGGCTTCCGCGGCCTTGGTGGAGGCGCGCATGAAGCGCTTCACCAGGTCGGGGTTCTCGGTCAGCAGGTTCTTGTTGGTGATGATCCCGGAGCTGATCTGGTTCACGCCGGAGTCGGCGAAGCGGATCGGCGTCACGGGCTTGCCGGTGGCGTCCTGCAGCTTGATGGCCTGGTCCATCACGTAGCCCAGCAGCAGGTCGGCCTGGCCGTTGGTCACGGCATTGAGCTTGGTCTGGCCGTCGCCAGAGACGATCTTCACCTGGTCGGGCTTGATGTCGTTGACCTTCAGGAAGAGCGGCCACATCTGCGACATCGAGTCGCCGGGCGTCACGGCCACGGTCTTGCCGATGATGTCCTTCGGCGTCTTGATGTTCTTCTCGGTGAAGCCCATGACCGACATCGGGCTCACCTGGAACAGCACGCCGGTCGACTTCAGCGGCGCGCCCTTGGCGGCGGCCTTGATCATGGTGGTGACGTCGATGTAGCCGAAGGTGGCCGACTTGGCAGCCACCGCCTGCGCGGTGACGGCGGAGCCGCGGCCTTCCTGGATGTCGAGATCGATGCCCTCGTCGGCGTAGAAGCCCTTTTCCTTGCCGAGGAAGAAGGGCGCGTGCTCGCTGTACAGGTACCAGTTGAGCATCAGCGTGACCTTGTCCTTGGGCTTGTCGCCCTGGGCATGGGCCGGCGCCATGGAAAAGGTGGCGAGCGCAGCCGCGGCGAGCAGCGAGGGAAGCAGTTTCTTCATGGTGTTGTCTCCGGGAGTTGTCGGTTTTTGCGAAGTAACTCAGTGCGTGTGGCGCTGCGAGGCATGCCACGGAATCATCACGCGCTCGACCAGGTCGACCGCGACGAAAAGAATGACGCCGATGCTCGACAGGACCACCAGCGCGGCAAACATCAGGGGCAGGTCGAAGTTGCCATTGGCCACCTGCAGCACGTACCCGATGCCCGAGTTGGAGCCGACGAATTCACCGACCACCGCGCCCACCACGGCCAGCGTGACCGACACCTTCAGGCCGCTGAAGATCTGTGGCAGGGCCTGCGGCAGGCTGATCTTGAAGAAGGTCTGCAGGCGGCTCGCGCCCATCGAGCGAGAGAGATCGAGCATGTCGGGCTCCACCGACTTGAAGCCCATCACCGTGGACACCACCACCGGGAAGAAGCCCAGCAGGAAGGCGCTGATCACCTTGGGGAAGATGCCGAAGCCGAACCACACCACGAACAGCGGCGCGATGGCCACCTTGGGAATGCTCTGCGAGAACACAAGCAGCGGGTACACATACGACTCGACCACGCGCGAGTAGGCGATGACCATCGCGATCGGAATGCCGATGAGGATCGTCAGGCCGAAGCCGCCGAGCGTGGCGAGCGTGGTCTTCCAGCTTTCGGCGAGCAGGTGCGGCCATTCGGCGACGAGCTGCTTCACCACCTCCCACGGCGGCGGAATCAGGTAGGCGGGAATCCTGAAGAGGCGGATCGCCAGGTCCCACAGCACCAGCAGCATCAGGATCAGCAGGAAAGGGCGCAGGGCAGGGGAGAGCAGGAGCTTGCGGAGCATGGAGGTGCCGGGACTTTCTGGCTTACTGTTGGACCGACAGGCCGGCGGCCTTCACGAGGTCGGCGTTGCTGGCGATCTCTTCCTTGATGTAGGCGTCGAACTGCGCGGGCTTGAGCGTCCACGGATCGGCGCCGAGCTTGGCGAAGCGCTCCTTCACCTCTGGCGTGGCCAGCGCCTTCGCCACTTCGGCGTGCAGCCGCTCGACGATGTCGCGCGGCGTCTTGGCGGGCGCCATCATTCCGATCCAGAAGTTGAACTCGGAGCCCGGCACGCCGGCCTCGGTGGTGGTGGGCACGTCGGGCAGCGCGGCGGCACGCTTGGGCGAACCGACGGCCAGCGCCAGCAGCTGGCCTTCCTTGATCTGGCCGATGACCGGCGCGATGGGCGAGAAGTAGTAGTCGACGCGGCCGGAAAGCACCTCGGTCACGGCTTCGCCCGATCCCTTGAACGGGATGTTGGTGGCGTCGATCTTCGCGGCCATCTTGAATTTTTCGGCGTTCAGGTGGGTGGCGCTGCCCTGTCCGGCCGAGGCGAAGTTCATGCTGCCCGGCTTGGCGCGCGCGGCGGCCAGCAGCTGCGGCAGGGTCTTGATGTTCTTCGACGGCGAGATCACCAGCGCGTTGGGCAGCGACGAGATCGGCGTGATGCCGGCGAAGTCGTGCACCGTGTCGAAGGGCAGCTTGGCGAATGTCGAGGGGCTGACCGTGTGCGACGACGAGTGGATCATCAGCGTGTAGCCGTCGGGCGCGGCCGTGGCCACCGCCTGCTGTCCGATGGTGCCGCTGGCGCCGCCGCGGTTGTCGATGACCAGCGGCTGGCCCATGCTCGCGCCCATCTTGTCGGTGATGGCGCGCGCAATGATGTCGGTGGTGCTGCCGGCAGCGAAGGGCACGATCACGCGGATCGGCTTGGACGGATAGCCGTTCTGTGCCGAGGCGATGCCCGGCAGCAGGGCGGCGATGCAGGTCAGCGAGGCAACGACAGTGGTGCGTGCAGTGCTTGCAAAGAACTTCATGGATGTCTCCGCGCGGTCGGGCCGCTTCTTGTATCGATCAATTCACCATTGAGTGAATTATGGATTTTAGAAATGGCTGCGCCGCAGCGTCAACGGCCGCTGCCTAGTGAATACCCGGAGAGTCTGAGGGCGCGCCGCGGATGGGCGCGCCCGGTGCGTCAGTGCAGGACGTAGCCCAGCACGAGGTCTGTCATGTGCGAGAGGCGTTGCGCCATCGCCTTGGGGGCCCGCAGGTCACGGCCGAAGATGGCCGACAGCGTGTGGTTGTTCGACAGGTAGAAGTAGCACAGCGACGCGATGGAGATGTAGAGCTGCACCGGGTCCACGCCGGCGCGGAACAGGTTGTCGCGGCGGCCGCGTTCGAGCACGGTGTCGAGCAGCTGCACCAGCGGCGAGTTCATTTCCTGGATGCGCTCGGAACGCTTCAGGTGCGACGCGCAATGCAGGTTCTCGCTGTTGAGCAGCGTGATGAACTCCGGGTGCTCCAGGTAGTAGTGCCAGGTGAACGACACCAGCTGGCGGATGGCCTCTACGGGCTCGATCTCGTCGAGGTGCAGGCGCTGCTCGGCCTCGCGGATGTCGGCGTACACGCGCTCCAGCACCGCCAGGAACAGGTCGTCCTTGCTGCCGAAGTAGTAGTAGATGAGGCGCTTGTTGAGCCCGGCGCGCTCGGCGATGCTGTCCATGCGCGCGCCGGCGAGCCCGCGCGCGGAGAACTCGTCGCGCGCCGACGCGAGGATGGCGAGCTGCGAGCGATCGGCGTCGCGCGAGCGTGGCTCGAGCGTTTCGGTCGCTTCATGGGCGTCGGGCGTGGAGTCCTTGGGGGCCTTCATGTCGCGAATTTAACCAATTGGGGAATTAACGCAAGGCGTCTGCAGGGGGCGCACATAATTGCCGGAGACATTCGTAGCGAGGTTCTTCTTCACATGAGTACATCACAACCCGCAGGCCACCTGATCGTGGAGTGCCTGGTCGAGCAAGGGATGAATATCGCGTTCGGCGTGCCGGGCGAAAGCTTCCTGGCGGTGCTGGACGGTTTTCATGCATACCGCGACCGCGCGCGCTTCATCGTCAACCGGCAGGAGGGCGGCGCGGCCTTCATGGCCGAGGCGCACGGCAAGCTCACGGGGCGCCCGGGCGTGTGCTTCGTGACCCGCGGCCCGGGTGCGACCAATGCGTCGATCGGCGTGCACAACGCCTTCCAGGACTCGACGCCGATGGTGCTGTTCGTGGGCGACGTCGGCAGCGACTTCCGCGATCGCGAGGCCTTCCAGGAGGTCGACTACGGCAGCTTCTTCGGGCCGAGCACCAAGGGCTTCGCCAAGCGGGTGGAGCGCATCGACGACGCCGACCGCATTCCAGAGTACGTGGCACGCGCCTTCGCCACCGCCATGAACGGGCGGCCGGGGCCGGTGGTGCTGGTGCTGCCCGAAGACATGCTGCGCAGCGAGACCAGCGCGCGCCCGCTGGCGCGCGTGGAGGCGGTCGAGCCGTGGAGCGACCCCGGCGCCCTGCGCACGCTGCGCGAACTGCTGCTGAAGTCGCAGCGTCCGCTGGTCATTGCCGGCGGTGGCGGCTGGACGACGCAGGCCGCACAGGCGTTGCAGCGCTTTGCCGAGAACTGGCGGCTGCCGGTGACGAATGCCTTCCGCTTCCAAGACACCTTCGACAACCACCATCCGCTGTACGCGGGCGACGTCGGCATCGCGATCAACCCGAAGCTTGCGCAGCGCGTGAAAGATGCCGACCTGATCCTGGCCATCGGCCCTCGCCTGGGCGAGATGACGACCGGCGGCTACACGCTGCTCGAGGCGCCCAAGGCGAAGCAGACGCTGGTGCACATCCACGCGAGCGCGGAAGAACTCAACCGCGTCTACCAGGCCGACCTGGCCATCAACGCCGGCATGAGCGCCGCCGCGCGCAGCCTCGAGGTGCTGAGCGCGCCGCCGACGCTGCCCTGGGAAGAATGGGCCCTGCAGGCCCACGCGGACTACGAGGCCAACCTCGAGCCCCAGGCGCTGGCCGGCATGCCCGCCGAAACACCGCGCGGGCCGGTCGACATGGCGGCGGTCGTCGCGCTGCTGCAGAAGCACCTGCCGGCGGACGCCGCCATCACCAACGGCGCGGGCAACTTCGCGAGCTGGGTGCACCGCTACTTCCGCTATCACGGGCTCGCCAAGGGCGCCAAGACGCAGCTGGCGCCCACCAGCGGCGCGATGGGCTACGGGGTGCCGGCCGGCATTGCGGCCAACCTGGCGACGGGGCGGGTGGCCTTCACCATTGCAGGCGACGGCGATTTCCTGATGACGGGGCAGGAACTGGCGACGGCTTCGCAACACGGCGGCAAGAGCATCGTCGTGCTGCTGAACAACGGCATGTTCGGCACCATCCGCATGCACCAGGAGCGCGAGTACCCGGACCGCACGAGCGGCACGGCGTTGCGCAACCCCGACTTCTGCGGCCTCGCGCGCGCCTACGGCTATGCGGCCGAGCGCGTGACGCAGACGTCGCAGTTCGAGGCCGCGCTGCTGCGCGCGCTGGCGGCCGACACGGGCACGCTGATCGAGATTCCCCTGGACCCCGAGGTGATCACCACGCGCGGCACGCTGGCGTCGATCACGCGCGCGGCAAAGCAGCAGCAACAGGCGCGGGGCTGAGCGCCGCGCGATGACGTGCTATCTCGGCGCGCAAGGCGGGCGACCGCAGCTCGAACACGTCGAACAGGCCCAGTGCGTCGAGCGTGGGAATCAGGGAAGCCAGGTCTTGCTCGGCGGCTTGCCTGTCGGCGGCCGGCGTGCTTGCGTCTTCGAGGATGCGCACGTTGGCGAGGAAGGCGGCCACCGATCCCTTGCGCAGGGGCTGGCCGTCGATGACGGCGAAGTCCTGGCCGTCGGGCAATACGTCTTGGGCTCTCATCTTTGTTCCTTTGAAGGGGCAGTGAAGATGAGGCCGATGCTAGGCAGCAGCGGGCCTTCGGGCTTGCGGCGCGGGGCCAATCGATACCGCCGGCGGGCCACCCATGGCTGCTGATGGCCCTGTGAAGCTCTGGATCAGCGCCTACGTGGCGCCGCGCGTCACGGGCTACCACGCCCATGAGGACGGCCAGCTGTTCGCCTTGCGCGAGGGTTTGCAGGTCATCGAGACGCCTTCGGGCCGCTGGGTGCAGCCGCCGGGTTGGATCGGCTGGATCGCGCCGCGCTGCGCTCACGCGGCGCAGAGCTTCGGTCCTACGGCGGGCTGGAGCCTGCACGTCAATGCTCGGTTGGCCGCACTCCTGCCCGATGGGCCGCATGTGTTTGCCGCAACGCCGCTGGTGCAGGGGCTGGTCGACCGGCTGACCTCGCTCGATGCTTCTGCCGGTTCGCTCGATGCGCGCCGCGCGCGCTTGGTCGGCGTGCTGGTCGATGAACTCGCGGTGGGCGAACGTCCTTCGTTGCACCTGCCGATGCCGCAGGACAAGCGCCTTGCCGCGATGGCCGCCGCGCTGGCCGACGACCCGTCGCTGCCCGACACCATCGACGATTGGGCCGATCGCATCGGCATGGCCCGCCGCACGCTCACGCGCCGCTTCGCCGCCGAGACCGGGCTGAGCTTCGCGCAGTGGCGCCAGCAGGCGAGGTTGCTCAAGGCGGTGGAGCTTCTGAGCCTGAAGGAGCCGGTGACGGCGGTGGCGCTGACGGTGGGCTACACCTCGGTCAGCGCCTTCATAGAGGCCTTCCGCAAGCACTTCGGGCGAACGCCGTCGCGTTTCTTCGAGGCGTGAAAGGCACCTGAAAGGCCCCGCGCGCGGGCGAAAAAAAAGCCGGCTGGAAGCCGGCTTCTTGATTCAGGAGCGCGGGGCCCCTGGCGCTTACTTGACGTGCTTGCCGATCAGCGCGGCCAGTTCGAACATCGACACTTGGGCCTTGCCGAAGATTTCCTTCAGCTTGGCGTCGGCGTTGATGTTGCGCTTGTTGGCCTTGTCTTGCAGGTTGTTCTTCTTGATGTAGTCCCACAGCTTGCTCACGACAGCGGTACGCGGCAGCGGCGTGGAACCGACCACGGCAGCCAGTGCGGGGCTGGGGGTCAGTGCCTTCATGAACGCTGCGTTGGGCGTGCGCTTCTTGGCGGGAGCAGCCTTCTTTGCGGGAGCGGCCTTCTTTGCAGGAGCAGCCTTCTTCGCCGGTGCGGCCTTCTTGGCGGGAGCAGCGGCCTTCTTTGCCGGTGCAGCAGCCTTCTTGGCCGGAGCGGCGGCCTTCTTCGCAGGAGCCGCAGCCTTCTTTGCCGGAGCTTTCTTGGCCGGAGCCTTCTTTGCAGTTGCCATGGTTGATTTCCTTTTTTGGTTGAACACTCACCAATGAAAAACTTGCGTCTCCAGTGGCAATGCGGATGCTAAATGAGAAGAAACGCGTTTCCAAGGGAAAAAGCGCTTTTTTCATTGGGAGTTGTTGTTTTTTCAGAGGGGAGAAGCCCCGTTTTCACCGCCGGCGCCCGGGCCACGTCGCCAGCACCACGCCCACGAGTGCGATCACGAACGCGAGCAGCTGTGTCGAAGAGAGGCTCTCGCCCAGCACGAGCACGCCCACGAGGGCCGCGCTGACCGGCAGCAGCACTGCGAAAACACCCGCTTGTGCGGCTGGTACGTTGCGAAGTCCGGTCATCCAGAGCCACACCGTCCAGATGCTCGCCGCGAGCGCATAGGCCACGAGCAGTGCCCATGTGCCGAAGCGCACGGCGGTGAAGTCGAACTGCAGCGCGAACCAGATGCCGAAGGGCATCGACAGCGCGAAGCCCCAGAGGTTGATGAGCGACGCGATGCGCTTGGGGCCGAGGCGTCCGGTGAGCGACTTGCCGATCACCGCATAGGCCGTCTCGCAGAGCACCGCGCAGAACACCAGCAGGTTGCCCAGCCAGGGCATCGACGCCGGTGAGGCGGAGGGCGTGGCCGATGCATGCGCGGGCGAGAGCGCCAGCAGGCCGATGCCGAGCGCGGCGCATGCGATGGCCAGGCCGATGCGCACCGTGATGCGCTCGCGCAGGAAGAGCCAGCTCGCTACGGCCACGCAGGCGGGGATCGACGCCATGATCACGCCGGCCGACACAGCGCTCGTCAGGCTCACGCCGAACAGCATGCAGATCGAGAACAGGAAGTTGCCGAGGAACGATTCGAGGAACACGAGCCAGCGCGTGTGCGCCGTCATGGGTGGCTCGTCGGGCGTGCGCTTGAGCCAATGCGGCATGGCCAGGGCGGCGATGCCGAAGCGCAGCCATGCGAGCAACAGCACCGGGAAGGCGGCAACGAGGGGCTTGGAGAGGGCAACGTAGCCGCCGACGAGCGACATGCTCAAGGCCAGGCAGCCGTAGGCCACGAGGCGGCCTGGTGTGGGGGCGGCGGAGTTCAATAGACTGAAGTTTTCGTAGTTGCTGGGAAGGCGGTTTTTCGATGATGCCCCACGTTTTTGTTTACGGCACGCTGCGCCGCGGCGGACGCAACGACATCGCGCGCTACCGGCCCGCGCCTGTGCTGGTGGGCGAGGCGGCGATCGGCGGCACCCTGTACGACCTGGGGGCTTATCCGGGCGTGGTGCTGGGCGGGGCGCGGTGCGTGAAGGGCGAGGTGTATGCGATCGACCCCTCGGTGGAGGCGGCGCTCGATCTGCTCGAGGAGGTGGCCGACGACGACACGGGCGAGTACATCAGGCGGCGGGTGCGCGTGGAGGTGGGCGGGCGGTGGATCGATTGTCTGGTGTACGAGATCCATCCGTCGCGCATCGTGGGCCGGCGCGTGATCGAAAGCGGGGATTGGATCGCGCACGCGGTGCGCATCGGTGCTTGATTTTCACCACCGAAAGATTGATTGCGCATTGCGAAATCTTTCGCTGCTGCGCCGCAATATTTTTTCTCAATACGAGAAAAATAATTTTGCATTGAGAAATATCTCTGTAAGTTGTTGATTTTGATGGGTGAAAAATATGTCTTCTATAAGACATAAGAGTCTGCAGCCGGATTAAAGTAACCCCACGGCCGCAGCGCCCAACCCTCAATCAACCTCACGGAGTGACCATGCCCCAGACCCTCACAGAACAACTCAGCCGCGAACAGCAAATCGCCGCCCTCGAAAAAGAGTGGGCCACCGACCCCCGCTGGAAGGGCGTCAAGCGCGGCTACAGCGCGGCCGACGTGGTGCGTCTGCGCGGCTCGTTCCCCATCGAGCACACGCTGGCCAAGCGCGGCGCGGAGAAGCTCTGGGACAAGATCAACGGCGGCGCCAAGAAGGGCTACGTGAACGCGTTCGGCGCCATCTCGGCGGGCCAGGCAATGCAGCAGGCCAAGGCCGGTCTGGAAGCCGTGTACCTGTCGGGCTGGCAAGTGGCAGCCGACGGCAACACGTCGGAAACGATGTATCCCGACCAGTCGCTCTATGCCTACGACTCGGTGCCGACGATGGTCCGTCGCATCAACAACACCTTCCGCCGTGCCGATGAAATCCAGTGGGGCCGCGGCATCAACCCGGGCGACAAGGAATTCATCGACTACTTCCTGCCGATCGTGGCCGATGCCGAAGCCGGCTTCGGCGGCGTGCTGAACGCCTTCGAGCTGATGAAGAACATGATCGCCTCCGGCGCTGCCGGCGTGCACTTCGAAGACCAGTTGGCCGCAGTGAAGAAGTGCGGCCACATGGGCGGCAAGGTGCTCGTGCCGACGCAGGAAGCCTGCGAGAAGCTGATCTCGGCCCGCTTCGCCGCCGACGTGATGGGCGTGCCCACCATCGTGCTGGCCCGTACCGACGCCGAAGCCGCTAACCTGATCACCTCCGACCACGACGCCAACGACAAGCCCTTCCTGACGGGCGAGCGCACGCAGGAAGGCTTCTACCGCGTCAAGAACGGCCTGGAGCAAGCCATCAGCCGCGGCGTGGCTTATGCGCCCTATGCCGATCTGGTGTGGTGCGAAACCGGCGTGCCGGACATCGGCTTCGCCCGTGAGTTCGCGCAGGCCGTGCACGCTGCCTGCCCGGGCAAGCTGCTGTCGTACAACTGCTCGCCTTCGTTCAACTGGAAGAAGAACCTCGACGACAAGCAGATCGCTTCGTTCCAGGAAGACCTGTCGGAGCTGGGCTACAAGTACCAGTTCATCACGCTGGCCGGCATCCACGTCAACTGGTTCAACACCTTCCAGTTCGCCCACGCATACGCTCGCGGCGAAGGCATGAAGCACTACGTCAACATGGTGCAGGAGCCCGAATTCGCGGCGCGCGACAAGGGCTACACCTTCGTGTCGCACCAGCAGGAAGTGGGCGCGGGCTACTTCGACGACGTGACCACCGTCATCCAGGGCGGTTCGTCCAGCGTGAAGGCGCTGTCGGGCTCGACCGAAGAAGAACAGTTCCACTGATCCGAGGGTTTATTTCGCTGTCACTTTGAGCCCGGCCGCGCGCCGGGCTTTTTTGCGCCCGGGATCAGGCCTCGAGGATGCAGCGCCCGCATCCCGAGCGGGCAGCGGCTAGAATCGCGGACTCTGCACTCAACAAGAGCGAGAAAGGCGCCTTGGTTATGACACCGCGAACTACTCCGCAAGGATTCAGCGGCTTTTTCTTCACTGAAGGAAAAGGCCGGTAGCCCCGCGCACGCTGGTTTCTGCCAGCTCTACAACCAAGCAAAGCGCGGTCTTCCACCGCGCTTTTTTGTTTTTCTCCCCGAGGTTTTCACATGATCCAGATCACGCTCCCCGACAACTCGCGCCGCGAGTTCCCCGGCCCGGTTTCGGTGGCCCAGGTTGCCCAGTCCATCGGCCCCGGCCTCGCCAAGATGACGGTGGCCGGCAAGGTCGACGGCAAGCTCGTCGATGCCAGCGACGTCATCGACCATGACGCCAAGCTGCAGATCATCACGCCCAAGGACGACGAGGGCCTGGAGATCATCCGCCACTCGACGGCCCACCTGGTCGGCCACGCGGTGAAGCAGCTCTACCCGACGGCCAAGATGGTGATCGGCCCCGTGATCGACGAAGGCTTCTACTACGACATCTCGTTCGACCGCCCCTTCACGCCCGAAGACATGGCCGCCATCGAGGCGCGCATGCGCGAGCTGATCGCGCAGGACTACGACGTGATCAAGAAGATGACGCCGCGCGCGGAAGTCATCGAAGTCTTCAAGTCTCGTGGCGAAGACTACAAGCTGCGCCTCGTCGAGGACATGCCCGACGAGCAGGCCATGGGCCTGTACTACCACCAGGAATACGTCGACATGTGCCGCGGCCCGCACGTGCCGAACACGCGCTTCCTGAAGGTCTTCAAGCTCACGAAGCTGGCAGGCGCCTACTGGCGCGGCGACGCCAAGAACGAGCAGCTGCAGCGCATCTACGGCACGGCCTGGGCAGACAAGAAGCAGCTCGACCAGTACATCCAGCGCATCGAGGAAGCCGAGAAGCGCGACCATCGCCGGCTGGGCAAGGAACTCGACCTGTTCCACATCGACGAAGTGGCTCCGGGCGTGGTGTTCTGGCACCCGAAGGGCTGGGCGATCTGGCAGCAGGTCGAGCAGTACATGCGCGGCATCTACCGCGACACGGGCTACTGGGAAGTGAAGGGCCCGCAGATCCTCGACAAGAGCCTGTGGGAGAAAACGGGCCACTGGCAGAACTACCGCGACAACATGTTCACGACGGAGTCGGAGAAGCGCGAGTACGCGCTGAAGCCGATGAACTGCCCGGGCCATGTGCTGATCTTCAAGAGCGACTTGCGCAGCTACCGCGACCTGCCGCTGCGCTACGGCGAATTCGGCCAGTGCCACCGCAACGAGCCCAGTGGCGCGCTGCACGGCATCATGCGCGTGCGCGGCTTCACGCAGGACGACGGGCACATCTTCTGCACGGAAGACCAGATCCTCGACGAGTGCATCGCGTACACGGCGCAGCTGCAGAAGGTCTACGCCGACTTCGGCTTCACGGACATCCTCTACAAGGTCGCTACGCGGCCGGAGAACCGCGTGGGCTCCGATGAACTGTGGGACAAGGCCGAGCATGCGGTGATGGAGTCGCTGCGCCGCTCCGGCGTCGACTTCGTCATCGCGCCTGGTGACGGTGCCTTCTACGGCCCGAAGATCGAGTACACGCTGCGCGACGCCATCGGCCGACAGTGGCAGTGCGGCACGATGCAGGTCGACTTCAACACGGCGGAGCGCCTGGGCGGCGAATACGTGACGGAATCGAGCGGTCGCGCACACCCTGTGATGCTGCACCGCGCGATCGTCGGCAGCCTGGAGCGCTTCATCGGCATGCTGATCGAACACCACTCCGGCGCAATGCCCGCATGGCTCGCTCCTGTGCAGGTCGCAGTGCTCAATATCAGCGAAGGACAGGCCGATTACGCTGCGCAAGTTGCGAAAACGCTGCAAAATCAAGGGCTTAGGGTCCAGCTGGACCTGCACAACGAAAAGATTACGTATAAAATACGGAAGCATTCGTTGCAAAAGCTCCCTTACATCGTTGTCGTGGGCGACAAGGAAAAGGAAGCAGGTGCCGTCGCAGTGCGCGCCCGGGGAAATCAAGACCTCGGTGCAATGTCCCTCGAATCGTTTGCACAACGGCTCGTCCAGGATGTTGCTGACAAGCGTTGATTTGTCTCTGAAACACCCTATATGTTTCCTTGCCAAATCGTGCCGCTTGTCCGCGAGGACTGACCGGCGTTCGCTACAGATTTTGTAGCAAATTTTGAAGGATTCTGACCATCGCTACTGCATTTCGCGACCGCCGCCACCGCGAGGAACGCCAACACCGCCTGAACCGGGAAATCATGGCCCCGGAAGTCCGCCTGATCGGCCCGGATAACGAGCAATTGGGTGTCGTGAGTCTTGCCGAGGCATTGCGCCTTGCCGGTGAGCAGGACGTGGATCTGGTGGAGGTCGTCGCGGCGGCCAATCCGCCGGTGTGCCGCCTGATCGAGTACGGCAAGTTCAAGTACCACGAGCAGAAGAAGGCGGCCGAGGCGAAGTCGAAGCAGAAGGTCATCGAGGTCAAGGAAATCAAGTTCCGCCCCGGTACCGACGATGGCGACTACAACATCAAGATGCGCAATATCAAGCGCTTTCTTGAAGACGGCGACAAATGCAAGATCACGCTGCGCTTCCGCGGCCGCGAGATCACGCACCAGGAGCTGGGTCTGGCACTGCTGCAACGCATTCGCGACGAACTGGGCGACCTGATCATGGTCGAGCAGTTCCCGAAGCTCGAAGGCCGGCAGATGATCATGATGATCGCGCCAGGGCGCAAGAAGGCTGGTGGCGGAGCGCCAAAGCCTGCGACCGACGCTGCTGCACCGGCGGCGACGCCTGCGGCGGCCTGAGGTCTGCGGTAGAGAGGTTTTGAAGGGATTTCGCCTCTGCCGGCGCTTCGCAAGAAGGGCTGGCAGGGGCGAGATAAAGAAGTGTCTCGGGGCCAACAAGTCCGTGGAGCATCCATGGCGCCTCACGAGCACAAACTAAAGGAGCATTCACATGCCCAAAATGAAGACCAAGAGCAGCGCGAAAAAACGTTTCCGCGTTCGTCCCGGTGGCACCGTCAAGCGCGGTCAAGCCTTCAAGCGTCACATCTTGACGAAGAAGACCACCAAGAACAAGCGTCACCTGCGTGGTGCAGTCGCAGTGCATGAAACCAACATGGTTTCTGTCGCCGCCATGCTGCCCGGCCGTGGCATTTAACTCAGACGAACAAGGAGTACACACATGCCTCGCGTCAAACGTGGTGTAACGGCTCGCGCCCGCCACAAGAAAGTTCTCGCACTCGCAAAGGGTTTCCGCGGTCGCCGCGGCAATGTCTTCCGCATCGCCAAACAGGCGGTGATGAAGGCGGGCCAATACGCCTACCGTGACCGCCGTACCAAGAAGCGCGTGTTCCGTCAGCTGTGGATCGCGCGTATCAACGCCGCCTCGCGTGAACTGGGCCTGACCTACAGCCAGTTCGCCAATGGCATCCGCAAGGCCGGTATCGAGATCGACCGCAAGATGCTTGCGGACATCGCCGTGCACGACAAGGCCGCATTTGCCGGCATCGTGGAGCAGGTCAAGGCCAAGCTGGCTGCTTGATTCTGCACAGCAGGCTGCCGCCTCCGGGCGGCTTCCTGCGCCCACGGCTCAAGGGCTGGCGCTTTAAAAGGCTCCAGCTCTTTTTTATTTCCCCTCGAAGATTTTTGTTGCTATGAACGAGTTGGACTCCCTTGTCGACACCGCACGCGCCGCCTTCGCCGAAGCGAAAACGCCCGCAGAGCTCGAAAACGCCAAGGCCCAGTTCCTCGGCAAGTCGGGCCGCATCACCGAGCTGATGAAGGGCATGGCCGCGCTGAGCGTCGAAGAGAAGAAGTCCCGCGGCGCGGCGATCAACGTGGCCAAGCAGGCCATCGAGGCCGCGCTGACCGATCGCCGCCAGCAACTGGCCGACGAAGAACTCTCGCTGCAACTGCGCGCCGAAGCCCTCGACGTGAGCCTGCCCGGCCGCCGCCGCATTCCGGGCGGCCTGCATCCCGTGAGCCGCACCCTGGAGCGCATCGAGGAAATCTTCTCGAGCATGGGCTTCGACGTGGCCGACGGCCCCGAGATCGAAAGCGACTGGCACAGCTTCACCTCGCTCAACAACCCGCCGAACCATCCCGCGCGTTCGATGCAGGACACCTTCTACGTCGACATCAACGGCGACGACGGCATTCCCTACAACCTGCGTCCGCACACCAGCCCGATGCAGGTGCGCTATGCGCATCAGCACATCAAGAAGTACGCCGCCGAGTTCGCCGCCGCGGCGGCCGACACCACTGGCACCGTGAAGGCGCCCGAGATCCGCGTGATCGCGCCGGGCCGCACTTATCGCGTCGACAGCGACGCCACCCACTCGCCCATGTTCCACCAGTGCGAAGGCCTGTGGCTCGGCGAGAACGTGAGCTTCAAGGACCTCAAGGTCGTCTTCACCGACTTCTGCCGCACCTTCTTCGAGCGCGACGACCTCGTGCTGCGTTTCCGCCCGAGCTTCTTCCCGTTCACCGAGCCGAGCGCCGAGATCGACATCCAATTCGCCAGCGGTCCGCTGGCCGGTCGCTGGCTCGAGGTGTCGGGTTCGGGCCAGGTGCATCCGAACGTGGTGCGCAACATGGGCCTCGACCCCGAGCGGTATATCGGCTTCGCCTTCGGCATGGGCCCTGACCGGCTCACGATGCTGCGCTACGGCGTGAACGACCTGCGCCTGTTCTTCGACGGCGACCTGCGTTTTCTCTCGCAGTTCCAGTAAGCCCCCTCCATACATAGAAAAACCAGATCGAGATCGAAGAGATGCAATTCCCGGAATCCTGGCTGCGCGAGTTCTGCAATCCGCCCCTCGACAGCGCCGAACTGGCCGAAACGCTCACCATGGGCGGTTTCGAGGTCGAAGAGCGCCGTCCGGTCGCGCCGCCCTTCACGCGCATCGTGGTCGGCGAAATCAAGGAAGCCGAGCAGCACCCGAATGCCGATCGCCTGCGCGTGTGCCAGGTCGACGTGGGGCAGGGCGCCTTGCTCAACATCGTGTGCGGCGCGCCCAATGCGCGCGTCGGCATCAAGGTGCCGTGCGCGCTCGTGGGCGCCGAACTTCCGCCGGGTGAAGACGGCAAGCCTTTCCTCATCAAGCTGGGCAAGCTGCGCGGCGTCGAGAGCCAGGGCATGCTGTGCTCGGCGCGAGAACTGCACCTGAGCGAAGACCACGGCGGCCTTCTCGAGCTCGCTGCCGACGCGCCCATCGGCGCCGACGTGCGCGATGTGCTCAAGCTCGACGACTCGCTGCTCACCCTCAAGCTCACGCCCAACCTGGCGCACGGCCTGAGCGTGTACGGCGTGGCACGCGAACTCGCCGCGCTCACCGGCGCGCCGCTCAAGACGCCGGCCATCGCGCCGGTGGCCACGTCGTTCAGCGACGTGCTGCCCGTCAAGGTCGAGGCGCCCGAGCTTTGCGGCCGCTTCTCGGGCCGCATCGTGCGCGGCGTGAACACCAAGGTGGCCACGCCGGCATGGATGGTCGAGCGCCTGGCGCGCTGTGGCCAGCGCAGCGTGACGCCGCTGGTCGACATCTCGAACTACGTGATGTTCGAGTACGGCCAGCCCAGCCACATCTTCGACCTCGACAAGATCCATGGCGGCCTCACCGTGCGCTGGGGCAAGGCGGGCGAGCAGCTCAAGCTGCTCAATGGCACGACCATCACGCTGGACGACAAGGTCGGCGTGATTGCCGACGACCGCGAGGTCGAATCGCTCGCCGGCATCATGGGCGGCGACGCCACCTCCGTTTCGGACGACACGCAGAACATCTACGTCGAGGCCGCGTTCTGGTGGCCTGCCGCCGTGCAGGGCCGCTCGCGCCGCTTCAACTTCTCGACCGACGCCGGCCATCGCTACGAGCGCGGCGTCGATCCGAGCCGCACCGTGCAGATCATCGAGCGCATCACGCAGTTGATCGTCGAAATCTGCGGCGGCCAGGCCGGCGCGATGGACGACCAGAAACTGCACGTGCCCGAGGCCGTCCCCGTCACGCTTCGCGTGGCGCGCGCCGCGCGCGTGATCGGCATGCCGCTGACGCAGGCGCAATGCGCCGACGCGCTGAACCGGCTGGGCTTTGCCATCACCGAAGGCGAAGGCACGCTGACCGTGACCCCGCCGCCGCATCGCTTCGACCTGCTCATCGAAGAAGACCTGATCGAAGAAGTGGCGCGCCTGATCGGCTTCAACAACCTGCCGACCACCGCGCCGCTCGCGCCGATCACGGCCCGTGTGCGGCCCGAGGCGCAGCGTGGCCGCTTTGCGGTGCGCCGCGCCGTTGCGGCGCTGGGTTATCAGGAAACGATCAACTTCAGTTTCGTCGAGGCGCATTGGGAGCAGGACCTTGCCGGCAATGCCAATCCGATCAAGCTGCTGAACCCCATCGCCAGCCAGATGAGCGTGATGCGTTCGTCGCTGCTGAGTTCGCTGCTGCAGGTGCTCAAGTTCAACCTCGATCGCAAGGCGCCGCGCGTGCGAGTGTTCGAGCTGGGCCGTGTCTACCTGCGCGACGACAGTGTCGCCACCACCGACAGCACCGTGCGCGGCGTTCATCAGCCGATGCGCGTGGCGGGCCTTGCGTGGGGCGATGCCGACGAAGCGCGTTGGGACGGCAAGCCCGAGCGCGTCGACTTCTACGACGTCAAGGGTGACGTGGAAGCACTGCTCGCGCCGCTGGTGCCGAGCTTCGAGGCAGCCGAACATCCCGCGCTGCACCCGGGCCGTTCGGCACGCGTGCTGGTCGACGGCAAGGCCATCGGCTTCGTCGGTGAACTGCATCCGCGCTGGCGCCAGAAGTGGGACTTTGCCCAGGCGCCGGTGCTGTTCGAACTCGATCTCGACGCAGTGACGGCGCGCCCCGTGCCCGTGGCGCAGCCGGTGCCCAAGCACCAGGCCGTGGAGCGCGACATCGCGGTCGTCGTGGCCGAAGCCGTCACGCACGACGCGCTGATGCAGACCATCCGCGCGGCCACGGCCGCGCAGGGCCTGCTGCGCGATGCGACGCTGTTCGACATCTACCGTCCCCAGCCGCTGCGCGATGGCGCCGTGGCTGCGCCCGGTGCGCTGGCGCAGGGCGAGAAGAGCATGGCGGTGCGCCTGAGCTTCCAGAGCGACAGCGCCACGCTGACGGACGAGCAGGTCGAGCCTGCGGTGCGTGCCATCGTCGAACAATTGGGCGCCAAGCTCGGCGGCCGCTTGAGGGGATGAAGAGAATGAATGCTGCCGACTTCACGCTCGAGGCCCTGGAAACGCCTGCGCTCACCAAGGCGCACCTGGCAGACCTGCTGTTCGAGCAGATCGGCCTGAACAAGCGTGAGTCCAAGGACATGGTCGAGGCGTTCTTCGAGCTCGTGGCAAGGAGCCTCATCGAAGGCACGGACGTGAAGATCTCGGGCTTCGGCAACTTCCAGATCCGCGTGAAGGCGCCGCGGCCTGGGCGCAATCCGCGTACCGGCGAAGCCATTCCGATCGGTGAGCGCCGCGTGGCCACTTTCCACGCGAGCGCCAAGCTCAAGGAACAGATTCACGGCAGCATCGAGCCGCAGGGCGGTGCGGCGACCGAAGTCGAGTGGAGCCTTGGCACCGAGTGAATGAATAGTGCTTGGTGCTGCGCGCTTGCGTAGAGTAATCTCTAAGGTTTCCCGCGCACAGTCTTGATTTCAATGGAGAAAACGCTCCCGCCGATTCCTGTCAAACGCTACTTCACCATCGGTGAGGTGGGCGAGCTCTGCGGCGTCAAGCCGCACGTGCTGCGCTATTGGGAGCAGGAGTTCACGCAACTGCGGCCCATGAAGCGGCGCGGCAACCGCCGCTACTACCAGCACCACGAGGTGCTGATGATCCGCCGCATCCGCGACCTGCTCTACGACCAGGGCTTCACCATCAGCGGTGCACGCAACAAGCTGCAAGAACTGGTGCAAGGTGAGCGCGATCGCCGCAAGGCCGGTGGCGAACTGCCGCTCGAAGGCATGGAAGCGATCGAGATCGAACAGGAAGAATTCGATGCGGCCGTGCAGGATGCGCCGGCACCCGTGGCTGCCGCTGCGCCGAAGATGGCCGATCTGTCGCAGCTGCTGAACATTCGACGCGAACTCTTTGAAATTCGTGAGCTGCTGACCGTCGGACACTGAATTTTCACAGCTATAATTGAGAGCTTCGGTGTGTGGCGCAGCCTGGTAGCGCACTTGCATGGGGTGCAAGGGGTCGAAGGTTCGAATCCTTTCACACCGACCAAATCAGTAGATGGAACAACGGCTTACGCTCACAAGGCGTAGGCCGTTTTTCTTTGCGCGTGACAAGAAGAGGTTCACCCGGCCTGGACCTGCGGTGGCACTGACGCCCTCAGTCTTGGACGAGATGTTTTTCACGATTGGCAAAGGTTGTGCGCAATGCTCGACGAGCAGATTGACGCTTGTGAACTAGTTCCTGTGCCTATGGGACGGTGCCTTTTATCCTCAAGACCATGATGAGAGCACCAACCCACATTCTTGACCTCCCCGATGGTTGGACTGCTGATTTCGAGATCGTCCGCACCCTTCATGGCTCTTATGCCGGCATTGCCAGGCTGAGCCTCAGTGGTGTGCAGAAGTGCGCGTTGGTCATCACCCAGCAACTGACCTGGGACGGCGCCTTCGAGCGCGCATGTGCGCGGGCGGCCCACTTCGTGCGGGAGTGGATCTCAAGCGCTCGGGAGTGATGCAGGCTTTTCTGCACGCATAGATAGCGCTCTTCTTGAAGGGCTCCGGCTAGATATCGCCGAGAACTGCCAAAAAGTACCGAATCGGAAGAGGGTTGGTCTCCGGACTGAGACGTCCTGTCAAGTCCGTGGATGACGAGCGAGCACTCTCTGTATCCGCCTTGCGACGCCAACGTCGCGGCGGCCCGGAGACCGCTTCCCGTCATGTACCTGCATCCTCTTCTTGCCAAGTTGCCCGCTCTCGAGCGCGACGCGCTCGTCCAGTCCAGCGAACTGCGCTCATACCGGCGCAACACCCCGGTTCTTGCTGCCGGTGATTGGACAAGCCACATCTACTGCGTCGCGAATGGCCTGCTGCGCGTAGCGGCCCCGGGCGGCGACGATGGCACGGACGTCACGACCGATTTCATTCGTCCCGACGACTTCTTCCTCGGCCCATCCTTGAGCGAGGACAGGTACCAAGCCAGGCAGGGCTTGATCGCGGTGCTGCCGTCGTCGGTGTACCTCGTTCCGGCCGCCGCACTGCGCGAGTTGTGTGCGAAGCATTCAGAGGTGGCGCTCGGTCTGCTGGGGCTTGCGATGAATCGCATGTCCGGCATTCGCGGGCAGATGCGCAGCGTGTCGGAACTGCCGACCGAAGACTTGGTGAGCCGCGTGCTGCAGCAGTTGACCCACTTGGCGCCAGCGGGTGCTGGCAGCTACGACAGGCGCATCACGCAGTCGGTGATCGCCTCTTACTCGGGACTCTCGCGCGAGGTGGTCAACAAAACGATGCGCAATCTGGAGAGCAGGGGGCTCGTGCGACGCGACGAGGACGGAATTCATGTGCTGCCGCAACTCGTGGAGGCTCCGGCGCCGCCTCGGGTATTCGGTACATCGACCGGATGCAGCCAGCGCGTGTAGTGCGTAGGTGCAGCGGGCGACGAGGAAGGCGAGAGAACGATCGCGCCATTCGAAAAATCTTCTTCTCATACCAAGGAACTAATTCCTTGGTGTGACACTGCCCCCAGCCTATTCTCAGCGCATGAGTTCAACGCAACAACAACAACAACTTCTGGTCGAACTGCCCGACGGGTGGTCGAGCCGGATCGATATCAAGCAAACCACCAATGGCCGCTACGCGGGTGTCGCCGAATTGAGCCTGCAGGGGCTCAAGTGGGGCGTTCTGGTCTTCATGCAGCAGCCGTCGCTGGAAGCCGCGCTGGCACGTGTGCGGCTGCGGGCCAGCCAGTTCGCAAGAGAACGGATTTCGCTGCTCGACGTCGAAGCGCGGATGCAGCTGCACTGAGGCGCAGATGAAGAAAGCCCGCGCAAGGCGGGCTTTGGGATGTGGTCGTGGACTCTCTCACGCAGTCCACGGTTGCGGCAGATTTTCATTTGCCCATGTTTTTCCTATCCCGCGCATGAAGATTGCCAAACCACGCGCGATGGCAAACGCGGCACCATCGATGTTCTCCTTGGACAAGCTTGGAAGAACATCATGAAGACATTCAGAAAGCTCATCGGCGGCGCCATCTCTCTCGCAGGCGCGGTGGTGATCGTTGCCCAGCTTCATGTGATCGTGCCCGGGGCCTGAAGCCCACACCGGCCGGTTGATCTGATGGCGGAACGGCTCCCGGAGCCGTTCGCACAGCCATTGCGCCAGTTCGCTCTCGCTCCAGCTCAGTTCCGTAAGCCGTCCGGTGTTCTTCGAACATTGTTTACAAATGTGAGCAGGAACACATCCACGGGCCGAAAGCGAATGCCAACGGCTACTGTAATCCGTAGTATTCATTTTGTTTCAAATGTCCTACGGAGCTTGCAACGTGATGGTTCAAAGATCCCCGTTCTTCCGAACGTACAAGCCACGCCATGCCGTGTGCGGGTCTGCCTCACGAACGCGTGGCGCCGATGAGTCGAGGGCCACGTCCATGCCTTATTCCTAGCTGCCGCAGCGCGAGCGCAGGCGTTCTCCGCCTGACGCTGCGCACCACCTCGCCGTGACCCGATAGCCGATCGCGAGGCCTCCTGAAAAGAAGGCCCGTCGTGTGACGGCTGTCGCCTGCGCGTCGAGTTTCCAAAAGTCCGGTTCGAACCCGCGTTGCGACGTGGGACGGCCGACTGTTGCCGCAAGAAACGCGGTGGCTCCTTCTTCTCTTGTGTGACTTCAACGCAGAAATTTTCGACCGAGGATGCAATGCCTGCTCTCTCTCCGCTGACAACCTGGCCTCTCGGCGCGGACCTGCCCGCCGGCTGGGCACCGCGTGCGTCGGCGACGGGCGACGCGGCAAACGACCGCCCGCCTCGCGACGCGAGCGACGCGCAGGACACGATGCGCATTCCCTATGCGGACTCGGTGCCCTTCGTTTCCACCGTGCCCGCCGAGCTCTTCGCGCGCCAGCCGCGGCACAGGCCTTGCGCCTACGTCTTCATCGCGAACCTGCCGCACCTCGCCGAGGCCTACGGACAAGATTTCGCGTCGAGCGCCAGCCGCGAGATCCAGCGCCGCCTGTGCGCGAATTTCCTGTGTTCGGCCGAGACCGATCTCGCCCGCCTGCGCGACGACTGCTTCCTGCTCTGGGCCAACGATGCCTTCGCGGCCGGCACCGTGCGCGCCGGCTCGTCCGTGAGCCGCGAGCTTGAGACGCTGCTGGCCGAACTCGGCGCGGAGCCGGTGCGCGCCGGCGGGATCGCCGCAATGGCGCAGCTGCATGCCGACTGGATCGAGGTGCGCCCGCCCGAGGAACTCGGCACCGCCGAGATCGAGCTCACGCTGTGGACCGCGCAGCCTTTCCCCGAGTCGGGCGAGAGCAGGGCGGACGGATGGCGCCAGCGCTACCGCGCCGACATGGACGTCGCCGTGCACGTCAGCGAGGCCGTGCTGGCCCAGGGGCTGAGCTTCGGATGGCAGCCCGTGGTGCACGCGGGCGGCATCGCCACCATCTTCTATAGAGAAGGCCGCCCGCGCATCGCGCCGAGCCGCGGAGAACCTGCGTCGCTCGCGCCGGAGGTGTTCCTGCCATGCCTGCAGCGCTTGGGCCTTGCGCGCGCCTTCGACCGCCTCGTGCTGCGGCGCGCGATGGAGGCCCTGAGGCTGCGTCCTTCGGCGCACATCGGCGTGCGCATCAGCGCGCAGAGCGCCAAGCCCGATCACTGGTGGGCTTCACTGCTGTCGGCGCTCGACGAAGAGTTTGCGTTGGCCTCGCGCCTGGTGATCGAGATCACCGGCAGCAGCGGCCTGCCCGACCTCGAGGCGGCGCGCGATTTCTGCGTGCAGCTGCAGTTGCGCGGCTGCCGCATCGCGCTGCGCGACTTCGGCGGCGGCGGCGACAACCTGGCGGCCGTGCAGGCCTGCCGCCCCGACATCGTGAAGCTCGACGCTTCCTTCCTGCGCCGTGCACGCAGCAGCGCCTTCGGCCGCGAGTGCCTGCAGGGAATGGTCTCGCTGTGCAGCCACTTCGCGACGCACGTGGTGGTCGACGGCGTCGAGCGCGAGGACGACGTGCACGTCGCCCTGGCCGCGGGCGCGCAGTGGCTTCAGGGTTACAGCGTTCGCGGCAGCGAGCCGCAAAGCCAGGCCGAGGCGCCCGCCGCCCGGCGCCAACAGGTGGACTTCTCATGAACATGCCTACGGACCTGCACCTTCGCCTTGCCCGGTTGAACACCGAGCTGCTCCAGCTGCAACGCGCAGTGCAAGACCTGATGCAGCAATGCGTCATGCACTCGGACAACGCGAGTGCGGACGACATCGTCGCCAAGGCCCAGTACCTGGCGCTCGAAGCCGCGTTGCGCATGCCCGATGCGCGCAGCACGACGCGCGCATGACACCGCTTCTCCTTTCAACGTTTCCTCTCTCCCGCAGAAATCCTATGCCTACCCAACTCGTCCAGGTTCCCCCCGGCGCGCGCCACCTCCGGTTGCGCCAGCGCTTGTCTTTCGTTTCGCTCAGGCACTTCATGCAAGTGGGTGTGCATGCGTTCTTCGTGGTCGCGGCAGCGGGGGCTTCGGCCAACAACGTGGGCGAGAACAGCGCCTGGCAGTTCCAGACCTCCGCGGACAAGGCCAACCAGGCCGCGGTGCAGGACATGATCCAGCGCAAGAAGGCCGGCAGCTACGGGGCGGCCAACTACACCACCAACAACTACGTCGGCAAGCAATACAACTGCGACATCACGGCCACGGCACAGGGCAACCAGGGCACCAACAGCACGGTCGCCAATTCGCCCAGCACCAGCGGCCCGGCCGCCAATTCCACGGGCAATGCCAACACGGGCTATGGCGGCGCGGGCACGGTGACGACGGGCCAGGCCAATACCGGCACCGTCGGCTCGTTCGTGAACGGGTCCACCAGCAGCAGCGTGCAGGGCTGGTCCAGCCAGGCCCTGAACTCCAACCAGACCAACACCGGCAACCAGAGCGCCAGCGTCGGCGGCAGCTCGGCATGCGCATTCGGCGCGCTCAACTGACAGGGAAGAAGAAAGAATGATCACGTTCGAGTCGATCCGCGCATTGCCGCGCGTCAAGAAGACGGCCGCGTCGCGCGGCCTGCTGGCGGCAGCCGCCGTCATGAGCCTGGCCGGTTGCGTGACTGCGCCGCAGCAGCAGCTCGCGCCGAAAGAGGCGCCCATCGTCCTCGGCCCCGCCGTGCGCGAGAACATCACGCCGATGGAGCCCGTGCTCGCCTGCTTCGGCGACCACGTGGCCGCCATGCAGCGCCCGCCCATCGTCATCACCGTGGGCGACGTGAAGGACTACACCGGCAAGTACAGCATCAACGAAGGCAACGCCATCACGCAGGGCGGCGCGCTGATGGTGTATTCGGCACTCGGCAAGCTCGGCGGCGCGGTGCAGGTGGCCGAGCGCTTCGACCCCGTCATCGCCGAACGCGAGCTCGGCTATGCCGACCGCCGCCAGCTCGGCGACGGCCGCACGCACCAGCTCGCCGGCCCCAACGGCGGGCAGGTGGTGCCGTGGCTGCCGTACTTCGGCGGTTCCATCAACAAGTCCGACTACTTCATCGTCGGCGGCATCACCGAGCTCAACTACAACATCAACTCCGGCGGCGCCGAGGTCGCGGTGAACCAGGTGGGCATCAAGGCGCGCACCTTCAGCCAGTCAGTGGGCGTAGACCTGCGCATCGTCGACACCAAGACGCTGATGATCGTCAAGACCATCAGCCTGACCAAGCAGTTCAACGGCTACGAGGTCGGCTTCAACGTCTTCCGCTTCTTCGGCAGCAAGCTCTACGACATCGACGTCGGCGCCAAGGGCCAGGAACCCGTGCAGATGGGCGTGCGTGCCGCGCTCGAAGAGGGCGTGGTGCGCCTGGTGGCCGCCGTCTCCAAGGTCGACCCCGAGCCTTGCCTGGGCATGCGCATGAACGACCAGCTGCAGATGGTGCCGGCCGAGAAGCTGCGCAGGGTCGCCAACCCGCTGGTCGATTCGGCCGGCACGCCGGTGCAGCAGGGCGAGGCCGTCAACGCGGCCAGCCAGACCGGCGCCAGCCTGTCGGGTTCCAGCGTGCAGATCCCGTTCGAGTTCGGCGCCGCCGCGCTCACGGGCGGCACGCTGAACCTGCTCGACCAGATCGCCGCGGCCGCCGCCAAGGGCGCGACCGAAGTCGTGCTCGTGGCACGCGACACCGAGAACTGGGACGCCGGCAAGCGCGACATGTTGACCGACCAGCGCATCGGCGTGGTCACGTCCGCGCTCGCGTCGCGCGGGATCGCCCCCGGCGGCATCAACGTCACATGGCGGCCTGACAAGGCGGACACGTCGATCCATCGCGACGGTCCCGGCCTGCAGGAGATCGCCAAGCTCCGCGTGCAGGGCGCGGGGAGGGGTGGACCGGCCCGCACGGTCCGCGAGGAGAACGCAACCGGAGGGAAGTAACCGACACCGAGTCCCCAACCGCACCACCACCACCACAACGCATCACGTTTCCAGATCGGTCCCCTTCGGGATCGAGTCAGTCATCCGATCCAAAAAGGAAAATCCATGAAGAAGAATCGCAAGAATCACGGCGCCGGCACCCCGGCGCTCGGCAGCGTCGGCCTTGCAGTGCTCGCCATGCTGATGGGCAGCGGCGCGCAAGCCGCTGATGTGAGCTTCGGCACCCCGTCCACAGTGACGGTCACGGGCCACAAGACCGTGCAGAGCGTGCAGGGCAACACCGTCGGTATTTCCGCCGACACCTCGGACACGACGACCGGCGTCACCGTGGTCGGCCCGCAGGCCGGCACCAGCAACACGACGACCAACAACCAGGTCAAGCCCACCGCCATCGGCAACACCTTCACCAACGCGATCGACCTGTCGCTGACCGGCAATGTTCCCGACTCGAGCGCCGAAGGCTCGGCTTCGCTCGGCGTGCAGACCAACAGCGGCGTGGTGTCGAGCACCGCCAACAACAACGTTGTGAAGGTCGACCTGACCGGCTTCACCAGCGGCAGCGCTTCGAACACGGCCAACACCATCGCGGCCAGCACCACGCTGAACAGCGGCTCCTCGACGATCGCCGGCACGGTGCCGAACGACTACACCTCCGGGACGGCAGGCATCACGAGCATCAGCTACACGCCCGGCGGCAACTCCGCCACCGCGCAAGGCAGCATCGCCATCACTTCGGCGCAGATGGGCACGGGCGCCGCCTCCAGCGCGACGGCCGGCGAGAACGAGGTCACGCTGAGCCTGACCTCGCCCGCCACCGCCACCGTGACTGCCGGTCCGGTGCTCGACAACAACACCGTCTCGGCCACTCTCAAGGGCAACGCCGCGAACAGCACGGCCAGCATCCAGCCCGGCGGCGCGCCCACGTTCGTCGGCTCGGCCGTCGTGTCGAACCTGCAGCTGAACCAGGCTGCCGGCGTCGGCGTGACCCACAGCGCTGTCACCGAAGGCACGACCATCGGCGCGACCGTGGCCGGCAACGCCCCGGGCGTCACCAACACGCTGACGGGCGGTCTCTCGGTCCAGGGCAACACCGTGTCGAGCGCGGCCACCGGCAATGAGTCGCTGGGCGCGGCGGGCGTGGCGGGCAACCGGATCGTGCTGGGCGACGGCATGTCCGTCACCGGCTCCGGCGGCCCGGGCTTCAACAACGCAAGCTTCAACGGCGGCGCCTTGTCGAACGTCGTGGCGGCCGACCTGGCGATTCTCAACAGCCAGGGCAACGTCGGCGTCTCGCTTTCCAGCCAGACGCAGGGCACGTTCATCGGCGCCGCGGTGCAGTCGATCGACAACGGCTCGGTCAATCTGTCGGGCAACAGCGTGACCTCGGCTGCCACCGGCAACGCGGCTTCCAGCGCCATTGCCAGCGGAAATAACGCGGCTGCATTTGCAGCCACCGCCGCGCTGGCCAGCCAGCAGAGCAACTACCGCGCCAGCGTGGAAGCCAGCACCGGCCCGTCGGCTGTCGGCGTGATTTCCGGTTCCGAGAATGGCACCAACAACGCCAGCACGCTGACCGTGGGCAACAACCGCATCGCGGCCACAGCCTATGGCAGCAGCGTGAGCCAGAACCTGTCGCTCGAAGCGAATGCAATGCCCCTGGTCGGGACCGCATTCCTCAACGGCGGCAGTACGCCCGACGGCAACGTGAACGCCAACGGCGCGGCAACGGTGTCGAACCTGCAAGGCAACTACGGCGCCGCGGTCAGCGCCACGAACGCTCTCTCCGTCCTCGGCCTGAGCGCCGATTCGCGCGGCACCGGCGGCGACACCATCAAGGCGAGTGCCTTCGCGGTCAACGGCAACACCCAGGAAGCGGTGGCTGTCGGCAACAGCGCGGGCAATGCGCTGTCGCTGACCGGCACCAGCGTGGGCTCGGGCGCCGGCGTGGCCAATGTGCAGGTCGTCGACGGCAACTCGCCGGTGCAGGCCGAACTCGTCGGTGCCACGGCCACCGCGTACCTCGGCACGCATTCGACCGACACCAGCGTGGCGCTGACCAACAACCTGCAGCGTGCTGTCGGCTACGCCAATTCGGCATCCAACACCCTGAACGTCGCGGCCAACGGCGCCAACGTGGCTGCGGCGGGTGGACCCGCTTCGGTCGTGTTCGCTGCCGGCAACAACGTCATCGCCGGCTACGGCGTGCTGAGCAGCCAGTCGGCGCTCGGCGACGTGACCGCCAGCGCATCGGGCACCGCGCAGATCCTGCCGGTGAGCGCACTGCAAGTGCTGGTTGAAGGCAACGTCACGCGCGGCACCGTCACCAATGAAGGCAACGCCTTCGTCGGCGCGGCCTACGGCAACGACGTGGCCAACGGCGCGAAGCTCGCGCTGGGCACCGGCGTGACGACCACCGGCTTCTCGTCGGTGGCGAACGTGACCAGCGTGCAGAACGCGGCCGGTGCCGTCGAGGCAGCCGCGTCCGGTGGCTCGGTGGTGAACACGAGCATCGAGGACAACCTTGCGAACTCCTCGGTCTCGACGTCGACCAACCAGATCCAGGCGCTGGCCTACGGCAACCGCGCGAGCGGCAACACGCTGTCGGTGACGGGCAATTCGCTGTCCACCGCAAGCACCGCAGGTGTTCGCCAGGGCGCTGTGTCGAACGTCGGGCAGCTGATCACCGATGCTTCGTTCAGCGTGCAGAACGTGCAGACCGGCTCGGGCTCCGTCACCGCCACCCAGCGTGACACGACCACGAACCCGGCTTCGCCACTCGCCGCACAGGTGCGCACGGACATCGGCGGCTCGGTCACGGGCTCCACGGTCGCGTCCAACGGCAACAGTTCCAGCGCTGCCGCAACGAGCAACAGCGCCACCAACGGCCTGACGCTTGCGGGCACCACCATCGCCACCTCGGGCGCGCTGCAGAACTCGCAAGGCACCAGTGCCGACGTGAATGCGCTGATCGGGTTGGCGGGCATCCCGGGTAGCCCCGGTACGCCGGCAGCGCCGTTCAATTTCAATGCAACCGGCAGTGGTCTGATCGGCAACGTCGCGGACAGCCAGGTGACCTTGACGGGCGGTACGCTGACGGTGGCGACGTTGGGCCTGACGACTGCACAGATCAACTATTTGACGGCCAACGGCTGGACCATCACTGGCGGCAACATCAGCGGCCCGGCCACGTTGCTCGGCACGATCCCGTTGTCGTCGTTCGTCGCTATCAACAGCGGCGGCACAGCCCCGTTCTCGGCCACCATCCCCGGCACGCCCGCAACGGCAGCCGTCGCGAACCAAGGCGGCGTCACCGTCGCCGTGGCCGGCGCGGTCACCAACTCGCAGCTGAGCGTCAACGGCAACACCGCCAACGGCGCGGTCACCGGCAACACCGCCACCAACAGCGTGTCCGTCACCGGCGGCAACATCGCTGCGGGCAGCGGCGCCACCGTGGCAACGGCGGGCACGCTGCCGCTGGGTTCCGGCACCGGTGCGCAGGCCGACCATGCGCTGTCGAACGTGCAGCAGGTGAACGAAGGCGCAAGTCTCACGAACAGCGTGTTCGGCACCTATGCCATCGACACAACCGCGGGCGCGGCCATCTCCGGCTCGACCCTGAGCGTGTCGAACAACAGCCAGCGCGGCAGCGCGGTCGCCAACACGGCGGCCAACAGCGTGGCACTGAGCGGCAACAGCGTGCAGGCCACCACGGCGCTGGCGTCGCAGCAGAGCAGCGCGGCTGCGGTGTCGGCCGGCTCGGCACTCGAGCTGTACGCACCGGGTGCGGTGTCGAACTCGTCGGTTGCTCTTTCGGGCAACAAGAACGTGTCGCTCGGCGTGATCAACGACGTGACCAACACGCTGGCCGTCACCGGCACCAACGTGACGCCCGTCGGCGCCGCCGTCAACGCGACCCTGAACCCGGCCACCGCGACCGGCGACCATGTGCTGAACAACAACCAGGTTGCCTCCACCAGCGTGAGCAGCACGGCCAGCACGCGCCTGTACAACCAGGACCAGGTGGCAGCCGCCACCGCGGGCCTGGCGAACAGCAGCGTGACCGTGACCGGCAACAGCACCACGGCCGAAGCCTCCGCCAACCGCGCCGACAACAGCGTGGCCCTGAACGGTGCGGCGCTGCAAGGCGCCAACGCCGGCCTGGTCAACACGCAGAGCAGCTCCGCGGCAGTGGCGTCCAACGCCACCACCTCGGCCACGTTCCAGCTGAACGGCACCGCACCGGCCTCGGCCGCGGCGCTGAACAGCGGCGTGACGATCGACGGCAACAGCACCACGTCGCTGGCTCGCGGCAACGCGGCCACCAACGCGCTGAACGTCGCGGCCGGCAGCAGCTACGGCACCTCGACCGCCGGTACGGCCGGCAGCACGCTGGGTACCACGCAGGCCACGGCCGCCGTGCTGAACACCCAGGGCAACTCGGGTGCGGTGACGTCGAACGCCACGGGGACCTACCAGGTCGCACTCAACGGCCAGGCCGTGGGCACCGTGCCGGGCCTGACCAACGGCACGGCGGCTGTCACGGGCAACACCGTGGCCGCGCAGGCGTACGGCAACAGCGCGACCAACACGCTGACCGTGACGGCACCGGCCGCCGGTCGCCCGACCGCCGCCATCGGCAACTACCAGACCAACAGCGGCGCCATCGTCGCGACGGCCACTGGTGTGAACTACGGCGTGGGCGTGACGGGTGCGACCAACGGCAGCACCCTGCGCGCCGCGGGTAACCAGGTCACCGCCACGGCGGTGGGCAACTCCGCCGTGTCCACGATCGCGTCGGCCCGCTAAGGGTTGCCGCTCCAGCCCCGGCGGGATTTCCCTCGCCGGGGCTTCTTGTCCGCCCGGGCCGCTTGCGCGGTCCGGCGTCGCAGGCCCCAAGGGCGGGGCCATGCCGGGTTGGGCAATCCCGTATGCCGGTTCCGGATCGATCCGCATCGCTTCCGGCTTGCCCTCTCGCCAGGAAAACCTTCAGCCATGTATCTGCATCCCCTCATAGCCAAAGTGCCGCCCGCCGAACGCGCGGCGCTGGTCCAGTGCAGCGAGTTGCGCTCGTACCGGCGCAACGACGTCGTGCTCAACGCCGACGAATGGACGGACCGCATCTACTGTGTGGCGAGCGGCCTCTTGCGCGTGGTCGCGCACGGCCGCGAAGACGGCGGCGACGTCACCACCGACTTCATCCGCCAGGACGACTTCTTTCTCAGCCCCTCATTCTCGGAAGACCGCTACCAGGCCATGCAGACGCTCGTCGCGGCCTTGCCGTCTTCGGTCTACCTCGTGCCCGTGGCGGCCGTGCGCAAGCTGTGCGGCCAGTACCCGGAAGTGGCCATCGGCCTGCTGGGGCTCGCCATGAAGCGCATGTCGGTCATCCGCGGGCAACTGCGCCGCATTTCCGCGCTGTCGTCCGAAGACCTGGTCAGCCGCGTGCTGCACCAGCTGACCCAGCTCGCCCCGGCCGTGACCGGCGGATACGACAAGCGCATCACCCAGTCGGTGATCGCCTCTTACTCCGGCCTTTCGCGCGAGGTGGTCAACAAGACCATTCGCGACCTGGAGAGCCGCGGCCTCGTGCGACGCGACGAGCACGGCGTGCATGTGGACGCCGATTTCGCGGCCACCGACTTCGGCGGCCTGTTGCCGGTGGAGGAAAACCTCTCGCACATCGAGCCGCACCAGGGCAATCCGATGTTCGCGCCCGACATGCTCGACGGCTCACGCGGTTCGGCCGACCGGACCGGCAAATCCGGACGGCCCTGATCAGCTTGCCTGCACCTGCGAGGTTTTCCATGAGATGAACCTGGGGCGTGGATGAAGTTCGCCCGCAGTCGCCAGTTCGGCGCGCGCGCCGTATCCTCGACGGCGTTCTGTGGATCCACATGAAAACTTCAAGACACCCACTTCTTCGCCCGCTGGTCGCGCGGCCGCGGCTCTTCATTGCCGCGGCCATCGCCATCGCGGTCGGCATCCTGCTGCCGTCGGCCATCGAGGCCCACCTGGTCACGCGGCTGCTCATCGCATGGAACACCGGCGCATGCCTCTACGTGGCGCTGGCCGCGACGATGATGATCCGGTCTTCGCCGCAGCACATGCGCTACCGGGCGCAGCTGCAGGACGAGGGGCAGATCGTCATCCTGGTGCTGGTGGTGGTGTCAGCCATCGCGAGCCTCGCGGCCATCGGCGGGGAGCTGGCCGTGGTGAAGGACATGCACGGCTTCGAGAAGATCGCGCACATCGCGCTGGCCGGGCTCACGGTGATGTCGTCGTGGGCCTTCACGCAGATGATGTTCACGCTGCACTATGCGCACGACTACTACGCCGCAGTCAGCAAGGGGCGCAAGCCCGGGCTGCAGTTTCCCGATGACGAGGTGCCGACCTATGGCGACTTCTTCTACTTCTCGGCAGTGATCGGCACTTCGGGGCAGACGGCGGACGTGTCCTTCGTGTCGAAGCCCCTGCGGCGCATCGGCTCGGTGCACTGCATCCTCGCGTACCTGTTCAACACGACGGTGCTGGCGCTGCTCATCAACATCGGCGCAAGCCTGTTCTGAGCGGCCAAGGGAGGGGAAATGCGGGCGTGCCAATAATGGCGCCATGCTTTCTTCGAACCGACTTTCCCCGACCCGTTTCCTCCTGTTGCTTGCGTTGCTGCTGGCCCCCTTGATGGGGTGGGCGCAAAACCGCGCGGAAGCGCTGCTGCAGTTCGAAGGCGTGCAGGCGCGCTACCAGGCTTCGTATGCGCCGGGCGCGGTGGCGCGTGGTGCGCGCGAGCTGCTGGAGCCCGACGACCAGGCCATCGCCGACAAGGCCCTGAAGGCACTCGACGCCGCCGTCAGCCGGGCATTCAGCGCCAAGGCTTCCGTGGCCGCGATCCAGCAGGAAGTGGCATCGGCCGGCAACGGCGGTGCCGCGCCCAGCCCCCAGGTGCTGGCCGCCGTCGCCCGCTTCGCGAAGCTGCGCGCCGACTACGCCGCCATGAGCGAGGCCGGAAAGGCCGAGTTCTTCCGCCGTGAACGCGCCAAGCCGGCCGACCCGGCGCGCACCGAACTGCTCGAACGCATGGCCGTGGGCGACGTGCGCGAAATCGATTTCTCGAGCCAGCTGCTGATGAGCGCGGTGGTCAAGCAACTGGCGCGCGGCAACGGCGGCCAGCTCAGCGCCTTGCCCGACAGCACGCTCGACATGGCGCTGGACACCCTGTGGTCGCGCGGCGTGACCTCGACGCGCCCGCGCAACCTGATGATCGTGGCGCGCGAGTTCGAAAAGCAGGTCACGCAGGCGCTGCTGGCCGCCTCGCCCGACGAAGACGTGGCCGCCTTGCTGGCCTGGCGCAACGAGCCGCAGGCGGCGGCCGAGCGCGAGGCGCTGGTGGGCACCTACCGCGCCGAGGTCAAGGGCAGCGGTGGGGTGGCGCTGCGCACGCTGATACGCGGCTGGCCGCGCTCCTGAGCGCAGCACCCGCGTTGCCGCAGGGGCGGCCCCCGGCGGTCGCCGTCGCATATCCGGAGGCGCGTGGCATCATGAAAAACGCCCGGCGTCCCGGGTTCGATCCTTTTTCCTCATATCCCACAACAACACAGGAGACCTCACTCATGTTTCCCATCCGCATTGTTTCGCTGGCCATCGGGCTTGCCGTGTCGGTGATCGCACAGGGCGCCGCCGCCCAGGCATGGCCCACCAAGCCGATCCGGCTGGTCGTTCCCTTTTCCGCTGGCGGCGCCAACGACCTGATGGCGCGCGCGGCGGCCGAGGGCGCGTCGAAGCAGCTCGGCCAGCCGGTCATCGTCGACAACAAGCCCGGCGCGGGCGCGATCCTGGGAGCCGACGTGGTCGCCAAGAGCGCGCCCGACGGCTACACCTTTCTCGTGAGCGCGGCCGGCGTGGTGTCGAACAGCATGATCAAGAAGAGCATGCCGTACAAGGACGATGCGCTGGTGCCGGTTGCGATGATCGGTCTGGCGCCTTCGGTCATCGTGGTGCCGGCCAATGCGCCCTACAAAGACTTGAAGGAGTTCGTCGCGGCCTCCAAGAAGTCCGGCGGCGGCTTCCACTGGGCCACCGCGGGCACGGGCAGCACGCCGCATTTCGTCGAGGGCATTCTCGAGACGAAGTACGGCAGCAAGCTCGACGTGGTGCCCTACAAGAGCGGCTCGGAGTCGATCACCGCGGTGCTCGGCAGCCAGGTCGAGGCCACCTCGGAAGCCAGCATCGTGGTGCTGCCCTATGTGAAGAGCGGCAAGCTGAAGGCGCTGGCCGGCACCTGGACGCAGCGCATTTCGGCGTACCCCGACCTGCCGACGGCGGCGGAAGAGGGCTTCCCCGAAATCCGCATCGCGCACTGGGCCGGCGTGCATGCGCCGCGCGGCACGCCCGACGCCATCCTGGACAAGATGGCCGCGGCCGTCGACGCCGCGATGAAGGCCCCGGCCACGGTCGAGCGCCTGAAGGGCATGGGCATCGAGCCCATCGGCGGCACGCGGGCGAGCTTCACCAAGTTCGTCGACGAAGAGCGCGTGCGGCTGGGCGGCGTGGTCAAGGCCACGGGCATGAAGGAAGACTAGCAACTGGCACGCAATGTGCGTGCAGCCTGTCGAGCCGGGAGCGGACACGCAAATCGGCACGTTTCCAGCGCATGAAAGGGCAATTGAGTTAGCGGCGTCAGAAAGTTCCTCGTCATTGTTTCAATTTCATGAACACTGCGGTTCGATTGAATAGGGTTTTCCCTAGGAATCGTGGTGCACACTTGAGGCACTCAAAAGCCCAATGAAGAAGGAAATTGAAATGAAGACCTCGAACATCCTCGCCGCCGCCGCTCTGTCCCTGCTCGCCGCCGCTGGCGCCCACGCAGAAACCTACGAAGGCGTGCAGCCCCTGACCTCCGGCTACAGCCGCGCCGACGTGGCGCCCCAAGCCGTGGCAGCCGCCCGTGCCGGCAACGCCTACGGCGACAACGAAGGCGCCGCATCGACCGCAACTCCGGTCCTGGCCGCTTCCGTCGACCGCGCCACCGTTCGTAGCCAGGCCGTCGCCGCTGCACACGCACCGGGCCAGAACCTGCGCCCCGAAACCTTCGCCGGCAGCGTGATCCCCGCCCAAGCCAAGAGCCTGAGCTTCACGCGCCAAGCCGGCCTGTAATCGATGAAGGCGGCGCAAGCCGCTTCGGTCACAAGCCAATGAAAAACCGGACCTGCGAAAGCAGCGTCCGGTTTTTTCATTGGGGCCTGGCCTTGTGCCTGGCGCCGTGCCGGTGGCAGTCCGCGGCATGGTCGTCGACGATGCCGGTGGCCTGCATCCATGCATAGACGATCACCGGACCGACGAACTTGAAGCCGCGCTTTTTCAGTGCGGCGGAGATTTCCTCCGACAGCGGCGTCTTCACAGGCACGCTTCCGGTGCGGTTCACGATGGGCTTGCCGCCCGCCATGCCCCAGATGAATTCAGAGAAGTCTTCGCCCGCCGCCTGCATGGCGAGGTAGGCGCGCGCATTGCCGATGGTGGCCTCGATCTTCGAGCGCGAGCGCACGATGCCGGCGTCCTGCATGAGCCGTTCGATGTCGGCTTCGGTGAACTTGACGATCTTTTCGGGCACGAAGCCCTTGAAGGCTTTGCGGAACGCGTCGCGCTTGCGCAGGATGGTGAGCCACGACAGGCCGGCCTGGAAGCCGTCGAGCATGAGCTTCTCCCACAGCGCGCGGCTGTCGTGCTCGGGCACGCCCCATTCGGCGTCGTGGTAGGCGGCCAGGAGCGGGTCGGTCTGGGCCCAGGCGCATCGGATTTTCGGGGGCTGCTGGCTCATCCCGCGCGCCTAGCCCAGCCTGTGCGCGTGCAGCATCGCCTTCAGCCGCCGCACTTCGTGCTGCAGGTCGAGGATCAGCGCCGCCGCGTCCAGCCCCACGCCGAAGTCGCGTTCCAGCCGGCGCGCCTCGAGTGCGTATTGCAGGTCGGTGCTCGAGAACTGCCAGCGCTCGGGCTGTGTCTCGGGCGTTTCGATGCGAAGGATGCCGACCTCGACCAGTTGCACCACCCATGCGGTGTCGGCGCCCACGGCATGCGCCAGGTCGCTGGCCGCGAGCGGCTGCGAGGCGCTGATGGCGGTGGCGGTCGTGAGTGTGAAATTCACCATGCTCAGACTCCCAGATGCTGGCGTGGGTTGAACGATGCCGTGGCTTGCGCCAGCTGCTCGTAGGCCTTGCGGGCATCATCGCTGTCGGCAGGCGGCAGCGCGATTTCGATCAGCAGGTACAGGTCGCCGGGCGTCTTGCCCGCGAGGCCCCGGCCCTTGAGCCGCAGCTTCATGCCGCCGCGCGCGTTGCGGGGCACGGTCACCTCGACCAGGCCGCCGGTCGGTGTCGGCACCTGCACTTGCGCGCCCAGCGCCGCCTCGGCGGGCGTGACGGGCAGCGTCATGTACAGGTCGCGCTCTTCCACGCGGTACAGCTTGTGCGGCGCGATGCGCACTTCGAGGTACAGGTCGCCCGGCGGCTCGCCGCCGTGGCCGGGCATGCCTTGCCCCGCGAGGCGGATGAACTGGCCCGGGTGCACGCCCGGCGGAATCTTCACGCTGAGCGTGCGGTTCTCCCAATGGGGATGGCCCTGCGCGTCGAGCGTCTGCGCGCGCAGCGTGATCTCGCGCTCGGCGCCGTTGAGCGCGTCTTCGAGGGCGATCTCGATGGCCGCGTGGTGGTCTTCGCCGCGCGCCTTGTAGTTCTTGCGCGTGGCGCCGCGCCGCTCGGCCTCGCCGAAGAGCGAAGAGAAGAACTCGCTGAAGTCGGCGTGGTCCGCGGGGCCCTGGTTGGGGCCGCGGTGGAACTCGAAGCCTTCGTCCCAGCCCGGCGGCGGCTGGAAGTGGCCGTCGGGGCTGCCGCCGCGCGCGACGCGCTCGGCCAGCGCGTCGTAGGCGGCGCGTTTCTCCTTGTCGCCCAGTACGTCCTTGGCCTCGTTGATGTCGCGCATGCGCCTCTCGGCGTCGGGCTCCTTGCTGACGTCGGGGTGGTACTTGCGGGCGAGCTTGCGATAGGCCTTGCGCACCTCGTCGTCGGACGCGGTGCGGTCGATGCCCAGAGCGCTGTAGTAGTCCTTGAATTCCATGGTGTGTGGCGGTTCGTTGTATGGACGGCTGGGGTGGGCTCGGGGCGCTTCGCGGGGTGCTAGGCCAGGGCCGCCTCGCCGTCTGTGTCTGCATGCCGCAGCAGCGGCGTCACGGCCCATGTGGGGCCGCTGCGTTCGAAACGCAATGGCTGCGCATTGCCCAGGAGCTTGAAATCGACCGGCACGCCCAGCAGCGCGGCCAGTGCGTACAGCGTGCCGCCGTGCGCCACCACCAGCACCGGGGCGGGCTGGCGCAGGGCTGCGTCGAGCGCGGCGCGCTTGCGCACGACGAACTGCGTGAGCGTCTCGCCGCCCTCGGGCTCGCAGGCCCAGTCGATGTTGGCCGACGAGGTGCCGATCAGCGCGCCGAAATTGCGCTCGCGCAGCGCTTCGTGGGCCGTGGGCGCCAGCCGCAGCGCGGCGGCCACCGTGTTCGCGGTGTCGAAGGCGCGCCGCGCATCGCTGCAGACGATGGTGCGGATCGGCTCGCCCGCCAGCAGCCCGGCGGCGCGTGCCGCCTGCTGCAGGCCGAGTTCGCTCAGCGGCTCGTCCGGCGCCTGGAAGATGCGCTGCGCATTGCGCCCGGTCTGGCCGTGGCGCAGGAAGTAGAAATGGTCGCAGGCCGGCGAGAGCGGCTGCGCCGCCGCGATGCGGATCAGCTCGTCGAGCCCGCTCGCGGCGGTGTGGGAAGGGGAAGTCTGTTGCGGCATGGCGAAATGATGTCAGTACGCGAGCTGCAGCGGCGTGCCCTCGCGCTGTGCCCGCACGTCGGCGGGGTGGAACGGCAGCGGGTGCCACTGCTTGGCCGCGAACAGCGGCAGCTGGTCGTAGGCGCGCGGCGAGGCCGGGTCGCTGCTCTGGCCGTAGGTCAGCAGGCCCTGGGCGACGGGGCCGTTGGCGTCGAAGGTCACCACCTGCATGTAGCTGCTGCCGTAGTTGACGTTGTAGCCCTTCGGGTCGATCAGCGACTGGCCCTGCGACTCCAGCTTGTTGAGCACGCCCTCGAACTCGTCGCCGCCATGCAGCGCGATCTTCTGGCCGCGCACCAGGCGCGATTGCGGCACGCCCAGCGGCACGTCGGCTGCGAAGCCGGCGGTGCGCAGGATGCCGACCGCCTCGCCCAGCGCCTTGAACACCGCGTCGCGCGTGGCGGGCGCGGCCATGTCGAGCCCGGCCGGCGTCGCCACGGGTTGGGTGGGGTCGAAGGGCACGCGCCAGACCTTCGGCACGTCCTTGGTCTTGCGCCAGAACTCGCGGAAAAGCGCCGCGCCCTTCGAATCGGCATTGCTGGTGCGGTCCCAGGCCGACAGCACGCGGCAGCCGAGGGCCTGGTCGGCATTCAGCGTGCCGGCACTGGCCCGGCAGGCGGCCTGCAGGTCGTCCATCACCAGCATGCCGGCGAGGTTCTTGTCGCGGAAGATCACGCTGCGCAGCTCGGCCGCGCCCATGCGGTTGCCGGGCAGGCCGTCGCTGCCCGCCAGGCGGCCCCGGATTTCCATGATGGCGCTGCGCGTGCGCAGCCGCTGCGGCACGCCCACGGGGCCTACGAGCGGCGAGACGCCCGCCATCGGCGCGGTCTCGGGGTTGCTGAGCCAGAAGCTGTCGTTGCTGTTCTGCACGTAGTCCGGCGTGATGACCACCGGCATGCGCGCCGGCGCGATGACGCCGGGCGCGGCGGCCGCGCTGTCGCGGTTCCAGGCGCAGGCGCTGCGCGAACCGTCGAGCACCGGCAGCCCGGCCGCATTGAGCAGCGCGGCGGCGGCGGGCGAGGGCGCGCAGGCCTTGAGCATGTCGGCCGACACGTCGGGCACCACCGACAGGTCGGCGTACATGGCGTTGCCGTCGCGGTCGGCCGCGATGGTGTTGATCCACGGCATGCCCTGGTTGCCCATGGCGGCACGCAGCTCGGCCACGTTGCGGGCCTGGGCCATCTTCATCCAGCTCTCGGCCGAGCGCACGTTCAACGTGTTGGCGTCGCGGATGGCGTAGGCCTTCTGCGCGGTCCAGCCCAGGCCGGCGCGCGGCAGCGAGATCACCGGGCCCCAGTCGGTCGAATAGAAGGTGTGCTGCAGCGGCGCGGCGCCACCGCCCGTTGCCGCGGCCGGCAGCACCACGGTGCGCGCCACCATCTTCTTCGGCTGGCCGTCGACCAGGTACACCGTCGGGTCGCTGGGGTCGAGCTTCAGCTCGTACAGCGTGAAGCGCTTGCCTGTCGACACGGTGTGCGTCCAGGCCACGTCCTTGTTGAAGCCGATGGCCACCACCGGGCTCAGGCCGCCGGTGGCGCCCATCACGTCGACCTTGCCGGGGATGGTCAGGTGCATCTCCCAGAAGCGGTTGGTGCCGGTCCAGGGGAAGTGCGGGTTGCCCAGCAGCAGGCCACGGCCGTCCGGCGTGGCGTTGCGCCCGAATGCCCAGCCGTTGGAGCCGAGTTCGCCGCCCTCGGGGTTGGCGTTGAAGCTGTGGCGGCCGATTTCGGCGACGGCTTCCTTCAGCGCGACCGGCGCGGCGCTCGTCCTGGCGCCGGGGGCGGGCGGCACTGCGGCCAGCACCGCGCCGGCCAGCGCGCCCAGGCCGCCCTGGATCATCGACATCTCGGTGGCGCGCGACAAGTCGGCCGCCGTCATCGGCCGCACCCAGGGCTTGCCGCGGCATTCGGCGGGCAGGCCATTCGGGCCGGCATCCTGCAGGTAGCGGTTGTAGCCGGCCACGTAGCCGCGCAGCGCTGCCTGCACGTCGGGGCTGGTGGTGGCGCCCGCGCGCGCCAGTGCCGCGTCGTCCATGTGATAGCGGATGAACAGGTCGATCTGCGCATTCGGCGCGCGGCCCAGGCCCAGGTCGCCGGTGTTCTGCGGGCCCAGGAACTGCGAGCGGTCGCCGCGCAGCGTGAGCAGGTGCTCGGCCGTCTGGCAGACGTTGTCCTGCGCATGCGCATAGGCGCTGCCGTACGCCAGCCCTTCGTAGTCGGGCGCGGTGATGTGCGCGATGCCGAAGGTGGTGCGCTCGATGGTCACGCTGCGCCCGCCGGGCGGCGGCGTGCTCGCGCAGCCGGCGAGCAGGGCGGCCAAGCCCATGGAAAGGGCGGTGAGCGCAAAACGGGAGGGCGTGGCGTTCTTCGATGTCATGCGGGCGTCTCTATTGTTGGAATGGAACAAGCAAGCCGATTAAAGGACGAGCCTTTGCCGCGCGATGTCACCAGCGCGGCATGCCGCGCCGTATTCAGCCGAATTTCATGCCCTTGGGGCGGGCCTGCAGCCGGTTGATGTAGGCGTCGATCTTCGGGCGGTTCGAGCGGCCGCCGAATGCGCGGTGCCAGATGAACATGGAGCCGATCATCACGTCGGCCGCCGTGAACTGCGAGCCGAACAGGTAGGGCCCGTCGCCGAGTTCGCGCTCGACCGCATCCTTGGCGGCCTCGAAGTCGGTCCAGCCGCGGGCGCTGTTGTTGCTGCGGATCTTCAGGAGGCTGTCGCCCATCGCGGGCTCGAGCTGCGAGGTCGAATAGACCATCAGCGACAGGTAGCGCCCCCGGTCGACCGAGCCGACAGGCGGTGCCAGCCGCTTGCCGGGAAACTTCTCGGCCAGGTACATGCAGATGGCCGCGTTCTCGAACACGCGCGCGCGGCCGTCCACCAGCGCGGGCAGCTTGCCCGCCGGGTTTATCTTCAGGTACTCGGGCTTCTTGTGCGCCTTCTCGCGGATGAGCGTGGTCACGATCTCATAGGGCGCGCCGGTCTCGTCGAGCATCCATTTGGCGACCTGCGAGCGGCTTTGCGGGTCGAAGTAAAGCTTCATGGTCATCGCGGTGTCTCCTTGGTCTGGCGGAACTCAGAACTTCGGAATGCGCAGGGTCTTGCTGATCATCAGCGTGCCCGAGAGCGCGAACATCAGCACCAGCGGATGCAGCTGCCACGGGCCGATGGTCCAGGCGCCGCCCCACACCGAGGCACCGATGCTGCCCTGCCACGCGGCATAGGCCAGCACGGCCACCAGCACCACGCTGGTGGGGATGGGCGTGCCCTCGAAATACTTCACCTTGTCGGCGCCGGCGGACAGCGCCTCGGCCGTCACGTTGTAGCGCGCGAGCCGGCTCACGCCGCAGCCGACGAAATAGATCAGCAGCACGCAGTCCCAGCCGCCGTTCAGCCCCGCCGCAAAGCCCAGCGCGGCCGGCGCCACGCCGAAGGAAATGATGTCGGCCAGCGAGTCGAGTTCGCGGCCCAGGGCCGACTGCGTCTGCCGCCAGCGCGCGATGCGCCCGTCGAACACGTCGAAGATGAATGCCGCGGGCGCCAGCGCCGCCGCCCACAGGAACTGCGGGAGCGACTGGCTGGCCATGAAGGCCATTGCCAGGAAAACCGCGCCCACCCCGCATGCCGCATTGCCGAGCGTGAAGATGTCGGCCAGGTGGAATTCCCGGATCATCGAAAAATGCTTGCGAGCCGGCGCGGGCGAGGGAGTGGTCATGGAAAGGTGTGGAGCGATGGGCGAATGGACCGCACCTTAACCCAAGCGCCGGGCGCCCCTTGTAGTCGCGGTCCGACGGCTACAGAGGGCCGCGATGGACCCCGATCGGGCTCAAACGCCCTGGCGCGCCTCGGCGATCCGCGCAAAGCGGCCGAGCAGGCTGGCGGCCGCGCCGGTCTCGCTCACGCCGTTGCGCAGCGCTTGCGGGTCGGCGCCCATGGCGGTCAGTTCGCCGCGCAGGTTGTCGATGTAGCCGCGCATCGCCTCGGCGTCGAATTCCGGATGGAACTGCACGCCCCAGGCGTGCTTGCCTGCGCGAAAGGCATGCACCGGCTCATGCGCGCTGGCGGCCAGCGGCACCGCGCCTTCGGGCAGGCGCAGCGCGCTCTGCCAGTGCACCGCGTTGGCCGGAAACTGCGCGGGCAGGCCGCCCAGCAGCGGGTCGGTGGCGGCGGCCTCGGTGAGCGACACCGTCACCGTGCCGACCTCCGCGCCGCCCGGGTGGTTGCCGGCCTCGCCGCCGAGCGCATGCGCCAGCAACTGGTGCCCGTAGCAGATGCCGAGCACCGGCGTGTCGAGCGCCACCGCCTTCGCGAGCCACGCGGCCGTGGTTTCGCTCCACGGTTCGCGGTGCGACACCATCGCATGCGAGCCGGTGACGACCACGCCGGCCACCTGGCCGGGGTCGGGCAGGGTGTCGCCGCGGCGCGGGTCGATCACCAGGATGGGAAGCGTCTGCGTGCCGAGTCCGTCGGCAACCCAGTGTTCGAAGTCGCCACGACGGGCGCGCAGCGCGTCGAAGGTGCCTCCGACCTTGACGATGACGAGGGGGAGCGGGGGGCTGTTGTCCATGACGCGATCATGCCGCAGGTGCGCTGCGGCCCCGCTGCGGCTACAGTGGCGCGATGCGCGCATTGGCACTCCTCATTCCGGCGATCTTTGCCGTGGCCGCGGCGGCGTCCCCCGGCGGTGCCCGCGCGGAAGTGATCCGCTGCACCGATGCCAGCGGCGCCGTTTCTTACACCAACGTCGAATGCCCGGCAGGCAGCAAGCAGGCGCGGCAGGTGCCGATCCTCGAATCGCCACCGCCCGACCCGGCGCGCCGCGTCTCTTCGCCCACTCCGCAGCGCTCCGCGCCGCCATCTCCGCCGCCATCCTCGCCGCCCAGCCGGGTGGCGAGCAACCCGCCCTCGGGGCCGGCCATCATCCCGCGCTTCCCCGCAGAGACGCAGCCGCAGCCGGCTGCGGAGCCGCCGGGCGTCGTCGTGTTGAGCCCCGATCCGTACTACGACCCCTACTACGACGGCGCACGCCCGATCCGCAGGCCGCGACCCCCGCATGCGGTCGACCCCGGTCCGCCGCCCGGCCAGCGGCCCTGCCAGAACCTGGCGGGCATCAAGCGCAACAATTGCTGACGAAGAAGAGCGAATGAACGGCGACGGTTCCGTGGCCACGGGGCTCCCGTGGGTGGTTCACTGCGACGGCAGCGCCATGCCCAACCCGGGCCGCATGGGCATCGGCGCCGTCATCACCGCGCCCGACGGCAGCCGCCACACGCTGTCGCAGGCGACGCACGCCATCGGCTGCAACAACGAGGCCGAACTGCTGGCGCTGACCGCCGCGCTCCATGCGCTGCGCGACAAGGGCGCCACCGCCGTGCTGGCCTACAGCGACAACAGCACGCTGGTCGAGCAGCTCGCCGCACCGGGCGCCAGACCCATCGAGCGCATGGCCCCGCTGTTCGACGATGCCCGCACGCTGCTCGGCAGCTTCGCGCAGGCGCGTGTGCAATGGATTCCGCGCCACCGCAACGGCGAGGCCGACGCACTGGCACGCGCCGCGCTCGGCTTCGGCCCCAAGCCGCCGCCCAGGCACGGGAAGAAAAAGCGTCGTTAGAGCGCCGCGAGGGGAGGGGCCGGCCGGAGCCCCTATCATCACGCGCCATGACCGAAGCCACTTCCACTCCTTCTTCTTCTTCTTCTTCTTCTTCCCTCCCGCCCCTTCCCGACCACCTGTCTTCCGACCCGCGCAGCCCCCACCACCTGGCGGCCGCCTTCGAAGGCGACATCGGCATCCGCTTCAACGGCAAGGAGCGCCTCGACGTCGAGGAATACTGCATCAGCGAAGGCTGGATCAAGGTTCCCGCCGGCAAGACGCTTGATCGCAAGGGCAAGCCCCTGCTGCTCAAGCTCAAGGGCAAGGTCGAGGCGTACTACAAGTAAGCGGCGCGCTTTCTCTGTTTATTGATCAGCGCCACTGCAGCAGCAGCGACCACGGCTGCCGGCTCATGTGGCGGTCGATGCACCCCGCCGCGCCGGGCGTGCATCCCTCGGGCAGGTAGCTCGGGTCCAGCCAGCGCGTGCCCGGCGCAAAGTCCAGCCGGCGCCGCGTGACCGACTGCAGCACGTTGCCGCCAATCGTGTCGAAGCCCGTCGCATCGACGGCCACCACCACATCGCAATGCATCGGCAGCGCATCGCCGCCGGTGGGCCGCGTCGCCAGCACCTCGCCGATCTTGTCGAAAGTGTCCAGGTCCGCGCCCGCGCCGCGCGCCTGGCAGACCAGATCGCCCACGCGAGGCGGCGTGCGCGTCAGGTCGCAGGCACGCAGGGCGTAGCGCGTCGGGCGCCCGGCCTGCTCCTCGATGCCTGCCTGCAAAGCGGCACCCGCGTAATCCACGTGCGCTTCGGAGAAGACGAACTCGTCTCCCGCCAGCCCCGCCTGTCGCGCGAGCCAGCTGATGAAGGCCGCCGACCACGGCGTGTCGATCACCGCGACCCGCTTCAATGCGACATCGACCGCGCGCAGCTCCGGCGAGTCCAGCCCCTCGTCGGGCCCCACGCCCATGCCCTGGAGGCGCGCGGCCGAAGCCTCGTTCAGCGACTGCATCAGCAACTGCCGGTAGGCCGGCCGCAGCCCGCCGTAGCGAACTCGCGAAGGCAACAGCGGATCGACCGCCTGCCAGTAGCCGACCACCCGCTCCCAGGGCGCAAGGCCCGGCACCGTGCGGCGCGTGTCCTCGGCTTCGGAGTCGCCGTCCGTCGTCATGCGGCCCTCGGCATCCATCGTCTGCCCGCCGAAGGCTTCATGCTCCTGCGTGGCGAAGGTGGCCATGGCGAGGGCGCGTGCGGGGGAGGGAGATTGGAGCGCGGTGTCGAGGCAGCCTGGGGCGGCAAGTGCCGGCGCGCAGGCGCTGGCGAGGCACAGGGCGGCCAGGGCTGACTTGGCTTGGTGCGGGAGAGAAGAGGGGGAGGCGTTCTGTCGCGGCATGTGGTCGGGGAGCATAGCCCGGTGTGTCGCGCAGGGGTGTGGGCAGGACGCCGATAGCGGTGTTGGTTTTTTTACTGCGGCAATCGCTGGCCGGCACTCTGCTTGGTGAGGGCGGCGTGTGCTGGCGGATGTTGTGGCGAAGGCTTGATGGTGCGGGCGGCGGGTTGGTGTGGTGACCAAGGGCCGCTTTGCGGCGGGTGCAGACACCGACGCGCCCATCGTAGACTTCCGCAACCGGCCAACAGCAGACCTTCAACCGTCCTGTTCAGTTGACAGACCAGATTCGAACGCACCACCATTGTGATAGTGCTCAACGATCCGCATTGCCATGAAGCCATATGCTTTTTCGGGAGGCGTATCGTTCTCGACGTATCGAATGTGTGAGACCACGTAGGCGGAGCCCAGATGCTGGTTCGCTTCCGCCACCCCGCGTAGCACGTGTTGGACGAGCTGATCTTCGTTCAAAGGCTTGTGCCGGCACTCGCCTGTGCCGTCGAGTCGCTCACAGATGGGAAAGCCATCGAGGGGGCCACCGAATCGAATCTGAAGCAGGTTGTGCGTTGGTCCGGTAATACGGGCAGCAGCGAAAAATTCCCCCAAGCGTACGAACTGCATTTTCGATGTCCAGTTTTTGTGCGAATAGCTGAATCATGCCTCAGCGACTACGGCAGAATTCGGCCAGAACCAGTCATTCGAGCCCTGCATGATGTCGAACTACAGCCACTTATGGGACGGCACCGAGCCAGGCTGGGTACTTCTGCAGGTCCATCGCCAAACATCGACCATCGCGGTGCTGTTTGATGAGCCCGGAGCGACTCCTCCAGCAATTCAGGCACTACGCCGCGTGGTGCCCGAATTCACTGCACTGCCTGCACAGCAAGCTGTCGTGCAGCTCCGCGGACGCCGGCGCATCGACCTCGGGGAAATGGAGTCTCGGGAAGCCCGAAGGCTGATTGAGAGGCTTCGGGACTGCGGCCTACGTGTGGAAGAGCAGGCTCTGGACCGCAGTGGTTACCTGCCGTTCAACGAAGTTTCGAAGATGGCACTGCTCATTGAAGATGAGGTTGAAGGTAGAGCAGTAGCAGCCGAGGCGTTGAGGCAAGGAATCCCGGTTCGACAGGTCGAGAGCTAACTCACTTCACCAGGTTGGGCTACTCAAACGACCGGGACGAATGACTGCTCTGGAGCAAGCCCGATTTCCGCTTTGGGCCCGTTTGCGACGCTCCGGTATCTTGGCTGAAGGACCGCAACCGGTCGAAAGCCGACCTTGCACCGCTTCGCTCAATGATGCGAACGCACTGCGGTTTTTGATATTCCAAAGACTTCCGAGCTGGGGCCAGGCGCCCGGTGCAAACACTTAACCATTTCCAGTGATCGAGTTGCCCGGCGCGCACTGGCGCCGGGCTTTCTGCGGGCATTGCCGCGTCAGCGCAAAAAAATCCTCAGCGCCCCGCGTGCCGCGCAGCCTCGCTGCGCTGATGCAACTCCTCGGTCTCCAGCGCCAGGTCAGCCACGAGCCACAGCACGTTGTCCAGGTGTTGCGGGCCTGCGCCGTCGTGCCAGTCGATGCCGCCGCCGTAGCAGATCCATGTGAGCGATCTCAGTTGGGCCAGCTTGTTTTCCAGAAGGTCGCTGGGCTCTTGCGCATTGACGTTGGGGGAGGGTGCCGGCGCGGGGCGCCGGGCTATATTCGGTCCAGCCATTTGGTGTGCTCTCTTTCGAAAGGTTGTGCACGTCACTTGGTCAGACGGCTGAGGTGTTACCGCACCTTGGCCGTCGCCTTTTGGTTCGTTACTTACTTGCTTGCTTGCTTGCATGTCCGTCGATGCGGCGGGTCGGGTGATGCCTTTCATGCCCCCATGGCGGGGTGTTTGGTGACAGGGGCATCCACTCTAGAGAAGAGCGGGGCGGCCTGGCCTGCGGGCGCGCCACTGAGCCTCGATTCGCGCCAACAAATGCAGCTTTTGGCAACTACGTGATCTGCGCGATTTGCGCGCCACGGCGCCATGCGACCAAGGGCCGCCGCTCAGCCTCAGCCGTAGCGAGTTACAGCCGATACACCGGAGACGCAGAACCGAGGCGGCGCGCTGGAGCGCCAGGCACCGCGCTCCTACGATTACCGGCGTGCCATCCAACCCACTCCACTCGCCGAAAGAAAGCAAAGAAGAAATGAACTCACCCGTCCAGCGCCGCACCCTGTTGCTCGCCGCCTCCGTGCTGCCGCTCGCCGCCGCCTGCACCGCATGGTCGCAAAAGGGGCCGCAGGCTTCCGCCGAGGCCCAGCTCTCCGAACTCGAACGCTCCTGTGGCGGGCGCCTTGGGGTGGTGGCTTTCAATACGGCCAGCGGCGCGCGCCTGCAGCACCGGGCGCATGAGCGCTTTCCGTTCTGCAGCACTTTCAAGCTGATGCTGGCGGCCACGGTGCTGGAGCGCAGCGCCAAAGACCCGAGCCTGCTGGCGCGTCGCATCAGCTACGGCAGGGCCGACATCATTCCCAACTCGCCCGTCACCGAAAAGCACGTGGCCGACGGCATGACGGTGGCCGCGTTGTGCGCCGCCACCATTCAGTACAGCGACAACGCAGCCGCCAACCTGCTGATGAAGATGCTGGGCGGCCCGGCCGACGTGACCGCCTTCGCGCGCGCCATCGGCGACCAGGTCTTCAGGCTCGACCGTTGGGAGACCGAGCTCAACACCGCCATTCCCGGCGACCTGCGCGACACCACCACGCCCGCGGCCATGGCCGACAGCGTGCAGCGGCTGGTGCTGGGCGATGCGCTGGCTGGCGCGCAACGCAGCCAGTTGCAGACCTGGCTGCTGGGCAACACGACAAGCGCCGAGCGCTTCATGGCCGCCGTGCCGCCGGGCTGGAAGGTGGGCGACAAGACGGGTGCGGGCTCCTACGGCACCAACAACGACGTCGGCGTGATGTGGCCGCCAGCCGGCGCGCCGCTGGTGGTCGCGGTCTACCTGACCTTCCCCGACAAGGATGCGAAGAACCGCAACGACGTGGTGGCTGCCGCGGCGCGCATCGCCGTCAACACGCTCGGGGGCTGAGCTGCTCTGAAAGTGCACGAAAGCCGCCGAAAGCAGTCGGCATTGACTCCATTCCTACTACTGCCGAGCCGCTACTCGATTAGCATCGAAAGATCATTTCATTTCGACGCACAAGCATTCGGCAGCGATAAAAAGGAGCGGTCAGCGTGGACAAGTCATACGGGACAGTGGATAACGGCGCGCCCTGCGCGGGCATGGCGCAATGAGCGCCAGGTACTCGACCGCGCCGCCGCCCTATTCCGTGCATCTCGATGGCGACGGTGTCACGCTGCGCGACACCATGGTGGTGCGGCAGGTCTTCCTGAGGTTGATCGAAGACGCGCTCGGGTCGCCGGAGCGCGTGGTCGCCTGCTTTCGTGCGTGGTCGAAGGAGACGGCGCCGGGGAGCGAACTGCTCAACGACCATGAACTGGCCGACGCCCGCGCCTGGCGCCAGAGCTGCGAACAGGCCACCGTCAAGGCGAAGGCCATGCTGTCGTCTCCGAACACAGTCGAATTCGTGTTCGAGCTGGCCTGCTGAGGCCCCGGCCTCACGCCGGGCCGGTGCCGCTTCCTTCGCCGAATCCGAACAGCCGCATCGGCGTGTCGAAGAGGATCGCGCGGCGGTCTGCCTCCGAAGGCACGCTGCGCGCGAGCACGCCCAGCAGCGTGCCGTAGTCCAGCCGCCGGGTGGCGCGGATGTTCGGCCAGTCTGAACCCCACAGGCAGTTGGCGGGCCCGAAGGCCGACAGCAGCGCGTCGGTGAAGGGCCGGGCATCCGCGAAGGGCAGCGCCTCGCGCGAGAACTTGTCGTAGCCCGACAGCTTGACGGCGCAGCGCCCGCTGCCGGCCATGCGCAGCAGTGCGTCGAAGCCGGGGCTCGCGAGCCCGCGCGAGAGGTCGGGGCGGCCGTGGTGGTCGACCACGATCTGCGCGCCGCAGCCCAGCAGGCGCGGCGCCAGGTCTGCCATCTGGTCGTCCTGCACCTGGACCTGCACGCACATGCCCAGTTCGGCGATGCGTTCCCACAGCGCATCGGCTTGCGCATAGTGGGCAAGGCCCAGCAGCGCCATGTTGAAAGCGATGCCGACCACGCCCTGCGCCTGCAGGTCCTGCAACTGCGAGGCCGATGCGTCGTTGTCGACCACGGCAATGCCCTTGAAGCGATCGCCGCCGCGCCGGATGGCGTCGAGCATGCAGCGGTTGTCGGTGCCGTAGCCCGAGTTCGGGCCGACCAGCAGCGCGTGCGACACGCCGTAGGCCGACATCACCTGCATGAAGTAATCGGCGGTAGCGATCTCGCCGCCCGAAGGCGCGTAGAAAACGCCCGGCGCGTACGCAAAGGATTCGGGGTCGAAGATGTGGCAGTGGCAGTCGATCTTCGGGGCGGAAAAAATAGAAGCGTCCATGGGGTGCCGAGTGTGGCATTGCCACGCGGCGTCCGGCACTGCCCCGGCTACAGCACGAACCAGCCGACCGCGATGTAGTGGCTGGTCGTGCCCGCCAGCACGAACAGGTGCCAGGCGCCGTGCGCGTGCCGGAAGCCCTGCCGGTTGCGGTAGAAGATGGTGCCCACGGTGTAGAGCACGCCGCCGATCAGCAGCCAGGCCAGCCCGGCACCGTCGAGCCGCGCGGCCAGCGGCACGGCTGCCAGCACGCCGAGCCACCCCATGCCGATGTACAGCGGCAGCGAGGGCTTGGCCGAAGCGCCGGGCTTCGGCGGCCGCAGCTCGCGCCAGATGCCGAACAGCGCCACGCCCCAGATCGCCGAGAGCAGCAGCCAGCCCCATTTGCCGTGCAGCGTGACGAGCGCGAAGGGCGTGTAGGTGCCGGCGATCAGCAGGTAGATCGCGCAGTGGTCGGCCCGCTCCCACACGCGCTTGAGGCGGCCGCGCGTGCTGTGGAAGAGCGTGGAGGCCGCGTACAGCGCCACCGCCGAAAGCGAGAACACCAGCGCCCCCGCAATGCGCGCGGGGTCGCCGGTGGGCACGGTCTTGGCGAGCAGCAGCGCGGTGGCCGACAGCGCCAGCAGCAGGCCCAGCAGGTGGCTGTATCCGTTGAGTCGTTCGCCCGGGTACATGGTGCCGTTCAGCCGGTTGCCCGCGCCGCGCCGCGCATCAGCGGCCCGTTTCCTTCAGGTAGGTCTTGCGCGCCGCGACGGCGGTGTTCGCGAAGTCCGAGAACACGCCGTCGATGCCGGCGCGGAAGTACGCCAGGTATTCGGCCGTCGGGTCGCCCTTGTAGATCCCGGCCAGGTACCTGGCTTCGTTGCGGAAGGTATAGCTGTGCACGAACAGGCCGGCCTTGTGCGCATCGGCGATGAGGCTGGTGGGCTTGATGGTGTTCACGTCGGCCATGCCCTTGTTGGCCGCGACGAAGGGCACGATGGTGTGCGCCATGACCTGCGGCTTCCACGGGCCGATGCCGTCGGCGTAGGTCTTGATCTCGGCCAGGCCCGCGGGCGTGAGCATTTCGCCGAAGAACTTCGGGTTGCCGGCCAGCGTCCAGCTGTAGGGGCGGCCGTCGACGAAGGTGTATTCGTCGTTGGTCACGTAGATCATCGCGCCGGTCTTGTAGTCGACGTCGTTGCCGTCCACCAGCTGCACCGCGCGCGCCTTCAGGCCGGCCGAGCGCAGGTACTTCAGGCTCTCGGGCTCGAAGCTCTGCACGAAGATCGGCGCGTCCTTCCGGTTCAGGTCGTTGAAGTTCATGACCTTCAGCAGCGCATCTTCCAGCGGATGGCTGCCGGCCGGGCCGCAGCCGTTGGCAATGGCCTGCGCGTTGTTCCAGATCGGGTTCTTGGTTTCCGGATACACGGAGAACGTGCGGCCGGTGGCGGCACCCTTGGCCTTGGCGATGTCGATCAGTTCCTGGAAGCTGATGATCGGCAGCTTGCCGTTGAGGTCGGTGGGGCGCTCGTCCCTGGCGTCGTAGGTGGTGCCGCGGATCCACTGGCGCAGCTCGTCCATGGTGAAGTCGGAGATGGACCAGTCGTCCTTGTGTTCCTGGCCATCGACGACGAGCGACTTCAGCACGGACTTCGGATCGTTCGGGTCGGTCAGGTCGCTCAGGTACTGCGCGGGGCCGTTCTCCGGGATGGCCGGATATTTCACGTTGACGAGCACGCCCGGCACGGTGCGCTTGCGGGCTGCGACGGCGCTGTTGGTCTTGGCCACCTCCGCGATGTTGGTGTTGTCGCTGAGCCAGGGGTTGTGGCGCGCGACCAGTACGCAGTCCTTGGTGAGGTGCAGGTCGGTCTCGAGCGAATCGGCGCCGGCATCGGCCGCGGCTTCGTAGGCGGTCTTGGTTTCTTCGGGGAACAGGCCCGGCAGGCCGCGGTGAGCAATGACGAGCGGCACCGAGCCGTCGAGCGTGCCCAGTGCCGCCGGGGGCGGGGGCGCGGGTGGTGCCGGTGCTGGCGCCGGAGCCGGCGCGGGCGGAAAAGCCGGAATCGAGGGGCCTCCGCCCCCGCCGCCGCCGCACGCGGCAATCATGAGGCCGCCTGCAACGGCCACCAAGGCAGCGCGCATGGGGCGGGGGGCGGGTGCGGGCACATTTTTTGTCATTGGTTCTGGCGTCCGTTGCAAGTGGATTGAAAGCTGGCGGATGCTAGGTTTGGCCCATGACGCTACGGTGACCGGCAACCTCCAGGCGATCAGTCCACTTTCAGGGCCGCGTGCCCACCAGCACGGGCTGGAAGAACGCGTCGTCGATGCGCCGCACGTTTTCCAGGCCCGCCTCGCGCATCAGCTCGCACAGCCGCGTGGTCGACACGGCGTAGTAGCGCGAACGCATCACGCGCGTGCTCACGGCGTGCGTGGCCAGGTCTTCGGTGACGAAGAAGAAGCCCAGGTCGTAGTGTTCGCCCTTGCCGCCGTCCGTGAAGTCCCACACCTGGAACAGCACGTGGCGCAGGCCGTTCTCCACGCGCGCGCCGTAGTGCTTCACGAGGTTGCTGCCGCGCTCTTCCTTCGCGTAGTCGCGCACGCTCACCACGCAGCCGCCGCCCGGGCGCAGGCATGCGGCCATCTGGCGGAAGGTGGCCAGCAGGTCTTCGTCGGTCTGCAGGTGCGGCATGGAGTTGTCGCAAGACATCACGATGTCGAAGCCGCCGCCGTGGTGCGTGTGCGCCTCGCGCATGTCGCAGACCGAGAACGCCACGTCAAGGCCGCGCGCCTGCGCCTCGTGCCGTGCGCGTTCGATCTCCTGGGGCGACAGGTCCGATGCCGTCAGCGCGTGGCCCAGCGTGGCGAGCCCGAGGGTCTGCGTGCCGATGCCGCAGGACACGTCGAGCACCCTGCGCCGCGCGTTGCCTCCGGGCCATTCGGTATCGATCAAGTGCGCGAGCTTGTCGCCCTGCGCGCGGATGCTCTCGTTCCAGTCGGGATAGATCAGGTGGTAGAGCGGGGCGAGTTCGTCGTAGAAGTCGTTGGTCATGCCAGTGCCGCCTCGTAGACCGCGAGGTCGCTCGCGGAGAAGCAGCAGAAGACGACCTCCCGCACCGATGCCGCTTCGTTCGCGGCGTCGCGCACCGTGGTCACGGCCACCTTCGCCGCCAGTTCGATGGGGTAGCCGTAGATGCCCGTGCTGACGCTCGGAAACGCGATGCTGCGCACGCCTTGCGCGCCGGCCAGCGCCATCGAACGCCGGTAGCACGACGCGAGCAGTTCGGGCTCGCCCGACGTGCCGCCGCGCCATACCGGGCCGACCGTGTGGATGATGAAGCGCGCGGGCAGGCGGTAGCCCTTGGTGAGCTTGGCGTCGCCGGTCTTGCAGCCGCCGAGCAGCCGGCATTCTTGCAGCAGGTCCGGCCCGGCCGCGCGGTGAATGGCGCCGTCCACCCCGCCGCCGCCGAGCAGCGAAGAGTTGGCGGCATTGACGATGGCGTCGACCTGCAGGGTGGTGATGTCGGCGCGAAGGGCGCGAAGGGTGCGAAGCGCGTCGGTCATGGCGTGTTCCTTTCTGGTGCAAGCCCGACGATAGCGCCGCGCGAACCCCAGCAAACCCCAGTCGGGCAAACCCGCTCCCGGCGGCTGCCGCGACTCCTTACGATCCGCTCGCCGGCCCCGCAGCAGTGGCGTCGATCTTGCATGGGGCCGGATTGTTCTCAACCCGAGGGAGACTCGATGAAAAACTTCTTGCCGTGGCGCCGCGCCGCATTCGCGCTGGCGGCGCTGGGATGCGCAATGGCCGCGCAGGCGCAGCAGGTGCTGCAGTTCAAGTGGGGCCATGTCTACGAGCCCACGAGCATCTTCCATCAGCAGGCCGAACTGGCGGCGCGCAAGATCGCGGAGCAGTCCGACGGCAAGATCAGGATCGAGGTGGTGGCTTCGTCGAAGATGGGGCAGGAGGCCGACTTTCCGCTGATGCTGGCGAACGACGCGATGCAGATCGCCTACGTCGGCGACGCCACGCTGGCCGAGGGCTATCCGCCGCTGAGCCTGGGCAGCTACCCCTTCGCCTTCAAGGATCTCGACCACATGCGCAAGTACCTGGCGAGCCCGTTGCTGGCCGATTTGATGAAGGGCTACAACGAGAAGAGCGGCAACCGCATGGTGGCCACGGTGTACTACGGCGCGCGCCAGGTCACGTCGGCCCGGCCGCTGGCAAGGCCCGAAGACTTCCGCGACCTCCGGCTGTATGTGCCTGCCGCCGCCTCGTACCAGCTCTTTGCCACCGCGCTCGATGCCAAGCCGGTCACGCTGCCTTTCATGAGCCTCTACGGTGCGCTCAAGAAAGGCGAGGTCGAGGCGCAGGAAAACCCGCTGGGCATCGTCAGGTCGAAGAAGCTCTATGAAGTGCAGAAGTACGTGCAGCTCACCGCACACGTCTACGACACGCTGGGCATCGTGATCGGCAAGGCGGCATGGGCCAGGCTCGCGCCGCCGCAGCAGGCCATGGTCGAGAAGGTGCTCGTGGAGACCGCGAAGTGGACCAACGTCGGCGTGATCGCCGGTGAGCTGGAAGACGAGCAGTTCCTGCGCGGCAAGGGCATGACGGTGACGCCGGTCAATCGCCAGTCGTTCCTCGAACGCATCGCGAAGCGTGCGACGCCGGAACAGCAGGGCGCGCGGCCGGGCGACTACGCCAAGCTGCAGGCGCTGGCGGCTGGCGCTAACTGAGGCGCCTCAGGCCTGCTCGAAGGCCTGCAGCAGCTGGCTCGACAAGTCGGCGACCAGGGCCTCGCGCTGCGGCGACGGTCGCCAGAAGGCGCGGCTCGTCACGCCGGTCGCTTCCCAGTCGGGGTGGTTGCGCGCGGGCTGCGCGGCGCGCACGGCCGCGGCGGCGGCCTTGGTGGGGGCATCGCCGTCGGCTGGTGATTCGGCTGCGATGCGCTGCGTGGCCGCATGGCCGCGCACTTCGAGCGCCTGCGCGAGCTTGAGCTGCCACGCGACCAGCGCGAACAGCACGCCGTCTTCGACCGTCAGCTCATGCACGTCGCGCAGCTTGTTGGCGATCTTGCGGCCCAGCGGGCCCCAGCCCTGCGACACCGCGCCGCCGATGGCGCCACCCAGCGCAGCGCCCGCGCCCAGCGATATGCCGGCCACCGCCAGGTCGGCCACCACGCCCACGGCGGCGCCGATGACCGCGCCCTTGCCCAGGCGCAGGCCGGCGTCCTTCATGGCTTCGGGGCTGAAGAAGTCGAGCGTCCAGCGGCCTTCGATGATCGGCAGCGGTGCTTCGTCGGCGTCGCCCTGGCGAAAGCCGTAGAGCGCGAGCAGGTCGTCGGTGCAACGCTGGGCCTTGTCGAACACGGTCTTCTGCAGCGCCGCGACCAGCGTCTGCCGGCGCGCGGCATCGGCGAATTCGGTCGCCTGCACCGTGCGGCGCACCGCGGCGGCATCGACCAGCAGCGCGGCGATGCGCGTGCAGGCCGAGCGGCGGCGGCCGGCGGCTTCGGCCTGCAGCGAATCGACCACGCCGCGCAGAAGCTCGCGGCGGTCGCGCAGCAGGGTGGCGAGGTCGTTGTACAGGTCCTGTTCGGCACCGACGAACGGCGCCGCCGCGTCGAAGCGCACCTGCACATGCAGGCCGTAGGCCGACAGCAGCTCTTTCCAGGCCGCCTCGCGGCTGGCGGCGTCGCGCACGAAGTTCAGCACCGGCAGCACCGGGCGCGCGCAGGCGTTGAGCAGCTCGATCTCGTCGCGGAACTTGGGCAGCACCGGTTCGCGCACGTCGATGACGAGAAAGGCCGCGTCGATGTCGAGCATGGTCCGCAGCACCTTGGCCTCCTGCTCGAACACGCCGTGTGCCTCCGGGCCTTGCAGGAACTGGCGGATGCGCTCGGGCGGCGTGGCCTGCGGGTCGAAGCGCGCGAGGTGCTCGCGCAGCGCGACGGCGTCTTCCAGGCCCGGCGTGTCGAAGAAGCGCACGGCGGTCTGGCTGTCCACCTCGAGGTCGGCCGACTCGACGTGTCGCGTGGTGCCGGGGCGCTGCGACACCTCGCCGAAGTCGATGCGCCGCATGAGCGTGCGCAGCAGCGAGGTCTTGCCCGCGTTGGTGTGGCCGACGACCGCGATGCGGACGGGCTGTGGTTGTTGCTGCTGCGTCATGGGGCGGTGGCCTCGTTCGGCCGCAGTGCGATGTCGATGCGCTCGCTGGCGGCGATGCTTTCCAGGCCGCTGTCGCGCAGCCAGTCGAGCCAGCGTTGCGTGGCGGTGGCATCGGCCGGGCCCGCGAGCCACAGGCGGCATTCGCCGCAATGCGCCAGCACTTCGCGCAGGAAGCGTTCGGTGCCGCGGTCGGGGCTCGATGCGGCATTGCAGGCCAGCAGCACGGTGCGCGGGCGGGCATGCGCGAGCCGGTCGAGCAGCGTTCGGCGTGCCGGGGCGCTGCCGTCGATGCGCTCCATGTGCATGGCCGCATCGGGCGGAATGGTCGCGGGAGGCCAGGGCATGTCGGGCGGCAGCTCGAAGCCGATGACGAAGAGGCCGTCGCGCAGGTCGGCTGCGGGCAGCCCGGCGGGCGCGCCGGTGCGCGTGCGGCCCGGGTCGGCATCGACGATGGCGGCGGGCGCCAGCGCGGCGAAGCGCGCGAGCAGCTTGCGGTAGTAGGGCTCGTGCCAGTCGGGCCGCAGCGCCTGGCGTCGGCGCTTCCAGACGGCGGCGCTCAACAGCACCAGCGCGAGGCGCGGCAGCAGGCCATAGACCGTGATGCAGCCGGTGAGCCACAGCGCCCAGGTGCGCTGGCCCGCCGCCGCGGGCGTGGAGGCCAGCACCGTGGCCGCATCCGGCACAGGAAAGCCGATCTGCGCCGGCGCCCAGCCCAGCAGCTGCACGGCCCGCACGAAGAAAGCGGGGTCGAGAATCGTCGTTTCCCAGTTCAGCGTGTAGCTGCGGAAGGCGAGTGCGAACAGCATCGACGCCAGCACCACCGCGAACGACAGTGACCAGATGCCGTGGCTCACGAGCCCGAAGGCCCAGGGCAGCAGCCTGGCGCGCGTCAGCAGCCCGGTGATCGAGCGCAGCAGCACCGGCGCCTGCCCGCGCTTGCCGCCGGCCACGCGCGCGGTGAGCGACAGCCAGATCCAGCCGAGCGATGCGGTGCCGAAGGTGCCCAGCGGAAACAGGAGCCCCGCCAGCCACAGCAGCAGCGTGAGCGCATGCAGGCCCAGCAGGCTCACGAGTGCGACGATCACGTTGATGTGGCGCTCGCCGCCGCCGACCACGTTGCCCGCAAGGCCGAGGCCGGCCATCACGATCAGTGCCACGAGCGCGGTCAGCACCCAGGGCGCCCATTGGCGGGCGCGCGAAAGTTCATGCTGCAGGCCTATGCGTTCGCCGAGCTGGCGGGCGCGTTCGGTGATCTGTGCGTGGGGGTCTGTCTTGCGCGAAGCGATGGCGGCGCGCATGGCCTGCGCGTCGTCGAGCGGACCGTTCTGTTCGACCCACCGGATCGCCTCGGTGATCACCGCATCTGTGATGTCAGGTTCGCGCAGCGCGGTGTTGGTCAACAGGGTCCCTTCGCAAGTGAGGCCCCGCACGGTGCCGGGGCGCGCGAATTATGCCCGGCGCGTCGCGGGCTCCCAATGAGAAACGGGGCCGCGAGCGGCCCCGTTCTGCAGGTGTCGGAGTAGGGGGCGTGCCCGGTCTCAGCGAAGGCCGAAGAACGAAAGCACTGCAACCACGACCACGACCAGACCGACGATGTAAATGATGGAATTCACGCGAGACTCCGTTGTTGATGACGACGATGTCAGCATCGCGCTGCGCAGGGTGCGCGAATGTCGGCGGCAGGCGGCGTGTGATGTAGGACTTGCGAAGTGACAAGCCGCACCGCCTGCAGCCCTGATAGCGCGCTCAGCGCTTCCTGTCGGGCCCCAGCGCCTGCTCGACCAGCCAGCGCATCGCCGCGCGAACCTCTTTCGCGTCGGCGCCGGCATCGATCTCCAGCGCGGCGCGGTCGAAGGCGGCCGACAGTAGCTGCGAAAGCGCATCGACCGAGACTTCGCCGCGCCCCATGCCGGCGCGCGCCAGGCCCTGGCGCAGCGAGTGCGCCGCGTTGGCATCGTCGATCGCCATGATTTCCGCCATGCCCAGCACCGCAGGGCCGTCGACCAGCAGCAGCCGCGTGCGGCCCGGCACGGTCATGGCGTCCAGGTAGGCCTCGCTGCCTTGGAGCAGGGCTTCGCGCGGGTTCAGCCGCTCGGGCGCGGCGGCTTCGATGTCGGCCGCGACGGCCATCGCCTCGCGCGCCAGCACCTGCCGGAACAGGTCGCGCTTGTCCGCGAAGTGGTGGTACAGCGCGCCCCGGGTAATGCCGGCCGCGAGGGCGATTTCGGGGGTGGAGGTGTCGCCGTAGCCCTTGCTGACAAATAGCGCGCGTGCGGCTTCGAGCAGGGCGAGCTGGGTGCTTTCGGTGCGTTCGCGGTTGGTGGCCATGCCGGCTAATTTACATGCAGGCTGTCTGTAGGTTACTATTTAACGTACGTACAGCCTGTATGTTTTATGAAGGAGCCGATCCCATGAAAGTCACGAGCTACTACCCCGTCGTCATGACCGAAGACGTGGCGGGCACCGCCGCCTTCTACCGGTCGCACTTCGGCTTCGTGCCGCTCTTTTCCAGCGACTGGTATGTGCATCTGCAGTTGGAGGGCCAACCTTCGGTGAACCTCGCGGTGCTGGACGGGCGCCACGAGACCATTCCGGAACCGGCGCGCGGGCAGGTGGCGGGCGGCCTGCTGCTGAACTTCGAGGTGGAGGATGCCGATGCAGTGCACGACCGGCTGAAGGCCGCGGGCCTGCCGATTCTGCTGCCGTTGCGCGACGAGGCTTTCGGCCAGCGCCACTTCATCACCCGCGACCCGAACGGCGTGATGATCGACGTCATCAAGCCGATCCCGCCGTCGGGGGAGTTCGTTGCGCAGTACGAGGCGGGGGCGCTGCCGGCCGCCTGAAGGCGGTCAGGCGATCAGGCGCGCAGGGCCTCGTCCTCTTCGAGGCTGTCGCCCAGGAAGCCGCCGCTCTGGTGCGCCCACAGCCGCGCATACAGCCCGCCCTGTGCCATCAGCGTGCGGTGGTCGCCTTCTTCCACCACGCGGCCTTCGTCGAGCACGATGAGCCGGTCCATCGCCGCGATGGTCGACAGCCGGTGCGCGATGGCGATCACGGTCTTGCCTTCCATCAGCGTGTAGAGGCTCTGCTGGATGGCGGCCTCGACCTCGGAGTCGAGCGCGCTGGTGGCTTCGTCGAGCAGCAGGATCGGCGCGTCCTTCAGCATCACCCGCGCGATGGCCACGCGCTGGCGCTGGCCGCCCGACAGCTTCACGCCGCGTTCGCCCACGTGCGCCTCGTAGCCGCGACGCCCGCTCGCGTCGCCCAGCGTCTGGATGAATTCATGCGCTTCGGCCCGCTTGGCAGCGGCCTCGATCTCCGCGTGCGTGGCGTCGGGGCGGCCGTAGGCCACGTTGTCGGCCACCGAGCGGTGCATCAGCGAGGTGTCTTGCGTGACCATGCCGATGTGGCTGCGCAGCGAATCCTGCGTGACGTGCGCGATGTCCTGTCCGTCGATCAGGATGCGGCCGCTTTCCAGGTCATGGAAGCGCAGCAGCAGGTTCACCAGCGTCGACTTTCCCGCGCCCGAGCGGCCCACCAGGCCGATCTTCTCGCCAGGCTTCACGGTGAGGTTCAGGTCGTCGATGACGCGGCGGCCGCCGTCTCCATAGCGGAAGCTCGCATGCTCGAAGCGCACCTCGCCCTGCGGCACCTGGAGCACGGTGGCGTCTGTTGCATCAAGCACCGTGCGCGGGCGCGACAGCGTCTTCATGCCGTCCTGCACCGTGCCGATGTTCTCGAACAGGCTGGTCATCTCCCACATGATCCAGTGCGACATGCCCTGCAGCCGCAGCGCCATCGCGGTGGCCGCTGCCACGGCGCCCACGCCGACCGCGCCGTTGGACCACAGCCACAGCGCCACGCCCGCCATGCCGGCGGTCAGGCCCATGCTCAGCGCGTGGTTGACGATCTCGAAGGCGCTCACCAGCCGCATCTGGCCGTAGCCGGTCTTCATGAACTCGCGCATGGCGTCGCGCGCGAAGCCGGCCTCGCGCTGCGTGTGCGAGAACAGCTTGACGGTCGCGATGTTGGTGTAGGCGTCGGTCACGCGGCCGGTCATGAGGGCACGGGCGTCGGCCTGCGCCTTGCCGACCTTGCCCAGGCGCGGCACGAAGTAGATCAGCGACACCACGTACAGCACCAGCCAGACCAGGAACGGCCACACCATCTGCGCGTCGAGCACGCCCACCAGGATGATCATGGTGGCCACGTAGACGCCCATGGCCACGAGCACGTCGGCCAGCACGAAGATGGTCTCGCGCACCGCGAGCGCGGTCTGCATCACCTTGGCCGTGATGCGGCCCGCGAACTCGTCCTGGTAGAAGGCCATGCTCTGGCCCAGCATCAGGCGGTGGAAGTTCCAGCGCAGCCGCATCGGCAGGTTCACGGCCAGCGTCTGGTGCTTGACGATGGTCTGCAGCGCCACCACGCCGATGCTGATCACGAGGAAGGCGGCCAGCCACATCAGCGTGGTGCCGCGGTCTTCCCAGAGGCGCGACGGCACCTGCCCGCCGAGCCAGTCGACGATGCGCCCGAGGATCGCGAACAGCGCCGCCTCGAAGGTCGACATGACGGCCGTGAGCGCGGCCATGGCCGCGATCTTGCCGCGCACGCCGTGCGTGCAGGCCCAGAGAAAGGCAAAGAAGCCCTGTGGCGGCAGCGAAGGCTCGGCGGCAGGGTAGGGGTGAAGCAGTTTTTCGAAGAAGCGGAACAAGGCGAACGGTCTCCCGGAGAGCCGCTGACTGTAGCCGTGCATGCATGACCTTGCCCCGAAAAGGTGCGTTGTCCACGTGTCGCACGTGGACAGTCCGGCTAGGGTTGTCACTCTCCGGAGGCCGAATCTTTATCGACTATGTTTTGGTGACTTCGCGCTTGCGCGTCGTCGCTGTCGGTCCGACCCAGAAATTTCACAACAACGTTGGAGACGTTTTCCATGCACTTTCGTTTCAAGCTGCTGGCGCTGACCAGCGCGCTCGCCTTCTCGATGGGCGCCCTCGCTGCCGATCCGATCAAGATCGGCGTGGACGGCCCCTTCACCGGAGGCTCGTCCTCCATGGGCGTGAGCATGCGCGACGGCGTTCGCCTGGCCGCGGAGGAGATCAACAAGTCCGGCGGCGTGCTGGGCCGGCAGATCCAGCTGGTCGAGCGCGACGACGAAGCCAAGAACGAACGCGGCGTGCAGATCGCCCAGGAGTTCGTGAACAAGGAAAAGGTGGTGGCCGCCGTGGGCTACATCAACACCGGCGTGGCGCTGGCCTCGCAGCGCTTCTTCCAGGAAGCGAAGATCCCGGTGCTCAACAACGTGGCCACGGGCTCGGTCATCACCCACCAGTTCGACAAGGACCCGGAGAACTACGTCTTCCGCAATGCCGCGCACGACAGCATCCAGGCGCCGATGATCGTGGAAGAGGCCATCACGCGGCGCGGCTACAAGAAGGTCGCGATCCTGGCCGACTCCACCAACTACGGCCAGCTGGGCCGCGAAGACCTGGAGCGCGCGCTCAAGAACAAGGGCATCACGCCCGTGGCGGTCGAGAAATTCAACATCAAGGACGTCGACATGACGGCCCAGCTGCTGAAGTCGAAGGAAGCCGGCGCCGAGGCCGTGCTCACCTACGGCATCGGCCCCGAGCTGGCCCAGATCGCCAACGGCATGACCAAGCTGGGCTGGAAGGTGCCGATCATCGGCAGCTGGACGCTGGCCATGGCCAACTTCATCGACAACGCCGGCCCCGGCGGCGACGGCGCGCGCATGCCGCAGACCTTCATCCAGGAGCCGACGAACCCCAAGCGCAAGGCCTTCATCGACGCCTTCGTCGGCAAGTTCAAGCCCAAGAACAACCGCATGGATTCACCGGTGTCGGCGGCGCAGGGCTACGACTCCATCTACCTGCTGGCCGCCGCGATCAAGCAGGCCGGCAGCACCGACGGCCCGAAGATCAAGGCCGCGCTGGAAGACCTGCAGGCGCCGGTCGAAGGCGTGGTGACGACCTACAACAAGCCTTTCACCAAGACCGACCATGACGCCATCACCGCCAACATTCCGGTGTTCGGCGAGGTCAAGGGCGGACGCGTGGTGTTCGCCAACGCAGACGACCAGAAGAACGCCGGCACCGTCCGCCTGAAGGACGTGGCGGCCAACGACGCGCTGCTGAAGAAGTAGCCGCCGGATCGAGCGTCGGCGCCGCCCCGGGACCTGTTCCTGCGGCGGCGCATTTTTTGGTCCACCGCCTCCTGCGAGCCGCCATGCAAATCCTTACCCAACTCATATTCAGCGGCATTGCGCTGGGCATGATCTACGCCGTCATCGCGTTCGGCTATCAGCTCACCTTCGCCACTTCGGACACACTGAACTTCGGCCAGGGCAACGCCCTCATGCTCGGCGCGATGGTCGGCCTCACGCTGGTGAACATGGGGCTGAACTACTGGCTGATGATCCCGCTGGTGTGCCTGTTCGGCGCCTTCCAGGGGGCGGTGGTGGAGCGCATCGCGGTGCGCCCCGCGATCAAGATCAAGTCGGAGTTCGGCTGGATCATGTCCACCATCGCGCTGGGCATCATCTTCACCAACGTGGCAGAGAACGTCTGGGGGCGCGACGACCTGAAGTTCCCGTCGCCGCTGCCGGAGTCGCCGATGCACTTCCTGGGCGCCAACGTGCTGCCGATGGAAATACTGGTGGTCGTCGGCGCGCTGCTCATGATGCTGGCGGTGGAGCTGTTCAACCGCCGCTCGATCTACGGCAAGGCGGTGGTCGCCACCTTCAACGACCGCGACGCCGCCAAGCTCATGGGCATCAACACCGGCCTGGTCATCACCTTCTCGTATGCGCTGTCGTCCATGACGGCGGCCTTTGCCGGCGTGCTGATCGCGCCGCTCACGCTGACCGGCGCGTCGATGGGCGCGGTGCTCGGCCTGAAGGCATTCGCGGTCGCCATCATCGGCGGGCTGACCAGCGGCATGGGCATCGTGGTGGGCGGGATCATCCTGGGCATTGCCGAGACCACCACCGGCTTCTACCTGAGCACCGGCTACAAGGACGTGCCCGGGCTGGTGCTGCTGCTCATCGTGCTGGCCGTGCGCCCGTCGGGCCTGTTCGGCAAGGCCGCCATCAAGAAGGTGTGAGCGCGTGGCCATGAATTCCGAAAAAATGAAAACCAGCCATCTCCTCCTGGCGGTAGCGGGCGTGGCCGCGCTGCTGCTGTTCCCGATCGGCGTCGACAACCCGTACTACATCCACCTGCTCGAGACCATCATGATCTACGCGATCCTGCTGTTCGGGCTGGACATCGTGGTGGGCTACACCGGCCAGGTCTCGCTGGGCCACGCGGGCCTGTTCGGCCTGGGCGCCTATGCGGCCGGCGTGCTGGTGTTCAAGCTGTCGGCGCCGTTCTGGATCACGGTGCCGTTCGCCATCGTGTTCACGGCCGGCTTCGGCGCGCTGCTGGCGTTGCCGGCGCTGCGCGTGTCGGGGCCTTACCTGGCGATGGTCACGCTGGCCTTCGGCACCATCATCCAGATCCTCATCAACGAGATGAGCTTCCTGACCGACGGGCCGATGGGCATCAAGCTGGAGAAGCCCGCGCTCTTCGGCCACAAGCTCGACGACCGCGAGTACTACTGGGTGGTGGCGGTGCTGATGGTGCTGTCGCTGGTGGTGGTGCACCGCATCCTGCGCTCGCACCTGGGGCGGGCCTTCGAGGCGCTGCGCGGCAGTCCGGTGGCATCGGACTGCATGGGCGTGTCGGTGTACCGCTACAAGGTCTATGCCTTCGTCATCAGCGCCGGCTTTGCGGGGCTGGCGGGCTGCCTGTATGCGTACTCCGAGCAGTACATCTCGCCCAACTCGTACAACTTCGAGCTCACGGTGCTGTTCCTGCTGGCGGTGATCATGGGCGGGCGCAAGAGCCGCATCGGCTCCATGCTGGGCGCCACCATCATCGTGCTGCTGCCCAAGCTGCTGGACGACGTGGTGCTGTTCCGCTACGTGTCGGTGGGGCTGGCCGTGGCGGTGCTGGTGGCGGCGGTGGTCGCCGTGCGGCGCCAGCGCGCCACGCCCGGGCAGATGGCCATTCCGGTGGTCGGCAGCATCGCGCTCGCAGGCCTGGCCTTCTGGCTGGACGCAATGACCGACTGGCGGCTGTCGATCTTCGGCGTGATCATGCTGTTCGTCATCTACTACCTGCAGGACGGCATCGTCGGCTTCGTGCGCAAGGCGCTGAACATGCGCCGGCCCGTGGCGTCGGTGGTGGCGGCGGATGTCGATGCGGCACCGGCCGACGCGGTGTCCACCGCGGCCCATGTTGGCGGCACCGAAGACGTGCTCGAGGCCTCGGGCGTGCTGATGCAGTTCGGCGGCCTGAAGGCGCTCAACAACGTCGACCTGCGCATCAAGCGCGGCACCATCCACGGCCTGATCGGGCCCAACGGTTCCGGCAAGAGCACCATGATGAACGTGCTGACCGGCATCTACGTGCCGACGGCCGGCGCCATCTCTTTCGGCGGGCGTTCGCTGGTGGGGCGCACCTCGGCGGACATCGCGCTGTCGGGCATCGCGCGCACCTTCCAGAACGTGCAGCTGTTCGGCGAGATGACGGCGCTGCAGAACGTGCAGGTCGGGCTGCACCACAGCTTTGCCAGCAACCTGCTCGACGTGGCGGCCGGCACGCCGCGCTACCGGCGCGAGAGCGCAGCGGCGGTGCAGCGCGGGCTGGGGCTGCTGAAGTTCGTCGGCCTGGAGTCGTTTGCCACCGAGGAGGCGCGCAACCTGCCCTACGGCAAGCAGCGCCTGCTGGAGATCGCGCGGGCGCTGGCGCTCGACCCGCAACTGCTGCTGCTCGACGAGCCGGCCGCCGGGCTGACCGCGCCCGACATCAAGGAGCTGCTCACCATCATCCGCAAGATCCGCGAGCACGGCGTGACCGTGATCCTGATCGAGCACCACATGGACGTGGTGATGAGCATGTGCGACACCGTCTCGGTGCTCGACTTCGGCCAGAAGATCGCCGAAGGCGAGCCGGCCAGGGTGCAGGCCGACGAGAAGGTGATCGAGGCCTATCTGGGCGGCGGCGCATGACGGGCGCCGGCAATGCAAGACCAGGAACCCCAACATGCTGACCATCCAGAATCTTTTTGCGGGCTACGGCAAGGTGCAGGTGCTGCACGGCATTTCGATCGAGGTGCCCAAGGGCAAGGTCGTGACGCTGATCGGCTCCAACGGCGCCGGCAAGACCACCACCATGCGCGCCGTGTCGGGAATGATCGCGCCCACGGCCGGCGAGATCACGCTCAACGGCAAGCGCATCGACGGCCTGGAGTCGTTTCACATCGCCAAGCAGGGCCTGGCGCATTCGCCCGAAGGCCGGCGCGTGTTCGCGACCATGACCGTCACCGACAACCTCACGCTGGGCGCCTTCCCGCGCCTGACCGGCAGCCGCCCGCGCGGCGACGTGGCGGGCGACCTGGAGCGCGCGCTCGAACTCTTTCCGCGCCTGAAGGAGCGCCGCACGCAGCTGGCCGGCACGCTGTCGGGCGGCGAGCAGCAGATGCTGGCGATGGCCCGCGCGGTGATGCTGAACCCCGAGGTGGTGCTGCTCGACGAGCCTTCGATGGGCCTGGCGCCGATCCTGGTGGCCGAGGTGTTCCGCATCATCGAGCGGCTCAAGGGCGAGGGCGTGACGATGCTGCTGGTGGAGCAGTTCGCCGCAGCCGCGCTCGGCGTGGCCGACTACGGCTATGTGCTGGAGAACGGGCGCATTTCGCTGCACGGGCCGGCGGAGAAATTGCGCAGCGACCCGGCGGTGAAGGCGGCCTACCTGGGGGGTGGGCACTAGGTGCCGGCCGCTAGACTCCCCGCGTGAAACCTGAAGGAACCGACACCCCCGCGCCTGGCATCTTGCGGAGACCGCCATGGACCGCATGACCAGCCTGCGCGTGTTCCGCGAAGTCGTCGAGGCCGGCAGCTTCGTGGCTGCCGCCGAGCGGCTGGGCATGTCGCCCCCGATGGCCAGCAAGCATGTGGCGCAGCTGGAGAAATCGCTCGGTGCGCGGCTGCTGCACCGCTCCAGCCGCCACCTGAGCCTGACCGAGGCGGGCACCGCCTGGTACGAGCAGAGCCGCCGCGCGCTCGACCTGCTGGACGCCGCCGAGGCCGCCATCGGCCAGACCCACGACACGCCGCGCGGCCAGCTCAAGGTGAGCGCGCCCGTGTGGTGCGCCACGCCGCGCTTCGCGCGCATGCTGGCCGACTACCGCGCCCGGTACCCCGAAGTGCTGGTCGACATGCACCTGGAAAACCGCAAGGTCGATCTCGCGGCCGACGGCTACGACCTGGCCCTGCGCGCGACGCAGGAGCCGTCGCCGGCGCTCATCGCGCGGCCGCTGTGCAGCGTGCCTTTCCACTTGGTCGGCACGCCGGCCTGCGTCGAGCGGGCAGGCGGGTTGCCCGCGCTGCCGGCCGACCTGGCGAGGCTGGGCGCCATCGTGCCGAGCTACGTGAACCTGGACAACCTCGCGCTCAAGGGGCCGGGCGGGCGCATGTTCCCGCTGCGGCTGGTGCCGGCCATGCGCTCCGACGACACCACGCTCACGCTGCATGCGGTGCGGGCGGACATGGGCATCGCCTACATGCCCTCGTGGCTGGTCGAAGAAGACATCGCCACCGGGCGGCTGCTGCGGCTGCTGCCGGAGTTCCATTCCGTGCCGGTCACGCTGTTTGCGGTGTACACGAGCCGGCAGTACATGTCGAAGCTGCGGACCTTCATCGACTTTCTGAGCGAGCGGCTCGGGTAGGGCGGGCCACCAAAACTGCCGTTTCAATGTTTCCTGCAAGGAACTGATTCGATGCATCGGCGCCTGTCGATTTCCTCGCAGGAAATGTCTACAGTCGATGCAACGCTTTCAAGGAGCATCGACTTGACCCACGACGACACCCCCACCTCGCGCCTGCCGACCTATTTCATCTCGCACGGCGGCGGTCCCTGGCCCTGGATGAAGAAGGAAATGGGCGCCACCTACGACAAGCTCGCCGCCTCGCTGGCCGACATGCCGCGCCAGATCGGCCGCAAGCCGAGTGCCATCCTCATGGTGTCGGCGCACTGGGAGGCGCCCGCCTTCACGGTGCAGGGCAATCCCAAGCCGCCCATGATCTACGACTACGGCGGCTTCCCCGCCCACACCTACGAAGTGCACTACGACTCGCCCGGTTCGCCGGAACTCGCGCAGCGCGTGCAGTCGCTGATCGCAGCAGCCGGCCTGCCGGTGCAGATCGACCCCGAGCGCGGCTACGACCACGGCATGTTCTCGCCGATGGCGGCCATCTATCCGCAGGCCGACGTGCCGGTGGTGCAACTGTCGCTGCGGCGCGGGCTCGACCCGGCGGAGCACCTGGCGCTGGGCCGCGCCATCGCACCGCTGCGCGACGAGAACGTGCTGATCGTCGGAAGCGGCCTGAGCTACCACAACCTGCGCAACTTCGGCCCGCAGGCGCACGGCGTGTCGAAGGCCTTCGACGACTGGCTCGACGAAGCGGTGGTGAAAAGCGACGCCGCCGGGCGCAGCGCGCAGCTGCTCGACTGGGCTTCAGCGCCCGCGGCGCGCATGGCGCACCCGCGCGAAGAGCATCTGATTCCGCTGATGGTGGCCGTGGGCGCGGCCGAGAGCGAAGCCGGCGAGCGGGTCTATCACGAGGACGCCTTCATGGGCGGGCTCGTGGTGTCGAGCTTCCGCTTCGGCGCCTGAGGGCTCAACTGCGGCGCACGCCGTCGGCATCCACCAGCCCGACGCGCGTCTGCCGCCCCCAGGTTCCGCGCCCGGTCAGGAAGCTCCACCACCCCCAGGCCGCGCCCGTGTGCCGCAGGATCTGGAAGGTGAAGGGCTCCACCAGCGCCGCCAGGAAGGCCTGCGCCATGTTGGCCTCGCTCTGCTGGCCGATCCAGCGGCGGTACAGGAACACCGACCACAGGTGGAAGACCAAGTCGAGCACGATCTTCGCGCCGATCACGCCGGCCACCGGCGCCAGCACGCCGAAGTTGCCGCGCACCAGGTACATCAGCAGCAGGCCGAAGGCGGCCAGCCCGTAGAGCGGCTGCAGCGTGTCGATGGCCTTCACCGGCAGCATCGCGATGCCGAGCCAGCCATAGCGCCGGTCGCCGACCATCGCGCGATACCAGTACTGGGTCTGCAGGAAGCCGCCGAACCAGCGGCGGCGCTGGCGCAGGAAGGCGCCGGTGCTGCTGGGCGCGTCGGTGTGGGCCTGTGCGTCGCCGAGCACGCGCACGGTCCACGGCAGGCCGTGGGCCTGGGCGTGCCGGTGCAGGCGGTGGATGAGTTCGTAGTCTTCGACCAGGCAGTCGGTGTCGAAGCCGCCCACGGCCCGCACCGCATCGGTGCGAAAGCCGGCAAAGGCGCCCGAGATCAGCAGCAGCCCATTGACGCGCATCCACGCATAGCGCGACAGGAAGTTGCGGATGTACTCGTATGTCTGGAACCACTGGAAGCAGCGCCCGGCCAGCGTGCGGCTGCACACCGGCGTGATGACGCCGGTGGCGGCCACGAGGTCGGGCTCTTCCGAAAAAGCGCGGCGGACCGCGGCGATGGCCTTGCTGTCGAGCAGCGTGTCGCCGTCCACAGTGAGCACGGTGTCGGTGTCGATGCACAGGATGGCCGCGTTCAGCGCCACCGCCTTGCCGCCGTGCGGCAGCCGCAGCCAGTAGAGCGCGGGGTGCGTGGCGCTGGCCGCGCTCAGTTCGCCCAGGGGCGGCGCGACCAGGCCGTAGCGCGTGGTGAGAAGCTCGGCGGTGCCGTCGCTCGAGCCGTCGTCGGCGATCACGATGCGGTCGGGTACGTCGGTCTGGCCGAGCAGGGCGGTCAGCGTGACGGGCAGCACGGCGGATTCGTTGTGCGAGGCGACGATCACGCCCAGCGTGGTGCGGCGGCCGGTGACGGCCGGCTGGGAAGGAGGGCGGGGGCGCAGGATCGGCAGCGTCATCCAGCCCACGAACAGCAGCAGCACCGTGTCGTAGAGCACATAGGCCACGCCCACCGACCACGCGCCGACGTTGCCGACGCGGAAGGCCATGGCGAAGAGCAGCCCCCACAGCACGAGCACGCCGCCGTGGATCAGCCAGCTTCGCAGCGGCGTGGCGGGGGGAGACAGGCGCGGCGATGCGGCCAGGAACGCGGAATGAAGGGAATTGTTCAAGAGAAGATGCCTGGGCGACGAACTGTCATACGCAAGAACATGGTCGGCGGTTTCGCAAAGGCCCGGATACAACCGGGACAATCGCAAAACCCACCGACAGACTCGGCCCACGCCTGAAAATTCCCCGCATGCTCCCACAAACCCGCTACACCCGAACCGCGATCGCCTTGCACTGGGTCATCGCATTGCTCATGGCCGTCAACATCGCGCTGATCCTGCTGGTCGACCGCTACCCCGACGACTGGGTGCGCCCGGCGGTCGACACCCACAAGTCGATCGGCATCACGGTGCTGGGGCTGGTCATCCTGCGAATCCTCTGGCGCTTCACGCACAGGCCGCCGGCCATGCCGGGCTCATACGGCGCGTTCGAGCGCTTCGCCGCGCACGCGGCCCACGGCGTGCTGTACCTGCTGATGGTGCTGCTGCCGCTGTCGGGCTGGATGCACGACTCGGCCTGGAAGGACGCCGGCACCCACCCGATGTACCTGTTCGGCCTGTTTGAGTGGCCGCGCATCGGCTGGATCATGGCCATCGAGCCCACTCTCAAGGAAACTTGGCACACCGTGCTGGGCGGGGTGCACGCCTGGGCCGGCTATGTGCTGTACGCGATGTTCGGGCTGCACGTGCTGGGCGCGCTGAAGCACCAGTTCCTGGACGGCGAGCGCGAGCTGCAGCGCATGTGGCCGGGAGCACGCGGATGAGCGGCGGCATGAACGAGGAAGAACAGGAAGCGCGCGCAGCCATCGCGCGCGTCGATGCGCTTTCCACCCATCACGACCCGGTTCACGGCGGCGTGCGCGTGCGCTGGCGCCGCTTCGGCAGCGACACCAGCCGGCCGCCGCTCGTGCTGCTGCACGGCGGCCATGGCAGCTGGATGCACTGGCTGCGCAACGCCGAGGCGCTGTCGGCCGGCCGCACGCTGTGGCTGCCCGACATGCCGGGCTTCAACGAGTCCGACGCGCCGCCGCGCGTGGCACTTGGCGAAGACTCGCTGCCGCCCTTGCTCGATGCGCTCGGCGGCACGCTCGACCAGCTGATCGGCCCGGGCACGCCCATCGACCTGGGCGGTTTTTCCTTCGGCGGGCTGACGGCGGCGCGTTTTGCCGTGCGGCGCGGCGCCATCCGCCGGCTTGCGCTGGTGGGCAGCGGCGGCCACGGCACGCTGCGGCGCATGACGGTCGAGATGATCAACTGGCGCTCCGCGCCCGACCGCGAACGGGAGCGCGCCGCGCTGCTGCACAACCTGGCCGCGCTGATGCTGCACGACAAGGCCGCCATCGACGCGCTGGCCTTCGAGATCCACGACATCTCCTGCCACGGCACGCGTTTTCGCAGCAAGGAGGTGTCGCTGTCGGGCGGCCTGCGGCAGGCCATCGACACACTGGGCGTGCCCACGCTGCTGCTGTGGGGCGAGTTCGACGTCACCGCCGATCCGCGCCCGCTGGTGGCGCGGCTGGTGGCCGAAGGCCCGGGGCGCGAGGGCGCGGTGATCGACGGCGCCGGGCACTGGGCGCAGTACGAGCGCGCCGACGAGGTCAATGCGCGCTTGCTGCAGTTCCTGGCCTGACGCTTTTCGAGCGCGTCACTGCTGCTGCTTCACCAGCCCCAGCTTGCGGATGATGTCGCCCCACTGGTCGTAGGTGGCGCGTGTCAGCTCGGCCAGCTGTTGCGGGCTCGACGACTCGGCCTCGTAGGCGCCCTGGCGGAAGAACTCGCGCGTGGCCGGCATCGCCAGCACCTGCGCGAGTGCGGCGTTGAGCTTTTCGACCACCTGCGCCGGCATGCGCGCCGGCCCGTAGAAGCCGAGCCAGCTGGGCATGTCCACGCCGCTCACGCCCTGTTCGCCCATGGTGGGCACGTCGGGCAGCATCGGGCTGCGCCTGGGCGCGGCCACCGCCAGCATCCGCACCTTGCCGGTGGCCGTGTTCTGGATGGCGTTGGGCGCGGCGTCGAAGTAGTACTGCACGCGGCCCGCGAGAAAGTCTTTCGCGGCATCGGCGCCGCCCTTGTACGGCACGTGCACCACGTCCAGCCCGGCCTGCCGCGCGAAGGCCTCGCCGTAGATGTGCGACGAAGTGCCGGTGCCGAAGGAGGCGTAGCTCATCTTCCCCGGGTTGGCCTTGATGTACGCCACCAGTTCCTGCACCGTGCGCGCCGGCACGCTCGCATGCACGGTCAGCACCAGCGGGCCGCGCGCGCCGAGCGAGATGGGCGTCAGGTCCTTGAACGGGTCGTAGCGCACCTGCGCCAGCGTCTGCGGGTTCTGCGCCACCACGGAAGACGGCGCGTACATGAAGGTGTAGCCGTCGGGCGCGGCGCGGATCACTTCTTCGGTCGCCAGGATGAAGCTCGCGCCCGGCCGGTTTTCCACGATCACCGGCGTCTGCAGCACTTCGGCCAGCCTGAGCGCGACGAAGCGCGCCTGCGTGTCCGACGCGCCGCCGGCCGCCAGGCCCAGCACGATGCGGATGGGGCGCCCCTTTTGCGGGAACGGCGCGGCGGCGCGGGCGGCCAGCGGTGCCAGTGCCGTGCCGAGGGCGCTGGCCGCGAGCGCGGCGTTGAAGCGGCGGCGATGAAGCATGGTGTGCATGCCGCTCATTGTTTGGCCAGCCCGACCTGCTGCACCATCGCGCCCCAGCGGTCGTAGGTCGAGCGCGTGATGCCGGCGAACTCCTCGGGCGTGGAGGCGCCGGCCTCGTAGCCGCCGCTTCGGTAGAACTCCTGCACCTGCGGCATCGCCAGCACCTTCGTGAGTGCGGCGTTGAGCGTGGCGATCACCGGCGCGGGCATGCGCGCCGGCCCGTAGAAGCCCAGCCAGCTCGGCAGGTCGAGCCCGGCGTAGCCCTGCTCGGCGAAGGTGGGCACGTCGGGCAGTGCCGCGATGCGCGCGCCGGCGGCCACCGCGAGGATCTTCACCTTGCCGGTGGCCGAGGTGATGACGGCCGACGAGGCCGAGTCGAACATGTACTGCACGCGCCCGCCGATCAGGTCCTTGGCCGCGTCGGAGCCGCCCTTGTACGGGATGTGCACCGCGTCGATGCCGGTCTTCTTCACGAAGGCCTCGCCGTAGATGTGCGAGGAGGTGCCCGCCCCGAAAGAGGCATAGCTCACCTTGCCCGGATGGGCCTTCACGTAGGCGACCAGTTCCTTCACGTTGTTCACCGGCACGGTGGTGCTCAGCGACAGCACCAGCGGCCCGCGTCCGCCCATCGAGATGGCGGTGAAGTCCTTGAACGGGTCGTAGGGCACCTGGCCGAAGGTGTGCGGGTTCTGGGCCATGGTGGACGAGGGCGCGTACAGCAGCGTGTAGCCGTCGGGCAGGGCGCGCGCCACCTCGTTGGCCGCGAGCATGGTGCTGACGCCCGGCTTGTTGTCGACGATCACGCTGGTGCCCAGCACCTCGCCGAGCTTCTGCGCCACGATGCGCGCCTGCGCGTCGGTGCCGCCCCCGGCGGTGAAGCCCACCACGATGCGTATCGGCTTGCCGCGCGCCGGAAAGTCCTGCGCCAGGGCCAGGGGCGCCAGGCCCAGGAAGGCCGCGGCACCAAGGGCCGAACTGAAGGCACGGCGCGTGCCCCGAAGTTTCTTCATCGATGTCTCCGTTGGAATGTTTCTTTTATATTGATCTGGAAATCCATAAAAATCCATATCTTCTAGGGAATACCCCAGAAGACGCGCTTTTTGTTTTGACAAAATGGAAAGTTAAATCAAAATACGACGAAACAAGCCAAGCCGAGATCGCATCCATGAAAACTGTCGTACGTACCGACGAGCGCATCCTGACCTCCGACATCTTCGACCGCGACAGCCGCGTCAAGCGGCCTGACCACGGCAGCTGGGCCGAGCCGGGCAAGCGCATTCCCGTCTATCACCGCTGCGGCGTGCTGGTGGTGGGGGGCGGCCCGTCGGGCACGGCGGCTGCGGCCGCCGCCGCCCGCACGGGCGCCGACGTCGCGCTGCTGGAGCGCTACAACCACCTGGGCGGCCTGTCGACCGGCGGCCTCGTCATCTGGATCGACCGCATGACCGACTGGGAAGGCCAGCTGGTGATCCGCGGCTTTGCCGAAGAGCTGTTCGACCGACTACCGGCCGACGCCATCGCCGGCCCGGTGCGCGAGGACTGGGGCTCGCAGGACGCCGCCAAGGCCGCGCACTGGTCGCAGCGCACGGCGGCCTACCACGGCGTGGTCACCTGGTCGCCCACCATCGACCCCGAGCGGCTCAAGCTGCTCTCGCAGGAAATCGTGCTGGAGCGCAAGGTCAAGCTCATCTATCACTCGTGGGCCGCCATTCCCATCGTGCAGGACGGCGCCGTGAAGGGCGTGGTGTTCGAGAGCAAGGAAGGCCGCATGGCCATCATGGCCGACGTGGTGGTCGACGCCACCGGCGACGGCGACCTGTTCGCCCGCGCCGGCGCCGACTACGTGAACGACATTGAGGAGGCCGACGTGCACCACTGCATGAACACCTCGTGGCTGTTCGGCGGCGTGGACATGAACCGCTGGATCGAGTTCAAGGCCGGCCAGCCCGAGGCATTCACCGCCTTCATGGCGGGCGGGCGCGCGCAGTGCGGCCTGTTCGAGCGGCCCTTCGTCTCGTGGCGCAACGACGTGGCGCTGTTCATGGGGCCGCGCCAGTCGGGCTATTCGGCGCTCGACGTGGACGACCTCACCGCCGTGGAAGTGCGCTCGCACCGCGCCATGGCCGCGCACCTGGACTACTTCCGCGCCCATGCGCCGGGCTTCGAGAATGCCTACCTGATGCTGAGCGCACCGCAGATCGGCGTGCGCCACGCCCGGCGCCTCGTCGGCGTGGGCTCCGTGCTGCGCAGCCAGTGGCCCGACGGCGTGCCGCTGGCGGACGAGATCGGCGTGTCGCCCGCGGTGTCGCCGAAATTCCCGAACATCTCCATTCCCTACGGTGCGCTGGTGCCGCAAAAGCTCGACGGCCTGCTGGCCTGCGGACGCCACATTTCCTGCGACCGCAACTCGCACGGCTTCATGCGCGAGATTCCGCAATGCTGGATCACCGGGCAGGCCGCGGGCGTGGCGGCGGCGCTGGCATCGCGCGGCGGCATCGCGCCGCGCTTCGTCGACGTGGGCGCGCTGCAGGCCGAGTTGCTGAACCAGGGCGTGTACCTGCGCGCCGGGGCGGGGCAGGCGGCGGCAGCGTCGCCCGCGGCTGCCGAGGCCGGCGTGTGAGCCAGCGGCCATGAGCCCGAAAGCCCTCTCTTCGCAAGCCTCTACATTGGAGAGTCCTGAGAAGAGTCTTGCAAAGGGTCCCTCCATGTCCACTGAAAAAAACGACACCTCCTTTTCCGCGGCCGAGCCGGCCGATGCGCGCGGCGAGCGTTCCGACACGGTGAGCGCACTGGAGCGCGGCATCTCGGTGCTGCGCTGCTTCAGCGAAGAACGCCCGGTGCTCGGCCATGCCGACATCGCACGCATCACCGGCATTCCGCGTCCCACCGTCAACCGGCTGGTCGCCACGCTGCTTTCGCTGGGCATGCTCAAGGCGGCGCAGGCCCCCGACCGCTTCATGCTCGGGCCTGGGGTGGTGTCGCTGTCGCGGGTGTTCCTCGGCAGCCTCGACGTGCGCGCCGCCGCGCGGCCCAGCATGCAGGCAATGGCGGAGGAGGTCGGCGCCTCGGTCTACCTGGCCGTGCGAGACGGCATGGAGATGGTGCTGATCGAAGCCTGCCGCCCGCGCTCGTCGATGCTCTCGGCGCGGCTCGACGTCGGCTCGCGCGCGCCGCTGGCCAACTCGGCGCTGGGCCGCTCGTACCTCTCGGCATTGCCCGAGGCGCAGCGCAACCAGCTGGTCGATTCGATGCGACTGCTGCGCGGCCCCGAGTGGGACAGCATCGCGCCCAGCATGAACCGCGCCATCGGCGAGTCGAAGCGGCTGGGCTATTGCCTGTCACTCGGCGAATTCCACCGCGAGATCAACTCGGTGTCGGTGCCCCTCATCGGGCCCGACGGCGAGGTGATGGCGCTCAACGGCGGCGGCGCCGCCTTCGTCTTCACCGAAGACCGGCTGCGCAACGAACTTGCGCCGCGCCTGCACGACATCGCGCTGAGCATTGCGCGCGACATCGGCGGCCACGTACCCACGCCCTCGCCGGGTTAGCAGCCCGGCCGGGGTTCATTCCCGATGACGACAGAAGAACGGAGACACAGGCCATGCACCTGAGCGATGAAGAAAAAGCCATGTACGACGGCCGCGACGGCCCGGCCGTGCAGAAGGCGATGGACCTGCTGATGCGCTACGGCGAAGCGCTGGGCGCCGAGCGGCTGGTGGAGACGCGCAACGTGTGCGCCACCATCACGTCGACCACGCCCTTCCAGCGCGACTTCGCACTCGCCAAGGGGGGCGGCATGGATGCGGTGTTCTCCGAGTTCAGCCTCGACAGCCAGGAGACGGTCGAGATTCCGAAATTCAAGGTCTTCACCAGCCACCTGCAACTGGGCTTCGACCCCGGCCAGCCCGAGCGCATGGGCGTGAGCGAGGAGATCGTCCAGTTCTACAACAAGAGCGAGCGGCACGCCGCCGGCCTGGGTGCGCAGATCATGAACACCTGCACGCCGTACCAGGTCGGCAACATCCCGACGCGCGGCGAGCACTGCGCATGGATGGAGTCGTCCGCCGTGGTGTATTGCAATTCGGTGCTGGGCGCGCGCACCAACACCGAAGGCCGCGAGAGCACCGGCGCCGCCATGCTCACCGGCCGCATTCCGTACTGGGGCTACCACCTCGACGAGAACCGCCGGGCCACGCACGTGGTCGAGCTCGACATCGAGGTCGAATCGGTGCAGGACTGGGGCCTGCTGGGCTACTACATCGGCGAGCATGTGCAGGAACGCGTGCCGGTGGTGCACAGCCGGCGCGGAATTTCGCGGGTGCCGAACCTGCCGCGGCTCAAGCACTTCGGCGCGGCGGCCTCGTCTTCGGGCGGCGTGGAGATGTATCACATCGCGGGCGTCACGCCCGAGGCGCTGACGCTGGAACAGGCGCTCGGCGCAAAGGCTCCCGTCGAGGTGCTGCGTTACGGCGAGGCCGAGCGCCGCGCCACCTACGAGAAGATCAACATCACGGGCAAGGACGCCGAGGTGCAGTACGTGATGCTGGGCTGCCCGCACTACACCATCGAGCAGATCTGGGAGGCCGCGCAGCTCATCGAGGGGCGCAAGGTGCATCCCGATTGCGAGCTGTGGATCTTCACGCCGCGCGCCATCAAGTCGCTGGCCGACCGCAACGGCTACACCAAGATCATCGAGGACGCGGGCGGCATCATCATGAGCGACAGCTGCTCCGCCATGAGCCGCGCCGTGCCCAAGGGCACGAAGACGGTGGCGCTCGACTCGGCCAAGCAGGCCCACTACCTGCCCGCCATCCTCGGCGTGCAGGCCTGGTTCGGCAGCACGGCCGAATGCATCGACGCGGCCTGCACCGGCCGCTGGAACGGAGGCTACGCATGAGCGCCGCAGTCGTCACTGGACAAACCATCGTCATCCGCGGCCGCAAGGTGGTGGGCGGCGTGGCCGAAGGCGAGGCGCTGGTCACGCGCGACCGCATTTCCGGCTGGGGCGGTATCGATCCGCGCACCGGCACCGTCGTCGAGACCCGGCACGAGCTGCGCGGCCAGAGCTTCGCCGGCAAGGTGCTGGTGTTTCCGGGGGCCAAGGGCTCGTCGGGCTGGTCGGCCATGTTCCACATGACGCGGCTCATGAACTCGGCCCCCGCAGCGTTCCTGTTCAACGAGATGACGACCAAGATGGCGTTGGGCGCCGTGGTCACGCACGCGCCTTCGATGACCGATTTCGAGCGCGACCCGCTCGAATGCATCGAAACCGGCGACCGGGTACGCGTGGACGCCGACCGCGGCGTGATCGAGATCACGAAGAAGAAGGCCGGAGGTGCCGCATGACCCGTCCCCTGCGCAGCAACTTCCCGCGCGGCTCCTACCTGTGGTCGGTGCGCAATGCGCACTGGCGCGCGCTCGGCATTCCGGAAGAGGACTGCGAGAAGCCCAAGATCGCCATCGTCAACAGCTCCTCGGAGCTGGCGGCCTGCTTCAGCCACCTCGACCGCGTGGCGGTGGAAGTAAAGGCCGCCATCCGTGCCGCGGGCGGCGTGCCCTTCGAGATCCGCACCGCCGCGCCCAGCGACTTCATCACCGGCGCCGGTGCACGCGGTGCCTACATGCTGGCCGCGCGCGACCTCGTCACCAACGACATCGAGGTGGCCGTCGAGGGCGCGCAGCTCGACGGCATGGTCTGCCTCACTTCCTGCGACAAGACGGTGCCGGGCCAGCTCATGGCGGCCGCGCGGCTGAACATCCCGACGCTGCTGGTGCCCTGCGGCTACCAGCCCAGCGGCGAGTACCGGGGCCATCACATGGACATCGAGGAAGTGTTCATCGGCGCGATGCATGCCGTCACCGGCAATCTTCCGGTCGAGGAACTGGTGGGCATGAGCCGCGAGGCGATTCGCGGGCCCGGTGTGTGCTCGGGCCTGGGCACGGCCAACTCGATGCACATCGTGTGCGAGGCGCTCGGCCTGGCCTTGCCGGGCAGCGCGCCGGTGGCCGCGCTCAGCCCGAAGATGATGGCCGACGTGCGCGCGGCGGGCACGCGCATCGTGCAGATGGTGCTGGACGACCTGAAGCCGCGCGACATCCTCACGCCCGGTGCCTTTGCCAACGCGGTGCGCGCCGTGCTGTCCATCGGCGGCTCGCTCAACACCGCCAAGCACCTGCAGGCGGTCGCCACCGAAGGGGAGTGCGGCGTCGACGTCTACGGCCTCTTCGAAAGCCTCGGTCCCACGACGCCGGTGCTGGCCGGCGTGCGGCCCATCGGAAGCGATTCCATCGAGGCCTTCGAGGCGGCGGGCGGTTGCCGCGCGCTGATGAAGCAGCTCGAGCCGCTGCTCGATACCACCGCGCCGACCGTCACCGGCGGCACCGTGGCAGACAACCTGCGCAACATCGAAGTCGCCGACGCCGAGGTGATCCGCCCCATCGGCCGGCCGGTCGCGCCGCTGCCGGCCATCGTGCTCCTGCGCGGCAACCTCGCGCCGGAGTCCGGGCTCATCAAGACCGGCATCATGGAGCGCAAGGTGCGGCGCTTCACCGGCCCGGCCGTGTGCTTCTGGACTTCGGACGCGGCCATCGGCGCGCTGAAGAAGGGCGAGATCGTGCCGGGCCAGGTGGTCGTGATGCGCGGTGCCGGCGCCTGCGGCGGCCCGGCCATGGGTGGCGGCGCGTCGCGCGTGGTCTTCGCCATCGACGGTGCCGGGCTGGGCGACCAGGTGGCGCTTCTCACCGACGGCCATCTCTCGGGCCTGGTCTGCAAGGGGCTGGTGGTGGCCGAGGTGTCGCCGGAAGCCGCGCTGGGCGGCCCGCTCGCACTGGTGCGCGACGGCGACACGATCACCATCGACCTCGATGCGCGCCGCCTCGACATCGCGCTGACCGACGCCGAACTCCAGGCCCGCCGCGCCGACTGGCAGCCCCCGCCGCCGGTGCATGACACCGGCTGGCTGCAGCAGTACCGGCGCAACGTGGGGCCGCTTTCCAAGGGCGCCGTGCTCGTTCGCACCGAGCGCCCCGAGCCCGCGGGCTAGGCCTCTTCGAACCCGGCCTTCCCAACCGGTGCGGACACCCGTCCGCATCCGGTGGCGCAGCCCTGCGCGCGTCGCGTCCGTTCCGAGTTTTTCAACCCAAGAAAAGAAGCAGGAGACAGGAAACCATGAAGAGATTCTTGATGTGGTCGGCGCTGGGGCTGGCCGGCGGCGGCGCGGCGCATGCGCAATCCAGCGTCACGATGTTCGGAGTGATGGACCTCGGCATCCAGTACACCAAGGGTGCCGGCAACGGCTCGGTGAAGGCGCTGTCGAACGGCGGCCTTTCCACCAGCCGCATCGGCTTTCGCGGCACCGAGGACCTGGGCGGCGGCCTGCGCGCGGGCTTCTGGCTCGAAGGCAGCCTGAACCCCGACACCGGCACCGGCCGGCCGAGCAACAGCAACAACCAGACCAGCGGCGCGGGCACGGCGGGGCCGATCACCTTCGACCGCATGTCCTTCGTGAGCATCTCGTCGGACGCGCTGGGCGAGCTCCGGCTGGGGCACGACTTCATTCCCACGCACTACAACAGCATCTACTTCGACCCCTTCAACGCCAACGGCGTGGCGCGCGCGGGCAACCTCACGTTTGCGGGCGCGGGCACCGGGCCGCTGCCCACGGCCATCACCGGCAGCAACACCGTGAGCTACTGGTTGCCGCCCAAGCTCGGCGGCCTCTACGGCATGGCGATGGTGGGCACCGGCGAGAACGACTCCACCGCGGCGAACCGCGACGACGGCAACTTCGCCGGCGCGCGCCTGGGCTTCGCCTCCGGCGCGTTCGACATTGCAGCGGCGGTCACGCGATCGCATTTCAATTCGACCGCCACCATCGGCAACTACACGCACGCCAACATCGGCGGCTCGTGGGACGCGGGCTTCGCGAAGTTCTTCGCGCTCTACAACAGGGTGCGCGTGAAGATCGTGGCCGGCACGGTGCGCAAGAACACCGCCGAGATCGGCGTGCACATCCCGGCCTTCGAGGTCGGGCGCATCCGCATCAGCTACGCCTACCTGGACGACCGCAGCGACGACAGCGTGCGCAACGCCGACGGCACGCCGCGCAACCGCGACGATGCGCGGCAGTTCGGCATCGGCTACGTGCACAACCTCTCGAAGCGCACCGCGCTCTACGGAACCTACGCGAGGCTGATGAACGGCGGCCAGGCGCGCTACGTGGTCAGCGGCGGCCTGGCGCCGGCGGCCGGGCAGCGTTCGACCGGGTGGGAATTCGGCGTGCGCCATCTCTTCTGAAACAGGAGTCCTTCATGCAACGCAGAACCCTGACCCTGGCGGCCGTATCGGCGCTTGCCGCAACCGCGCTGCCCGGCACCGCCGCATGGGGCGCCGAGGCGTATCCCAGCAAGCCGCTGCGGCTGATCGTCGGCTTTGCCGCGGGCGGCGGCGCCGACTCGCTCACGCGCATCATCGCGGAGGGGCTGGCCAAGCAACTCGGCCAGCAGGTGATCGTGGAGAACCGTCCCGGTGCCGACGGCGTGCTCGCCGCGCAGGCCACCTCGTCGGCCAGGCCCGACGGCTACACGCTGCTCATGGGCACCAACACCGCGATGGTGGCCGCGCCCACGCTGCGGCCCACGCCGCCCTACGACCCGTTCAAGGCTTTCACGCCGATCAGCTCGGCCGGGCAGTTCTCGATGTTCCTGGTGGTGCCGGCCAGCCTGCCGGTGAAGAGCGTGAACGAGCTGCTCGCGCTGGTTGCGGCCAAGCCCGGCGCGCTCAACTCCGCATCGAGCAACAGTGCCTCGGAACTCGCGATGCTGCAGCTGCTGGGCGAGCGCAAGGTGGTCAACGCACGCTACAAGGGCGACATGCAGGCCATGACCGACCTGCTGGGCGGGCAGATCCACATGATGTTCACCACCGGCACGCTGGCGCCGGGCTTCGTGAAGGAAGGGCGCATCCGCGCGCTGGTGACGCTGCTGCCGCAGCGCAGCGGCCTCTTGCCCGACGTGCCCACCGGCGGCGAGCTGGGGCTGGGCAAGCTCACCATCACGCCGTGGGCCGGCTTCTTCGGGCCGCCGGGCTTGCCGCAGGCCATTGCCGAGAGGCTCTCGCAGGAGCTGCAGAACACCCTCAAGCGGCCCGAGGTGCATGCCCAGCTGGTGCAGCAGGGCTTCGAGGGCTACGGCATGAGCCCTGCCAGGTTCACCGAGTTCTTCCGCACGCAGTACGACGCCTTCGGCGCCACCGTGCGCGAGCACAACGTCAAGTTCGAATAGCGTCGGCCTCGCGGCGCCAGAACGCGGCATCGGGAAAGGTGCCGCTGCCTGCCGCTGCGTTGTCCGCCATGTGCTCGGCGCGGCTCGTGCCCGGGATCACGCAGGTCACGGCCGGGTGGCTCAGCACGAACTTCAGCAGCACCTGCGCCCAGCTCGTGCAGCCGATCTCGCCGGCCCACGGCGGCAGCAGTTTGTCGCGCAGGCGGCGCAGCAGGCCGCCGCCGCCGAAGGGCAGGTTGACGATCACCGCCACGCCGCGCTCGGCCGCCAGCGGCAGCAGGCGCTGTTGCGCCTCGCGGGCGTCGAGCGAGTAGTTGATCTGCAGGAAGTCGAGCTTCTCCGCCTTCAGCACCGCTTCCACCTCGCCGTAGGCCGAGGCGGTGTAGTGCGTGATGCCGATGTAGCGCACGCGGCCCTTGTCCTTCCAGCCGCGCAGCGTGGCCAGGTGGATGCGCCAGTCGACGAGGTTGTGCACCTGCATCAGGTCCATGCGCTGCGTGCGCAGCCGCGCGAACGACTGCTCCATCTGCGCGATGCCGGCCTCGCGGCCCGAGGTCCAGACCTTGGTGGCGAGGAAGGCCTTGTCGCGCTGGCCCGAAGCCGCCAGCAGCTCGCCGGTGGTTTCCTCGGAGCGGCCGTACATCGGCGAGCTGTCGATCACCGTGCCGCCGGCCGCGAACAGCGCATCGAGCACGCCGGGCAGGCGCTTGTATTCCTCGGTGCCGGGGCGCTGGTCGAAGCCGATCCAGGTGCCGCAGCCGATGACGGGCAGGGCTTCGCGGGTGGAGGGAATGGGGCGGGTGTTCATGGCGGGCGTGGGCGGTCGTTGCGCGAGGGCGGGGAGCGCGGCGCCGGCGCACAGCGCAACGCCTGTGCGCAGCAGCTCGGCGCGGGTGATGGGGAAATCCTTCAGGGGCGGCATCGGCGGCCAGTATCCGGCGGAATGCGCCGCACGCAAGCTTGCGGCCTGTGCTCCAATCCGGCTTTTCGCCGCCTCACATTCATCATGGGAATGCCACTCTCGCTGCTTCGCATGCCTTCGCTGGACCTGGTGCGGGGCTTCGTGGCGGTAGGCCGGCGCATGAGCATCTCGCTCGCGGCGCAAGACCTCTGCCTCACGCAGTCGGCGGTGAGCAAGCAGGTGCATGCGCTGGAAACGCTGCTCGGCGTGAAGCTGCTGGTGCGCGGCCACCGCTCGATCGCCTTCACGGCCGAAGGCGAACGCCTCTTTCGCAGCGCCGACGGCGCGGTGCAGCAACTGCAGGACGTGATGGGCGGCATCCGCCAGTCCGGCGAGCAGCGACCCGTGACGCTGAGCGCGAGCATCGGCATGACGGGGCTGTGGCTGCTGCCGCGGCTGGGCAATGTGCAGAAGCTGCATCCGGGCGTCGACGTGCGCGTGTCGTCCAACAACCGCCTGGCCGACATGCGCAACGACGGCATCGACCTTGCCATCCGCTACACGACGCCCGCGCTTGCGCCGGCCGGGGCGGTGCGGCTCTTCGGGGAAACCGTGGCACCGGTGGCGCACCCTTCGCTCGGGCTGGCGTCGCTGGCGTCGGCGCAGGCGCTGTCGCAGCTTTGCCTGCTGGCCTTCGACGATCCGCAGCACCCGTGGCTGCAGTGGAGCGACTGGCTCGCGGCGGTGGGCTGGGCCGATGCGAAGCCGCGCGCCGTGCTGCACTTCAACCAGTACGACCAGTTGATCCAGGCGGCGCTGGCCGGCCAGGGCGTGGCGCTGGGGCGGCTGGAGCTGATCCAGCCGCTGCTCGACGACCGGCGGCTGGTGCGCGTGGCCGCGCCCGCGCCGGCGCAGCCTTCAGGCCATGCCTACTGGCTGATCCATGCCGACGAGGCACCGCGCGAAGACGTGCGCCACGTGGCCGAATGGCTGATGGACGAGGCCCGGCAGTCGTCAGGGCACTGAGGGCATCGCCTTGCAATATGCGATCGCCTCGTCGAGGCGGTCGTTGCCCCAGAACATTTCGCTGCCGGCAAAGAAGGTCGGCGCGCCGAAGATGCCTTTCTCCGCGGCCGTCTCGGTCTGGCGCCGCAGCCGCAGCTTGTTGGCGTCGGAAAGCGCTTCTTCGAGGATGCGGTGCGCCGGCAGACCCAGTCCGGCGAGCAGGTCGCGCATGGCCTGGGGCGAATCGATGTCGCGGTCTTCGGCGAAGTTCATCGTCATCGTGCGGCGGCAGAACTCGCCCATCCACGGCTGCGCGGCACCCACCAGCGCAATGCGCAGCGGCAGCACGGCCGGGCGCGGAAAGCGCGTTGGCTGCCGCCACGGCAGGCCATGCTTGCGGCACTGGCGGGCCATGTCCTTCCACGTGTAGTCGCCTTTCTCCTTCTGCAAAACGAAGGGCGACGTCTCCCAGCCGAAGGAGCGGAAGATCGGCCCCAGCAGGAAGGGCTGCCAGCGGATGCCGATGCCGTGCGCGGCCGCCTCCTGCTCCACGCGCATCACGCTGAGGTAGCTGTAGTTGCTGCCGAAGTCGAACCAGAAGTCGAGCGTGTTCATTCGAACACCACCAGGCAGCGGGCCTCGATGCTCTCGCGCAGCGGCGCGTCGGCGGGCGCCTCGGGGTGGTCGAAGGCGGCATGCGGCGTGTAGCGAGAGACGCCGCTGAGCTGCGAGTCGTACTGCTTGAACACCAGCGCCTCGTGCCGGTCCATCGCGGAAAAATAAGACCAGCGGTGGGAGGACGAATGCGTCGCGAGGTAGATCTCGCCGGTGCGGCGCGGATAGCGCACCTCGGCGTCGACCAGGTCCCGGGCCATCACCGAGCGGGCATCGCACACGGCGAGCGGCGTGTCGAGCACCGGCCCCCTTATCGAACGCCAGACATTGACGATGCAATAGCGCCGCACGGCCGCGGCTTCCTCGGGGTCGGGCAGCACCAGGGACAGCCGGCGACGGCCAGATTCCTCGGTGTAGTCGTTGTGGATGCGGCCGTTGGCGGCGGCCCGGCCGTCGGTCGCGCGGCGGCCGAAGCTCAGGGCGGCGCGGTCGGCTTCGCGCCTGCGCACCAGGTGGTCGAAGACATGGGCACGCGTACCGCCCGTGACGGCCAGTGCCAGTTCGGCCACCTCGCGGTGGTAGATGGCCGTGACCTCCGCGTCGTCGAGGAAGTCGCGCACGGCCGTGGGCGCGTCGCGCAGCACGAAGCCTTCGCGCTCGATGTCGGGTGGCGCTGCGGCTGCGCGCGCATCCGCGATGGGCATGGGGCGCAGTTCGTAGCTGCCGCTTTCCCAGGGCGTGTCGGGCGGCGGCTGGAAGGTGTAGCTGACGGGGCGCAGGGCGGACGGCTGGAGGTAGTTCAGGCCTGCGGTGACGGCTGTGACGGCTGTGCTGGGGGTGGTCATGCGGCGCTCCTGTTGGACGGCTCCATTGGAGCGAAGCGGCAGCCCCGGCTCAAACGACTTCTGGGCGCCTTCGCATGAGCAGCGGGAATATGAAAATCCCCGTGACGAAGAAAAACAGCTTTTTTCCCGCAGCCCATGGAATACTGTATAAAAATACAGTTAACAGTCTTCGCCATGGGCCTTCCTTTCCTCGATTCCTTTTTCGCTGCCGCGGGCCGCGGCGTCTGGCATGCCGACGAACTCGGCCTGGCCGACGCCCAGGTCGTCGCGACCGGCCATGCCGCGCTCGACGCGGAGTTGCCGGGTGGCGGATGGCCGGTCGGCGCGATGACGGAACTGCTGCAGGCCGCGCCCGAAGCCCATGTCTGGCGGCTGCTGCTGCCGGCGCTGGCGCAGGCGGTGCAGGCGCGCGGCGGGCCGGTGGTGCTGGTCGGCCCGCCCTTCGAGCCCTGCGGGCCGTCGCTCGCGGCGCAGGGGCTGCCGGTGGAAGCGCTGATGTGGGTGCGCAGCGAGGCACCGGCCGCGCGGCTGTGGGCCTGCGAGCAGGCGCTGCGCTGCGCCGACGTGGCGGCCGTGGTGGCGTGGCTGCCGCAGGCGCGGGTGGCCGAACTGCGGCGGCTGCAACTGGCGGCGGCGCAGCATGAACTGCTGCTGTTCGTGTGCCGGCCCGACTCGGTCGCGTTGTCGGCTTCGCCCGCGCGGCTGCGCCTTCGCACCGACCGCTGCGAGGCCGATGCTTCGCAAATCGCTTTGCACATCCTCAAGCGCCGCGGGCCGCCGCTGGCCTCGCCGGTCATGCTGCCTGCGCGCAACGAGCGCATGGCCGCGCTGCTGGCCGCCGCCCGGGTGCGCCGCAAGCTGCGGCTGCAGCAGCAAGGCACCGTGGTGGAAGCCGGCGAGACGGCAACCTCCGCCAAGGTGGTGCGCATCGACGCGTGGAAAGGAGGCCCAGGTGCACTGGATCGCCTTGCGGTGGCTACTTGACGACGCCGGCACGCCCGAGGGCCCGGTCCTGCCCACGCCCGAGGCTATCGGCTGGTGGGCGCTGCGCTACACGCCCCACGTCGCCTGGCAGGACGAAGCGCTGATGCTCGAGGTCTCGGCCTGTGAACGCCTCTGGGGCGGCCGGCTGCAGCTGATGCGCCTTCTGCTGGCCGACAACCCCGCGCCCGACGCGCGCATGCTGGGTACGCAGGGCGCCACCAGCCTCATCGCGCTGGCGCGGCTGCGGCTGTTCGCGCGCGAAGAGAAGCGGCCGCAAGACGTGCCCGCCGGCCTGCCGCTCGACACCCTGAGCGCGGCGCGCGCGCACCTCGACCTGCTCGCGCGCCTCGGTTGCCGCACCTGGGGCGACGTGGCTTCGCTGCCGCGCGGCGGGCTCACGCGGCGCTTCGGTGCCGAGCTGCGCGATGCGCTCGATGCCGCCTGGGGCCTGCGCCCCGAAAGCCATGCCTGGCTCACGCTGCCCGACGTGTTCGAGCAGAAGCTCGAACTGCCCGCGCTGGCCGAAACCGCGCCCGAACTCATGTGGTCGGCCAACCGGCTGCTGGCTTCGCTGCAGCTGTGGCTGCGTGCCCGCCAGCGCGGCGCGCGCGCGCTCGAGCTGCAATGGACGCTCGACCTCAAGCGCTTCAACGGCGTGAACCTGCCGCCGCACCAGCAGGTCACCGTGCGCACGGCCGAGCCCACGCAGGACATGGCGCACCTGCGCCGGCTGATTTCCGAAAAACTCGCGCTCACCACGCTCTCGGCGCCCGCGAGCTGGCTGCGGCTGCGCACGCTGGAGACCGATCCGTGGGCCGGCGCCAGCACCAGCTTCCTGCCCGAGGACAACCGCAAGGGCGACAGGCTGCACGAGATGGTCGAGCGCCTCAGCGTGCGGCTCGGCCCGTCGCAGGTGCTGGTGCCCTCGGCACAGGCCGACCACCGGCCGGAGCGCAAGCAGGCGTGGCGGCCCGCGCTGCACAAGGACAAAGCCCCGCCCGACAAGGCGCGCAGGCAGGCGCAGGCCGCCGCCTCGCAGCCCGATGCCATCTATCCCCCGTGGCTGCTGCCCGAGCCGCTGCGGCTCGAGATGGACGGCGAGCGCCCGTGCTATCGCGGCACGCTGAGCAGGCTGGTCGGGCCGCAGCGCGTCGAGGCAGGCTGGTGGGGCGACAAGGAAGAGGGCGGCCAGCCCGCCATGCGCGACTACTACGTCGCGGAAAGCCCCGAAGCCGGGCTGGTGTGGATCTTTCGCGAGCGGCCCGCTGCGCGCTTTTCTTCGGGCGAGGTGCGCTGGTACCTGCAGGGGTTCTATGCCTGAGCTGAGCGACAAGCAGGAAAGCAGGCGCCAGCCCGCCAAGGTGCATGCGCTGCCGGTGCCGCTGCGCAAGCCGCCCGCGTTCACGCTGCCGGACTACGCGGAGCTGCACTGCCTGACCAACTTCAGCTTCCAGCGCGGCGCATCCACGCCCGAGGAGATGGTGGAGCGGGCCTATCAGCTCGGCTACACGGCGCTGGCGATCACCGACGAGTGCTCGGTGGCCGGCATCGTGCGGGCGCATGTGGGCTTGCGCGACCTGCCCGCGAAGCTCGAAGAATACGAGCGCGAAAACCCCGACGAGCCGAAGATCCCGCGCAACCCGGCTTTCCGCCTGCTGTTCGGCAGCGAGTTCCAGTTCGAGCGCTTCAGGCTCGTGGTGATCGCCAATGACACCGAAGGCTGGGGCAACCTGTGCGAGTTCATCACCGCAGCACGCAACACCGAGCTGCCCAAGGGAGAGTACCGCGTGAGCTGGGAGGAGAGCGACGTGGCCTCCCTGCAGCGCTGCCAGATCCTTTTCGTGCCGGACCGCAACCCGGGCGGCGCCATGGACACGGCCACGCTGCATGAAGACCTGATGGCCGCCAGGGCGCTGTACGGCGAGAACCTCTGGCTGGCCGTGGAGCTGTTCAGCGAACTCGATGACGACCTCTGGCTGGTCACGCTGATGGAGGCGGGCGAGCAAGCCGGCGTGCCGCTGGTGGCGGCCGGCGACGTGCATATGCATGCGCGCTCATGCAAGCCGATGCACGACGTGTTGACAGCCGTGCGCGTAGGCCGCACGGTGGCCGAATGCGGTTTTGCGCTGCAGTCGAATGCCGAGCGGCATCTGCGATTGCGGGTTCGACTGGCCGAGCTTTATCTGCCGGAGATGCTCGCGAATACGCAGACAGTGGCGCGGCGTTGCAAGTTCGACCCCAAGGTGATCCGCGAAAACTACAAGTACCCGCTCGAGACGGTGGAAAGCAGCGAGACCGCCGCGCAGACGCTGGTGCGAAAGACGTGGGAGGGAGCGCTCAAGAGGTATCCGCTCGAAAGATATGCCTCGGGCATTCCCGAGAACGTCTGCCGGCAGGTGCACAAAGAGCTGAGCCTGATCCTCGAACTCGAATATGAGATGTTCTTCCTCACCGTGGAAGACATCGTGCGCTTCGCCAAGTCGGAAGGCATTCTTTGCCAGGGGCGAGGCTCGTCGGCCAATTCCGCAGTCTGCTATTGCCTGGGCATCACCGCGATCAACCCTGAAAAAGGGCATCTGCTGTTCGAGCGCTTCCTCAGCCGCGAGCGCCATGAGCCACCGGACATCGACGTCGACTTCGAACATCAGCGGCGCGAAGAAGTCATCCAGTACATCTACGAAAAATACGGACGGCATCGCGCCGCCATCGCCGCCGTGGTCATCTGCTACCGCTCGCGCAGCGCATTGCGCGACGTGGGCAAGGCCATCGGCATCGACGAACGGCTGATCGACGAATTCGCGAAGGACCACTACTGGTTCGACGACACCGTGCGAGGCGAACAGCTGCTGCAGGCTGCCGCGCGTGCAGGCGTGGAAGAAGACGAACTCAAGCTGGTCCAGTGGATCGAGCTCACGCAGAAGCTCAAGGGATTTCCGCGCCACCTGAGCCAGCACGTGGGCGGCTTCGTGCTCACGCACACCAAGCTCACGCGGCTGGTGCCGGTCGAGAAGGCGTCGATGAAAAACCGCTCCGTCATCCAGTGGGAGAAGGACGACCTCGAAGCGATGGGCATGCTCAAGGTCGACGTGCTGGCGCTCGGCATGCTCAGCGCCATTCGCCGCGGGCTCGAGCACATGAACCGCTGGCGGGGCTCGACGGTGGAGATGCACCAGATACCGAACGACGACCAGAAAGTGTTCGACATGATCTGCGACGCCGACACCATCGGCGTGTTCCAGATCGAGAGCCGGGCGCAGATGTCGATGCTGCCGCGCCTGAAGCCGCGCAGCTATGAAGACCTGGTGATCGAGGTGGCGATCGTGCGGCCGGGGCCCATACAGGGCGGGATGGTGCATCCGTACCTCAAGCAGCGGGAGCGGGTGCGCAAGGGCTTGGCGATTCACTACGAAAAAGAGGAACTGCGCGAGGCACTGGAGCGAACGCTGGGCATCCCGATCTTCCAGGAACAGGTGATGCAGATCGCCATGATCGCGGCCAAGTTCACGGCGGATGAAGCCGATCAGTTGCGGCGAGCCATGGCCGCATGGAAGCGCAAGGGCGGCCTCGGCAAGTTCCACGACAAGCTCGTGCGCGGCATGGTCGACAACGGCTACAAGGAAGCCTTTGCCGAAGCCATCTTCAAGCAGGTCATGGGCTTCGGCGACTACGGCTTCCCCGAAAGCCACGCCGCCAGCTTCGCGCTCTTGGTCACGGTGAGCAGCTGGCTCAAGCACTACGAGCCCGCCTGCTTCCTGGCCGCGCTGCTCGACTCGCAGCCGATGGGCTTCTACAGCCCCTCTCAGCTGGTGCAGGACGCACGCCGCCATGGCGTCGAGGTGCGCCCGGTCGATGTGACGCGCAGCGACTTCGACACCACGCTCGAAGCGCGGGACCCGGATGCACCGCGTCCTTGCGGCATCGATGAACGCTATGCCGACCGCCTCGGCAACGAGAACCAGCCCGCGGTGCGCCTGGGCCTGAACCGCATTGCCAGCCTCAGCGCGGGCGGCGCCGAGCGCCTGCTGCAGGCCCGCGCCGCAGCACCCTTCACCAGCACCGAAGACCTCGCCCTGCGCGCCGAACTCGATGGCAAGGACATGGCCGCGCTAGCCGCAGCCGATGCGCTGATGTCCCTCTCCGGCCACCGCCGCCAGCAGGTGTGGGACGCCACGGCGCAACGCCGGGCGCCGGCCCTGCTGCGAGGCGTGCCCATCAACGAGCAGGCGCTGCTGCTGCCGGCCGCGTCCGAGGGCGAGGAGATCGTCGGCGACTACGCGTCGCTCAGGCTCACGCTGCGCCGCCATCCGCTCGCGCTGCTGCGCCCGCGGCTGGCGCGCATGAAGCTCATGAGCGCGGCCGAGCTGCGTTCGGTGCCCAACGGCCAGACCGCGCGCGCCTGCGGCATCGTCAAGGGCCGGCAGCGGCCGCAGACGGCCAACGGCACCATCTTCGTCACGCTGGAGGACGAGACCGGCAACGTCAACGTGATCGTCTGGAGCCATGTCATCGAGGCCTGGCGCGAGCCGCTGCTCAAGTCGCACCTGCTTGCGGTGCAGGGCACGTGGCAGCGCGACGATGAAACCGGCGGCAAGGTGCAGCACCTCGTGGCCACCGGCTTCAAGGACCTGACGCCGCTCATGGGCCGGCTCGCGCAGAGCAACACCAGCCGCGACTTCCATTGACGGATCGATCGATGCAACCGATCGTTCCATGCCTCGCGTTCCGAAAGACTTTTCGCTAACCTGCCAGAGCCATGCCCGAACTCGTCCTTGACCCCGTCGTCGCCACGCCCATCGGTCCGCCGCCGCCCGCACCCGACGTGCCGGTGCCCATGCCGCCGCCACCGCCGTCCGTGCCACCGCCGGAGGGCGATCCGCCGCCGGTGGTTCCGCCGGTCACCGACCCCGGTTTTCCGCCACCGGTGGTCGATCCGCCGCCGATGCAGACCGCCTCCTGCGAAGCGGTCGAGGTGCCTTTCGGCAAGCTGCACGCACGGCGCCTGCGCGAGATCTACCGTTCCGCCGGCTGGCCCTGCTGCGACGGCATCGAGGTCGAACTGCTGGCGGGCGGCTTTCTCGAGCGCATGCGCAGCATGCACGGCCACGAGACGCTGCGCGTGACCGACGCCGGCATTGCGCGCATCGCGACCACGCTCACCATCAACCGCGCGGCCCTGTCGCCGCACGAGGCGCTGGTCGAGCGCGTGGCGCGCGAGATGACGCGCGGCGGCCGCATCGCATGGCGCGGCCTCGGGCTGCGCGCCCGGCTGCCGCCGCTGGAGGAGGGAGGCAAGCCGCGCTGGTGCATCGCGCGGCCCGATGTGTTCTCGATCCGCAATACCAGCGTCGAGGCTTATGCACACCCCATCGTGCACGAGGTGAAGGTGAGCCGCGCCGATCTGCTGGGCGACCTGCGCAAGCCCGACAAGCGCGCGGCGTACCTCGACCTGGGCGGCGAGTGCTGGTACGTGCTGGGCAACGACGCGAAGGGCCGCTGCATCGCCAAGCCCGAAGAGGTGCCGGCCGAATGCGGCGTGATGGTGCTCGAAGGCGAACGGCTCGTGGTGGCGCGTGCGGCCGTGCATCGCAGCTTCGAGCGCATTCCGTTCGGGGTGTGGCTGGCGCTGGCCAAGGCGAAGCCCATTGCCGGCTTCGAGGAAGACGCGCAGGATCTGCTGATCTGACGCGCCGGTGGCCCTGTCAGGTCACGGCGTCGTAGCTCTGGTGGGCGATGGCCACCGCGCCGTTCGGCACGAACAGGCTCTGCATGAGGCGCATGCCTTCTTCGCGCCCTTCCGCGCTGGCGTTGGCCTTTGCGCTGTCGAGTATCCGGTCGCAGAGTTCGAGCACGTCCCTGGTGATGCGCTCGTAGCGGTAGTAGGCCAGCGCGACTGCGTCGATGTCCGCAGCGCCGTAGCCTTCGTAGAACAGCGCTTGCTGCCGAGCCTGGTTCCACGCGTTGCCGACGCCGCCGCCGATGAACATCAGGTCGCGCTCCTTGGGCGCGAGGATGGGCGCGTGCCAGCCGACGATGGACAGCCGGTCGCCTTCGCCCACGAGGACGTTGCCCGCGTGGATGTCGGAGTGGGACGGCACGAGCCGCGGTGGGCGTTCCAGCAGGATGGACGCCAGTTGCTCGCTGCGGTAGACGACGGTGTCGATCTCTTCGGCGTGCTCTTCCCAGAAGGCGAGGAAGCGCTGGACGATGCCGTCGCCAGCAGTGCCGTTGATGAAGCGGCGCTGATAGCGGCGCACGCCTTCGCGCCACTGGTGCGCGTAGCTTTCCTTGGGGAGCTTGGCCAGCAGGGCTTCGGGGAGTTGGGTGCGGTGGATGGCGCCGAGCGCCTTGCCGAGTGCGATCCACTGCCGGTCCGACAAGGTGCGGTCGAAGCCGCTCTGTCCGTCGAAGAATGGGTAGAGCGTCCAGTCGAAGCCGTGGCCCTGGGTGCTCAGCGCGCCGTCTGTGGCGGGCATGGGGGCCATCACGGCGTCGATGCCGTTGTCTTGATGAAGAAAGGCGCAGAGGGCGAGAGCGTCAGGAGGATCGATGGCGCCCTGTTGCAGCTTCAGGAAATACCGCGTCTCGTCATCCGCAGTGACGCGAAAGGCAGCGGATGTGGCGCTTGCTCCCGCAGGAAGAAGTTCGGCCTGGGCAACGCGGAGCCGGTAGGCCTGCGCGAGGTGCTGGGCGATGGTCTCGTGCGAGATGTCTGAAGGTGTCGGCATAAGGCCACTGTAGTGCCTTGCGAATGCCTCGTCTCAATGCAGAGGATATGAGTCCAGCAGCTCGTGGCGGAACGGGCGGGTGAAGTGCGAGCGGACCAGGCGGAATTCATGGGCGAACCAGCGAATAGGCGCGAGGGGCGGGGCGGCGGCATGCTCTGAATTGCGTGCGATCGTGATGTGTGGCGTCCACCGGCCTGACAGCAACAAGGAAAAGCCCGAGCGCCGCAGCGCAAGGCTGATGTCGTATTGGAGGCGCCGCAATCCCTCGTGCGCGGAGGGCTGCACCACCGAGACGTCGTTGGGCCATGTGCATGAGCTGTCGAGCTTGATGTTCAGCGGCCGCGTGGGCACTTCGGCGAGCGCGGCACGCAGTCGCAGCTCGGCTTTGCCCTGCTGATCGCCGAGGGATTGAAGCGTCAGGTGCAGGCGCTCTTCAGGCGGAAACGAGCAATCTCTTGGCCACCACCAATCCTGGCGGTGTGCCTGGATTTCAGCTTGCACGTCTGCGGTGGGGAAAAGTCCGATGAGGAGCCTTGTGCCTTCGGTCATTGTCGATCCTTCAGGAAACTGACGGCCACCAACTCTCGGCCGTCGTGCGGATGACGCGCGCCGCCTGGACGCGAACGTCGTCCTTGTCATGGATGTCGTACTGGCCCTGTTCGCGAGCCATCTTGAAAGGCCAGGTGGAGACCCGGCCCTTGCGCGAGCGGGGCTGCAACGGATGCAACCTCGATAAGAAAAGAGCCTGCGCGGAGGGCGCGGGCGGGTTGGCGGTGGTCATCGGCGTCGCCTCGATGTTGTTCTTGGAGACGGCCAATTTTAGAGAAATACTGTATGCATGTACAGTATATTTGCGAGCTCACGGCGCCGTGCCCAGCAGGGCCTCCAGGTCGATGGCGGCGGCCATCGCCTTGTAGCCGGCGTCGCCCGGATGCAGGTGGTCGCCCGAGTCCATGGTCGCCTTCAGGCGCGATGGATGGGCCGGATCGCGCAGCAGTGCGTCGAAGTCAACCACCGCGTCGAACGCGCCGCCTTCGCGGATCCAGCGGTTCACGGCCTGGCGCACCTTGTCTTTTTCGGGTGAGTAGTGGCCCGCGAGCGGCGTGCCTTGCAAGGCGCCTTCATTGGGCGGGATGGTTCCGGCCACGATGCGCACGTTGTGGGCACGGGCCATCTCTATCAGTTGCCTGAAGCCCTGGGTCAACTCTTCCGCGCGCATCGCAGGCTCGTCGGGCGCGAACGGACCGCCGGGCCAGCCGATGTCGTTGGTGCCCAGCAGCACGACCATGGCCCGCACGCCCGGCTGCGCGAACACGTCGCGGCCCGCGCGTTCCAGGCCGGCGCGGCCCATGCCGTCCTTCAGCAGCCGGCCGCCGGAGATGCCGGCGTTCAGCACGGCGACGCCACGGTTTGTCAGCCGCTCGGCCAACGCATCGGGCCATCGGGTGTTGGCGCCGGGGGTGGAGCCGTTGCCGTCGGTCAGCGAATCGCCGAGGGCGACGACGGTGACCGGGGGCTTGGGCGTTTCCACGATCAGGCCGGCGACGTAGACGCGGGTGCTCCACTGGCTCGCGTTGGCCGGCATGCGCGTGACGCCGGTCAGGTCGCCGTCCGCCACGTAGGCGATCTGGCGGGCATCGAAGTGAAAGCCCGCTGGCTGGCTGGGGCGCGGCAGATAGAGCGACACCGCAACCTCGCCGAGTGCGGGCAAAACGATGTCGACCGGATCGCTGACGAGCCGGGCACCGGGCGGCACGGTCACCTCGGCCTGGCCGCCGAAGTGCAGTTGCCGGTCGGTGCCTTCCACGATCCCGGAGCCCTCTGCATGGCGTGCCACGCGAGCCGCGCCGATGTGCAGCGGCGACGTGCCGCCTTCATTGCTGATCACCACGCGCAGCCGCGTGCCGCCGATGCTCAGGCGCGCCACCTGTCGAACGGTCTGCCGGTTGAACTGGAACGGCAGGCCCGGGGGCAGCACGAAGTCGCCGCTCCAGATGGGCTGCGTGCTGGCGACCCAGCTGGGGCTCCAGTAGGCGGTTGCGGGTTCGGCCGCGGACGCGGAGACCGCGGCGGCGAGTGAAAGCGCCAAGGCGCCGTGGCGGATGAGCGACGTGAATGCAGAGGGTGTCATTTGCATGTCCTTGGATGAAAAGCGAATCGATGACACGACTTTCATTCATGCAGATACGGATGGGTAGAAGGCAGAATGGCATCCAGCCCATTCCATATTCGAATACATCTCCATGGACACCTTGCGCGCCATCGAAGCCTTCGTGCACAGCGTCGAACTGGGCAGCCTGTCGGGCGCCGCGCGTGCGCTGGACACCACGCAGCCCACCGTCAGCAAGCTCGTCGCGGGGCTCGAGCGCTCGCTCGGCGTGCGGCTGTTGCGGCGCACCGCCGCGGGCCTGAGCCTGACGGAGGAGGGCCAGCGCTTTCACGAGCGCTCGCGGCGCGTGCTCGAAGACTACGGCGACGCGGTGGCCGATGCGCGCGAAGGCATCCAGCAACCGCGCGGCCTGCTGCGCGTGAGCGCGCCGGTGACGCTGGGCCAGCGGCATCTCAATGCGATGGTGCTGGAGTTCCTGGCGCTGTACCCCGACATCGAGCTGGAACTGGTGCTCGACGACCGATTCGTTGATCCGCTGGAGGAACGCGTCGACGTGTCGCTGCGGGTCGGCGGCACGCTGCCGCCCGATCTTGTTGCCCGGCATCTCGGCACATGGCCACGCGTGCTGGTCGCGTCGCCCGACTACATCGCCGCGCGCGGCAAACCGCGCAAGCCGCAGGATCTGCTGACGCACGACTACCTGCGCTATGCGGGCGGCGACGACGGCGTGCTGCTGCAGGGGCCGAACGGGCCGGAGGCGGTGCCGGTGCGCAGCCGCTATCGCGTCAACAACGCCGTGGCGCTGCTCGACAGTGTGCTCGGCGGCGCAGGCATTTCATTGCAGCCGACGTGGATGGTGGCGGACCTGCTGGCGCAAGGCCGGCTGGTGCGGTTGCTTGGCCGGCACACAGGGCCGGCGCAGGAGCTTCACCTGCTGTATGCGCCGCGCCGCCACCTGCCGCTGCGGGTGCGCGTGATGGTGGATTTCCTGGCCGAGCGAGTGTCGCGCTTGCCTGGAGCCTTGTCGCCCCGGCAAGGCTGACGCCGTCAGTCGATGCGGATTTCGAAATACGCCTCGTCGGTTTCGCCCAGATCGCGAAAGCCCGCGGTTCGCGCGGCGTCGTAGGCCTTTGCCCAGCGCTTGGCCATTGCGATTTCTGCCTTCGAGAGTTCGCTTTCGCTCGACTCGCTGGCATTTTGAAAGGCGCGCAGCGCGGGAATGACATCGTCGCCCAGCTGCCGGTCGATTTCGCGCCGGAAGCGCTGCTCGGCCACTCTTGCGGCGTCTGCCGATGGAAGTGCGTAGTCCGCCAGCCGCACGGTGTAGGCGTCTGGTGGCGAGGCATCGGCTTCTTCAGCCGCTGCTTCGACCTCCACGAAGTGGAGCGGGGCTTCGAATTCGGGCAACGATGCGGCAGGCATGGAGGCTGGCGTGGTTGCGCGGGGAAAGAACAGTTCAGCTTGGTTCATCGTCCTGGTGTGCTTGGGGCAATTGACCGGGATTGGGAATTTCAGAACTCCCGTGAAATACTGTTTGAATATACAGTATTTTGATGTGCAAGCAAACCGGCCGATACCCGCCGGTGAGGCTCAGACAGCCGATATCGCGGCTGTCTCCATGAGGCCGCGGTCGAAGACGGGCGGTGTCGTGACGATCGATGTCAACGCAGGCTCCGCCACTCGCAGCGCGGCCAGGTCGGGGCGCGGCCTGCGCAGCTGCGCATCGCGAGAGAACGCCGCCTCCATGGCATGCGCCGCACCCAGCACCTGGTGGTCCATCCTGAATCCGCCCACGACCTGCAGCCCGAAGGGCATGCCTGCGTGGTCGACGCCGCAAGGCAGCGAAATCGCCGGGTGCGTCGTGAGCGTGACCACGTAGGTCAGCGCCAGCCAGCGGTAGTAGTTGGCTTGCTTCTCGCCGTTGATGGTGTCGGGGTACGGCTGCGTCCAGGGGAAGGGCGAGACCGGGGTGGTCGGCGACAGCACGAGGTCGTAATCGGCGAAGGTCGCCTGGAAGCGCTTGAGAAGCCGGGTCTGCTCGGCCTGCGCCCAGGCGCTGTCGAGCAGGCTCATCTGCGCACCCATTTCGTAGTTCGCGCGCGAGTGCGGGCCCAGGCTGTTGGGGTCGCGCTCGTAGGCTGCCTGCATGCCCGCCACGAAAGCCTCGGCGCGCAGCACGTCGAAGCAGCGATGCGCCTCGCCCATGTCGAACTCGACCTTGTCGCAGCGCCGGAACAGGTGCCGCATGGCCTCGATCTTGCGGCGGAAAGTGGCGCGGATGCGGTCGTCCACCGCGCAGGTGCCGAAGTCTTCGGTCCATGCCACGCGCAGGTTGGCCAGGTCGACCGGAGCCGGCTTGAGAAAGGACAACGGATCCAGCGGGTGGCTGAGCGGGTCGCCCGCGTGCATGCCGGCGGATGCGGCCAGCTGCAGGCACGCATCTTCCACGGTGCGGCCCATGGGGCCGACGACCGAAATCGGGGTCCAGCCCAGCGGCTTGCGCACGCTCGGCACGATGCCCGGCGAAGGGCGGAAGCCCACCACGCCGCACTTGGCCGCGGGAATGCGCAGCGAGCCGCCGGTGTCGGAGCCGGTGCACACGGGCAGCATGTCGCAGGCCAGCGCCGCCGCCGACCCGCCCGAAGAGCCGCCCGCATTCAGGTTGGGGTTGAAGGGGTTGCCGGTGGCGCCCCACACTTCGTTGCGCGAGTTGGCGCCCGCGCCCATCTCGGGCACGTTGGTCTTGCCGGTCACGATGGCGCCCGCGCGGCGCAGGCGGGCCACCAGTTCGATGTCTGCCGCGGGCACGTGATCGCGATAGATGGCGGAGCCCCAGGTCGTGAGCAGGCCCTGCGTGGGCTCGAGGTCTTTCACGCCCAGCGGCAGCCCGTGCAGCAGTCCGAGCGGGTCGCCGCGCATGACCGCGCTTTCCGCGCCTTTGGCTTCCGCGCGCGCGCGTTCGAAGCAGGTGGCGGTCACCGCGTTGACGAAGGGGTTCACGCGTTCGATTCGCGCGATGCATGCTTCCAGCAGTTCTACTGGCGAGATCTCCTTGCTGCCGATGAGGCGGCGCAATTCGACGGCGGATTGCTCGACGAGCTCGGCGGCGGGTGGCGATGTGTTCGGTGTTGCGTTCATCAGTCGCTCTTCAATCGGCCGTGATGCTCGCGCGCGCAGCCACGGCGCGCATCACCGGCAGTTCGCGGTTGATGAGCTCGCTGGCCGCGGCAGCATTGCTGTAAGCCGGCTCCAGCCCCTGGCCCAGCAGCTTGGCGCGCGTGTCGGGGTCGGCAATGGTCGCCGCAAGGGCCTTCTCGAGCTTGGCCTTCACATCGGCGGGCAGTCCCTTCGGCGCCGCCAGCATGAGCCAGGCGTCGATGTCTATGTCGGCATAGCCGCTCTCGGCCATGGTCGGCACGTCGGGAAGCAAGACGGAGCGCTTGGCCGTGGTCAGCGCAATTGCCTTGATTTTGCCGCTCTTGAGTTGCGGTATGGCTGCGCTCACGGTGTCGATGCTGAAGGGAATCTGCCCGCCCATCAGGTCGGTCATGGCCGGAGCGCTGCCCTTGTAGGGCACATGCGTCATCTTCAGGCCGGCCGCGTGCAGGATGCTTTCGCCGGCGAACTGCGAGGTGGTGCCGGTGCCGAACGAGCCGTACGAATATTTGCCGGGCGACGCCTTCACGTAGTCGACGAACTGCTTCACCGTCTGCACCGGCACGTCGCTGTTGGCCAGCAGGATCAGGGCGATGCGCCCGGCGATGCCGATCGGGTCGAAGCTCTTGACGGGGTCATAGGGCAGGTTGGCGCGGATGGCGGGGTTGACGGTGAACGTGGAGCCCGAACTGACCAGCAGCGTGTAGCCGTCGGGCGCCGCCTTCGAGACGTAGCTTGCGCCGATCACCGTGCCGGCGCCTGCGCGGTTCTCGATGACGACAGGCTGCCCGAGCTCCTTGCCGAGTCGCTGCGCGATCACGCGGCCGTTGACGTCCGTCGCGCCCCCGGGCGGGAAAGGGATCACGAGCGTGATCGGGCGCGAGGGGAAGGCCGTCTCGGCCGCGGGCGCGGTCAGCGGCACCGCGGCAAGGCTGAATCCGTACAGCAAGGCGAGGGCCGCGCGGGCCATGAGCGGAAGACGGTTCATCGGAGCTCCTGATGGTTCGAGAGAGTGCGAAAGAAAGTCATCCTAGGAGTCGGCAGTCGATGCAACAAGCGCAATGTTTAGAATCTTTCATTGCCGAATCAGCAATCAAAAACCGGAGAATTCCATGTCACTTCGTGCCTTGCAGGAGACCGCGGTCCGCTATTTCCTCGAGGTCGTGAAGACCGGCTCGGTGAAGGAAGCGGCGCTCAAGCTCAACGTCGCGCCTTCGGCGGTGAGCCGGCAGGTGGCGCGCCTGGAGCGCGAACTCGACACGCTGCTGTTCGACCGCCACGCGCGAGGCATGGTGCCCAATGCCGCCGGCGAACTGCTCGCGGCGCATGCCAAGCGGGCGCAGCAGGACATCGAGCGGGTCGCGAACGACATCGCCGGCTTGCGCGGCCTGCGCAGCGGACATGTGCGCGTGGCGAGCACCGAGGGCTTCGCCTTCGACTTCATTCCGACCTTGATCGCCCGCTTCCGGCGCAAGCACGAGGGCGTGCGCTTTCACTTGCAGGTCTGCTCTCCGGCGGACATTTCCAGGCATGTGCGCGACGGCGAAGCCGATGTCGGCATCACCTTGAGCGCCGTGCCCGAGCCCGGCATCGAGATCGAGCTGCGGCACCCCAGTCCCATCTTGGCCGTGATGGGCAAGGACCATCCGCTGGCGTCGCAGCGGCAGTTGTCGCTGCGCCAGGTGGTGGCGTACCCGCTGGGCTTGCCGCAGGAAGACAGTTCGATACGGCGCCTGCTCGACGCCAGCTGCAGCCGGCAGGGGCTGAGCTATGTGCAGGCCATGTCCAGCAACCACGCGAGCGCGTTGTTGAGCTTTGTGGCGACGGGTGGAGACAGCATCGCCTTCTACGGCGCGCTGTCGATGCGCTCGCTGCTGCAGAGCAAGGCGCTGGTCGTCATTCCGCTAAAGGATCGCGAGATGAACGAGCGTCATCTGGAGATAGAAACCATGGCGGGCCGCTCGCTGCCCGATGCGGGAAAAGCCTTCGTGCGCTTTCTGGTCGACGCGGTGAAGGCTACGTGATGCGGTTCGGGAAGAGGTAGTGGAGCGGGTGAAGGGAATCGAACCCTCGTATGAAGCTTGGGAAGCTGCCGTTCTGCCATTGAACTACACCCGCATCAAGCAGCTGATTCTACAGAGGAAAAGCAGAGCCCTTCCCCGTAACGAGATCGTCGTTCACTTCTGCGTCTTCGTCGCTCTCAATCGCGCAGCCGCGGACCGATTGGCTTCCACGACGCCCTGCGTCGTTCCGGCCCGTCCGAGCCCGAACGCCGGCATGTTGACGTAGATGTTCTCGTAGGTCCCCGGCGATACCGCATAGGCTTCGTGCCATATGCCCACGGAGCCATCCGTGCCGATCGCCTTGTTGAAGGCCTTCCATGCGGGAAGATGTTCGGCTTCCTTGTCTTTCGCGTAGGCGAGCAGCTGCTCCATGGAGCGCCAGTACTGGACCTGGATGATCGTCCGCGAGAACCACATTTCGGCATGCAGGAGGCCGCGCTCCGGCTGGCGACCGAGTTCCTTGAGCATGCGCGGCATGGCGCTGGCGACAGGCAGCCACTTGTGGACTTTCAATGGCTGGTTGATGCGCATGCCGATGAGGAACACGACGAAGTCGCCCTCCAGTTTGGCGGTCAGGCGTTCTCGACGAATCATGGGTTAGGGCATCCTGTTTGGAGACGGTGAAGTCTATGGATGGACTGTGTCAGTCCACCGCATCGGCGGCCACCTCAATGCGACGAAATGCATGTTCGAGGTGCCAAGTGCGCCTGGTGCGGATCGAATCGCAATACCGGATCAGGCCTTGTTTTTCATGGGCTATGCTGCGCGGCGCAACGCAACTTTTTTAGCTTGGAAATCAATCAATGGAAGACGTGAAGATCCTGCAGATCATGCCCGCCGAAGGCTGGGTTGCCGTGTATGACGGAGGCGACGACGGCGAGATGGAAGAGCCCCTGGCGTGCTTCGCGCTGGTCCAGGTCGACTACAAGAATGGTGACGGCCCGCAGACCGAAGTCCGCGGCATGGCGCCTGACGAGAAGCTCATGGCATTCGTGGAAGATGCCGAGAATTTCGTGACGATTCGCCGTGCCGAAGAGAGCGAAGACGACGACGAAGAGGAAGACGAGTCCGAAACCGAGGACTGAGTGTCCGGGCCGGGGGTTATAGCGCGTATCGCAATGCGCCCAATACCCAATCTGCGGGATTGCTGGGAGGGTACCGACGGCTCACCATCGCTGCATGTACCTTCACCCTCTCACGGCGAACCTGCCGGCCGCGGAGCGCGAGGCGCTCATCAAGTGCAGCGAGCTTCGCCACTACAAGCGCAACGACACTTTGCTGAATGCGGGTGAGTCGACCGATCAGATCTGTTGCGTGGCAAGCGGGCTGCTGCGTGTCGTCACGCCATCGCGTGATCAAGGCACAGAAGTGACGACCGAGTTCGTCGCACGCAACGACTTCTTCTTCGACCTGTCGATCCGCGAAGACCGCTACCAGTCGATGCATACCCTCGTTGCCGCGCTGCCGTCGGCGGTCTATTTCGTGCCCATCGCCGTCATGCGCGGCCTGTGTTCCAGGCATCCCGAGGTCGCGTTGGGCCTGCTGGGCCTCGCGATGAAGCGAATGAGCATGCTGCGCGCCCAGATGCGCCGCATCTCGTCGCTGCCGCCCGAGGCGGTGGTGCATCGCGTGCTGCACCAGTTGGCCGACCTGGCCCCGGCGAGCGCAGGCGGGTTCGACAAGCGCATTTCGCAGTCGGTGATCGCGTCGTACGCGGGCCTTTCGCGGGAGGTGGTCAACAAGACCATGCGCGGCATGGAGAACCGTGGCCTCATGCGTCGCGATGATGAGGCGCTCTACCTGACCGATGGAATGGCGACGACAGATTTCGGCACGTTGCGCGACATCGCCCCACCGCCTCGGACTTTCAGCGCGGCCTGACGTCTTGCGAAGCGGCTTCGGGGGTTGGGCTTCGGAGGTTGATCAGGCGCCGCCGCGCGTCGGCGCAGCGCCGTCGTCGGACGGCGGGGAAAGCGGCATCTCTGCCGCTTCGCCATTCTCGACATAGTTGGGCTCGACCGGGTGGACGATGGCCGCGGTTTCGTCGTCGTCGAACTTGACCAGCAGGTATTCGCCGCTCGAGCCCCGGATGGTGCCGAAGCGGCCCTTGAGTTCCACACGGCCGCCACGCCGCGCGGGAACCTTGAAGCGCGTTCGTATGTAGGGAAGACCAACCTTGAAATATTCGACCACGGAAAACTCTCTGTAGTGCTGCGGTGCCACGTCGGAATGTCATTGGCAGCGCCTCCCTGGCTGGCACGAATCCGGCGACTGCATGGTCGCAATTTCCCGGGAGGCTGCGGGATGGCGTGTCAGCCGGAACCGACCGTTGCTGACAGCCGCCGGGTCTCCGGGAGCGCTCGAGCGTTGCGCGAAAACCCCGAATTCAACCCGTTCCGAAGATTTTTTCAAGCGCTGCCTCTTTTGCGGGCATCGCGTTGCAGGCCACGCCAGACAAGGCTTCCGGGCGCTGCACACAAGGTTTTCCACAACATTGTCCCCATCGGAAAGGGAAAACATGTCATTGCCTTGTGGTAGGCCGCAGTGACCGCACCCGACCCGTCGAAGCGCTGCTGGTGTGCGGGCAAAAAAATACCCGCCGAAGCGGGTTGCGAGGAGCCCATGAGGGCGCTCTAAGAACGAACAGAGAGCTCTTCTTCTATTTGCGGCCCTGTTGCGTGACAGCAATTGCATGGTCCTGGGAGGCCGGCTGGAAGCCTGTCAGCCGGAAACAGTCAGAAGCCGTAGGACACTCATTAAAACGTGAACTATTTGGCAGTTTTTTCAGGGTCGGAAGTTGTTGTGCCACAGCACCAAATTGGAATTGTCGGTGCCGTCCGACAAGGCGGCGGCGCTTGAAGCCCTAGATTTTGTTTGCTCGCTTCGAAGTGCGAGTTCTCTGTGTGTGACAGCACTCAAGAGGTTCAGCCCAGCCTAGTGCTGGGTTTTTTTTGTTCGGTTTCTGTTCAAAGGAGCTCGAAGTGAAATTTCGTGTTCCGAGGGTGGCTGAGCAGTGGTGCCGCCACACCGACAGCGTGCTCCCATGCTTCGCGCCATGCGCGGGCATTGGCAATCTGCGTGTCCGTCATCGACTCCGTGCCCCACTCGAGTTGGCTCGACCAGGCTCGGTAGCACTTCACCACGCGCGTCGGCGGCCCGATGCGCTGCTCGAGCACCCGCAGAAAGGTGAAGCGCACTTCCATCAGGTCCCGTATGGAGAGACTCGTGCCTTCGAGGCGCACTGTATAGGCTTGGTCGCGATTGGTTTTGTTTTCGAACATCGGACTCGCATGCAGAGCCTGCGAGCAACTTGCCAGGAGCGCAGGGCGCTCATCCGAAGGTCTCCGCCCTGCCGCTAGAGGTGTGGGGGCAGATACTAGCGAGACGCCGGTTGCCGGAAACGAGACGGCCGTTCCGGTTTTCTGCTTTACACACGCTCGAGCCCGCGGCGTGGCTGTTGCAGGCGGGCGCGCTCAGCGCAGGAACACGTGCTGCATGAACTGCTTGATCGGGTACTGGATCACGGTCTGCACACGCGCGGGCAATTCCAGCGGCCGCATCAGCATCTTGAGCGTGGTGCCGGCGCTCAGGTTGGTGCGGATGGTGCTGTTCATCTTGGCGCTCAGTTGCTGCACGTAGGCGGTGTCGCTGGCGCGGCTGGGCGACCGGGCCTGCACCACGTGGCGAATGGCGCAGTCGGCATCCTCGCTCTTGAGCTCCAGCGTGCGGCGGCCGATGGTGCCGAACACCCGGAAGCGGCTCAGCCTTTCCTGCTCGCGGTAGCGCCGGAAGAAGCGGTAGAAGTGCTTGTAGTGGTTGACCTCGTCGGTCGCGATGCGGCTGGCCAGGTCGTGCAGCACCGGCTCCGTGGTGCTGCGGGCCATGGCCCGGTAATAGGTGGCGGTGCCTGTCTCTACCACGCAGCGCGCGGTCATTTCGAGGGCGCGGGTGGGGGCCAGCAACTCGACCTTGCAGTAGGTCGCATACTCTTCCAGGAAACCTGCGTAGGCGGCGTCCCACTCGAACTCGGGCCACACGTGGCGCACGTACGCGCGCAGCGCCTTGCCGTGTTGCAGTTCTTCCTTTTCCCAGTGGTTCGACAGCCAGTCGGTGACCTCGTCGTCGCCCTGGAAGAAATCAATGAGGTTCTGGGTGTAGAGGTCGGAGCCGCTCTCGATGAAAGAGGCCGAGACCACCAGGTAGAAGAGGTTTTCGTCCGCACGGACCTCATCGAGCGCAATGCGCGAAAAGTCCAGATCTTCGATCTTCCAGTGTTCCGCCTCTTGCCTTGCCATGCGCGCTCCTTGCTTCAAGTCCGTACAAGTACGGATGACGTCGCCCGTATTTGGTTCTCTTTTCCGTCAGGGCCGCATATTAGCCGCGGCGCCCGGATCATGCTGTTTTGCCCTGGACAGCCCGGGAACCGTGGCCAAACCTATAATCGTTTGTTCAAGCAAATCAAGCAGTTAGGCCGGTTCGCCGCAGTGGGTTCGACAAGAGGGTCGCCATCGCCGCGCCGCCCTCGACAGAAGACGAATCCAAAGATGAGCCAGCCCACATTCACGGTCGCGGACATCCGCAAGACCTTTCTCGATTTCTTCGCTTCCAAGGGCCACACCGTGGTGCCGTCCAGCTCGCTGGTGCCCGGCAATGACCCCACCCTGATGTTCACCAACTCGGGCATGGTCCAGTTCAAGGACGTGTTCCTGGGCGAAGACAAGCGTCCCTACGTGCGCGCCGCCTCGGTCCAGGCCTGCCTGCGCGCCGGCGGCAAGCACAACGACCTCGAGAACGTGGGCTACACCGCGCGCCACCACACCTTCTTCGAGATGCTGGGCAACTGGAGCTTCGGCGACTACTTCAAGCGCGAATCGCTGAAGTGGGCCTTCGAACTGCTCACCGAGGTCTACAAGCTGCCGGCCGACAAGCTCTGGGCCACCGTCTACATCGAGGACGACGAGGCCTACGACATCTGGACCAAGGAAATCGGCCTGCCGCCAGAGCGCGTCGTGCGCATCGGCGACAACAAGGGCGGACGCTACATGTCCGACAACTTCTGGATGATGGCCGACACCGGCCCTTGCGGCCCGTGCTCCGAGATCTTCTACGACCACGGCCCCGAGATCCCCGGCGGCCCCCCCGGCAGCCCCGACGAAGACGGCGACCGCTACATCGAGATCTGGAACAACGTGTTCATGCAGTTCGACATGCAGCCCGACGGCTCGGTCAAGAAACTGCCCGCGCCCTGCGTCGACACCGGCATGGGCCTGGAGCGCCTGGCGGCGATCCTGCAGCACGTGCACAGCAACTACGAAATCGACATCTTCGACGCGCTCATCAAGGCCGCCGGCCGCGAAACCGGCACGCAGGACCTGTCGAACAACTCGCTGAAGGTGATTGCCGACCACATCCGCGCCACCTCGTTCCTGGTGGCCGACGGCGTGATCCCGTCGAACGAAGGCCGCGGCTACGTGCAGCGCCGCATCATCCGCCGCGCCATCCGCCACGGCTACAAGCTGGGCCAGAAGAAGCCGTTCTTCCACAAGCTGGTGCCCGACCTCGTCAAGCTCATGGGCGATGCGTACCCCAAGCTCGTGGCCGACGAAAAGCGCATCACCGACACGCTGAAGGCCGAGGAAGAGCGCTTCTTCGAGACGCTGGCCAACGGCATGGAAATCCTCGACGCGGCGCTGGCCGGTGGCGCCAAGACGCTGCCGGGCGAAGTGGCGTTCAAGCTGCACGACACCTACGGCTTCCCGCTCGACCTGTCGGCCGACGTGTGCCGCGAACGCGGCGTGGGCGTCGACGAGGCCGGCTTCAACGCGGCCATGGAAAAGCAGAAGGCCGCGGGCCGTGCGGCCGGCAAGTTCAAGATGGACCGCAACGTCGAATACGCCGGCGCGGGCAACACCTTCACCGGCTACGAGCACCTCGAGGAAAACGCCAAGGTCGTGGCGCTCTACCTCGAGGGCGCCGCCGTGCAGGAACTCAAGGAAGGCCAGAGCGGCATCGTGGTGCTCGACACCACGCCGTTCTATGCAGAGAGCGGCGGCCAGGTCGGCGACCAGGGCGTGATCGTGTCCGAGGGCGTGCAGTTCGGCGTCGAAGACACCCAGAAGATCAAGGCCGACGTGTTCGGCCACCACGGCACGCAGACGCAGGGCACGCTCAAGGTCGGCGACGCGGTGAAGGCCGCGGTCGACACCGCCCGCCGCGCTGCCACCATGCGCAACCACTCGGTCACCCACCTGATGCACAAGGCCCTGCGCGAAGTGCTGGGCGACCACGTGCAGCAGAAGGGCTCGCTGGTCGACGCCGACAAGACCCGCTTCGACTTCGCGCACAACGCGCCCGTCACGCGCGAGCAGATCACCGAGATCGAGAAGCGCGTCAACGCCGAGATCCTTGCCAACGCGCCGACGCAGGCCCGCGTGATGGACATGGAGTCGGCCCAGAAGACCGGCGCCATGATGCTGTTCGGCGAGAAGTACGGCGAGACCGTGCGCGTGCTCGACATCGGCACCAGCCGCGAGCTGTGCGGCGGCACCCACGTGAACCGCACCGGCGACATCGGCCTGTTCAAGATCGTCAGCGAAGGCGGCGTGGCCGCTGGCGTGCGGCGCATCGAGGCCGTGACCGGCGCCAACGCGCTGTCCTACCTGCAAGACCTCGAATCGACCGTGCAGAGCGTGGCCGCCACGCTCAAGTCGCCGGCCGCCGAGCTGCAGGGCCGGCTCACGCAGGTGCTCGAGCAGGTGAAGGCGCTGGAGCGCGAGGTGGGTTCGCTCAAGGGCAAGCTCGCCTCGTCCAAGGGCGACGAGCTGCTGGCGCAGGCGGTCGACGTCAACGGCATCAAGGTGCTCGCCGCCAAGCTCGACGGCGCCGACGCCAAGACGCTGCGCGACACCATGGACAAGCTGAAGGACAAGCTCAAGACGGCAGCCATCGTGCTGGCCGCCGTCGACGGCGACAAGGTGCAGATCGCGGCCGGCGTCACCGCCGACAGCACGGCCAAGGTCAAGGCCGGCGAGCTGGTCAACTTCGTGGCCCAGCAGGTCGGCGGCAAGGGCGGCGGCAAGGCCGACATGGCTATGGCCGGCGGCACCAACCCGGCGGGCCTCGCGGCCGCGCTGCAGTCGGTGCAGGCCTGGGTCGCGGAACGCGCCTGACGCCACCACGCCCCCAGCGCGCAAGCACTTCGTTTCATGCCAGACGCGATGCCCGGTGAAGTGCTCGTGATGGGGGCCGGCACCATCGGGTGCTTCATCGGCGGCAGCCTTGCAGCGGCGGGCGTGCCCGTCACCTTCGTCGGCCGTCCGCGCGTGCTCGAAAAGCTCGCGACGCACGGGCTGACGCTCTCCGACATGGACGGCGGCCGCCACAAGCTGCCGGCCGCCGGGCTGCGGCTGTGCGAGCAGGTGCCCGTCGGTGCCCGGCCCGCGCTGGTGCTGCTGTGCGTGAAGAGCGGCGCCACGGCCGAGGCCGCTGGCGAACTGGCCTTCGCGTTGCCCGCGGGCACGACGGTCGTTTCGCTGCAGAACGGCATTTCCAACAGCGACGCCGCATCGCAGGCCGGGCCGTCGCTCAACGTGCTGTCGGGCATGGTGCCCTACAACGTGGCCGAGATCGGCGCCGGCGCCTTCCACCGCGGCACGCCCGGCCGGCTGGCCGCGCAGGACGACGTTGCACTGCGCCCCTGGCTGCCGGTGTTCGAGCGCGCCGGCGTGCCGCTCGACCTGCATGCCGACCTGCTGCCCGTGCAGTGGGGCAAGCTGCTGCTCAACCTCAACAACCCGGTCAACGCGCTCTCGGGTCTGCCGCTGCGCGAAGAGCTGATGCTGCGCGGCTATCGCCGCTGCTTCGCGTCGCTGATCGACGAAGCATTGAGCATCCTCAACGTTGCGGGCATTGCGCCGGCGCAGGTGGCTGCGGTGCCGGCGCGGCGCTTGTCGAGCCTGCTGCGCCTGCCCGACTGGGTGTTTCGCATCGTCGCGGCGCGCATGCTGCGCATCGATGCCAAGGCCCGCTCCAGCATGGCCGACGACCTGGCACTGGGCCGCCGCACCGAGATCGACGCGCTCAGCGGCGAGGTCGTGCGTCTCGCGCAGGAGCATGGCCTGAGCGCGCCGCGCAACGCGCGCATGGTGGGCCTGCTGGGCGCATGGCCGCAGCAGCCCCGGCGCTGGACGGCGCGCGAGCTGCAGGACGCATTGGGCCTGTAGCGCTCGCGGCGTGCCCGGGCGCATGCGGCCTCGGGTACGCAACTTTCATGGCATTTGCTACGACACGAACCTTCGTACTGTGGCGATGCACGCACAGTCTTTGCCCTCGAGTCTTGTCATCTGCGTGAGCATGTGTTGCCGCTGCTGAACCATCTTCGTAGCGTGCATGCTGCGCCGTGGCCCATGACTCCATTCGGCCTATGGCGCGCGAACATTTTGAGAGAGAAAAGTTCCGGCAGTCGTTGAGCCGTCGCATTCGATCAGCTAAAACTGGCGCACTTCAATGGACGAGGGAATGCGCGTGAAACCAACGAGAAGAGCCGCAAAGATTCTTGCCATCGCCAGCATGGCCTGTGCCGTTGACGACGACGCGCGCGAACGCGCCCTGTCGATCTCGCGGCGCTGAACGCACCCTCCGCGCCGCCAGCCCTAGCTGCGCATCCCGCATCCGATCAACCCGCTGCCTGACGGGAATGGACGAGCTCATCCCTCGCATCCTGGGACCACCGCTTTCTGCGCGGTGTGGCTCCTGCGTGCGTGTGCTTTCCTGACGAACCACCTGTTCGCCGGGAGGGCACCGTGCTGCCCGCTGCATGGGCAGTTGTTCATCCATCTCATCCGCGCGTGCCATGCGCATCGCTGGCTATCCGTCGGCGCTTGCGGGGCGGCGCATCTTCTTCTTACCAAGAGTACCCAGAGGCGATCATGAAAAAATTCAACACACCCGTCGTCAATCATCTTGCCATCACGGCGGTGACCCTTGCCGTGCTGACGGCCTGCGGCGGCGGCGGAGACAGCGGCGGCGGTGCTTCTCTCGGCGGAGGCGGCGTCGGCCTCGGCGCGTCGTCGGGGCCGGTGGTTTCGGCGCCCGCGGTCGATCCCACGCAGAAGGCGCCCGACGACGGCGTGCCCGTGGCCGCCAGCGACCTGGCCGCCGCAGCGGTGGACCGCTCGGCCAAGCCGCAGGAACTGCCCGACACCGTCTGGCCCAGCAACTACAAGCTGTGGTTCCGTCCCGATGCGGCGCTCAAGACCTTCGTGGGCCGCGGCGACGTGGAGATCGAGGTGCTCAAGCCGGTCGATGCCATCGTCGTGGCCGCGCACAACCTCAACTTTGCCAAGGGCCGCACCACCTTGCGCAAGGTGTCGAACCCCGGCGAGGCGATACCGCTGATTCCCACGCCGCAGACGCTCGGCGACTTCGTGCAGCTGCGGCTGAGCGACGGCCAGATCGCCAAGGGCAAGTACCTGTTGCACATGGAGTGGGACGGCAAGATCCAGTTCTCCGACGCGGAGTTCTGCCCGCCCGCGGAAGTGCAGCGCAACCCGTTCTGCTCGGCCGCCACCGGCATCTTCAAGGTCGGCCTCTCGACACCCGAGGGCGTGAGCAGCGACGCCATCGTGACGCAGGGCGAGACCAACTACGCGCGGCAGTGGTTCCCGGGCTGGGACGAGCCGGCCTTCCGCCATACCTTCGAGATCTCCGCCGAGGTGCCCGGCGACTGGAAGACGGTGTCCAACGGCGCGCAGATTTCCGCCGTCAAGCTGCCCGACGGCTACCAGCAGGTGTCGTTCGAGAAGACGCCGTCGATGCCGATGTACCTGACCTTCTTCGGCGGCGGCAAGTTCGACATCCTGCCCGACACCTTCAAGAACCCGCTCGGCGGCAGCGACATTCCGCTGCGCTGGTTCACCCCCCCGGGCCGCTCCACCTGGGCGACCTTCCCGATGGAGTGGACCAAGGTGGCCATGGACTACTACTACAAGTACACCGGCATCCCGCTGCCGATCAAGAAGTTCGACACCATCGCCGCCAACGACAGCTACGACAACAAGCCCAACACCGGCTTCGGCGGCATGGAGAACTGGGGCGCGATCTTCGAGTTTGCCGACGCGGTGCTCACCAAGCCGGGCGACAAGCCCACGCTGTATTCGGTGACGGTGGTCACGCACGAGATCGCGCACCAGTGGTTCGGCGATCTGGTCACGCTCGACTGGTGGGACAACGTGTGGCTCAACGAGTCGTTCGCGCGCTGGTTCGAAAGGCGCACCACCATCAAGTTCCACCCCGAGTACTACAGCTTCTCCGACTACGTGCTCGACAAGCACAACGTGATCGTGGCCGACCTGAAGAACACGGCGGTGCCGGTGCAGCGCAACCTCAACGACGCCGGTTCCTTCGGCTTCATCAGCCCGTCGATCTTCGTCTACAACAAGGGCAGCCACGTGCTGGAGACGGTGCAGAACTACATCGGCGAAGAGGCGATGCAGAAGGGCCTGCAGATCTACCTGAAGGACTACGGCTTCGGCAACGTCACGCCCTCGCGGCTGTGGACTTCGCTGGAGAAGGTGAGCGGCGGCAAGAAGGTGGCCGACATCGGCGACAGCTTCATCCGCCAGACCGGCGTGCCGCTGCTCACGGTCGACGCGCAGTGCGCGGCGGACCGCACCTACGTCAACATCACGCAGGAGTCGTTCCCCAACCAGAACCAGTTCCCGGCCTCGACCTGGAACATCCCGGTGACGCTGGCGTACGGCAACGCGATGGAGCAGCGCAAGACCTTCGTCATGTCCACGGGCGCGGTGCAGGTGGAGCTGCCGGGCTGCACCGCGGTGCTGGCCGGGCCGACCGGGCAGGACTACTACGTGAGCAACTACAGCGCGCAGTCCTGGAGCGCGCTGCTGGCCAAGGCACAGAGCTTTGCCGACAACAAGCCGCTGCTGCTGAACATCGAGCGCGACGCCTTCCGGCTGCTGCAGGTGGGCCGCATCACGCAGGCGCAGTACGACCAGATCAAGGGCATCGTGAACCTGCCGGCGGCGCTGCTGGCCAAGACCAGCGAGAGCCAGCAGAAGATGGCCGCCGTGGACGCGGGCGTTGAGAAGGAGGAATACCCGCACGCGCTGCGCTTCCAGGGCAACCTGAAGCTGCGCGAGAACACGAAGCGCTGAGAAGGAAGGCCACCATGAACACGGCATCGAAGAAATGGCTGGCCGCCGGCGCCTCGGCGCTGCTGCTGGCCGCATGCGGCGCTGGCAGCGGCAACGGCGCGCCGGAGGCGGACCTGGTCGGCGTCTACGCCGTCAGGCAGAACGGCGCGCTCAAGGAGCTCATCAAGATCGAGCGCCAGGGCGACGCCTACGTCATGCGCGACAAGGTGCGCACACCCGAGTGGAGCGAACCGAAGATGCAGATGCGGCCCGTGTCGCGCGAGCAATGGAGTCGCATCACCACCGACAAGGAGAACACCGCCTTCGTCGGCGTGGCGAGCGGGCAGCTCGGCATCTTCAAGGTGCCGGCAGGCTGGAAGAAGAACGGCTTCCAGACCTCGACCGGCTACTTCCTGTTCTATTCGCAGGGGCCGGTCGAGGCGTACAAGCTCTGAGCGTTCAGGCCGGGGGCGCGACGCTCGCGCCCTCGATGCGATGTCGCTTCAGCGCGTCGGCCACGAAGCCGGCGGCCTTCATTTCCTCGACGAAGGCCGCCAGCAGCGCCTGGGCATCGACGCCCCGGCTGGCCGGCGTGCCCATGGCCTGCTGGATCACCATGAAGCGGCCCGGCAGCACGCGCACGCCCGGCGCGCGCTGCGCCTCGCCTTCGAGCAACTGGCGGATGCCGGCCGCCACTTCGACCTCGCCCGCGCGCAGTGCCGCCAGCGCCGGGCCGGCGCCCTGCAGCCGGACGATCTCGGCCTGCTGGATCTCGCGCGTCAGGAACAGGTCATAGGCGCTGCCCGCGCCGACCGAGATGCGATGGCCCGGCGCATCGACCTGTGCGTTGTCGGTCAGGGCGCTGGCCGAGGGCACGAGGTAGCTGCCCTCGATCAGCACGTAGGGCGCGGTGAACAGCAGCCCTTCGCTGCGCGCGGGATCGATGGCGAAGAAGCCGATGTCGGCCTTCTCGTTCTTCACCGCGTCCACGGAGGCCGCGGCCTTCTCGAACACGACCAGTTCGATGCCCACGCCCAGCCGCCGAGCGAATTCGCGCGCCAGGTCGATCGACACGCCCACCGGCTCGCCGCCGGCGGGGTTCCTGTTGGCGAGGATCGGGTTGCCGAGGTTGATGGAGGCGCGCAGCGTGCCGCCGGGCGCGAAGGCTGAAACGAGGGCGGGGGAGATCGTCGTCGGCTGAGGCTGTGTCATGGCGTTCATTCGTCGGCAGGCGCCGCCGGGGGAGATGGGGAGCGCGCCAGTTTACGGGGGCGCTTGCCACATTTCCTACCGGATGTAGGGAAGCGCGCTCACCGGGCGGGGCTCGCGGATTCGCTTACCCTTGGGGATATTCGAAGAAACAATTTTGTCTCCGCCGTGCCGCTTTCTACCTTTCTTGTCGAAGACAACGCCCACATTCGCCATAACCTGATCGCCGCCATGGAGGACGAGGTCGACATCCACCTGATCGGCACCGCCACCACCGAAGAGGACGCGGTGGCCTGGCTCGGCGACAACCCGGGCGCCTGGGACCTGCTGGTGGTCGACCTGTTCCTGCACGAAGGCTCCGGCCTGGGCATCGTCAAGCGCTGCGGCCGCAGCCGGCCCGGCCAGCGCGTGGTGGTGCTGACCAACTACGCCACCGGGGAAATCGCCGATTGGGCGCGCGAACTCGGCGCCGACGCCGTGTTCGACAAGGCAGCGGACCTGGACGGCTTTTTCTCGCTGTGCGCCAGTTTCGAGGCCGAAGGACGGAAGAGCGGCGGCAAGCCGATGGAAAGCCTCGCGCCATGAGCGTGGGAAGCATGGAAAGTACGGAAAGCACGGCAGCCCAGCCCTCCGTGGCCGAGGTGCTGCGCCCGCTGCGCAACGCTACCCAAGCGCTGCACGAGGCGCTGGACAGCCGCCTGCCGATCGCGCGCGAGAACGCCTCGCTGGCGGACTACGCCGCCCACCTGCGCGCCCTGCGCCCATGGCTGGAGGCCGTTCGGCAGGCGCTGGCCGCGCCCGGCGATCCCGGGCTCGACCGGGTGGCGCGGCGCACCGACCGGCGCCTGGCCGCGCTCGCGCTCGACCTCGAAGACGCCGGCGCGGCGCCGGCCGGGGAGGGCACGGCCGTATCGGCCGAGCCGCCCGAGCCGCCATTCGCCCCGCAACTGGCCGAAGCCGCCCGCGAACCTGCCTTCGCCTGGGGCCTGGCCTACGTGCTCGAGGGCTCCCAGCTCGGCGGCATGGCCATGCACAAGCGCCTGGGGCCGAGGCTGGCGCCGCACCCGATGCGATACTTCCAGCCGGTCGACGCGCCCGACGGCCTGGCCGCCCAGTGGAAAGACTTTGTCGCGCAACTGGCGGCTGCGCTGCGCGATCCGGCCGCCGTTGGCTCGGCCCAGCGCGGCGCGGTGGCCGGCTTCGAAACCTTGATGCCGCGCTTCGGCCTGCAGGTGGCCGCGCTGTAGGAACTGGCCGACGAGAGCGCCCGGGACACGCTGGCATGATCCTTTCGACCTATTCTCATGAGAACACGCGCGGCCCCGGCCGCGCTGCCTGACCTTGTCCAACGTGCCACCGCCCATCACTCCCACCGACCTTCTGGCCGGTTCGCGGGCAATAGAGCCCGTCGAGGTCGACCTGTCCAATTGCGACCTGGAGCCGATCCGTGTGCCGGGCTCGATCCAGCCGCACGGCCGCATGCTGGTGCTCCAGCCCGAGTCGCTGGCGCTCGTCGCATGGAGCGAGAACTGGCCCGACGCCGAACTGTCCGCCGCGCTGGCGGCGGTTCGCGGCATGGCCCTGCCGGCGCTGCCGCCGGGCGGCTCGCCGGTGTCGCTCGGCGCGATGAATCTGGCGCACGCGTTCTTCGACACTTCCGCGCACCGCAGCGACAACCACCTGATCGTCGAGTTCGAGGCGGCTTCACCTCCGGGCGGCAACGAGGCGCCCATCTACTCGCTGGGCCGCGTCTTCCTGCCGCGGCTGCAGGAGGCGGCCACGGTGGCCGAGCTGTGCGGCCTGGCCGCGCGCGAGATGAAGCGGCTCACCGGCTTTGGCCGCTGCCTGGTCTACCGCTTCGACGCGGCCGGCCACGGCGAGGTGCTGGCCGAGGAGGCCGACCCCGGCTACGACAGCTACGACGGCCATCACTTCCCCGCTTCCGACATTCCGCGCCAGGCGAGGGCGCTGTACCTCGTCAACCATTTCCGGCTGATCGCCGATGCCAACTACCAGCCGGTGCGCCTGCTCGCCACCGACGCCGCGCTCACCGCCGCGGACATCGACCTGTCGCAGGCGCAACTGCGCAGCGTCTCGCCGATCCACCTCGAATACATGCGCAACATGGGCACGCTGGCGTCCATGTCGGTGTCGATCATCATCGACGGCAAGCTGTGGGGGCTGATCTCGTGCCACGACCATGCCGCGCGCTTTCTCGACACGGGCACGCGGCTCGCGTGCGAGCACCTGGGCCAGTTGCTGTCGCTGCAGATCCAGTCGAAGGAAAGCAACGGCGAGGTGGCCGAGCGGCTCGAGTTGCGCCAGCTCACGCTGCAGATCGTCTCGCACCTGTCCGAGAGCGACGCCACGCTGCAGCACCTCACGGCCGAGGTGTCGCTGATGCTGCGCGTGATGCGCGCCACCGGTGCCGCCGTGGTGCTCGACGACGAGGTCTGGTGCGTGGGCGAGGTGCCCGCGCGGGCGCATGTGCAGGAACTCGCGGAATGGATCGCCGGGCTCGGCGTGGAGGTCTACGAAAGCAATGCGCTGGCTGAGCATTTCGCGCCCGCGGGGCAGTTCATCGACGTAGCGGCGGGCGTGCTCGCCATCTCCATCTCTCAGGTGCACCGGCACCTGATCCTCTGGTTCCGGCCCGAGATCGTGCAGACCGTGCGCTGGGCTGGCGACCCGCAGAAGCCGCAGGCCGTGGTCAACGGACGCATGCATCCGCGCCTGAGCTTCGCGAGCTGGGTCGAGCACATCCGGGGCCGCTCCACGGCCTGGACGGCGGCCGAAGTCGGCGCGGCCGGCGAGCTGCGACAGGCGCTGATCGGCATCGTGCTGCGCCGTGCCGAGGAACTGGCTTCCGTGGCCTCCGAGCTGGGCCGCGTCAACAAGGAGCTGGAGGCTTTTTCGTACACCGTGTCGCACGACCTGCGCGCGCCCATGCGGCATATTTCAGGCTACGTCGACCTGGTGGCCCAGAGCGAGGGCAAGCAGCTCAGTGCCCGGGCCCATCGCTACCTTTCGCACGTCAAGGACGCCGCCGCTTTCGCGGGGCAGATGGTCGATGCGCTGCTCGACTTCTCGCGCATGGGCCGCTCCGCGCTCAAGCAGCGCGAGGTCGACAGCGGCTCGCTGGTCGATGGCCTGGTGCGCGAGCTGAAGCGGCTGGAGCCGCAGCGCAATGTCGAATGGCAGATCGACCCCGATCTCCCGCTGCTCTACGCCGACCCGCTGCTGCTGCAGGTGGCGGTGCGCAACCTGCTGGCCAACGCGGTCAAGTATTCGCGCACCCGCAACCCGTCGCGCATCGTGGTGCGCGCCATCCGCAGCGACCTGGGCGACGGGCTCGAGGTGCAGGACAACGGCGTGGGCTTCCAGATGAAATACGTCGACAAGCTGTTCGGCGTGTTCCAGCGGCTGCACCAGGCCGAGGATTTCGAAGGCACGGGCATCGGCCTGGCCAATGTGAAGCGGATCGTGGAGCGTCATGGCGGCACGGTCTGGGCAAAAGGGGAAGTCGACGCGGGGGCGAGCTTCGGCTTCATCCTGCCGCGCGCGGGCCCCGACAACGCGGCCGCCCCGACGGCGCCGGCCGCCAATGGAGAAGGACATGCTTAAGCCGATCCTGCTTGTCGAGGACGACAAGCGAGACCTCGAACTCACCCTCATCGCGCTGGAGCGCAGCCAACTCGCCAACGACGTGGTCGTGCTGCGCGACGGCGCACAGGCGCTCGAATACCTGCACCGCGAAGGCGAGCATGCGGACCGCATCGAAGGCAACCCGGCCGTGATCCTGCTGGACCTGAAGCTGCCCAAGGTGACCGGCCTCGAAGTTCTGCAGGCGGTGCGCGCCAGCCCGGCGCTGCGCAGCATTCCGGTGGTGATGCTGACCTCGTCGCAGGAAGAGTCGGACGTGCTGCGCAGCTACGAGCTGGGCGTGAACGCCTATGTGGTCAAGCCGGTGGCTTTCGATCGCTTCGTCTCGGCCATTGCCGAGCTGGGCGTGTTCTGGGCGGTGCTCAACGAGCCGCCGCCGGGTTCGCTGAAGGCGGCGCGCAAGCATGAATAGCGCGGGCGGCGCCGCTGCCGCGACACCGCAGCCTCCGGGCATCCTGATCCTCGAAGACTCCCGCTTCGACGTCGAACTGCTGATCGAGGCGCTGGCGCAGGCCCTGCCGTCGGCCACGACCCACGTGGTGCGCGACGAGCGCGGCTTCGTCGACGCGCTGAACAAGGGCGGCTTTTCGCTGATCCTGTCCGACTACGAGCTGCCGGGGTTCTCGGGCGCGCATGCGCTCGAGGTGGCGCGCCGCATGGCGCCGGAAACGCCTTTCATCTTCGTCTCGGGCGTGATCGGCGAGGACAACGCGGTCGAGCTGCTCAAGAGCGGTGCCACCGACTACGTGAGCAAGGGCCGCCTCGCGCGGCTGCCGGTGGTGCTGGACCGCGCGCTCAAGGAGGCCGCCGACCGCCGCGCCAAGGGGCTGGCGGAGCGCCGGCTGAACGCCGCCAACGCGGCCATCGTCGAAGCCGAGGCGCGCCGCCTCGCGCTGATGGAACTGGGCGACCGCATCCGCGACATGGACGAGCCGGGCGACATCGCCTATGCGGCGTCGGAAATGCTCGGGCAGCGCCTCGACGTGGACCGCGCCGGCTACGGCCTGGTGGACACGGCGGCCGAGACCATCGCCATCGCCCGCGACTGGACCGCGCCCGGCGTGGCCAGCCTGGCGGGCCTGCTGCACTTTCGCGACTATGGCTCCTACATCGAAGACCTGCGCCGCGGCGTGACCGTGGCCTTCGCCGACGCGCGCCTGGACCCGCGCACCCGCGACAACGCCGATGCGCTGGAAGCCATCACTGCACGCGCGGTGGTCAACATGCCGCTCACCGAACGCGGCGGGCTGGTCGGGCTGCTCTATCTCAACCATGGACAGGTACGGCCGTGGTCGCGCGACGAACTTGACTTCGTGCGCGAAGTCGGCGACCGCGTGCGCTCGGCCATCGCGCGGCGCGAGGCGCAGATCGAGCTGATGGCCTTCGCCGAATCCCTGGAGCGGCAGGTCGAGGCACGCACCCACGAGCGCGACCGCACCTGGGCCCTGAGCCAGGACCTGCTGGGCGTCGCCAATGAGCAGGGCTACTTCGTGAGCGTGAATCCGGCGTGGGAGACCGTGCTGGGCTGGAGCGCCGACGAGATACGCGCCATGCCGTTCCGCTCGCTGGTGCATGCCGACGACATGGTCCACACCGAGGCCGAGCTGGAGCGCCTGATGCGAGGCGAGCGCACCACCGGCTTCGAGAACCGCTACCGCACGAAGAGCGGCGGCTACCGCTGGCTCTCATGGACAGCCGTGCCCGACGACGGCCTGCTGTATGCCGCCGCGCGCGACATCACCGACCAGAAGGAGCGCGAGGCCGAGCTCGATGCCGCGCGCGAGCAATTGCGCCAGAGCCAGAAGCTGGAGGCCGTGGGACAGCTCACCGGCGGCCTGGCACACGACTTCAACAACCTGCTGGCCGCCATCAGCGGCAGCCTGGAACTGATGCGCCGGCGCGGCCTGGACGGCAAGCCGGCCGACATGGAGCGCTACGTGGGCGTGGCGCAGGGCGCGGTCAAGCGCGCGGCGGCGCTCACGCACCGGCTGCTGGCCTTTTCGCGGCGCCAGACGCTGGAGCCCAAGCCGCTGAACGCCAACCGGCTGGTGACGGAGATGGAGGAACTGCTGCGCCGCACCCTCGGCCCGCACATCGCGCTGGAGACGGTGGCGGCCGTGGGCCTGTGGAACGTGCACGCCGACCCGGGCCAGCTGGAGAATGCGCTGCTCAACCTGTGCATCAACGCACGAGACGCCATGCCCGAGGGCGGCACGCTGGTCATCGAGACCGCCAACCGCTGGATCGATTCGCGAACCGCGCGCGACCGCGAGCTGCCGATGGGGCAGTACGTGTCGCTCACCGTCAGCGACAACGGCGTGGGCATGCCGCCCGAAGTGGTGGCGCGCGCCTTCGATCCCTTCTTCACGACCAAGCCGATCGGCATGGGCACGGGCCTGGGCCTGTCGATGATCTACGGCTTCGCCAAGCAGTCGGGCGGGCAGGTGCGCATCTACTCGGAAGTCGGCAAGGGCACCTCGGTCAGCATCTACCTGCCACGGCACGACATGCAGGAAGAGGTGCCGGCCGCGCCGGCCGAGGCCGTGTTCGCGCCGCGCGCGGACCAGGGCGACACCGTGCTCGTGCTGGACGACGAACCCGCGCTGCGCATGATCATCGTCGAGGTGATGCAGGGGCTGGGCTACGCCACGCTGGAGGCCGGCGACGGCGCCGAGGCGCTGCGCATCCTGCAGTCGCCGCGCCAGCGCATCGACCTGCTGGTGAGCGACGTGGGCCTGCCCGGCGGCATGAACGGCCGGCAGGTGGCCGACGCCGCGCGCATCGCGCGGCCCGGCCTCAAGGTGCTGTTCATCACGGGCTACGCGGAGAACGCCGTGCTGAGCCACGGGCACCTGGACCCCGGCATGCACGTGATGACCAAGCCCTTCGAGATGGACGTGCTGGCGCGCCGCGTCAAGCAGCTGATCGAAAGCCGCTAGGGCTGGGCGGACGCCGTGAGCACCGCCTCGTCGCCCGGATCGAAGGGCGGCGGGCCGCGCGGTGCCGGGTTTTCCCCGGCTGCCGCAGCGCTTGCGTTCCGCTCAGCGCGCGGTCAGCGGCTCCAGCCCGGTCTTCGCGATGGTCGGCGCGGCGGCCGGCGAGTTGAGGTAGCGGATCAGCTGTTTCGCCGCCTCGGGCTGCTTCGAAGCGGTGGCGATGCCGGCCGAGAACACCGTCACGCGTTGCACCTCGGCGGGCAGCGGGCCGATGTAGTCGATGCCTTCTATCGGCAGCAGCTCGCTCACCTGCTGCAGCCCCAGCGCCGCGTCGCCGCGCGCCACCACCGAGCCGACGCGCTCGCTCAGGATGCGTTTGCTCTTGGGCTTCACCTGGGCCTCGATGCCCAGCTTCTTGAGCAGCTCGGTCTCGTAGTAGGTGCCGCTCGCGCTGGCCGAATAGGCGATCGACGGCGCGGCGATCAGGGTGCGCTTCAACGCATCGACAGTGCTGATGTCGGGCCTGGGCGCGCCCTTGCGCACCGCGAAGCCGATGGAAGAGCGCACCAGGTCGACCTGGCTGCCCGGCACCACCTTGCCCTGCGCGACCAGCGCGTCGAGCGCCGGACGCGCGAGGATCACCACGTCGGCCGGTTCGTTGCGCGCCAGGCGGCTGGGGATCGAGTCGTCGGCGTTGCCCATCGACGCGCCGTAGGCCGTCTTGACGCTGCGGCCGCTGCTGCGCTCGAAGGCCGGGCGCAGGTCGTTGTAGGCGGCGGTGAAGCCGCCGGAGGTCATGACATGGATGTCCGCGCTGGCTGCCGGGGGCTGCGTGCCGCCGATGCCGCCGCACCCGGCGAGTGCGAGGGCCGCGAGCAGGGGAAGGGCGGCGCGGCGGGTGAAGGAAGAGAAAGAGGGCTTCGTCACGGTGTCTCCAGTAGGAAGCGGCGGCGAACGGTGCCGCCCGCAGCCGTCATCGTAGAAGCCCTGGCTGTCATTCCGCCCACGGCGGATTGGGGGTTATCACCGAGGCGGCGCCGGCTTGTCGTCGTCCTTCGCGTCCGCGGCCGGCAGCCGACCGCGCCTGGCCAGCCCTTCGCGCAGCAGGAACTCGACCTGCGCATTCGCGCTTCGCAGCTCTTGCGCCGCCAGGCGCTCGATCTCGGCCCACAGGGCGGGATCGATGCGCAGGGGATAGGATTTTTTTCCGGGACTGGCCATCAGGGAACGGGGGGCGGGGTCAGGTGTAAAGCGTACCCGTGTTGACGACGGGCTGTGTCTCGCGGTCGGAGCACAGCACCACCAGCAGGTTCGACACCATCGACGCCTTGCGCTCGTCGTCGAGCACCACGAGGTTGCGCTCCGACAGGCCGCGCAATGCCGCCTCGACCATGCCGACCGCGCCGGCCACGATCTGCTGCCGCGCGCTCACGATGGCCACCGCCTGCTGGCGGCGCAGCATCACCTGCGCGATCTCGGGGGCGTAGGCCAGGTGGGTGAGCTTGGCATCGAGCACTTCGACGCCGGCGCTCGCGAAGCGCTGGTTGAGCTCCGCCTTGAGCGCGTCGGCCACCGTGTCGAGCCCGGCGCGCAGCGTGGTCTCGTCGCTGGACAGGTCGTCGCCGCTGTCGTAGGCATAGAGGGTGGCCAGGTGGCGGATGGCGGCCTCCGCCTGGATGGCGACGAACTTGTTGTAGTCGTCTATTTCGAACACGGCCTGCGCGGTGTCGTGCACCCTCCACACCACCGCCGCGCCGATTTCCACCGGGTTGCCGCGCTTGTCGTTCACCTTCAGCGGCGGCGTGTTGAGGTTGCGCGCGCGCAGCGAGATCTTCTTGCCTGTCTGCAGCGGGTTGGTCCAGCGCAGGCCTTCGGTGCGGTCGGTGCCCTGGTACTCGCCGAAGAGCGTGAGGATGATGCCCTCGTTGGGCTGCAGCATGTAGAGACCGGGCACCAGCACCAGCCCCGCCACGATCAGCAGCACGCTCGCCGGCGGCGGCATCAGGCGCTGCGCCATGGCGACCGCGCCGAGCACCATCAGCAGCACCGCCACCGCGACGATGCCGTAGCCGTTGATGGAGCGGTAGGGGCGCTCCTTGCGGATGGAGCGCGGGGTTGCGGGGGGCGTCTCGTTCATTGGTTCCTCCGTTGAAAGTGATATCACTTTAATATCTTTTTTGAGGCCGCTCAAGATTTTTCTGACGGCGATCCGCCTTTACCCCCGGTTTACCGGCGCGCAATCCACTGGACAGCCGCGGCTCCTGAAATGCACCCTGGCCCTTTCCGGGCCTGCATCAAAGGATTCCAGGATGACGATGAAACGACCCCTGCAGCGGTTCGCGCTGGCCGCGGTATTGATCGCCGTGAGCGGCCACGGCTTCGCTCAGTTCGGCGGCGGAGGCAGTGGCATGGGTGGCGGCCGGCGCGGCGCGCGCAGCGACAACGCGTCGAGCCAGCGCACGGGCGACGGCCTGTCCACGCCCGCCACGGCGGCGGCCAAGGTGCGCGACAAGCTCTACGACCTGCGGCTGCAGTTGATGGTCACCCCGGAACAGTCCCCGCTGTGGGACCGCTTCTCGGATGCCGTGTGGGACCTGGCCGGTCGCGGCGGCTTGGCAAGCGCGGCGTCGGCGGACGACCAGACCGCGGTGCAGTTCGCGCAGCAGCGCGCAGTGCTGGCAGCAGACCGGGCCCGCCGCGCACAGGCAGTCAGCGATGCGCTCTCCAGCCTCTACGACACGCTGTCGCCCGAGCAGCGCCACATCGCGGACCAGAACCTGCCCGCCGTCATTCCCTGACGGGTTCGCGGCTTCGCGGCTTCGCGGCTTCAGGTGCCGAGGTCGAAGCAGCAGCCCGCGTAGTAGGGCTTGTCTCCGCCGTCCACGAAGGGCACCTCGATCGGCTTGCCTTCGTTGCGCCATGCATCGCGCTTCTTGTAGCCCGAGCGCATGAGCTCCGCCATCAGCTCGTCGTAGTGTTCGATGCGATAGGGGCACACCGCCACGCCGATGCTGTTGAGCGTGTAGATCGTGCGCTCTGGATGCACCGCCGTCGTGTTCAGGATGATGCGCCTGGGCTTCACCGCCAGCGACGCAAGAATCGCGTCGATGCGCTGCGGCAGGTATTGCAGGCTGCCCGATGCATACAGCAGGTCGCAGCCGCTGGCGTCGCGCGGGTCGGTGGTGAAGTCGAGCTGCGCCGTGGCCTCGCGCTGCACCGCCAGCGCGCGCCCGCTCTCGACCACGCCGGGCACGTCGCACACGGTCCAGTGCAGGTTGTCGGGGTAGCTCAGCACGCGCCGGAACGCGTAGTACTTGATGCCGATGTGCCCGCCCAGGTCGAACACCCGCGTGAGGCCCGCATCGATCGAACGCCCGAGCCAGAAAAGCGCCGGGTAGTCGTAGAAATAGATCTGCGGGCTGTAGAGCTTGGCGGCCTCCGCGTTGTCGTAGCCCACCGCCTTGCTGGGCGGCGCGCCGGCCTCGGCCGCGGCGAAACTCTCGAACGAGCCCATGAAGAGGTTTTCGTCCTGGTTGTTCAGGAACTTGCGCTTGTAGGCGCTTTCGCGGGGCGGAAACTGCAGAAGGCTTGACAGCATTTGTTTGCTCCGGTGGCGCCTGATTCTGAGCGCGACAGGGGCCTCGAAGGGGCAAAGCCCTGCGCCGTTGGGGCGGTTACCCCGCGGGGGTTACCTACCGTTCGCGCCCCGGGTGTCCGGCATCACACCAGTTGCCCGCTCGCCAGCGCCGCGGCCGCAGCCCGCGTCTCCACCCCCAGCTTCTCGAAGATGTGCTCCAGGTGCTTGTTCACCGTGCGCGGGCTGGTGCCCAGGATTTCGCCGATGTCGCGGTTGGTCTTGCCCTTGGCGAGCCATGACAGCACCTCGGTCTCGCGCGGCGTGAGCGCCGCTTCCGCCAGCCGCGTGGCCGGGCCTTCGCGCTGCATCGCGAAAAGCAGCATGGTCTCGCCGAGCGCCGCGGCGCCCAGGTTGCGCACCGACAGCCGCATGCCCGTGGCGGTGCCGACCGCAACGGCCGCGCCCGGCGCCAGTGCCGCTTCGAGCGATGCGGGCAGCAGGCCCGGTGCCACCGGGTCTTCCAGCGCATGCAGCCACAGCGCGGCCTGCGGCGAGCGCCACGCGATGCGCCCGCGCGTGTCGACGAACACCACGCCCATGCCGGCCACGTCGACCGCGTCGCGTGCCATGCGCGTGATGCGGGCGTTGCGCGCGTGCGTATGCAGCCGCGCCAGAACTTCCTGCGCGCGGATCGGCTTCACCACGTAGTCGACACCGCCGCACTCGAAGCCCTCGACCACGTGCGAAGTCTCCGACAGCCCCGTCATGAACAGCACCGGAATGTGCGCGAGCGCCGGGTTGGCCTTGATGCGCCGGCAGGTCTCGAAGCCCGAGAGGCCGGGCATCAGGCCGTCGAGCAGGATCGCGTCGGGCACCACCAGCTCGAGCCGCTGCAGCGCGGCCTCGCCGTCGGCCGCCACCAGCACGGTGTAGCCGCTGGCCTCGAGCGTGTCGCACAGCATGCCCAGACTGCTGGGCGCGTCGTCGACCACCAGCACCACGGGGCGTTCGGCCGAGGGCGATTCAAGGGGAGAGGGTGTCAGCATCTTCTGCCAGTGCGTTGCGGAGGTTGTCGAGTTCGAAGCGCGCGACCATGCCGCGCAGCCAGGTGCAGGTAGCCGCCGCGGAGGGCGATGCGGCGGCCAGCCGGTCGAGCGCGGTGTGCAGGCCGCGCACGTGGCCCATCTGCACCAGCCGCATGAGTTCGGCGCGGTCGTCTTCCGACAGGTCGAGCCGGGGCGGACGCAGGGGCGTTTCGTCGTCATCGGCGGCGGGTGGCTGCGCATCGCCGGGCGAAAGCCATTCGAGCCCGAGGTGGCGTTCCAGCGTCGCGATCAGCTCCGACTCGATCACCGGCTTGCCCACGAAAGCCTGGCAGCCCGCGGCGCGCAGCCGTTCGGCCTGGTTCTCGAACATGTTGGCCGAGACGATGATGATCGGGATGTCGCGGAAGCCCGATGCGCGCACCGACGTGGCGGTCTGCCAGCCGTCCATGTCGTCCATCGTCAGGTCGAGCAGGATGGCCGACGGCAGTTCCTCGCGCAGGCTGTCCAGGCACTCGGTGCCGCTCGCGGCCTCGCGCACCTCGAAGCCCAGCGGCACGAGCATGCCGGCGAGCATCTGGCGCTGCACCGGCTGGTCGTCGACCACCAGCAGCGTGCGGCGCGCGCCGAGGTAGCCCGACACCGGCTGGCGCGGCGCCCCGGCCCTGGCCTGCGGGCCGGGGTCGGCCACCTCGCGCAGGTACACGCGCACGCTGAAGGTGCTGCCTTGCGACGAGGTCGAGGCCAGCTTCAGTTCGCCGCCCATGAGCGAGGTCAGCAGCCCGGTGATGGTGAGGCCCAGCCCCGTGCCGGGCTCGCCCCTGCGCCGGCCGGCCGCGCCGCGCTCGAAGGGCAGGAAGATGCGCTGGTGGTCTTGCGGCGCCACGCCGATGCCGGTGTCGACCACGTCGAAGCGCAGCACCTCGCGGCGCGCATCCACGTGCAGCGTCACCGTGCCGCTGTCGGTGAAGCGCACCGCATTCGTCAGCAGGTTGATGAGGATCTGCCGCAGCCACTTGGCGTCGGCATGCACCCAGGGCGGCAGCCGGCCGGCATGCGTGTAGACGAAGGCCAGGCCCTTGTTCTCGGCCTGCGGCCGCACCATGTGCACCAGCTGGTCCAGAAAGGCCGGCAGCGCCAGCGGCGCGGGCTCCAGCTGCAGCCGGCCGGCCTCGATGCGCGCCAGGTCGAGCAGCCCGTCGATCAGGCCCAGCATGTGTTCGCCGCTGCGGTGGATGGTCTGCACCGCTTCGCGCGGCGGCGTCACGGCGTCGCCCTTGAGCAGGATCTGCGAGTAGCCCAGGATGCTGTTGAGCGGCGTGCGCAGCTCGTGCGTCATGCCGGCCACATAGCGCGTCTTGGCCTGGTTGGCGGCCTCGGCGGCTTCCTTGGCCGTCTGCAGCGCGGCGTCGGTGCGGCGGTGCGCCTCGATCTCCAGCGCGAGCAGGTTGTTGTGGCGGTTCGATTCCTCCTGCGCCATCTGCCGGCTTTCGCTGCCCAGCACCACCCACCATGCCGCCACCGCGGCCACCACCGACAGCAGCGCGAACACCTTCAGCAGGGCCGTGGCCATGGTCGAGTCGCTGGTGCCAGCGATGGCCTCCTGCGCATAGACCACGCCCACCACCGTGGCCAGCAGCGCGATGAGCGACGTGGCCACCAGCAGGTAGTGCGCCACGCGGAAGTTGAGCCGCGCCGACAGGGCCGGCGGCAGCAGCGCCTGCAGCCATCCGCTCATCTGCTCGGCCGCGCGCGAGTCGGTCTTGCAGCGGTCGTGGCAGCGCGATTCGAGCGTGCAGCACAGCGAGCAAATGGGCGCGCTGTAGGCCGGGCAGTGCGCCATGTCTTCCGACTCGAAGCTGTTGTCGCACACCGAGCATTTCACGCTCTGGCCGGGCGCCCAGCGCTCGATGTCGTTGCGCGCAAGGTAGTAGCGCCCGCGCGTGCGCCACGCCAGCAGCGGCGACACGGCCATGGCCGTGACCAGCGCGATGAAGGGCGAAAAAGCCTTGGCCCAATGCCCCAGCGCGCCCGAGTAGGCCAGCATCGCCAGCGCCGCCGCCACCAGCATCGCGACGAGACCCACCGGGTTGATGTCGTACAGGTGCGCGCGCTTGAACTCGATGGCCTTCGGGCTCCAGCCCAGCGGCTTGTTGATGACCAGGTCGGCCACCAGCGCGCCGACCCAGGCGATGGCGATGTTGCTGTAGAAGCCCAGCACATGCTCCAGCGCCGCGAACACGCCCAGCGCCATCAGCAGTATCGCGATGACCACGTTGAACACCAGCCACACCACGCGCCCCGGGTGGCTGTGCGTGAGCCGCGCGAAGAAGTTCGACCACGCCAGCGAGCCCGCGTAGGCGTTGGTGAGGTTGATCTTCATCTGCGAGACCACCACGAACAGCACCGTCACGCCCAGCACCCAGGCCGGATCGCGCAGCACGTACGAGAAGCCGGTGAGGTACATCTGCGTGGGCTCTATCGCGTGGATGCCCGGTATCTCGTGCTGCAGCGCCAGGAAGGCGAGGAAGGCGCCGCCCATCATCTTCAGCATGCCGGGCACGATCCATCCCGGCCCCGCGACCAGCACCGCCGTCCACCAGCGCACGCGGTTGGCGGCGGTCTTCTCGGGCAGGAAGCGCAGGTAGTCGACCTGCTCGCCGATCTGCACGACGAGCGAGAAGGCCACCGTGGCGGCGGCGCCGAACATCAGCGGGTCGAAGCCGCTGCTGTCGGAGGTGCGGCCCACGAGGCCGGTGAAGTCGGCGTACAGCTCGGGCTTCTTCACCAGCACCGCGACGAAGGGGCAGACGAACAGCACGATCCAGATCGGCTGCGTCCACAGCTGCAGCCCCGATATGAGCGTGATGCCGCGCGCTACCAGCGGAATGATGACGATCGACGACACCATGTACAGCAGCCACAGCGGCCAGTCCAGGTACATCTGCAGCGCCAGCGCGAGGATGGCGGCCTCCAGCGCGAAGAAGATGAAGGTGAAGCTCGCGTAGATCAGCGAGGTGAGGGTGGAGCCCAGGTAGCCGAAGCCCGCGCCGCGTGTGAGCAGGTCCATGTCCACGCCGTGGCGCGCCGCGTAGTACGAGATCGGCAGGCCCGTGAGGAAGGTGATGAGCCCGACGACGAGGATGGCCCACAGCGCGTTCGAGAACCCGTAGCTCAGCGCGATGGCCCCGCCGATGGCCTCCAGCGCCAGGAACGAGGTGGCGCCGAAGGCCGCGTTGGCCACGCGGAACTCCGACCACTTGCGGAAGCTGCGCGGCGTGTAGCGCAGGGCGTAGTCCTCCAGCGTCTCGTTCGCGACCCAGGCGTTGTAGTCGCGGCGGATGCGAAAGATCTTCTGTCCGGAGACGGATTGCATGGCGGGTTCTCGCGGCGGCGGTTGCATGGGGCGGGTACAGCAAGAAGCGCTCCCTGGGCCCTTTTTTCGCCGATCTCCGGCTCGCGAGTCTGCGGGCAGGGCCGGTTGTCGCCGCTACGTTGAATGACGTATTCGCGCATACGCCGCTGATTTCTAAAGTTCCAGCCATGGTGCTCGGGGCACCGTCCGATGCACTGCGATGGTGCGCGGCCTTCCTTTCCAACAACCTGCCTGGAGTTTCCTGATGTCGCGTGATTCCGATTCTTCCCTCGATGCCCTGGCATTGCGCCGCCGCCGTCTGCTGCAGGGCGCCGCGGCGCTGCCCGTGATGGGCCTGAGCGGCCTGAGCTTCGGCCAGGGGCAGTTCCCCACGGCCAAGGTCAACACCACCAAGCTCGCCGTGACCGACACCGAGGTGACGGTGGGCCAGCTGCATTCGTCCACCGGCACCATGGCCATCTCGGAAACCGGCTCGATCCAGGCCGAGCAACTGGCCATCGACCAGATCAACGCGATGGGCGGCGTGCTGGGCCGCAAGATCAAGGTCATCAAGGAAGACGGCGCCTCCGACTGGCCCACCTTCGCCGAGAAGTCGAAGAAGCTGCTGGTCAACGACCATTGCGCGGCCGTGTTCGGCTGCTGGACCAGCGCCTCGCGCAAGGCCGTGCTGCCGGTGTTCGAAAAGGAGAACGGCCTGCTGTACTACCCGACCTTCTACGAAGGCCTGGAGCAGAGCAAGAACGTGATCTACACGGGCCAGGAAGCCACGCAGCAGATCATCTGGGGCCTGGACTGGGGCGCGAAGGAGAAGAAGGCCAAGACCTTCTTCCTGGTGGGCTCCGACTACATCTGGCCGCGCACCTCGATGAAGATCGCGCGCAAGCACATCGAGAACTTCCAGAAGGGTTCGGTCAAGGGCGAGGAGTACTACCCGCTGGGCCACACCAACTTCAACTCGCTGATCAACAAGATCAAGGTGGCCAAGCCCGACTGCATCTTCGCAGCCGTGGTGGGCGGCTCGAACGTGGCCTTCTACAAGCAGCTCAAGGCCGCCGGCATCACCGGCGACAAGCAGTTCCTGCTGACGCTGGCCGTGACGGAAGACGAGATGACCGGCGTGGGCGGCGAGAACTTCGCGGGCTTCTATTCTTCGATGAAGTACTTCCAGACGCTGGACAACCCGAACAACAAGAAGTTCGTGGAAGCCTTCAAGGCCAAGTACGGCAAGGACGCCGTCATCGGCGACGTGACGCAGGCGGGCTACCTCGGCCCGTGGCTGTGGAAGGCGGCGGTGGAGAAGGCCGGCAGCTTCGACGTGGACAAGGTCGTGGCCAGCTCGCCCGGCATCGAGCTGAAGACGGCGCCCGAGGGCTACGTGAAGCTCGACGCCAACCACCACCTGTGGAGCAAGGCGCGCATCGGGCAGGGGCAACCGGATGGGACGTTCAAGGTGGTGGCGGAGTCGGCTGAGCTGATCAAGCCCGATCCGTTCCCGAAGGGCTACCAGTAATCCTGTCTTTCTCCCTCCCCCTCTGGGGGAGGGCAGGGGTGGGGGCAAGCGGCGTCACCACTGGGCACGCTCCGCCTGCCCCCATCCCAACCTTCCCCCAATGGGGGAAGGAGCCAACTCCCAAATACCAACACCGGAACCTGTCGCCATGACTCTGTCGGACATGATGAACATCGGCCTCATGCAGGGCTTCGCGGGGCTGAGCCTCTTCGCGGTGCTGCTGCTCATGGGGCTGGGCCTGGCGATCATCTTCGGCCAGATGGGCGTGATCAACATGGCGCATGGCGAGTTCATGACCATCGGCGCCTATTCGATCTACCTGGCCGCGCGCGTCACCGAAAGCCTCGCGCCCGAGTTCATGCCGTACTACTTCCCGATCGCCATCGCGCTGGCCTTCGTGTTCGCCTTCATCGCCGGCTGGATCGTGGAGTGGGTGCTGATACGCCATCTCTACAAGCGGCCGCTCGACACGCTGCTCGCCACCTGGGGCGTGAGCCTGGGGCTGCAGCAGATCTTTCGCACCTTCATCGGCCCCAAGGAAGTGAGCCCCACGCTGCCCGAGTGGCTCATGGGCTCCTGGACGCCGCATGAGGGCCTGGACATTCCTATCAACGGCCTCTTCGTGCTGGCGCTCACCGCGCTGGTGACGGGCGGTGTGCTGGTCGCGCTGCACAAGAGCCGCTGGGGCCTGCGGGTGCGCGCCACCGTGGCCAACCGCACGATGGCCAACGCCACCGGCATCGACACGAAGAAGACCGACCGCCTGACATTCGCCATCGGCTGCGGCATCGCCGGCGTGGCGGGCGCGGCCTTCACCACCATCGGCTCGACCGGGCCGACCTCGGGCTCGCTCTACATCGTCGACGCCTTCCTGGTTGTCACCTTCGGCGGCGCGGCCAGCCTCTTCGGCACCGTGGTCTCGGCCTTCGGCATTGCGCAGACCCAGTCGATCTCCGAGTTCTTCATGACCGGCTCGATGGCCAAGGTGCTGACGCTGTCGCTGATCGTGCTGATCCTGATGATGCGGCCCCAGGGACTCTTTGCCGTCAAGGTCCGCCGCTGATGAACCCGATTCCCTTGCAGGAGAACGTTCCGATGAATTTCATCAAGGCCTCGATCCAGCGCTACCAGCTCGGCAGCCTGCTGCTCCTGGTGCTGCTGCTCGCGGTGGTGCTGCCGCTGTCGCTCGACATCTTCCGCCTCAACCTCGTGGGCAAGTACCTCACCTACGCCTTCGTGGCCGTTGGCCTCGTCATGGTGTGGGGCTACGGCGGCGTGCTGAGCCTGGGGCAGGGCGTGTTCTTCGGCATCGGCGGCTATGCGATGGCGATGTTCCTCAAGCTCGAAGCCTCCGACCCCGTCGCCACCAAGATCCAGACCACGCCCGGCATCCCGGACTTCATGGACTGGAACCAGATCACCGAGCTGCCCACGCTGTGGCTGCCCTTCAAGAGCCTGCCGCTGAGCCTCGCGCTGGTGGTGCTGGCGCCGATGGCGCTGGCCTGGCTCGTGAGCTTCGCGATGTTCAAGCGCCGGGTGGGCGGTGTGTACTTCGCGATCATCACGCAGGCAGTGGCGCTGATCTGCACCGTGCTCATCATCGGCCAGCAGGGCTACACCGGCGGCGTGAACGGCATGACCGACCTGAAGACACTGCTGGGCTGGGACACGCGCACCGACGGCGCCAAGTACGTGCTGTATTACGTGTGCGTCGGCCTGCTGGTGCTGAGCATCCTGCTGTGCCGCTGGATCCAGACCAGCAAGCTGGGCACGCTGCTGCTGGCCATGCGCGACAAGGAAGACCGCGTGCGCTTCTCCGGCTACGACGTGTCGAACTTCAAGGTCTTCATCTTCTGCCTCGCGGCCGGGCTCTCGGGCATCGGCGGCGCGATGTTCGCGCTGCAGGTGGGCTTCATGTCGCCGAGCTTCGTGGGCATCGTGCCCTCCATCGAGATGGTGATCTTCTGCGCCGTCGGCGGACGCATGAGCCTGGTGGGCGCGGTGTACGGCGCGCTGCTAGTGAACGCGGGAAAGACGCTGTTCTCCGAGAGCTTCCCCGACCTGTGGCTGTTCCTGATGGCGGGCCTGTTCATCGGCGTGACCATGGCCTTCCCGATGGGGCTGGCCGGGGTGTGGGAAGAAAAGATCCGCCCGTGGTGGAAGTCGCGCCGGCAGGCGCTGCGCGATGCCGCCGTCAAGCCGCCGGTACCAACCGCACCGGCAACGCCCGCAGCACAACCACCCGAGCCCGCGCTGCCTGAAGGCGTCGGCAGCCAGCGCGCCTGAACCGGAGCCACACATTCATGAGCAACACAGACTTCGCGCTGGCGGTGGAAGACCTCACCGTGTCCTTCGACGGCTTCAAGGCCATCGACGACCTCACGCTGTACATCGACCGCAATGAGCTGCGCGTGATCATCGGCCCCAACGGCGCCGGCAAGACCACGCTGCTCGACCTGATCTGTGGCAAGACGCGCGCCAGCGCGGGCAGCATCAAGTTCAAGAACACCGAGCTCACGAAGATGGCCGAGCACAAGCGTGTGCGGCTTGGCATAGGGCGCAAGTTCCAGACCCCGTCGATCTACGAGAACCTGAGCGTGTTCCAGAACCTGGAGGTGTCGTTCCCCAAGGGGCGCTCGGTGTTCGGCGCATTGGCTTTCAAGTGCGACGACGAGGTCAAGGCCAAGGTGCAGGCGGTCGCGGAAGAGATCGGCCTGGCGGACCGCCTCGATACCGAGGCCGGCTTGCTGAGCCACGGCCAGAAGCAGTGGCTGGAGATAGGGATGCTGCTGATGCAGGAGCCCGAGCTGCTGATGCTCGACGAGCCCATTGCCGGCATGAGCGCGCGCGAACGCGAACTCACGGCCGACCTGCTCAAGCGCATCTGCCAGAACCGCGCGGTGATCGTCATCGAGCACGACATGGCCTTCGTGAAGCAGATCGCGCACAAGGTCACCGTGATGCACCAGGGAAAGATCCTTGCCGAGGGGCCCATGGAGAAGGTGCAGGCGGATCCCAAGGTCATCGACGTCTATCTGGGGCACTAGATGACGCGCGGTTTTTCAGGGCGCGCTCACGCCGACGGGGTACCTTGCTCCGCGAATGTCCCCCGGCCTTCGGCCTCCTCCTTTATTTCGCTGCGCAAGGCACCCCGCCAGCGCGATCGTGAACCGCAGCGGTCGAATGACCCGCACGAGCAGAGCGTCCATCTTGCACAGGGCGTCGGGTGCTCCCCGCAGCGAAATAAAGGAGGAGGGCGAAGCCCGGGGGACATTCGCGGAGGGGAGTACCCGATGGCCTGTGCAAGCACCCCGAACGCAACCCAAAGGAAGGGATAACGATGAGCAACATCATGCTGAAGGTACAAGACCTGCACGTAGCCTACGGCCAGAGCGAGGCGCTGCACGGCATCTCGTTCGAAGGCAAAGCCAACGAAACCATCGCCATCATGGGCCGCAACGGCATGGGCAAGACCACGCTGTTCAAGAGCTTGATGGGCGTGCTGCCATTGAAGAGCGGGCGCATCGAAGTGGCGGGGCAAGACGTGTCGCGCGACGAGAGCTTCCGCCGCGTGGCAAAAGGCATCGCCTACGTGCCGCAAGGCCGCATGATCTTCCCCACGCTCACAGTGGAAGAGAACATCCAGACCGGCCTGGAAAACTCCAAGACCCGCCGCATCCCCGAGGAAATCTACGCACTGTTCCCCGTGCTGTGGGACATGAAGAGCCGCAAGGGCGGCAACCTCTCCGGCGGACAGCAACAGCAGCTCGCCATAGCGCGCGCACTCGTCACCGACCCCAAGGTCCTGCTGCTCGACGAGCCCACCGAGGGTATCCAGCCTTCGATCATCAAGGACATCGCCAAGGCGCTCAACGAGATCCGCAAGCTGCGCGGCATCACCATCGTCGTGTCCGAGCAGGTGCTCAGCTTCGCGATGGACGTGGCGGACCGGCTCTTCGTCATCGAGGGCGGGCGCCTCGTGCACGAGACCGCGCGCGACAAGACCGACGTGGATCACATCAAGGCCTACCTCTCCGTTTGATTTTCCGTTCAACCACAACCCAACCAGGAGCCACCGCAAATGACGGACACGCTGATCAAGGTCGATCTGACCAAGTCGCCCACCGAGAACGAGAACATCCACAACCGCTGGCACCCGGACATCCCGATGGCCTGCTGGGTCAACCCCGGTGACGACTTCATCCTCGAGACCTTCGACTGGACCGGCGGCTTCATCAAGAACAACGACAGCGCAGACGACGTGCGCGACATCGACCTGAGCACCGTGCACTACCTCTCGGGCCCGGTGGGCGTGAAGGGCGCCGAGCCCGGCGACCTTCTGGTGGTCGACCTGCTCGACATCGGCGCCAAGCAGGACAGCCTCTGGGGCTTCAACGGTTTCTTCTCGAAGAAGAACGGCGGCGGCTTCCTGACCGATCACTTTCCCGAGGCGCAGAAATCGATCTGGGACTTCAAGGGCATGTTCACCAGCTCGCGCCATGTGCCGGGCGTCAACTTCGCGGGGCTGATCCACCCCGGCCTCATCGGCTGCCTGCCCGACAAGCCCATGCTCGACATGTGGAACGAGCGCGAGAAGGCGCTCATCGCCACCGACCCGGACCGCGTGCCCGGCCTCGCCAACCCGCCGTTCGCCGGCACGGCCCACATGGGCAAGATGACCGGCGAGGCCCGAGCCAAGGCTGCGGCGGAGGGTGCGCGCACCGTGCCGCCGCGCGAGCACGGCGGTAACTGCGACATCAAGGACCTGTCTCGCGGCTCCAAGGTGTTCTTTCCCGTGTACGTGGACGGTGCGGGCCTGAGCGTGGGCGACCTGCACTTCAGCCAGGGCGACGGCGAAATCACCTTCTGCGGCGCCATCGAGATGGCCGGCTGGGTGCACATGAAGGTCACGCTCATCAAGGGCGGCATGGCCAAGTACGGCATCAAGAACCCGATCTTCAAGCCCAGCCCCATTACGCCGCAGTACAACGACTACCTGATCTTCGAGGGCATCTCGGTCGACGAGAGCGGCAAGCAGCACTACCTCGACGTGAACGTGGCCTATCGCCAGGCCTGCCTGAACGCCATCGAGTACCTGAAGAAGTTCGGCTATTCGGGCGCGCAGGCCTATTCGATCCTGGGCACGGCGCCGGTGCAGGGCCACATCAGCGGCGTGGTCGACGTGCCGAACTCGTGCGCCACGCTGTGGCTGCCCACGGGCATCTTCGACTTCGACATCAACCCGAACGCATCGGGCCCGGTGAAGTTCATCGACGGCAGCATCGACATGCCGCTGTCGCACGACCTGCGTTGAAGGACCGCAGCCCATGCCCACCTACGACTATGCCTGCGGGCAATGCGGCGGCTTCGAGGCGCTGCGGCCCTCGGGGCTGCGAGACGAACCCGCCTGCTGCCCGGATTGCGGAACGGCTTCTCCGCGCGTGCTCTCGGCCGCGCCGCGGCTGGCGCTGATGGCGTCGGGCACGCGCCGGGCCATGGAGACCAACGAGCGGGCGCGACACGAGCCGGGCAGCTCGCGGGACTATGCGCGATTCAAGCATCCGGCGGGCTGTGGCTGCTGCGGTTCGGGCAAGCGGGGCGCGACGGTGACCGCGCCCAACGGCGCCAAGTCCGCGCCGTCGCGCCGGCCGTGGATGATCAGCCACTGAGGCGGTTTCGCAGGGGCAACCCCTATTGACCGGGCGCTTTTCAAGGCCGGGATTGTTTCAATCCTGTGAACGCCGCGGTTCTTTTCGCGAGCGTTTTTCGGGGTCATTCAGGATCAAACTTCTCCTCACCAACCAACCGTTTGCCCTGAAGGAGATTGAAATGAATGCCTCGAAGATCCTCGCCGCCGCTGCCCTCTCGCTCCTGGCTGCCGCCGGAGCCCATGCAGAAACCTACGACGGCGTGCACGTCGTGAACTCGTCCGTTTCCCGCGCTGAAGTGGCACCGCAAGCCGTTGCCGCCGCACGTGCAGGCAACGAATACAGCGATGCCGCCAGCGCCGGTGCACAAGCCTTCACGTCGACCGCCAACCGCGCGACCGTGCAGGCCGAAGCCGTCGCCAAGGCGCACGACCCGCTGCAGAGCCTCGACCGCCGCGCGTTCTACCGCGACGAAGTGCCGCAAGCCTACAAGAAGCCCAGCGTGTCGTTCACGCGCCAGGCCGGCCTGTAAGCCGTTGCATGAGCAGGAATGAAGAAGGGCCTCACGGCCCTTTCTTCGTTCCCGCAGCTCGTTTTTTTTCTATACGAGCTTCTCGTTTTCCTTGAGCACGCCTGCGTTGCGCAGCGCGGAGTCCAGCCACTTGGCTGTGGTGTCGCCTTTCTTGATGGCTTCGATGCGCGCGGCTTCGTCCTCGACCTTGCGCTTTGCCGCCGGCAGCAGCGCCTCCACCTTCTCCCGTTCGATGATGACAACGCCGTCGGCATCGCCGACCACGAGGTCTCCGGGCCGGACCGTCACGCCGCCGAGCGACACCGGATGCCCGATGCGCCCGGAGGCCAGCTTCGTCGGGCCATTGGGATTGGTGCCGACCGAGAAGACCGGAAACTCCATCTCGTCGATCTCCACGCTGTCGCGCACGGCGCCGTCGATCACCACGCCGGCAATGCCGACCTGGCGGCAGGCGTTCATCATGATCGTGCCCATGAGGGCCGCGCTCTGGTCGCCCTTGCCGTCGATCACCAGCACGTCGCCGGGCTTTGCGAGCGCGATGGCTGCATGGATCATCAGGTTGTCGCCCGGCCGCACTTCCACCGTGAGCGCACTGCCCGCGAGCGTCATGTGATGGCGCAGGGCCTGGATGCGGCCGTGCAGGGCGCCACGGCGGCCGTTGACGTCGGCAAGAATCGCTGGCTGGTACGCGGAGGCCTGCCGGACCAGGTCGGAGGAAACGCGTTCGAAGTCGCGAACGATGTCGGGAAGCTGGTTCATCTGGTGTTTCCTTCTTATTCGGCCTTGACGTCGGCGTCTTTCACCACGCGGCCCCACTTGCGCTTGTCGGCCGCCAGGAAGGCTCGGAACTGCTCGGGCGTGCTTCCCACGGGCTCCAGGCCATCGGCCGCGAGCCGCTTGGAGATTTCGGGCATTGCCAGCACCTTGGCCACTTCTTGCTGGATGCGCGCGACCACGGCGGGCGGTGTGTTCTTCGCCGCGCAGATGCCGGCCCAGGTCACCGGGTCGAAGTCCGGAACGCCGGATTCCGTCACGGTCGGGATGTCCGGAAAGGCAGCCAGCCGGCGCGGGCTGGCCACCCCCAGTGCGCGCAGCTTGCCCGCGCGGGCGTACTGCATCGAGCTCACGGGCTGGTCGAAGATCATCGAGACCTGGCCCGCGATCAGGTCCGTCATCGCCTGGCCGGTGCCCTTGTAGGCCACGTGGACGATGTCGATGCCCGCGCGGCTCTTCAGCATTTCCCCGGCAAGGTGTCCGCCGGTGCCCGTGCCCGAAGAGGCGAAGTTGATCTCGCCGGGCTTCTGCTTGGCGTAGGCAATGAGCTCCTTGACGCTCTTCACCGGCAGGGCCGAATTGACCAGCAGCATGTAGGGTGCGTTGACCACTTGCGTGACCGGTGCGATGTCCTTCTCCGGATCGAAGGGCATGCTCTTCAAGATGTACGGCTGGATCGACAGCGTGCCCGTGGTGCACATCAGCAGCGTGTGCCCGTCCGCGGGCGCGCCGAGCATGGCCGATGCCGCGATGTTGCCGCCGGCACCCGGGCGGTTCTCGACCAGCACCTGCTGCCCCAGTCCTTCGGCCAGCTTGGGCGCGATCAGCCGAGCCACCACGTCGTTGGAGCCGCCGGGCGAAAAGCCCACGAGGATCTTCACGGGCTTCGTCGGAAAGGCATCTGCAGCCCATGTTTGCGTGGCAGCGAGCCAGGCGGCGCCCGCGGCAATCGCCGGCAGCAGCTTCAGAAGAGGACGGAGTTTCATTGCGGTTCCTGGTTGATGGCTTGGCCCGAGAGTTCGCCGCGCGCCCGAGCGATGCGGCGGCAGCCCTCCAGCAGCTGTTCGGTGCTGGCGGCAAATGAGATGCGGAAATGCGTCGGCACGCCGTAGGCGCTGCCTTGCAAGGCAGCGAGGTCCTGGGCATCGAGCAGGTGCATCACCCAGTCGTCGCTGGTCTCGATCACCTTGCCCTTGTCCGTGTGTAGGCCGAACAGCGCGCTGCACGAGGCGAAGATGTAGAAGGCCCCGTCGGGCACTTCGCAACGGATGCCGTCGATGGCGTTGAGCGCAGCAACCACCGTGTCGCGCCGTGCCTGGTATTCCCGCCGGTTCGTGGCAATGGTGTCTTGCGGTCCGTTGAGCGCCGCGACGGCCGCTGCCTGGGCCACCGAGTTGGGGCCTGAGGTGCTTTGCGACTGGAGCTTGACCATCGCCTTGATCAGCGCCGCGGGCCCCGCGCCGTAGCCGATGCGCCAGCCCGTCATGGCGTAGGCCTTGGAAACGCCGTTGACCGTCAGCGTGCGGTCCTTGAGGTCGGGCGCCACCTGGGCCATCGTGGCGAATTCGATATCGCCGTAGATGAGGTGCTCGTAGATGTCGTCGGTCAGCACCCATACATGCGGGTGGCGCCGGAGCACCTCGGCCAGTGCCTGCAGCTCGGCGCGCGTGTAGGTCGCGCCGCTCGGGTTGTTCGGCGAGTTGAGCATCAGCCAGCGCGTCCTGGCGGTGATGGCGCGCTCCAGGTCCGCGGGTTGCAGCTTGAAGCCCGCCGCAGCAGGGCAGTCGACGAAGACCGGCACGCCGCCGGCCAGCAGGGCGATGTCCGGGTAAGACACCCAGTAGGGCGCCGGCACGATGACTTCGTCGCCCGCCGCCACGGTGCACATCAGCGCGTTGAAGATGACCTGCTTGGCGCCGGTGCCGACGATGATCTCGCCCGGCGCGTAGGCCAGCCCGTTTTCTTTCAGGAACTTGCCGGCGATGGCCTCCTTGAGTTGCGGCGTGCCGCCGACGTCGGTGTAGCGGGTCTGGCCGGCCATCATGGCGCGGATCGCCGCGTCCTTGACGTGCATGGGTGTCTCGAAGTCGGGCTCGCCGGCGGTCAGGCCAAGGATGTCCCGGCCCATCGCGCGCAGCTCGCGCGCTCTCTGGCCGGCCATGGAGCTGGGCGACGGCTTGATTCGGTTCAGGCGTGGTGCGATGTGAAGCATGCACGCAGTATCAAAGTCGCCGTGCCGCAGAACAAACGAGAAATCGGAGCGGCGCGGTATTCCTTTTTTTCCTGGCGGATGGTGGGCGTACATTCCGCAGCCATGAACTTCACCTTCAAGCAGCTGGAGGCCTTTCTCTTCAGCGCCAAGCTCCAGAGCTTCAGCGCCGCGGCGGTGAAGCTGCACACCACGCAGTCGGCCATCTCCAAGCGCCTGGCGGAACTGGAAGAGTCATTGGGCGGCCCCTTGCTGCATCGCACTTCCCACGGCCTGGAACTGGCGCAGGCCGGCCGCGAACTGCTGCCGCTCGCAGAAGAAGCCCAGCGGCTCTGGCAGCGCATCCAGCACGACATCAGCGTCGACAAGACACTGCGCGGCACCTTCCGCATGGGCGTGACGGAGCTGATCGCAATGACCTGGCTCACCAGCCTGATACAGCTGCTGCAGAAGCTGCACCCAGAGGTGACGCTCGAGCCGGTGGTCGACGCGGGGCTCACGCTGTTCGAGCGGCTGGAGGCCAACAAGCTCGACCTGTCCATCATGCCGGGCATCTTCTGGGGCCAGGCCTTCGAGTCGATCAAGGTCGGGCAGGTCGACCAGGCCTGGATCGCGAGCCCGCGCCTGGGCATTCCCAACCGGGCGCTGAAGCCGCATGAATTTGCCGACTACCCGGTGATCGAGCAGCCCGCCGGCGCCTCGAAGAACAGGTTCTACGAAGCCTGGCGCGCGGAACACGGCTTCCGCTTCGGCAAGGTGATGCTGACGAACAGCACCACAGTGCTTCGTGAACTGACGATCAGCGGATTCGGCATCAGCCAGCAGGCGCTCGACTATGTGCGCCCCGACATCAAGAGCGGCCTGCTGCGCATCGTGAGGACCGATCCCATGCCGCCGCCGCTGGTCTACAGCGCGGTCTACCGGCGCGACAACGCCAGCCCCGCGCTGGCGCGCATCGTCGAACTGGCGGTGAAGACCTGCGACTTCACCCTGCGGGCCAGCCAGCACGACGTGGCGCCGCCGCGTCCTCAGCGCGGTTCGGGCGCGAACCTGCGGCAGCGCACGCTGCGTCAGGCCGCGAAGAAATCCGCCAGGAAGACCCGGCGATAAGTTCTTGCTTCAGCGCTTTGAAAGTATACGCATTGAGTATATATTTGCGCCCCATGAACAACATGCCGCAGCAGGTGCTCCTCCGCGACGCGATGCGTCAGCTCAACATGACGCGCGATGCCTTTGCCGAACGCATCGGCAGCCGGAGAAGGGCGCTGGACGCCTGGCTCCTGCCAGACGAATCCAATGAATTCAGGGCCATGCCCGAGGTCGCGCGGCGCTTCGTGAGCGAAATCCTGGCTTCGGACGGTCGGCGCGAAGAATATACGCAGAGCGCACATGAAGGCGCCTTGCGCAAGGCCATGGCCACTGGCGGGGCGCATCACCTGCTTTCAGTCAGCCAGCTCAACCGCGACGCCATCGACGAACTGTTTCAGCTCGCGGACGTCATGCAGCCCATCGCGCGCCGGCGCAAGGTCAGCCGGGTGCTGGAAGGCGCCGTGCTGGCCAACCTGTTCTTCGAGGCCAGCACACGCACCCGCGTGAGCTTCGGCGCTGCTTTCTGCCGGCTCGGCGGCTCGGTGTGCGACACCACCGGCTTCACCTTCTCGTCGATGGCCAAGGGCGAGTCGATCTACGACACCAGCCGCGTCATCGGCGGCTATGTCGACGCGATGGTGGTGCGGCACCCCGAGCAGGGCTCGGTCGCCGAATTCGCGCGCGCCACCAACGTGCCGGTCATCAACGGCGGCGACGGCCCGGGCGAGCACCCGAGCCAGGCGCTGCTCGACCTGTACACCATCCAGCGCGAGTTCTCGCGCCTGGGCAAGCTGGTGGACGGCGCGCACATCGCGATGGTCGGCGACCTGAAATACGGCCGCACCGTGCATTCGCTCATCAAGCTGCTCGCGCTGTACAAGGGCCTGAAGTTCACGCTGATCTCGCCGCCTTCGCTGGCGATGCCGGCCGCCATCGTGGAGGCCGTGAGCCGCAACGGCCACGTGGTGGAAACCGCCGCCACGCCGGCTCGGGCACTGGCCGGCGCCGACATCATCTACGCCACGCGCATCCAGAAAGAGCGCTTCGCGAACGACGAGGTGCTGGAAGGCTTCGACAACGCATTCGAGATCAATCGCGCGCTGATCGAGTCGGCCTGCAAGCAGGACGTGGTGGTGATGCACCCGCTACCGCGCGACGGCCGGCCCGGCTCGCACGACCTGAGCACCGACCTGAACAACGACCCGCGCCTGGCCATCTTCCGCCAGACCGACAACGGCATTCCGGTGCGCATGGCGATCTTCGCCACGCTGCTGGGCGTGGACAAGCTGGTGAGCCGCTCCATGCGCGACGCCGCATGGACGCCGCCGTCGCACATCGGGCCTGACGACAGCGTGTTCCACGGGCTCGACTGAGCCGGCGCTGCGCAGCCGCTCAGGCGTGCGCGAGGATGTTGACGAGCTTGCCGAAGGGGTCGCGCACGTAGAAGCGGCGCACGCCCCAGGGCTCGTCGATCGGGCCGTATTCGATGGCGAAGCCCGCGGCTTTCATGCGCTCGAAGGCCTCGTTCACGTCGTCCACCTCGATGGAGAGATCGGGCACCGGCGTGCCCGAGCCGCCCTCCGACGCAAAGCTCAGCTGCACAGCCGTTTCCGCTTGCGAGCCGTAGGTCTGGATCCATCCGTGGTCCATGAGCAGGTCGAGGCCGAGCACGTCCTTGTAGAAAACGCCGGCGCGCGCGGGAGCGGGCGTTGCGATGTTGGCGACGATGCGTTTGACTTTCATGGGGTGGGCTTCCTGATGGTGGCCTTTGATTCGCGAATATACGGTCCTCACACGCTGCTAACCGAACTCTCACGGCCCTCTAAGCCGACTCTCACCGCAGCATAAGCAGCCTCTCAGAGGCCGATAAGTGCGCCGTCCTAGAGTGAAAGCGTCGCTACTACTCAAGGAGACAGACATGAAAGTCCGTACCGTTACCCTGTGCATCGCCGCAGTGCCCGCGCTGGTGCTGGCCTCGTTCGCGCATGCGAGCGGGCGCGCCGATCCCGACTATCCGCAGATGTCGCATTCGACGCAGTCGCGCGATGCGGTGTCCGCGGATGCGGTGCGCGCCAACAACGGCATGCACGCCACCGAAGTGCTGGAGTCGCAGCCCGCGCCGGCCGTGAGCGGCCTCGACCGCGCACAGGTGCAGGCCGACGCGATCCGTGCCAACACCGGCATCCATCCGACGGAGGTCATGGAATCGCAGGTGGCGCCGCCGGTGGCTTCCGCGAACCTGCCAAGCACATCGAGCGCGTCCGGCGAATGAAGCTGGGCGCGGCCGCGTTCAGTCGCGCGTGAGCACGAAGCGCTTGCGGATGCCGCCGGCAGCCGAAGGCGCCACCCACAGGTCGAACTCGCCGGGCTCGACCGTGGGCTTCATGTCCCGGCCGATGAACTGCAGGTCGTCCTTGGTGAGCGTGAATTCGACTTGCGCCGACGCACCGGGCGCGATGCTCAGCTTGCGGAAGTCCTTCAGCTCGCGCACCGGCCGCGTCACGCTGGCCGCGCGCTCGGCCACGTAGAGCTGCACCACTTCCTCCGCATCGCGTTGCCCGGTGTTGGTGACGGTGGCGCGCACGCGCAGCGTGTCCGACGTGGTGATGCGCTCCTGGCTCAACTCCACGTCGTCGTAGCGCACCGGCGCATAGCCGATGCCGAAGCCGAAGGGGTAGAGCGCCTCGTGGGTCGCGTCGAGATAGCGGCTCTTGAAAGACATGCCCGGCGCGCTCTCGGGTGATGGCCGGCCGGTGCGCTTGTGGGCGTAGTAGTAGGGCACCTGGCCCGCCGTCTGCGGAAAGCTCACCGGCAGCCGGCCCGAGGGATTGAAGTCGCCGAACAACACGTCGGCGATGGCGCCGCCCGTCTGCACGCCGAGGAACCAGGTGACGAGGATGGCGCGTGCGTTGCGCACCGCGCCCTTCAGCGCCATCGCGCGGCCGTTGCTCAACAGCACGACCACCGGTTTTCCAGTGGCCGCCACGGCTTCGGCCAGGTCCTGCTGCGCCTGCGGCAGGCCGATGTCGCTGCGCGAACGCGCCTCGCCCGACATCTTCTCGCTCTCGCCGATGGCCAGCACCACCACGTCGGCGTTGCGCGCGGCGGCCACCGCGGCGTCGATGCCGCCCGGCAGTGCAGTGCCGATGCCCGAGCCGCGCACCACGGTGACCGACGAGTTGGCGCCCAGCGCCGCGCGCAGCCCCTGGTCGATGCCCACCGGCGCCGACTGCCCGGGGAACAGGCTCCAGGCGCCCATCAGGTCGACAGTGCCTTCGGCGAAGGGGCCGATCAGCGCGATCTTCGTGCCTGCCTTGGGCAGCGGCAGCAGCATGCGCTCGTTCTTCAGCATGACGATGGAGCGGCGCGCCGACTCGCGGGCCAGCGCGAGGAACTCGGGGTTCTCCGCGCGCTGCGACGCGGGCGGGCCGTCCAGGCCGCGCATCGGGTCGTCGAACAGGCCGAGCTTCTGCTTGACGTGCAGCACGCGCCGCACCGCCTCGTCGAGCCGCGCCATCGGCACCTCGCCCGAGGCCACGAGATCGGGCAGGTAGCGCATGTAGAGGCCGCTCTGCATGCTGACGTCGGTGCCGGCCAGGAAGGCCTGCTTGGCGGCCTCGCGCGGGTTCGCGGCGTAGCCGTGCTCGACCAGTTCCTCGTCGGCGGTGTAGTCGGAGACCACGAAGCCCTTGAACTTCCATTCGTCGCGCAGCACGCCGGTCAGCAGGTCGCGGTTGGCGGTGGAGGGGATGCCGCCGATCTCGTTGAAGGCGCTCATGACCGACAGCGCGCCCGCGTCGATGGCCGCGCGGAACGGCGGCAGGTAGACCTCGCGCAAGGTGCGCTCCGAAATGTCGCTCACGTTGTAGTCGAGCCCGCCCTCGGCCGCGCCGTAGGCCGCGAAGTGCTTGGGCGTGGCCAGCATCGCGTCGGGGCGCGAAAGATCGCTCCCCTGGAAGCCGCGCACGCGGGCGGCGGCGAAGCGCTTCGACAGCAGCACGTCTTCGCCGGCGCCCTCCAGGCCGCGGCCCCAGCGTGCGTCGCGTGCGATGTCGACCATCGGCGCGAAGGTCCAGCGGAAACCATCGGCCGTGGCCTCGACCGCCGCGGCGCGCGCCGTGCGCTCGGCCAGCGCGGGCTCCCAGCTCGAGGCCTCGGCCAGGGGCATCGGGAACATGGTTCTGAAGCCGTGGATCACGTCCGCGCCGAAGATCAGCGGAATGCCCAGCCGCGACTCCTTCACCGCGATCTGCTGCAGCCGCCGCTTGCCTTCGAGGCCCGCGTTGTTGAACAGGCCGGTGAGGCGGCCGGCGCGCACGTCGGCCGTTTCCTGCTGCGCGTTTCGCCAGCCGGCCTGGGGGTTGTTGGGCGTGTCGATCTCGGCCGGGCCGTAGAGGCTGAGCTGCCCGGCTTTTTCCTGCGGCGTCATGCGGGCGATGAGCGCCTCTATGCGGGCATCGGCGTCTGCCGCATCGGGGGCGGCCGATGCGGCGGGCAGGAAGAGCGCGAGGCAGAGCAGGAGGGCGCAGGCGGGGGCGAAAGAGGGCGCCGAGGGGCGCGGGAATCGGACGTGCATGGGCCTCTATTCTGCAGATGGTGGCCGTCGCCCCGGCAGAAATGGATGCGCGCTGTCCCGAGCCGCGTGGCAAGGCAAAAAAATGGCCGCCAACACCCGTCGCGCAGGCGGTGGCAGCCGTGGAAACCGGTCGCCGGCGTGGCTTATTGCTTGTAGCTGTCGTCGATGCGGTCCAGCTTGCGAATGAGCGAAGGCCAGACGAACGAGCCGCCCAGCCCGCCGGTCTGCACCTTCATGGCCTGGCCCACGCCTTCGACGATCTTCGGGTTCACGTGCGTGAGTTCGCTGCCGCCCGATTGCGCCGCGATCTGGATCTGGCAGGTGTTCTCGAAGGTGTACATCGACAGAAAGGCGTCGGCAATGGTCTTGCCGCAGGTCAGCAGGCCGTGGTTGCGCAGCATGAGGAAGTTGGCGTTGCCCATGTCGGCCTGCAGGCGCGGCTTCTCGTCGTCGCGGAAGGCCACGCCTTCGTAGTCGTGATAGGCCAGCGATGCCAGCACGAAGGTCGACTGCTGGCTGATGGGCAGCACGCCGTTCTTCTGCGCGCTCACGGCAATGCCGGCCTTGGTGTGGGTGTGCAGCACGCACTGGATGTCTTCGCGCGCGGCGTGCACCGCGCTGTGGATCACGAAGCCCGCCGGGTTCACGGGGTAGGGCGAGTCGATGATCTTGTTGCACTGCTGGTCGACCTTGACCAGGCTCGACGCGGTGATCTCGTCGAACATCAGGCCGTAGGGGTTGATCAGGAAGTGATGCTCCGGGCCCGGGATGCGCGCGCTGATGTGCGTGAACACCAGGTCGCTCCAGCCGTAGAGCGCCACCAGGCGGTAGCAGGCGGCGAGGTCGACGCGAAGCTGCCACTCCTCGGCGGAGACGAGCTTCTGGATTTCGGGTTGGGAGAAGGCGTTCATGTTTTCCTCTTGTCGATGTCAGGCGGCCGCGGGTTCGGTCAGCGCGGCCTTGTAGATGCTCTGCCTGGGCTGCGCCATCACGCGGCGCAGCATGGGCTCGAATTCGCCGATGGGCAGCGTCTCGGCCTTGGGGTCGAAGGCGGGGTTGTCGTAGAGCGCGCAAAACTCGGCCGTGCGCTCGTAGTGCGGATGGTCCTTGAAGTTGTCGCGCATGTTGCGGTCCAGCCCGATGTGGTGGAAGAAGTAGTGGCCCTGGAAGATGCCGTGGTTCTGCACCATCCAGTGGTTGGCTTCGCTCACGAAGGGCTTCAGGATGGCGGCGGCGATGTCGGGGTGGTTGAAGCTGCCCAGCGTGTCGCCGATGTCGTGCAGCAGCGCGCACACCACGTATTCCTCGTCGCGGCCGTCGCGCAGGGCGCGCGTGGCGGTCTGCAGCGAATGGGTGTAGCGGTCGACCGGGAAGCCGCCGTAGTCGCCCTCGAGGATCTGCAGGTGCTTGATCACGCGCGCGGGCAGGCCGCCCGTGAACTGCATGAATTCGCCGCCGATCAGTTGCCAGTCTTCGCGCGTGCTCTCCTGCATGCTCTTGAAACTTGCGCGTGCGTTCATCGTGGGAGTCTCCGTTCTTGGGGTAGCGGCCACTGTATGCCCGTGCTTGACGCTGAACTGTCAAGAATTTGACAATGCGGCGTTCTGGTAAACCCCCGCCTCGCGCGGCTCCCTGCCCATGGCCGCTGCCCCCAAGACCCGCCTTTCGCCCCCGCACCGCGCAGCGCTCGAAGGCAATCCGTGGTTCACCAGCATTCCGCGCGCGCAGCGCGAAGCGCTGGTGGGCGCGGCCGAACTGCTGCATGTGCGGCGCGGCGCCATGGTGTTCCGCCAGGGCGACACCATCAACGCGGCGGGCGGCGGTTTCTACGGGCTGGTGGCCGGCAGCATCAAGATTTCGTCGCTGCGCCAGGACGGGCGCGAGGCCATCCTGGCGGTGCTGGAGCCCGGCAACTGGTTCGGCGAGATCACGCTGATCGACGGCTCGCCGCGCACGCACGACGCCACCGCGCTCGAAGCGCTCGACCTGCTGGTGGTGCCGCCCGAGGCCTTCGTGCAGCTGATGCGAGACGGCGTGTTCGCCAACGCCATCGCGGCGATGCTGGCCGCGCGCGTGCGCATGCTCTACGGGCTGGCCGAAGACGCCACGCTGCGCAGCCTGCGCGCCCGCGTGGCGCACCGGCTGCTGGTGCTGGCGCGCGGCGACGCCACGCAGTCGCCGCACACGCGCAGCAACGTGGCGCTGCCGCAGGAGGCGTTGGCGATGATGCTCGGCGTGACGCGCCAGACGTTGTCGAAGGAGCTCAATGCGCTGGCGGCAGGGGGCGTGGTTGCGCTGGGCTACGGGCGCATCGAGCTGCTGTCGCTCGATGCGCTGCAGGCGCTGGTGCGCACCGGCTGAGGTGACGTTCGATGCGTGCTCGCGCTTCAGCGCAGCACGCGGCCGTCCGATGAAATGCTGATGAGGTCGATGCTGCGCACGTTGTCGCGCAGGCCCGGGCGCAGGTTGATGCGGAAGCCGCCGACGTCGTAGTCGGTCATGCCGGTCATCACGCGCTGCAGGCTCGCGCTGCTGAAGCCCTTGCCCGCGCGGCGCACCGCTTCGCCGGCGGCCTTGGCGGCGATGAAGCCTTCGAGTCCTTCGTAAGACGCGGTCTGGTCGGAGTTGTCGACCGCCGCCAGGTACTCCTTGACGATCGGGATGGCTGAGGGCCGGGGCGATGGCACCACCTGCGAGATGACGATGCCGCCGATGTCCTTGCCCAGCGTGGCGTAGAGCGGGTCGATGCCGACGATCGAGAAGGCCATGAAGTTGCCCGTGTAGCCGCTCTTGCGCAGCTTGCGGATGGCGTTGGCCGTGGTGCCCGAAAGCGACACCAGCACGATGGCCTGCGGCGACTGCTGCTGCACGATCTTCAGCGCGGCGTCGAGCTTGCCGCCGTCGGCCGGCACCAGCGCGGTCGCCACCAGCGGCGGCAGCTTGAGTTCGCTCGCGGCCTGCTGCACGGCCGCCAGGCCGGCGCGGCCCATGGCGTCGTCGTCGCCGACCAGCGCGACACGGGTCTGCCCCACGGTGGCGCACTGGCGCACGATCTTCAGGGCCTCGTCGATCATGCCGGGGCGTACGTGGAACACGTTGGGGTGGTCGGCGCCGCGCAGCGCGTCGGAGGCCGCGAAGGGCGCGAACAGCAGGCTGCCTTGTTGCGTGGCCACATTGGCGCCGGCTTCGCTGCTGGCGGTGCCGACGAAGCCGAACAGCATGTCGGCCTTGTGGGTGGTCAGCAGGGAGCGCGCGTTCGCGGTGGCGCGCGCTGCGTCATAGCCGTCGTCGAGCTGCAGCAGCTTCAACTGCAGGCCGCTGGCGGCGTTGCGTTCGTTGAAATCGCTCACCGCCAGGCGGCTGCCGGCGGCGAATGCGGTGCCGATCTCATAGGCGGTGCCGGTGAGCGGCACCGATTGGCCCAGCAGCACCACCCGTGGCGCGCCGGCAGCTGATGCTGACGAGCGTGTGGCCTGCGCCAGTGCGGGCCCTGCTGCGCTGCCCAGGCCCAGGCCGCTGCCCAGGAGCAGTGCACCGTATGCTTTTCCCAGCCAATCCCTGCGTGACGTGTTCATGAGACACCTTTATTTACGGTAGTAAAAAAGTGTAGCAATTTCAGGACCATGGCGGAAGGCAAAGAACCGGCGACAGAATTCGCGGATGAAAAGAGCTGTGAGACGGGTCGGGTTGTGCGGGGCGTTCGTGTTGGCGGGATGCATGGCGACGGCGCCGGAGGCGGTGCGGCCCGTGCCGCCCACGGTGGCAAAAGCGCCTGCTGCGGAAATCATGATTGCCGCGCCGCCCGAACCGCCTGTTTCGACTGCGCCGCCTGAGCCGCTCCGCCCGCCCGAAGCCGTGGCCAGCGATGGCGCGGTGACCCAGGCGGTGGCACTGAAGAAGCGTCCGCCTGCCTATCCGGCTGAACTGGCTCGGCAGGAAATCCCGGGCCGGGTGGTGCTGGTCTTCGTGGTCGGGCAGTCGGGGCGCCCCGAGAATGTGCGCATCGAGTACGCCTCGCACCCGCTATTTGCCAAGGCGGTGCTTGCCGTGGTGCCCGAATGGCGTTTCGAGCCGGCGCGCGACGCCGGCGGGCGCGCGGTGCGCACGCAGATGCGCGTGCCGCTCACGTTCCTGCTCGACTAGGCAGCGAGCCGGGACCGGCGTTTCAGGCCTTGCGCTCGAACACCAGGTCCCACACGCCGTGGCCCAGCTTGATGCCCCGGTTCTCGAACTTGGTGAGCGGGCGGTAGTCGGGCTTGGGCGCGTAGCCCTCGGCCGTGTTGCGCAGCAGAGGCTCGCCCGACAGCACCTCGAGCATCTGCTCGGCATAGGGCTGCCAGTCGGTGGCGCAGTGGATGTAGCCGCCGGGGCGCAGGTGCTGCGCGAGCTTGGTCACGAATTCGGGCTGGATCAGGCGGCGCTTGTTGTGGCGCTTCTTGTGCCATGGGTCCGGAAAGAACACATGCACGCCGGCCAGCGTGCCGGGCTGCAGCATGTGGCCGAGCACGTCGACCGCGTCGTGCGCGCAGATGCGGATGTTCGACAGCGACTGCTCGCCGATGCGCTTGAGCAGCGCGCCCACGCCGGGCTCGTGCACTTCGCAGCAGAAGAAGTTGGTCTCGGGCAGCACCGTCGCGATGTGCGCGGTGGCCTCGCCCATGCCGAAGCCGATCTCCAGCACCGTGGGGCCGGCGCGGCCGCCGAAGGCCGCCGTCAGGTCGAGCGGCTCGGGCTTGTAGGGCACCAGGTACAGCGGGCCCAGTTCGGAGAAGGCGCGCGCCTGGCCTTCGGTGGTGCGGCCGCCGCGCTTCACGAAGCTCTTGAGGCGTCGATGCAGCGGATGCGGCTTGTCCGCGTCGTCGGGGGCGGGCGCGTCGTCGCTGCGCGGGAGGTCGTTGGGCACGGTGTCGGGAAGGTTCATTACGGCCGCGAATTGTAGAGATCGCGCCATTCGGGCACCCAGGCGGCCAGCGCGCCCGTGCAATCGGTGGCCGTGGCGGGCCGCAGGCCGAGCATGCGCGCGGCGGTGTCGAGCGCGGCCAGCGCGGCTGCCGGCGTGCCGGTGTCGAGGGCAGTGGCGCCGTTCTGCTTGGAAAGCTTGTCTCCGTCGGCTGCGCGCACCAGCGGCGTGTGCAGGTAGGTCGGCGTGGGAAAGCCGAGCGCGCGCTGCAGCAGGATCTGCCGGGCCGTGTTGTCGGTGAGGTCCTCGCCGCGGACTACGTCGGTCACGCCCTGGTCGGCGTCGTCGACCACCACGGCGAGCTGATAGGCCCAGGGGCCGTCGGCGCGCCGCAGCACGAAGTCGCCGACCTCGCGGCTGAGGTCCTGGCACTGGCGGCCGAGGCGGCGGTCGGTGAAGCAGACTTCGCCGCCCGCGAGTTTCTCTGTGGCAAAGCGCCAGGCGCGTGCCGGCTTGCCGTGCAGGCCGTTGCGGCAGGTGCCGGGGTACACCCGCTCGCCGTGCCGCTCATGCCGCTGGCCGAGCCGCGCGAGCGCCTCGTCGATGTCCTTGCGCGAGCAGCCGCAGGGGTAGGCCAGCCCAAGTTCCTGCAGCCGGGCCAGCGCGGCCTCGTAGTGCGCGGTGCGCTGCGTCTGCCATGCCGGGGGCTCGTCGGGCAGCAGGGCGCAGTCGGCGAGCTGCCGGAGGATGCGCTCGCCCATGCCGGGCAGGCAGCGCTCGGTGTCGGCGTCTTCGATGCGCACCAGCCAGCGCGCCTGCGGCCCGCGCGCGCGCACGTCGAGCCAGCTGGCAAGCGCGGCCACCAGCGAGCCCGCGTGCAGCGGGCCGGTGGGCGAGGGGGCGAAGCGGCCGGTCTCCCTCATCTCCCGTTCAGATGACGGCGAGTGCGAGCGACAGGCCCGAGACGAAGGCGTCTTCCACCCGGTGGCCGATGCACCAGTCGCCGGCCACGCCGATGCGGGCCTTGGCATCCCAGAGGTGCGTGGTGCCCACCGGCACTTGCGTCTGGGCTTCGTTCCAGCGCAGCGCCTGGGCGTGCGCGGGCGTGGCATGGATGCCGGTGATCTCGGCGAAGGCGCGCAGCAGCTTGGCTTCGACGCGCGCGGGCGTGTCGCGCAGGTGTTCCTGCGACCAGGTGGCGCTGGCCTGCAGCGTCCAGCGCTCGACCGGCTCGCGGCCGGGCTTGGACGATTCGCGCGCCAGCCAGGCCACGCGGTGGTGGGTGCTTCGCGCCGCGTTCCATTGCGGGCCGAGATGCGACATGTTGGGCTGGTTGGCCTGGGGATAGGCAATCATCAGCGTCCAGCACGGCGCGATGCGCACCGGCTCGACCTTGGCGGCGAGCCGGGCGGAGAGCCTGTCGCCATCCAGCAGCGCGCGCGCGGGCGAAGGCGGCACGGCGAGCAGCACGGCGTCGAAGCCCGAATAGACGTGAAGGGAGTCGTCGGCGCCCGCGGTGCGCAGCTGCCAGCGCTTGGGGTCGAGCGCATCGGGCTCGATCTGCGTGACCTGCGTGCCGGTGACGAGGCTGTCGCCCAGCGGCTTGGCCCAGTGGGCCACCAGCGCGTCCATGCCGGGCTGCGCCACCCAATGCGATTCGAGCGAGGGCAGGGCGGCCTCGGCCACGCGGCCGTGGGCGTCGAGCACGCGCACGAGGTTGGCGCTCCAGCGCTTGCAGACGCCGGGCGTGTTCTCGAGGGCCAGCGCGAAGCGCGGGTCGCGCACGGTGAAGTACTGGGCGCCGCTGTCGAAGCGGCCGAAAGCGGTGTCGACGCTGGCCATGCGGCCACCGGCCGTGGCCTCGCGCTCGAACACCGTGACCTTGTGGCCGGCCTGCACCAGGGTTCGGGCACAAGCCACGCCGGCAATGCCGGCGCCGACGACGGCGTAGTGCCGCGACGGGGGCGTGGAACGCGGGGCGGCCGGGGTTCGGTGGCGGTCGGCGGGTTTTGCAGTTGCGCGAGAGGTCATGACGGACTCTTTTCTTCTGGATGGGAGGCGGTTGGATGTGTCTGCACTCTACATCGGTCCGCAGGGGGCTTTGCCTGAGGGCACACCCTTAGCGCGGCGGCGCGATTCCGGGTCATGCTCATCGACCGCGGTGCCGTTCGAGCAATGCGCGCCGAGTGCCTTCATGCTCGAACTGCGCGAGCCACCATTCGAGCGCTCGGCCCGGCTTGCCGGCGCTGCGCACGCGCCATGCGCAGTGCAGGGCGCCCAGCGGCGGCATGCGCTCGGTCTTCAGTTCGACCAGGTGCCCCGCCTCGATGTACGGCCGCGCCATCGGCTCGGGAAGAAAGCCGCCGCCCAGCCCATGCAGTTGCGCCGCGATCTTGGCCTGCATGCTCGGCACCGTCAGCACGTCCTGCCCGCCCATCAGGTTGACCGTCATCGGCGTGCCTTGGCGCGTGGAGTCGGCGGCGGCCACCGCGCGGTGCTCGCGCATCACGGCGTCGCTCAGGGGCTGGGGCAGGCGTGCGAGCGGATGGTGCGGCGCCACGGCATAGACGAAGCGCAGCTCGCCGATCAACCGGCTGCGGATGCCGGTGGCGGTGAAGGCCAGGCTGGCCGCGTCGAGCACCGCGCCGATCGCCAGGTCGGCCTCGCCGCTGGTCAGCGCCTCGATGGTGCCCATCAGCGTCTCGTCGCGCAGCTTGAGCCGCGTGGGCGGATCGAGCGCGAAGAAGGCGGTGGCCAGGTCGAGCAGCGGGTCGCGCGCGATCACGCTGTCGACCGCGATGGTCAGCATCGGCTCCCAGCCGGTGGCCACGCGCTTCACGCGGTTGGCCACCGCGTCGATTTCATGGAGGAGCCGGTCGGCCTCGCGCAGCAGTTCGGCGCCGGCCTCGGTCAGCCGCGCCTGGCGCGCGCTGCGGTCGAACAGGAGCACGTCGAGCGCGTCCTCGATCTGCCGCACGCGGTAGCTCAGGGCGCTGGGCACCAGGTCCAGCGTTCGTGCGGCGGCGGCAAAGCTGCCCGTGGCGACCACGGTCTGGAGCATGGCCAGGGCGTCGGGGGTCAGTACGTCTCGGGGGCTGGGCATCGTGGATCCATTGATCAAATTATTTGAATGGTGCCATCAAAACGCGGCGTCTTTCCGAACGGGGTGCGGACCTAAAGTTCTTTACATCCGCTGCGCATCCGGCGCGGCATACGAAGAAGGCCCGTTCATCCCCGCGGGGCAGGGCCAAAAGGAGTTCGACGATGTTGCAAGTCCGTAAATCACAGGAACGCGGTTATGCCGACCATGGCTGGCTGCGCTCGTTCCACAGCTTTTCCTTCGCCAACTATTACGACCCGGCCCACATGGGCTTCGGCAACCTGCGCGTGATCAACGAAGACCGCGTGGCGGCGGGCGCCGGCTTCGGCACCCACGGCCACAAGGACATGGAGATCATCAGCTACGTGCTGTCGGGCGAGCTGGCGCACAAGGACAGCATGGGCAACGTGGAGAGCATTCCGCCCGGCGACGTGCAGCGCATGAGCGCGGGCCGCGGCGTGATGCACAGCGAGTTCAACCACAAGGCCGACGAGACCACGCACTTCCTGCAGATCTGGATCCAGCCGAACGTGCGCGGCATCGAGCCCGGCTACGAGCAGAAGCAGTTCAGCGATGCCGAGAAGCGCGGCAAGCTGCGCCTGGTGGCTTCGCCCGACGGCAGCGACGGCTCGGTGAAGGTGCATGCCGACGCACGCCTTTACGCCGGCCTGCTCGACGGGGAAGAAAAAGCCAGCCTGGCGCTCGACCCGGCGCGCAAGAGCTATGTGCACCTGGTGCGCGGCGAGCTCGAAGTGAACGGCCAGAAGCTCTCGGGCGGTGACGCCGCGATGCTCGAGGGCGAATCGCAGCTGACGCTGGCCGACGGCAAGGACGCCGAAGTGCTGGTGTTCGACCTGGCCGCCTGATCCCCCTTGCCGGGCGCCTGTCGCCCGGCTTTTTTCCGTTCCTTTTTCAATTTCAACAACCGAGGAGTTCTTCGAACATGGCAACCACAAACACCACCAATTCGGCACAAGACACGCTGGCGCTGATCGGCCGCATCCTGATCGCCTACCTGTTCATTCCCGCCGGCTTCGGCAAGCTCATGGGCTTCGGCGGCACGGTCGGCTACATCACCTCCGCCGGGCTGCCGCTGCCCGAGGTGGCCGCGGTGATCGCGATCATCATCGAGCTGGGCCTGGGCATCGCGCTGCTGCTGGGCTTCAAGACGCGCTGGACCGCCATCGTGATGGCGATCTTCACCGTTGCGACGGCGCTGTTCTTCCACAAGTACTGGTCCGCACCTGAAGCGATGAAGATGATGCAGCAGATCAACTTCAACAAGAACATCGCGATTGCCGGTGGCCTGCTTGCATTCGCAGCCTTCGGTGCCGGTCGTTTCAGCATCGACAAGAAGTAATCTTCTCTTTCCGGGCTTGGGGCGATCACGCCGACGGGGTACTCTGCTCCGCGAATGTCCCCCGCCCTTCGGGCTCCTCCTTTATTTCGCTGCGCAGAGCACCCCGCCGTCGTGATCGTTCAGAGCACTGGTTGATCGAACAAAACCACGACAGCGACGATTGTGCGAAGGGAGCCGGGTGGCTCCCGCAGCGAAATAAAGGAGGAGGGCGAAGCCCGGGGGACATTCGCGGAGGGAGCCACCCGGTGCCCTTCGCACACCCTCAGACAACGAACACTCACTTCATCTCGGAGAAATCTCATGGCAAACATCGTCATCGTCTTTCATTCCGGCTACGGCCACACCCAACGCGTGGCGCAAGCCGTGGCAGACGGCGCAGGCGCGCAACTGCTCGCCATCGACGCCGACGGCAACCTGCCCGAGGGCGGCTGGGAAACGCTGGCCGCGGCCGACGCCATCGTCTTCGGCTCGCCGACCTACATGGGCGGCGTGAGCTGGCAGTTCAAGAAGTTCGCCGACGCCTCGTCCAAGGTCTGGTACACGCAGGGCTGGAAAGACAAGCTCTTCGCCGGCTTCACCAACAGCGCCACCATGAACGGCGACAAGGTCACCACGCTGACCTACCTCTGGACCCTGGCCATGCAGCACAGCGGCATCTGGGTCAGCATGGGCATCCTGCCGACCAACAACAAGGCCGCCACGCGCGACTCGATGAACTACGTGGGCGGCTACGGCGGCCTGCTGACACAATCGCCCTCCGACGCCAGCCCCGCCGAAATGCTCAAGGGCGACTTCGACACCGCCCGCGCATTCGGCGAGCGCATCGCAGCGGTGGCAAAGTCGCGGGGTTGAAACCACCCCCAGGCTTCGCGCACTTCGTGTGTCGCTTCGCCAACCCCCTCACCGGGGGCGACACCGGCGGCCCGGCAAAGCCGGTCCCACGCTGTCCCGCGAATGGGCCGCGACGAACGAAGCCGATCACTCACTCATCACGGAGAACACGATGACCGACGCCATTCCAGAGACTCAACTGCTTCGACCGCACGACAAGGACCTGGGCGGCGGCTTCAAGGTGCGGCGGCTGCTGCCGGCGGCGCAGCGCCGCTCGGTCGGGCCGTTCGTGTTCTTCGACCACTTCGGCCCCGCCACCGAAGTGCCGGGCAGCGAGCACGACGTGCGGCCGCATCCGCACATCGGGCTGTCCACGGTCACCTACCTCTTCAAGGGCGCGATGATGCATCGCGACAGCCTCGGCAGCGTGCAGGAGATCCTGCCCGGCGCCATCAACTGGATGACCGCGGGGCGCGGCATCGTGCACTCCGAGCGCAAGCCCGACCGCCTCAAGGCCGACACCTACGAGAACCACGGCCTGCAACTGTGGGCCGCGCTGCCGCAGGCGCATGAAGAGGTCGAGCCGAGCTTCGAACACACGCCCGCCGGCGCCATCCCGGAAGTGGTGGTGCAGGGCGTCGACGTGCGCGTGCTGGTGGGCGAAGCCTTCGGCGTGCGCTCGCCGGTCAAGACGCTGTCGCAGACCTTGTACCTCGACATCGCATTGCCGGCCGGCGGCCGCTTCGAACTGCCCGCGCTGGCGCCGGAACTTGCCGTGTACACGGTCGATGCCGACGCGAGCGTCGACGGCGAGCCGGTGGCCGCGCACACCATGGCCGTGCTGCCCGCCGGCCAGGGCGCGGTGCTCACGGCCGACACCGCCGCGCGGCTGATGGTGATCGGCGGCGAGCCGCTCGATGGGCCGCGCTACATCACCTGGAACTTCGTTTCCAGCCGGCGCGAACGCATCCTCGAAGCCGGTGCCGATTGGGCCGCGCAACGCATGGGCCACGTGCCCGGAGAAACCGAGTTCATTCCGCTGCCGGGCAAGCCCTTCGGCGTGCGCGAGCCGGACACCGGCACCACACCTGTCTGAGACAGGCCCGCTCGAAAATGAAAAAGGCCCGCATCAGCGGGCCTTGTTCTTCGTGGAGCGGAGAGCAGGTTCGGTTTACTTGCCGCCGCCGCCCATCGAGGCAGCCTCCGCGGGCGGTGCGCCCTCAGGCGGCTTGGGCAGATCCACCATGGCCTTGCGGCCGCCGCGACCGCGCCATGCCGAGTAGCCCACGCCCAGCAGCAGCAGCGCGCACAGGCCGATGAAGGTGCCGCTGATCGGGCGCGTCACGAACACCGACATGTCGCCGCGCGAGAGCAGCAGCGCGCGGCGGAAGTTCTCTTCCACCATCGGCCCGAGCACGAAGCCCAGCAGGATCGGCGCGACCGAGAACTCCAGCGTCATCAGCACCGCGCCGACGATGCCGAACACCAGCACTTCCCAGATCTGGAACAGGCTGTTCTGCGTGCTGTACACGCCCGTTGCAATGAAGAACATCGCGGCAGGGAACAGGTACTTGTAGGGCACCTTCAGCAGCTTCACCCACACGCCGATCATCGGCACGTTCAGGATGACCAGGATCACGTTGCCGATCCAGAAGGAGGCGATCAGGCCCCAGAAGATGTCCGGATGCTCGGTGATGAGCTGCGGGCCGGGCTGGATGCCCTGGATCAGCAGCGCACCCAGGATCAGCGCCATCACCGCGTCGCCCGGAATGCCCAGGCTCATGGTCGGGATGAAGTCGACCTGCGTCTTCGAGTGCGCGGAGGCTTCGGGCCCGGCCACGCCTTCGATCATGCCGGTGCCGAACTTGTTCGGCGTCTTCGACACCTTGCGCTCCAGCGCATAGGCGATGAAGGTGGTGATGGTCGGGCCCGTGCCGGGCATGGCGCCGAACACCGTGCCGACGAGCGTGCCGCGGATCATGGCGGGGAAGGCGCGCTTGAGCTCTTCCTTGCTCGGGCGCATGTCGCTGAGCTTGAGCGTGCCGGTGTCGCCGATGGCCTTCATGCGGTTCACGTTGAGCAGGAAGTCGGCCACGCCGAACAGGCCCATCGAGATCGCCACCAGCTCCAGTCCGTCGCTGAGCTCAGGCAGGCCGAACGCGAAGCGGAAGCTGCCGCTGTTCACGTCGGTGCCGACCACGCCGCACAGCAGGCCGAACAGCGTCATGGCCACGCCCTTTAGCGGCGAGCCGCGCGACATGGTGGAGCCGGCCAGCAGGCCCAGCAGCATGATCGAGAAGATCTCGGTCGGGCCGAACTTGAACGCGATCTGCACCAGCAGCGGCGAGGCGAAGATCATCACGATGATGCCGACGGAGGCCGCGAAGAACGAGGCGATCATCGTCACCCCGAGCGCGACGCCCCCCTTGCCCTGCTTGGTCATGGGGTACCCGTCCAGGCAGGTCACCGCATGCGGCGGGTGGGACGGCATGTTCATCAGGATGGCGCCGATGGCGCCGCCGTACTGCGAGCCGTAGAAGATGCCGGCCAGCATCAGGATGGCGGGCACCGGGTGCATCACGTAGGTGAGCGGCAGCAGGATCGAGATGGCCTGCAGCGCGCCCATGCCCGGCAGCACGCCGATCAGGTTGCCCACCAGCACGCCGAAGAAGGACCACAGCAGGTTCGAGCCCTGGAAGGCGACGCCGAAGCCGAACCACAGGTCATGTAGCGATTGACCGATCATGATCTCAGCCTCCCCACTGGAACAGGGGGAGCTGCAGCTTGAGCGCCCACCAGAAGACGACCACCGCGATGAACGACATCGCGAGCGAGAGCAGCACTGCTTCGGTCAGCGTGTTGTCGCGGTCGCCGAGCGCCGAGATGAACACGATGGCGAAGGTCGCCGGCAGCAGGCCGCCGTACTCGCCGAACAGCAGGAACGCGAGGATGCCCAGGATGATGCAGACACCGCCGCGGATGTCGGGCATGCCGCCCGGATGGCCGTGCGAGACGGCCTCTTCGGATGCGGGCTTTTCGCCGCGCGCGGACAGCGCGATGAGCAGGCCCGTGAGCGCCAGCAGCGCGCCCAGCGCCACCGGGAAGAAGCCCGGGCCCATGTGCGCGAGCTCGCCCACGCGGTAGCCGATGCCGGCGTAGACGGCGGCCAGTCCGATGACGATCAGCAGGGCGCCGCCGTAGTAGTCTTTCTTGAATCTGGAAGCGGGCCGGGGCGCGTGCGAGGCCGGATCTTCACCGAGCTGGTGCTGCATAAGTCTCCTTCGATTTGGAAGGAGGGCAGTCTAGGAATCGAGGCTTTCAATCCCCTTTCGGGTGGGGCGCAAGCAGCCTGCGGAGCCTCAAAATACGTGTAATCACGTACCGGCGTATCCGGTGAAACCCTAGCAAAAATGGCCCTCAGGCGAGGTGCAGCGGCAGCCTCAGCGTGGCGCGCAGTCCGCCGCCGGTGTTGCTCTCGGGCATGCCCGCGCTGTCGAGCTCGATCTCGCCGCCGTTGCGCCGCGCGTAGCCGCGCGCAATGGTCAGGCCGAGGCCCGCGCCGTGTGCCGCGCCCGCATCCACTGCAGGGTCGCGGTGGAAGCGTTCGAACACGCTCGCGCGCCGCTCGGGCGCGATGCCGGGGCCGTTGTCGCAAACCTCCGCCAGCGCGGACGACGCATCGCGCCGCACGGTCACGGTGATGTTGCCGCCGCGCGGCGTGTACTTGAGCGCGTTGTGCACGAGGTTCGCGAGCACCTCATGGAGCTCGGCCGCGTTGGCGAGCACCGGCAGCACGGGCGTCTCGCCGTCTTCGCCTTCATCGTCTTCGCCTTCATCGTCGGCGGCGGCTGCATCGCTGCGCGCATCGACCCAGCCCAGGTCCTGGTCGTTCTCGCGCGCGAGCGGCAGGTATTCGAGCACGACGCCCCGCGCGATGGCGTTGAGGTCGACCACCGCCGGCTCGGCCCGGGCGGCTTCGCCTTCGGTGGTGGCATGGGCCAGCGCGAGCAGCTGTTCGCTCAGGCGCCGGGTGCGCGCCAGTTGCGCCACGATGGCATGCAGCGACTCGCGCATGCGCGCCGGATCGGTCTCGCGCACCGCGTAGCCGGCCTGAATGGACAGGATGCTCAGCGGCGTGCGCAGCTGGTGCGAGGCGTCGGCCAGGAACTGCGACTGTTCTTCCACCATGCGCCGGTGGCTCGCGATGTGGTGGTTGACCGCGTCGACCAGCGGCACCACTTCCTTGGGCACGCCGTTGGCGTCGAGCGGCTTGAGGTCGTCGCGCGAACGCTCGCGCAGCGAGCGGCGCAGGCGCTCCAGCGGGCGCAGGGTCCAGGCCACGCCCAGCCACACCAGCAGCGCCATCACCAGCACCATGCGGGTGTCGCGCAGCAGCTCCTGGCGCAGCGACTCCGACTGGGCCTCGGTGCGCGGCCCGATGCCTTCGGCCGCCTGTATCAGCACGCTGTAGGCCACGCCGGGGTGGACGTGGTCGTACACCGTCTGGCGCAGCGCGGCCACGCGCACGCGGTGCTGCTCGTGCACCGCGTCGTAGAACACCGGCACGCCGTCGGCGGGGCGGGCCGCGGGCCGGGGCAGGCCGGGCACGCCCATGAGCGTGGATTCGGGCGAGTTCACGTCGAGCGTGCCGCCCTTGGGAATGCGTTGGACGCCCACGTGCAGGTACTTGTAGCGCAGGTGCGTCGACTCGAACATGGCCTGGATCGAGAACGGCTCCTGCACGCGCACGCTGCCGTCGCTCGCCACCACGATGCCGTTGGCCAGCGCCTGCACGGGCTCGAGCAGGCTCTGGTCGTAGGCGGCCACGAGCGAGTCGGTCAGCGCGCGGTAGTCGTTCCAGCTGTCCAGCGCCAGCAGCGTGACCATCCCGGGCAGCAACAGCGCCAGCAGCCGCGTGCGGATGCCGAAGCGCTGCGGCTCAGTCGCCGGCGACGGGGTTGGCGGCCGAGGCTGCGGATCCATCGGCAATGCCTTCGAGCATGTAGCCCAGGCCACGCACGGTGACGATGCGCACGTCGCTGTCCGCCAGCTTGCGCCGCAGGCGGTGCAGCACCACTTCGATGGCGTCCGGCCCGGCCGTGCTGTCGTTGGTGAACACCTTGGCGAAGAGCTGCGACTTGCCGACCGGCGAGCCGCTGCGCATCAGTAGTGCGGTCAGCGCGGCCTGTTCGCGGGGCGTGAGCGACAGCAGCGTGCCGCGCAGCGTGAAGGCGTGGCTCTGGCTGTCGTAGGAGAGCGAGGCGCACTGCAGGCGCGGGTGCTGCTTGCCGCGGCTGCGCCGCACCAGCGCCGACAGGCGCGCCTCCAGCTCGACCAGCTCGAAAGGCTTGGAGAGGAAGTCGTCGGCGCCCAGGTTCAGGCCGCGCACGCGGTCCTGCAGGGCGCCCTGCGCGGTGAGGATCAGCACCGGCGTGCGGTCGTCGGCGTTGCGCATGTCGGCCAGCACGCTCAGGCCGTGCTTGTCGGGCAGGCGCAGGTCCAGCACGATGGCGTCGTATTCGGTGCCGGCCATGAAGGCTTCGGCGGTGCGCGCGTCGGGCGCGTGGTCGGCGACGAAGCCGCTCTGGGTCAATGCGCGGATCAGCCAGGAGGCCATGTCCAGCTCGTCTTCGACCAGGAGGATGCGCATTGAAAGCTGCCGGTGGTTCAGTTCTTCAGGCCGAGGTTCAGGTCGGTGTCTTCCGCCGCGCGTGCACTGGCGTCGGCCGCGCGGGCGCTCAGGTCGGGCGCCAGTGCGCGCCGGCCGTCGAACACGAAGCAGTCGCCGTGGTAGTGCGCGCCGCCGACCTGCTCGAAGTATTTGAGGATGCCGCCTTCGAGCTGCAGCACGTTCTCGATGCCTTCCTCGCGCATCAGGATGGCCGCCTTCTCGCAGCGGATGCCGCCGGTGCAGAAACTCACCACGGTCTTGCCGGCGAAGTCGGCGCGGTGCTCCTTCAGGGCGGGCGGGAATTCGGTGAACTTGGTGATGCGCCAGTCGATCGCGCCGTCGAAGGTGCCTTCGTCGACCTCGAAGCCGTTGCGGGTGTCGAGCAGGGCGATTTCGCGGCCCTGGTCGTCATGGCCCTGGTCGAGCCAGCGCTTGAGGGTGGGAGCGTCCACGCCGGGTGCCCGGCCGGCGGCGGGCTGGATCGCCGGGTGGTCCATGCGGATGATCTCGCGCTTGAGCTTCACCAGCATGCGGCGAAACGGCTGCGATGCGGACCAGCTCTCCTTGGCCTCGAGGTCGGCGAAACGGGCATCGGCGCGCAGATGGGCCAGGAAAGCCCGGACGCCGTCGGCCGAACCCGCCAGAAACAGGTTGATACCCTCCGGCGCCAGCAGGATGGTGCCCATGAGGTCCAGGGCCTGGGCGCGGGCGCGCAGGTCTTCACGCAGCACGGGGCTGTCGTCGATGGCCACGAACTTGTAGGCCGCGATATTCAAAATCTCTTGCACGGGGCGGGATTCTAGGTGCCGCCGGGCCGCCCCAAGGCACCGAGCCTCCCCCTCGGGGGGTGGCGAAGCACACGAAGTGGCAAGCCGGGGGGCAATTCGTATCGCTAACTCACATGGTGGATGCGGTGCTTTCTACAATGGCCGGATGTTTGTTCACCTGCGCCTGCACACCGAGTTTTCCGTCGTCGACGGCACCAACCGAATCGATGAAGTCATCAAGGCCGCGGCTGCCGACAAGCAGCCCGCACTGGCCATCACCGACCTGAACAACCTGTTCGGCGCGGTCAAGTTCTACAAGCAGGGGCGGGGCAAGGGCGTCAAGCCGGTCATTGGCGCCGAAATCTTCATCGACGGGCTGGGCAAGGAGCCCGGCGCGCTGACCCGCATCGTGCTGCTGGTGCAGAACATGGAGGGTTACCTGAACCTGTCCGAGCTGCTGGCGCGGGCCTGGACGCAGAACGTGGCGCGCGGCCAGTCGCAGGCGGCCTGCAAGCTGGAATGGGTGCAGGAGCTGGCGGGCGGGCTGATCGCGCTGTCGGGCGCGCAGGCCGGACCGCTCGGCCAGCCGCTGCTGCAGGGGCAGGGCGAGCGCGCCGCCGAACTGGCGCTGCAACTGGCGGGGATTTTTCCACACCGCTTCTACATCGAGCTGCAACGCGCCGGCCGTCCCGAAGACGAGCCGCACGTCATTGCCGCGGTGCAGCTCGCGGCGCGGCTGCGCCTGCCGGTGGTGGCCACGCACCCGGTGCAGTTCGCGGCCCGCGAAGACTACGAGGCGCACGAGGCGCGCGTGTGCATTTCCGAAGGCGAGATTCTCGGCAACCCGCGCCGCGTGCGCCGCTTCACCGAAGAGCAGTACTTCAAGTCGAGCGCCGAGATGCAGGCGCTCTTTGCCGACGTGCCGAGCGCGCTGGCCAACACGGTCGAGATCGCCAAGCGCTGCAACCTGACGCTGGTGCTGGGCAAGCCGCAGCTGCCGGACTTTCCGACGCCTTTCATCAGCGACGGCGTGCGCATGCCGATCGGCGAGTTCTTCCGCCAGGAGTCCTTCGAGGGGCTGGAGGCGCGCCTGAAGCACCTCTACCCCGACGAGGCCAGGCGCGATGCCGAGCGCCCGCGCTACGTCGAGCGCCTCGAGTTCGAGATCAACACCATCTTGAACATGGGCTTCCCGGGCTACTTCCTGATCGTGGGCGACTTCATCAAGTGGGCCAAGGAAAACGGCTGCCCGGTGGGGCCGGGCCGGGGCTCGGGTGCCGGCTCGCTGGTCGCCTATGCGCTGAAGATCACCGACCTGGACCCGCTCGAATACAAGCTGCTGTTCGAACGTTTCCTGAACCCCGAGCGCGTCTCGATGCCCGACTTCGACATCGACTTCTGCCAGGGCAACCGCGACCGCGTGATCGACTACGTGAAGGACAAGTACGGCCGCAACGCCGTGAGCCAGATCGCCACCTTCGGCACCATGGCCGCGCGCGCGGCCATCCGCGACGTGGGCCGCGTGCTGGACATGAGCTACATGTTCTGCGACGGCATCAGCAAGCTGATCCCGAACAAGCCCGGCATGTCGGTCACGTTGCAGTACCCGCCCGAGAAGAAGATCGAGGGCGACAAGAACAACTACGCCATCGAGATGGAGCCGCAGCTCGCGGAGCGCATCGAGAAGGAAGAAGAAGTGCGCATGCTGGTCGAGCTCGCGCAGAAGCTCGAAGGCATGACGCGCAACATCGGCATGCACGCCGGGGGCGTGCTCATTGCGCCGGGCAAGCTCACCGACTTCTGCCCGCTCTACCAGCAGCCCGGCAGCGAGTCTGCCGTGAGCCAGTACGACAAGGACGACGTCGAAGCCATCGGCCTCGTGAAGTTCGACTTTCTGGGCCTCGCCACGCTCACCATCCTGGAGATTGCGCGCGAGTTCATCATGAAGCGCCACAAGGGCCAGGAGAACTTCGCGTTCGAGAACATCCCGCTGAACGATGCGGCCACGTACAGGCTGTTCTCCGAAGGCAAGACGGAAGCGGTGTTCCAGTTCGAATCGCGCGGCATGCAGGGCATGCTGAAGGACGCGCGCCCCACGCGGCTGGAAGACCTGATCGCGCTGAACGCGCTGTACCGCCCGGGCCCGATGGACCTGATTCCCAGCTTCGTGGCGCGCAAGCACGGCCGCGAAGAAGTGGAGTATCCGCACCCGGCCGTGGCCGAGATGCTCTCCGAGACCTACGGGATCATGGTCTACCAGGAGCAGGTGATGCAGACCGCGCAGATCCTGGGCGGCTACTCGCTCGGCGGCGCCGACTTGCTGCGCCGCGCCATGGGCAAGAAGAAGCTCGAGGAAATGGCCGAGCACCGCGAGAAGTTCCGCGCCGGTGCGCTCGCCACGCACGGCATCGTCCAGGACAAGGCCGACGAAATCTTCGACTTGATGGAGAAGTTCGCGGGCTACGGCTTCAACAAGTCGCACGCCGCCGCCTACTCGCTGCTGGCGTACCACACGGGCTGGCTGAAGGTCCACTACACGGCCGAGTTCTTCTGCGCCAACATGACCGTGGAAATGGACGACACGGACAAGCTCAAGCTGCTGTTCGAAGACGCCCAGAAGAACTTCGGCATCACCTTCGAGCCGCCGGACGTGAACCGCGGCAACTACCGCTTCGAGCCCGTGACCGACCGCGTCATCCGCTACGGGCTGGGTGCCGTCAAGGGCACGGGCCAGCTCGCGGTCGAGGCCGTGGTGCGGGCGCGCGAAGAGGGCGGCCCGTTCAAGAGCCTGTTCGACTTCTGCGTGCGCATCGACCGCCAGCGCATCAACAAGCGCACGGTGGAAGCGCTCATCAAGGCCGGCGCCTTCGACTCCATCCAGCAGAACCGCGCGTCGCTGATCGCCTCGGTCGACCGTGCCTTCGAGTTCGCCAGCGCGACCGCGGCCAACGCCTCGCAGGCCGACATCTTCGGCGACTGCGAGCACGGTTCGGCCACCGCGGAGCCCGACCTGGTCGACGCCACGCCGTGGGGCGTGAAGGAACGCCTGACGTTCGAGAAGACGGCCGTCGGCTTCTACCTGTCGGGCCACCTGTTCGACGAGGTCTCGCACGAGGTGCGGCGCTTCTGCAAGCGCGAGATCGGCGACCTGCTCGACAGCCGCGACCAGCAGGTCATTGCCGGCATCGTGAGCGACTTCCGCGTCATCAACGGCCAGCGCGGCCGGCTGGCGATCTTCAAGCTCGACGACAAGTCGGAAGCCATCGACGCCACCGCCGACGAGGCGACCATCAACGCCAACCGCAACACGCTGAAGGACGACGAACTCGTCATCGTCAGCGGCCGGCTGCAGCCGGCGCGCGGCGGCTTCGAGGCGCGCTTCCAGGTGCAGCAGGTGTGGGACCTGGCCACGGCGCGCTGCCGCTTCGGCAAGTTCCTGCGCGTGGCGGTGAACGGCAAGGCGCCCGACATCGCACGCCTGGTCAAGGACTTTCCGCCGCGCACCGAACAGACCGAGGTCGGCGACCTGGTCCAGGGCCTGCCGGTGCGGCTGTCGATGGCGCGCGGCGGTGCGCAGGTCGAGCTGCAGCTGGGCGAGCGCGCCAAGTTCTTCCCGACCGACGCGGCGCTGGCCAGCTGGACCGCGCAGGCGGAGGCCGGCAAGGCGCAGATCGTGTACGACTGACCGGGCGAGCAAGGGCGCCTTGAAGCGCCTTCGGCGCGTGGGCCTTTTCATCGGCTCGTTACGATCCTCCTCGTGCTTTTCAACCCAAAGTTCAAGGAGGAACTCGCCATGAATAAACCAGCCCTCGTTCTCGCACTGGCCCTCGCGCTGCCGTTCGCCGCCTCGGCCCAGTACGCAGGCCCGAGCACCGTGCCGGCGATGAACGTCAAGCAGCTGCTGGAAACCGGCAAGGACGACCAGCATGCCACCCTGCGCGGCTTCATCGTCTCGCACGACGGCGGGGAGCACTACACCTTCGCGGACGACAGCGGCCGCATGAAGGTCGAGATCGATGCCAAGCATTTCCCGCCCGGCGTGAAGATCGACGACAAGGTGCGCGTCGAGATCACCGGCGAGCTCGACAAGGACCGGTTCGGCAACAAGATCGAGCTCGACGTGAAGCGCCTCAGCCTGGCGCCCTGATCGTCTTCCGTCGCCCGGTAGACGGGCTCAGTGCGACTGCGGCGTCACGGCCAGGTCCGGCAGCACGTTCATGATGCGCAGCGTCTGCTGCACCACCTGGCTGAACACCGGCGCCGCAACCAGGCCGCCGAAGTACTTGCCCGCGCCGGGCTCGTCGATCATCACCGCGACGATGATGCGCGGCTTGTCGATGGGCGACATGCCCGTGTACCAGGCGCGGTACTTGTTGCTCGCGTAGCCCTTGCCGACCTGCTTGTGCGCGGTGCCGGTCTTGCCGCCCACCGAGTAGCCCTCCGTCTGCGCGAGCGGCGCGGTGCCGCCGGGCGCAGCGGCCAGGTGCATCATCTGCCGCACCTGGCTCGCCACCAGCGGCGAGAACACCTGCACGCCGGCCGGCTCCTCGCCGTTGTTCTTCAACAGGCTCACCGGAATCACCTCGCCGTCGTGCGCGAAGGCCGTGTAGGCGTGCGCGATCTGGAACAGCGAAGCCGACAGGCCGTAGCCGTAGGACATGGTGGCCTGTTCGATCGGGCGCCACGACTTCCACGGGCGCAGCCGCCCGGTCACGGCGCCGGGGAAGGGTGTCTGCGGCTTCTGTCCCAGGCCCACCGCGGTGAGCGAGTTCCACATTTCCTGCGCCGACATGCGCTGCGAGATCTTGGTGGCGCCCACGTTGCTGGATTTCTGGATCACACCCTCGACCGTGAGCACGCCGAAATTCTCGTCGTCGTGGATGGTGGCGCCCGACACGGTGATGCGCCCCGGGTTGGTGTCGATGATGGTCTTGGGCGTGACGCGGCCCAGTTGCAGCGCGGTGGCGACGGTGATCGGCTTCATGGTCGAGCCGGGCTCGAACACGTCGGTCATGGCGCGGTTGCGCAACTGCTCGCCCGTGAGGTTGCGGCGGTCGTTGGGGTCGTAGCTGGGGTAGTTGGCCATGGCCAGCAGCTCGCCGGTGCGGGCATCGACCACCACCACGCTGCCTGCGCGCGCCTTGTTGGTGACCACGGCGTCGCGGATCTTCTCGTAGGCGACGAACTGCACGCGGTCGTCGATGCTCAGCTGGATGTCGTGGCCCTCGGTGGGCGGCACCTGGTCCTCGGTGTCTTCGACGATGTGGCCCAGCCGGTCTTTCAGCACGTGCCGCGAGCCGGACTTGCCGGCCAGCTCCTGGTTGAAGGCCAGCTCGATGCCTTCCTGCCCCACGTCTTCCACGTTGGTGAAGCCGGCCAGGTGGGCGGCGGCCTCGCCTTCGGGGTACTGGCGGCGGTAGTCGCGGCGCAGGTAGATGCCCTTGAGGTTGAGCGCGGCCACCTGCTTGGCGACCGACTGGTCGACCTGGCGCTTGATCCAGACGAAGCTCTTGTCCTCGTCTTCCAGCTTCTTGTCGAGTTCCTTCTGCGGCATGCCCAGCAGCTTGGCCACCTGCTGGAGCTTGGCCAGCACCGCCGGGTCGTCGCGCTCGATGTCCTCGGGAATGGCCCAGATGCTGGGCGCCGGAATGTCGGAGGCCAGGATCAGTCCGTTGCGGTCGAGGATGCGGCCCCGGTTGGCCGGCAGCTCCAGAGTGCGCTGGTAGCGCACTTCGCCCTGGTGCTGGAAGAAGTCGTTGTTGAAGATCTGCACGTAGGCCGCGCGTGCCGCCAGCAGCATGAAGCCGAAAGCGATGCTGGCCACGATGAACTTGCTGCGCCACACGGGGGTGGGGCTGGCGAGCAGTGGACTGCTGCCGTATCGGATGCGGCCGGTGGGATTCATGAGCCCTGATTATCGAGTTCCGGGTGACGTGCAAGTCACCCGGAAGGGGCCCGTTTTCTTAGCTGCGCGTTAGGCGCGAGCGCGGATCAGCGCTTGGGCCGCAGCGACACGATCAGCGACGGGAAGATGCGCCCGTCGGTGTCGCGCGGCAGCTTGTCGGTCTTGCGCAGGCCGCGCTCGGCGGCGTCGTCCCAGCCGGGCAGGCCGCTCGATTTGCTGAGCTTGACGCCGACGATGGTGCCGTCGGGTGCCAGGCTCACCTCGAACTCCGCCGCCGGGTTGCCGTTCACGGTGTCGGCATCGGGGAAGGTGATGTTCGGGCGAACCGCCGCTGCAATGCGGCCCGCATAGCCGCTCGACGGACCCGAGGAGCGCATGGCCGTGCCCTTGGAGTCGTCGCTGCCGCTGGCACCGGCCAGGCCCTGCATGCGCTTGAGCGTGGCGGCACGGTCGGCGGCGGCCTGCTTGGCTGCGGCCTCGGCCTTCTTGGCTTCAGCCTGCTTGGCCTCGGCCTCCTGCTGCTTCTTCTGCTCGGCCAGCTTCTGCTGCTGTTCCTTCTTGCGCTGGGCCTCGTCTTCGGCGCGCTGCTTGGCTTCGAGCTCCTTCTTCTTCTGCAGCTGCTTTTGCTGCTGCTCGAGCTCGCGTTCTTTCTGTTCCTTCTGCTCCTTGAGCTTCTTCTCGCGCTCCAGGGCAATGTCGGGCGCCTTGGGCGCGGGCGCGGGCTCGGGTGCCTTGGCCACGGGCGGCGGGGGAGGCGGCGCCGGTGCGGGCGGCGGCGGCGCGGGAACGGGGGCCGGCGCCTGCGGTGCCTGCAGGCGGGGCGCCGCCTGCTGCACCGTGGACGACCACAGCTCCGCGTCGACGGCGCCTTCGTCGGCCTCGCTCTTCCAGCGGACGCCCCAGGTGAGCGCGGCAATCAGCAGGCCGTGCGCGATGAGGGCCAGCACGACGGCGCGCGGCGTGCCGCGCTGCGGCGGCGGCGCGAACTCGGGGCGATCCAGTGCGAGCGACATGCCTTATTTGCCGCCCGTGGTCGTGACCGACAGGCCCACGCGCTCGACGCCGCTGCGCTTGAGCTGGTTCATGGCCTTCACCACGGTCTCGTATTTCACCGACTTGTCGGCGCTGATGACCACCGGGCGGTCGTTGTCGCCGCCCTGGGCCTGCTTGGCCGCGGTGCCGATCTGCGTCATGGGGATCGACGTGCCGCCGGTGCCGGTGGACGGGTCTTTCTTGATCTGCACTTCGTCATCGCTCTTGATGACGATCTCGATGGGCTTGTCGGGCTGCTTGTTGGCGCGGTCGACCGTGGGCAGGTTGATCACGCTCGGCGTGATGAGCGGCGCGGTGACCATGAAGATGATCAGCAGCACCAGCATCACGTCGATGAACGGGACCATGTTGATCTCGTTGATCGTGCGGCGTCCTCGGCCCCGGGATGAAACGGCGGGCATGCGTCGCGCCTCCGCTCAGCGGTTGGCCGGAGCCACCGACGATGCAGCGCCGCCGGCGGCCGGGTTGGCCGACAGGTTGCGCTGCAGGATGTTGGAGAACTCCTCGATGTAGGTTTCGAGGGCGATGGCGATCTTGTCGATCTCGCGGGCGAAGCGGTTGTAGCCCACCACGGCCGGGATGGCGGCGAACAGGCCGATGGCGGTGGCCACCAGCGCTTCGGCGATGCCGGGGGCCACGGTGGCCAGCGTCACTTGGGTGAGGGCGGCCAGGCCGGTGAAGGCATGCATGATCCCCCAGACCGTGCCGAACAGGCCGACGTAGGGAGAGACCGAACCCACGGTGGCCAGGAACGAGAGGTTCTGCTCGGCCGCGTCCAGTTCGCGCTGGAAGCTCGCGCGCATTGCGCGGCGGGCGCCGTCGAGCAGGGTGGCGGGGTCGCTCACGTGGCGCTCGCGCAGCTTCTGGTACTCGCGCATGCCCGAGGCGAAGATGCGCTCCATGGGGCCGGCGAACTTGGCGTTCTGCGCGGCGGAGGCGAAAAGCTCGTTGAGGCTGGTGCCCGACCAGAACTCGCGCTCGAAGTCGTCGTTGAGCGCACGCATGCGGCGCAGCGCAAAGTACTTGCGGATGATCGCGGCCCAGCTGGCGATCGAGACGATCACCAGCAGCAGCACGACCAGTTGAACCACGAAGCTCGCATGGAGCAGGAGATTGATGATTGAAAGATCTTGGTTCATGGCTTGATAGGTTGAGTCATGGAGCCGCTGTAGCGCTCGAGGGTTCCCGTGACTTGTTTCGGTATGCGCGCTGGACGCAAGGTGGCTGCGTCCACCCAGCCGATGCGGATCGTGCCTTCGCACAGCAAGACGGGTGCCGCGGCACCTGTACGCTCTTGCTCTGTTTTTGATAGCACGCGCTGACCGATTATCAACGACGCGGTGCCGAGTTGTTGAAGATCGGCTGTAACCAGGAGTTCGTCGTCGAGCCGGGACGGGCGATGATATTTGAGCTGCGTTTCGCTCACCACGAACTGGCCGCCGGTTTCCTCGCGCAGCTTGCGCTGCTCGACGCCCAGCGAGCGCAGCCATTCGGTGCGGCCGCGCTCCATGAACTTCAGGTAGTTGGCATAGAAGACGATGCCGCCGGCGTCGGTGTCTTCCCAGTAGACGCGGATCGCGAACGCGTAGCTCATGAGGCCGCGGTCTCGGCCATGAGCCGCAGGCGCTCGATGGATTCCTGCAGGTGCGCCATCGAGCTGGCGGTGGAAAAGCGGATGAACTTGCCGGTCTCGGCCGTGCCGAAGTCGCGGCCCGGCGTCACGGCCACGTGCGCGCGCTTCATGGTTTCGAAGGCGAAGTCCCAGCTGCCCGAAATGCCCAGCTTCCCGGCGAAGCCGGTGCAGTCGGCCCAGGCGTAGAAGGCGCCGTCGGGCATCACGGGCACGTTCAGGCCCAGGGCGTTCAGTTGCGGAATGAACCAGTCGCGGCGGGCCTTGAATTCGGCGCGGCGGCGTTCGTACTCGGCGATGCTCGCGTCCTCGAAGCAGGCGAGCGCGGCGTACTGCGACACCGTGCTCGCGCAGATGAAGAGGTTCTGCGCCAGGCGCTCGACCACCGGCACCAGCACTTCGGGCACCACCAGCCAGCCCAGGCGCCAGCCGGTCATGTTGAAGTACTTGCTGAAGCTGTTGATGCTGATGACGTTGTCGTCGATGGCCAGCGCCGTCTGGCCGAAGGCGTCGTCATAGGACAGGCCGAGGTAGATCTCGTCGATCAGCGTGATGCCGCCGCGCGTCGATACCACTTCGTGGATGCGGCGCAGTTCGTCGGGCGCAATCGAGGTGCCGGTCGGGTTGGACGGCGAGGCAAGCAGCACGCCGCGCGTCTTGTCGGTCCAGGCGGCCTCGACCTTGGCGGCGGTGAGCTGGAAGCGCTCCTCGGCCGTGGTCGGCACCAGCACGGCCTTGCCGTCCGCGGCGCTCACGAAGTGGCGGTTGCACGGGTAGCTCGGATCGGGCATCAGGATTTCGTCGCCCGACTCGATCAGCGCCAGGCAGGCCAGCTGCAGCGCTGCCGACGCGCCGGCGGTGACGACGATGCGCCGGGCCGGCACGTCGACGTTGAAGCGCTGGCGATACCAGGCGCTGATGCGTTCGCGCAGATGGTCCAGCCCGGTGGCCTGCGTGTACTGCGTGGCGCCGGCGCGCACCGCGCGGGCGGCGGCTTCCTGCACCAGTGGCGGGGCGGTGAAGTCGGGTTCGCCGATGTTCAGGAAGATCATCGGCCGGTCGGTGTGGGCGACTTCGCGCGCCAGCACGCCGGCGGCTTTCGCCACTTCCATCACATAGAAGGGCTCGATGCGCTGCGCGCGCGTAGAAATTCTCATCGCACCCCCAGGCTGCGGCGTTGCACGCCTTCGCCTACCCCCTCGCAAGCGAGGGGGCGAGCGCCTTCGGGCGGCCGGGCGGCACTCCTCATGCCTTGGCTTTCCCCGAGGCGCGATCGGCTTCCACCTCAAGTGGGCGCAGCTGCGGTGCCAGGCCGTTCAACACCGCGTTCACGTACTTGTGGCCATCGGTGCCGCCGAATTCCTTGGCCAGCTCGATGCACTCGTTGAGCACCACGCGCCACGGCACGTCGAGGCAGTTCTGGAACTCGTACACGCCGATCCACATCACGGCGTGCTCGATGGGCGAGATTTCCTCGAACTTGCGGTCCAGCAGCGGGCGGATCAGCGCGTCGAGCTGCTCCGCGCCTTCGATCGAGCCGTGCAGCAGCGCGTCGTAGTGCAGGGCGTCGGCCTTGTGGAAGCCGGCGAGGTCGCGCGTGAAGTGGTCGATGTCGGTCGGGTCGTTGCGGCCCACAAGGTGCTGGTAGAGCGCCTGCAGCGCGAACTCGCGTGCGCGGCTGCGGTTCGACTTGGCCGAAGCCTTGCGCGCGCCGGTGCTCGTGAGGCCGACGCGCGACTGGCGCGGCTTGGCGCCATCGGCGGGCTTCGCGGGCTTGAGGGGCTTGGAGGTGTCTTCGGTCATGAAAGGGTGGCCAGCAGTTGCGCCATCTCGACCGCCACGCGGGCCGCGTCGCGGCCCTTGTCGGTCTGCCGGGCAACGGCTTGCTCGAGGTTTTCGGTGGTGAGGATCGCGTTGGCGATGGGAAGTCGGTAGTCGAGCGCGACGCGGCTCACGCTGGCGCCCGATTCGTTGGCCACCAGCTCGAAGTGGTAGGTCTCGCCGCGGATGATGCAGCCCAGCGCCACCAGCGCGTGGTAGCCGCCGCGCTCGGCGAGCGCCTGCAGCGCCACCGGCACTTCGAGCGCACCGGGCACCTGCAGGTGGTGGATGTCGTTGGCGGCCACGCCCAGCGCCTCGAGTTCCGAGAGGCAGGCCGAGGCCAGCGCGTCGGTGATGTCGGCGTTGAAGCGCGCCTGCACGATGCCGATGCGCAGGCCTTTTCCGTTGAGTGGCGTGTTCTCGCCTTTATTTGCGCCTTGCATGGTCTGGTCAGTCTTTCGTGAGGTAGCCGGCAATCTCGAGGCCGTAGCCCGCCGCCATGCTCGGCATGCGACGCGGCGTGCCCAGCAGGTTCATCTTGTGCACGCCGCATTCGCGCAGGATCTGCGCACCGATGCCGTAGCTGCGCAGGTCCATGCGGCCGCGCTCGGGGGCTTGCGCGGGGCGCGCCGTGCCGTCGAACTGGGCCAGCAGCTCGCCGGCGGTTTCGCCGCAGTTCAGCAGCACGGCCACGCCCTTGCCCTCGTTCGCGATGTGCGAGAGGCTGGCGTCCAGGCTCCACGAGTGCAGCGAGCGGTTGATTTCGAGCGCGTCGAGCACCGACAGCGGCTCGTGCACGCGCACCGACACCGTGTCTTCGGGTGCCCACTTGCCGCGCACCAGCGCCAGGTGCACGCCGCGGCTGGGCTTGTCGATGAAGGCGTGGGCGGTGAAGGCGCCCCAGTTGGTCTGGATCTCGCGGCAGCCGACTTTCTCGACCAGCGACTCGACGCGGCTGCGATGCTCGATCAGCGCGGCGATGGTGCCGATCTTCATGTTGTGCTCGGCCGCGAAGATCTGCAGGTCGGGCAGGCGGGCCATGGTGCCGTCCTCGTTCATCACCTCGCAGATCACCGAGGCGGGCGAGCAGCCGGCCATTGCGGCCAGGTCGCAGCCGGCCTCGGTGTGGCCGGCGCGCATGAGCACGCCGCCGTCCACCGCCTGCAGCGGGAAGATGTGGCCGGGCTGCACCAGGTCGGCGGCCACGGCGTTGGGCGCGACGGCGGCCTGCACGGTGCGCGCGCGGTCGGCGGCCGAGATGCCGGTGGTCACGCCTTCGGCGGCCTCGATGGACACGGTGAACGCGGTCGAATGCTTGGCGCCGTTGCGCTGGACCATCGGCGGCAGCTGCAGCCGTTCGCACATCTCGCGCGAGAGCGTCAGGCAGATCAGGCCGCGCGCATGGCGGGCCATGAAGTTGATGGCTTCGGGCGTGACGTGGTCGGCGGCGATGACGATGTCGCCTTCGTTCTCGCGGTCTTCCTCGTCCACCAGGATCACCATGCGGCCGGCGGCGAGGTCGGCCACGATGTCCTCTACCGGCGAGATCGGGGCTGGGGCGCGCGCGGCGCGGGGGGCGCCGATCGGCGTGACGGAGGCGTTCATTCGGCTGTGTCCTTGGAATACGTGGAAGACGGGGGCACCAGCACGCCGGCCTGGAGCATGCGCTCCACGTAGCGCGCCACGGTATCGATTTCTAGGTTGACCTTCGAGCCGGCCTTCAGGCCGCCGAGGGAGGTGTTGTCGACGGTGTGCGGGATCAGGTTGATGCTGACCTCGGCGCCGCCTTCGATGTCGGCCACCTTGTTGACGGTGAGGCTCACGCCGTTGATGGTGATCGAGCCCTTGTAGGCCAGGAAGCGGGCCAGCGCCGGCGGCGCGACCACGCGCAGCTCCCAGCTTTCGCCGACCGGCTCGAAGAAGCTCACGCTGCCGATGCCGTCCACGTGGCCCGACACGATGTGGCCGCCGAGGCGGTCGCTGGCGCGCAGGGCCTTCTCGAGATTGATGCGGCTGCCTTCGTCGGTCAGGCCGGCCGTCTTGTCGAGCGACTCGGCCGAAATGTCGATGGTGAACTGCCGTTTTTCGGGGACGAGGGTGGTGACGGTCATGCAGGCGCCGTTGAGCGCGATGCTGTCGCCCAGCCCGACGTCGTCGAGGTAGCCGTCGGGCGCCTCGATGCTGAGTCTTTTGCCGTAGGAGGAGGAGGTGCCGAGGTCGTGGATGGCGGCGATGCGCCCCACGCCGGTGATGATTCCGGTGAACATCCCGGCATTTTCGCAGACATCGTGAGCCCCCCGGCTCTTCATGGCGCTTTGCGCCATGTAATTCGCCACCCCCCCGGGGGGAGGCGCGGTCCGCCTTGGGGCGGCCCGGCGGCGGCCGCTCGTGCGCCGGAGGCTAGAAGGCGTCCCTTCCGGCGATCCGGGCCACGATGCGCAGATCGGGCCCGAGCATGTCGACGGACTTGAATTCGAGGGGCATGGCGCCCGCCAGCGAGGTCAGCGGACCGTCCGAATGCAGGTGGCTCGCGATGTCCAGGCCGCTGCCGATCAGCTTGGGCGCCAGGTAGACCAGCAATTCGTCGACACAGCCTTCGCGCAGCAGCGAGCCGTTGAGCTTGTGGCCCGATTCGACGTGCAATTCGTTCACGCGGCGCGCCGCCAGGTCTTGCAGCATGGCGCCCAGGTCGACCTTGCCATTGGCATCGGGCAGGCAGGTGACGGTGGCGCCCCTTGCCTCCAGCGCCCTGGCTTTCTCGTCGTCGCGGCTGGCCGCGTAGATCCAGACGGCGCGGCCTTCGATGAATATGTTCGCGTCGGGCGGCGTCTGCAGCCGGCTGTCCACCACGACCAGATGCGGCTGGCGCGGGGTCCGGACCAGGCGCACGTCCAGGCGCGGGTTGTCCTCGAGCACGGTTCCGACGCCGGTCAGCACCGCGCTGGCGCGGGCCCGCCAGGCGTGGCCGTCGGCGCGGGCGGCTTCCGAGGTGATCCACTGGCTCACGCCGTTCTCGAGACCGGTCTTGCCGTCGAGCGACGCGGCCACTTTCATCCGTACCCACGGGGTCTTGCGGACCATGCGGCTCAGGAAGCCGATGTTGAGTTCCCTGGCCTCCTGCGCACCCGGCCCGATTTCGACCTCGACGCCCGCGGCGCGCAGCCGCTCGAAGCCCTGCCCGGCGACCAGCGGGTTGGGGTCGGTGAGGGCCGCGACGACGCGGCTCACGCCCGCCGCGATCAGCGCGTCGCAGCAAGGGCCGGTGCGGCCATGGTGGGCGCAGGGCTCCAGCGTGACCCAGGCAGTCGCGCCAACGGCGGAATTGCCCCGCGCCGCAGCATCGCGCAACGCCATGACTTCGGCATGCGGGCCGCCGACCTGCTGGGTGTGGCCCTGGCCGATCACGTCGCCGTTCGCGGCGACCAGCACGCAGCCGACGCGGGGATTGGGATCGGTCTCGGGGCCGGCCTGGCGCGCGAGATTCAGCGCCTGAATCATGAAATTCGCGGTTTGATTTGTCATTTCTTTTAACTTGAATTGCCTGAGTATTGAATTTTCGAGGCAATTGAAAACGGGTAGCCATTTGTCCATTTTTCTTGACCGTCCGTCATCGAATTGGCGCGTCGGCGGGAATTGAAAAATAGAATTTTCCGAATATCGAAGAGTCAGGGAGCTATCCGCCGGGGCACTGGAATGCGACGCGGCGGAACGTACAACATGAACAACGTATTTTGCGCGTCCTCGCGGGCGCATGCGCGCCATACCGGTAGGCGACGGGGCTTCACCCTCGTCGAAATGATGGTTGCAATTGCTTTGGTGATCATCTTGCTGGCAGTGGCGCTGCCAAGTTTCGTCAGCCTGGTTGAAAAGTATCGCGTCGAGGGCATGGCCTCGGCCTTGACGGCGAGCGTGGGCCACGCGCGCTTCGAGGCGGCCCGGCGCGGAAAGACCGTGACTATCCGGGCGCGTCCAGGGTGCGTCGACAAAGGCTGGAGTTGTGGCTGGGACACCCTGGTTGGAAGCGGCGACGCCGTGGAAACCCTCAGGCGCCAGGAGCCCGATGCGCGGGTCGAGGTGAGGAAAACCGTGCCCGGCGTCATGTCGTTCGACGCCATGGGTGACTCCGACGGCGGTGACAGCTTCCGCCTCTACCCGACAGGAAAGGCCGGGTCGTCCCGCGCCGTGATGTTGTGCGTTTCGCGTGCCGGGCGCCTTCGAGTGGCCAAGGGGCGCGACAAGTGCTGAGCGCTCCGACTCGCAAGCCGCATGGGCAGGGCTTGAGGCAAGCGGGCTTTTCGATGATCGAGGTCATGGTGGCCGTTGTCGTGCTTTCGTTCGGCCTGCTCGTGCTGGCCGGCTTCCAGTTGCGCGTGCTTTCCGAAAGCGCAGGCGCCAGCAACCGGAGCATCGTGGTGCGACTGGCCGGCGACATCGCCGACCGGATACGTGCCAACCGCTTTCCAGGCGCAGTAGCGGACAGCCCCTACGTGACCGACTGGTCGCGAGCGGACCCAACGGGTCCCGAGCCTTCATGCGTCGGGGCCGGCGCCCATTGCAGCGCCACCCAGCTCGCGGCCGACGATCTGTGGCGCTGGAAGCGCGCGGCGGCGGACGCGCTACCGGGTGGACTGGCCGACATACAGAGCAAGGCAACGGCCGGCGGTTTGCTGTTCGTGCATATTGCCTGGGACGAGCCTGCCGTCGCCAACCCGATCGCGCCGGACCCGGAGTGGAACTGTCCGGAGCGCAAGGCGTGTATCGAACTCGTCGTAGCGGCGCCGCAGCCATGAACGGAAAGGCGTTCTTCCCTTGCGCGCGGCATGCCGGTTTCACGCTGGTCGAGTTTCTCGTCGCACTGGTCATCGGCTCGGTGGTGGTGCTGGCCGCCGTTGCGAGCATGCTCGGCACCCGCACCGCAGCCATGGCGGGTGACGACGTGCATGTGCTCAACCAGTCCTCTGCGTTGGCGTTCAGGATGTTGGGCCAGCAGATACGGCAGGCCGGCTACACGCCTCTCGACGCCACGCAGCCGCTGTATTACTTCAACGTCAACCCGGACAAGGACACCCTTCTCAAGAACGAACCGGCGTTCTTCGCCATCAAGGGAGAGGAGTCGAAGAGCGGTTCGGGGAACGACACGCTGAAGGTCGGCTACGCGCCGAGCCCCGACTACTTCAAGGACTGCCTGGGTCAGCGCGCCAAGAGCGCGGCGGGCGAGCCCTACGATGCGGCCCATCCCGCCGACCCGGAAAACGTGCGTTTGATCACCAGCGAGTTCGCTGTCGAGAATGGGACGCTGAGATGTCGGGGCAGCGGCAATGCCGCACCGCAGCCGCTCATCGACGGCGTCGAGCGCTTCGATGTGATGTACGGCGTGAGCGCCGGCGCGGGAAACGAAGCAGTGGCGCGCTACGTGACGGCAGCCGGCGTCGAGAATTTCAACCGGGTCCGCACGGTACGGGTCTGCCTGCAACTTGCGGGCAACTCGAGTAGCAATCCGGGCGGTGACTACACAGACTGCGACGGCGCGGCGAAAACCACCCGTGACGGCAAGCTGCGACGCGTCTACACGGCTGTCTTCGCACTGCGCAACAACCTGGAGGCGCCATGAGGCACCTCGTCGACCGTCGCACGCCCGCGGCGCAGCACGGGTTTTCGCTTTTCATCGTGCTGACCATGCTGCTGCTCTCGGCCCTGCTGGCGCTGGCCGGTGCGCGGACCGCCCTGTTGCTCGAGTCGGTGGCGGGCAACCAGCGCGAGCATCAGCGGGCCTTCGAGGCTGCCGAGGCGGCGCTGCTCGACGCGGAGCGAGACATCCGGCAGCTGGCCTATGCCGACTCGACCGAGACCTACGTTGCCTGCGCCGGACTCCCGAAGTCGCCCTGCCGCAGGGCCGAAGACGGCCGCGTCTTTCCCGACCGCGACACCGGTTGGGTGACCGTCTACATGAACGACGGCGCCAACAGCTGCGAGCAAGGTATCTGCTACTTCGCCGCGCCCGATTCGGTCGCGGCGGCGTCCGGGAGCGAGGCCTACCGGTTCTGGAGCCGCAATCCGTATGCGAGAGAGCACGCGTCATATGGGCAATTCACCGGGGCACCCCACGCCGGCAATCCGGCGCTGCGCAATGCGAAGTACTGGATCGAGGTCATCGACCGCAAGAACGGCAAATATCCCTTGTACCGGATCACTGCGGTCGCCACGGGCACTCGCAGCGCGAGCACTGCGGGTGGCACGCAGGTCGAATTGCAGATGGCCTTCGATCCTGATCCGGTCGCCGCCAGGATGAATTGAACAGCGTGGCAGGGCGAGGCATGAAGATCAAATGGTTCTTGAGGGCTGCCGCAGTGTCCGGCCTGATGCTGGCGCAGGGCGTCGGCTACGCTGCGCAGTACCCGCTGGCACCGGCGCCGAGGCCTGGCTGCAGCGGGAGCTACGCCGGCTTGGCCGATCGGCCGATCACGGCGGCCTCCATCTCGGCCAGCGCCTCCAGGGTTTCGACCGGCACGGCGGTCTACAGGGCGGGCTATGACACGGCCAACTGGTCGGGCACGCTCACCGCCACCAGGTTCGGCGCCGACGGCCGGCTGGCGAGCGCGGCCCAATGGTCCGCACGCGACCTGCTCGACACCCGCATGGCGGCGGCGGGCGCGCACGGCAGCAATCGCAAGGTGCTCAGCTTCTCGGGCACCGCTGCTGCAACGGCGACCAGCCCTGCGACAAGGGGCACCGGAATTCCGTTCCGCTGGGCCAACCTGAGCGACGCGCAAAAAGCCGCGCTCAAGGGAACCACCGGCACCGATGACAAAGACACCGCGCTCGGGCGGGCCGTGCTCGACTTCCTGCGCGGAGACCGCAGCAATGAGGGCGCTGGCCTGCAACTGCGCAAACGCGGCCATGTGCTCGGCGACATCGTGGGCTCCGGCGTCTGGTACGCGGGAAAGCCCAACAGCGGTTTCACCAGCGATGCCTATGCCAAATTTGCCTCGATCGCCCGCACGCCGATGGTCTACGTGGGCGCCAATGACGGCATGCTGCACGCCTTCGACGCGGGCTCTGGACAGGAAGCGTTCGCCTATGTGCCCGAAGGGCTCTACGGCACGGCGGCCGCGCCAAAGCTCAAGCGGCTCAGCGAAGGCAGTTATTCGCACAGGTACTACGTCGACGGCAGCCCCTTCGTGGCTGACATTTACATGGGTGCGACCGCCACCGCCTCGACCACCGATGCCGAGAAAGTGGCTGCATGGAAGTCTTTCCTCGTGGGCACGCTGGGGGCGGGCGGCAAGGGCTACTTCGTGCTCGACGTCACCAAGCCCCAGGACATCGACGAGACCATGGCCCGCGAAACGGCACTCATCGACACGACCGCGCTTTCCGACGACGACCTGGGCCATCAGTTCCAGCAACCCGCGCTCGACTCCTTCTCCAGGCGCGCACTGCAGATGGCCCCGCTGAACAACGGCCGCAAGGCCGTGATCCTGGGCAACGGCTACAACAGCACGAGCGAGAAGGCGATGCTGTGGATCCAGTATCTCGACGGCGACAAGTCGATCCTCAAGATCCCGGCGCCAGTCACGCAGGGCGCGGGCACCGGCAACGGACTGTCGGCTCCGCGGGTGATCGACCGTGACGGCGACGGCAAGGTCGACCTCGCCTATGCGGGCGACCTGCTGGGCAACATGTGGCGCTTCGACCTGAGCGACCGCGACAGCAGCAAGTGGAAAGCGACCCTGGGCTCCGCAGCCACTGCCTCGAGCCTCGACAATGTGCCGCTGTTCGCAGCTGGCGCCACGCAGCCGATCACCGCGGCGCCGGTGGTCGCCGGCCATCCGCGCGGCGGCTACATGGTGGTGTTCGGCACGGGAAGGTTGTTCGCCGTCGGTGACGACAGCAATACCGCCAACCAGTATCTCTACGGCATCCGGGACGGGGCCAACGGCACGACCGGCACGGCCGTGCTGACCGATCTGGTGGCGCAGACCGTCGGCGGCGCCACTGTCGAGACGGACGGTGGCGAGTTCCGCACCGTCTCGAACAACAGCGTGAACTACAGCGGCTCCCGTGCCAAGCGTGGCTGGTACTTTCAGCTGCCGGCCGCCAAGGAGCGCATCCTCTACCCGGGCGATGCATTGAACAGCAGCGCCGGCCTGTTCTCGAGCACCGTTCCCGGTTCGGGTAGCAATGCGCTCGATTGCACGGCGGGCACCAACGACGAAGGATGGTCGATGGTGGTCGACTTCTTCGACGGCTCCGCACCCGACGGCATTGCCTACGGCACAGCCACCACCACCACGACCAGCTATCTCGGTTTCCGCAACAACTCGGGCAAGGACGACATCGTCTTCGAGCCGCAGGGCCGGGAGAAGGGCAAGGACGTGATCTGCAATGCGGCCGGCGAGTGCAAGGCACCGATACGGCCTGACATCGTGCGCCGCTTCGGCTGGCGCAATCTGATGTCGCCGTCGAACTGACGGCGCAGCCGAGGCAAACCATGAACAGCTATTCCAAGCCGCCGCGCCGCAAGCAGATCCGCTCGCGCGGCTTCACGTTGATCGAGCTGATGATCGTAACGGCGGTGATCGGCATCCTCGCCGCCATTGCCTACCCCAGCTACACGCGCTACGTGCTGCGGGCCAAGCGCGCCGATGCCAAGCAACAGCTGTTGCAGGCGGCACAGTGGACCGAGCGCTACATGACCGCCAATGGACGCTACCCCCCGCCGACCGTCGCGCTGCCGGCAGGACTGGGGCAGTCGCCACCGTCCGGCACGGCGAACTATGCCATCAGCTTTGTCTCAAGAAACGACACCAGCTACATCTTGCAAGCCGTCCCTGTGAGGGCTTCGCGCAACGACGAGTGCGGAACGCTCACGGTCAACCAGCAGGGCGTCAAGCTGGCCGGCAACAGCACCGACGCATCGAGTGCGCTGGTGCAGCTTTGCTGGAACCGTTGAGGTGCCTGTGAGAGTGCTGCGGCGGTTGCCGTCGCGGCTCAGATGTCGCGCAGCAACTGCCTGAATTCGTCCACGTCCTCGAAGCTGCGGTACACCGATGCAAAGCGCACGTAGGCGACCTTGTCGAGCTTCTTGAGTTCGCGCATCACGAGCTCGCCCACCTTGGTCGAGTCGATTTCGCGCAGGCCGCTGGCCAGCAGCTTCTGTTCGATGCGAAGCAGGGCGTTGTCGATCTGCTCGATGCTCACCGGGCGCTTGCGCAGGGCCAGCATCATCGAGGCGCGCACCTTCGACGAATCGAAGTCGGCGCGGCTGCCGTCCTTCTTGACGACGACCGGGAAGTTGACGTCGGGCCGCTCGTAGGTGGTGAAGCGCTTGTCGCAGGCGCTGCACTGGCGGCGCCTGCGGACGAAGTCGGCGTCTTCCGAAACGCGGGTCTCGACGACCTGCGTTTCAAGATGACCGCAAAAAGGGCATTTCATGCGGTCAGGATTTGCGGCTTAGCGGTAGACAGGGAAACGGCTCGTCAGCGCATGCACCTTGGCGCGCACGGCATCGATGTTCGCCGCGTCGCGCGGGTTCTCGAGCACGTCGGCGACCAGGTTCGCGGTGATGCGGGCCTCTTCGTCCTTGAAGCCGCGGGTGGTCATGGCGGGGGTGCCGATGCGCACGCCGCTGGTGACCATCGGCTTTTCCGGGTCGTTGGGGATCGCGTTCTTGTTGATCGTCATGTGGGCGCTGCCCAGCACGGCTTCGGCTTCCTTGCCGGTGATGCCCTTGGCGCGCAGGTCGACCAGCATCACGTGGCTTTCGGTGCGGCCGCTCACGATGCGCAGGCCGCGCTCGGTGAGGGTGTCGGCCACGATCTGGGCGTTCTTGACCACCTGTTGCTGGTAGGCCTTGAACTCGGGCGACATGGCTTCCTTGAACGCGACGGCCTTGGCGGCGATCACGTGCATCAGCGGGCCGCCTTGCAGGCCGGGGAAGATCGCGCTGTTGATGGCTTTCTCGTGCTGCGACTTCATCAGGATGATGCCGCCGCGCGGGCCGCGCAGGCTCTTGTGGGTGGTGGAGGTGACGATGTCGGCGTGCGGCACCGGGTTGGGGTACACGCCCGCGGCCACGAGGCCGGCGTAGTGGGCGATGTCGACCATGAAGATCGCGCCGACGTCCTTGGCCACCTTGGCGAAGCGCTCGAAGTCGATGCGCAGCGAGTAGGCCGAAGCGCCCGCGATGATCAGCTTGGGCATGTGCTCGTGCGCCTTGCGTTCCATCGCGTCGTAGTCGATGGCTTCGTTGGCGTCGAGGCCGTAGCTCACCACGTTGAACCACTTGCCGCTCATGTTCAGCGGCATGCCGTGGGTCAGGTGGCCGCCTTCGGCCAGGCTCATGCCCATGATGGTGTCGCCGGGCTTCAGGAAGGCGAGCATCACGGCTTCGTTGGCAGAAGCGCCGCAATGCGGCTGCACGTTGGCGGCGTCGGCGCCGAAGATCTGCTTGACGCGGTCGATGGCCAGCTGCTCGGCCACGTCGACGTGCTCGCAGCCGCCGTAGTAGCGCTTGCCCGGGTAGCCTTCGGCGTACTTGTTGGTGAGCTGCGAGCCCTGGGCGGCCATGACGGCCGGCGAGGCGTAGTTCTCGCTGGCGATCAGCTCGATGTGGTGTTCCTGGCGCGCGTTTTCGGCTTGAATGGCGGCCCAGATTTCGGGATCGGTCTGTTCGACCAGGATATTGCGTTGGTACATGGCAGTCCTTTGAAGACGAGGTCCTTGTTCTTCAACCAAACAAGGGCTGCCCAGGCGAACGGCTGAACGCCTGTTGTGGCCAGGCGGTACGCTTCCCAGTGGTATTCCACGTCAGCGCGGGGCACCTTTTTCGGGTGCTGCGCCTATCGCCAGTCGCGTACGAGGCCGAGTGTAGCTCACACCCGGCCAGGACAGCTTCAGGAAACGCCGGAAAGCAGGGCGACCTTGGCGGGTTCGGAGCCTTCATCGGCCTTGACCGGCGCGGGTGCGGGCGTCACGACCGGAATCGGCTGCGCGCGCACGGTCGTGCGGGGCGGCAGCACCGACGGCGCGCGGCCGCTGGCAACCTGCAGCAGACGCTCGTGCTCGGCCATCACCTTGCCGGCGTAGCCGCCGTCGTCTTCGAGATTGGCCGCGCCCACGTAATAGCGCAGGCCGCCTTCGAGCGATCCGGCGCGGGCGATGCATTCCTGCAGCACCTTGACCCCGACGCGCATGTTGGTCACGGGGTCGAAGGCGGTGAGCGTGCCGCCCGCGCTTTCATACTTGTCGCCATGCACGCGGGTCATGACCTGCATCAGGCCCTGGGCGCCGACGTGGCTCTGGGCAAAGGGATTGAAACTGGATTCCACGGCCATGATGGCCAGGATCAACGTCGGGTCGAGCTTGGTGCGCTTGCCGATGTTGTAGGCCTCGGCGACGAGCACGCTCAGCGGCTCGGGCGCCACGCTGTACTTCTTGCTCAGCCAGTAAGCCACGGCGGCCTGCTGCTTGGGCAGGTCGCTGGGGCTCGCGGCGGTGGTACGCTCGATGGCGGTCGGCTCGAGGTCGGTGGCTTCAGGCGCGGGCTTGCGCGACTGCAGCCAGCCCATCAGTTGCTCCTCGCCGGTCTTGCGCAGGTCGGGCCGCGCCACGAGGGCGAGGGCCGCGAACACGATGGCCAGGCCGACCAGTGCAAACCCGTTGTGGGTGATTTCAAAAAAGCCGTCTGCCACATCGGACACGAAGGTCCTTAGCCCGCGGGCTGTGGCATCGAACGCCTTGTTCATCGCTCTTCCTTTCTGTGCGGCACCTGATACGCAAAGCCGGTGAGGGCGATGGATGAAGGCAGCGGCGCTTGGATTGGTACGAATCAGGCTCCGCGCATGGAGTGGAGGTGGGTTGGGAGCGCGGCGACCTGATCAAGCCGGTTGGGATTCGGCAGCGGATTCAGGGAGGCCCTTCTGCGTCAGGCAGTCAGGGCAGGCCGGATTCTAGCGTGGGTTAATACCTGGTCAAGCATAAGGAATTGCATCTTTATGCTAATAGTTGTTTAAAAAGTTCATGGTTTCGAGGTGTTTTGTCTTAGGTGAAATCCCTTTGTAAATTGCATTTGCAAAGCAAGGGTGCGGCGCCTAATCTGAACGGGCCTGAGGTTTTCAGGCATTTTTCCGAGGTCAGGCAGCCTGAGGTGTAAGTCGAGGGCTCGAACGACCGAGGATCCACGGTGGCAATCTCTTGCTGCCAGCACGGCGGGAACCATTGACTTCCGGTCGCGCGAAACGATGGCATGGGTCTAGCGCCCGCCATCAAGCCCGGTGGCAAGACGTTCGTCGAGCCATCGGGCTTTCTTTTTCTGCGCGCTGCCCAGCAGCTTCTCCGGTGTTTGCGGTATTTCTTCCGAAGCGCGGCTGCGGTTGCTGCGCTCATGGGGAGTTGAAGCGTCTTTGCGGCACACTCCGGCGATGGACGTAGCTTCGATCAAACAGAACAAATGGGTGCGGCGTGGGATCGTCGCGTTGCTGTCGTTGTTGGCCTTCTGGGTCATCGCTTGGCTGGCGGTGCCGCCGATCGCCAAGAGCCAGCTCCAGAAGATCGCAAGCGAGAAGCTCGGCCGGCAAGTGACCGTCGGCAAGGTCGACTTCAAGCCCTGGACGCTGGAGCTCACGTTGAACGATCTGCGCATAGCCACCGCCGATGGCAGCAGGTCGCAGTTGGCCGTCCAGCGCATCTATGCCGATGCCGAGCTGCAATCCATCTTCCGCCTCGCACCGGTGATCGACGCCGTGGCCATCGACGCGCCGGCCGTCCTGCTCACGCACCAGGCCGACGGCAAGTACGACATCGACGACATCCTTGCCAGACTGTCGGCCGGCCCGCCCGCCGACCCGAAGGCCAAGCCTGCGCGCTTCGCGGTCTACAACATAGCGATCAATGGCGGCTCGGTCGACTTCGACGACCAGACCGTCAAGCGCAAGCATGAGCTGCGCGACTTCGTGCTCAAGGTGCCTTTCCTGAGCAACCTCGATTCGAAGCGCGACATCAATACAGAGCCCAAGCTCGCCTTCGTGCTCAACGGCAGCAAGTTCGACTCCGCCGCTCTCACCACCCCCTTCGCCGACAGCCGCAAGACGGACGCGCACGTGCAGTTCAAGGGGCTCGACCTGGTGCCGTACCTCGGCTACATCCCGGGCGGACTTCCGGTGCGCCTGCAGGCGGGCAGCCTCGACGCCGACCTGAAGATCGGCTTCGAACACGGCGCCACCAACGGACTGAAGATCACCGGCACCGTCGAGGCGCACACCACCAAGGTGGCCGACGCTCGCGGGCGCGACCTGCTGGCCTTCGAGTCGCTCAAGCTCGCGCTGGACGACGTGCGGCCGCTGGAGTCGGTGTTCCACCTGAGCGAGATCGCGCTGGTCAATCCGCAGTTGGCGGTGGCGCGCGACGCCGCCGGCCAACTCAACCTGCTGGCCACCGACCCCGCCACCGGCGCGACCGAAAAGGCCGCGCCCCTTCCGGCGGCGCCCGCGAACCCGCCAGCCGGCCAGCCGGCCGAGAAGCCGGTGCTGAAGGTGCAGGTCGACAAGGTCGCGCTGAGCGGCGGCCGCATCGGCTGGCGCGACGAAACGGTCAAACCCGCCGCGGCCATCGACGTGACCGAACTCGGCTTCGATGTCACCGGCGTCGCCTGGCCCATGGACAAGCCGGCCCAGTTCAACGGCAGCACCGCCATTGCCGGCGCCTCGCTCAAGTTCAAGGGCAGCGCCACCGACAAGGTGGCCAACGTGGAAACCGAAGTCGATGCGCTGCCGCTGTCGCTGGCCGCGCCTTATCTGGCGCAGAGCCTGGAGCCCACGCTCGACGGCAAGCTTAGCGGCCAGATCGACATCGCCTGGGCCCAGCCCAACCTCAAGTTCAAGGCCCGCCGCCTGGCCGCGGACGGGCTCGCGCTGACGCAGGCCAAGACCGCGCTGGCCAGCGTCGGGCGCTTCGAGCTGGTCGACGCCGAGGCCGACATGACGAACCACACGCTGAACGTGGCTTCGTTCACCGCCACCAACCCCAAGGTGCGCATCGAGCGCGACAACGAGAAGCGCTGGATGTTCGAGCGCTGGCTCAAGACGCCGGCCGGCGACGGCGCCAAGGAAGCCGAAGCCAAGGTGGCGGCGCCGAAGCCCGCCGCCGCCGAGGCGCCGCAGCCCGGCGCCAACACCAAGCCCTGGGCGCTGACCATCGGCAAGCTGGCTGTCGACAACGGGGCGCTCTCTTATTCAGACAAGGCTTCCGCGACCCCGGTGACGATCGAAGTCACCGCGTTCAGGCTGCTCGCCCAGAAGCTCGCCCCCGAAACGAACGCCACTTCGCCGCTGGAAGTGTCGGGCCGCATCGGCTCCGGGCGCTCCGAGCCGGGGCGCTTCGACTACAAGGGCAACGTCGTGCTCAAGCCGCTGGCGGCCGAGGGGCGGCTCGAGGTGGCGTCGTTCCCGGCGCATGCCTTCAAGGCCTACTACGCCGACGCGCTCAACGTCGACATCCGCCGCGCTTTCGCGAGCTATCGCGGCACCGTGCGCTACGCGGCCACGCCTGCCGGCATGAGCATCAAGCTGGCCGGCGATACCGCGCTCGACGACTTCCGGGCCAACAGCATTTCTCTCACGCAGTCGCCGGGCTTCGACCGCAACAACAACCAGTTGCTGAGCTGGAAGACGCTGAGCCTGCGCGGCCTGCAAGTCAGCATGGCGCCAAACACGGCCCCGGCGGTCGATGTGCGCGAGACCACGCTGACGGACTTCTTCGCCCGCGTGATCGTCGACCCGACTGGCCGGCTGAACCTGCTGAGCCTTACCAAGAAGGGCGAGGCGGAAGCCAACGCCGCGGCCGCCGCGGCCGGCGAGGCCAGCACCCGCAAGGGGCCGGGCGGAACGACCACCACAACGGCGGCCCGGGCGGCGGCGCAGAAGCCCGCAGGTCGCTCGGTATCGGCCGAGGAAATGGTCGGCGGCGCGCCCGAACCCGCCAAGCCGGCGGCAATCGCCGCGGCGCCGGCAGCGTCGGCAGCGGCCGATACGGGCCTGGCGCCGGTCATCAACTTCGGCCCGATGAGCCTGGTGAATGGCAAGATCGACTTCACCGACCTGTTCGTCAAGCCCAACTACTCGGCCGACCTCAGCGAGCTGACCGGCAAGCTCAGTTCGTTCTCGTCCAATCCGCCGAAGGGCGAGGGCGGACGGCCCGCGCTGGCCGACCTCGAACTGCGCGGCAAGGCGCAGCAGACCGCGGCACTGGAAATCACCGGCAAGCTCAATCCGCTGGTCAAGCCGCTCGAACTCGACATCACCGCCAAGATGCGCGACCTCGACCTCGCGCCGCTGTCGCCGTACTCGGTGCGCTACGCCGGCCACGGCATCGAGCGCGGCAAGATGAGCATGGACGTCAACTACAAGGTGGCGGCCGACGGCCAGCTGACGGCCACCAACAAGCTGGTGCTCAACCAGCTGCAGTTCGGCGACGAAGTGGCGGGCGCACCCGCGAGCCTGCCCGTGAAGCTGGCGGTGGCCCTGCTGGCCGACCGCAATGGCGTGATCGACGTCGACCTTCCGCTGAGCGGCTCGCTCAACGACCCGCAGTTCAGCGTCGGCCCGCTGATCTGGAAGGCGGTGGTCAACCTGATCGTCAAGGCCGTGACCGCGCCGTTCAGCCTGCTGACCGGTGGCCTGGGCGGCGGCAGCGGCGAGTCGAGTGCCATCACCTTCGACGCCGGCAGCTCGGACCTGAGCGCCGCCGCCAAGGAAAGCCTGGACAAGGTCGCGAAGGCCCTGACCGACCGGCCCACGCTGCAGATGACGGTCGCGGGCACCGCCAGCCTCGAAAAGGAGCGCGACGCCTACCAGCGCCAGCGCGTGCGCCAGCTGACCCTGGCGGAGAAGCGCCGCGTCGCGGTGCGCGGCGGCCAGGCCGGCACCGACGTGCCGCCCGTCACCGATGCCGAATACCCCGAGCTGCTGACCGCCGTCTACAAGCGCGCGGACATCACGAAGCCGCGCAATCTCGTCGGCCTTGCCAAGGACCTGCCGCTCAAGGACATGGAAAACCTGCTGTTCGCGAGCGTGCCGGTCGACGAGGAGTCGATGCGGCAGCTGGCCGTCGAGCGCGGCGCGGCCGTGCGCGACTACCTGCTTGCGAAGAGCGTGCCGAGCGAGCGCCTGTTCCTGGGCGCGGTGCGCACCACCGCCAGCGGCGCCGACTGGAAGCCGGGCGCCGAGCTCAGCCTCACCATGAAGTGACGCGGCGCAACCGCTTCGGGACTTGGTTTTTCTCAACGGCTTGCTATATATGTAGTCCGTCAATCTCCCAGCCAGCAACCCCGGGCTCGCCACGTTTCCAGGACGGAATTCGGCGGTCGGCCGCAAGTGGGTGAAAATGTCGATGTGCGCCGGCCTTTGCCGGCGCCTTCGCTTTCTCTACTAAGACAACGATTTCGCGCAGTGACCTCTACTTCTTCCAAGCCACACGACATTCAGGCCCTCGACACGCTGACCGGCGGCGCCTTCACCGCGCCGACTTCCGGCGAGCGCGCCGCGCGCATCCGCGACTGGCTCGCTGGCAACCCCGCGCCCGAGCAGATGCAGGAAGTCTTCAAGGAGCTGAGCGGACGTGACAAGGGCGCCGCACGCCTGCTGCGCGAAAAACTCGACGAACTCAAGCGCGCCAAGGGCCAGGAGGCCATCGCGGCCGAATGGGCGCAGAAGGCCGAGGCGCTGCTTGCACAGTCCAAGCTCAACATCGCGGACGCGCTGGCGTGGCAGCGCGACGCCGCCAAGGCCGGCGCACCGCTGTCGCGCGAACCGTTGGCCGGCCTGAAGCTCAAGCTGGCGGAGCGCGTCAAGGGCATCGAAGACCTGCAGCACCGCGCGCAGGTCCACCGCGAAGCCGCCGTGCTGCTGGCCCAGCGCTTCGAAGTGCTGTCGACCAAGGGCTGGCAGGACGCCCAGGCCGCCGAGGAATCGCTGCGCGCCGACGTGGCCCACTGGCAGCAGCAGGCGACCGAAATCACCGGCGACGCCAACTGGACCAGCCTGGACGCCAAGTTCGCGCCGCAGCTCGAGTCGTCGAAGTCGCAGCTGCTGGTTGTGTCCGATTCCTTCCATAGCGCGTTGGCCCTGGCCATTGCCGCCTCCGCCGACGCAGCGGCGCCGCTGCCGCCGGTGCCCGTGTGGGCCGACGAGCTGCGCGCCGCGCGCGGCGAAGTCCTTGCTCCCAAGGTGGCCGCTCCCGCACGCCCTGCCGCGCCCAAGGTCGATCCGGCCGTGCGCGCCGCCGCCCAAGACGCGGTGCAGGCCGCGCTCGCCAAGCTCGAGCAGGAAACCGCCGAAGGCCACGGCAAGGCCAGCGCCGGCGCCGCAGCCGCGCTGCGCGCCGTGCTCAAGGAACACGGAAAGCTGGTCGAGGCGCCGCTCGAAGCCCGCGTGCATGCCGCGCTCGTGGCCGCCGGCGAACTCGAAGGCTGGCAGCGCTGGAGCGCCGACAAGGTCCGCGAAGACCTCGTCGCCAAGGCCGAAGGCCTGCTCAAGCGTCCCGAAGGCCAGGCCCTCGGCGGCCGCAAGATGCAGGAAACGCTGCGCGCCCTGCGCGACCAGTGGAAGCAGGCCGACCAGGGCGGCGTGCCGAACCACGCGCTGTGGAAGCGCTTCGACGAAGCCTGCAACGAGGCCCACAAGGTGGTCGAGGCCTGGCTGGAGAAGGTTCGCGCCGACGCCGCCGAGCACCGCGCCCATCGCGTGGCGCTGATCGAAGAGGTCAAGGCCTGGGCGGCGGAACACGCCGGCGCCACCGATCTGAAGGCCCACAACCGCGCGCTGCACCAGTTCGCCGATCGCTGGCGCGATGCCGGCCATGTGGGCGAGAAGGTGTTCGCCGAGCTGCAGCCGCAGTGGAACGAAGCCTTCGGCGCCGCCCGCGCACCGTTCGAGACCGCGCAGAAGGCGAGCGTCGAGCGCCGCCAGGCCATGATCGCCGAGGCGACCGAACTCGGCGCCCAGCCGATGCTGCGCATCGACGCCGTCAAGGCGCTGCAGCAGCGCTGGCAGGCCGAGGCGCAGAGCGTGCCGCTCGACCGCCGCCACGAACAGAAGCTGTGGGACGCTTTCCGCGCACCGATCGACGAGGCTTTCAACCGCAAGACGGCCGAGCGCGAAAAGGCGTCGGCCGCCATGAGCGAGCACGACCGCCATGTGCTCGACGCCTCGAAGGCGCTCGATGCCGCCAACGCCGGCGGCGACGTGCAGAAGATCCGCGCCGCCATCGCCCGCCTGGAAGCGGCGCTGCGTGGCGAAGCCCCCCCGCCGGCTCCGAAGGCCGAACAGGCAGCCGCCGCGAGCGACGGCCCGTCGGTCGGCGCGACCGAGGTCGTGGCTCCGGGCCAGGCCGCCGCCGAATTCGGCGAGAGCGCCGAACAGGCACCCAGCCCGAGCGACGCGGAAGCCTCGCCCGGCACGCACACCGAGGCGCCCGGTGCTTCGGCCGATCTGGTGGCGCCCGCCGATGGCGCCGATGCATCGGCACGCACCGACGCCGCTGCGCAAGCCCCTGCCGCCGCGCCGAAGCCCGCTCCCAAGCCGGTGGTGGCCATGCGCGGCGACGACCGTCCGAGCAGCAAGAAGGCCGAGGCGGCACCCGCCGCTCGCGGTGCCGGCGGCCGCTTCGGCGACCGGCGCGATGCCGGCCGGCCGGGTGCGGGCGGCCCGGGTCGCCCCGGCGGCGACCGCGGCGCGCCGCGTTCCGGTGACCGCGGTGATCGCGGCGCCCCTGGCGGCCGCTTCGGCGACCGTCCGCCGCGTGAAGATCGCGGCCCGCGCCTCGGCGACGCGGCCTTCCGCGCCCAGCGCGAAGCGCTCGAGCGCGCCGACATGGCGCTGCGCAAGCTTGCCGCCCAGGCGCACGGCGAAGCCCTGACGCAGGTGCTCGGCGCCTGGGAGCAGCGCGATGCGGCGCGTCTGCCGAGCGTCCAGGAACTGGGCCGCGCGGTGACGCCGGCGGTGCGCACCGGCTGGTCGCAGGCCATCGGCTCCGCGCCGACCGCTGCCGCCAGCGATGCCGCCGAAGCGCTGTTGCGCCTCGAAATGGCAGCCGAAGTGCCGACGCCCGCCGAGCAGCTCGACGCACGCCGTGCGCTGCAGCTCAAGCTGCTGACGAAGCGCGGCGATCCGGCGCCGGCCCAGACCTGGGGCCAGGATGCCGGCAAGGTGCTGGCCGCCGCGCACGACGCCGCGAGCGCCCGCCGCCTGCAGAATGCGCTGAAGGCACTGCTGCGCAAGTAAGGCCGGCCTTTTCTTTCGGCCATGAAAAAAGACGCCCTCGGGCGTCTTTTTTTCATTGGGCTGCGAGCCAGACAGGGGGAGGGTCAGACCTTCTCGCCGATCACTGGCGTCTGCACCGCCGCTGCCTGTTCGGCGGCATGGCCGCTGGCGATGCGGCGCCGGAGGAACAGTCCGCCAATGCCCAGCAGCAGGGCAACGGCGCCGACGATCAGCGTGCCCTTGTCGGTGGCGCTGGATGCGGCTGCCTTGTCCTTGTTTTCCATGATCTTCTGCACATCGGCCAGCGACACCACGGGCTGGCCCTTGAGCTTGACCTCGTAGACGAGGTTGTTGTCCGAGGGATCGACGCGTACGTCGACTGCTTCGTCGATCAGCGGCTCGAGCTTGCTGCGGCCGACCGCGTAGTCCACGCGCCACTTCTCGGTGCTGCCGTCGGCCAGCTTGGCATCGAGCACGAAGTAATGGCGCGTGGTGCTGCCGCCGCGCCGGCGCTTGGTGGTTTCCGTGATTTCGCTGCCGCTGACGATGGTGCCGCTCCTGGCCACCAGGTCTTCGACCGCGGTGCCGTGCGTGTCAGCGTTGGCCTTGAATTGCGCGTAGCCCGCCCACCCCAGAATCCCGATGCCGATCACCAGCGCGAGCCATGCCTTGCCAGTGAGTTGATAGAGCCAATCCCTCATGTTGTTTACCTTTTTTGCGAGTTGATAACCCGTCAATGGTAAAGGCTTGACCGCTATTAAATAAATAGCAAACAATCGATATCAGGTGTGGGTTTGGGGCCTTTTAGGCAGAAAGAATTCATCGAAGATCGCGAGCACTTCGGGGAAGTCCCGGCCGAAATTCGGGCGGTTGACGAAATAGGCCTCGCAGGCGACCGCGAAGAACTCGCTGATCGATGTCGCCCCGTAGGCGTCGAGCCAGGGCGGCTCGGCGCCGAAGCGTTCGGCCAGGATGGTTTTTTCGCGGAAGTCTTCGTAGGCGGGCTTCATCACGGCCATCCACGCCGCGCGGGCCTCGCGCGCACTGCGCTTGCCGGCAAAGCCGGCGGGCAGCGGCGGGCAGCCGTTGGCGTCGCCGTTGCGCATGTCGATCTTGTGGGCGAACTCGTGGATCACGACGTTGTAGCCGCGGTCCGAGGTGATGCTGCTCGCGAGCACGTCGTCCCAGCTCAGCATGACGGGGCCGCGGTCCATGGCCTCGCCGGCCACGACTTCGTTGTACTCGTGCACGACCTGCGCGTCGTCGACCACCTTGCGGCGGGCCACGACCTCGGAGCGGTGCACCACGATGCCGACGAAGTCGTCGTACCAGGCCAGGCCGCCCTTGAGATGCAGCACCGGCAGCACGGCCTGCGCCGCGATGGCCAGCGCCACTTCATTGGTGATGCTGAAGTTGCGGGCGCCGTGGAATTCCTTGTCGCGCAGGAACTCGGCGGTGAGGGCGCGCAGCCGTTGCAGGTCGGCGGCGGGGCGATCGGCGAGAAAGGCGTAGCGCGTGAGCACCGCCTGCCATGCGGCATCGGGAATCGGGGGCAGGGCGCGCAACCGGCGCAGCCACTTGAACATCGGCGGCGGGGGCGCGGCTAGCGCAGGTCGACGCGCTGGGCGCCGGCGGGGGAAAGACAGAGCAATTGCGCGCGCGGCGGATGCGCGGCTGCGTCCCAGTCGCTCAGCACGATGCGGCGCATGCCTTCGCCCAGGTCGTGGTCGGCGGGGCGGTGCGTGTGGCCGTGCACCAGCGTGTGGGCCTGGGCCTGCCGCAGCCATTGGCGCGCGGCGGCGGTGTCGACGTCGGCCCAGACGACGGAGGGATCGCGCTTGCGGTCTTCGCTCTGCACCCGCATCGAACGCGCGAGCGCACGGCGCTCCTCGAGCGGGCGCGCGAGAAACGCGGCCTGCCACGCGGGCGTGCGCACCTGGGCACGGAACTTGAGGTAGTCGGTGTCTTCGAGGCAGAGGGCGTCGCCGTGGCTCAGCAGCCAGCGCTGGCCATGCAGCACCAGCACCGTGGGGTCGTCGAGCAGCGTGAAGCCGCACCGTGCCGCGAGTGCGGGTCCGACCAGGAAGTCGCGGTTGCCGTGCATGAAGTACACCGGCAGCCGCTGCGCCGTGCGGCGCAGCAGTTCGGCGCATTGCGCCTCGAAGCCGGGCTGGGCGGCGGCATCGTCGCCGACCCATACTTCGAACAGGTCGCCGAGGATGATCAGCGCGTCGGCCGGCGTGGTCTGCAGGTAGCCCTGCCAAGCCTCGAAAGTGGCGGGCTCGCCGGCCTGCAGGTGCAGGTCGGAGATCAGGTCGACAGTGCGCCAGGTGGCGGGCGCCACCAGTTCATTGAACACCGTCATCGCTGCCGCCACCGGGGGCTCGCGATCACTCTGCAGTGACGACGGCCTTCTCGATCACGACGTCTTCGAGCGGCACGTCGTCATGGAAGCCCTTGCGGCCCGTCTTCACGGCCTTGATCTTGTCGACCACTTCGGTGCCGGCAATGACCTTGCCGAACACGGCATAGCCCCAGCCCTGGGCCGAAGGCGCGGTGTGGTTCAGGAAGCCGTTGTCCGACACGTTGATGAAGAACTGGGCCGTGGCCGAGTGGGGCGCGCTGGTGCGGGCCATGGCGACGGTGTAGTTGTCGTTCTTCAGGCCGTTGTTGGCTTCGTTCTCGATCTCGGCGCCGGTGGGCTTTTGCTTCATGCCGGGCTCGAAACCGCCACCTTGCACCATGAAGCCGGGGATCACGCGGTGGAACACCGTGTTGTCGTAGTGGCCCTTCTTGACGTACGAGACGAAGTTCTCGACCGACTTGGGTGCCTTGGCGGCGTCGAGTTCGAGCGTGATGACGCCGTAGTTCTTGATGTGCAGTTCGACTTGTGGGTTGCTCATTAGGGGACTCCTTCTTCGGAAAACGGATTACTTCGCCACCACGGTGGCGGACTTGATGGTGACGGGCTCGAGCGGCACGTTCTGCATGCCGCCCTTGTTGCCGGTCTGGACGGCGCGGATCTTGTCGACCACGTCGGTGCCGGAGACGACCTTGCCGAACACGGTGTAGCCGTAGCCGTCGGGGTTGGGTGCGTTGAGCGAGTCGTTGTTCTTCACGTTGATGAAGAACTGCGAGGTGGCCGAATCAGGGTTGCTGGTGCGGGCCATGGCAATGGTGTACTTGTCGTTCTTCAGGCCGTTGCCGGCCTCCAGCGGAATGGGCGCACGGGTGGGCTTCTGCTTCAGGTCGGCGGTGAAGCCGCCGCCCTGGATCATGAAGCCGTCGATGACGCGGTGGAACACCGTGCCGTCATAGTGCTTGTCCTTGACGTACTGCAGGAAGTTCTCCACCGACTTCGGCGCCTTGGCGGCGTCGAGTTCGACCACGATGTCGCCGGCCGAGGTGGCGAGCTTGACGCGCGGGGAGGCGGTCTGAGCATGCCCGGCGGCGGCGAACGTGAGTGCGGCGGCCAGCACCAGGGCGCTGCGGCGGCTGAATCGGGAGAGTGCGTGGATCGTCAAGTGATGCTCCGTGTGCGGATGGGGGAGAGCGGGGGGCGCACGACGAATCGGTCGCCGTCGCGCGGGAGCCCTCGCTCGCTTACTTGCTGGTGCGGCCGACCGGCTTGCGGATGACCACCGGCGCCGCAGGCAGCGCGGCGGCCTCGGCTTCGGTCTTGGGCGTGAAGATCTGGCGGATCAGCGCCAGCTTGGGCGCGACGCTCGGGTTGGTGCTGGCGAACTGCTGGGCGCGCACGTATTCCTGGGCCGCGAGGCGGGCGTACACGTCGCCAAGGTTCTCGTGCGCGGTGGCGTAGTTCGGATTGAGCTTGATGGCCTGTTCGAGCGCCGAGCGTGCCTGGTCGAACTTGCTTTGCGACGCATAAAGCGCGGCGAGGTTGTTGTAGGGCTCGGACAGCTCGGGGAAGTCCTGCGTGAGCTGGGTGAAGGCGGCGATGGCCTCGTCCTGCTTGTTCTGCTCGGTGAGGATCACGCCGCGCAGGAAGCGCATCTGCGGGTCGCGCGGCTTGCCGGCAATGTAGGTGTCGGCCTTGGCGAGCGCCTCGGCCGGCTTGCCCTGGCGCAGCAGCGTGTTCACGTCGTCATACTCGTTGGCGTGCGCGGCGCCCCACAGGCTGAACAGCAGGACGAAAGCAAGGGAGAGTCTGGAGAAAGCGGCGTGCTTCATGAAGCCTCGGAGTGGGAAGTGCGGGCTTGGGGAACACCCGGGAGATACTCGGCAGCAGCCGTTTATACTAGGTTGCATTGTAGCCGAGGGGCCATGTCCAACCCCTCGCGACCACAGCCCCCGTCACCCCTGAAAAACATCGTCGTTCGCCCGTGCCGCACGTGCGCGAAGCGACGTTTTCCGAATCTCATGAGTCTGCGCATCTACAACACGCTGTCGCGTGAATTGGAGGAATTCTCCCCCCTGCAACCCGGACAGGTGCGCATGTACGTTTGCGGCATGACGGTCTACGATTTCTGCCACATCGGCCACGCCCGCATGATGATGGCGTTCGACGTGGTGCAGCGCTGGCTGCGCGCCAGCGACTATGCCGTGACCTACGTGCGCAACATCACCGACATCGACGACAAGATCATCGCCCGCTCCGTGCAGCGCGGCATCACCATCCGAGAGCTGACCGACGAAGTGATCGCGGCCATGCACGAGGACATCGGCGCGCTCGGCATCGAGCCGCCCACCATCGAGCCGCGCGCCACCGAATACGTGCCGCAGATGCTCGGCATCATCCAGAAGCTGGAGCACAAGGGCCTGGCATATCGCTCCGAGAACGGCGACGTGAACTACGCGGTGCGCAAGTTCCCGGGCTACGGCAAGCTGTCGGGCAAGTCGCTCGACGAGCTGCATGCGGGCGAGCGCGTCGCCGTGCTCGACGGCAAGCAGGACCCGCTCGACTTCGTGCTCTGGAAGGCCGCCAAGCCGACTGAGCCCGCAGACGCCAAATGGGAGAGCGCCTATGGCACCGGCCGGCCGGGCTGGCACATCGAGTGCTCGGCCATGAGCTGCGCGACCTTGGGCGAGACCTTCGACATCCACGGCGGCGGCGCCGACCTGCAGTTTCCGCATCACGAGAACGAGATTGCCCAGAGCGAAGGCGCCAACGGCAAGCCGCTGTCGCGCTTCTGGGTGCACAACGGCTTCGTGCGCGTGGACAACGAGAAGATGTCCAAGAGCCTGGGCAACTTCTTCACCATCCGCGAGGTGCTGCAGAAGTACGACGCCGAGAGCCTGCGCTTCTTCCTGGTGCGCACGCATTACCGCAGCGCGCTCAACTACAGCGACGCGCACCTGGACGACGCCCGCAATTCGCTCAAGCGCCTGTACACCGCGCTCGATCTCGTCGCACCGGCTGAAGTGGCCATCGACTGGACCCAGCCCTATGCCGCGCGCTTCAAGGCCGCCATGGACGAGGACTTCGGCACGCCCGAAGCCATTGCCGTGCTGTTCGAGCTGGCCGGCGAAGTCAACCGCACCAAGTCCGCCGAGACCGCGGGCTTGCTCAAGGCATTGGCCGGTTCGCTGGGCTTGCTGCAGGGCGATCCGCGGGCGTTCCTGCAGGCCGGCAGCACGCTGGACGACGCGGCCATCCAGGCCCGCATCGCCGAGCGTGCCGCTGCCAAGGCGGCAAAGAACTTCGCCGAAGCCGATCGCATTCGCCAGGAACTCCTCGAGCAGGGCATCGTGCTCAAGGACTCGCCCACGGGAACCACCTGGGCGGCCGCGCAGTGAACGGTACGACGAACCCCATGCCCGCCACCAAGAAGTCCAGCGTACAGATCTATACGCCGGACTATTGGGAGGAGGCGTGCAAGCACCTTTCCAAGAAAGACCGCGTCATGAAGCGGTTGATCCCGAAGTTCGGCGACGCCTGCCTGGAGTCGCGCGGCGACGCGTTCACCACGCTGGCGCGCAGCGTGGTCGGCCAGCAGATTTCGGTGAAGGCGGCGCAGACGGTCTGGGACAAGTTCGCGGCGCTGCCCCGCAAGCTGACGCCGGCCAACGTGCTCAAGCTCAAGGTCGACGACATGCGCGGTGCGGGCCTCTCGGCACGCAAGATCGAGTACTTGGTCGACCTGGCCCTGCACTTCGATTCGGGCCTGGTGCACGTCGATTCGTGGAAGGACATGTCGGACGAGCTCATCATCGAGGAGCTCGTGGCCATCCGCGGCATCGGCCGCTGGACCGCCGAGATGTTCCTCATCTTCCACCTGATGCGCCCGAACGTGCTGCCTGTGGACGACCTGGGGCTGCTCAACGGCATCAGCGTCAATTATTTTTCGGGCGATCCGGTCAGCCGCAGCGATGCCCGCGACGTGGCCGTGGCCTGGGCCCCGTATTGCAGCGTGGCGACTTGGTATATTTGGCGATCACTGGACCCGGTTCCAGTCGCATATTGAACACAGGAGAAGACGTTGGCGAAACGAACCTTCCTCGACTTCGAGCAGCCCATTGCTGAACTCGAAACAAAGATCGAAGAACTGCGCTATGTACAGACCGAATCGGCGGTCGACATTTCTGAAGAAATCGATCAGCTCGGCAAGAAAAGCCAGCAGCTCACCAAAGACATCTACAGCGACCTGACGCCCTGGCAGATCACCAAGATCGCCCGGCATCCGGAGCGCCCCTATACGCTCGACTACGTCAACGAGATCTTCACCGATTTCGTGGAGCTCCATGGCGACCGGCACTTTGCGGACGACCTGTCGATCGTGGGCGGCCTGGCGCGCTTCAACGGCGTGCCGTGCATGGTGCTCGGCCATCAGAAGGGCCGCGACACCAAGGAGCGCACCGCGCGCAACTTCGGCATGAGCAAGCCCGAGGGCTACCGCAAGGCCCTGCGCCTCATGAAGACGGCAGAGAAGTTCAAGCTGCCCGTGTTCACCTTCGTGGACACGCCCGGCGCCTACCCCGGCATCGACGCAGAAGAGCGCGGGCAGTCGGAAGCCATCGGCCGCAACATCTTCGAAATGGCGCAGCTCGAGGTGCCGATCATCGTCACCATCATCGGCGAGGGTGGCTCCGGCGGCGCGCTGGCCATTTCGGTCGGCGACCAGCTGGTGATGCTGCAGTATTCCATCTACTCGGTGATCAGCCCCGAGGGGTGCGCTTCCATCCTGTGGAAGACCAGCGACAAGGCGCAGGAAGCGGCCGATGCACTGGGCATCACCGCGCACCGCCTCAAGGCGCTGGGGCTGGTCGACAAGATCGTGAACGAGCCCGTCGGCGGTGCGCACCGCGACCATCGCCAGATGGCCGCGTTCCTCAAGCGCGCGCTCAACGACGCCTTCCGCCAGGTCAGCGACCTGAAGCCGAAGGAACTGCTGGAGCGCCGCTACGAGCGCCTGCAGAGCTACGGCCGTTTCAACGACACCAAGGCCGACAACGGCAGGTAACGCAGCCTCCGCCATGGACTCCGCTTTCGAACGCGCCATGGCCGCGTTCGAGCCGGCGCATTGGCCGCTGGCGGTGGGGTTCAGCGGCGGTGCCGATTCCACGGCCCTGCTGGCCGCCTGCGCGGCGCGCCGGCCGGGCGAGGTTGTTGCCTTCCACGTGCATCACGGGCTGCAGGCCGCGGCCGACGACTTCGAGCGGCATTGCCGGAACGTCTGCGAACGTCTGGCCGTGCCGCTGCGCGTGCATCGCGTCGATGCGCGGCATGCGCGCGGAGACAGCCCGGAGGATGCGGCCCGCCGTGCCCGCTACAGCGCGTTTGCCGAGATGGCGCGCATGGACGGGAGCGCGCCGGCTATCCAATCGATAGCGCTGGGCCACCATGCCGATGACCAGATCGAAACCCTGCTGCTGGCGCTTTCGCGCGGTGCGGGTCTTCCGGGGCTGGCCGCGATGCCGGCGCGCGCGCAGCGGGGCGGGCTGGAAATCCATCGCCCTCTGCTGGCCGTGGCAGGTGCCGACATCCGTGAATGGCTGGCCGGGCGCGGCCTGCCGTGGATCGAAGACCCGACCAACGGCGACGCGCGCTACACCCGCAACCGGATTCGCGCCGTGGTGCTCCCGGCGCTGGCGCAGGCTTTTCCGCAGTTTCGCGCCACCTTCGCCCGCAGCATCGGCCATGCCGCCCAGGCCCAGGAACTGCTGGACGAGCTCGCAGCGCAAGACATGGAGACGGTGGGCAACCCGCCGCGCATCGCGACGCTGCAGACTTTGTCGCATTCCCGGCAGGCCAATGTGCTGCGCCACTGGATGATGCAGGCCCACGGCAGCGCCCCCAGTGCGGCGCAACTCGACCAGTTGCTCAGCCAGGTCCGCGCCTGCACCACGCGCGGCCACCGGATCCACCTGAAGGTGGCCGCCGGATTCATCGAGCGGAAGGGCGATTTCCTGCATTGGTACAATGCCCCGCCCTCGCCGAAGACTTTGCTCTGACAGCTTGCAGGGCGCCGCCTTTCAAGCGGCCCTTTTCTTTTCTCTGATTTCACCCATGGCATTGATCGTTCACAAATACGGCGGTACGTCGATGGGCTCGACCGAGCGCATCAAGAATGTCGCCAAGCGCGTCGCCAAGTGGGCGCGCGCAGGCCACCAGATGATCGTGGTTCCGAGTGCCATGAGCGGCGAGACCAACCGCCTGCTCGGCCTGGCCAAGGAGCTGGCGCCCAGCAAGCCCGGCGTGGCGCACAACCGCGAGCTCGACATGCTGGCCTCGACCGGCGAGCAGGCGTCGTCGGCGCTGCTGGCCATCGCGCTGCAGGCGGAGGGCGTCGAGTCGGTCAGCTACGCCGGCTGGCAGGTTTCGGTGCGCACCGACAACTCCTACACCAAGGCCCGCATCGAAAGCATCGACGATGCGCGCGTCATGGCCGACCTGAACGCGGGCAGGGTGGTGGTCATCACCGGCTTCCAGGGCGTGGACGACGACGGCAACATCACCACGCTCGGCCGTGGCGGCAGCGACACCTCTGCCGTGGCCATTGCCGCGGCCATGAAGGCGAACGAATGCCTGATCTACACCGACGTCGACGGCGTCTACACGACCGACCCGCGCGTCGAGCCCGACGCGCGCCGCCTGACGACCGTGAGCTTCGAGGAAATGCTCGAAATGGCGAGCCTGGGCTCCAAGGTCCTGCAAATCCGCTCGGTGGAATTCGCCGGCAAGTACAAGGTGCCGCTGCGTGTGCTTTCGAGCTTCACGCCGTGGGACATCGACATCAATGAAGAGGCCAAGTCCGGCACGCTGATCACTTTCGAGGAAGACGAAAACATGGAACAAGCCGTCGTATCCGGCATCGCATTCAACCGCGACGAAGCCAAGATCTCGGTGCTCGGCGTGCCCGACAAGCCCGGCATCGCGTATCACATCCTCGGTGCCGTGGCAGACGCCAACATCGAAGTCGACGTGATCATCCAGAACCTGAGCAAGGACGGCAAGACCGACTTCAGCTTCACCGTGCATCGCAACGAATACGCGAAGACGGTCGACCTGCTGCAGTCGAAGGTCATGCCTTCGCTGGGCGCGACCGAGATCGTCGGCGACACCAAGATCTGCAAGGTCAGCATCGTGGGCATCGGCATGCGCAGCCACGTGGGCGTCGCCAGCAAGATGTTCCGCGTGCTGAGCGAAGAGGGCATCAACATCCAGATGATCTCGACCAGCGAAATCAAGACCTCGGTCGTGATCGACGAAAAATACATGGAACTTGCGGTGCGCGCACTGCATAAAGCGTTCGATCTGGATCAACCGAGCGCCTAAGTAATGGCATAATCGTGGCTTCTTTCAGGAACTGTGACCGAGTGGCCGAAGGTGCTCCCCTGCTAAGGGAGTATGGGGTGTAGAGCCTCATCGAGGGTTCGAATCCCTCCGGTTCCGCCAATCAAGCCCAGTAGCTTTCAAGCTGCTGGGCTTTTTTGTTTTTGCGTCCGCAAGTCCTCGGCCGAACATTCAAAAATTCGATGGCAGACGGCAAAAGGTTTCGCCGACGGCGCGGGTGCGAAGCCCGAAGATTCATTCCATGCCGAAGAAACTTCATCCCTCACCCATCATGAGTTCAAGCGAATTCGCGGGCTGTGCGGTTGTCGGCATCGGTTCTTTTCTTTCTTCCCTTCACGCCACCCCGACCCAAAGGACACAACCATGACCACACTCACCCTGCGCGACGGCACCGAGCTCTACTACAAGGACTGGGGCTCGGGCCAGCCCATTCTCTTCAGCCATGGCTGGCCGCTCAGCGCCGACATGTGGGACGCCCAGATGCTGTTCTTCGCGGAACGCGGCTACCGCACCATCGCGTTCGACCGCCGCGGCTTCGGCCGTTCGAGCCAGCCGTGGACGGGCTACGACTACGACACCTTCGCCGACGACATCGCCGAGCTGATCGAGAAGCTGGACCTGAAGGACGTGATCCTCGCGGGCTTCTCCATGGGCGGCGGCGACGTCACGCGCTACATCGCACGCAAGGGCTCGTCGCGCATCGCCAAGCTGGCGCTCATCAGCGCCGTGACGCCGCTGTTCATGAAGACGGCCGACCACCCCGTGGGCCCCGACGCCTCACTTTTCGCTGGCATCCGCGCCGGTCTGGCGGCAGATCGCCCGCAGTTCCTCGACGACTTCAGCACGGTCTTCTACGGCACCAACCGCCCCGGCGCCAAGGTGTCGCAGGGCGTGTTCAAGCAGACGCTGCAGATCGCGCTGCAGGCCTCGCTCAAGGCCACCATCGACTGCGTGACCGCGTTCTCGGAAACCGACTTCCGCCCCGACATGGCGAGGATCGACGTGCCGACGCTGGTAATCCATGGCGACGACGACCAGGTCGTGCCCTTCGAGGCCACCGGCAAGCTCGCGGCCGAGATGATCAAGGACAGCCAGCTCAAGGTCTATGCCGGCGCGCCGCACGCCACCTGCAACACGCACGCCGACCAGGTGAACGCCGACCTGCTGGCGTTCATCAAGGGCTGAGCCGGCGCCCTCCGCCCCGCATCGAGATCTCCCATGACCCTTTCCAGCACGGTTCACGACAACCCCTCGAAGCATCGATTCGAATACGAATCGCAGGGGGAGCGCGCGGTGGCCATCTACTCGCTCGAGGGCGACGTCATTACCTTCATCCACACGCTGGTGCCTGAAGCGCTGCAGGGCCAGGGCATCGCGAAGCAACTGGTGCTGGCGGGGCTGGCGTCGGCGCGCGAACGCGGGCTGCGCGTGATTGCGCAGTGCCCGGTGTTCGCCGCGTACATGCGGTCGCACCCGGAAACGCACGACCTGCTGGCCGAAGAGGGGCGCAGGCTGCTCGGGCTCTGACGGGCCTGCCAAGGCCGGCTTACGCGGTCTTCGGCGACGACATCAGCTCCCGGCCGTCGAAGGCCCGCTGCAGTTCCTCAGGCCCCAACGGCCTCGCGCGCCAGCGGCAGCCACAGCATGAAGCGCGTGCCCGTCGGGCGCGATTCCCAGCTGATGGTGCCCTGGATCGACCGCGCCCGCCGCCGCTGGTTCTGCAGGCCCCGGCCCGAAGGCGAGGACAGCACCTTGTCGACGTCGAAACCCTGCCCGTTGTCTTCGATCGTCACGCGAACGCCGGCGCCGTCCAGCGCGGTCTCGACACGGATCTCGGTCGCGCGGGTGTGGCGCAGGATGTTCGAGATGCTCTCCTGCACGATGCGCAGTATGTGCAGCGCGCTCGACGGGTCGAGCCATTCAAGGGCGGGCAGCTCCTGCACTTCCCAGCGCAGCGAAACGCCGGTGCCTTCGAGCCGCGGCTCCAGCCGGTAGCGCAGGGTGGCGAGCAGCAGCAGCAGGTCGGCTTCCACCGGCTCCAGCGAATCGAGCGTGAGCTTCAGGTCGTCGAGGCAGCTCTTGAGGATCTGCGAGATCTTCTCGTCGCTCATGCCGCCGCCCTCGACCGAGCGGATCGCGCTGATCAACGAGGAGCCCAGGCCGTCGTGCATGTCCTGCATCAGGCGCTGGCGCTCGTCGCTGATGGTGCGCAGGCGCTCGACGTCTCGCAGCCGCTGGTGGCTCAGCTCCAGGTCGGCCTCGCGCTTGCGCAGCCGCTCGGCAAGGCTGTCGTTCAGTTGCTCCACGGCGCCGATGGCATGCACGTAGCGCCGGTACATCAGCACGCCGAACACGCTGAAGGTCACGGCGTTGGTGTAGGCGCCCAGGTACCAGCCCTCGGGGCTGATGAAGTTGTTCTGCAGCAGCCAGTCGGTGATGCCCAGCAGCACGCAGATGCCGATGCCTGCAGCCACCAGCCGGCCCTCGGTGGAGCGGCGCCACGCGCTGACGCCGCCGACCAGGCAGACGGCCGCGCCCATGAGGGCCGCCACGGCATAGATCAGCGGCGTCACGCGCGGGGTGTTCTGCACCAGGTTCAGCCCCGGCATGGTCAGCACGCCGACCGCGGTGGTGGCCAGCACCACGGCCCAGGTCAGCCACCTGAGCGGGCGCTGGTGCAGCTGCCGCAGGAAGAAATGCACCACCAGCACCAGCCAGAACAGCGAATTGACGGTCAGCCACGCGAACCAGTCGTTGGCGATCGGCTGGCCCACGTAGAAATGCAGGCCCCGCATGAAGGAGGTGGCCGACAGGTTGAAGAACAGCAGGTAGCCGGTTTCGCCGGGGCGCCTGAACCAGACGAAGAGCGCGAACACGCCCACGGCCAGGAAGGAGGCGCTGAGCATCGCCGGCAGCTCCTGCTGCAGCCACTGGCGCAGGCCGTGGCGGCCCCGCAGCGTCTCGACGGGGCCGAGCCACAGCGAGGACACCGCCACCTGCGTGTTGCGCGAGTGTTCCAGGCGGATGAGGATCTCCTGCGGCGGCGTGCTGGCGGGGCCGCGGTCCAGCTCGACCCACAGCGGCGTGCGCGTGCTGTTCCACAGCGGGCCCAGTTGCTGGGCGCGGTGCACCAGGCGGCCGTCGGCGTAGACGGCAATGGTGCCGTCGGTCTTGATGCGGGCGCCGTACAGCGCCAGGGGGCCGTTGGAGGAGGGCAGGTGGCGCGTGGAAACTCGCAGCCACGTGATGCGCGTCGGGCGGGCCGCGCTGGACGTGCCGACGGTGGCGTCGCCATCGGCCTGGCGCAGCAGCGCGATGGGCAGGGCCAGCGGCAGCCGGATCGGGTTCCAGGCATCCGGCAGGTCGCTTGCCTGCTGCCGCGGGGGCGGCGTGCTGAAGCCCGAGATGTCCTCGACCTGCCAGTCGGCGCGCTCCAGGTGGAGCGCGGCCCTGGACTGCTGCAGGCCGGACATCCCGCCGAAGAAGGCGCCGATGACGGCCAGCAGCGTCATCGACAGCACGAGTACCACGTTGGCGAAGAAAGGCGCGGGACGGGAGTTCAAGGCAGAGCGTTCATGTGGGGCGTCCAAATCCGACGCGCCGCGTATGTAACCCATTCTCGCTCTTTGTTACCAATCTTGAGAAAGGCCCGGCGGTTTCAGCGAGGCGCGGGCTGGGACAGCACCCATTGGGCCAGGGCCCGTGCATCGTTTTCCGTCACGTGGGCCTGCCGCGGCATGATGACGCGGCCCCAGGTGCCGACGCTGCCATCGCGGATCTTGCCGGCCAGCCGGGCGGGTGCGTCGGCATCGTTGCGGTAGCGCTCGGCAATCTGCGCGAAACCCGGGCCCACCTGCTTGTGGACCAGCCCGTGGCACGACAGGCAGCCGTTCTTGCGGGCCAGGTCGGCGGGCGGCGTCTGGGCCGTGGCGGTGATCGCCGCAAGCATGAGCCAGGCGGGAAGGAGATGCATGGATGGAAACGCTCGGCGGAATGGAGAGATCAGGTTCCCGGTTCCTGGTCGCGCTGGATGCGCCGCAGGATTTCCGCGAACAGCAGAAAGACTCCCCCGATGATGCCTGCCATGGCCGGTCCGCCCCACAGTTCGAATGCGTCGTCGAGCATCACGTTGGCCGGGTTCGAGGGCTGGGCATAGACCTGCACGCTCTCGCCGGCCTCGTAGCGCGGCGTTCCGCTGCTGCTCGAGGTGGTGAAGTCGATCAGCGCGCCAGACGGTGCCCTGAAACGCACCAGCGGCCGCCAGGTGCCGTCGGTATTGTTCTTGTTGCTGCTGCGCACGTGCTGGAGCTCCACCACCTGGCCCTGGACGCGGTCGGCGGAGGCAATGAAGCTCAGCTTGCCGAAGGCCAGGTAGCCGCACAGCCCGAGCAGTGCGACGCCGATGAGCGCGAAAAGGTACTTGGCGAATGTCTCGAACTTCATGGGTCCTGCTGGCTGTAGGAATCGCTGCATCGTCGCAAATGCCTAGCGTCGTTCATTCGCGACAAGGCGATTCAGGAGTAACTATATGTATGGTTAAATCCTGCGAACAATCGTTAGAAGAAGAGGGATTCCCATGAAGTTCCTGCTGAGCATTGCGGCCGCCGCTGTCGCACTGGCTGGTTGTGCCAGCCAGCCGATGACGCCGACCGAACCCGGAACGGGGACCGGTCTCTCTTATGTGCCGATGGTCGCCATGGAAGGCGTGGACAAGGCGCGCTACGCGAGCGACGTCAGCGCCTGCCGCGAGGCAGCCACGCGCATCATCGCGCGCAGCGAGGCCAATACCGACCTGATGTGGGCCGCCGTGGGAGTGGGGCTGGTCACGTGGTACAGCCAGGGCATGGCGACAGGCTTCGCGGTGGCCGGCATCGGCACCTCGGCCGTCGATTACGCAGGGCAGCCCTCGGCCACGTTGATCGCCGAGCACCAGCAGATCGCGATCGTCCACTGCATGGCCAAGCGCGGCTATCGCAATCTCGATCCCAACGTGCGCGACTCTTTCTACGGCAACACCTTCGACCCGGCCATCGTCTACAAGCCGCGCCGTACCGGTGTCGACACCTACAACGTCGAGAAGCTGGCCAAGGCTGGGCGCTGCAACCTGCAGCCGCGCGCCGAACTCACGGCCAAGGGCCCGGGCTACGAAACCTACAACGTGCCTTGCGACAACGGTGCCACCTGGGCGGTGCGCTGCGAGTTCGGCAAGTGCCGCGTACTGGCCCAGGCGCTCATTCGCCGCTCCTGAGCCATCGATTCATGCGCGCTCAGCGCCAGACGTAGTGGCCGCGCACGAAGCGGCCATGCTCGCGGTGCGCCGGCACCCAGACCTTGTGCGGACGGTGATGCGGCCGGTCATAGCCGGGCCCGTGGCGCGGCGGCATGGGCTGGGCCATGGCGGCGGTGGAGGCCAGCATGCAGGCTGCAAGTGCGAAGAGTATTTTTTTCATGTTGGAGTCCTTCTTTGGGTTGCACCTGAATTGGTACGCGGCCCAGCTTAGTGGGCTGCCCGTCGCGGCTCCGTAGGCGAAGTCGCACTTTACAAGCGGGACACCAAGGAAGGGCCGCACGCCTTATTTGATGATCATGCCCTTGAGCGCCGGGTCCGGCGGCGGCGGCTTGAGCTTCATCTGCCGCATCGTCTTCACCAGCAGTTGGGCGACCATCACGTTGCGGTGGCGCTTGCTGTTGGCGGGTATCACGTGCCAGGGGGCATGCTCGGTCGAGGTGGCGCCCAACGCGCTCTGGTAGGCCTGCTGGTAGGCGTTCCACTTGGTGCGCACCCGCAGGTCGTCCATGCTGAACTTCCATTGCTTGCCGGGCGTGTCGATGCGCGCCTGCAGGCGCTCGCGCTGCTCGTCCTTGTCGATGTGCAGCATGCACTTGATGACGACCGTGCCGGTCTCCGTGAGCAGCCGCTCGAAGTCGTTGATCTGCGCGTAGCGGCGCTTGGCTTCCGCCTTGTCGATCCAGCCTTCGACCACCGGCACCAGCACGTCTTCGTAGTGGCTGCGGTTCCACACCATGATCTCGCCGGTGCGCGGCACGGCGGCATGGCAGCGCCAGAGGTAGTCGTGCGCGCGCTCCTCGTCGTTGGGCGCCTTGAAGGCCGTCACGCGCACGCCCAGCGGCGAGGTCCGCGAGAACACCCAGCGCACCGTGCCGTCCTTGCCGCTGGTGTCCATGCCCTGCAGCACCACCAGCAGCTTGCGCCGGCCCTCGGCGTGCAGCAGGTCCTGCAGTTCGTCGAGCTCGACGGCGAGCGCGTCGACTTCCGCGCGCTGCGAGGCTTCGTCACCCTCGCAGAAGGGCGTGTCGTCGGGGTCGATGTGCGAGAGCTTGAACTTGTCGCCTACGCGGTATTTCTTGAAGCTGGCCATGCAACGGGACTCCTCGAGAAAGAAAGCCCACAGCGTAAGCGATCAGCGTTCCGTGTCGTCCGCGTCGATCGATGCGCTCCAGCGGCTGTCCCATTCGGCGTGCCGCACCGCGCCGTCGAGTTCGCGCCGGTCGCGCTTGGTGGGGCGGCCCTGTTCGATGGCCAGGGCCGGCTCGCTGCCCATGCGACGCAGTTCTCGGAAGGCAGCCTGGGCGGCGATGCTCTCGGGCGTTTCCTCGTAGAGCTGCTGCGCCACCGGCGCCGGCCCGCGCTGCCCGCTGAGGCCGCGCACAGTGACCGTGCGCGTGAGCGTGCCCAGCCGCATGGCGACCGTGTCGCCGGCCTTCACCTCGCGCGAGGCCTTGGCGACGTCGCCGTTCACCTGCACGCGGTTCTTGCCGATTTCCTCCGCGGCCAGCGAGCGCGTCTTGAAGAAGCGTGCGGCCCAGAGCCATTTGTCGATGCGCAGACGTTCCATGGATATCAGGAGTGAATATCAGGAATTGTGCCGCCACAGCGGCAGGTGCACGACCGCATCCAGCCCGACCACGCGTGCGGCGCCGTCCGACGTGGCGGGCGCGACACGGTTGTCGAGCGCGATGCGACCGTCCAGCGCCAGCACGATCTCGCGGCAGATCGCCAGCCCCAGCCCCGAGCCGCTCGACGCGCTGCCCGCCGAAAACGGAGCGAACAGCCGCTGGCGCAGCTCCGGCGAGATGCCCGGGCCTTCGTCGCGCACGGTGAGCACCGCCTCGCCGGCCTCCGCACGCGCCGAGACCAGCAGCGCCGCGCCAGCCGGGCTCAGCTTGATGGCGTTGTGCAGCAGGTTGCGCGTGAGCTCCTGCAGCATCCACTGGTGGGCCCGCACCACCACCGGCGCGTCGATGGCCAGCTCGAAGTCGAGTGCCTTGTCGGCCACCAGCGGCGACAGGTCGAGCGCGATCTGCCGCACGATGGCGCCCAGGTCGAGCGCCACCGATTCCGGCTGCTGGCGCAATTGCTCGACCTTGGCGAGCGACAGCATCTGGTTGGCCAGCGTTGTGGCGCGCTCCACGGTCTGGCTGATTTCACCGAGCGCCTGCTCCGGCGCCACGTCGCCGCGCCGCGCCGATTGCACCTGCGCCTTGAGCACCGCCAGCGGCGTGCGCAACTGGTGCGCGCTGTCGCGCACGAAGCGCTTCTGATGGTCCAGCAGCCGCTGCAGGCGGCCCATGACTTCGGTGGTGGCGTCGATCAGCGGGCGCAGCTCGCGCGGGGCGTCGGGCGCGTCGATGGGCGAGAGGTCGTCGGCCGCGCGTTTCTCGATGGCTTCGCCCAGCTCGCGCACCGGTCGCGTGGCGCGTTGCACCACGAACAGCGTCGCCAGCGCGATCACGCCCATCAGCAGGAACTGCCGCCACAGCGTGTCGACCAGCAGCTTGCGCGCCAGCGTCTCGCGGATCTCCAGCGTCTCGGCCACCTGAACCACCGCCATGCCGCGGCCACGCGCGCTGGCCACCGGCTGCAGCAGCACCGCCACGCGCACCGGCTGGTTGCGGAACTGGGCGTCGTAGAAATCGACCAGCGCCGCGTAGGCGCTGCGGTCCGGAATGCGCCCGCGCCAGAACGGCAGCTCGGCGAAACCCGAGATCATCTCGCCGTCGAGCGCCGACACGCGGTAGAAGAGCCGGCTGCGGTTGTCGGCCTCGAAGGCCTCGAGCGCGGAGTAGGGCACGATCGCGCGCAGCCGCGCCATCTGGTCGTAGCCTTCCACGTCGAGCTGCTCGCCGATGGTCTTGGCGGACGCCAGCAGCGTGCGGTCGTAGGCGGTGGTGGCGGCAGCCAGGCTCTGGCGGTACAGGCTCACGCTGTTGATCACGATGAACACGGCGATCGGCGCGAGGATGCCGAGCAGCAGCCGCGCGCGAAGCGAGGAAATGTGCCTCATGCTTCCGGTCGCAAGAGGTAGCCCAGCCCGCGCATCGTCATGAGCACGGCGCCGGTGCCCACCAGCTTCTTGCGCAGGCGGTAGACCACCACCTCGATGGCCTCGTACTGCACCTCGGTCTCGCCGGGGAACACCAGCTCGAACAGGCGCTCCTTGGTCACGGCGTGGCCCGGTTTCATCATGAGCGCCTTCAGCAGCGCCAGTTCGCGCGGGGTCAGTTCGAGCAGATCGGCGCGGTTGTAGATGGCGCCGTTCGCGGGCTCGAAGCGCAGGCCGCCGATCTGCTGGGGGTTCAGCCCCATGTCGGTCATCACACCGTGGCTGCGGCGGCGCAGCGCACGGATGCGCGCCTCCAGCTCGTCGAGGTCGAAGGGCTTGGGCAGGTAGTCGTCCGCGCCGGCGTTCAAGCCCATGATGCGGTCGCCGACGGTGCCGCGCGCCGTCAGCAGCAGCACCGGCGTGCGCAGCCCCTCGGCCCGGGCCTGGGCCAGCACCTGCAGGCCGTCGAGGTTGGGCAGGCTCAGGTCGAGCGCCACCACGTCGGGCTCCAGGGCGCGCCATATGGCGACGGCCTCGGCGCCGTCGCCGCAGACGCGCACGTCGATCCGCTGGCGCCCGAGGGTGCGCTGCAGGGTGATTTGCATCGAGGGGTCGTCTTCGACCAGCAGCAGCTTCATACGGGCACGGATTGGTGGGAATTCGGTGTTTTCCCCAGTTTGTCGGACAGCCAACTGACAGCGGGGCGGCGCATGATACTCAGCTTCAAGTCAGCTTCCTTTCAAGTTACTTTCAGCACCAGGAGACAACAATGCGTCGCGACACCTTTCTGAAGTCATTGGCCGCGCTGGCCGCCGCCGGTGCCCTGCCACTGTCCGCCCGGGCCGCGGCCAACGTCAAGATGATGATCCCGGCCAACCCCGGCGGCGGCTGGGACACCACCGGCCGCGCCCTGGGCAAGGCGCTGACCGACGCCAAGGTGGCCGACACCGTCACCTACGACAACAAGGGCGGTGCCGCCGGCGCGCTGGGCCTGGCCCAGTTCGTGAACGGTTCCAAGGGCGACGCCAACGCGCTCATGGTCATGGGCTCGGTCATGCTGGGCGGCATCATCACCGGCAAGCCGCCGGTCAACCTGTCGCAGGCCACGCCCATCGCGCGCCTGACCACCGAATACAACGTGTTCGTGCTGCCGTCGAACTCGCCGTTCAAGACCATGAAGGACGTGGTCGAGCAGCTCAAGAAGGACCCGGGCAGCGTCAAGTGGGGCGGTGGTTCGCGCGGCTCCACCGAGCACATCGCCGCCGCCATGATCGCGCAGAAGGTCGGTGCCGACCCCTCGAAGATCAACTACGTGGCCTTCCGCGGAGGCGGCGAGGCCACCGCCGCCGTGCTGGGCGGCAACGTCACCATCGGCGGCAGCGGCTACAGCGAGTTCGCCGAATACATCGCGGCCGGCAAGATGAAGGCCATTGCCGTCACCTCGGCCCAGCGCCTGCCGGGCATCGACGTGCCCACGCTGAAGGAACAGGGCATCGACGTGGAAATCGGCAACTGGCGCGGCGTGTACGGCGCGCCCGGCATCTCCGCCGACCAGCGCAAGGCGCTGACCGACATGGTGCTGGCCGCCATGAAGAGCGCGTCCTGGGCCGAATCGCTCAAGAAGAACGACTGGACGCCCGCCGTGCTGTCGGGCGAAGCCTTCACGAAGTTCGTCGACGACGACTTCGCGAGCCTGCGCGCCATCATGACGAAATCCGGCATGGTCTGACCCCCGGCGCGCACCACTGGCCCGCCCCACGGCGCGCTGTCCTCGAAAGAGTCGACAGCGTGCCGTTTTCAAATCCAGCTCCACCCCGGGAGAAAAAATGACAACTCCAGACTCCTCGGCCCCGCCGCAATCCGCGGCCACGTGGCCGCAAACCCTGGTCGGCGCCGGCGTGCTGCTGACCGGCCTCGCGCTGGCGTTCGGCGCGATCGGCATTTCCTCCGAAGCCGGCTACGGCGGCGTCGGCCCCAACTTCCTGCCCTGGCTGGTGTCGGTGGTGCTGGTGCTTTGCGGCGCCTGGATCGTGTGGGAGGCGCGCACCGGCGGCTTCCGCGAACTCGATGCGCCCTCGGGTGCCGAGCACGCCTACTGGCCGGGCTTCATCTGGGTGTCGGCGGGGCTGCTGCTCAACGCCGCGCTCATCACCACGCTCGGCTTCATCATCAGCTGCACGCTGTGCTACGTGCTGGCGGTGCAGGGCCTGCGCCGCGCGAGCGGGCAGGGCGGCGTGAATTCGCCGCGCACCTGGGCGACCGACCTGCTGGCCGGCGTGCTCATCTCGGCGCCGGTGTTCTGGACCTTCACGCAATTCCTGGCCATCAACCTGCCCGGCCTCACCTCGACTGGCTGGCTCTGACATGGACATCTTCAACGCACTCATGGCGGGCTTCGCCGCGGCGATCACTCCCGTCAATCTGCTCTGGTGCCTGGTCGGCTGCGCCCTTGGTACTGCCGTGGGCGTGCTGCCCGGCATCGGCCCGGCGGTGGCGGTGGCCATGCTGCTGCCCATCACCGGCAAGGTCGACGTCACGGCCTCGATGATCTTCTTCTCGGGCATCTACTACGGCGCCATGTACGGCGGCTCGACCACGTCCATCCTGCTCAACACGCCCGGCGAAACCGCCAGCATGGTGACCGCGATGGAGGGCAACAAGATGGCCAAGAGCGGCAGGGCGGGCGCGGCGCTCGCCACCGCCGCCATCGGCTCCTTCGTGGCCGGTACCATCGCCACGGTGATCGTCACGCTGTTCGCGCCGTTCGTGGCCGAATTCGCGGTCAAGCTCGGCCCGCCCGAATACTTCATGCTGATGCTGCTGGCCTTCACCACGGTGAGCGCGGTGCTCGGCAAGAGCACGCTGCGCGGCATGACGGCGCTGTTCGTCGGCCTGGCCGCGGGCTGCGTCGGGCTCGACCAGATCTCGGGCCAGGGCCGCTACACCGGCGGCGTGCCCGAACTGCTCGACGGCATCGAGATCGTGCTGGTGGCGGTCGGCCTGTTCGCCGTGGCCGAGGTGCTCTACGCCGTGCTGTACGAAGGCAAGGTGGTCGAGGGCCAGAACAAGCTGAGCCGGGTGCACATGAGCAAGCGCGACTGGAAGCGCTCGATTCCCGCGTGGCTGCGCGGCACCGCCATCGGCACGCCCTTCGGCTGCATTCCCGCCGGCGGCACCGAGATCCCGACCTTCCTGAGCTACGCGACCGAAAAGAAGCTGGCCAAGGACGCGGACGCCAAGGCCGAGTTCGGCACCAAGGGCGCCATCGAAGGCGTGGCCGGCCCCGAGGCCGCCAACAACGCCACGGTGACCGCCGCGCTGATTCCGCTGCTCACGCTGGGCATTCCCACCTCCAACACCACCGCCATCCTGCTGGGCGCGTTCCAGAACTACGGCATCCAGCCGGGCCCGCAGCTGTTCACCACCTCGGCCGCGCTGGTGTGGGCGCTGATCGCGTCGCTGTACATCGGCAACGTGATGCTGCTGGTGCTGAACCTGCCGATGGTCGGCCTGTGGGTCAAGCTGCTGAAGATTCCGAAGCCCCAGCTCTACGCCGGCATCCTGATCTTTGCCACCGTGGGTGCCTACGGCATGCGCCAGAGCGCGTTCGACCTGTTCCTGCTCTACGGCATCGGCCTCTTGGGCGTGCTGATGCGGCGCTTCGACTTCCCGACCGCGCCGGTGGTGGTCGGCATGATCCTCGGCCCGCTCGCCGAAGCGCAGCTGCGCAACGCGATGTCGATGGGCGAGGGCAGCGCGATGGTGTTCCTGCAGCGTCCGATGTCGCTGACGCTGATCGTCATCGTGCTGGCCGTGCTGGTGCTGCCGCGGCTTGCCAAGCGCATGAGCGAACGCAAGCTGAAGCGGCTGGCGCAATTGGACGCCTGACGCTCTTCGGAGCCCGCTTCAGGGCGGGCCAGCCAAATAAAGAAGCCGCGGCATTTGCCGCGGCTTCTTTCATTTCTGCCTGTGCGTTCTACCGTCCCGCTGCGGGCGTCTCGACCAGGTCGTCGTCGATATGCGGATCCGCGGGCTGCCCGCGCAGCCTGCGCACCGTGCGGCGGATCCAGTGCTCGATGTCGTCCACGTAGGTGAACACCGCCGGCACCACCAGCAGGCTCAGCACGGTCGAGGTGATCAGCCCGCCGATCACCGCCATCGCCATCGGCGAGCGGAAGCTCGAGTCCGCCGCGCCGAAGCCGACCGCGATCGGCAGCATGCCGGCGCCCATGGCGAGCGTGGTCATGATGATGGGCCGCGCGCGCTTGTGGCAGGCGTCGCGCAACGCGTCCCAGCGGCTCATGCCGTGGTCGCGGCGCGCCACGATGGCGTATTCGACCAGCAGGATCGAGTTCTTGGTCGCGATGCCCATCAGCATGATGAGACCGATCAGCGAAGGCATCGACAGCGCCTTCTGCCCGATCAGCAGCCCCACGAAAGCCCCGCCCAGCGCCAGCGGCAGCGCGCACAGAATGGTCACCGGGTGCAGGAAGTCCTTGAACAGCAGCACCAGCACGATGTAGATGCACAGCACCCCCGTCAGCATCGCCAGGCCGAAGCTCGCGAACAGCTCGGTCATGACCTCGGCGTCGCCGACCTCGGCGATGCGCACGCCCGGCGGCAGCTTCTGGATCGACGGCAGCTTCTGTACCGCGGCCTTCGCGTCGCCCAGGCCCACGCCCGACAGTTCGATCTCGAAGTTCACGTTGCGCGAGCGGTCGTAGCGGTCGATGACGGCCGGGCCGCCTTCCATGGTGAGCGAGGCCACCTGGTTGAGCATGACCGGGCCGCGCGTGCCGGGCACCGAGAGGCGGCCGAGCAGGTCGATGTCCTGCCGCGCGGAGTCTTCCAGCTTCACCACGATCGGCACCTGCCGCTGCGCGAGGTTGAGCTTGGCGAGCGACTGGTCGTAGTCGCCCAGCGTGGCCACGCGCAGGGTCTCGGCGATGGCGGAACTGGTCACGCCCAGGTCGGCGGCGCGCGCGAAGTCGGGGCGCACCGCGATCTCGGGGCGCACGAGGCTCGCGGTGGAGGTGATGTTGCCCAGGCCGGGAACGGTGCGCAGGTCTTTCTCGACCGCGCTCGCCGCGCTGGCCAGGGCCACCGGGTCTTCGCCGGTCAGCGCCAGGATGTATTTCTCGCCCGAGCCGCCCAGGCCCACCGTGCTGCGCACGCCGGGCAGCGTTTCGAGCGCGGTGCGGATCTGGTTCTCGATGACCTGCTTGCGCGGCCGGTCGCCGCGCGGGTCGAGCTTGATGGTGAGCGTGGCCTTGCGCGTCTCGGGCGTGCCGAAGCTGGCGAACGGGTCGCCGCCCGCGCTGCCGCCGGCCACCGTGGTGTAGACGCTCTTCACGTGCGCGATCTGCATCACGCGGCGGCGGGTTTCCTCCGCCGCGGCGGTGGTCTGCGCCAGCGTGGAGCCCGGCGCGAGCGACAGGTAGACCTGCGTCTGCGAGTTGTCGTCCGGCGGAATGAAGCCGGTCTTCAGCAGCGGGATCATCGCCAGCGAACCGAAGAAGAAGAGGGTGGCCAGCACCATCGTCTTGAAGCGGTTGTGGGTGCTCCACTCCACGGCGCGCATGTACCAGCGCAGCCAGCCCGGTTCCTTCTCGGCCGTGACCACGGGCTTGAGCATGTAGGCCGCCATCATCGGCGTGAGCACCCGCGCGACCACCAGCGAAGCGAACACCGCGAGCGCCGCGGTCCAGCCGAACTGCTTGAAGAACTTGCCCGCAACGCCGCTCATGAAGGCGGTGGGCAGGAACACCGCGATCAGCGTGAAGGTGGTGGCGATCACCGCCAGGCCGATCTCGTCGGCCGCCTCCATGGCCGCCTGGTAGGGCGTCTTGCCCATGCGCAGGTGGCGCACGATGTTCTCGACTTCCACGATGGCGTCGTCCACCAATATGCCCACAACCAGCGACAGCGCCAGCAGCGAGATCACGTTGACCGAGAAGCCCAGCAGGTGCATGCCGATGAACGCCGGGATCACCGACATCGGCAGCGCCACGGCCGACACGAAAGTGGCGCGCCAGTCGCGCAGGAACAGCCACACCACGACCACCGCCAGGATCGCGCCTTCGTACAGCAGGTGCAGCGAACCGTTGTATTCCTCTTCCACCGGGTCGACGAAGTTGAAGGCCTCGGTCAGCTCGATGTCGGGGCGCTGCGCGCGCATGTCGGCCAGCGCCTTCTGCACCGCGCGGCCCACTTCCACCTCGCTGGCACCGCGGCTGCGGGCCACTTCGAAGCCCACCACCGGCTTGCCGTTGAGCAGCGCGGCCGCGCGCGGCTCGGCGATGGTGTCGCTGATGCGCGCCACCTGGTCGAGCCGGATGCGGCGGCCGTCGGTCAGCACGATTTGCATGTCGGCGAGCTGGTCGGCCGACTTCACGGTGGCCAGGGTGCGCACCGGCTGTTCGCTGCCGCCCAGGTCGAAGCGGCCGCCCGCGCTCTCCGTCTGCACCTGGCGCAGCTGGCGCGAGATGTCGCCCGCCGAGGCGCCGAGCGCCTGCAGCTTGACCGGGTCGAGGTCCACGTGCACCTGGCGCGTGGCGCCGCCCACCCGGTTCACCGCGCCCACGCCCGGCAGCGCGAGCAGGCGCTTGGTGACGTCGTTGTCCACGTACCAGCTCAGCGCCTCGTTGTCCATTTGCGAGGACGCGATGGTGAAGGCCAGCACCGGCTGGCCCGCCAGGTCGAGCTTGGTGACGACCGGGTCGCGCACGTCGGCCGGCAGGTCGGCGCGCACGCGCTGCACTGCGGAGCGCACGTCGTCCACGGCTTCCTGCACGGGCTTTTCGAGGCGGAACTCGACGATCAGCGTGGCGGCGCCGTCCTGCACCTTGGTGGTGATGTGCTTCAGGCCCTGCACCGTGGCGATGGAGTTCTCGAGCTTGCGCGCGACGTCGGTTTCCAGCTGCGAAGGCGCGGCGCCGGGCAGCGAGGCCGAGACCGTCACGGTCGGCAGGTCGATGTCCGGAAAGTTCTGCACCTTCATCGCGTTGAACGACAGCAACCCACCGAAGGTGAGCAGCACGAACAGCATCACCGCCGGAATCGGGTTGCGTATGGACCAGGCGGAAACATTCATGGGCGAGTCCTTTGTTTCTGCTTACTTGGCTGCGGCGGGGGCGGTTGCGGCAGGGGCGGCTGGCGCGGGCGCCTCGACCACGCGCACCAGGTCGCCGTCGTTCAGGAAGCCGGCGCCTTGCACCACCACCTTCGCGCCTTCGGGCAGCGCGCTGGTGATCTCGATGCGGTCGTTCAGGCGGCGGCCGATCTGCACCTTCAGCTGTGCCACGTGGTTGTCGGGCTTGAGAAGGAAGACGTTGTTGAAGCCGTCGCGCGGCACGATGGCGCTCTGCGGCACCGTGGGCGCAGAACTGCGGCCGAGTTCGAAGTCGCCGCGCGCGAACATGCCGGCCTTGATGCCGGTGTTCTGCTGCACATTGGGCAGGTCGACGTACACCAGCGCCGCGCGCGTCTGCGGATCGACCGTGGGCGCGATGCTGCGCACCTTGCCTCGCACCTGCGCGCCGCTGGCGCTGACCACGAAGGCGGTGGTGCCCACCGAGATGCGGCTCAGCTCGGCCGAGGTGACTTCGGCGCGCCATTCGAGCCGGCCCTGGCGGATCAGCTTGAAGAGCTCGGTGCCGGCCGCCACCACGCTGCCGACCGTGGCAGTGCGCGACGAGATCACGCCGTCGTCGGGCGCCAGCACCTGCGTGTTGCGCCCGCGCACTTCCTGCGCGGCCAGCACGGCTTCGGCCGCTTCGACGCGCGCCTTGGCCGTCTGCTCGGTGGTCTGGTATTGGTTGATCTGCTGCTGGCTCAGCGCGCCGGTGGCCTGCAGCGTGCGGGCGCGGGCTGCGTTGCCGGCGGCGTCGGCGGCGGTGGCGCGGGCTTCGGCCAGCGAGGCGCGCGACTGCGCGATGTCGGCGCGCACCGTCTCGGGCGAGAACACGGCCAGCACCTGGCCCTTCTTGACCACGTCGCCCACGTTCACCCGCACCTCGGCGAGCTTGAGCCCGTTCGACTCGGAGCCGACCACGGCCTCCTGCCAGGCCGCCACGTTGCCGTTGGCCGGAAGCGTGAGCGTGAGTTCGGTGGCCTCGGGCGCGGCGACGGTGACGGTCAGCGCGGGCTTGGGCGCGGGGCCGGCGGCGGCGGCCTTGTCGGCCGGCTTGCGCGTCATGAACACGGCCGCCGCGATGACGACGGCCAGCACGATCAGCACGGTGACGAGGGTGGAACGCTTCATTGTTTTCATGGCGACGTCGCGACCTTGGCGGCCGGGGTGGTGTTCATTGAGGATGTTTCGGACGACTCGGAAGGCTGGCCGGGCCGGCTCCAGCCGCCGCCCATCGAGCGGTACAGCGCGACCCAGGCCTCGGTGCGCTCGCGCTGCAGCGACACGCGCGCGGTCTGCGCCGCGAACAGCGTGCGGCGCGAGTCTTCCAGTTCGAACAGGCTGGCCAGGCCGCTGCTGTAGCGCGCCTGGGTGGCGTCGAAGGAGGCCTGGTAGTTCTTCACCGCGGTGTCGGCGTCAGTCGCGCGGCCGTTGGTGGCGTCGAGGTTGACCAGCGCTTCTTCCACCTCGCGCACGGCCTGCCGCACGTTGGCGCGGTAGATCGACACCGCCTCGGCGTAGCGCGCCTTGGCCGCGTCGGCGTTGGCCTTGCGCGAGCCGCCGTCCAGCAGCGGCACGCTCAGCGACACGGGGCCCACGGTCCAGTTCTCGAGCGACTGCTGCAGGCCGCCGACGCGGTACTGCGTGCGGCCGATGGAGCCCGAGATGCTGAGCTTGGGATAGCGCTCGGCCTCGGCCGAGCCGACGTCGGCGCTGGCCGATGCCACGCCGAGTTCCGCCGAATACACATCGGGCCGCTGCGAAATGGCTTGCGCCGGCACGCTGGCGATGCTGCCCACCTCGGGCAGCGCGCGCTGCGCGGGGGCGGCCGCGAGCTTCTGCTCGAGCGTGCCCTCGTCGATGCCGCTGAGCGCGACCAGCGCCTTGCGCTGCACCGCGCACTGGGCGCGCTGCTGGGTCAGGCGTCCGGATGCGTCGGCTGCGCTGGCGCGGGCCAGTGCGGCGTCGGCGGGCGCAGTGAAGCCGGCGCGCATCGACAGGTCGGTCAGGCGCGCGGTCTCGGCGCGCGAGCGTGTGTCGGACTCGGCCACGCGCAGTTGCTGCTGGCAGGCGCGCTCTGCAAAGTAGGCGTTGGCGGTTTCGGCCGCCACCGACACCCGGGCGTCGTGCCACTTGGCGTCGGCGCTGCCCAGCTTGGCCTGGGCGGCGTCGCGGTCGGCGCGCAGGCGGCCGAACAGGTCGACCTCCCACTTCGACTGCAGGCCGGCCTGCAGCGTGGTGATGGGTGTGGTGGCCCCGAGGCTGCTGCTGCTGCTGCCACTGCCAGCGCTGGAGGCCGATCCGCCCGAAGGCGCGCCGGACGCGAAGCCCGAGGTGCCCCGGCTCGCCGATGCCGTGCCGTCCAGGCTCGGCAGCAGCGCAGCGCCGGTCTGCACCCGCGTGAAGCGGGCCTCCGCCACGCGCGCCGCGGCGCTCGCGACGTTGGGGCTGGCTGCCTCGGCGGCGGCGATCAGCTCGACCAGCAGCGGATCGTCGAGCTGGCGCCACCAGTCGGCCAGCGACGCGAGCGAGCCGCCGTGGGGCAGGGGAGCGCGCCATTGCGCGGGCGTTGGCGCCTCGACCTGCGCCGGCGGGCGGGTCAGCGCGCAGCCCGACAGGCCGAGGCCGAGGCCCAGCGGCAGGCACAGGGAGGCGATCAGTCGGAGTTTTCTCATTGGGTTGGCGGCTTTCTGTCGGCGCGGCGGCGTGCCGCCTCGGCCGCGACCAGCGCCATTGCGTAACCGGTCAGGCGGTCGGCCCAGGTGTCGATGCCGCGCGGCGTGCGCAGCAGCGACGGACGGATGGCCTCGATGAAGTCCTGGCTCACGTAGAGCTGCATCGACAGCCCGGTGATCGCGAAGGTGAGGCGGTGGATGTCGTCGTCGGGCCGCGCCACGCCCAGGTGGCGGCAAAGCAGCTCGGCGATGGCGCGGTGCGGGCCCTTGATGTCGTGCTCGAGCTCCTTGGCCCAGCGGCTGGTGCGCTCGAGCATCTCGCGCATGTGCAGCTGGATGCATTGGCGCACGATCTCGCCCTGCTTGAGCGGATCGATCATCGACACCATGCAGATGCGCAGCGTTTCCTCCAGCGGGCGCCCCGGCACCTTGCAGGCCGCCACGAGGTCGCTGGAGTCGCCGCCCATCGGCTCGTTGAAGGTGGCCGCGTAGAGGCCTTCCTTGTCGCCGAAGTAGTAGCTGATGGCCGAGATGTTGGCGCCGGCCTCCTTGGCGATCTCGCGCGTGGAGGTCTTGGCGAAGCCCTTCTGCGCGAACAGCCGCAGGGCGGTGTGAAGCAGCCGGTGGCGAGCCTCCGCGCCGTCGCTGCGCGGTGCGCGGCGCGCGGCCTGGGTGGTGGTGGCTTTCGCGTTCATGCCAGGCATTACACCACGCAAAAAATCAAACGATTGATTAACTTAAGGTTTCATGAAGAGCCTGGGTTGCACACGAACACGAGTACCTGCTGAAGGGAAGCGGCGCCCGATCTGCTGCCGATCGAGGCACGCTACGATGCCGCCATGCCAGTTTCTCCTTCTCCGCCGCCCGCCCTGCCGCTCGATGCGCAGGGAATTCTCGCGCTGGCCGCGCGCTCGATGTTTCATTTGTTTTCAAGCATCAGCCAGGGCATGTTCCTGGTCGACCGCGGCGGGCGCATCGTGTGGGTGAACGAGGGCTACCGGCGCTTCCTGCCGGCGCTGGGTTTCTCGTCCATCGACCAGTTCATGGGCCACATGGTGGAAGACGTGATCCCGAACACGCAGATGCGCCGCGTGCTTGAAACAGGCGAGCCGATACTGATCGACCTGCTCACCAACAAGGCAGGCACCTTCGTCGTCAGCCGCATTCCGCTGCGCGAGGAACGCGAGGGCGCGGACGGCGGCATGGGCGAGGTGATCGGCGCCATCGGCATCGTGCTGTTCGACCAGCCGGAGACCACGCTGCAGCCGCTCATCAGCAAGTTCGCGCTGCTGCAGCGCGACCTCGACGACGCGCGGCGCGAACTGGCCAGCCAGCGCAACAACCCGCTCTACCACCATGCGGACGGCCAGCGGCGCTCCAAGTACACCTTTGCCAGCTTCATCGGCAGCAGCCCGGCGGCGGTGGAGGTCAAGCGCCACGCGCGCCGCGCCGCGCAGTCGGCCAGCCCGGTGCTGCTGCTGGGCGAAACCGGCACCGGCAAGGAGCTGCTGGCGCATGCCATCCATGCGTCGTCCGCGCGTGCCAAGGGGCAGTTCGTCAGCGTCAACATCGCGGCCGTGCCCGACACCCTGCTCGAAGCCGAGTTCTTCGGCTTCGCGCCCGGCGCCTTCACCGGCGCCGACCGCAAGGGCCGCGAGGGCAAGTTCAAGCTGGCCGACGGCGGCAGCCTCTTCCTCGACGAAATAGGCGACATGCCGCTGGGCCTGCAGGCCAAGCTGCTGCGCGCGCTGCAGGAAGGCGAGATCGAGCCGCTGGGTTCCAACAAGCTCGTGCCCTTCGACGCCCGCGTGATCGCCGCCACCTCGCGCGACCTGCCGGAGCTGGTGCGCCGCGGCCAGTTCCGCGAAGACCTGTACTACCGCCTCAACGTGCTGCCGCTGCGCGTGCCGCCGCTGCGAGAGCGGCGCGCCGACATTCCCGCGCTGGTCGAGGCGCTGGGCGAGGACATGGCGCTGCGCAGCGGCGAGGCGCCGCCCGAACTCACGCCCGACGCGCTCGCGCTGCTGGCCGGCCAGCACTGGCGCGGCAACATCCGCGAGCTGCGCAACGTGCTGGAGCAGGTGACGATGCGCAGCGACTCGCAGCGCATCGACGCCGTGCAGCTCGAACGCATCCTGCGCGAGGCGGGGCTGGAGCAGATCGAGCTGCCGGCCACCCTGCAGAGCGCGCACGACGGCGATGAAGAAGCGGCACTGCTGCGGCCGCTGGCGCAGCAGGTGGCCGAGCTGGAGCGCAAGGCGATTGCGGCCGCGCTGGCATCCACCGGCGGCAACAAGCTGGCAACGGCGCGGCTGCTCGGGATTTCGCGCGCCACGCTGTACGAGCGCATGACGAACCAGTAAGTAGCGGCCGCCGACGGTGGCCGGATTTCGATCGACAAGGGAGAGGATTTCCATGAAGGGTCTGTTGACACGACTGAAGGCGCTGGCCGGCTCGGGCGCTGCACCGGCTGCACCGGCCGCACCGGCCACATCCACGGCATCGCCTGCAGCAGAGCAGGGCGAAGGCGTGCTGGTCAATGCCTACTGCACGCGCGCCGAAGTGCCCGCGCTCGGCTTTCCGCACACGCTGCATGCCCGCCGCGATCTTTCCGATCCGGAACTCGCGGCCCATCTTTCGGGCTTCGTGCGCTATGTGCTGAGCAGGGGCAACGGCGAGATGTCGCGCAACCGCTATCACGCGATGCGGCACATCCAGCGGGTACGCCAGCACCTGAGTCTCTCCATCGATGAGTCGCAGCTCGACGCGTTTTCCGAGTGGGCGAAGCGTGCGAACGCCATCGTGTTCCTGCCCGATGGCGGCATCCGCGACCCCAACGGGCGGGTGTTGCTGTCGGCGGCGGGCGAGGAGCCCGACCGGGAAGCCGCGGTTCCCTATCCCGCCGAGGCGTGGCAGCGAAAGGCGCGCACCGAGGCGCTGCTCGCGTCGCGCGGCATGCCGGTGCCGCAGCACCTGCCGCCACTTGTTTCGGAGCCCGAGTTGCGCCCGCGCACGCCGCAGGAGCTGGCGGGCAGGGCGTTCGCGCTGCTGGCCGTATCGGCCCGTGCCGAGTCGGTCGCGAGCGGCGAGCCGCTGCCTGTGGCCGACCTGTTCGCGCGGCTGCCGTCCGCGCAGGCGAACCTGTCGCCCGACGAGCAGGCCTTCATTGCAGATGAGGCTCCCGGCGAGTCGGCGGTGGCGCAGTTCGGCTGGCGCTTCGAGTGCCTCTTCGTGCTCGAATGGGCCTTGGGCCTGGTCGATGCGCTGCCGTTTCCCGGGGCCATCTGCGACGTGCCGCTGGCCACGCGCCTGATGCTGGATGCCGGCGACGTCGACGGCGTGATGCGGTCTGCCAAGGTGCGCACGGACAGCGAACTGCTCGATGCGCTGGATCTGCACTACCGGCTGCACTGGCTCGTGCGCCAGGCGCGCCTGAAGGAAGAGGCGGCTCCTGCGGGCGTCGACGCCGGTGTCGTGCTGGAGCGGCATCGCGCGCTGAACTGGCTGGTGCGCTTCGAAGACCACGACTGGGACGATGTCGACACGCCCACATGACGCCCGACAATTGCGCTTCCTCCTGCCATCCTCTTGTTCCTGCATTCATGAAGACATCGATTCGCTCCCTCGTGCTCGTTGCGGCATGCGCCGCCGCCAGCTTTGCCAGCGCGGCGCCCGCGCCCCAGTGCGCGAGCGAAGCCGTGTCCCGCGCCAGGAAACTGCTGACCTTCCACTTCGGCGAGGACGACCGCATCCAGATCGACCCCGCCGTGAAGGAAGTGGCGCCCATCCGCAATCCCGCCAACAAAAAGCAGCAGTTCAAGGTGCTGGAGGTGTGGGGCTCGATCTACAAGGGCAACTACCGCATGCGGCTCATCTACTACGTGTCGGGCAAGGACTGCAACTTGATGGGGCAGGAAATCCTGGAGTACGCAAGCCTGTGAGCGTCCAGGCCCTGCGTTCCACCTTCGGCCCCAATTGCCATTGGTGCGGCCTCGCGATGGACTTCAGCGAGCCCTTCGGCCGGCCTGAGTCCGCCACCATCGAACACCTTGTCGACTCGACCTTCGGCGGCATGCGTTCGCCAAAGCACCGGCGGCTCGCGCATGCGGCCTGCAACCATGCGCGCAACGAGTTCCGCATGCAGGCGGAGCGGCAGTTCAGGCAGTGGATCGCCGAGCGCCAGGCCTCCGCGAAAACCCTGAACGAAAAATAGACAGTTGGCTGGAAATAAGACACGCGCAATGTTCTGAATTCAGTCGAACGACGCTGCTCTCGAATGAGGAAGCGTTAGTTATCAATGGCTTAGGCAGGTGGCACGAACTGTGCAATATTCAGTCACCTTTTCCAGGAGACAAAGAATGAACCGTCGTCACCTCGTCGCCCTTGCCGCGCTCGCCACCTGCGCAGTTGCCGCTCCCGCCTGGGCCCAGTCCAACGAAATCCGCATCGCCCACATCTACAGCAAGACGGGCGCGCTGGAAGCCTACGGCAAGCAGACGCAGACCGGCCTGATGATGGGCCTGAACTACGCCACTGAAGGCACGATGATGGTCAACGGCAAGAAGATCGTCGTCATCGAGAAGGACGACCAGGGCAAGCCCGACCTCGGCAAGTCGCTGCTGGCGGCCGCCTACTCGGACGACAAGGCCGCGCTGGCCATCGGCCCGACCGCCTCGGGCGTGGCACTGGCCATGCTGCCGGTGGCGGAGGAATACAAGAAGATCCTGCTGGTCGAGCCCGCCGTGGCCGACTCGATCACCGGCGACAAGTGGAACAAGTACATCTTCCGCACCGGCCGCAATTCGAGCCAGGACGCGATCTCCAATGCCGTGGCGGTCGACAAGCCCGGCGTGACCGTGGCCACGCTGGCACAGGACAACGCGTTCGGCCGCGACGGCGTGAAGGCCTTCGGCTCCGCGCTCAAGAAGGCCAAGCTGGTCCATGAAGAGTACCTGCCGCCCGCCACCACCGACTTCACCGCCGGCGCGCAGCGCCTGATCGACAAGCTGAAGGACCAGCCGGGCCGCAAGATCATCTGGATCGTCTGGGCCGGCGCGGGCAACCCGTTCAAGATCGTCGACCTCGACCTGAAGCGCTACGGCATCGAGATCGCAACCGGCGGCAACATCCTGCCGGCCATGGCCGCCTACAAGGCGCTGCCGGGCATGGAAGGCGCGGCGTACTACTACTTCGGCATCCCGAAGAACCCGGTGAACGACGCGATGGTGTCGGCCCACTACAAGGAATTCAAGACGCCGCCGGACTTCTTCACGGCCGGCGGCTTCTCGGCCGCGATGGCGGTGGTGACGGCGCTCAAGAAGACGGGCGGCGACACCAACACCAACAAGCTCATCAGCACCATGGAAGGCATGAGCTTCGACACGCCCAAGGGCAAGATGACCTTCCGCAAGGAAGACCATCAGGCGATGCAGTCGATGTACCACTTCAAGATCAAGGTCGACCCGGCGTTCGCCTGGGGCGTGCCGGAGCTGGTGCACGAGATCAAGCCGGAAGAGATGGACATTCCCATCAAGAACAAGCGCTGACCACGGCGCCGATCGTTACCTGAACCCCGCGGCGCAAGAAAGGCGCCGCTCCCTTTTCGCCCCGGATGGCCGCCGGGCGAAGCGGCAGCCTGCGCCCGTTTTTCCTGACGGGGCGAGTGCCCGCGCGATCCACGGCCGATTCGATTCTTGAGCAAGCAAGCGTTCGACAAACCACAACAGAAGGAGACAGCGATGCCAGCGATGCGATTGAACTGGAAGGGACTTGCCGCCGCTGCGGCGATGGCGGTGGCGGCGCAGGCCGCGACGGCGGCGGTGCCGCTGCCGTCGCTCGGGGCCAACCCGGCGGAGGTGAGCGTGTCCGGCCTGTCGGCCGGCGGTTTCGCGGCGGTGCAGTTGCACGTGGCCTACTCGGCCACCTTCAAGCGCGGCGCCGGCGTGGTGGCCGGCGGGCCGTTCTATTGCGCCGAGGGTTCGGTGCTCAATGCCACCGGCCGGTGCATGACGCACGGCAGCAGCATCCCGGTGTCGTCGCTCGTGAGCACCACCAACAGCTGGGCCGCCAGCGGCGCGATCGACCCGGTGTCCAACCTGAGCGGCTCCAAGGTGTACATGTTCTCGGGCACCTCCGACAACACCGTCAAGCAGGCGGTGATGGACGACCTGAAGACCTACTACCAGAGCTTCGTGCCGGCGGCCAACATCGTCTACAAGAACAACATCGGCGCCGGCCACGCGATGGTCACCGACGACTACGGCGGCGCCTGCAGCACCACCGCGGCGCCCTACATCAACAACTGCGGCTTCGACCTGGCGGGCGAGATCCTCACGCAGATCTACGGCCCGCTGAATCCGCGCAACAACGGCACGCTTGGTGGCACCTTCACCGAGTTCAACCAGTCGGAATTCGTCACTGGCCACGGCATGGCCGCAACCGGCTGGATCTACGTGCCGCAGGCCTGCACCACCGCCTCGTGCCGCGTGCACCTGGTGCTGCACGGCTGCAAGCAGAACTACTCGGACGTGAGCGACCAGTACGTGCGCAAGACCGGCTACAACCGCTGGGCCGACACCAACAACATCGTGCTGATCTATCCGCAGACCAGCACCGCGGCCACCAACAGCTGCTGGGACTGGTGGGGCTACGACAGCGCCAACTACGCGAAGAAGTCGGGCCCGCAGATGGCGGCGTTCAAGGCCATGATCGACCGCGTGACCAGCGCCGGCGGCGGCGGCAGCGGCCTGCCCGCGCCCACCGGCGTGGGTACCTCGAGCGCGACCAGCAGCAGCATGGTGATCGGCTGGAACGCCGTGAGCGGAGCCAGCGGCTACAACGTGTACCGCGGCGGCAGCAAGGTCAACGCCTCGCCGGTCACCGCCACCAGCTACACCGACAGCGGCCTTGCCGCGTCGACCAGCTACAGCTGGACAGTGGCCGCGCTGAACGCGAGCAACGCCGAAGGCGCCATGTCGACGGCGGCCACCGGCGCCACCACGGCGGGCAGCGGCGGCGGCGGCACCGGCACCTGCTACACCGCGAGCAACTACACCCATACCATCGCCGGACGCGCCTATGCCCTGTACGGGCTGACCTATGCCTACGGCTCGAACCAGTCCATGGGGCTGTGGAACATCTACGCGACGACCACGCTGAAGCAGACCGGCCCCAACTACTACGTGATCGGCAGCTGCTGAGGCCGCCGTGCAATCTTTCGACTCCTGATTCGCAATGACCAAAGATGCTTGAGACCCGAGATCTGACCATCCGCTTCGGTGGGCACGTGGCCGTCAACAATGTGAGCTGCGCTTTCGCGCCGGGCACGCTGACGGCCATCGTGGGCCCCAACGGCGCGGGCAAGACCACCTACTTCAACCTGATCTCGGGCCAGCTCAAGGCGAGCGCCGGCACGGTGTCGCTCGACGGCCAGCCGCTGTCGGGCCTGTCGCCGTCCGCGCGCACGCACGCGGGGCTGGGGCGGGCCTTCCAGCTCACCAACCTGTTCCCGAACCTCACCGTGCTGGAGAACGTGCGCCTGGCGGTGCAGGCCACGCGCGAGGGCGCGCACCGGCGGGGGCTCAATCTTTGGAGCATCTGGAGCGACCACAAGGCACTGACCGAGCGCGCCGACCAGATCCTGGCCGACGTGGCGCTGAAATCGCGCGAACACGCGACGGTGGCCAGCCTGCCGCACGGCGACCAGCGCAAGCTGGAAGTGGCATTGCTGATGGCGCTGGAGCCCAAGGTCTTCATGTTCGACGAACCCACGGCCGGCATGAACGCGGCCGAGGCGCCCGTCATCCTCGACCTGATCCGCAAGCTCAAGCAGGACAAGACCAAGACCATCCTGCTGGTCGAACACAAGATGGACGTGGTGCGCGAGCTGGCCGACCGCATCATCGTGCTGCACAACGGCACGCTGGTGGCCGACGGCGAACCGGCCGAGGTGATCGCCTCGCCGGTGGTGCAGGAGGCCTACCTGGGCGTGGCGAAGGAGGTGGCTGCATGACGCGCGTGCCGATGAATTCGAATTTCTCCCTCCCCTCCCGGGGGAGGGCCGGGGTGGGGGCTCGCGGCCTCCACACCACCGCAGCCTTGCAGGCGCCGCTTGCCCCCATCCCGACCTTCCCCCGGAAGGGGAAGGAGCAAGACCGATGACAACTCAGAACCTGTTGAGTCTCGAGGGCGTGCACACGCACATCGGGGCGTATCACATCCTGCACGGCGTGGACCTGGCCGTGCCGCGCGGGCAGCTCACGATGCTGCTGGGCCGCAACGGCGCGGGCAAGACGACCACGCTGCGAACCATCATGGGCCTGTGGCATGCGTCGCAGGGCAGGGTGCGCTTCGGCGACAAGGAAATCACCGCCCAGCACACGCCGCAGATCGCCGGCCTGGGCATTGCCTACGTGCCCGAGAACATGGGCATCTTCTCCGACCTCACGGTGAAGGAGAACATGCTGCTGGCCGCGCGTGGCGCCAAGAACGCGCAGCAGATCGACGACACGCGCCTGAAGTGGATCTTCAAGCTCTTCCCCGCGGTCGAGAAATTCTGGAACCACCCGGCGGGCAAGCTGTCGGGCGGGCAGAAGCAGATGCTGGCCGTGTCTCGCGCCATCGTGGAGCCGCGCGAGCTGCTCATCATCGACGAACCCAGCAAGGGCCTGGCGCCCGTGATGATCAACAACATGATCGATGCCTTCGCCGAGCTCAAGCGCAGCGGCGTGACCATCCTGCTGGTCGAGCAAAACATCAACTTCGCCCAGCGCCTGGGCGACACCGTCGCGGTGATGGACAACGGCCGCGTGGTGCACGCGGGCTCCATGGCGGAGTTCTCCGCCGACGCGCAACTGCAGCAATCGCTGCTCGGACTGGCTCTATGAAACTCGACTTCGACTGGAAGCCGCTGCTGCTGGCCCCGGTGCTGGCGCTCGCCGCGCTGCCGCTGACCGGCTCCTTCTCCACCTGGCTCACGCTCACCGTGGCGGGCCTGGCCATGGGCATGATCATCTTCATCATCGCCTCGGGCCTCACGCTCGTGTTCGGCCTGATGGACGTGCTGAACTTCGGCCACGGCGTGTTCATTGCGCTGGGCGCCTTCGTGGCGAGCAGCGTGCTCGGCCTGATGGGCGACTGGACCGGTTCGGGCGAGCTGTGGCGCAACCTCGTGGCGGTGTTCCCCGCCATGCTGGTCGCGATGCTCGTGGCCGGCGCGGTGGGGCTGGCCTTCGAGCGCTTCATCGTGCGGCCTGTGTACGGCCAGCATCTGAAGCAGATCCTCATCACGATGGGCGGCATGATCATCGGCGAGGAGCTCATCAAGGTGATCTGGGGCCCGGCGCAGGTTCCGCTGCCGCTGCCCGAGGCCCTGCGCGGCTCGCTGCTGGTGGGCGATGCGGCCATCAGCAAGTACCGCCTGCTTGCGGTGGCCGTGGGCGTGGTGGTGTTCGGCGTGCTCGCTTGGACGCTGGGCCGCACCAAGATCGGCCTGCTCATCCGCGCCGGCGTGCAGGACCGCGAGATGGTCGAGTCGCTGGGCTACCGCATCGGCCGGCTGTTCGTCGGGGTGTTCGTGGTGGGCAGCGCGCTGGCCGGCTTGGGCGGCGTGATGTGGGGGCTGTTCCAGCAGAACCTGGTGCCGCAGATGGGCGCGCAGGTCAACGTGCTGATCTTCATCGTCATCATCATCGGCGGGCTGGGCTCGACGGGCGGTGCGCTCATCGGCGCGCTGCTGGTGGGGCTGATGACCAACTACATCGGCTTCCTGCTGCCCACGCTCACGCAGTTCGCGAGCATCTTCCTGATGGTCGCCGTGCTGCTGTGGCGTCCGCAGGGTGTGTACCCCGTGGCGAACCGCTGAGAAGGAGAAAGCCGCCGTGTTCCTGAAACGACTTCTCTCCAACGACATGCCGCGCAGCCGCCTTCTGGCGCTGCTGCTGGTGGTGCTGTTCCTTGCGCTGGCGTTCGCGCCTTTCATCTTCCCGGGCGTCAAGGCGCTCAGCGTCGCGGCCAAGATCCTGGTGTTCGTGGTGCTGGTGGCCAGCTTCGATCTGCTGCTGGGCTACACCGGCATCGTGAGCTTCGCGCACACGATGTTCTTCGGCATCGGTGCCTACGGCATCGCCATCTCGGCCTCGCGGCTCGGGCCCAATTGGGGCGCGGTGCTGGTGGGGCTGGGCGCCTCGCTGGCGGTCTCGCTGGTGCTGTCGTTCGCCATCGGCCTGTTCTCGCTGCGGGTGCGCGCGATCTTCTTCGCGATGATCACGCTGGCCGTGGCCTCGGCGTTCCAGACGCTGGCCTCGCAGCTGTCGGACTTCACCGGCGGCGAAGACGGCCTGACCTTCAAGCTGCCGGAGCTGATCTCGCCGAGCTTCGAGTTCTCCGAGGAGCCTTTCCTCGGCGTGTCGCTCGACGGCCGGCTGCTGTGCTACTACCTGCTTTTCGTGGCGGCGGTGGTGCTGGTGCTGGCGCTGCTGCGCATCGTGAATTCGCCGTTCGGCCGCGTGCTGCAGGCGATCCGCGAGAACGAGTTCCGCGCCGAGGCCATCGGCTACCGCGTGGTGGTGTACCGCACCACGGCCGCCGTGCTGTCGGCGCTCTTCGCCACGCTGGCCGGCGCGATGCTGGCGATCTGGCTGCGCTACAACGGGCCCGACACCTCGCTGAGCTTCGAGATCATGATCGACGTGCTGCTCATCGTGGTGATCGGCGGCATGGGCACCATCTACGGCGCGGCCATCGGCGCCGTGCTGTTCGTCATTGCGCAGAGCTACCTGCAGGACCTGCTGCGCATCGGCAACGAGGCCGCGAGCGGCCTGCCTTGGCTGGCCGCGCTGCTGTCGCCCGACCGCTGGCTGCTGTGGCTCGGCGTGCTTTTCGTGCTGTCCGTCTATTACTTTCCCACCGGCATCGTCGGCAAACTGCGAGCAAGGGCTGCGCGATGAGCGACAACAACAATCAGATTCCACTCTCGCGCTATGCGCAGCTCGCGGGCCGCGAGATCCATTGGCTTGAGTGGGGCGCCGAAGACGCACCCGTGGTCATCGCCTGGCACGGACTGGCGCGCACCGGCCGCGACATGGACGAACTGGCGCAGCACTTCGCCTCGCGCGGCTTCCGCGTGATCTGCCCCGACACCATCGGCCGCGGCCTGAGCCAATGGAGCCCGCTGCCCGACGAGGAATACAAGCTGTCGTTCTACGCACGCATCGCCAACGCGCTGTGCGACGAACTGCGGCTGGGGCGTGTGCACTGGGTCGGCACCTCGATGGGCGGCGCCATCGGCACGGTCTGCGCGTCGGGGCTTTTCGAGCCGCGCATGAAAGCGCGCATCGCGAGCCTGGTGCTCAACGACAACGCGCCCGAACTGGCCCAGCCCGCCATCGAGCGCATCCGCGCCTACGCAGGCCAGCCGCCTGCGTTCGACACGGTGGCCGAACTGGAGGCGTTCTTTCGCACCGTCTACAAGCCCTACGGCTGGCTCAGCGATGCGCAATGGCGCCGGCTGACCGAAAGCTCCACGCGCCGGCTGTCCGACGGCCGCGTCACGCCGCACTACGACCCGGCCATGGTCCGGCAGTTCAGCGCGCACGACAACGACTACCTGATCTGGCCGCACTACGACGCCATCGAGGTGCCTGTTCTGTGCCTGCGCGGCGTGGAGTCCGACCTGGTGCTGCCCGAAGTGGTCGAGCAGATGCGCCGGCGCGGTCCCGGCGCGGCCGGCCGGCTGCAGGTGATCGAAGTGCCTGCCTGCGGTCACGCGCCCGCGCTCAACGTGCCCGAACAACTGGAGCCGATCGAAGGGTTTATCCGCGCGGCCGGTCGTTGAAGCCCCGGCGGCAGGACAATCGCCGCCGCTTCAACCACAACTAGGCCTCGACCATCATGGCGCTCTCTCTGTACGACCTGTCGGTGCCCGTCTTCGCACGCGGACTCGGCCAACTCACCCATCTGCTCGACAAGGGCCTGGCGCACGCCAAGGCCAACGGCATCGACCCGGCCACGCTGGTCGAGGCGCGCCTGGCGCCCGACATGCTCACCCTGGCCGGCCAGATCCAGCGCGCCAGCGATGCCTCGAAGCTGGGCACGGCCCGCATCGCCGGCATCACCGCGCCGAGCTTTCCCGACGAGGAAAAGACCTGGGACGACCTGCTCGCCCGCATCGCGAAGACGCAGGACTTCCTCGCAAGCGTGGACCGCGCGCTGATCGACGGCCAGGAAGAGCGCCCCGTGACCATCAAGGCGCGCGAAGGCGAGGCGCATTTCACCGCGCAGCGCTACCTGCTGCAGTTCGCGCTGCCCAATTTCTTCTTCCATGTGACCACGGCCTACGACGTGCTGCGCCACAAGGGCATCCCGATCGGCAAGATGGACTACCTCGGCAAGTTCTGAGTCGCTCCCGGCCTTCACGCCGCCGGGACAAAGTTCAAATTGCCGTGACACATGCGCACGCCCGGGATGCGCCGCAAACAATCGCGCCTGACCGCTGTCGGTCTGACACAAGGAACGGGGTTGCGATCATGAAGAACATGCTGTCCAGGAGAGCGTTCTCGGGGCTCGCCGCGGGGGCGTCGGCCCTGGCTGCGGCGGCCGGTGGCGGGTGGCCGGCACGCAGTGCCCTGGCCGCGTCGCCGGGCCTGCGCGACTACGGCAAGGCCCCCGAGTTCGCGGGCATCGACAAGTGGCTCAACTCGGAGCCGCTCACGCTGAAGAGGTTGGCCGGGCAGGTGGTGCTGGTCGACTTCTGGACCTACTCGTGCATCAACTGCATCCGCACGCTGCCGCACGTGGTGAGCTGGTACGAGAAGTACAAGGACCAGGGCTTCGTGGTGGTGGGCGTGCACTCGCCCGAATTCGCCTACGAGAAGCTCACGCGCAACGTGGAAGATGCGATCCGGCGCTTCAACATCCGCTACCCGGTGGCGCAGGACAACGCCTTTGCCACCTGGAAGGCCTACGACAACCAGTACTGGCCGGCCTTCTACCTGGTCGACAGCAAGGGCCAGGTGATGCGGCAGCACTTCGGCGAGGGCGAGTACGCCGAGATGGAAGCCGCGATCCAGGCGCTGCTGGTGCGCAAATCGGCGGGCTGAAGCCGCTTCAGCGCGCGGTCGACTGCGTGGGCCAGCCCGCCAGGTTGCGCTCGGCAATGCCCGCGAGCGCGGTGATCCATGCCGGGCTGTCGTTCAGGCACGGGATATAGCTGAATGTCTTGCCGCCCGCGTGCATGAAGGCCTCGCGGCCTTCCATGGCGATTTCCTCGAGCGTTTCGAGGCAGTCGGCCGGGAAGCCGGGGCACACCACGTCGACGCGCTGGATGCCCGAGGCGCCGAGTTCGCGCAGCGTGGGCTCGGTGTAGGGCTCGAGCCACTTGGCGCGGCCGAAGCGCGACTGGAAGGTGACGCGGTGCTGCGCCGCCGAAAGGCCCAGCCGCTCTGCGAGCAGGCGCGCGGTTTCCAGGCACTGAGACTGGTACGGATCGCCGAGCGCGATGTTGCGCGCGGGAATGCCGTGGAAGCTCATCAGCAGCACCTCGCCGCGGCCTTCGGTCTTCCAGTGTTTCTCGATGCCTTGGGCCAGCGCCTCGATGTAGGCCGGGTCGTCGTGGAAGTCATTCACGAAGCGGAACTCCGGCAGGCGGCGTTGCTTGCGGCTCCAGTCGTTCACCGCGTCGATCACGCTGGCGGTGGTGGTGGCCGAGTATTGCGGGTAGGCCTGCAGCACCAGCACGCGGGTGACGCCCTCGGCCTGCAGCGCGTCGAGGCGCGAGGCGATCGACGGGTTGGCGTAGCGCATCGCGTCGCGCACCGTCACGCGGTGGCCGCGCTCACCGAGCCAGCCCGCCAGCAGCGTGGCCTGCTTCTGGGTGAACACCTTGAGCGGCGAGCCCTCGGGCATCCAGATGCTCGCGTACTTGGCGGCCGACTTGGCCGGGCGCACGCGCAGGATGATGCCGTGCAGGATGAGCGCCCAGATCGCCCTGGGAATCTCGACCACGCGCGGGTCGCCCAGGAAGTCTGCGAGGTAGGGGCGCACGGCGGCGGCGGTCGGTGCATCGGGCGAACCCAGGTTGCACCAGAGCACGGCGGTGCGCGGGGTGCCCGGCGGGGCGTTCTCGGGATGTGGAGGCATGCGATATTCTCGGTCATGACCTCCGCTTCGACGGCGCCAGCAGGCGCCGAACCCCTCGACCTCCAACGTATTTCCGCGATCTCGCTCGACCTCGACGACACGCTGTGGCCGATCTGGCCGACCATCGAGCGCGCTGAGGGCGTGCTCCAGGAATGGCTGCTGCGCGAGGCGCCCAAGACGGCCTCGCTGCTGCTGACGCCCGGCATTCTTCGCGAACTGCGCGAAGCCACCGCCAAGGAACGCTCCGACCTCGCGCACGACCTGAGCGCGCTGCGCCGGGAGTCGATCCGCACCGCGCTCAAGCGCGCGGGCGAAGACCCGGCGCTGGCCGATCCGGCCTTCGAGGCGTTCTTCGAAGAGCGCCAGCGCGTGACGCTGTATGAAGACGCGCTGCCCGCACTCAAGTGGCTCAGCGAACGCTATCCGCTGGTGGCCATCTCGAACGGCAACGCCGACATTCACAAGACCGGCGTCGGCCGATGGTTCCGCACCGCCTTCAATGCGCGGGCCTTCGGCAGCGGCAAGCCGCATGCGCCCATCTTCCGCGCCGCCGCGGCATCGGTCGGCTTCCTGCCCAAGGACGTGCTGCACGTGGGCGACGACGCCGAGCTCGACGTGGTCGGCGCGCTCAATGCCGGCATGCAGGCCGCCTGGCTCGTGCGCGACGAGCGGCCCTGGGTGCACGACGCCCGGCCGCAGCTGATCGTGCCGAACCTGCACGCGCTGTGCGTTGCGCTCGGCGCCTGAGGCCTTACTTGAATACCGGGCGGAAGAAGCTGCGTTCGTAACTCAGGATGCAGCGGGTTTCTTCCGCGTACTTGAAGGCGGCCTGGCATTCCGGGTCCTGCATCGAGTCGGCGCGGTACTTTTCGTAGGCGGCCAGGCTCGGGAAGGTGAACATCGCCAGCGCGACGTTGTTCGTGCCTTCCGAGGGCAGGAAGTAGCCGTGGTGCTGGCCGCCGAACTTCTCGACCAGCGGGATCCAGAGCCTGCCGTAGTGCTCGAACTCCTTGAGCTTGTAGGCGTCGACGATGTAGCGCAGGTAGCAGGTGACCATGGGTGGGGTTCCGGGAGTGAGAGGGTATTGGCGCGGCGTCTGCGCCGATTCGCGGGGCTGACTATAGTTTCCCGTCGTCCTCAACTTCTTGCGGCCTCGCGCCGGGCAGGAACCCCAAAGTGCATTTCTCGAACTGGCTCGTCTTCTGCGGCGTCACGCTGCTCGTCGCCTTCACGCCCGGACCGGCGGTGTTGCTCGCGGTCTCGAACTCGATGAGCGTGGGCCCGCGACGCGCGATGATCAGCTCGCTCGGCAATGCGACGGGGCTGTTCATGGTGTCGGCCGCGGCCATGGCCGGGCTGGGCGTGGTGCTCTCGACCTCCGCCCATGCCTTCATGCTGCTGAAGTTGGCCGGCGCGGCTTACCTGATCTACCTGGGCATCAAGCAGTGGCGCAGCCAGGGCAGCGTGTTCGCCGACCTGCAGGGCGCGCCAGCCGGTGCGGTGCCGCGTTCGGGCCTGCGCCTGTTCGGCAACGGCCTGACGGTGGCGCTGACCAACCCGAAGGGCATTCTTTTCTTCTCCGCGCTGTTCCCGCAATTCCTGACGCAGGACGCGCCGCTGGCCATGCAGTTCGTGGTGCTGACGACCACCTTCGCGACCGCCTCGGTGCTGTCGCATGCGTTCTACGTGCTGCTGGCGCGACTTCTGCGCAAGCAGCTCTCGGATCCGCGCCGCACGCGGCTGTTCAACAAGGTGTCGGGCGGGGCCTTCGTGCTGCTGGGCCTGAGCCTGCTGCGGTTGCGCAACAAGACAGCCGCCTGAGCTTCCTGTCGGGCGGTCAGTCGAGCGCGAACTGCTCGCGCAGCGCCGCGCAGAAGTCTGCGGTGCCGCTGAGCGAGAGGGTGACGGTGTCGAAGCGCGGGTTTTCTTCGCGCGTTTCCTGCAGGTCGTAGTCCCACATGGCGCCTTCGTCGAGGGCGCCGCGTACGTGCGGGAACGTGGCCTCGGCCCACGCCAGCACGACGGCAATCTCTTGCTTGACCTCGGGCGTCTTCTCGGGCGTGGTCGACGCCATCGCGTCGAAGGTGCCGTGGCCTTCGGTGTCTTCGCTGTAGTCGAAGTCGAGGTAGCGCAGTTCGGTGGTCATGGGGTCATTGCCTTTGCGGCGGCGAGGCCGCTGAGGACGGCGCCTTCGAGCGTGGCCGGGTAGGGGCCTTCGGTGTAGTCGCCGCAGGCCTGCAGGCCGGGCACGATGGCCGACGGAGGCCTGGCGAGGGCGGGTGTGCAGGCGAAGGTGGCGCGTTTCTCGACCACGGTCTGCACGAGCTGCAACCGCGTCTGGCCCAGTTGCTTGGCGGCCTGCGCGATCACCTGTTCTTCCAGCACTTCGCGCGAAGCCTCGTTGGCACTGACGACCATCGCGAGCACGCCTTGCATGCCGCCGAGCTGGCCCCGGTCGAAAGCGAACTGCGCGGGGGCGGTGGCCGGGTCGCTGCGCAGCGCCAGCATCGGTTCGGCCAGCGGCGAGGCGCCGCGCACATAGACGGTGGCAATGGCCTCGAAGCGCAGGGCCTCGGTGGTTGCGCACCAGGCATCCGCCTGCAGGCCGGATGCACGCACCAGCCGGGCGGCGTCCCACGGCGCGCAGGCCAGCACGACCTGGTCGAAGATTTCATCGTCGACGCGCCACCGGCCGCCCTCGGATGCGATGGCGCGCACGCGGGTGCCGATGCGCACCTGCGCGCCCTGTGCGGTCAGCCACCGGATGGCCGCGTCGGGAAGCAGCGCGCCCAGGTCGGCACGGGGCAGCAGCAGGTCGGCGCCGCCGCTGCCGCTGAAGAGGGCATCCTTCAGCACGCGCAGGAACACTTCGCCGCTCGACTGCCCCACGGGTGTGTTGAGCGCCGACACGCACAGCGGCTCGATCAGCTCCTTCATCACGCGCGGGGTGAGGCCGGCGCACAGGTCGGCGACCGTGGCGCTGTCGGTGCAGCGAAAGCCCGCAAGGCGCCAGCCGATGGCGGTGCGCAGCAGCGACGACTTGTCGCGCCATGTCCAGCCGCGCGCGCCGAAGATGCCGGCCAGCAGGTCGAGCGGCGCGGGCAGCCGCGGCAGCTTGAGCCCGCCACCGTCCGCAAAGCGCAGCGACAGCGGCAGGCGCAGCAGCACGCCGTCGACATCCACGCCGACATCGCGCATCAGCTTCAGCGTGGCGGTGTATGCGCCGATCAGGATGTGCTGCCCGTTGTCGAGCGCCAGCCCGTGCATGTCGTCGACGCGCCGCGCGCGGCCGCCGGGCATGTGCGCAGCTTCGAACAGCGTGACGGCATGCCCGAGCCGCGCGGCCTCGACCGCGCAGGCCAGGCCGGCCCAGCCGGCGCCGATGACGGCTGTTTTCATGCGCGCAGTGCCGCTGGCGTGGGGCCATTTCCAGGAACACCGAGGAGCCGGCTCTGCCGGGCCTCGGGTGTTGCCCCCGGTAGGGGGGTGGCGAAGCGACACGAAGTGCGCGAAGCCTGGGGGCGAGTCATATTCTGCCCAGCGCCTGGACCTTCCACGCCAGCCAGAACTTGCGCACCGGCGTCAGGCTCACGCGCTGGTTCAGCACCTGGAAGTCGTCGCGTTCGATCTCGCGCAGCAGGGTGCGGTAGATGCTGGCCATCATGAGGCCCGGCTTCTGCGCGCGGCGGTCGGCCAGCGGGAGCAGGGCGAGCGCTTCGTCGTAGGCCGCGTGGGCGCGCGCGGCCTGGAACTTCATCAGCGCGACGAAGCGTTCCGAGTGCACGCGGTTCAGGATCTCGTGCGCCTTCACGTCGAACTTCTGCAGCTCGTTCACCGGCAGGTAGATGCGCCCGCGCAGGGCGTCTTCGCCCACGTCGCGCAGGATGTTGGTGAGCTGCAGCGCCAGGCCCAGCTTGTGGGCATAGGCGGTGGTCTGCGGATCGGTCTGGCCGAAGATGCGCGCCGCGACTTCGCCCACCACGCCGGCCACGAGGTGGCAGTAGCGCGAGAGTCCCTGGAAGTCGAGATAGCGGGTCTGGTCCAGGTCCATCTGGCAGCCGTCGATCACCTCGTTGAGCTGGCGCGCCTCGATGCCGTAGGCCGCGGCATGCGGCATCAGCGCCTGCATCACCGGGTGGCGGGGCGTGCCCGCGAAGGACTGGGCCACCTCGGTGCGCCACCAGGCGAGCTTGGTGGCGGCCACGCCGGGATCGCTGACCTCGTCGACCACGTCGTCGACCTCGCGGCAGAACGCATAGAAAGCCGTGATCGCGGCGCGGCGCGGCTTGGGGAGGAACAGGAAGGCGTAATAGAAACTGCTGCCCGAGGCGGCGGCCTTGTCTTGCACGTATTGCTCGGGATTCATCGGGGAGGCGCTGCTTTCATGGGCCGTGATTGTCTCCGCATCCGCATGGCCTTCCAGAGCAGCAGGGGGGCATCGGCCTTGCCGACGGTGGGGCGCTGCGAGAAGGTGTCGAAGCCGAGGTCGACGATCTTGTCGAGGATGCGCAGCCCGCCCTGCACCACGAGCCGCAGTTCCCAGCCCGCGCGGCCGGGCAGCCGGTGCACCAGCGGCGCGCCTTCCGTCATGAGCTCGCGCGCCCAGTAAGACACCACCGCTATCAGATTGATAGCTTCCTGCGGCGGCGGGGCCGGCGACAGCGGCGCGAACACCTTGAAGTTCTCGCGCGTCAGGCCGCGCCGGTCGCAGTCGGTCAGCGGGAAATAGAAACGCCCGCGCGGCAGGTCGACGCTCGGGTCCTGCCAGAAATTGATGAGCTGCAGCGCGCTGCAGATGGCGTCGCTCTGCGCCAGCGCCTGTGCGTCGTGCACGCCGTAGAGGTGCAGCAGCAGCCGGCCGACCGGGTTGGCGGAGCGGCGGCAGTAGTCGAGCAGCTCGGCGCGGTCGGCGTAGGTGCCATGGTCGCGGGTTTTCTCGATGTCCTGCATGAAGGCGCTGAGCAGGTCGGCGAGCAGGTCTTCGGGCAGCTTGTGCTGCGCGATGCTGTGGGCCAGCGGGCCGAACACATGGGGCCAGCGCGATGACGGCAGCACCTCGCCCTGCGCGGCGGCGGCCAGTTCCTCTCGGTAGGCGCGCAGATCGGCCAGCCGCTGATCCGGCAAGGCCTCGCCTTCGTCGGCGATGTCGTCGGCGGTGCGCGCGAAGTGGTAGATCGCGGCAATGGGCGGGCGCAGGTGCGGCGGGCACAGCCAGGAGGCTACGGGGAAGTTCTCGTAGTGGGCCGGCGGGTTGGCAAGGTGGGGAGTGGCGGACACGCCACGATTGTCCGCGACGACGCAGCGCCCCGGCACTATGCTCGCAGCGTCGCCACTTTGAACTTCCTGCTTCTCATGAAAGCATCCGCACCGGCTTCCGGGTCCCAGGTTTCAGCGTACGGCGAGGCGGCGCACCCGGCGGGGCCGACGCTCATGATCGCCGCGCTGGGGGTGGTGTTCGGCGACATCGGCACTTCGCCGCTCTATGCCTTCAAGGAGACGATGAACCCCGAGCACGGCGTGCCGTTCTCGCCCGATTCGGTGCTGGGCCTGCTCTCGCTGATCTTCTGGGGGCTGATGTTCGTGGTCACGCTGAAGTACGTGGTGTTCGTGCTGCGTGCCGACCACGACGGCGAGGGCGGCATCCTGGCGCTGCAGGCGCTGGCGCGCAACGCGGTGTCGGGGCCGAAGACGAAGCCCTGGGTATGGAACGTGATCGGCATGCTCGGGCTGGTGGGCGCGGCCATGTTCTACGGCGACAGCCTGATCACGCCGGCCATCTCGGTGCTGTCGGCGGTCGAGGGCCTGGAGGTGCAGGCGCCGGTGCTGCAGAAGGCGGTGCTGCCGATCACGGTGGTCATTCTCATCGGGCTGTTCGCGGTGCAGAAGAAGGGCACGGGCGTGGTCGGCAAGGTGTTCGGGCCGGTCATGCTGCTGTGGTTCCTGATACTGGCCGCGGCCGGACTGTGGCAGGTGCTGCAGCAGCCGCAGGTGCTGGCGGCGCTCGATCCGCGCCGGGCGCTGGGCTTCCTGGTCGAACACCGGGCGCAGTCGCTGGCGGTGCTGGGCGCGGTGTTCCTGGCCTTCACGGGCGGCGAGGCGCTGTATGCCGACATGGGGCACTTCGGCGCCCGGCCGATCCGGCTCGCATGGCTGTTCATCGCGCTGCCGGGGCTGGTGCTGAACTACTTCGGGCAGGGCGCGCTGGTGCTGGCCAACCCGGCGGCCATCGACAACCCGTTCTTCCGCCTTTTCCCCGCGTGGGGCGTGCTGCCGATGGTGGTGCTGGCGGCAATGGCCACGGTCATTGCATCGCAGGCCGTGATCTCGGGCGCCTTCTCGCTCACGGCGCAGGCGATGCGCATGGGCTACCTGCCGCGCATGCGGGTGATCCAGACCTCGGGCACGGCGATCGGGCAGATCTACGTGCCCACGGTCAACTGGCTGCTGATGGTGGGGGTGCTGCTGCTGGTGCTGGGCTTCCGCAGTTCGGGCGCGCTGTCGGCGGCCTACGGCATCGCCGTGTCGATCACCATGGTGACGACCACGCTGCTGGCCGGCATCGTGGCCTGGGGGCTGTGGCGCTGGAACAAGGTGGCGGTGGTGGTCGGCGTGGCGGCCTTCGCGGTGGTCGACCTGACCTTCGTGGTGGCCAACAGTCTCAAGATTGCCGAGGGTGGCTGGCTCACGCTGGCGGTGGCGGTCGTGGTGATGGTGGTCTTCACCACCTGGGCCAAGGGCCGCCGGCTGGGCCTGGAGGCCGCCGCAGCCGAGAGCCTGCCGCTGCGGCCCTTCATCGAGTCGCTGGCGCTGCACATGCCGCATCGCGTGAGCGGCACGGCGGTGTTCCTGAACCCCGACGCCACCGCGGTGCCGCATGCGCTGCTGCACAACCTCAAGCACAACCAGGTGCTGCACGAGCAGGTCATCGTGCTGCGCGTGCTGCCCTGCGACACGCCGCGTGTGGATGCGCGCAACCGCATCGAGGCCGACCAGCTGATGGAGGGCATATGGGTGGTCACCGCGCGGCACGGCTTCATGGAGCGGCCCGACGTGCCCGAGTTCATCCGCATCCTGGCCTACCAGAAGACGCTGGCGATCGACTCGATGAAAACCTCGTATTTCGTCTCCCGCGCCTCGGTCGGCGAGGAAAACCTGCCGGGCCTGAACCCGATACGGCGCGCGCTGTTCGGCTGGCTGCAGCGCAATGCGGGCCGGGCATCGGACTATTTCGAACTCCCGGACAACCGGCTGGTGGAGATGGGGCAGCGTACGTAGGCGGCGGCCGGAGCCCGGATCGGGCTCTAGTGACCAGCGGGTCATTGACAGTGGTTCGGGTTTATCCTAGATTACTAACCAGTGGGTCATTAATGGCCCGGTTCGTCCTCTCCTGGGTGTCTCATGACCGCCTCCACCACTGTCTTTTCCCGCGCCCGCAGCGCCGCATGGCTGCTGCTTCCCGCCGTATTCCTGGCCGGCTGCTCGCCTAAACCCGCGGTCGAGGACCCCGTTCGCGCGGTCAAGGTCGTGACCGTGGGGGCGAGCGAGTTCGACGCCCAGCCCGAGTTCTCCGCCGAGGTGCGGGCGCGCGTCGAGTCGCGGCTGGGCTTCCGCGTGGCGGGCAAGATCATCCGGCGCCAGGCGGAACTGGGCCAGCACGTGCAGGCCGGCCAGGTGCTGGCGCAACTCGATCCGCAGGATTACCGGCTCGCCGCCGAAGCCGCCCGCGCCCAGCAGGCCGCCGCGCTGACCAATCGTGACCTCGCGGCAGCCGACCTGAAGCGCTATCGCGAACTGCGCGAGCAGAACTTCATCAGCGGCGCCGAACTGGAGCGCCGCGAAACCACCTGGAAGGCCGCGCAGGCCCAGCTCGAACAGGCGCAGGCACAGCTTTCCTCGCAGGGCAACCAGGCCAACTACACGACGCTGGTGGCCGACGTGGCCGGCATCGTCACCGCCATCGAGGCCGAGCCGGGCCAGGTGGTGCAGGCCGGCACGCCGGTCGTGCGCATTGCGCAGGACGGCGCGCGCGACGTGGTGTTCGCGGTGCCGGAAGACCGCGCCACGCTCGTCAAGATCGGCTCGCCGGTCACCGTGCGCGGCTGGTCGGGCGGCAACGAACTGCAGGGCCAGGTGCGCGAGGTGGCGGCCAGCGCCGATGCCGTGACGCGCACGTATTCGGTCAAGGTCGCGATCGACGCGGCCGCCTCGCCGCCGCTCGGCGCCACGGTCTATGCACGGCCGCAGGCGCTGGCGCACGCGACCACCGCTGTCATGAAGCTGCCGACCAGCGCGCTGCGCCAGGAGGGCAAGGGCACGGCCGTGTGGGTGCTCGACCAATCGACCATGACGGTGCGCTCGCAGGCCGTGCAGGTGGCCACGGCAGACGGCAACGAGGCCGTCATCGCCAGCGGCATCACGCCCGGCATGATGGTCGTGGCCGCCGGCGTGCACGTGCTGTCGCCGGGGCAGAAAGTCACCATCTACCAGTCGAAGGAGGCGGCCGCGGCCGCCGCCAATGCCGGTGCGAAGGCATCGGCCCAGCCCGTGGCGGCCGTCGCCGCGAGCGGCAAGGAGATCGCTGCAGGCGCAACCGGCGGTGCTGCCAAATGAGCGGCAGCCCGGCGAACCCCAACGACAAGCCCGCCGGCTTCAACCTCTCCAGATGGGCGCTGGACCACGCGCCCCTGACGCGCTACCTGATGGTGGTGCTGATGGTGCTGGGCGTGTTCGCGTACTTCCAGCTCGGGCAGGACGAAGACCCGCCGTTCACCTTCCGCGCCATGGTCGTGAAGACCTACTGGCCCGGCGCCACCGCGCAGCAGGTGGCCGAGCAGGTCACCGACAAGCTCGAGCGCACGCTGCAGGAAGCGCCTTACGCCGACAAGATCCGCAGCTATTCGAAGCCGGGCGAGTCGCAGATCATCTTCAACATCAAGGACTCGTCGAAGTCCACCGAGGTGGCGAACGTCTGGTACACGGTGCGCAAGAAGATCGGCGACATGCGCGCCACCTTGCCGGCCGGCGTGCAGGGCCCGTTCTTCAATGACGACTTCGGCGATGTCTACGGCGTGATCTACGCGCTGGAGAGCGAAGGCTTCAGCTACGCCGAGCTCAAGACGATGGCCGACGACGTGCGCCAGCAGTTGCTGCGCGTGAAAGACGTGGCCAAGGTCGACCAGTTCGGCGTGCAGGACGAGAAGGTCTACATCGAGATCTCCCAGAAGCGCCTGGCACAGCTCGGGCTCGACTTCAACGCGGTGCTGCAGCAGCTCGGCTCGCAGAACGCGGTGGAGAGCGCGGGCTCCATCTCGTCGCCGCAGGACGTGGTGCAGGTGCGCGTGGCCGGCCAGTTCACCAGCGTCGACCAGCTGCGCGACATGCCGATCCGCGGCAGCTCGGGCAGCCAGCTCAAGCTGGGCGACATCGCGGACATCCATCGCGGCTACGTCGATCCGCCGGCGGTCAAGGTGCACCACCAGGGCAAGGAAGTGATTGCGCTGGGTGTGTCGATGGCCAAGGGCGGCGACATCATCGCGCTGGGCAACGCGCTGAAGGCCACCACCGCCACCATCGACAAGCGCCTGCCGGCCGGCGTGAAGCTGGCGCAGGTGCAGGACCAGCCGGTGTCGGTGGCCAGCTCGGTCAACGAATTCGTCGGCGTGCTGATCGAGGCCGTGGCCATCGTGCTGGCCGTGAGCATCATCTCGCTCGGGCTGCACAGGGGCGGGCGCTTCGGCTGGTACATCGACATGCGTCCCGGGCTGGTGGTGGCGATCACCATTCCGCTGGTGCTGGCCGTGACCTTCCTGGCAATGAACTACTTCGGCATCGGGCTGCACAAGATATCGCTGGGCTCGCTCATCATCGCGCTCGGCCTGCTGGTGGACGACGCCATCATCGCGGTGGAGATGATGGTGCGGAAGATGGAAGAGGGCTACGACAAGGCCCGCGCCGCCACCTACGCCTACGACGTCACGGCCAAGCCGATGCTCACGGGCACGCTCATCACGGCGGCCGGCTTCCTGCCGATCGGGTTGGCGAAGTCGGTGACGGGCGAGTACACCTTCGCGATCTTCGCGGTGACGGTGATCGCGCTGGTGCTGTCGTGGATCGTCTCGGTGTACTTCGTGCCGTACCTCGGCACGCTGCTGCTCAAGGTGAAGCCGCACGACCCCGATGCGCCGCCGCACGAGCTGTTCGACACGCCGTTCTACAACGCCTTCCGCCGCGCGGTGAACTGGTGCGTGCAGCACCGCTGGATGACCATCGGCGCCACCGTGCTGATCTTCGCGCTCGGCATCGTCGGCATGGGCAAGGTGCAGCAGCAGTTCTTCCCGGACTCGAGCCGGCCGGAGATCCTGGTGGACATCTGGTTCCCAGAAGGCACCTCGTTCGCCGCGAACGAGGAGGTGGCCAGGCGCGTGGAGAAGCGTTTCATGGAAGAGGCTGGCGTGAGCACGGTCAGCACCTGGATCGGCTCCGGCGTGCCGCGCTTCTACCTGCCGCTGGACCAGGTGTTCCCGCAGACCAACGTGTCGCAGCTCATCGTGCTGGCCAAGGACCTGAAGGTGCGCGAAACGCTGCGCCTGAAGCTGCCGCAGCTGCTGGCGCAGGAGTTTCCCGAGGTACGCGGCCGCGTCAAGCTGCTGCCCAACGGGCCGCCCGTGGCGTACCCGGTGCAGTTCCGCGTGATCGGACCGGACCCCGCATTGCTGCGCGGCCATGCCGACGAGGTCAAGGCCGTGTTGCGCGACAACGCCAACATGCGCGGCGTGAACGACAACTGGAACGAGTCGGTGAAGGTGATCCGCCTCGAGGTCGACCAGGCCAAGGCCCGCGCCCTGGGCGTGACCAGCCAGGCCATCGCGCAGGCATCTAAGACGATGTTCAGCGGCACCACCGTGGGCCAGTACCGCGAGAACGACCTGCTCATCGACATCGTGCTGCGCCAGGCGCCCGACGAGCGCCAGGCCATCTCGGACATCGGCAATGCCTACATCCCGACGAGCTCGGGCCGCTCGATTCCGCTCGCGCAGATCGCCAAGCCGGTGTTCACCTGGGAGCCGGGCGTGATGTGGCGCGAGAACCGCGACTACGCCATCACCGTGCAGGGCGACGTCATAGAGGGCCTGCAGGGCGCGACCGTGACCACCCAGTTGCTGCCGAAGCTGCGCGAGCTGGAGGCCGGCTGGGCCGCGGCCGGGCAGGGCGGCTATCGCATCGAGGTGGCGGGTGCCGCCGAGGAAAGCAGCAAGGGCTCGGCATCCATCGTGGCGGGCGTGCCGATCATGCTGTTCCTGGTGTTCACGCTGCTGATGCTGCAACTGCACAGCTTCAGCCGCTCGCTGCTGGTGTTCATCACCGGGCCGATGGGCATTGCCGGCGTGGCCGGCGCGCTGCTGGTGCTGAACCGGCCGTTCGGCTTCGTCGCGCTGCTGGGCGTGATCGCGCTGATGGGCATGATCCAGCGCAATGCGGTGATCCTGATCGACCAGATCGAGATCGACCGCGCGGCGGGCGTGCCGGCGTGGGACGCGATCGTCGAGTCGGCGGTGCGGCGGCTGCGGCCGATCGTGCTGACGGCAGCTGCCGCGGTGCTGGCGATGATCCCGTTGTCGCGCAGCGTTTTCTGGGGGCCGATGGCGGTTGCGATCATGGGCGGGCTGATCGTGGCAACGGTGTTGACCCTGCTCGCGTTGCCTGCGATGTACGCCGCTGCATTCCGTGTGAAGCGCGAGCCGAAAGCGGTGCCGATTAGCGTCTAAAATAGAAAGCTGACCGATTTCAAGCGGATGGTCTTTGGCCCACGGGAATCCGTGGCGCAGAAAGCCCGTCCGCTTTTGCATTCACCTGAAAAGATTGGCATCGCGCGGGTGGCGAAATTGGTAGACGCACCAGGTTTAGGTCCTGACGTTCGCAAGAACGTGCCGGTTCGAGTCCGGCCCCGCGCACCAGCCCTCTGCTAAGTAGCCAGTTCTATCGAGCAGTTGAAAAAGCCCCGTTTCGTGAGGAACGGGGCTTTTTCTTTTCGGCGGGCTCTTTTACCAGTCGTTGTCGCTGCTGCTGTCGCTGCCGCTGTCGAAACTGCCGCCGCCGCTCGAGTCGTCCCAGGAACTCGTGTCCTTGATGCCGAAGTCGTTGTCGACGATGCGGTCGGGCTCCGGGGTGGTCGACGAGGGCCAGAGGCCGCGGCCCATTTCGGTGTTGCCGTTGTCGGCGATGCGGGTCGTGCCGCTGTCCCTGTTGTCGATCACGCTGTTGTTGTCGCTGCCATGCATCCAGTGGCGCACCGCCTCTTGCGCGACCATCGCGCCGACGCCCACGGCCGCACCCGTGGCAAGGGCCGAGCCGAGGCCCATGCCGGGGCTGGCGGCGGGCGGTGGCGCGGGCGTCCAGTTGCCGCCCGGGCCGTAGTTTCCATAGTTTCCATAGCCCGCCGGCGCACCTTGCTGCATGCCGGGCATGCCTGGCCCGGGGCCATACGATGGCGCGGCCGGCGCGGCGGGCGGCGCGACCCGGCGCCGGAAGGCGAGGTAGCCGACGACCAGCAGCCCCAGCAGGGCGATGGGCATCCACGGCACGGAACTTGTCCGGCTCTCGGCGGCGCGCGGTGCCGGCGCAGCGGGCTCGCTCACGCGGGAGGGCGTGCTCCTGGCCTGCGGAGCCGGCTTGTCGAGCTTGTTCGTGAGCCGTTCGACGGCCTCGGGTTTGGCGAAGTCGAGTGCGGGCGACAGCGCCTTCGCCTTGGCGAGTTCGCTTCTCGCGTCGTCGAGCCTGCCTTCGGCCGCGAGCAGCTCGGAGTGCACGAAATGCGCCTTGGCGCTGTCGGGGTGATCTTTCAGCACCTTCGCGATCATCGCGTCGGCGTCGGACATCCGGCCGCCGTTGGCGGCCTCGTAGATCTGCTGGATGGTCGGGTCTTTCGGAGCCGGCGCGTCGGTCCTGGCCTGCGCGAGGGAGGGCATGCCGAATGCCACGGCAAGGCTGAGGGCGAGGGCGGCAAACATTCGCTGGAGCATGAGAATTTTCCTGTGCATCCCTGTGAGTGAGGATGAATCGAGAGTCACTGTACGACCCGAATATTGGCCAAACCTGACCGCCGATCGCCCCGCGCTTCAACCCCGTGAAAACCCGCTTTCCCGCCGGATTAGAATCCCGGGTTGCCCAGTTTTGCAGGCGGCACCCGCGTGCCTCCGCATAAATCCCGCCAGCGCGTGTAAGTCCTTGATCTGTATTGATAAAAAGATGCAGGCCCCGCGCACAGCCCCCTTACCAGGAAGACATCATGACCGTGACCGTTGAAACTCTCGAGAAGCTCGAACGCAAGATCACGCTGACCCTGCCGGTCGGCACCATCCAGTCCGAAGTCGATTCGCGCCTCAAGAAGCTCGCGCGCACCGTCAAGATGGACGGCTTCCGTCCCGGCAAGGTGCCGATGAACGTCGTGGCCCAGCGCTATGGCTACTCGGTGCACTACGAAGTCATGAACGACAAGGTCGGCGAAGCCTTCTCGCAAGCCGCGAACGAAGCCAAGCTGCGCGTCGCCGGCCAGCCCCGCATCACCGAGAAGGAAAACGCTGCCGAAGGCGAACTGGCCTTCGACGCGGTCTTCGAAGTGTTCCCTGAAGTCAAGATCAACGACCTGTCGGGCGCCGAAGTCGAGAAACTCTCGGCCGAAGTGGGCGACGACGCCATCGACAAGACCCTCGACATCCTGCGCAAGCAGCGCCGTACCTTCGCCCAGCGCGCGCAAGACGCCGTGGCGCAAGATGGCGACCGCGTGACGGTCGACTTCGAAGGCAAGATCGACGGCGAGCCCTTCCAGGGCGGCAAGGCCGAAGACTTCCAGTTCATCGTCGGCGAAGGCCAGATGCTCAAGGAGTTCGAAGACGCCGTGCGCGGCATGAAGTCCGGCGACAGCCGCACATTCCCGCTGTCGTTCCCGGCCGATTACCACGGCAAGGACGTGGCCGGCAAGCAAGCCGACTTCCTCGTGACCGTGAAGAAGATCGAAGCCTCGCACCTGCCGGAAGTCAACGAACAGCTCGCCAAGTCGCTCGGGATCGCCGAAGCCACCGTGGAAGGCCTGCGTGCCGACATCAAGCGCAACCTCGAGCGCGAAGTGAAGTTCCGCCTGCTGGCACGCAACAAGAACGCCGTGATGGACGCCCTGGTGGCCAACGCCGAACTCGACCTGCCCAACGCCAGCGTGCAAGCCGAAGTGAACCGCATGGTCGAAGGCGCCCGCGCCGAACTGAAGCAGCGCGGCATCAAGGACGCCGACAAGGCACCGATCCCCGACGAAGTCTTCCGCCCGCAAGCCGAGCGCCGCGTGCGCCTGGGCCTGGTGGTGGCCGAACTGGTGCGTGCCAACAACCTGCAGGCCAAGCCCGAGCAGATCAAGGCCCACATCGACGAGCTGGCCGCCAGCTACGAGAAGCCGGCCGACGTGGTGCGCTGGTACTTCAGCGACAACAACCGCCTGGCCGAAGTCGAAGCCGTGGTCATCGAGAACAACGTGACCGACTTCGTCCTGGGCAAGGCCAAGGTCAATGAAAAGTCGGTGTCGTTCGACGAACTGATGGCGCAGCAGCAGGGCTGATTTCCGTCTTCGCCCGCTACGCCAATGGGGCTTGTGCTTTGCGGCACGAGCCCCATTTCACTCAGGCGTACAGTTAATAAACAGCGAACGATTTCACTTTCCGGAGAGCAAATTCATGAGCGCACAGGAAATCCAAGGCCTCGGCATGGTCCCGATGGTCATCGAGCAATCGGGCCGCGGCGAGCGGTCTTATGACATCTACTCGCGCCTCCTCAAGGAGCGCATCATTTTCCTGGTGGGCGAGGTCAACGACCAGACGGCCAATCTCGTGGTGGCGCAGCTGCTGTTCCTCGAGAGCGAGAACCCGGACAAGGACATCTCGTTCTACATCAACTCCCCGGGCGGCAGCGTGAGCGCCGGCATGGCGATCTACGACACCATGCAGTTCATCAAGCCCGACGTGTCGACCATGTGCCTGGGCTTCGCGGCCAGCATGGGCGCCTTCCTGCTGGCGGCCGGCGAGAAGGGCAAGCGCTTCTCGCTGCCCAACTCGAAGATCATGATCCACCAGGTGCTCGGCGGCGCACGCGGCCAGGCGACCGACATCGAGATCCATGCGCGCGACATCCTGCGCACCAAGGACCAGATGAACCGCATCCTGGCCGAACGCACCGGCCAGCCGCTGGAAAAGGTCAAGGCTGATACTGAGCGCGACTATTTCCTCACTGCCGACGAGGCCAAGGACTACGGCCTGGTCGACCAGGTCGTCGCCAAGCGCGGTTGAAGTCCGGCGCCGGTGGCGCCAACAAATGGCAGAAACGGCGTTTTCCTTACGGGAAACGCCGTTTTTGTTTAGTTATCATTGTCCCTACCCTGTAACGAGGCATCTGTCCATGGCCGAAAAAAAAGGCTCCTCCAGCGAAAAAACGCTTTATTGCTCGTTCTGCGGCAAGAGCCAGCATGAGGTCAAGAAGCTGATCGCGGGCCCTTCGGTCTTCATCTGCGACGAGTGCATCGACCTTTGCAACGAGATCATCCGCGACGAACTGCCCGCGGGTGAGGAAGCGCGCGAGGCACGCAGCGACCTGCCGACGCCGCTCGAGATCAAGACCAACCTCGACAACTACGTGATCGGCCAGGAGCCGGCCAAGCGCATGCTGTCGGTGGCGGTCTACAACCACTACAAGCGCCTGCGCCACAAGGAAAAGGCCAAGGGCGAGGACGTCGAGCTCAACAAGAGCAACATCCTGCTGATCGGTCCCACGGGCTCGGGCAAGACGCTGCTGGCGCAAACGCTGGCTCGCATGCTCGACGTGCCCTTCGTGATGGCCGACGCCACCACGCTGACCGAAGCCGGCTACGTGGGCGAAGACGTCGAAAACATCATCCAGAAGCTGCTGCAGAGCTGCAACTACGAAGTCGAACGCGCCCAGCGCGGCATCGTTTACATCGACGAAATCGACAAGATCTCGCGCAAGTCCGACAACCCCTCGATCACCCGCGACGTATCGGGCGAGGGCGTGCAGCAGGCCCTGCTGAAGCTCATCGAAGGCACCATGGCCAGCGTGCCCCCGCAAGGCGGGCGCAAGCACCCGAACCAGGACTTTCTGCAGATCGACACGACCAACATCCTGTTCATCTGCGGCGGTGCCTTCGCCGGCCTGGAAAAGGTCATCGAAAACCGCACCGAGGCCTCGGGTATCGGCTTCGGCGCGTCGGTCAAGAGCAAACAGCAGCGCAGCATCACCGAGGTGTTCCGCGAAGTCGAGCCCGAAGACCTGATCAAGTTCGGCCTGATCCCCGAACTCGTGGGCCGCATGCCCGTGGTCGCGTCGCTTGCGGAACTCAGCGAGGATGCGCTGGTCCAGATCCTGACCGAGCCCAAGAACGCCGTGGTGAAGCAGTTCACCAAGCTGCTGCAGATGGAGGGCGTGGACCTCGAAATCCGCCCGGCGGCGCTCAAGGCGATCGCGCGCAAGGCCCTGGCCCGCAAGACCGGTGCACGCGGCCTGCGTTCGATCCTTGAACAGTCGCTGATCGACACCATGTTCGAATTGCCGAACGCGACCAATGTCGACAAGGTGGTGGTCGAGGAATCGACCATCGACGAAAACAAGCCCCCGCTGCTCGTGTACCGCGAAGCTGCGAAAAAGGCTTAAAGCCAAAGACGCGAAGGATCTGCATGTCTGGCCATACCCCTCTGCCTCCCGAAGCTCTCGACCTGCCGCTGCTCCCGCTGCGCGACGTCGTGGTGTTTCCCCACATGGTGATCCCGCTGTTCGTGGGTCGCCCCAAGAGCATCAAGGCGCTCGAACTGGCCATGGAAGCGGAGCGCCGCATCATGCTGGTGGCGCAGAAGGCCGCCGCCAAGGACGAGCCCTCGGTCGAGGACATGTTCGAGGTCGGTTGCGTCTCGACCATCCTGCAGATGCTCAAGCTGCCCGACGGCACGGTCAAGGTGCTGGTCGAAGGCCAGCAGCGCGCCCGCGTGAACCGCATCGATGACGGCGAAACCCATTTCTCGGCCAACGTGACGCCCGTCGAGGCGCCCGAAGGCGGCGAGAAGGGCGCCGAGGTCGAGGCGCTGCGCCGCGCGGTGATGCAGCAGTTCGACCAGTACGTCAAGCTGAACAAGAAGATTCCGCCCGAGATCCTGACCTCGATCTCGAGCATCGACGATCCGGGGCGCCTGGCGGACACCATCGCCGCGCACCTGCCGCTCAAGCTCGACAACAAGCAGGCCGTGCTGGACCTCGACGACGTCAAGGCCCGCCTGGAAAACCTGTTCGGCCAGCTCGAGCGCGAAGTCGACATCCTGAACGTCGACAAGAAGATCCGCGGCCGCGTGAAGCGCCAGATGGAAAAGAACCAGCGCGACTTCTACCTCAACGAGCAGGTCAAGGCCATCCAGAAGGAGCTCGGCGAAGGCGAAGAGGGCGCGGACATCGAGGAGATCGAGAAGAAGATCAAGCTCGCCAAGATGTCCAAGGAAGGCCTGAAGAAGGCCGAGGGCGAGCTCAAGAAGCTCAAGCTCATGTCGCCCATGTCGGCCGAGGCCACCGTGGTGCGCAACTACATCGACGTGCTGATCGGCCTGCCCTGGAGCAAGAAGACCAAGATCAAGCACGACCTGGCCAATGCCGAAGCCGTGCTCAACGCCGACCACTACGGCCTGGAGAAGGTCAAGGACCGCATCCTGGAATATCTCGCGGTGCAGCAGCGCGTGGACAAGGTCAAGGCGCCGATCCTGTGCCTCGTGGGCCCGCCGGGTGTGGGCAAGACCTCGCTCGGGCAGTCGATCGCCAAGGCGACCGGCCGCAAGTACACCCGCATGGCGCTGGGCGGCATGCGCGACGAAGCCGAGATCCGCGGCCACCGCCGCACCTACATCGGCGCGCTTCCGGGCAAGGTGCTGCAGGGGCTGAGCAAGATCGGCACGCGCAATCCGCTGTTCCTGCTCGATGAGATCGACAAGCTGGGCACGGACTTCCGTGGCGACCCGTCTAGCGCGCTGCTCGAGGTGCTCGACCCCGAGCAGAACCACACCTTCGGCGACCACTACGTGGAAGTCGACTTCGACCTGAGCGACGTGATGTTCGTCGCCACCTCGAACTCGATGAACATCCCTCCGGCGCTGCTGGACCGCATGGAAGTCATCCGCCTCTCGGGCTACACCGAGGACGAGAAGACCAACATCGCGATCAAGTACCTGCTGCCCAAGCAGATGAAGAACAACGGCGTGAAGGACGAAGAACTCTTCGTCACCGAAGAGGCCGTGCGCGACATCGTGCGCTACTACACGCGTGAAGCGGGTGTGCGTTCGCTCGAGCGCGAGCTGTCCAAGATCTGCCGCAAGGTGGTGAAGGGCCTGTTGCTCAAGCAGCTCAAGCCGAAGGTCACGGTCGACGGCGCGAACCTCAACGAGTTCCTTGGCGTGCGCAAGTACAGCTTCGGCCTCGCCGAGAAGCAGAACCAGGTCGGCCAGGTGGTCGGCCTTGCATGGACCGAAGTCGGCGGCGACCTGCTGACGATCGAGGCCGTGACCATGCCCGGCAAGGGCGTGATCAGCCGCACGGGTTCGCTGGGCGACGTGATGAAGGAATCGGTTGAGGCCGCGCGCACCGTGGTGCGCAGCCGCTCGCGCCGCCTCGGCATCAAGGACGAGGTGTTCGAGAAGCGCGACATCCACATCCACGTGCCCGACGGCGCCACGCCGAAGGACGGCCCGAGCGCGGGCGCTGCAATGACGACGGCCTTCGTGTCGGCGCTCACGGGCATCCCCGTGCGCAGCGATGTCGCGATGACCGGCGAGATCACGCTGCGCGGCGAGGTGACGGCCATCGGCGGCCTGAAGGAAAAGCTGCTGGCCGCGTTGCGCGGCGGCATCAAGACCGTGCTGATCCCGGAAGAGAACGCCAAGGACCTGCAGGACATTCCCGAGAACGTGAAGAACGGCCTCGAGATCGTGCCCGTCAAGTGGATCGACAAGGTGCTCGAGATCGCGCTGGAGAAGATGCCCGAGCCGCTGTCCGACGAAGAAGTGGCCGCATCGGCTGCTGCAGTGGCAGAACTGGCCAAGCAGCGCGCGGCGGCACCGGCTTCCGAGGGCTCCGTCAAACATTGATCGATCGATCGATCGCAAAACTTTCGGAGCCCCGAAATATTGGTATATAATTCGAGGCTCGAAACGCGGGAATAGCTCAGTTGGTAGAGCGCAACCTTGCCAAGGTTGAGGTCGAGAGTTCGAGACTCTTTTCCCGCTCCAGTTTTGAAAAAGGGAAGCTCCAGCTTCCCTTTTTTTCGCTAGGTCGATTTCGTTTTTCTGCGTGGCGCGATAGCAAAGCGGTTATGCAACGGATTGCAAATCCGTCTAGCCCGGTTCGACTCCGGGTCGCGCCTCCACAAAATTCCCTGTTAAATCAACAGGTTAGATGCCTCGGACCTTCCGGGGCATTTTTGTTTCTGGCCTCGTTTCAGTTCGTTTTGGGTTCATTGATACCCAAAATAAGCTCGTTAGCTACCCACGAACGGACTGTTTTGTCCGTCTAAGCCAGTACGATGCGCGCTCCCACCGGAGCCCGATTTGTCCTCTGTCCAGAAGCGCGGCAACAAGTACCAGTTGCGCGTCAAGCACCACCTGCTAGAGAAGCCGTTCTTTCACACTTTCGACGACGAGGTGGAGGCGAACAACTACGCCAAGATTCTCGACGGCTGGCTCGAGCGCGGCGTCGTACCGCTGGAGCTGCTCGAGGCGACGCAGGGGCCGGCGCCGAAGTCGCCGTTGCTGCTTGAGGTGATGCGCAACTACGAGAACGACCCGAACACACGGGTCGCGTCGAGTGAGCGGCCGACGCTTGCGCTGCTGGCCAGCGAGTTGCCTGGCGTGCGCATGTCGGGCATCACGTTCCAGCGGGTCAACCAGTTGATCGAGGGCTACAAGACTCGAGAGAAGAAGATGACGCCAGGAACGATCAGGAAGCGCGTGGGCGCGCTTTCGAAGGTGGTGGCGTGGTACCACCGCACCACGACGAAAGACGGCCAGAAGCAGCCTGTGAACGTCCTGACGCTGCTGCCCCGCGGCTACAGCCAGTACGCTGATGGCTCAGTTCGAGACATCGCGCGCGACGTGCGCATGTCGGCCGACGACGAGGCTGCGGTGCGCGCGGCTCTCGCCGGTGTAAAGCGGCCCGACAAAGAGCGCCCTTGGGGCGACGACCCCGCCTTCGAGCTGCTGTTCTCGCTGATCATCGACACGGGGCTGCGACTTCGCGAGGCCTACCGACTGCGCGTCGACCAACTGGACGCCGGCCGCGGGCTGCTGAGAATCGAAGGCACTAAGGGCCACCATGGTGCAGCCAAGCCTCGGACAGTGCCGCTGAAGCGCGAGCTGCGCGCGAAGCTGATCGCTTGGTGCGAGGGGCGCACTGGGCTGATCTTTCCGTTTTGGGACGGCACCCCAGCAGACCTGACCAAATGCACGTCGAGGCTGTCGGCGCGCTTCACGTCCTTGTTCGCGTATGCGGTGGTGCCAAACTTCACCGAACACGACTTGCGACACGAGGCCTGCTGCCGCTGGATGACGCTCAAGGGTGATCGTGGTTGGATCTTCAACGAGATCGAGATCTGCAAAATCATGGGATGGACCGACACCAAGATGATGTTGCGATATGCGTCGTTACGAGGCGAGGACTTGGCGGATCGCTTGCTATGAACGCCAAGGGCCCAATCTCTAGGCAGTCGTAACCCAAGCCCGTGGCAAGTTCAGTTAAGCTAGACGAAATTCGTTTGTGATACAAACGCTAACAACATGGAGCATTCGCCCGTGTTCAAGGGATTTAAGTGGCAGACCTACCCCAGATATGGAAAGCTGATCACGTCCGCGTGACGTTGTTCAGCCGTGAGCTGTGGACAGTGAACCAAAGCAGCTTTTTAACTGGCATTGTCGGTGTCGAAGTGGACTCAACCTCGTCTCGGCCCGCGATGGCTGAGAGTTCTACCGGTGCAGTTCTTGATGCGTTCCGGCGGGTAGAGATCAAGCAACAAATGAATCGACTGGACTTCGTTGTTCAGCCTAGGCTAGACCAGATCCCTGAGGATGGACCTCCGCTACTGCAAGACGCTGTGAGCGAAATGCGTACACTTGTCGGATGGGTTGCTGCATGGATGGGAAAGCAACCCCCGGAAGTGATCCGTATCGCTATCGGCGCGGGTGCTGTGCTGAACGGACTTGACCGGGATTGGACCTATCGCAAACTTGGCGCGTTGCTCCCGATGATCCAATTGGATCCTGTTCGGCATAGAGACTTTCAACTTAGGCTGAACACTCCAGTCCTTTCTCACCACGTGCCCAGTCTCGAGATTAACGCTCTTGCCACTTGGTCCGCGATGTTTATGCAGGTCGGCTTCTTCGGAGTAGGCGGGCCTGCGCAATTGCCAGGGCTGGGGATGAGTCAGAAGCATTTCGTGCATTGCGCGCTCGATGTAAACACAGATGCTGTCCGCACTGAACCGTTGCCGGTTGAAGTTTTAGTACCTACGCTTGATGAGGTTCTAAACGTTTCTTGCCAACTCTTAGGAGGCGCGAAATGATTGGTTCTGAAGTGCACGCTGTTGCGACAGGCGGGGGTACCACTGCCCAATATCATTCATGGCCAAAGTCGAGCGACGGTACAGAGACAGCGGGCGATGAGTCTTTCCGAAGCGCTGCCTACAATTCGTTGTACCGCAGCTCTCCCTATAGTTGCATTCACGAAATAGATAATAGGCCTGCGTTTGTGGCTTATGCTCCATCTACTGAAGATGTATTAACAAATGCCCTGAGGTCGATATCGCAATTGGCCGAAGCAAGATCAGTGTCAGAGGCATCGGCCGCATCTAGCGCGGTGCGCGCTGCATTGTTGGTCGCATATAGTCTTGAGCGTAAAAGCCTGTCTCGCGCCGCCGCAAAGGGGTTGATGCGTTTTGTCGAATCGAATGCAAAGGTAAATTGTTTAGCTGCTACGAACGGCTTATTAGTGGAACTCGACACCAACCGTCTCAGCAGCCGCGCGATCACCGGTGTAGTGCGAGCGACTGCTCGCATGCAGAAGTTGCTCCCCGCGTGGGATAAAACGTACGCACGTGCTTGGGTTGCTATTAGCGCTCAGGGAAAAAGTCCGCAGGCGATGTTTGTTGGCATGGATAAACCTGCGGAGAGCGACATTGTTGCAGGGACCAAGTGAAACGCCGTTAGTTGGTGAAAATTCACTCGCAGTAGCGATAGCCGGATCCTCGATAACGCATGACCGTGGTCAGCGACATGTCGCATTCTTATATCGTCATGAGTCAAAAAATTTGCTGCTTTTACACCTCGGGTGGCATGAACTTGTGTACTACGAGCGGTGGCCAGCGAAGCACTATTCTTGGCTCGAAATCGGTGGGATAGATCCTGAAGTCCAAGAGCTTTTTATTGATTGGGTTGAGATCATCGCAGCTGCCGCAGATGACAAAACCAAACCAATTCCCTACAGTGCAATCTTCAGGCCCGCAGGAAATTTCGATTCAAGCGGGCACTACATCGATAAGAGCGATGGCTCGGGCCTGACCTGCGCGACCTTTATCTTGGCAATGTTTGCAGACTACAAGATGCCGCTGATTGACGCTTCATCTTGGCCCAAGCGAATTGAAGACTTTACTTGGTTTCGAAAAATCTGGAAGAAGCTTCGGACTTCTTTTCCCGAGCTAAAGATTACCTGGATAGAGCAATTCAAGCAGCGCAGGAATCTGAAAAGGTTTCGGCCGGAAGAAGTAGTGGCAGCCGGAAGCCTTTATGCTGGTGAACCGCTAGCTCATGATGTAGTTGATAAGAAGGTTGCGCAGATTTCTGCCAGCTTCCCGACCTAGCACGTCGTCGCCGCAGTTCGGATCTCGTCCAAACGATCTGCGCTGCGGGCAGGGGATAAGACAGGTAGCGGCCGCCACACCCCGGAAGGGTCCCGGGCGACAGGGAAATTCGCTTCGAGAATTTGAAGCCGCGCGACAGCATTAGCAAACGCTGCATTGACGGCGGCGGAATTAACTTCGCGAAAACCCTCGGAGGGCGCAGCGCCTCCCTAGAACGTTAGTTTGCAGCTTAGCAAGCCAAGAGAGCGACGGCTCGTTCGGTGTCGTCTTTGCGAGCGGAATTCATGAGCGGAAATGATAGCTTTTTGATCGGCTTCTGCAATGTCATGTGCCCATCTACGGCAGAGGCGGCAACGCCGGCGGCGTACGGCGCTTTGCACCGGGCTTGATGATGCCCTCTGGCCGTACAGGGATCGGCCTGGCCAGCGCCATTTCGTTGAGCCGTTGCATCAGTGCTTGGCGTGGGAAAAGCCAGCTGCGGCCGATCTTGACCGCAGGCAACTCGTGATTGCGGGCTTTCTCTTCGACCGTTGAAGTTTCGCAGTCGAGCATTGCTGCGACTTCTTCCTTGTTGAGTATTTCGTTGGTGATGCTCACGCGTTTACTCCCTGAGCTTGGTCGACGTCGACCAGGCGCGTGCCGAGTTCCTGCAGCTGCAGCTCGTGGAGCTCGATCGCCGTCGAGATCACGTCCAGCTCGAGCAGGTGCAGCGGCGTCGCGTTCCAGACGCCGGAGTCCATGGCACGGCGGCCGATCTCCTGCAGGGCCACGGCCGCGCTGTGCAGGTGCTCGGCTAGGCCGCGCACGATGCCGCGCCGCTCGAGCGACTGGGCCCAGCAGATCGCGCGGGCCACGGTCGACCATTCGTGTTCGGTAGCCACGCCTTCTCGCAGCGCGCGGGCAGCAGCCTGCAGCGTGGTGACGGTGGCGCGGATCTGGGCGGTGTTCATCGCGCCACCCCGTAGCAGAGGAGGGCAACAAGCACGATCACGATGCCGGCCGCGATGGACTTCGGCTCCTCGGTCACGGCCGTTGCTCCTGAGTAGTGCCAGCTGCGGCGAGCCGGGGCTGGCCGTTGGCGACACGAAGGGCAGTGAGCGCCGTCGCGAAGGCGTTCCAGTGCTTGTTCGCCTCGCGCTGTGTCGGTCGATAGAAGTCGTCGCCAGGCATGTAGAGCAGGCAGCCTTCGTTGGCAATGCCGTCTTGCGGCCCGATACCTTCGGCGGTCGAGCACATGACGACCTTGAGGCAGTCGCTGGTCGGCGTCTCGCTGAACTGCCAAAGCTCGGCAACGGCTCCACAGCAGGGACACGGTGCGATCATCTTCCCGTTGACTGGCGTCAAAGGCTTGTACATGTCGTGGATGGCTGCTTCCGTCATGTCAGTACCTCCAGCACGTCGGCCTCGAGCTCGACCAGGTTGGCCGCCTTTTTCGGCCTGGCCAGGTTGACAACCCACTTCGTCGTGCCGTCGACGGCCGCCTTGACGGTGCCTTCTTTGCCGAAGTATTCGGAGGCATAGCCGCTCAGCGTGCCGCGAATCTTCACGCGATCGCCGGCCTTGAGTGCAGGCGTCTGCGGCTCGGCGTTCTGATTGGCGGAGCGTGGGAACGGCCACAAGCTGGCCGCCAGCACGCTCAGCCAGCCGATGGGGAGGGTGGCCTCGCCATCGTCACCATCGAACTGAACGCGAGCCTTCCCGCTGGCTCGGACCTGCAGCACAACGCCTTCCCGCCCATGATCGTGGTGGCCAGCCTGGTCGACCATCACCCGGTCGCCGACTTGGGGCAGGGCGGCCGCACTACCCGGCGCGGCAGGTGCCGCGCCTTCGTCAAGCCCTGCGCCGTCAGGCGCCTGGTTCTCTGCCTTCTCGCTCGCCTCGAGCTCCTGCAGGGCCTCGGCGATCTTCGCTGAGGCCTCTTCCTTCGACGTCTTGCCCTTCTTCACCGGCGCCGCAGGCTTCGACTTCGATTTTTCTCCCTTCGCACTTCCCTCCGGCTGCGCAGCCAGTTCGTCGCCGGCGGGAGATTTGGGTGCGCGTTCGGCCCGAATTTGCTCCTGCACCTCGGCCTTGATCGCGGCAACGTCGAGGGCCAGGAGGCAAGCGAGTTCCTCGATCACGGGCGCGGAGTCGCTGTAGACCCACTCGTCATCGACGTAGTCCCCTTGCGGATGACGATCTCCCTCGAGCAGCAGCAGGAGCAGCGTGTAGCCTACGTCGTTGTCATCGATTGCCCGGACCGAAGACGCCGTCAGCTCGTCGTCATAGCGGTTGCCGCTGAGCTCGAGTACATCGAACAATGTGCCTTCGTCGCAGCGGTTGTCCACCAGCGAGATCTCGAGGAGCACGCGGCGCAAAAGGTTCGCGCTCAGTGTCTTGATCTCGCCAGCGCGAATGCGAGGGGCTATAGCGTCCGCGGCCGCCTTGCGCCAGCGCTTCTGGTAGTTCTCGGCCAACTCGCGGCGCTTTTGCTTTTCTTCTCGCTCCGCCTGGCGTTCGCGGTCCTTCTTCATCTGCTGGTCGATCTTCTCGCCGCGCTCGTTCTTCCCGGCCTTTGCCGCAGCCTTCATGGCGAGCTCATCCGGGATGATTTCCTTCACATCGCCGTTGTGCGGGTCGACGAACAGCTTGACCTTGCCCTTCAGCTCGCGATCGGAGAGGGCTTTGCGGGTTGCATCATCGAGGTCCGAGTAGCCGTTGAGAGCGGAATACCAGCTCTGTGGCTTCAGCTCCAGCGCCTCCTTGCCTTCGATCACCTCTATGCCCTTTGCCTTGGCAAGCGCAATCAGTGCTTCCGAGTGCGCCGTTTCCTTCGCGTGGAAGCACGTCGGGTCCGTGCAGACGTCTGGACCGTCGACATCGGCAAACAGATCCGGGTTGGCACCGGTGCGCTTCGAGCATCCGGGGCAGTCGCCGGCGGCCGGCACCAGGTTGGCGTCGACGATCGAGAAGCGCGCGGCCGACAGCTTCAGCATGACGTTCTGCTGCACCCAGGTCTGGAGCGCGCGATAACTCAGCCGCGGCGAGCCCTGGTGGTCTTTCTCGGTCGCGGCCGCAAGGGCCTTCAACTGCAGCTTCTCGTCCGGGATGCGGGCGATGAGCAGGGCCTTGCTGCCGTCGATCTCGCCGGCGCGCAGGGCCTCGCGCGGTGCGCTGGTGAGGTCGAGCAGCTTCATTCGGCCGTAGACATAGCTGCGGCTCTTGCCGATGCGCTCGCCCACGAGCTCCTTGGCGATCTTGGTTTCCTCGCAGAGGCGCTGATAGCCCTCGGCTTCCTCGAGCTCGGTGAGGTCGTCGCGCTGCAGGTTCTCGACGATCTGGATCTCGAGCACTTCCTGATCGCTGAGCCTGCGAATCATCGCGGGGACGGTCGCCTGTTGCGCGAGCTTGCTGGCCCGGAATCGGCGCTCACCGGAGACGATCTCGTGCGTGGGCAGCGGCATGCCGTCGCCGCGGTTGCGGAACGTGTCATCGAGCCTGTTGGCGGGCAGCGGCCGCACCAGGATCGGCTGGTGCACGCCGCTGGCCTTGATGCTCTCTACCAGGTCGAGCATCTTGGCTTCGTTGAAGGTCTTGCGCGGATTGGTGAGGCTCGGCGTGATCAGCGCCAGGTCGAGCATTGCGAACTGTTCGCTCGTGGGGGCGTCGACCAAGGCCGCACCGCTGTCGGATGCAAATTCTTTGGTGGGCACAGTGGCTCCTTCACTGAAGAGAAGAGGGGAATGCCGCGGCGAACTGCATGAGCAGACGCGACGTGGTCTCCATGGCACGGCACAGTTCGGCCACAGACGCAGCGAAGTCTTCGCTGCTGCGAAGCTGGGAACGAGGCGCCTCCGCGACTGCGGCGTGGTGGGCTTCACCCGCCGGCGCGTAACCTGGAAGTGCCAGCGCCCGGCGGCGCTTGTCGCCAACCCGCAGTTGGATCAGCGCGCCACGTGTCAGCGCGGGCTTGAAAATCGCTGTGAGCGAGTGCGAAGGGATATCGAAACGCTCCGAGATCTCGCTGTACGTCAGGTGGCCGCCGTGCTGTTGGAGGTGCTGCAGCAGCCGATGGGGCCCGCTACCTTCGCGCGGTCGGTACGCCGGGGATGCCACTGGGGATGCGCTCTGCACAGCATGAGCAACCGCATGGCATTCAGGCGATGGATCCGGAATTGCTTCGCTCACAACAGGCGCTTCAGCTTTGGCCGTGTGAGTGGCCCCGCGGCTGTTGGGAATAGGCGGTGCAGGTGGCAGCGGCGCGAGCAGCTCCGCGTGCAACTGCTCGCGCGTCACCTTCCGGCCGCCGACCAGGCTGGGCAGCCTGAGCGCGTCGTAAGCACCATGCCGTGCTGAGCTGTTTGCGAGCTCGGCCCCCGTGTAGGTGCCCGCCATCACGCTGGGCGCGCCCAGAGGGCGAGCCGACGCGACGCGTGCGGTGGTGTGACGCTCGCTCATGCCGGCACCGTCACAGTAGCACCAGCAATGCCCGACTCCAGCGAGAGGAACTCGCCCAGCACCAGCTGCTGCAGGTGCCGGATGTCGTGGCTGTTGTTGAGGATGACGTCGGGAGAGAACGCGCTGCCGTCCGTCGCGCTGGCGTGCGTGCCCTCGGACGTGGTGCCCGCCGTGACACCGGGCCGCTTGACCTGCCAGATCTTGCCGTCGAGTGCCCGCACCGTGTCGGCCTCGTTCTTGAACCGCAGGTCGGTGATGACGAACCGGCTCTCGCCGTCGCGCATGTGATCGAGCACGCGCTGCATCAGCTGGCGCGACCAGTAGTGCTCGTGTTCCCGCCGGCGGTACTCGGTGCCCCACCATTGCAGGATCTGCCGGGGCGAGCGCGGCGCATCGAGCCATTCGTTGGGTACGCGCCCCTCACCAACGCGCGGAACGATGCCGGGAGCCAACGCCACGGCCGCGAGGAACCCGATCGGCGCCTTGCGCATCGCCATCGCGGACATCGGGTGGTTCTTCGTGCTCGGGTGCGTGAGATAGCTGAGCTCGATGCCGAAGGCATTCGAGACCTCGGCGCGCAGCGCGTCGGCGAAAGCCAGCTTGCGAAACCGGAGGTGCTCGACAAGCAGATCGGCGACGGTGTCTTTGCCAGTGCTGGCGAAGCCCGTCATTGCGACGACGATTCTTTTCATGGGGATGCCTCAGGCAGAAGTGAGCTCGACGGCCTGGACATGCGGCAGGATCGTCCGCATGCCCTTGAAGCTCGTGAGCAAGGTGATGGAGACGCCCTTTTTCAGGGTCGCGGCTTTCGCCTCTGCGGCCTCACGGCCGTCCTCGGGATAGACCTGCTCGGCGTGGAGGGTGCGACCCTGGCCGCTATGGACCGGACGCACCTCCATGCACAGCACAGGGCGCACGTGCGTCCCGTCGCCGATGGTCTGCACCCGGACCTGCGCATGTGACGCCATGGTCCCGTGCAGCTCGAAGATCGTGCCCACGTATTCATGCGCATCACGGTCTGTGCCCGTGAACATGTCGGCCTCGGCGGCTGGTGCAGACGTCTGTACGGCGGCGCTGGTCACGGCGTCACTCCGTTCAGGTCGTTGAGTGCGAGCGCCAGCGCGACGAGCATGACGACGGCCAGGACGAACAGGACCAGGAACTGGCGCAGTGCAGCCTGCACCCATTCGATCGGTGTGATCATCGGCTCGTCGTCGTCGTGGCTCACCAGTGCCTCGAGCTGCAGGGGGTCGAGCAGGCGTCTCATGGCTGGTCTCCCGTGGCCGCAGCGATGCGAGGATCGGCGGCGTGTCGTGCGGTGCGCAGTGCATCGCGGTGGTCCAGGGCGGATGCCTGGTAGGAGTCGGTCTCGCTGGGGCCGTCGAGCAGCGCCCCGCCCAACAGCCAAGCGAGAACCCCCGCGGCGGTAATCGCGTAGATGCGAAGGCGCTTCATGCGTGCCTCCCTGAGGTCTGTTCGCTCGCTCTGGGAGCGGCTTGGATGTCGACGCTGGCCAGAGCGAGAGCGAGCTGTCCGAGGCCGGCCGTGCGGCTTTCGCCAGCGAGGACCGTGCCGCGAATGGCGCACGCCAGCGACTCCACCAGTTCGCGATCTGCATCGGCCAACTGCGTGACTTCCCCGCGGACGTGATCGCGGAGCTGGGCTGCGATCAGCTGTTCGTCGCCGGTGCTCATGCGGTGGCCCCGGCGCGTTCGGCATTACGGCGGACGATGCTTGGTGCTTCTGAATAGCAGCCTTTGCACCAGCGACGCCAGCCAAATGGCCCGTTCTTGTCGCGATAGAAAAACTCCGCGAACGGCCTATCGAAGACCTCGAGGCAGCGCCCGCAACGGAGGGTTGGCGGTTGGTTGATGTCGCTGGGATGAACTGTGGCCGTGGGAGAAATTGGCGGCTCCCAGTTACCACACTTGCAAGCGCTCCCGCTCCACGACTCGACGCCTCCCTTTCTCCAGCCGCACGTCTGGCATCTTGGATGCAACGGTGCCGAGGTGTGCTGCGCGCTCATGCAACACCTCGCACGGACGTGAGCTCGTCAAGCTGCTGGTTGAGGCTGCGAGCCTGCTCGGCAAAGCGAGCCTGCATTGGATGCGCCACGCACGTCGTTTCGCGTGAAACAACGACGGGTAGCACAAGACCGTTGCCGAGATCGATAGTCCCTTCACGCAGGGCCTTGTCGGCCGTGGTGAGAAACATCTTCTTCCACGACTCCATGCCTTGGACGGCAGGGCAGCGGTAGAACGCCTGGCGGCGGGAGCGCACCTCGCGGATCCAGATCTCGGCTTGGCGCGGCGTGCGCGTGGTTGCGACCACGGCAGTCACTCTGCGTGCTCCAAGCGCTCCACGCTGGCGACGGGGCAGCCCGTCTTCGCGTGGGCTTTGCGTTGAGCCGCTTCGCCGCTGACGGCTTTCAGGTCAACGAAGGGGAGAACGCCGGAATCGGTATTGGTGGGGACGCCGTTACGGTCGATCGGTGCGTAGAAGCAGCGGTAGGGCCGGGTGGCGGAGAGCGGCGTTCGGCGACTGCGGCGGTCGCCTGCGGGTTTCGCAGCTGCAAGGGGCATGAGTCACTCCAAGAAGCGCTGCGGGGTGCAGCGCGCTGGAGTACTGTAGCGAAAGCTACAGAATCATGCAATAGCAAAAGCTACTGTCCGGAGCGGGCGTGCCTAGTCGAGAGGTTGATGCATTGCAAATGCTATCGAACGGGCATCGTTTGCTGGCTGGTTTCCGAACCGGGAGGGCGCGGATCGGACCTGGTGCCGTAGGGGCAAATGGAAGAGGAGCCACCGATCCAGACGGGCAGCGCTTCTTCGAAGCCTGTCGACCTGGTCCGGCGCGTCAGTTGGACTGTTGCGCCACTCGGGAGTGGTTGCACCAGCCATTTGGCAAAGGGGATGTTTCCAAGGTCGTTCACCATGGTCAGCTCGATCTCGCCTTCCTTCGCCTCGGGGAAGTAGTTCGATGACACCGTGAGACCATCTGGATAGCACTCCTTCATCGCTCGGAGCATGTTCCGGAATGTCGCTTCGGAGCCAAGTGGAGAGGGTGTGGAAGAGATCACCGAATTCTCGGCCGTGAGCGGTGCACCGCATGCTGTAAGCATGATCACGATCGACGCCGCTACTGCTGCCTGGGTGAGCTGTCGCATCAGTGGTCCTTCCTAAATCCGCTCGCTTTGACGGTGTACCACTCGGCCGATGACGAGGCATGAGTCGGTGGCGCATTCTTTCTTCGGGTAGCGCCCCTTATCTGGATTGTCAGACGAAAGCCACCACAGGCCCGCTTCTCGGATTAGTCGCTTGATGACAGGTTCGCCTTCGTAGTTCATGGCGAAAACTTCGCCGTCCCTGGGTTCGCGGTCTTCTGTGTTTACAACGACGATGTCGCCGTCGTAGAGCGTTGTCTCCATGCTGTGCCCTGAGACACGGATCGCTTTGAGTTTGTAGGACTTGAGTCCCTTGCGCCGCAACCAGTCGGAGCGAAAGAAGATAGGTGCGGACTCGGAAATGTCGGGTTCCGTTGCGAACCCGGTGATCCCCGCCCTGACCTTTATCCGGACCACCGGCACTGGTTCTAGATCCGGGTGCTGGTCCATGTCCTTGACATCCATGCCGATCACATTGCCTGGCGGCTCGAACCAGTTCCGTGCTTCGTGCATTTCATGAATTGCGGCAATGGTCTTTTCGCTGATCGGTCGGCTGCCCTTGATCATTTGTCCGACAAACGCGCCATCTCTGTAGCCCAGTTGACGGCCAAGCGCGGCGTTACCTCCAAGTTTGTTGGCGAGCGCTTGGAGGCGTTCTCGGCGCCACTCGAGTAGATCGTCCATGTCCATGTTTTAAACAGTAGCATGCGCTACAGAAGCGATTGCTATTGAATGCATGTAGCAAACGCTATAGGATGGGGTCCTATGAAGCTCGACGAATACTTCAGGCTCCCGGATTCCCACTCTGTGTCGGAAATTCGCATGCTCATCAAGGCAAAGAGCGACGCCCAGATCCGGCAGTGGCAGCACGGCTACGACGGGCGACGTCCTAACTTCGACAACCGGGTTGCGTTGGAGCGCGCCACCGGAGGGTTGGTCAATGTGGAGGAGTGGGGCGCGGATTGCGTCTGGATCCGCTTTCCTGACCCGGCGTGGCCTCACTCCGATGGCCGGCCCTTGCTTGACTTCGAGCCTGCGGAGGTCGCAGGTCGTCCAGTTCAGCAAGGAGCCTGAGATGCCTGCATCGCCTAGTCTCACCCCGTCGACATCCGAATCGCCTGCTCGAGGCGCGTCTTGCGGTTGTCGATCGCCTGATTCGATTGCTGAATCGCGATCGGGTCCATGCCTTGCTGGCGAACCACTTCTGTCCGCATGGACTGCAGAGATTGAAGAGCTGCAAGCCATTTCTGCTGCACGTCGGGAGGCAGCGCGCTCATGAGTGCGTCCATCGCCAGCTCGACTGCGGCCAGATCCGCGCGTTGCCTGTGCACTCGTGTGAATAGTTCGTCCGGTGTCATTTTGTCCGCCCGTCGTCGGGTCCGTGTTGGGGAACTCGGAATCTACCCGGTGATGTGGCGGGCGCCAGTTTCTCCTCGCCGCCGACCATTTCGGCGCGCCTGTACTTGGCTCACTCCCTCCTCCTACGCCGCGTGCGGGAAGGTACGCGGTGTTGGGCGTGTCGAGGCGGCGGGGGCTTTTCTTCGTGGTGCGGTTCATGGCCGCAAGTCTCTTTTTTTTCCCTTTTGAAGGCGATCCGACGCGTTCCGACAATGTCGGAAGGTCGTCGGAACCGCTGTTTTGACGGAGTGCAGCATGGACGACAAACTCTTTTATGACGACGACCTGGACGCGCTGAAGGCGACGATCCAGCACCTGGGTGGCAACAAGGCGGTGGGCGTTCAGCTGTGGCCAGACAAGACGCCAGACGCCGCCGGCCGCTCGATGGCCGACTGCTGCAACACCAGCCGTTCGGAACGCCTCAGCCCTTCCCAACTGCTGTTCGTGATGCGCCTTGCGCGCGAAAAGAACTGCCACATCATGGCCGAGCACCTCATGAGCGAGGCGGGCTATGCGAAGCCGGTGCCGATTGACCCGGACGAGGAGGCGTCGACCATCGTCGAACGAATCGACGAGACGCTGCAAGGTGTGGGCATCCTGGTCGATCGCCTGGAACGCTTGCGCAATCGCACCAGTCTGAAGGCGGTGGGGTGAAGCCCGTGGAACAGATGACCCGGACGTGTTCAGTCGCGGCCGGGCCGGATGACCTTGCCCAGTTCCCAGGATGAGCGAAGAGCCGCCATTCCCGACAGTCGAGCCACCGGCCTGGGACCAGATCCCAGCGTCGCTGGCTTCGCGCCAGCAATGGGTGGTGTGGAAGTTCGAGCGTAAGGAGGGCGCGAAAAAGCCCGTGAAGATGCCGTACTACGTCCAGGGAGGGCGTCGTGTCGGCGAGCAGGGTACCGACCGTGATCGTATGCGCCTGGCGACATTGAGTGTCGCCAGGCGGGCTTACGAACGCGGTGGCTACCATGGTGTCGGGTTTGGTTTTCTGCCAGGCGATGGCCTCATCGGCATCGACTTGGACGACCAGCGAGAAGCAGACGGCTCGTGGTCAGAGCGGTGCAACAACATCGTCGCTGCCTGCGACAGCTATACCGAGATCTCGGTGAGCGGGAAAGGCGTTCATGCGATCGTCGAAGGACACACCACGACGAACAAGTCCAATGACATCGGTGTCGAGCTGTACTGCGACAAGCTCTACTTCATCTTCACCGGCAACCGCTTCCCGAACACACCGGCCGAGGTCCGGCCTATTGACGATCTAACGTTGAGACGTCTGCACAAGACGATCGACGACGCGAAGGAAGCCGCTCAGGCTGCAAAGCGTTCGGCGTCTGCGCCTGCGCCAGCCCGGGGCACCGCGCCGGCGGCGGGGCAGGGCGGTGGCGACTTTCGCAAGGTCAACGACGCGGCGATGGCGAATTTTCCGGCCTGGGTGCCAGCCTTGTTCGGCGGCAAAGAGACGGTGCATGGTGCCGGCTATCGCGTGACCTCGAAAGCTCTGGGGCGCGATCTGCAGGAGGATCTCGCGATCGACCCGCGCGGGATCTGTGACTTTGGCGTGGCGGACATGGGAGACGCGACCGGCGGTGCGCGTACGCCGATCGACCTGGTCATGGAGTGGCAGCCGTCGGCGAAGAAGCCTGCAGACGCACTGAAATGGCTCGCACCGCTCGTCGGCGTCCAACTGTCGAAGCCAGCGCGGAGCGCCAAAAATCGCGACGCTCCGGCTCCCGCTGGGGGGCAGGGTGGTGGCGGAGGGGGCAGCGAGCCGCCGCCCACCGACCCCGACGATCCGGGCGAGCAGTTCGATCGTGACAACGTCCTGGCGATGCTCGTGAAAGGCAAGGGCGGCCGGCCCGACGACTGCCGGGAGAACGTCCTCTACTGCGTGCTCAACGATCCGACCCTCAAGGACCTGATCAAGAAAAACGACTTCAGCCAGCTCCTCGAGCGCACCAAGGATGCCCCGTGGGGCCGGCCAGCGGGGGAGTGGGACGAAGAGGACGATCTGATGCTTGGCGAGTACCTGCTGCGCACCTATCGCCTCGGCATCAAGGGCAAGGGCACGCTGCGAGACGGCGTGCTGATGGCCGCCAGGTTGAGCAAGTACAACCCGATCCACGACTGGATCAAGGCCGAGCAGTGGGATGGTGTGCCGCGCATCGAGCACTGGCTCGTCGACGTGTATGGCGTCGAGGATCGGCCGTACACCCGGTTGATCGGCAAGTGCTTCATGATGGGCCTCGTCAAGCGGGCGATTCAGCCAGGCTGCAAGTTCGACTACATGCTCATCCTCAAGGGGGAGCAGGGTCTGGCCAAGTCGACGGCGTTCCGTGCGCTGGCCTTCCCGTACTTCACCGACAACGCGATTCGCGTCGGTGACAAGGACAGCCTGATGGCGATGCAGCTGGCCTGGATCGTCGAGTCGGCCGAGCTCGAGTCGCTCAACAAGTCCGAGACCACGCTGATCAAGCAGTTCCTGTCTGCGCAGGAGGACTGGTATCGGCCGCCCTATGGCGGGCAGATGCGCAAGCAGCCGCGGCATTCCGTGAACGTGGGCACGACGAACGCCGACACGTTCCTGAAGGACGCCACGGGTGACCGGCGCTTCTGGCCCCTCGAGGTCCACATCGTCAACGTGGACGCGCTGATCGCCATGCGCTCCCAACTGCTGGCCGAGGCGCTCCACCGGATCAACCAGGGCGAGCGCTATTGGCCGACACGCGAGGAGGAGCGCGAGCTGGTGTTCCCCGAGCAGGCGCCGTTCAAACGCGTGGACGAATGGGAGAACGTGCTCGACGAGTACGTCAACGACTCCAGCCGGCCGCACATCAACGATGTAGCCAGGATCGACCGCGACTTCTTCCCGAGCACCGAGATCTACGACAAGGCGCTCAACATCAAGGCCGACCGCATCGACGGCAACGGCCAGATGGACACCCGCATCGTCAACTGCATGAAGGCGCTCGGCTTCGAGCGCTACAGGGAGACCACAGGCAAGCGCAGGCGCGGCTATCGACGCCTGCCCCGACCGGAGGCCGTCGCGCCGCCGCCCAGGCACGCTGATGACGGGCCACCATCCTTCGAGGACGAGAGCGACAATGACTTGCCGTTCTGATCTCAACACTGCGCGCCTGGCTGGATGCCACGCGGGTTGGTCTCGCCCCAGCGGAGCAGGCGTCTACGCGTCTACCCCGATGGTCCTGACGCCACCGCCGTCCAGCCCGTCCACCCTACGTCCACCCGGGGGTGGACGGCGCAAGTTGTTGATTCTGCTGGGGAAATTCCCGGTACGTCCACCCGTCCACCCCTTCCGGGGTTTTCGCTTCACACACATGCGCAGGCGCGCACACAGGCGGGCGTGTGTCTGCGCGCGCGCACGGGCGCGGCTCACCCACACACCTTGGTCGGGTTGGACAGATGGACGGATCCAGCATCCATGCGGGTTTGCGCCGTCCACCCCCCGTCCAGCCACGACCGCCAGCGGGAGAAAAGCACCATGAACCAGCCAGCCAAGCAGCCGGATATGCGCGAACGCATGCCGATGACAGCCCAGTGGATCGCGACGAAGCGCCTCGAGTGGGGCCGCGAGCACGTCGATGCATGCCTTCGGCGCGCGACAGCGAAGAAAGAGCCGGGCTTCTTCTACGCAATGGAGGCCGGGCAGGTGGCGGGCACGCCGTTCCCGGCCTCTGACCCGGTATCCGAGTGGCAGCAGTACGCAGTGCTCAATGGCTGCGACTTCGCTGTCTTCATGCGCAAGCCCGGCGGCGACGACCCGGCCAATCCAGAGATCTCGGCGCACCAGGTGCAGACGCCTGCAAAGCGAGGCAAGCCATGAGGATCGACATTCGAACCAACTTCGACCAGGTCGAGGCGGCGCTCAACATCGCCCAGCGGCAGGTTCCGTTCGCCTTGTCCCGTGCAATGAATCTCACGGGCCGCGATGTCATCGCCGCTGAGCGCGATGAGATGTCGAACGTCTTCGACCGGCCAACGCCGTTCACGCTCAACTCGCTGCGCCTGAAGCCTGCGACGAAGCAGGACCTCACGGCCGTGGTCGACGTGCGGAACAGCGATCGCCTGAATCACTTCATCCTGCCGCAGATCCACGGTGGTGCTCGCCTGCAGAAGCGCTTCGAGGAACTGCTCGTGCAGCGTGGCGTGATGAAGGCCGATGAGCGTGCCGTGCCGGCGCTGGGCGCCGAGCTCGATTCCTACGGGAACATGAGCCGCGGGCAGATCGTGCGCATCCTGAGCCAGCTGCAGGCCTTCAACCTGGCGGGCTCCGATGCCAACGCCACCACCAGCAGGCGAAGCAAGGCCAAGCGGCAACGCGAGGCGTTCTTCGTGAGCCAAGGGCCGGGCAAGGCCACGTTCGGTCGCCACTCGTGGAGCAAGGGCCGCAAGCTGCAACACCTGCAGCGCGGCATCTGGGCCCGCATCGCCTTCGGTGCGATGGGCACCACCGTGATGCCCGTGCTGCTGTTCGTCTCGAGGGCGGTGTACACGCCGCGCTACCGCTTCGAGGAGATGGCACAAGCCACCATCACTCGCGTGTTCGCTCGCCACTTCGACGAGTCCTTTGCGGCGGCCCTTCGGACCGCTCGGCCTGGGGGAGGCGCGTGATGGCGGCGGTCCATCGGGGCAGGGGGCTGACCCCCCACCCCCCCGGTCGCGGGTCCTCCGCCGGAGGGCCGAGTACGGGTAATTCGAACCCCGTCCGCGCACTAGTAGTGGCCGGGCCGAGGAGGTAAGTAAGCATGCGGATCAAGGGACAGGAAAACATCGCCGCCATCCTCGGCGTGGCACCGAAGACCATCACCGAATGGCAGGTGGTCGGCTTTCCGGTAGCAGTGCAGGGCGGGCCAGGCATACCGAGCGAATACGACGCGGCCGCCTGCGTGGCCTGGCTGGTCGACCGCGAGGTGCGCAAGGTGCAGTCGGAGTCGCCGAAGGACCGGCTCAACCGCCTGCAGGGTGACAAGATCGAGCGCGACATGATGGTCGAGAGCCGCGCGCTCATCCCGGCCGACGAGGTCGAGCCGCTGTGGTCGAGCGCGGTGCTCAACGCGCGCGAGTACCTGGTGAACGAGCCGCCCCGGCTGGCCTCGTTGATCATCGGCATGTCCAAGGTGGACGTCGAAGCGCTGCTCGAGGCGACGTTCGAGGAATTTTTGAAACGTCTTTCCAACTGGCGTGCGCCAGTGGGCGATGACGACGATGAAGAGCCCGACGTCGAGGAGGGGGACGTCGAGTGAGCTTCGAGTCAAAGCCTCAGCCCTCGCACGCACAGCGCGCGAGAAAGGCGCTGCGCGCCACGCACGCGAAGGTCTGGGCCAAGCTGCGCCCACCGGTCCGGCTGTCGGTCGCCGAGTGGAGCGAGAAGTTCCGGATCTTGAGTGGCGAAGAGTCCGCCATCCCGGGCAAGTTCTCATGGGCGGTTTCGCCAGCGCTGCGAGAGATCGCGGAGGTGGCGAATGCACCCGGCACACGGCGGCTCGTGGTGCAGAAGAGCGCCCAGGTCGGCTACACCGCCGGCATCGTCTGCAATGTGATCGGTTACCACGTCCACTACCGGCCGAGCGTGATCGTCGCGGCGTTTCCGCGCACCCAGGCCGCGAAGGACTTCGCTTCCGAAAAGCTCGATCCGATGATCCGGCGCAGCCCGGTTCTGGCGAAGCGCATCACGCTAAACAGCCGGGCCCAGGGGAACAGTGCACTGCGCAAGCGCTTCCCTGGCGGCTTGATCAAGCTGGTGGGCACGAACAGCCCGAGCGATGTGAAGTCGACCAGCGCCCGCGTGGTGATCGTGGAAGAGCCGGACGACGCGGCCACCGACGTGCGTGGCCAGGGCAACTCGCTCAAGCTGCTAGGGGAGCGGGTCAAGACCGATCCTCGAAGCCTCTTCCTGGTCGGCGGAACGCCTACGGCGAAGAACGCCAGCGCGGTCGAGGCGGAGATGCGCACCACCGACAAGCGCTATTTCCATGTGCCGTGTCACGGATGCGGCGAGGCTCACGTCCCGGACTGGGAGCATGTGACCATCCCCGAGGACGAGAAAGCCGAGAACCATGAGGTCTATGGCCGGTATCAACCGGATGCCGCGTTCTACACCTGCCCGCACTGCGGTGAGCTGTGGAGCGATGACCAACGCATCGCGAACCTGCGGCGTGCCGAACGTGACGGCTTCGGCTGGATCCCATCCGCTGTCGGCGCAACGCCAGGCTACTACCTGAACGAGCTGCTCAGCACCTTCGACGGGTCCCGCGTGCCGGTGCTGGCCCGCAAGTACCTCGAGGCCAAGTGCGAGCTGGACAAGGGCGACCCCACGGACATGATCGCGTTCTGGAACAGCACGCGTGGCCTGACCTGGGAGTACCGCGGCGAGCTGCCGGAAGAAGACACGCTGCGCGAGCGCGCGGAGTCATACATGGAGTGGAGCTGCCCGGTCGGCGGCCTGGTCGTGTTGATGACCGTGGACGTGCAGCACGATCGCCTTGCCGTGACGGTGTGGGTTGTTGGCCGCGGCGAGGAAATGTGGCTCGCGTTCTGGGGCGAGTTCTACGGTCAGACCGTGGTGAGCCACGCCGGGGCCTGGATCGAGCTCGAGGCAGCGATGGGCCGCCGTGTGAAGCATGCGACCGGAGTAGCCCTTCCCGTTGCAGCACTGGCCATCGACTCGTCGGACGGCCAGACCAGCGAGGCGGTCTACGCCTTCGTCCGTAAACACAACCGGCCTGAGCGTCCGGTGTACGCGGTCAAGGGGGCATCCGACTCCGTGGGCAAGGTGGAGATCTGGTCGCCACCGAAGGCCATCGATCCGAACGCGAAAGCGACGAAGGCATCGCGCGCCGGCGTGCGAACGCACATCGTCGGCACGGCAAAGGCCAAGGATCTGATTCTGGGCTGGTCGGAGCAGGCGGGCCGGGTTCGCCTCGAGGGCAACGGGCCGGCCCGCATGCATTGGTATGAAGGCGTGCGCGACGACTTCTACGAGCAGCTGCTCAGCGAAATCAAGATCCCCGGCCGCATCAACAAGGCCCGCCGGGAGTGGAAGGTCCGCACGGATCGGCGTAACGAAGCACTCGACTGCACGGTGTACGCCCTGTGGCTGTTGCGCGCGCTGCGCCTCCATCTGCGCAAGGCACAGCAGTGGGACTACGCCGAGCTCAAGGTGCGGCAGGCCCCGCTGATCGTCGAGGACGAACACATCCCCGAAGTGCAGACGTCTGCATCGACGTCGACGTCGACGCCGCCGGAGCAACCGCCGCCGGCGCCAGTAGCACCTCCGACACCAAGCCCAACACCCGCACCGGCCCCACCACCTCGAAGAGCCGTCCCGCCACCACCGAATCCCTTTGCATCTGAAGACTGGAGCAGCCGCCTATGAACCAACGAACACCGCAAACCGCTGGCCAGGCCGAGGATGCAGCAGTGCAACTCGAGCACGACTTCGTCGGCATCATCCGTGACGAGATCGGCATGCACGAGCCGCTGGCAACTGTGTTTTCGCGCGCCCTGGTGCGAGGCCTGCGCCGGGTACTCGGCGGGCAGGACCTGTACATCCCCACGCCGGACAAGTCCGAACGCGATGCGTCAATCAGGCGGGACTACAACGGGGACAACATGGAGGAGCTGATGCGCGCCCACGGCATCGGCAGGACGCGCTTCTACGAGATCATCGGCGCGCGGCCGCAGCGGCCTCGACGTGTTGACCTGCGGGATGCGAAAAATCCGGAATCATCCCTAGAAAGCGGACGGACAGACGGCTACGGTGGTGGCCTATGACCATCGCCACAGACATGCTCGCCAAGTACTTGGCCGCCGAGGCCGACGTGCTCTCCGGCAAGACCATCCAGTTCAACGGTCGCACCTACACCAGCGAGAACCTTGCGGACATCCGCAAGGGCCGCAAGGAATGGGAGAGCCGTGTCGCTGCCGAGAGTGGAAAAACGGGGCCGACCATCGGCGGCCTCTCGTTCTCGGTTGCGAGATTCGACGGCCGCGACTGAAACTGAAAGCCCAGACACCATGAACATCATCGACCGCATCGTCGCCTGGCAGAACCCCATTTCGGGCCTTCGACGCGCCCAAGCACGCCAGGCGCTTGCCCACTACGAAGCTGCCAAGCCGAGTCGGCAGCGCAAGTTCCGCAACGACAACAGCAGCCCGAACACCCTGGTCGGATCAGGCGCGGCCGCGCTGCGAGCGCATGCGAGATTCCTCGAGCGGAATCACGACCTCTCGCGCGGTGCCTTGCGGGTGCTGGTCAATAACATCGTGGGCGCAAGCGGCATCGCTGTCGAGCCGCAACCGCGTCGTGCGGACGGGTCGATTCACACTGAGTACGCCAACGCCCTGCGGGAAGGATGGCGGAAGTGGGCGCGTCGGCCAGACGTCACGAAACGGTACCGATGGCCATTGGCCCAGCGCTTGTCTGCGTACACGTGGGTGCGCGATGGTGAGATGTTCGCCCAGCAGTTAATGGGGCCAGTCGCCTACCTGAATCACGGGAGCGAGGTGCCTTTCTCTCTCGAGCTGCTCGAGCCGGACTTCGTGCCGCTCGACTACGACGACACCGGGAAGAACATTCGCCAGGGCATTCAGTCCAATGCGTGGGGCGAAGCAACCAACTACTGGACTTACAAGGGGGATCCGCGGGAGGGGATGACCTTCCTAACTGACAGCGGACTGAAGGCCATCCCCGCCGCCCGGATGCTCCATCTCTCCACCCTGGATCGCCTGCATCAGCAGCGCGGGATCTCCGAATTCGCCAGCGTGATCACACGCATCGAGGACCTGAAGGACTACGAGGAAAGCGAGCGCATAGCTGCCAAGGTTGCGGCTTCGATGACGGCTTATGTGAAGCGCACGGATCCGGACGTAGGCTACAACCCCGAGAACCTGCCGCGAGCCGAGGACGGCACCCCATTGCCTCGCGATCTGCGTATGCAGCCCGGCATGATCATCGACTCACTGACTGTCGGCGAAGAGATCGGGATGATCGACAGCAAGCGACCGAACCCGAACCTGGTGACGTGGCGATCCGGCCAGCTGCGAGCGTTCGCCGCAGGCGTCGGCGCAAGCTACTCGAGCATCAGTCGCGACTACAACGGAACTTACAGCTCTCAGCGCCAGGAGCTCGTCGAACAGTGGGTGAACTACGCGGTATTGACCGACGAATTCACGGGCATGCTGGTCCAGCCGACATACGAATCCTTCGTCTGGATCTCCAACGCGAGCGGCGTGATTCCGAGGCCCCGTGATGTGATGTCGGGCACCGAGGATGACGCGCTCTTCATCGGGCAGAGCATGCCGTGGCTGGACCCCTTGAAAGAAGCCCTGGCCTGGGAGAAGCTCGTACAGGCAGGTTTCGCGAGCGAGGTCGAAGTCATCCGCCGCCGCGGCGGAAGTCCGCGCGATGTACTCGAGCAGGTCAGTGAGTTTCGGCGCCAGGCAGCAGAGAAAGCGCTGATTTTTTCCAGTGATGCGGCAACGACTCCTGGCTCCAGTCGGGGAAAAGTAGAGACGACAGATTCAAACACGTCTAAAGACTAAAAATCATTCGTCCACGAGGACGCTGAGGTAGTCCAGCTTCTCTGTGTCATTGCTCTTTTTGTATGTAGCCACCCAGTGATTTAGCCGTTTTTGCACCGCGTCGCTGACATCCTTCTCTGGGCATAGGTAGGTGAGCCCCCACAGAATATTTTCGGATTCCTGTCGCATCCAGGGCGAAGTCCGGAGTGAAGTCAACACACGTACAAGCGAATCCATTACCCGAGACACGTCTTTGTTACGCAGCACAAGGTGAATATCGTTGAGAGGGCTGAGTGTGTCTCTGGTGGTGTGCGGTACGACCGAGAACTGCATGATGTGCTCGTAGATCAAATCCCGCTGGTCTTCCGGTGCGAATCTGATGTCGCCCGCGTGTAGCATGCCAATAGTCGTCATGCGTATGGTGCTGCCGTCTTCCTCTCTGATCACGCGTGCAATTTCGCCGATGCAAGCTTGCTTTGTTGTCTCCTCCGCATCCTCAAGGATGATTCGATAGGCCTTAGACAGTGTTTCGGCAGTTGCGGAACGCGCGTCGCCCTCAATGCTTGAAACTTCCTCGATATACGCTTTCGGCAGCAAGCTAACCAGCAACCGCTGACGTTGAGTCTCGTTAAAGCCGACGAGCAGATGCTTCAACATCTTTACCGCGCCTTGATCCTTCTTGATCTTTGCCAGTACCTGTTCGGCAGTCAATCCAACTCGCTTCTGCAGCGTGCGCGCTACTTCTCGAGTGATAAGGCCGACCAGTTCAAGGGCTATGACGGCATCGCTCCTGTTGGGAGCCGGCTCGTTCATTCTGACTACCCTTCCAGGATGAATAAGGTTGCGGTACGACCGCACGACGCCGCACAGCTCTTCAACTCGCTTGCTTAGCACACCTTCGATGGCGCAGACTTTGATTGCCTCCGCCAACTCCAGCTTGAGAACGTCTCGCGAGAGGTTTCTTGAGGGAAGCGGATAAGAGTGCAAGTAGTCGATGAGTAAAGCCTCGACGATGCTTCCGGCCAGAACCTGCGCAGCCTTCCAAGCCTCTTTCGCGAGGCAGTTTTCCATTTCTCGAAAGTCCGATTCGAGCGACTCGCGAAACTGAGGATTTGTGATGAAGTCAAAGCTGAGCATAGTGGTGTCTCATTGAAGGGCGCCGCCACTTCATAACCAAAAAATAATCCGCTTTTTACCCTACAAAGCGGACGACGCATTTTTGACACTGGAAACCTCAATACGAGGCATCCAGTTCATGAAAGCACAAAGCACTTGGTACGCAATTCGCCGCCGCACGGCACTGGCCGCTGCCGCGCTGGGTGTCGCCGCGGCGGCCGAGATCTATATCTACGGCGACATCGGCGAAAGCTGGTGGGAAGAAACGGTGAGCGCCTCGTCGTTCGTGCGCGAACTGCAGGCCATCGAGGCCGACCAGATCACCGTTCGCATCAACAGCTTCGGCGGCAGCGTGCCAGATGGCCTGGCCATCTTCAACGCACTGCGCCGCCATAAGGCCACCGTCACGACCGAAGTCGATGGCATGGCGTTCTCCATCGCCAGCCTGATTGCGATGGCCGGTGACAAGGTCCACATGGCGAACAACGCCGTGATGATGATCCATGCGCCGTGGACCTATGCGGCCGGCAACAGCGCAGAGCTGCGCGAAATGGCGGACCAGCTCGACACCTGGGCTGCTGCGATGTCCACCAGCTACGCGCTTCGTACCGGTGACCAGCCCGCCATGCTGGCCCTCGTCACCGACGGCCAGGATCACTACTACACCGCTGAAGAAGCACTCGCGGCGAAGTTCATCGATGGCATCACCGATGCCATGCCCGTGGCGGCAAGCGCCGCTCGCGATCTCCCGTCCAACCGTTACCGCTCGGTGCCAGCAGCTCTGCTGGCCTCGTGCCCATCCGCGGCAACCGCCGCAAATTCCGCTGAAGAGGACCCTATGAAACTCCGTTCCCATCTGCTGCTGACCGCCATCGGCGCGGCCGGCGCTGCTGCGGCCGGCGGCGGAAACGCCGCCGTGCCGGCAAACCCCGCTGTGCAGACGTCTGCACCGGACGCCGCCGCGGTGCTTGCCGCCGACAAGGCTCGCCGCGATGGCATCCGCGCGAGCTTTGCGCGCTTCAAGGCGCAGCCCGGCGTGGAAGCGCTGCAGCAGGCCTGCGAGGACGATCACGCCATCACCATCGAGGCAGCTGGCACCAGGCTGCTAGCACACCTCGCCACGGGCGCTACGCCTGTGGCCGGCGGGCACGTCATTACAGTCGAGGACGAGTCCGACAAGCAGCGCAAGGCAGGCACGCAGGCTTTGCTGGCCCGGGCTGGTCTTGAAAAGATGGAAGGTGCCAACCCGTACCGCGGCTATACCTTGGGCGAGATGGCCCGCGCCAGCCTCACCCGCGCCGGCTTCCGCACCGATGGCATGGACAAGATGCAATTCGTGGGCGCCGCGTTCACGCACAGCACGAGCGATTTTCCGGGCCTGCTCGCCAACGTGGCCAACAAGGCGCTGCTTAAGGGCTACTCCGAGGCCGAAGAGACCTTCCAGCTCTGGACCCGTGCCGGCAGCCTGGGCGACTTCAAGCCTGGCAAGCGCGTCGACCTGAACGCCTTCCCCAGCCTGCGCAAGGTGGCCGAGGGCGCCGAATACAAGTACGCGACCATGGGCGAGCGTGCGGAGACCGTGATGCTCGCGACCTACGGCGAGCTCTTCAGCATCACGCGGCAGGCCATCATCAACGACGACCTGGACGCGTTCACCCGCGTGCCCCGCAACATGGGCCGTGCGGCCATTCGCACGGTCGGCGACCTGGTCTACGCGGTGCTGACGGCCAACCCCCAGATGAGCGACGGTGTCGCGCTGTTCCACGCGAGCCACGGCAACCTGCTCGCCGGCGCCGCCATTTCGACGGACTCTGTCGACAAGATGGGCGCCGCAATGGCCGTGCAGAAGCAGGGCAAGGTGCCTCTCAACATCGGCCTGAAGTACCTCATCGTGCCGCGAGCCCTCAAGGGCCTCGCGAACACGGTTCGCACCAGCGAGTACGCAGTGGGCGCGGGCAACAACACCACCACGCCCAACATCGCGCGCGACACCTTCGAGGTCATCTCCGATGCGCGCCTCGATGCCGCTTCGACGTCCGTCTGGTACGGCGCTGCTGACCAGAACGCCAACGACACGATCGAAGTGTCTTACCTGGACGGCAACGACCAGCCCTACCTCGAGCAGAAGGCCGGCTGGAACGTCGACGGGACCGAGTTCAAGGTGCGCATGGACGCCGGCGTCGCGCCGCTGGACTTCCGCACGATGTCGAAGAACCCGGGCGCCTGATCGCCATCGGTGCCCGGCCTCGGCCGGGCGCTCCGGAACTCCCCCCGAACTTTCTCAAGGATCCGTCATGAAAAACTTTGTTCAAGAGGGCAACGTGCTCGACTACACCGCCGGCACGGCGGTGGCGTCGGGTGCTGTCGTCGTCATCGGCGCGCGCATCGGCATCGCCGTGAAAGACATCGCCGTCGGTGAAACCGGCCCGCTGCGCGTCAAGGGCGTGGCCGAGCTGGCGAAGCTGGCAGCCGACACCCCGGCCCAGGGCGCGCTGCTGTACTGGGACGCGGCCAACAGCCGGCTGACCACTACGGCAAGCGGCAACGTGCTGGCCGGATACGCAGCGCAGGCCGCCGGCAACGGCGCGACCACCGTCTGGCTGCACCTGAACGCCTGATCCGGCCATGTCCATGCTCCGGTTCGCCGCACTCCAGGCCCGCGTCAATGCGGCCGTGATCGATCGCCTGTCCGAGCGGCAGGCCTCGTTCACGCCGCAAGGCGGCGGTGCGGCTCGACCGCTGCAGGGGCTTTATGACGATGCCTATGGCACCCAGCTCGAGCAGATGGCGGGCGACAGTTCTCCTGCGCTGACGGTGCAAACCGATCTCGTGCTCGATGCCACTCCCGCGGCCACCCTGATCCTCCTAGCAGTCATCGACGCCGCCGGCGTTGTCGTCGCGCCGGAGGAAACCTTCGAGGTGGTGGAGCTGCAACCCGATGGTGCCGGCTTCACGGTGCTGCGACTAAGGGCCGCCTGATGGCACACGTGCAGCAACAGATCCTCGATGCCGTGAAGGCGGTGCTCATCGCAGCCGCAACGGATGCCGGCGAGAACGTGTTCATCGATCACCTCGACCCGCTGGCCTTGACGCAATTTCCCGCGCTCCTCATCGAAGAGGCGCCCTCAGGCGAAAGCGTGGCGCCGTCCACCGTCAGCGGCGTGCAGCGGCGAGATCTGCGCGTGAGCATCACGCCGGTTGTCGCTCACGCAACCGAATACGGAGCCCGTGCGCGCGAACTGGGCCTGCAGGTCGAGGTGGCGCTCGCAGCCGCCACGCCGCAACTGCTCAAGCTGGCCAAGGCAGGCTTTGCCATCGAAAGCGGCCGGATGTTGCTCAGCGGCGAAGGCAAGGAAGCCAAGGCCGCGCGCCAGCAAATCTGGCGCTTTTCCTACCTCGTGCGCCCCGGTGCGCCCGGTGTAGCTCTCTGATTTTTCACACCGAAAGACCATCATGAACGTCAATATCTGGAGCAATGTCGGCGTCGATGTGCAGACCATCCTCGGCGCTGCTGTCACCATCGACACGATCAGCAAGGCCAATCCGGCCGTCGCCGGCGCCGCTGCACATCCCTTCCTGGACGGCGACATCGTGCTCCTGCGGACCAAGGGCATGCGCCAGCTCGACTGGGCCGTGGTGCGGGTCGCCAATAAAGCCAGCGGCACCTTCGAGCTCGAAGGCATCGACTCCAGCGGCTTCTCGACCTTCTCGTCGGGCACGGCCCAGAAGATCACTTTCGGAGCAACTGCCGAGACCTTCCAGGACGTCAGCGCCAACGGTGGCGAAGCAGCCGACGTGAACGTGTCGACCATCCACAGCGACCAGGACACCTCGATCCCGGGCAACCGCACGCCGCTGGTCTTCAACTTCGGCTCCATCTGGGACCCGAGCGATCCGGCGCTGAAAGCCCTCAAGGGCTTCGACCGCAAGAAGTCGCCTTGCGCGATGGTCTTCCGATTCGCGACCGGTGACCTCGTGTACTTCGCCGCCACGCCGAGCACCTCGCTCGCCCCGGGCGGCAGCGCAGGCGCCGTCGTTACCACGCCCGTGAAGCTGTCCGTGAAGGGCCTGCTCACCACCTATCCGGCGGCGGTCTGAGCACATGGCGATCGCACGAGACAAGGCGGCAACACCCGCCCTGCGCCAGGAGGAAACCCAGGTCGACGCCATCGGCGGCACGGTCATCGTTCGCGGGCTGATGCTAGCCGATCGGCTGGCTCTCTGGGACGAAGAACAGCCGCGCGACGGCGAGACGCCCGAAGACGCTGCGAAGCGCAACAAGGCCACCGTCGTCGAGCGCCAGCTCGCCCGCATGGTGGTCCTCGACGACGGCCAGCCGCTCTGGACGGCCGAGCAGTGGAAGGCATTCGGCCAGCAGCACGCGACCGAGGCTTTCCGTCTCTACAACCTCGGCAACAGCTTCTCGGGCGGAGACACCAAGGCCATCGAAAAAAACTGAGGTCCCAGCCGCGTCGCCGGTTCGCATTTGCGCTGGCGTATCGGCTGGGTTGCACGGTCGAGGAGCTGGGGCAGCGCATGAGCGCCCAGGAGTTCGCAGAGTGGTTTGTCTACATGTCGCACGAAGAGCTGCTGCCAGACGTCGAGCGAATCAGGCATGCCCAGTTGCGAGCGGCGGTGTTTACCGCCGGCGGCGTGAAGTCGCCGCGCGGGCAGGGCGGCTGGAGCTTCGGGGACTTCATGAGCCTCGACGCATGGCCGGAGTCCCAAACCGCGATTCCCAAGCTGCCGCTGGTAAAGCAGGTTGCGCACTTGAACGGATGGATTAAATGAACGAGATCGGCGCAGCCAATGTAGTGATCAACGGGACCGACGCCACCGGTGCCGCGTTCAACTCCGTCAAGGTCGGCCTGCAGAACCTGGGCGTGCAGTCCGATGCCGCCGGCCAGAAACTCACAGGCTCCGGCAAGGCGTTCATCGACTCCCTGCAACGGCAGTCGGACCAGATCGGCAAGACCCGTGCGGAGATTGCCGCATTCCAGGCCCAGCAACTCGGCGTGGCCGCTGCGGCCGAGCCTTACATCGCAAAATTGCGCCTGGCAGAGCAGGGCACCGCCAGGTTGGGCGTGTCGGCCGCACAGACAGCCGCCGCGCTTCGTGGTGTGCCTGCGCAGTTCACCGACATCGTGACGAGCCTGCAGGGCGGCCAGGCACCGCTGACCGTGTTCCTGCAGCAGGGTGGCCAGCTCAAGGACATGTTCGGCGGCGCGGGCCCGGCCGCCCGTGCATTGGGCGGCTACATCGGTGGCCTGGTGAGCCCGCTGACCCTCGCCGCTGCGGCCGTCGCGGCCCTGGCGTATGCCTACTACCAGGCATCCGAGCGCAACTCGGAGCTCAACAAGGCGTTGGTCACCACCGGCAACTACGCGGGCGTCACCACCAGCCGCCTGCAGGAGCTCACGGCCCAGGTGTCGGCCAACGTCGGCTCCGCTGGCCAGGCTGCGGATGCCCTCACGGCATTGGCGGGATCCGGCCGCGTTGCTGGCGACGGCCTCGGCCAGGCCGCACAGGCGGCCGTGGCGCTGAACCAGACCGCCGGCATCGCGATCAAGGAAACCGTCGAGAACTTCGTCAAGCTCAGCGACGAACCGACGAAGGCGTCGGCCAAGCTCAACGAGTCGCTGCACTACCTCACCCAGGCCACCTACGAGCGGATCAAGGCCCTCGAGGACGAAGGCCAGAAACAGCGCGCCGCGGCTGTCGCAGAGGATGCCTACGCCTCGAGCTCGATCAGCCGTATGAAGGACGTCCAGTCACAGGCTGGCATCCTCGGCCGCGCCATGTCGGAAACGGCCAAGGCCGCGAAGAACATGTGGGAGTACATCTCCCAGGGCGTCGGCAGCATCGGGCGCGCCGCGACCATCGGCGAGCAGCTCAAGGATCAGACCCGCGTGGTCGAGTACCTGACGACCAACGGGGGCGATCCCGCGAAGCTGCAGGAGGCCAGGGAAAAGCGCAACCAGCTGGCACGCCAGCTCGAGCGGGCCGCAACCAACGCCCAGATGGAAGGGCAGCGCCAGCAAGATCAGGAAGCCGGCATTGCGGCGACCGACATGATCAACAAGTGGCAGGACAAGGCCAAGGGCATCGACGCGGTCACCCGCGAGCTGAAGAAATACCGCGACGGCCTGGAGGCTATCCGCAAGGTCAACCCAAACAGCGCGCTGCTGAGCGACGAAGCCATCAGGGCCGGTGAGGCAGCGATCCGCAAGGAATTCGCAGGTCCGAAGGCGCCCAAGGGCAAGGCCTTCAGCGACGATGCCGGCACCAAGATGCTGGAGCAGCTCCGGCAGCAGGGCGCCGCCACCTCGGCTCAGCTCGAGACGGCGGAGAAGCTCACCGATGCCGAGACGCAGCGGGCCAAGTTCAACCAGCTGATCGCCGACCTGAAGGGCAAAGACCAGCTCACCGCCGAGCAGAAGAGCCTGGTCAACGCCCAGGACGCGATTCGGGCGCAGCTCGACATCAACGTGGCGCTCGAGAAGCAGGTGGCCACGAAAAAGGCGGCGGCGGAAGAAGAGAAGAAGCAGCTGCAGGCGGCCAAGGAATTCAAGGACCTGGTCGAGGCCACCGACATCCGCATCGCCGAAGCCGCCAAGGGACGCAGCGAGCAATACGACCGGCAATTGAACGTGTTCGGGCTAGGCAGCCAGGCGGCCGAGCGCTTGCAGAGCACGCGGTCGATCTACAAAGAGTTCCAGACGCTGCAGGCGTCTCTCACGGTCAGCGCCGCGAAGAAGGGCATGCTCGGCTCCGATGACTACAAGGCCGAGGTCGAGAAGATCCGGGGCAGCCTGCAGGAAGCCCTCAAGCTCAACGCCGACTACTACGCCGAGCTCGATACCAAGCGGGCGGACTGGACGAACGGCGCAAGTGCGGCCCTGCAGAACTACCTCGACGACGTCAAGAACGTCGCCAAGAGCACAGAGGAGGCGTTCACCAGTGCATTCAAGGGTGCTGAAGACGCGCTGACCTCGTTCTTCACGACGGGCAAGCTCAATGGCGGCGAGCTGCTCAAGAGCCTGGCCACGCAGGGCGTTCGCCAGTTCGTGCGCCAGGACATCCTCGGGCCCGCGGCTCAGTACCTGCAATCCTCGGGCCTCTTCGGCTCGGCAAAGGGTGTTGGTGAGGCCAGCGCGGCCACGGCCACGAGCACGTTCACCGCGTCTCTCACGACGGGTGCCACGGTAGTTTCTACAGCCCTGCAGACCCTTGCAACGGCTGCTACCAGTGCGGCCGCATCGCTCAGTGCAAGCTCCGCCACGAGCGGTCTCGGCGGGCTTGGCAGCCTGGGTTCGATGGGACTGCTAACGGGAGTGGCCAATAAGATGCCAGGCGATCCACTCGACAACCTCATCGGCCTGACCGGAGGTTTCGGGACCGTGCCGAAGATGGGATTTGCCGTCGGTACGGACTTCGTTCCGCGCGACATGTACGCCAAGATCCACAAGGGCGAGGCGATCGTCCGTGCGGCAGACAACACCGGTGGTTCGCGCTCTGGTGGCGCTACGTTCAATAACTACACGGTAGGCGACGTGGCGACAGCCAGCATGCTGCGTAGCGAGATCTCGAAATCCCAAAGGCAGACAACTGCCGGCGCATTGCGCAGTCAACGCTACGGAGGGGCGCTGGCACCATGAGCACGATTGCGTTGCCGGACTTCCTCGAGGACCCCACCAGTTTTTCCCTGCAGTTGGAGACGAATCAGCGCGTCGACGCATCGCCGTTCGGCGGATCTGAGCAGGTTATCGACTTGCTGAATGACCGGTGGTCTGCGAGTACCTCGATTCCACCGCGGACTCATGGAGACGCGGCTGACGTGGAGGCGTGGATCGCATCGATGCGCGGCAAGACGAATGTCGTCAACATGTACCACCTGCAGCGCCCCGAACCGCGAGGCAACATGCGGGGCACTCCAGTGACGCCTGGCTGTGCTCCTAGGGTGCGCGTGCTGACGGTCGTTGGAGACCCCGGCTTCACGCTGCGTGCGGGGGACATGATCGGTGCCGCAGGGCTGCTCCTCATGGTTGAGCGGGACTGCAAAGCCGACGGGTCCGGCACGTGCGTAGTGCCTTTGGTGAACCGGGTTCGTCGCACGATCCCTCTTGGCTCGGCAGTCATCTGGGATCGGCCGACCGCTCCATTCAGGTTGATCTCCACTTCCCCGGTGCAGTACGTCGGCGGCTACTCGCCGGAGATCTCCTTCGACTTCGTGGAGGCCATCGTATGAGGGCCCTGTCGTCAAACACGATCGCGGCCCTCAATGGCGCTGCGCTGACCATTGCGCAGTTGATCTACATGCCGTTTCCTGGCGTACCGATCGCCCTCAACTCTTCGAACACCGACATCGACTTCGAGGGCGTGACGTATCGAGGTGCCGCAGGATTGGGGACCATCAACCCGATTGAAGACTCGCCGGGAGAGGTCAAGGGTTTGCAGCTTCAGCTTGCGGGTGTAGCGGTCGAGTACTTGTCCCTCGCTCTTGACGACGCCGGAATCGTGCAGGGCACCCCGCTCGTAGTGAGACTCGCAATCCTTGACGCCCAAGGTCAGGTCATTGAGGCGCCGATCGATTGGACTGGTCGGCTGGACACGATGCCGATCCAGGAGGACGGCGAAACCTGCGTGATCTCCGCGACGGCAGAGAGCTCGGCCGTGGACATGTTGCGCGGCAACGCTCTCACGTACAGCGACGCAGACCAACGGTTTCTCAACCCAGGAGACCGGGCCTTCGAATACGTGGCATCCCAGATCGACCAGCCTGTGATCTGGCCGACAAAGCAACTTTTCATTGCGATGCGCTGATGAGACATCCTGCCTGGCAAGAACGCTTCTATCGATTCGGCGAGTCCCGCGCGGGGATGCCGTTCGCATGGGGCGCGAACGACTGTTGCACGTTTGCAGCGGCCGCAGTCGAAGCGATAACGGGTGCCAACCCGATGACGAGCATCGAGGGTTACGACAGTGCATTTGCGGCGGCACGACTCGTAAACGAGGCGGGCGGTCTTGAGAAACTTGCGACCTCGGTCCTGGGCGAACCTGTTTCCCCGCGCATGGCCGCCGTTGGCGACGTGGTGCTTCTCCTAAATGAGGGGCGTGAATTACTTGGCGTCTGCAACGGTACCAGCGCAATAGCGCCTGGACGGTTGCATATGACCGCGCTGAGCATGGATGCCGCTCTCATGGCCTGGAGGATCTGATGCCCCAGGCCATCGTTTATGCCCTCGGCACGATCGGTGTCACAGGCGCTGCTGCTACGGTGGCTGCTTACGCGATCACGCTGGTCGGCACGCTCGCACTGAGCAGCTACCAAAAGCGCAAAGCAGACCGCGTCGCACGTGCGCAGTTCGATGCAGCCCAGGTCGATCGCATGGCCAATGTCCCGACGACGGTCGGATCGCGCGAGTTGGTACTGGGGCGAGTTCGAAAGGGCGGCAACGTCTTCTTCAGGACGAGTGTCGGGCAGTACAAAGAGCTCTTTATCCAGTGCATCGCCATCGCTGCGCATGAGATCGATGCCATCGAGCACGTCTATTTCAACGGCCAGCCGGTCGACCTGAATGCGCTAGGACAGGTCACCACAGCGCCCTTTGGTCAGGCGGCAACGATCAGCGCGGAGAAGGTTTCATTCTCCACGACCGTGGTTCTGGACTTTGATCCGCTTCCAGGATCGGTCTCGGCGATGGAATCTCCAATCGGCATGGTGGGAGGGCATGAAGTCCGTTGCAGCGTCGATGGCCGCACCGTGACGATCATTGACCCCCTGCCAGGTTGGTACTTCACGGTCTACTACCAATACGCGGGCTTCAATTCCTTCGCCCGTATCCGTTTTCACTACGGTGAGCCTGGCCAGCAGGCGGACCCTGAACTGGTCGCCATGTTGCCGGGCGTATGGACGAACGATCACCGGGTCGCCGGCGTGGCCTACATCGTCTGTCACTTCGCATATAGCGACACGGCCTTTCCATCAGGCCTGCCCAACGTGACCGTGCTGATGCGTGGTGCCAAGGTCTACGACCCGCGCGACGGAGTAGTCCGCTGGACGGAGAACCCGGCATTGATGATGCGTCATGTCGTGACACATCCGCAGTTTGGCAAACGATCCGGCATGACCGCGTCGGAGGACGCACGAATCATCGCCGCAGCCAATGCATGCGACACCTTGATCGACTACGGCGCCGGCGCTGTCGCGATGTACAGAGGTGCGTCGGTATTTCCATTCGGTGCCGCGCCGCGCGACGTCCTGGACGATCTGAGCCAGGCGATGGGCGGAGAGTGGGCTTATGCGAATGGCGAGTACTTTGTGCGCGCCGGGGTCTATCAGCTGCCTGTCATGTTCCTTGATGACGCCGATCTTGCAGTTGTGCGACGCGGCAGCAACGGCTCGGTTTCGCAAAGTCCGATTTCGATCAACCCGCATCGCGAGCGCAACGACACATTCAATACCGTGGCGGTCCGGATCTGGGACCACGCGGCCAACTACGTGGAAACGCCGATCACCCCTCTGCGCGCCGATGCACTCGTTGCCGACGACGGAGCAGTGCTCACGCAAGAGGTCACGATGCCGGCTGTCTTCTCCGCGGCGCAGGCGTACCACATTGCCGGCATCATGCTACGGGACAGTCGTGATCCTTTGACCGTCTCGCTGCCATTCAAGATGCGGGCCTATCCGCTCGAGATCTTCGACACGGTGGCGCTCACGCTGGATCGCTACGGATGGGCGATGAAGCAGTACCGCATCCTGGCGCGGACCTTCTCGCCGGAAGGGTCAGTTCAGCTGACCTTGAAAGAAACCAATTACCAGATCTACGCCTACGGCGCCGGCTTCGTGCCGGCTGGCTACTCGCAGAACAGTGGTCTCCCGAAGCCGTGGGACATCCATCCGCCGGCGATCACCTCCATCAGCAGCGGCGAGGGCGAGCTGATCGTGCAGACCGACGGCACCATCGTGAACTCTGTTCGGGTGACGTGGGCGCAGATCTATGACCAGTCGATTTCAAACGGGGGCACGGTCGAGGTGCAGTACCGGGTGCTTCCGGATGGCCAGTGGATCAGTGTGACGGCGCCCGGTGATGCGACGGAGGTGAAATTCAGCGGCGTGGATGACTTGGCGCTCATCCTCATTCGGGCGCGCACGCGCAACTCCCTCGCCGTCAGTGACTGGAGCACGCAGCAACTGCACCAGGTCATCGGGAAGACCGAGCCGCCGCCGAATGTGGAGAACCTGTCGATCTCAGCCGATGGTGTGCTGACATGGAGCCTGTCGCGGCGTGTGCCCGATCTCGCGGGCTTCGTCTTTCGATTCCACTACGGCCAGAATCTCGACTGGAACAGCGCGGCGCCGCTGCATACGGGTCTCGTGACGGACAGTCCATGGCAGCCGGACAACCGACCTGGCGGCGTGGTCACGATCATGGTGAAGGCGCAGGACACGAGTGGCAACCAGTCGTTCCTGGTGGGCAGTGTCGTGATGAACCTGGGCGACCCGCCCATCGCCAATGTGGTCGAGCGGTGGGACTACAAGGCGTTGGGTTGGCCTTTAGATGCGAGCGAATCCTCCGGATGGACATTGGTGAGCGGCAATCCGTCGGCCACCCCTCTGGACTCGTTCTATGGTTCGGACAACCAGGCCTTCTACGGCGGGGACACGGCTCCGTTCTACAAGGCCGAGGCCTATGCGGAGATGGTCTACGTCACGCCGCCGCTACCGCTAGCTTCAGCCCTGACCGGGTCGATCATGACCCTCGTCGCGGATGTTCAGGGCGTCGACCTTCGCATCGAGTATCGGTTTGCAGGGCCGGGGGCCTTCTATGGACCCGACAGCGATTCCTTCTACGGGCTGGACACGGATCCGCGCTATGGAGCGGCCGGACCGTGGCAGCCATGGCCGGGGCAACTGGCCGTCACGAACGATGTCTACCAGTTCCGCGTGACCATCGGCGCTGGTGCGACGCGCGGCATCCTGAAGGGCTTGATCGTGACCGTCGATGCGCCGGACATCGAAGAAGAGATCAACGACTTGCCGGTCGCCGCGGGCGGCACCCTGATCCCGTACACGAAGCCTTTCTCGAAGATCGTGAACATCCAGATCACGCTGCAGGCCAATGCGAGCAGCGCAGTCACCGCCGAGTCCACCAAGACGCCGAACCTCGCGCCAAAGGTCACGGCGTACAACGCCGCGCATGCCTCGGTTGGCGGCGCCAGCGTCGATCTCACCATCAAGGGCTGGTAGCCGTCTTCTCCATCCAACTACTCACCGAAAGGGTTATCTATGCCAGCACCTCCCGCAAAAAATGACATCTCCGGCAGCGGAGCCACGCCGAGCAATGCACAGGCTCGCGCCGGCTTCGGAGCGCTCTGGGAGACGCTCTTCGGCACGGCCGGGCTTCTCGGCAGCACTGGCGCCCAGGTCGATGCATGGAAGGCGCTGGGCCTTAGCACCGATGGAAGCACAGGTGATCGGAACCTGCTGATCAACGGCAACTTCCTGATCAATCAGCGCGGCTACGTCAGCGGCACCGCGACCACCGGCGCCAATCAGTTCACGGTGGACCGGTGGCGGGTTACGACAGCCGGGCAAAACCTTACCTTCGGTCCGCCCGGGCCTGACGTGGTTGCCACCGCGCCGGCTGGGGGCGTTGTTCAAGTGGTTGAGGGACAGATCGTGGCCGGCGGCGTGTACACCCTATCCTGGGCAGGATCGGCAACTGCCACCGTCAACGGCGTGGCCATCGCGAATGGCGGCAACACCGCTTCTCTGCCGGCGAATACGAACATCATCGTCGAGTTCAAGGGCGGCTTCGTGACGCGGGCGCAGCTCGAGTTGGGAACCAATGCGACGCCATACCAGCGCCGGCATCCGACCTATGAACGGCTACTTTGTCAGCGCTACTTCCGCCTCGGCGGTCGCGAACTGCAGGGTATCTGGGTCAACTCCAATATCTGCCGGTTCAAGTGGGGCATCAATCCCCCCATGCGTACCACTCCCTCGGTTGCGCTCACCACCAGTTCATTCGCGGTCGAGGACTGGAGCCAGGCGTCATATCCGACAACCACCGGCTCCCTGAATCTGGTCAACGTTGCCGCGCCGAACTTCTGTGACTTCAACCTGCAGGGTTGGGCAGGGGGCACCACAACGGCTCGCTTTGCCGCTTCTCTCACCAGCGACATCGTCGCGCTTACTGCGGAGCTGTGATGTACACCCTCTATCCGAACTGCGTGTTGCGCCAGGCTGATGGCGCCATGATCCCGCTCTCAGTGGAGAGCACAGACTATGTCGGGTATCTCGACTGGGTGGCCGCAGGCAACGTGCCCGACCAGCCGCCGGCGCCCACGCTCGAGGAGCGCTCGGCCGTGCTGCTGGCTGGCGTCGATGCGCACCTCAACGCTGCCGCGCGGGTCAAGCGCTACGACAGCATCCGTGCCGCTGCGCTGCGAGCCGGCTACCCGGGGCCGTTCCACGACGAAGGCATGGCTTTCGCGACGTGGATGGACTCGGTCTACGCCAAGTGCTACGAGGTGCTTGCCCAAGTGCAGGCCGGCGACATCGAAGAGCCCACGCTCGAGCAGCTGATCGGAATGCTGCCAGTGCTGCAGCTGCCGGAGTAGGCCTCATGACTCCTTTCAACGAGCGCAACTGTGTGCGGGTCTTCAAGCTGATCTTCTTCACAGCCGACACCATCACCGTGCGGCTGCTGCTGGCCGGCGCGTCGTTTTTCTACGCCGTGCTGCTGGTATGGCCAGCAAGCACCGGAGAGCCAGCGCTCTTCGATCGGCCCGCCTATGCGCTCATGGCGCTCGTGCCAGGCGGGGAGTGGACGTGGGCCGCCGCGTTTCTTCTGCACTGGGCCGGCGTGCACTGGCGTGCCCTTGACCCTGTGGAGCGCGTGCCGTGGGGCCTTGCGGTGAACATCCTCGGCCTGGTGATCTGGAGCTACTCCACGGCTGCTCTCAATATTTCGCTCGGCCGCATCCTGCCCGGCACCGCGCTCGAATGGACGATGGTGGCCGCCAGTGCATGGACCCTGTATCGAACCGGTCTGCGGCGAGAGGTGGTGAGTGACTGATGGCAAAAGAACTGACATCCGCCACCGTGCAGCAACTTGCCAACCCACCGACCGCGTTCCCTGTGAACGGTGAAACCGCCGGCTGGCTGGGCTTCTTCGTGTCCGCGCTGGTGGGCGTGATCCTGCACCTGCGCCGCAAGACGAGCCGCGACGGCGTCGAGATCCTCAAGGACCGCACTGAAGGCGCGCTTCTCAAGACTGCGCTCGAGGAGCGCGACAACGCCATGCGCATGGCCAACGAAGCATGGGCCAAGGCCAACAGCGATGCCGGAACGATCGGGCAGCTCAAGGCCGAGAACGAATACCTCAAGCGCGAGCTCGTCGACGCGCGCGCGCAGATCACGGCCGTGCGCCGCGGCGTGCAGGAAGTCGGCAAACAGGTCGACGTCACGGAAAACAACCTGTCGAAGGTCGAGCGCCGCGTTGGCGCCACCGGCCCGGCACCACTCGGAGATCAATGATGAAGCGCACCCCTGAACAATGGAGGCAGATCCTCTGCCGCCTCGGCGTCCAGTTGTCGACGGCGCAGCGTTGGGCCGACGTGTTCGCCGACGAGATCAAGGACAACACCTTCTCGAAGGGCGACGTCGAGCTGCTCGATTTCCTACCGACGATCCTCCACGAGTCGAAGATGCTCGAGCGGATGGAGGAGAGCCTCAACTACAAGGCCGAAGCACTTGTGCCCACGTTCGGCGCCCATCGGATCACGCCCGCCCAGGCACTGCAGTTCGGACGTATAGACGGCAAGCAAGCGGCCAACCAACGCGCGATCGCCAACATCGTCTATGGCGGTGCTTGGGGCCGCGAGAACCTCGGCAACATCCTGCCCGACGATGGCTGGACGTACCGGGGGCGCAGTCCCGGACAGATCACCGGCCGAGCCAACTACGCACGTGTGGGCGACCTGATCGGCCAGAACCTCGTCGGCATTCCCGATTTGCTCAGCCAACCGCGTTTCGCGCTTGACGCTTTCATCGCCTGGTGGGAGGACCGGATCCCCGACAGCATGCTGGGCGAGACGACCGCGATCCGCAAGCGCGTGAACGGCGGCACCTTCGGGCTCGCCGAGGTTCAGGCCCTCACCATCAAGGCGCGCGCCGCGCTGGAGGCATGACCATGGATTTCGACTGGAAAGCAACCATCGGCGCTGTGGCGCCCGGCCTTGCTACGGCACTCGGCGGCCCGCTCGCCGGCGCCGCGGTCAAGGTCATCGCGGACAAGGTGCTGGGCCGGCCTGACGCGTCCGAGCAGGATGTCGCGGCCGCGCTGGCCAGCGGAAGCCTGACGGGCGAACAGATCGTCGCGCTGAAGGCCGCTGAGCAGTCCTTCCAGGTGGAAATGGCGAAGGTCGACCAGGCCACACAGGCTGCCGCCATAGACGACACGAAGAGCGCGCGACAGCAGACGGTCGAACTCGCGAAAGAACAGTCGTCGATCGCTTGGGGTGCGCCTGTGGTCTCCACGCTGATCGTGGTCGGCTACTTCTTCTGCATCTACCGCCTGTTCATCGTGCCGGCCGACCTACCGCCGAACGCCTTCCAACTGCTGAACGTCATGTTCGGGGCGCTGTCGATCGCCTTCGGGCAGGTGTGCAACTATTGGCTCGGATCGTCGGCGGGATCGCGGCGTGCGGGCGATGCGGTGCGCAAAATTGCGGAGCAGGCCGGCGCGAGGTAGACAGGGGCGTCATATCGCTATCGAGCCTGAATTGGGTGAGCGGCCGCGATGATCCGGCAGTGCCTAGGTGCCGCGCGCGCGCTCGAGCGACTGGGTGAAGATCAAGCGGAAGGGCGCGGTGCCGCCCGAGCGGTTCAAGCGCCAGTAGGGCGAGGCTGCTAGGACACAGCCGCTACCATGTACCTCTGCGCATGTCGACCGACAAGATCGCGCAAGGCGTCGAGCCATGGCCCAGATCTGTTCTGGTTTTCAGCATACTCAAGGACTGTCCGAAACTCGGTGTATATCGCAAGGTTGGAGAGTTCAAGATCTGGCACTAGCGAAAGATCGAATTCTTGTTCAAAGCACTCGGGCCACGTTAAATCGGCAGCAGCGAGAAAGTTGAACCGGGTTCGAATGCATTTCTCGCATACCCCGCAATTTTTGTCGGTCGGCCCGCGCCAACAAAATTTCGCTGCTCGCGTCGCGACAGGATCAGATGCGACACGCTTGATTTTTTGGGTGCGGGTGTACGCTGCGCCGTCATGGACGATTTCCATCGCGGCACCCGACAACAGGTAGTCGGTGGCAGGGCTTGATCCCCAGGGAAGGATTAGGTGGCTGTAGGGCTCAGAACTTCCCACTAAGCCGTACTGATACATGCCAGATAGCAGGTGCAAACACCCTGCCAGCTGCGCGGCGAAACTCATCTCCCAATCCTGCTTGGTGAACCGACGAAGATCGGTTCGAACCGTGAAGCAGTCAAGGCGCATTGACTCAAGCACAGGCGCAACCCGCCGTTTGAGCTTGAGAAATCCATCCTCGCTATCGGCATCGGCGAGATGAACCATCAGGGCGGCTGAAAGCTTGTGAGACCCCTCACCGAGTTCCTTGTGGGAGTGTCTCAATGCGGTGAATAAAGCGTCAACGCCTCCAGAGAACAACGACACGGCGCTGTCATCAGCGGTAGTGTTTCGGCTTGAAAATGGCCACCTCCCGCCGTCCGATTTCGCATCCCGATCACTCAAAATCGAGTCGGCTGTGATGCGCACTGGCTTGTACGAATCGGGCTTCAGGTCATGCCAAGCCTCGCTAAACAGCGCCGCATTCTTCAAGGCCTTCGAGGACACGGCGCCATGGATGTGAAACGGTTCGCCAATTCTCATGGCTTCCATTAGCGTGGCAAACATGAAGCCATCGACGGTTTTGGGATGCAAGTACTTTTGTCCGGCCGGGACGCTCACAACATAGGTTGCACCGCCGCTCGCAAACTCTTCGTCGACGCCAGTCCCAGTCAAACGAACATTGAACCTTCCCTCAGAGCTGGAGTGGCTTTCGTGAACAAAAAGATTTGTGGTCATCTCAGGTGCCTGCGTCTGTTAGACGCAGGCAAAGGTGGGTAATGGGTTGCGGAAATTCGTAGAAGCGCCTAGCGCGGCTGGACCTTCTGGACTTGCTTACCTGTCGAGTGTCGCACTTGCCAACTCACGCGCGGGAGTTGCACTCATTGCAGCTAGCCCGCTAAGTGCCATCCCGGCAACCATCACGCCCGGCGCCAGCGGCAGCTCGCGCTCTTCGCGCACCTTGTCGCTGTACCAGGCTGGCGTGTAGAGGGTGGTGATCTCGGTGGGGAAAATGTCAGCTTGGCTCATCTTGCGATTGTCGTAGGAGGCGCGCTAGGCCCTGGCAATGGGCACCTGGCGCCAGTCGGTCGTGTACTGCGGCGTGCGCCGCAGTTGCTTCATGGTCCATCCCCGCCGGTCGCCCCCATTCCCTGCGCTGGCCAAGCGGAGAGTGCCCTTGCCGTAACGGTCGTTGAGCACGTCGACGGCATGCATCAGCTTCCCGCGCTCCCGGCCTTCTTCGTCTTCGAGGTCGAGCTCCTCCTGCAGCACGCTGCCGTCGCAGAGCTCGAGCAGCATCACACCGGCCTTGGCCAGGTCATAGCCGGGCTCGAACAGGCACTGCAGGCCGAGCACGGCCGCTTGTGTGATGGCGCCGGTGTCCGAGGTGGGGCGGCGTAGCGGCACCGTCAGCGATCGCGCGAAGCGCGGGCCTGGCCGGAAAGGCGAGGTATGCGCGAACACCAGCACCATGCCCGCCAGGCTGCCCTGGCGGCGCAGCTTCTCGGCCGCCCGTGCCGCGAACTCGCTGACAGCCTCGATCAGCGCAGGCAGCTCACGAACAGGCTGTCCGAATGACCTGGTGCACGCGATTTCCTTCTTCGGCGCCGGCGCGTCATCGAGATCGATGCAGGGCAGGCCCTGCAGCTCGCGCACGGTGCGCTCGAGCACCACCGACCACCGGCGCCGGGCAGTGGCCGGATCCAGGCGCGAGAGATCCAGCGCGGTGTTCACGCCACCTTCGCGCAGCTGCTCGCCGATCCGCCGGCCCACTCCCCAGATCTCGCCCACGTCGGTGCTCGACAAAAGGGCCGCCATTTCGTCCGGAGAGAGCGCAGAGAGGTCGCAAACCTGAGCCTGCAAGGGAGGGTAGCTACCTGGCTTGCGCTCGGCCGTCTTGGCGATGTGGTTGGCGAGCTTGGCCAGGGTCTTCGTCGGGCCGATGCCGACGCAGCAGGGAATGCCGATCCACTGCAGGATCCGCTCTCGCACCAGCCGCGCGCGGCCGCGCAGATCGCCCGGTATGCCGGACAGGTCGATGAACGACTCGTCGATCGAATAGATCTCCTGCTCTGCGCCCAGGCCGGCGGCCAGGCTCATCATGCGGTCGCTCATGTCGCCGTACAGCGTGAAGTTGGCCGACAGCGCGACCAGGCCGGCCTGCTCCTCGAGGTGCCGAAACTCGAAGTGTGGCTGGGCCATCTTCACGCCCAGCGCTTTGGCCTCGTCGCTGCGGCTAATCGCGCAGCCGTCGTTGTTGCTCAGAACGACGACAGGGCGCCCCTGCAGGCTCGGCCGAAAGACCCGTTCGCAGGACACGTAGAAATTGTTGCCGTCGACGAGCGCGAACATTTCACGTCTGGAATTGCTTGATGCAGCTCGTGACCACGCCCCACACCTCGATCGTCTGGCCTTCGGAGGGCGTGATGTCGGGGTACGTGGGGTTGCCTGCCTTCAGCTTGAGGCGGCCGGCGCGCAGATGGAGCTGCTTGACGGCGAAGTCGCCGTCGACGACGGCCACCACGATCTGCCCGTGCCGCGGCTTGATCGCCCTGTTAACCAAGAGCAGGTCGCCATCCTCGATTCCGCAATCCCGCATGCTGTCACCGGCCACGCGGAGGAAAAAGGTCGCCTGGGGGTGCGTCACTAGCACCGCGTTCAAGTCGATCCGCTTGACCAGGAAGTCTTCGGCGGGTGAGGGAAAGCCGGCGTGGACGGTCGCGTCGGCTATGGGCAGCATCAGGCGATCGGTGGCCACGGCCACCGGGACTGCTTGCGCCGGAATACTGTTCATACATACAGTATAGGCGGATCGATTGTGAACATGTAACGCTGAAGTCTTACGGCGCCTCGCGCCACAGGAAGGAGCATCCGATGTGCTTTTCAGCTGAAGTCCGGGCCGACCACGGCGCATTCCTGCGCCTGTTCCCCAAGTCGAAGCTGTCCATCGAGGAGTTTTTCAAGGCCTACTGGAAGCGGAAGCTAAACCCGATGCTGCTGTTTCCCAAGGCGATGGACGCGCAGTTCGCGCACCCGATGACGGAGCGCGAGCAGGAAATCAAGGCGCTGATCGACGAGTTCAACGGCGCGCAGGTGATGAAGTACGAGCAGACGCTGTTCAAGCAGCGCGCGCGCCTGGTCGCCGCGAAGCGGCTGCTGCAGGAAAAGGAGACGAAGCAGGCACTCAAGGATCAGCGCATCGCCAGCGAGAAGATCCCATGGGCCATGTCGAAGCTCGAAGACCTCAAGCGCGTAGACCTCAAGCCGCGAGACTCGCGCATTTTCCCTGGCTGGTACGCCCCGGTGCTGATCGTGGAGAACGGCGAGTGGGTCATCAAGCCGATGCGCTACCACTGCCGGCCAGAGGGCAAGCCGGCGTTCTACGACACGAAGTACCCGGGCCTCTACAACGCGCGTCGCGACAACATCCGGAAGTTCTGGAAGGGGCAGTTCGGACACACCCACGGATTGATGATCGTGAATGGCTTCTTCGAGAACGTGAAGCGGCACAACATGGAGCACCGCGAGCTGCGGCCGGGTGAGGAGCCTGAGAACGTCATCCTCGAGTTCCGTCCGCGCCCGACGCAGGACATGCTGATCGCGTGCGTCTACTCGCACTGGACGCCGCCGGCAGGCTCAGACGAGGATGATCTGTGGTCCTTTGCCGCGGTGACCGATGAACCGCCCCCTGAGGTCGCTGACGCTGGGCATGACCGGTGCATCGTGCAGCTGCGGCATGAGAACGCCGAAGCCTGGTTGACTCCCCAGGGGCGCCCGCTCGGGCAACTCGACGAGATCCTCGAGGACAAGGAACGGCCGTACTACGAGCACCGGATGGCGGCATAGTTGTTGCCCGTCCAGACGTCTGCATCGCGTGCGCGATAATGCAGGCTTAGAAAACGAGGGTTAGCGACGATCGAGGCAGAACAGAGGTAGTTTGGGTAGCACAGCGCTAACTGGTTGATTGCATTGGCCTGATTCCGATTGCAAATCCGTCTAGCCCGGTTCGACTCCGGGTCGCGCCTCCACCTTCTCGTTCAACTCGATTCGACCCCGACCACCAAGCCCCGCCAACCCACGTTGCCGGGGCTTGTTTTGTTTGGGTTATCGTCGATGTTCAACCTGACGCCCGGATGGTGAAATTGGTAGACACATCGGACTTAAAATCCGCCGCTTCCTTAATCGGGGCATACGGGTTCGACCCCCGTTCCGGGTACCACATTTACAAGGGAGCATTCGATGCCTCGCTACAACGCTCCATTTGAGATCCATGTGCACGGCGATGTGCCGTTGCGTGCGGACGTGAGCTTCGACCAGATCCAGGAGGCGCTCAAGCCTCTGTGGAAGTACGCCGGCGCCAAGTCGCTGGCCGACGGCGCCACCAGCACCTACGAAGAAGAGCCGGGCATCCGCTTCGAGCAGAAGGACCACATGCTCCAGATCTGCTGGACGGTGCCGGGCGACGAAGACTTCCGCCAGGCGCTCGACGAGATGTGCATGGGCCTGAACGAGCTGTCTGAGCGCGGCGCGGCCATCGAGGTCACGTTCTACGACACCGACTTCGACGAGGAAGAGGGCGACCCTGAAGAAGAGTCGCGCGATGACTTCCTGATGCTGTTCGTGGGCCCGAACCCGGCCGCCATCATGCAGGTGCAGCGCGACCTGCTGGTGGAAGACGTCGTGAACCTCATGGAGCGCCACTTCGACGGTGCCGAGCTGGGTGGGGTCGTCTCCGAGATCGATCGCCTCTTCAGCGACCGTTTCGACGCCCTGGTGAACTCTTTGGAGATCGGCAAGCGCCCGCGCGGCACGGGTGGCCCCGGCAGCGGGGGCAGCGGCGGTGGACACGGCGGCGGCCGCCGTCCGCGTCACCTGCACTGAGGCCGGAAAGACTTCAGGGTGCCTGCCGCAGCAGCGACTTCGGCACCTTGAAGCGCTCGCCGTCGTAGCGCAGCGTCACGGTGCTGAACTTCGCGGGCAGCGCCTTCTCCACGCACCCCTGGTCTTCCTCCTGCTGCGCGCGGCTTTGCACCAGCGTGCGCGACAGCTGCAGGTCGGCAAAGCCGTTGCTCGTCGCCTTGCCGACCGACAGCATCGTGCGCAGCTTCTCGAAGTGACCGGTGCAGGTCGAATCCCATCCCCCGTTGTCGTGGTCGAGCTCGACCTCCTGCAGCACCTGGCGGAATTGCTTGCCGTGCTGCACGTACAGGCGCACCGTCTCGCTGGCCAGCGGGCTGCCGGGCGCGCTGGTGCCCCGGTAGCGCACGCGCACGCCGAAGGCGCGGGCGTCGGACGCCAGCACGTAGCGCGAGGTGTCGATGCGGATGTCCTGGATCGACGTGGTGGCGTCTTCGTCGAGCGCCTCGGGCTGCAGGAGCCGGCCGATCACCACGTCGCGCTCGGTGTTGCCGTTGTCGGGCCTCTGGATCAGCAGCAGTTCGAGGTCGAACACCTTGGCGCCGTTGTCGGTGGTCTCGCGGGGCAGCGGCAGTACGACGATGCTGCGCCCCGGAAAGGCCGGCCAGACCTTGCACGCCGCCAGCCGTTCGTCGAGCGGGCGCTTGGGATACAGCTTGGCGTGCATGCGTTCGGCCAGCCCGCTCTCGCAGGCCGCATGGCTCAGGCCCGCGGCCAGCAGAAGGCTCAGGAAGAGGGCGGCGCGGCGCATCTGGGAACGCATGGAGATGATGAAGTCCGATCAGGCTGAAGTGAAAGTGCCGGCAGCAAGCCCCAGCCAGCGCGCCGCGGCGGCTTCGAGCACGGCGACATCGCCGCTGCTTTCCAGGCGCAGCCCGCCGTGGCCGTTGTCCGCGAGCCGGCCTGCCGAAGCCAGCAGGCGCCGCGTCTGTTGCGCGACCGGCACCCCGGTGTCTATGAAACGCAGCGAGGCCGGCGCATGCCGGCGCAGTTCGTCCTTCACGAGCGGATAGTGGGTGCAGCCCAGCACCACCGTGTCGACCTGTGCGGGGCCGTCGCCGAAAGGCCCGGCCTCTTGCATGTAGCGCTCGCACAGTGCGGAGATGCCTGCCGCGTCGAAGCCTTCGATGGCCTTCACCAGCCCGTCGCAGGGCACCGAGCGCACCTCGGCCGATCCGGCGAACGATGCGCGCAAGGCCGCGTACTTGGCGCTGGCCAGCGTGCCGCGCGTGGCCATCACCGAGACATGCCCCGTTCGGGTGGCCGCCACGGCGGGCTTGAGGCCGGGCTCCAGCCCGACGATCGGCAGGTCTGCATGCTCGGCGCGCATGAGGTGGATGGCGGCGGTCGTGGCGGTGTTGCATGCGACGACCAGCGCCTTGATGCCGTGCTCGCGCCGCAGCTGCTCGACCACCGCGCGCGAGCGCTCGATCACGTAGGCGTCCCCGCGTTCGCCGTAGGGCGCGTAGGCCGTGTCGGCGAAGTAGACGAAGTTCTCGCGCGGCAACTCGGCCCGCAGCGCGGCCAGCACGCTGAGGCCGCCGACCCCGCTGTCGAAGACACCTATCGGGCTCAACTCAGGCTTCTTCTATCATGATGGTCTTGAACTCGCCGCTGGCGATGCGCTTCTGCCACTCGGCCGGGCCGGTGATGTGCGCGCTGGTGCCGCCGGCGTCGACCGCCACCGTCACGGGCATGTCGACCACGTCGAATTCGTAGATGGCTTCCATGCCCAGGTCCTCGAAGCCGACCACCTTGGCGGTCTTGATGGCCTTGCTGACCAGGTAGGCGGCGCCGCCCACGGCCATGAGGTAGGCGCTCTTGTGCTTCTTGATGGCCTCGATGGCGACCGGGCCGCGCTCGGCCTTGCCGATCATGGCGATCAGGCCGGTCTGCGCCAGCATCATCTCGGTGAAGCCGTCCATGCGCGTGGCGGTTGTGGGGCCCGCGGGGCCGACGGCCTCGTCGCCCACCGGGTCGACCGGGCCGACGTAGTAGATGACGCGGTTGGTGAAGTCCACCGGCAGCTTCTCGCCCTTGGCCAGCATGCCCTGGATGCGCTTGTGCGCGGCGTCGCGGCCGGTGAGCATCTTGCCGTTGAGCAGCAGCGTGTCGCCGGGCTTCCAGCTCGCCACTTCGGCGGGCGTGAGCTTGTCGAGGTCGACGCGCTTGCTCTTCTTCTCGTCGGGGGCCCAGTTCACGTCGGGCCACAGGTCGAGCGACGGCGCCTCGAGGTACACGGGGCCGCTGCCGTCCATCGTGAAGTGCGCGTGGCGGGTGGCCGCGCAGTTGGGGATCATCGCCACGGGCTTGCTCGCCGCGTGCGTGGGGTACATCTGGATCTTCACGTCGAGCACGGTGGCAAGGCCACCCAGGCCCTGCGCGCCGATGCCCAGCGCGTTGACCTTCTCGTAGAGCTCGACGCGCAGCGCCTCGACCTTGCTGAGCTCGGCGCCGGAGTTCTTCTTGGCCAGCAGCTCGTGCATGTCGAGGTCGTCCATTAGGCTTTCCTTGGCCATCAGCGCGGCCTTCTCGGCGGTGCCGCCGATGCCGATGCCCAGCATGCCCGGCGGGCACCAGCCGGCGCCCATGGTGGGCACCGTCTTCAGAACCCAGTCGACCACGCTGTCGCCGGGGTTCAGCATGACCAGCTTGCTCTTGTTCTCGCTGCCGCCGCCCTTGGCCGCGACCGTGACCTCGAGCTTGTCGCCCGGAACGATCTCCGTGAAGATCACCGCGGGCGTGTTGTCCTTGGTGTTCTTGCGGTCGAACTGCGGATCGGCCACGACCGAGGCGCGCAGCGTGTTGTCGGGGTGGTTGTAGCCGCGGCGCACGCCTTCGTTGATGGCGTCGTCGAGGCTGCCGGTGAAGCCGCCCCAGCGTACGTCCATGCCCACCTTGAGGAACACGTTGACGATGCCGGTGTCCTGGCAGATCGGGCGCTGGCCCGTGGCGCTCATCTTGCTGTTGGTCAGGATCTGCGCGATGGCGTCCTTGGCCGCGGGGCTCTGCTCGCGCTCGTAGGCGCGGGCCAGGTGGGCGATGTAGTCGGCGGGGTGGTAGTAGCTGATGTACTGCAGCGCGGCGCTGATCGATTCGATCAGGTCGGCCTGCTGGATCGTGGTCGTCATGGTGGGGGGCTTTTTAGGAATGTGGAAACGCCCCCCGATTATCTCAGCCCACCGCCTAGGGAGCCGCAGCGGCCCGAGCCTCGGCAATCCACCCGTCGAACAGCTGCTGGTGCGCCTTGATCCACCCGTCGGTGTGCCGTTCCACGTCCTGTTGCGTGTTGGCGCCCTGGCTCATGCGCAGGTTCTGCGCGTTGATGTCGCTGATCGGCAGCTTCATGACCTCGAACAGCTTGCCCGCCGCAGGGTTCTTCTCGACGAAGGCCCGGTTCGCGACGATCTGCTCCTGGTTGGCCTGGAAGCCGTAGTTCTTGCCGTTCGGCAACCGGGTGTCGACGTTCCCGCCGTCGCCCTGCGACGAGGAAAACGGCACCTGCAGCCATACCACGTCCGCACCCGGGCGCAGCACAGCGCTGACCCAGTACGGCGTCCACGTGTAGTAGAGCACCGGCTTGTCCTGCCTGAAGCGCGCGATGGTGTCGGCCATCAGCGCGGCGTAGCTGCCTTGCTTGTGGGTGACGGTGTCGCGCAGCCGGTAGGCCGTCAGGTGGTTCTCGATGGCCAGTTCGCAGCCCCAGCCGGGGTTGCAGCCCGTGAGGTCGGCCTTGCCGTCGCCGTCCGCGTCGAACAGCCTGGCGATGGCCGGGTCCTTCAGCTGCGCGATGTTGCTGATGCCGTACTGCTCGGCCGTCTTGCGGTCGATCAGGTAGCCCTGCACCGCGCCGTCGGAGTACACGCCCTTGCGCCACAGCTTGGCGCCGCCGCCGCTGTTCTTGTAGAAGTCGGCGTGCAGCAGGCTCCAGTGGTTGGCCATGAAGGTGGCGTCGCCGTTGGCGATGGCCAGGTGCTCGGTGGCCGGCTCCAGGTCTTTCATGGGCTCGACGGTGTAGCCGAGCTTCTCGAGCGCGCGCATCACCAGCAGCGTCTGGAAGGCCTCTTCGGCGAGCGAGCTCTTGAGCGGCAGCACGGTCACGCCCTTGCCGGGCAGGTCGTTGGCCGCCTGGGCCGCCATGCCGGTGGCCACGAAGGCAAGGGCCAGCAGGCCGCGTGCGATGAGACTGGTTTTCTTCGTCATGCGTTGGTGTCCTCCGGTCATTGCGCCTGGGTCGACAGGGCGGGTGCCGGTTCGCCGGCGCTGCGGCCCGGCGCCACGGCGCGTTGCAGAACGCGCAGCGCGAAGCCCGCCGGCCCGGTGTGCCACCAGCGGCGGCCGCCGGCGCGGCGCGACTTGCCCATGGCCTGCGTCAGGCGGTCCAGCGAGATCGCCAGCAGCACGATGCCCAGGCCGCCCACGGTCGCCAGGCCCATGTCGAGCCGGCCGATGCCGCGAAGCACCATCTGGCCCAGGCCGCCCACGGCGATCATCGAGGCGATCACCACCATCGAGAGCGACAGCATCAGCGCCTGGTTGATGCCCGCCATGATCGACGGCATGGCCAGCGGCAGTTGCACCTTCACCAGCATCTGCCAGGGCGAGGCGCCGTAGGCGCGCGCCGCCTCGATGAGGTCGGGACGCACCTGGCGCAGGCCGAGGTTGGTCAGGCGCACCAGCGGGGCCAGCGCGAAGACGATGGTGACGATCACCCCGGGCACGTTGCCGATGCCGAACAGCATCACCACCGGCACCAGGTACACGAAGGCGGGCGTGGTCTGCATCGCGTCGAGCACCGGCCGCATGATCCGCTGCGCCCGGTCGCTGCTGGCCAGCAGCACGCCCAGCGGCAGGCCGATGACCATGCAGAAGACCAGCGAGGTCAGCACCAGCGACAGCGTTACCATCGCCTCGGGCCAGATGCCCAGCATGGCCACCAGCAGCAGCGCCACGGTGGTGCCGATGGCCAGCGCGCGGCCGGCGAACTGCCAGGCGAACAGGCCGATCAGCGCAATCATCGCGAGCGTGGGCAGGCCGGTCAGCAGGCTCTGCACCGAGTTGAGCGTGCTGTCGATGGGCAGGCGCACGGTCTGGAAGAAGGGGCGGAAGTGCTCGACCACCCATCCCAGGCCCTGGTTGATCCAGGCCTCGACGGGCAGCGAGCCGTCCCACAGGCGGTGCAGCTGGAAGCCGCCGCTGGCGGCGTCGGCCTGGCCGGCCAGTTGGTGCGCCGCATTGGCGGGCGCGGGTGCGTCGAGCCAGGCGCTGGTCGACGCGGGGTCGGGCGCGGCGGACAGGGCTTCCCAGGGGTCGACCGGCGTCGTCGCCGGTGCGGGCGTCGCGAGCATGGAAGCAGCGTCGTTCAGGGGCGCGAGTTCGGAGGGCATTGTGGTGTCGTTCATCAGGAGGTCCTTCGAAATCGGTCAGGCCGTGGCGGCTGCCGCTGCGGGCACGGCGGCGGGTTGCTGCTGCGGCTGGTGTGCGGGGTCGATCGGCGGTGTGTCGCGGTCGAGGAACTTCAGCAGCGTCGTCTTGCTGATCGCACCGCAGAAGCGGCCGTCGGCGGCCACCACCGGCACCGCGCAAGGGGCCTGGCCCACCTGTCCGAAAAGGCCGGCCACGGGTGCGTCGGCTTCGATCACGCCGAGGTCATTGAGGAACGCGTGCCGCAGGCCCAGCGCGCCGGAGTGGCCGTCGAGCGCCGCGCGCAGGGTGTCGGCGGACACGGTGCCCAGATAGCGCTTGTTCGGGCTGGTCACGTAGGCGAAGTCGCGGTCCTGGTCTTCCAGCTGCTTGAGCGCCGCGCGCGCACCGCGCTCGGGGTGCTCGCTGACCACGGTGAGCTGCTTGCGCGCGATGTCGCCGGCCTTGAACACGGCGGCCGCATCCACGCCGCGCACGAAGCTGCGCACGTAGTCGTTGGCGGGGCTGCGCAGGATCTCGTCGGGCGTGCCGACCTGGATCACCTGGCCGTCTTTCATGATCGCGATGCGGTCGCCGATGCGCATGGCTTCGTCGAGGTCGTGCGAGATGAAGACGATGGTGCGGCGCTGCTCCTGCTGCAGCCGCAGCAGCTCCGACTGCATTTCGGTGCGGATGATCGGGTCGAGCGCCGAGAAGGCCTCGTCCATCAGCAGGATCGACGGGTCGGAGGCCAGCGCGCGCGCCAGGCCCACGCGCTGCTGCATGCCGCCGGAAAGCTCGTCCGGGTAGCTGGCGCCCCAGCCGGCCAGGCCCACCTGCGCCAGCGCCTTGTCGGCCTGCGCGAGGCGCTCCTTCTTGCCCGTGCCCGAGAGCTCGAGGCCGAAGGCGGTGTTCTCGCGCACCGTCATGTGCGGCATCAGCGCGAACGACTGGAACACCATGCTGATGTCCTTGCGGCGCAGCGCGCGCAGGCGTGCATCGGAGTGTTCGTTGATGTCGGCGCCGTCGATCACGATGCGGCCCGCGGTCGGCTCGATCAGCCGGTTCAGCAGGCGCACCAGCGTCGACTTGCCCGAACCCGAGAGCCCCATGATGACGAAGATTTCTCCGGCCTGGATTTCGAAAGTGGCGTCGAACACGCCGATCGACTGGCCGGTGCGGGCCAGGATTTCTTTCTTGGACAGACCTTGCCGGACCAGCTCCAGTGCCTGTTCGGGCTCGTCGCCGAACACCTTGAAGACATGGTCGATGAGAATTCCTTTGGCCATACGTCGGGGCTCCTTTCGTGTGAAGGGTTGACAGATCGCCGCCCCCGAAAGGACGACGCGACCACGCCCCAGCCCATTCGATGGACTGCCGACAGGCACTGAAGACGACTTGGCGACGAAACCAGTGCCCGCCGGATGCTTCATTCGCAGAGCGGCGGGCCTGGTCGAGGGGCGCCGCCTGGATGAGCTTGGCGTGGCAATGGGGACGGAAAGATCCGCCCGGGTCGCCGGGCTGGGCCCGGCGGGGGAACCTTGCACCGCGACGGGATTCGGTGATCCGCGAGTAGTGAAGGCTTGACCGGCGCTGTCATCATCATGACTTGCCGGTCGTCAGAAGACCAAGATCATAACTTTTCGGCATGATGAGGTCAAGGCGCGGGCAGGTATCAAGCTGTCAGCGGCGGCGCAATGGCCTCGTCAGATGAGAGCTACTCCTATTGGCGCGATACTCTGCGTCGCGCCGGAAAGCGGCGCGATTTTCTTGAATGCGGAGCTTTTTCTCATGACGACTTCCCCCAAGACCCGTGCCGAGCGCGACACCTTCGGACCGATCGACGTGCCGGCCGACAAGCTGTGGGGCGCGCAAACGCAGCGCTCGCTGCAGAACTTCGACATTTCCGGCGAGCAGCAGCCGCGCGAAATCATCAAGGCGCTGGCCCAGGTGAAGCGCGCGTCGGCCGTGGTCAACCACGCGCTGGGCCTGCAGGACGAGAAGAAGACCAACGCCATCGTGGCGGCAGCCGACGAAGTCATCGCCGGCAAGCACCCGGGCGAATTCCCGTTGGTGGTCTGGCAGACCGGCTCGGGCACCCAGACCAACATGAACGTCAACGAGGTGCTGGCCAACCGCGCGAGCGAGTTGCTCGGCGGCGAGCGCGGTGAGGGCCGGCTCGTGCACCCGAACGACGACGTGAACCGCAGCCAGTCGAGCAACGACGTGTTTCCGACCGCTATGCACGTGGCCGCGGTGGAGGCCATCACGCACAAGCTGCTGCCCGCCATCGCCAAGCTGCGCGGCACGCTGGAGCAGAAGTCGAAGGACTTCGCGGACATCGTGAAGATCGGCCGCACCCACCTGCAGGACGCCACGCCCCTCACGCTGGGCCAGGAGTTCTCTGGGTATGTCGCGCAACTGGCGCATGGCGAGGCGCACGTGCGCGCCGCGCTGCCGCACCTGAGCGAGCTGGCGCTTGGCGGCACGGCCGTCGGCACCGGGCTCAATGCGCCCAAGGGCTACGCGGAGCAGGTGGCCGCCGAGCTGGCGAAGATCACCGGCCTGCCGTTCGTGACCGCGCCGAACAAGTTCGAAGCCATGGCCAGCGTCGATGCGCTGGTGCACGCGCACGGCGCGCTGAAGACGCTGGCGGCCAGCATGAACAAGATCGCCAACGACGTGCGCTGGCTGGCCAGCGGCCCGCGCAGCGGCATCGGCGAACTGAGCATCCCGGAAAACGAACCGGGCTCGTCGATCATGCCGGGCAAGGTCAACCCGACCCAGAGCGAGGCCGTCACGATGCTGGCCGCTCAAGTGTTCGGCAACGACGTGGCCATCAACATCGGCGGCGCATCGGGCAACTTCGAGCTGAACGTGTTCCGCCCCATGGTCGCGCACAACTTCCTGCAGAGCGTGCGCCTGCTGGCCGACGGCATGGTGAGCTTCAACGACCACTGCGCGGTGGGCATCGAGCCGAACCGCGAACGCATCACGGAGCTGGTGCAGCGCTCGCTGATGCTGGTGACGGCGCTGAACACGCACATCGGCTACGACAAGTCGGCCTACATCGCCAAGAAGGCGCACAAGGAAGGCACCAGCCTGCGCGAAGCGGCGATCGCCTCGGGCCACCTGACGGCCGAGCAGTTCGATGAGTGGGTGGTGCCCGAGAACATGACCGGCCGTTGATGGCTCGCTAGTCGGCACCATGAAAAAAGGACCCTCGCGGGTCCTTTTTCATTTTCAGTAGCCGGCGGTGTAGCGCTGGCGCGAGTGGGCGGGCTTTTCGAGCTCGTCGATGAACGCGATCGCGTAGTCCGCGAAAGTGATCCAGCTGCGGCCCTCGGCGCTTACCAGCAGGTCGTCCTTGCCCAGGCGGAACTTGCCGGTGCGCTCGCCTTCGACGAACTCGGCGGAAGGCGACAGGAAAGTCCAGTCGAGTTCCTTCTCGTTGCGCAGCGCATCGAGGAACACGCCGCCGGCCGAGGCTTCGGCGCGGTAGGCATCTGGGAAATTGGGCGTGTCGATCACCTTCAGGCCGGGCGCCGCGAACAGGCTGCCGGCGCCGCCGACCACCAGCAGGCGCTTCACGCCGGCGCGCTTGACCGGTTCGATGATGGCAGCCGGCGGCACGGTGGCGAAGTGCGCGGCGCTGAACACGGCGTCGTGGCCGGCCAGGGCCTTTTCGAGGGCTGCGCCCTCGAGCACGTCGAGGTCGACGGCCTTGACGTTCGCGCGGCCGGCCAGCTTGTCGCTGGCCTTGCGGGCGATGGCGGTGACGGTGTGGCCGCGGCGCAGCGCCTCTTCGAGAAGCTGGCTGCCGGCGCGTCCGGTGGCGCCGATGATGGCGATGTGGCTCATGGTGATCTCCAGAAAGTGGATGGGATGAACCGCATCTTAGGTTTCTGGTTTCGAAAGAAATACCTCGATTTGCGCGCTTGTTTATTCCTAAAATCGTGCAAATGGATCGATTGAATGCAATGCGGGTGTTCGTCAACGTGGTCGATTCGGGCAGCCTTTCCGCCGCTGCCGACAAGCTCGACCTGTCGCGCCCGGTGGTCACGCGTTACGTGGCCGAACTGGAGCAATGGACCGGCGCCCGCCTGCTGCATCGCACGACACGCCGCCTGAGCCTTACCGCGGCGGGCGAAGAACTGCTCCCGCGCTGCCGCCAGGTGCTGGAGCTCACGGGCGACATGCAGGCCGCGGTGCGTCACCCGGCCGAGGCCCCGCGCGGGCAGCTGCGCATCACGGCCAGCACGTCGTTCGCGCAAGCGCAGCTGGCCGGGGCGGTGGCCGACTATGTGCGGCTCTATCCGGGCGTGGCGGTCGACCTGGTGCTACTGGATCGGTCGGTGAACCTGGTGGACGAGCGCATCGACCTCGCGATTCGGGTGGCAGCGGAAATCGACCCCAACCTCATCGCGCGCAGGCTCACCGATTGCCGCTCGGTGGTTTGCGCTTCACCGGGCTACCTGAAGGAGCAGGGCAGGCCGCTGCGGGTGGAAGAACTGGCTCAGCGCAATTGCCTGACGCATTCCTATTTCGGGCGCAGCCTGTGGAACTTCACGCGCAAGGAGGACCGGGAGCCGGTTTCGGTGGCCGTGGGCGGCAACGTGTCGACCAACGACGCGGCCAGCCTGATGCAACTGGCGCGGGCGGGGGCGGGCGTCGCGATGTTGCCGACCTACCTGACCTCGGCACTGGTGCAGGCAGGGGAACTTGTGCCGCTGTTCCCCGACTTCGAGCCGCAGGTGGTGGGCATGTACGCGGTGTACGCCTCGCGCAAGCACATGCCGGCCACCTTGCGCACCATGCTCGACTTCCTGGCCGGGCGCTTCACCGAAGTGCCCGCGTGGGACCTACCGCACGCGGGCTAGCCGGGAAAAGGCTCAGTGGCGGTCGTCGCCGTGCGGTGCCGACGAGGTCATGAGCTTGTCGGTGTAGGCGATGGCCATGGCCGAGAACAGGAATGCGATGTGGATCACCGTCTGGGCGATCAGCACGCGGTCGGTGTAGTTGTCGGCGTTGATGAAAGTCTTCAGCAGGTGGATGGAGCTGATGCCGATGATGGCGGTGGCCAGCTTCACCTTGAGCACCGATGCGTTCACGTGGCTCAGCCATTCGGGCTGGTCGCGGTGGCCTTCGAGGTCCATGCGGCTCACGAAGGTCTCGTAGCCGCCCACGATCACCATGATTAGCAGGTTGGAGATCATGACCACGTCGATCAGCGCCAGCACCACCAGCATGATCACCGTCTCGTTCAGCGTGCCGACCGGGGCGGTGGTCTTGTAGCCGATGCTGGTGATCAGCGCCTGCAGCGCTTCCTTGCTGCCGAAGGCGGCTTCCACCAGGTGCAGCAGCTCGACCAGGAAATGCACCACGTACACCGCCTGCGCCACGATCAGGCCCAGGTACAGCGGCAACTGCAGCCAGCGGCTCGCGAAAATCAGCTTGGGCAGCGGCCGAAGCGGCGAACCGCGGCGCGGCACGGGCGGGTTCCGGGGGTCGAAGGGGTCGGGAGCGGACATCGGGAGGCCGGTTGTTTGGGACGGGGGATTCTAGGGGTGTCCCCGTGTCGCAGTCGTGATAACCCCGCGAACTAACATCGGGCAGTCACCGACCCGTCAGTGCCCCGTAAGTGGGCACGCCGACATTACGGCCGCATCCATCCAGGAGACATAGAGCATGAGCAGCGCATCGAAGAACATTGAATCCGTCCTTGTCGAGAACCGCGTGTTCCCGCCCGACGCCCGCGCCACCGAAGGCGCCCGCATTTCCGGCATGGCCGCCTACGAAGCCCTGTGCAAGGAGGCCGAACAGGACTTCGACGGTTTCTGGACCCGCCTGGCCAAGGGCAACCTGCAGTGGACCAAGCCGTTCACCAAAACGCTCGACGAGTCGAACGCGCCGTTCTACCAATGGTTCGGCGACGGCGAACTCAACGCCAGCGCCAACTGCCTCGACCGGCACATCGGCACCCCGGTCGAGAACAAGACAGCCATCGTCTTCGAGGCCGACGACGGCACCGTCACCAACGTCACCTACAAGGAGCTGCTGGCCCGCGTGAGCCAGTTCGCCAACGCGCTGAAGGCGCAGGGCATCCAGAAGGGCGACCGCGTCATCATCTACATGCCGATGACGGTCGAGGGGGTCATCGCCATGCAGGCCTGCGCGCGCATCGGCGCCACCCACAGCGTGGTGTTCGGCGGCTTCTCGGCCAAGGCGCTGCAGGAGCGGATCATCGACGCGGGCGCGGTGGCGGTCATCACGGCCAACTACCAGCTGCGCGGCGGCAAGGAGCTGCCGCTCAAGGCGATCGTGGACGACGGCATCGCGCTGGGCGGCTGCGAGTCGATCAAGACGGTATTCGTGTACGAGCGCACGCCCACCGCGTGGACCCGTGTCGAAGGCCGCGACAAGACCTTCGACGAGGCGCTGAAAGGGCAGAGCACCGAGTGCGCACCCGTGCCGGTGAACGCCGAGCACCCGCTGTTCATCCTCTACACCTCGGGCTCCACCGGCAAGCCCAAGGGCGTGCAGCACGCCACCGGCGGGTACCTGCTGTGGGCCAAGCTCACGATGGACTGGACCTTCGACATCAAGCCGGAAGACGTGTTCTGGTGCACCGCCGACATCGGCTGGATCACCGGCCACACCTACGTCGCCTACGGCCCGCTCGCGGCCGGCGCCACGCAGGTGGTGTTCGAGGGCATCCCGACCTTCCCGCACGCAGGCCGCTTCTGGCAGATGATCGAGAAGCACAAGGTCAGCGTGTTCTACACGGCGCCCACTGCCATCCGCTCGCTCATCAAGGCAGCCGAGGGCGACGAGAAAGTGCATCCGAAGAACTGGGACCTCACCAGCCTGCGCATCCTCGGTTCGGTCGGCGAGCCGATCAATCCCGAGGCGTGGATGTGGTACCACCGCAATATCGGCGGCGAGCGCTGCCCCATCGTCGACACCTTCTGGCAGACCGAAACCGGCGGCCACGTCATCACGCCGCTGCCGGGCGCCACGCCGCTGGTGCCGGGCTCGTGCACGCTGCAGCTGCCGGGCATCATGGCCGCCATCGTCGACGAGACCGGCAAGGACCTGCCGAACGGCGCGGGCGGCATGCTGGTCATCAAGCGGCCCTGGCCGTCGATGATCCGCACCATCTGGAACGACCCCGAGCGCTTCAAGAAGAGCTATTTCCCCGAGGAAATGGGCGGCACCATCTACCTGGCCGGCGACGGCGCGGTGCGCAGCGAAGACCGCGGCTATTTCCGCATCACCGGCCGCATCGACGACGTGCTGAACGTGTCGGGCCACCGCCTGGGCACGATGGAAATCGAATCGGCGCTGGTGTCCAAGACCGACCTCGTGGCCGAGGCCGCCGTGGTGGGCCGCCCCGACGACGTGACGGGCGAGGCAGTGTGCGCCTTCGTCGTGCTCAAGCGTGGCCGCCCGACCGGCGAAGAAGCCAAGCAGATCGCCAACGAGCTGCGCAACTGGGTCGCCAAGGAAATCGGCCCGATCGCCAAGCCCAAGGACATCCGCTTCGGCGACAACCTGCCCAAGACGCGCAGCGGCAAGATCATGCGCCGCTTGCTGCGCAGCATTGCCAAGGGCGAGGCCATCACGCAGGACACCTCGACGCTGGAGAACCCGGCCATCCTGGAACAGCTGGCCGAAAAGCTCTGACTGCTGTAGGACGCGGCCCCCTGTGGGCCCATGGGCCTGTGGACGGCCTCCGGCTGAGGTAAAACCATCGGAGTGACCGTGCGCCTCGACGCGCACGGCTGATTCCGATGTGTCCGATCTTTCCGAAGGAGGCCCCCATGGGCGTGAGATCTGCTTTTCTTTTTGTCATCGTGCTGCTCATCGCGGCGCTCGCCGCGCTGAACTGGGGTACGCTGTCCGCGCCCACCGATGTTTGGCTGGGCTTCATGACCGTGTCGGCGCCGCTGGGGCTGATCATGCTCGGGCTGACCGCGGTGCTGGCGGCCTTCTTCCTCGTCTACGTGCTGTACCTGCACAGCTCGGTGCTGATCGACACCAAGCGCCACACCAAGGAAATGCAGGCCCAGCGCGATCTGGCCGACAAGGCCGAGGCTTCCCGCTTCACCGAGCTGCGCAACTTCCTGGAGGCACAGGAGAACAAGCACATGGCGCAGAACGCCGACCGTCAGAGCGCGCTGCTGGCCCGCCTCGACCAGCTCGAAACCTCGGTGCGGCTGCGCTCCGACCAGACCGACAACACCGTGGCCGCGCACATCGGCCAGCTCGAAGACCGCATCGAGCGCCGGCCGCTGTCGCCGGTGGTGATGCCGGCCGACATCAACCCGCAGGGCTGACGCGGCGGCGCCTTTGGCGTTACTTCGTCTGCAGCACCCAGGCCGCGAGCTTCTTGGCGTCGGCTTCGCTGACCTGGTTGTTGGCGGGCATCGGCACCGGCCCCCACACGCCGGAGCCGCCCTTCATGATCTTGCTGGCGAGCTTGTCGACCGCGCCCTTGTCGTCCTTGTACTTCGCGGCCACGTCCTTGAACGACGGCCCGAGCACCTTGCGCTCGACCGCGTGACAGCTCATGCAGTTCTTCGAGGTGGCCAGCGCCAGGTCGGCGAAGGCGGGCGCGGCGAGTGCGCCAAGGCCGAGACCCAGGGCTGCCGTCATCAAGACTCTTTTCATGGGGATCTATTTCGTAAGGGCTGAGTTACATTCAGCTCAACGCGATTGTAGGTACCGCCGTGCACGGCGTCCCTCAGCGTTGCCAATACAACCCCGAGGGATTCGCAATGTGGTTTCTGGCATTGGGCCTGCTCGGCCTGGCCCTGAAGTATCTCGAAGTCGGCATGGTCGCCGGCTGGAGCTGGTGGATCGTGCTGTCGCCGTTTGCCATGGCCCTCGCATGGTGGGCATGGGCCGATTCGTCGGGCTATACCAAGCGCAAGATCATGGAGCGGGAAGACAGGCGCAAGCAGGCGCGCATCGACCGCCAGAAGACCAACATGGGCATGCGGCCCACCAACAGCAACAAGCGCAGATGACGCATCCGAGGCCCGGCGCCGCCGGTGCCCCGGAGCCTCCGCTTCAGAACTTGTCCAGCACGGCGCCCGAACTGGCGCTCGAGGCATTGAACGCGAACTTCGCCTGCACGCCGCGTGTGTAGCGCGGTGCCGGTGCCTTCCAGCCTTCGCGGCGCTTGGCGATCTCGGCTTCGGGCACGTTCAGTTCGAGCTTCAGTTCATGCGCGTCGATGGTGATCGAGTCGCCCTCGTTCACGAAGGCGATGGTGCCGCCCGCCGCCGCTTCCGGCGCGACATGACCCACCACCATGCCCCAGGTACCGCCGGAGAAGCGGCCGTCGGTGATCAGGCCCACGCTTTCGCCGAGGCCCGCGCCGATGAGTGCGCCGGTGGGTGCCAGCATCTCGGGCATGCCCGGGCCGCCCTTGGGGCCGAGGTAGCGCAGCACCATCACGTCGCCGGCCTTGATCTTGCCGTCCAGGATGGCCTTCAGCGCCGACTGCTCGTCGTCGAACACGCGCGCCGGGCCGGTGATGACGGGGTTCTTCAGGCCGGTGATCTTGGCCACGGCGCCTTCGGGCGACAGGTTGCCCTTCAGGATGGCCAGGTGGCCTTCGGCGTACATCGGCTTGTCGATCGGGCGGATCACGTCCTGGTCGGCGCGCGGCACGTCCGGCACGTCCTTCAGCACTTCCTCGATGGTCTGGCCGCTGATGGTGATGCAGTCGCCGTGCAGCAGGCCTGCCTTCAGCAGCACCTTCATCACTTGCGGAATGCCGCCGGCCTGGTGCAGGTCGACCGCCAGGTACTTGCCCGATGGCTTCAGGTCGCAGATGACCGGCACCTTCTTGCGCATGCGCTCGAAGTCGTCGATGGTCCATTCCACGCCGGCCGCGTGCGCGATGGCCAGGAAGTGCAGCACCGCGTTGGTCGAGCCGCCGGTGGCCATGATCACGGCCACCGCGTTCTCGATGGCCTTCTTGGTCACGATGTCGCGCGGCTTCAGGTCTTTCTTGATGGCCTCGATCAGCACCTTGGCCGATTCCTTGGCCGAGTTGGCCTTTTCGTCGTGCGGGTTGGCCATGGTCGACGAGTAGGGCAGCGAGATGCCCAGCGCCTCGAACGCGCTCGACATGGTGTTGGCGGTGTACATGCCGCCGCACGAGCCGGTGCCGGGAATGGCGCGCTTCTCGATCTCGAGCAGGTCTTCGTCGCTCATGTTGCCGGCGGCGTTCTGGCCCACGGCCTCGAACACGCTCACGATGTTCAGGTCCTGGCCCTTGTAGCGGCCCGGCAGGATGGTGCCGCCGTAGACGTAGATGGCCGGCACGTTGGCGCGCAGCATGCCCATCAGGCCGCCGGGCATGTTCTTGTCGCAGCCGCCGACCACCAGCACGCCGTCCATCCACTGGCCGCCCACGCAGGTCTCGATGCAGTCGGAGATGACCTCGCGGCTCACCAGCGAGTACTTCATGCCTTCGGTGCCCATGGCCATGCCGTCGGAGATGGTGGGCGTGCCGAACACCTGCGCGTTGCCGCCGGCTTCCTCGATGCCCGCGATGGCCGCGTCGGCCAGCTTCTGCAGGCCCGAGTTGCACGGCGTGATGGTGCTGTGGCCGTTGGCGACGCCGACCATCGGCTTCTTGAAGTCGCCTTCCTCGTAGCCCATGGCATAGAACATGGAACGGTTGGGCGCGCGGCTCTTGCCTTCGACGATGTTGGCGCTGCGGCGATTGATCTGGATCGGTTTGGTGTCCATGGTGTCTCTTCTGTCGTGGGGGGAGATCGGGGAGCCCAAGTATCGGACTTCTGATTGATTGGTTCCAATCCGTTTTTTGCTGTCGATTGATATGCTTGGCATATGAAAGAAAGCCTGATCGACCTGCGGGCCTGGCGCCAGTTCGTGGCCGTGGCCGAAGAACTGCATTTCGGCCGCGCCGCGCTGCGCCTGCACATGACGCAGCCGCCGGTCACGCAGGCCATCGCCCAACTCGAGAAGGCGCTGGGCGTGGTGCTGTTCGACCGCACCCGCCGGCGCGTGGCGCTCACCCCGGCGGGCGAGGCTCTGCTGCCCGACGTGCGCGAACTGCTGGCGCGAGCGCAGGCGCTCCCCGCGAGGGCGCGCGCCGCGGCGGCAGGGCAGGTGGGGCGCGTGCGCATCGCCTTCGTCTCGACCGTGGGCTTCGAGCAGCTACCGGCCTGGGTGCGCGAATTTCGCGTGCTGTGCCCAGAGGTGGCGCTGGAGCTGGTCGAGGCCACCGGCGACGTGCAGCTCGAAGCCTTCGCGCGCGGCGAGATCGATGCCGGGCTGATGCTGCATTCGCCCGGCGCGGCGCCGCCGGGGCTCGCGCGGCTGGTGGTGTCGCAGGAGCCGCTGGTGCTCGCGCTGCCCGAGCGGCACGCGCTGGCAAGCGCGGCGAAGTTGCAGCTGGCGGAGGTGCTGGCCGAGCCGCTGGTGATCTTTCCGCGCCGCATCGTGCCTTCGCTGCACGACGCCATCTTCGACCTGTACCACGCAGCCGGCCGCGCGCCGCTGCTGGGGCAGGAAGCGATCCAGATGCAGACCATCGTCAACCTGGTGTCCGGCGGCATCGGCGTGGCGTGGGTGCCGGAGAGCGTCATGCAGTTTCGCCGGGCGGGCGTGGTGTACCGGCGTGCCGAAGAGTTCGCCCCGGCCGCGCGGCATCGCAATGCCCCGGCGCTGCCGGCCTGCGAGACCAGCCTGGTGTGGCCCGAGGAGGCCGCCAACCCGGCGCTTGCGCGCTTCGTGGCGTTCGTGCGGGAGCGCGGCGCGGGGCCGGCCTGACGGACGCACGCAAGGCGGCTCGAGGCCGAATATCCCCGTCCCGGCCTCGACATCCGGCCGGGGCACAATCTGCGGATGCTCATGTATCCGCAGATCAATCCCATCGCCCTGCAACTGGGGCCGGTGGCCATCCACTGGTACGGCCTCACCTACCTGGCCGCCTTCGCGCTGTTCTATTTTCTCGGCACGCGCCGGCTGCGCCATGAACCGTACCGCTCGCTGGTGGGTGCTGGCGCATGGCAGCGCAAGGACATCGAGGACATACTTTTCCTTGGCGTGATGGGCGTCATCGTCGGCGGGCGGCTCGGCTACTGCCTGTTCTACAAGCCCGAGTTCTACCTCACGCATCCGCTCGAAATTCTGTACGTGTGGCAGGGCGGCATGAGCTTCCACGGCGGCCTGCTCGGCGTGATCGGCGCGATGGTGTGGTTCTCGCACTCGCGTGCGCGGCCGTTCTGGCAGGTGATGGACTTCGTTGCGCCCTGCGTGCCGACCGGCCTTGCCGCCGGGCGCGTGGGCAACTTCATCAACGGCGAACTCTGGGGCCGCTTCAGCAGCCCCGACCTGCCCTGGGGCATGGTGTTTCCGCAGAGCGGCTCGATGCTGCCGCGCCACCCGTCGCAGGTCTACCAGTTCCTGCTCGAAGGGCTGCTGCTGTTCGCGATCATGTGGATCTATGCGCGCAAGGAGCGCAAGCAGGGGCAGGTGGCCGCGGTGTTCCTGATCGGCTACGGCGCGCTGCGTTTCATTGCCGAGTATTTCCGCGAGCCGGACGACTTCCTGGGCCTGCGGGCGCTCAACCTGAGCCAGGGCCAATGGCTCAGCGTGCCGATGGTCATCGCCGGCATCGCGCTGTGGTTCTGGTTCGGCCGCGGCGGCAAGACCGCGGCTGCCGCACGCGCTTGATCCGGAAGTTCGCAGGGTAAGTCCCAGCCCGCGCAGCGGGTTCGCCGCCTTGCGCCGGCTCGCGTGCAAGCTCAGAATTACGCGTAATTACAGGAAATTACGCGGCCCCGATCCCATGCGCCTGGTCCCCAACTCCCTGCACGACGAAGTCGCCGCCACGCTGCGCGAGCAGATCTTCGACGGCACGCTGGCGCCCGGCAGCTTCGTGGACGAGGCCGCGCTCTGCGAGCGGCTTTCCATCTCGCGCACGCCGCTGCGCGAGGCGCTCAAGGTGCTCACCGCCGAAGGCCTGCTGCGGCACGAGCCGCGCCGCGGCTGCTTCGTGCGAGAGGTGACCGAGCGCGACCTCGACGAGATATTCCCGGTCATCGCGCTGCTCGAAGGCCGCTGCGCCTACGAGGCCGCCCGCAACGCGAGCGATGCCGAACTGCACGAACTCGACGCGCTGCACGAACGGCTGGTGCGCCATGCCAAGGCGCGCCGCATCAATGACTACTACGCCACCAACCACATCATCCATGAGGCGATCATCAAGCTCGCCGACAACAAGTGGCTGGCCCAGGTGATAGGCGACCTGCGCAAGATACTGAAGCTCGCGCGCCTGCAGCAGCTGCATGCGCCCGGCCGGCTGGAGCAGAGCCTGTCGGAGCACCTGGCCGTTTTCGCAGCCCTGAAGGCACGCGACAGCGAAGGCGCCGACGCCGCCATGCGCACCCACATGCTGCGCCAGCGCGAGGCGCTGCGCGAAGTGATGCGCCATCAGAAATCCAGGGTGATGTCGTGAGCATCCCCTCGAGCATTGGAGTCCCCCGATGAGTGCGACCGAATGGTTCCAGGCCCGGCTGCGGTCCGGTGAAGGCTCGAAGGTGCCGGTGGCGCCGGAGAGCACGGTAAAGAATGCGTCCAGGAGCGCCCCCAAGCCCAGCGCGCGCTCCACCGCCGAGCGCCTGCAGGTCACGCTGCGCAAGGCCGACGAGGCCCTGTCGCCGCGCGCCCTGCGCCGCGTGCTGGCCGAACTGCAGGCGGTGATCGATCCGCGCGTGAGCGAGGTCGAGGGCGGGCGCCGCGCGCACGCCATCGCTGACGCCTACCGCGCCGCCACTGCCGAGGAGCGCCGCGACTACTGGGCGCTGATGAGCGAGCACTTCGCCGCCGACGCGCAAAAGCTCAAGGCCGCCCGCGACCAGCACCAGGCCGCGGTCGGCACCCCCGACGAAGGCCAGGCCGAACTGCGCCTGCGCCGCGCGCTGGTGTCGCCGCGCATGCGCCTGCTGCAGCGCTTCGCGGTCGAGCCCGAGGGCATGCGCTTCCTGGTCGACCTGCGTGCCGACCTGCTGCCGTGCCTGAAGGCCGACAAGCGCCTGATCGCGCTCGACGCGGAGCTGGAGCACCTGTTCTCCACCTGGTTCGACGTGGCCTTCCTCGAGCTGCGCCGCATCGACTGGGACTCGCCGGCCTCGCTGATCGAGAAGCTCATCCGCTACGAGGCAGTGCACGACATCAAGAGCTGGTCCGACGTGAAGAACCGGCTCGACGACAGCGACCGTCGCTGCTACGGCTTCTTCCATCCGCGCCTGCCCAACGAGCCGCTGATCTTCGTCGAGGTGGCGCTGGTCGACCGCATCAGCGACGGCATCACGCCGCTGCTCGACGAAGCCGCCGCGCCGGTGCTGCCGGCCAAGGCCACCACCGCCATCTTCTATTCGATCAGCAACACGCAGAACGGCCTGCGCGGCGTGAGCTTCGGCGACTCGCTCATCAAGCGCGTGGTCGAGACCCTGCAGGACGAGCTGCCTCGCCTGAAGACCTTCGCCACGCTGTCGCCGATTCCGGGCTTTCGCACCTGGCTTGCGAAGAACGCGGCCGAACTGCTGCCGCGGCTGGACGAAAAGCGCGAAGCCGAGCTCGGCCGGCTCGTCGGTTCGATGCCGCCCACCGCGGAGCGCCTGCTCGCCGCCGTGGATGCGGCCGCCGGCCTGGAGCCCAAGTCGCCGCTGCGCCAATGGCTCATGCAGGCCGCCGCCGAATACCTGGGCCGGGCGCTGGTCGACGGCACGCCGGCCGATCCGGTGGCGCGCTTCCATTTGGGCAATGGCGCGCGCGTCGAACGCCTGAACTGGGCGGGCGACCCGTCGCCCAAGGGACACAAGCAGTCGTACGGCCTGATGGTCAATTACCTGTACGACCTCAAGCGGCTTGACAAACATCGCACCTGGCTGGCGGACGGCAAGGTGGCAGTGTCGGGAGACATCGAAAGCCTGTTCTTCAAAAAAGGCTGAAGTCCGAAAAAGAGCGCAACAGCGAGCAAGCAAGCAAGTGCCAGTGCCGGCGCAAGACACGCCGGCGGCCGCATGGGGCGGCGAATCCACAACGACAGGAGACGAGACAAATGAATTCGAACTTCCAACGCCGCGACGTCCTGCGCGTGGCCGCCGCCGGTGCGGCCATGCTTTGCGGCGCGGCGCGCGCCCAGCAGAACTGGCCGGGCAAGCCGGTGACGATGGTCGTGCCGTTCCCGGCGGGCGGCGGCACCGACGCCTTCGCGCGGCCGCTGTCGGGCCAGTTCTCGCGGCTGACGAACCAGTCGCTCATCATCGACAACCGCGGCGGCGCGGGCGGCACGCTGGGTGCCAGCATCGCGTCGAAGGCACCCGCCGACGGCTACTCGCTCTTCATGGGCGCGGTCCACCATGCGATCGCGCCTTCCGTCTACCCCAAGCTCGACTACGACATCGAGAAAGACTTCGTCCCGCTGATGCTGCTGGCCAACGTGCCGCAGGTGGTGGTAGTCAACCCGAAGCGGGTGCAGGCCACGAGCATCAAGGAGCTCATCGCGCTGGCCAAGCGCAGCCCCGGGCAACTCAACTACGGCTCGGCCGGCGCGGGCACCTCGCACCACCTGGCGGGCGAGCTGTTCAAGCTGCAGACCGGCACCTTCATCACCCACATTCCGTACCGCGGCGCGGGCCCGGCGCTGGCCGACCTGATCTCCGGCAACGTCGACCTGATGTTCGACGGCCTCGGCTCCTCGGCCCAGTACATCAAGAGCGGCCGCATCAAGGCGCTGATGGTGGCCGGCAGCAAGCGCAACCCGGCATTTCCCGACGTACCATGTGCGGCCGAAGTCGGCCTGCCCGACTACACCGTCACCACCTGGTACGGCCTGTGGGCTCCCAGGCGCACCCCGGCCGAGGTGCAGCCGCAGATCATCGATGAAATGAAGAAAGTGCTCGCAAGCGACGACATCAAGAACATCTGGGCCCAGAACGGCTCGGAGATCCCGACCATCACCGGCGCCGCCTACGGCAGCTTCGTGAATTCCGAAATCAAGCGATGGGCGACGGTGGTGAAGGCCTCGGGCGCGAAGATCGAATGAGCATCGGCGAGCAGCGGGGCAGCCAGGTTTCGTTGCGCCGCGACGGCGCAGTCGCTTTCGTCATGCTCTCGAACGCGGGGCGGCTCAATGCAATGACGCGCGTCATGTGGCGCACGCTGCGCGCCGTGTTCGACGACCTGCGCGACAGCAGCGAAAGCGACGGCCACCTGCGCTGCGTCGTGGTGCAAGGGGAGGGCGGGGCCTTCTGCGCGGGTGGCGACATTTCCGAGTACCCGTCGTTCCGCTTCGAAGAGCCGAGCCTGCGCGAATTCCACGAGAACGAGGTGTGGGCCGCGCTGCAGGCGATGCTCGACTGCCCGCTGCCGCTGGTCGCACAGATCGAAGGCGCCTGCATGGGCGCGGGCATCGAGATCGCGAGCTGCTGCGACATCCGGCTGGCCGGCGCTTCCGCGAAGTTCGGCGCGCCCATTGCGAAGCTCGGCTTTCCGATGGCGCCGCGCGAGGCCGCGCTGGTGCATGGCGCCATCGGCGACGTGCTCGCGCGCGACATGCTGCTGGCCGCCGGCGTGCACGGCGCCCGGCGGCTGTACGACGCGGGCTTTCTGCTGAGCGTGCTGCCAGACAACGAAGTGGCCGCCGCCGCGCGCGACCATGCCATGCGCATCGCCGCGCTTGCGCCGCAGGCGGCGCGCCTGCACAAGAAGACCTTTTCCGCGCTGCGTGCCGGTGCGCCGTCGGCCCACAGCCTGCTGGCCACCGCCTACGACTATGCCGACTCCGCCGAGCACCGCGAAGGCATCGACGCCTTCCTTGCCAAGCGCAAACCGAATTTCTGAAGTACCTGCCCGATGAAGAAGCCAGCCAACGCCAACCTGTTCGCCGCCTTGCGCGCGGCCTTTCCCGCCGACCTCGACGCCATTGCCGTGGAGACCGACGACGGCCTGTTCTATTCGTGGCGCGACCTCGATCGCGCCAGCGCCATGATCGCCAACCTGCTCGATGCACTGAAGCTCGAGAAGGGCGCGCGCATCGCCGTGCAGGTCGAGAAGTCGGTCGAGGCCATGCTGCTGTACCTTGCCACCTTGCGCGCGGGCTACGTGTTCCTGCCGCTGAACACCGCCTACCAGAGCGCCGAGATCGAATACTTCATCGGCAACGCCGAGCCGGCCGTGGTGGTGTGCACCAGCCGCAACGCGCCGTGGGTCGGCCCCATCGCCAACGCGGCGGGCACGAAGCACGTCTTCACGCTGGACGACGACCGCACCGGCACGCTGCTCGAAGTGGCGGCGCAATGCAGCGACCGGCACACGCCGGCGCACCGCAAGGCCGACGACATGGCCGCCATCCTCTACACCAGCGGCACCACCGGGCGCAGCAAGGGCGCGATGCTGTCGCACGGCAACCTGCTGTCGAACGCCGAGGTGCTGAAGGACTACTGGGGCTGGACCGAAGGCGACGTGCTGATCCACGCGCTGCCCATCTTCCATGTGCACGGCCTGTTCGTGGCGCTGCACGGCGCGCTGCTCAACGGCAGCAAGATGCTGTGGTTCTCCAGGTTCGACCCCAAGCGCGTCGTGCAGAAGCTGCCCGAGGCCACGGTGTTCATGGGCGTGCCCACGCTGTACGTGCGGCTTCTGGCGGAGCCGGGCCTCACGCGCGAGGCGGTGCGCAACATGCGGCTGTTCATCGCCGGCTCCGCGCCGCTCCTCATCGAGACCTTCGAGGAGTGGCGCGAGCGCACCGGCCACACCATCCTGGAGCGCTACGGCATGAGCGAGACCGCCATGCTCACCTCCAACCCCTACAGGCCCGAGCAGGGTGAGCGCCGCGGCGGCACCGTCGGCTTCGCGCTGCCTGGCGTGCAACTGCGCGTGCGCGACGACAGCGGCCGTGATTGCACCACCGACGAGATCGGCAACATCGAGGTCAGCGGGCCCAACGTGTTCTCGGGCTACTGGCGCATGCCCGAGAAGACGAAGGAAGAGTTCACCGCCGACGGCTTCTTCAAGACCGGCGACGTGGGCAAGATCGACGGCCTGGGCTACATCACCATCGTCGGGCGCAGCAAGGACCTGATCATCAGCGGCGGCTACAACGTGTACCCGGCCGAGATCGAGGGCTACATCAACGAGATGGCCGGCGTGGCCGAGAGCGCGGTGGTCGGCGTGCCGCACCCCGACTTCGGCGAGGTGGGCGTGGCCATCGTCATTCCCAAGGCCGGCGCCGCGCTCGACGCCGAAGCCATCGTGGCCGACCTCAAGTCGAAGCTCGCTAACTTCAAGATCCCCAAGCGCTGCTTCGTGGTGCCCGAGCTGCCGCGCAACACCATGGGCAAGGTGCAGAAGGCGTTGCTGCGCGCGGAGCACAAGGCGCTGTTCGCGAGCTGACCGCAGGTCGTCTCATGCCGCGGGCGCGAGCCCGTTCATCAGCCCGCTGCGCGCGTGGCAGTTGATGTACTCGTAGCTCTGCTCGTCGGCCTTCAGCACCGACACCTCGTGGTACACGCGCAGCTGCAGCTGGAAGTTCAGCGCCTGCACGTAGCGCATGAAGCTGCCGAAGATCGCGACGTGCGTCGGGTGCGACTCGGCCCAGCGCTCCATGTCGGCCAGCGAGTGCCAGTAGCTCAGGCCGAAGGACTTCTGCAGCGGCTTGCCGTGCGTGTCGAGGTGGTGCATGTAGCGGTTGCTGTAGCAGCCGATGCCCAGGCCCTGGTCGCGCAGGAAGTCCATGCCTTCGCGCAGCACCGGCTCCATCTCCTGCAGGTAGAGCGTGCGTTCCTGGCCGGTGGTGTCGGTCCATTCCTGGCCGGAGCGGATCATCGCGATGTTCTCGTGGCCGGCGATGCGCACGCGCCGCCCCGGCGCCGGCGCGCCGGCGATCACCGCGCGCGTGCCTGACGGCGCCATGGCGTCGGTCTGCGAGAGCGGGATCCGGTCGCGCATCGATCCCCAGTAGCCGTGCTCCTGCAGTTCGCCGCTAACGCCGCCCATCACCACGCCCACGCCCTCCATGCGGTCGGGCGTGTTGAACATGGTCTCGAAGTGCTGCACGCGTGGCGACGCGATCTCGCGGAAATAGCCGAGGCCTTCCGTGAGCCGCTCGTCGGCGCGCCACCATGCGTCGACAGCGGGCGTGGCGCACCAGCGCCTGAACGCATCGGGGTCGCGCCAGTAGGCGATGGCGACCATGTTGTCGAAGCCCTCGGCATCGACGTGGTGCGTGAGGTCGTGGTGGCCCGGCCCGTCGGGCAGGGCGAAGTCGCGCGCGATCTTCATCAGCGCGGCGCAGGCGCGGCCCTGCATGTCCGCGCCGCGCGACTGCACGCCGAAGTACCCCATGACCACCTGCGTGGTCGATACGGGCGCGCGTGCCGACCACACGGGGTAGGGCGGGGCGTAGTCGTCCTCCACGCGGCGGTGGCGCGTGCGGGGGCACTTCAGGTGTTCGGCGATGGCGGATTCCACGGCTCGGCTCCTTCGGTGTCAGGCCACGACCGGCTCGGCCGCGCTGCCCTCGGGCTCGGGCGTGAGCTGCACCACCATGGGCTCGCGGCGCGTCTTGTTCAGCAGCAGCTGCGTGACGTCGGGGCGCGAGTAATGCCCGCTGGGGTCCGCCGCGGCCTTGGCGAGCGAGATCATGCCGAGGTCGATGTCGGCGACGACCAGGCCTTCCTCGTCCTCCGCCAGCGGCGTGCCCAGCGGCGAACCGTCGGGCGCGTAGATGCGCGCATGGCCGCCGCCCACGCCCAGCATCTGCTGCTTGCCGGCGTCGGTGCACATCAGCTCGCTCATGGCCTTGGACACGGTCGCGCAGGGCGCGATCACGAAGCAGCCGCCCTCGACCGCATACACCTGGCTCGCCGCGTTGTTGACCTCCTGGCCCAGCGCGTAGGCCGCGCCGCGATAGAGCGAGAAGCTGGGCCAGGCAGCGCAGTGGATCTGCTCGTTCTGCGCATACATGGCGTACTTGCTGAGCGGCTGCAGATGCTCCCAGCAGCACAGCGAGCCGATGTTGCCGATCGGCGTTTCCACCACGTGCAGGTCGGCGCCGTCGCCTTCGCCGAACACGGTGCGCTCCACGTGCGTGGGCTTGAGCTTGCGGCGCGTCTGCACGGTGTTGCCCTGGTCGTCGATCAGCGCCTGCGCAATGTAGAGGCTGCCCGCCGCCTTCTCGCTGAAGCCGAAGGACAGCCAGATCCTGTGCTTGCGCGCTGCGGCGTTCAGGCGCTCGAACTCGGCGGAGCCGATGACCAGGGAGTTGTCGTGGTAGCGCTGCACGAACTGCATGCCCCATGCCGGCGAGTCGAGCCATATCCACCATGGGTAGCCGGGGATCCAGGTCTCGGGAAAGGCGATGAGCTGCACGCCCTGTTTCGCGGCCTGCGCCATCAGGTCGATGGTCTTGTCGATGGTGGCGTCGAGGTCGAGGAACACGGGCGCGGCCTGAACGGCGGCGACGCGCAGCTTGGGGTGGACGGTGGTCGGCATGGTGGATCTCCAGGTGCAATGAAAGTAACGAACCGCAGGCCGCGCGCACCGGGTTTGCGCTGTGGCATGCGGGTTGCTTGAAGCGTAAATTCGCGCCGCCGGAACGGCTTGACCAGGATTGGCCGCGTTCTTGTTCCAGCGTTGCATGCACCAGTCCGCGCCGTTCGCGGGCTTTCCGAGGAACCCCCGATGACCCAGTTGATCAGCACCGACGCCGTCTCGCGCAACCAGCGGCTCGCCTACTGGACCGACATGATCTGCAACGTCTACGTGCAGCTCGGCTGCGACCCGGTGCACGAGGGCGACACGGGCGATTTCGAGGGCAGCATCCGCCAGCACACGCTGCCGGGCCTCGACGTGTCGGTGGTCACCTCGGCGCCGCAGAAGGTGATGCGCACGCCGGGCCACATCTCGAGATCGAGCGACGACTACTTCCTCGTGAGCATCCAGGCGCGCGGCCACGGCGTGGTGCGCCAGGACGGTCGCGACGCCGTGCTGTCGGCCGGCGACTTCGCGCTGTACGACAGCACGCGGCCCTACCAGCTGCTGTTCGACGAGGCCTTCGAGCAGATCGTGCTGAAGCTCCCCGGCGAGCGCCTGCGCAGCGAACTGCGCGACACCGAGGCGCTGACGGCCACCACGGTGTCAGGCCGCGAAGGCGCGGGGCACCTGCTGCTGGGCATGATCCGCACGCTGCGGGAGGACATCGACACGCTGCAGCCCGCCTCGGCGCTGGCGGTGGCCCACGGGGTGCAGAACATCCTGGTGGCGGGGCTGCAGACATTGCCTGCGGCGCGCGCGCCGGCGCTCAGCAATCTCACGGCGTACCACCTGGCGCGCGTGAAAAGGCGCATCGACGAGCAGCTCGCCGATCCGTCGCTGTCGGTGGGTACGCTGGCAGCGGAGCTGGGCATGTCGGTGAGCCACATCCACCGCGTGTTCAAGAGCGAACCGCTCACGCCGTCGCAGTACATCTGGGAGCGCCGGCTCGAGGCCTGCAGCCGCGACCTCCTGGAGCCGCGCCTTGCTGGCCGCCCGGTGGGGGAGATCGCCTACGGGCGGGGCTTCAACGACGCGGCGCATTTCAGCCGCGCCTTCAGGGAGCGGTTCGGTTGCTCGCCGCGCGAGTGGCGGCAGCGGGTGCAGCAGTAGCCGGAGTTGCCGGACGGCAGTTCGCCGTCTTCAGCCGTGCAGGCCCTTCCAGAGCATGTAGGCCGCCAGCAGGTACAGGATGCTCGCGAACACGCGCTTGAGCTTCTTCACCGGCAGGCTGTGCGCGGCCTTGGCGCCCAGCGGCGCGGTGAGCACGCTGCACGCCGCGATCACCGCGAGCGCCGGCAGCCAGATGTAGCCGAAGGAGCCGGCCGGCAGGCCATCGACGGACTGGCCGCTGACCACGTAGCCCGCCACGTTGGCCACCGCGATCGGAAAGCCCAGCGCCGCGCTCGTGGCCACGGCGTTGTGGATGGCGATGTTGCACCACGTCATGAACGGCACGCTGATGAAGCCGCCGCCCGCGCCCACCAGGCCCGAGATGAAGCCGATGGCGCCGCCCGCCGCGAGCTGGCCGCCCGTGCCCGGCATCTGCCGCGTGGGCTTGGGTTTCTTGTCGAGGAACATCTGCGTGGCCGAGAAGCCCACGAACAGCGCGAAGACGATGGCGAGCGCCGTGCCCTTGAGCAGCGCGAACACGCCCAGGCTGCCCGCGAGGCTGCCGATGACGATGCCGGGCGCGAGCCGCTTCACGATGTCCCAGCGCACCGCGCCGCGCTTGTGGTGCGCGCGCACGCTCGACACCGAGGTGAAGATGATGGTGGCCATGGAGGTCGCGATGGCCATCTTCACCGCCAGGTCGGCCGGCACGCCGCGGTGGCCCATGATGATCGTGATGAACGGCACCATCATCATGCCTCCGCCGATGCCCAGCAGGCCCGCGAGAAAGCCGGTGCCGAGGCCGAGTGCCGCGAGTTCGGCGATGAGCAGGGGGTCGAGCAGGGCGGTGATGTTCACGGTGGCGCAGGGAAGGGAAAGTGCTTCTGCAAAAAGCAGCGGCCCCGTGCAACTGGTGCAGGGGGCCGCGGCGGGAAAAGGTGTCTGCAGATGATGTGCCGGACCCGCATCCTGAACCAGGGTTCAGGTGGGCGAGGGCAGCAAGACTTCGGGTTCATCTGACGCGAGATGATCACGCCCGTCTAGCGATGTACCAAGCCCGGCTCCGGAGAGCATTGGAACAAGGAAATATTAAGCCCGACACGTCTGCAGACAGTTCGGATTTTACGCCTCCCTGCCTGTGTCCGACGAATTCATTCAGAGCAAATGTCCATCGCCGGCAAGGGCTTGATCGAGTCTCTGAATGAGCTGCGCGGCCTTCGGGTCGGTTTCCGCCGTATCGGGGGCGGTGCCTGCTGCCTCGGCGGGAGGTACTGCCGCGGGCGCGGCGGCGGCCGTGGCCTGCTGCGCGGCCAGGTCGAAGGCCAGGTTCAGCGAGGCCAGCACCGCGATGCGGTCGCGGGCCTTGACTTTTCCCGCATCGCGGATCTTGCACATGGCAGCGTCCACGCGTTCGACGGCTTCGCGCAGCTGCGCTTCGCCGCCGTCGGGGCAGCCGAGCAGATAGCTCTGGCCCATGATCTGTACTTCAATCTGCTTCATGCGGAGGGGTCTTGGGGAGGTGGTTCAGCCGGCAGCCGTTCGAGCAGCGCGTCGAGGCGCGTGCGGGCCGCAGCGAGCCGCGACTTCAGTGCGTCGCGTTCGCGCGTGAGCGCATCGACCTGTTCCTGCAGCAACTCATTGGTGCGCTGCACCTCTTCGTGACGCACGAGCAGGCGTTCGACACGCTCGGCGATCTGGTCGATGGGGCTGGATGCGGGCATGGTTGGCGATTGTAGTTTCCCTGGGAGGGGCCCTTCGCCGTGCTTGGGCGAGGGTGCGTGCAGGCATGGATTCTGCGGCCTTCCACCGGCGTTTCAAACTACTCGCTCAGCCGCACATAGGTGGCGAGCAGCGCGCTCTTGGCCGCCACGCCCAGCAGCACCGGGTCGGCCGCGCTCTCTATCACCGGCAGGCGCTCGCCACGGTGCTCCAGGAAGCGCTGCAGCGCTTCGCCCAGGCCGGTGTCGGCGGTGATCGGCAGGATCGCCTGCGAGAGCAGGGCGCCGGCCGTGGTTTCGGCCGGCGCTGCGCCCAGCGCGGCCAGCGGCACAACGCCCAGGTAGCGCCCGTCGGCGTCGACCACGTACAGGTACTTCACGGGGTGCTGCAGGAAGAGCCTGCTCATCGCCTCGCGGTCCGCGTCGGGGCCGACCACGGTCTCGGCCGGCTGCACCAGGTCGCGCACGTGCAGCCCGCGCAGGCGCAGTTGCGCGTCGCGCTGCTCGTTGCGGCGCAGCGTGATTTCGTACATGGAGCCGGCATTGGCCGAGCGCGCGATGAAGTACGCGATGACGCTCGCGGCCATCAGCGGCAGCATGACCTGGTAGCTCAGCGTCATCTCGAAGATCATCAATATCGCCATCAGCGGCGCCTGCGTCGCGCCCGCCAGGAAGGCGCCCATGCCGACGATGGCATAGGCGAAAGGCGCGGAGCTGGAAGCCGGCCACAGCGCCTGCACCGCCAGCCCGAACAGCGCGCCGATCATGCAGCCGAAGAACAGCGCCGGCGTGAACACGCCGCCCACGGCGCCCGATCCCGCGGTGGCCATGGTCGCGGCCGCCTTGGCGACCAGCACCATCGCGATCAGCGTCCAGGGCCACGGCGTGTGCAGCACCGCGTTGACCACGCTGTAGCCGTTGCCCCAGACCTCGGGCATCGGTACGGAAATGGCGCCCATCAGCAGCCCGCCCAGCGCCAGCCGCCACGGCAGCGCGAGCGGCAACCTGGCGAACAGCGCGCGGCTGCCCTGCAAAGCGCGCAGGAATGCGACCGACGCAAAGCCCAGCAGCACGCCGAGCACGCAGAACAGCACCACCTCCGCGCCGTGGATCTCGGGGAACGCCGGCATCTTGTAAGGCGGCTGATAGCCCGGCAGCGCGCGCATCGCGACGTTCGCCACCACCGACGCGATGATGATCGGCCCCACGCTTTCCATCGCGATCGAGCCCAGCACGATTTCGGCGACGAAGAAGGCACCCGCGATGGGCGCGTTGTAGGCGGCCGTGAGGCCGGCGGCGGCGCCGCAGGCCACCAGCAGCCGCAGCCGTTCCGCCGGAAAGCGCAGCAGCCGCCCCAGTTGCGAGGCCGCCAGCGCCGCAAGCTGCACCATCGAGCCTTCGCGCCCTATGGAGCCGCCGGTGCCGATGCTCACCAGCGACGACGCGCTGCGCACCAGCGTCTGCGCGACTGGAATGCGTCCGTCGCCGAGCACGATCGCTTCCATGTAGTCGGAGGTGGCGCTTCGCTCCGCCACGCGCTTGGCAAGCACCAGCAGCAGGCCCGCCACCAGCCCGCCGAGCGTGGGGCAGGCCACGCGCGCCCACCACGGCAGGTGCCTGGCCATGGCCACCAGCCCTTCGCCGGGGCCCAGCACCAGATGCTCGAAGCCGTAGAGCGCCGCGCGGAAAAGTTCGGTCGCCAGCGTGCCGAGCAGGCCCGCGGCAATGGACCAGAGCAGCATCGACTGCCAGCCCGAAACGCCGAAAAGCCGCTGCAGCGCGGAACGAATATTCAGGAAAACCGAGGCCGGGCGCATTGCTGCGATGTTAGCGGTGCGCAACTTTCGGCTTAAATCGTGTCGGACAGGGCCTAAAATCCCGCCCGTTGGTGCCTGCGGCGTGGTTCACGCGCCGCGGTTCAACGGGAAGCAGGAGTGAAGGTCCCCCGAACGCCCTCGAGCGCGTACCGGGCCCGGCCCAAGCCGCCTGCGCTGCCCCCGCAACGGTCAAGCAGACGACGCCGCAAGGCGTCACCCCTCTCCACACAGCCACTGGGCACCCTGAAACAGGTGCCTGGGAAGGCGGCGAGGGGCGTTCTGCCAGCCCGGATACCGGCCAACAAGGCGGCTGCCGCATGCACGGAAAAAAAGAATCCGTGCGCGAGGCAGCCATTGCGCCCAGGTGCCGGCGGGGAAGCCGGCACGGGGCATTGACGTTCGTTCGGCACATTTCATGATTTCCCACGCTTCCGTTTTCCGTGGCCGCGCTCCCGCGCGCCGTCTCCGCTTCGCCTGCCTGCCGCTGGCGCTGGCATCCGCCTTCGGCGGCCTGGCCCATGCGCAACAGGCGCCCACCCTCGGCGAGACGGTGGTCACGGCCAACCGCACGCCGCAGGCGCTGTCTGACCTGGTGGGCGACGTGTCGATCATCGACCGCCAGACCATCGAGCGCAGCGGCGCCACCGGCGTGGCCGACGTGCTGGCGCGCCTGCCCGGCATCGAGATCTCGCGCACCGGCGGCATCGGCAACACGACGAGCCTGTACATCCGAGGTGCGGAAACGCGCTTCACGGCCGTCTACCTCGACGGCGTGCGCATCGACTCGCAATCGACCGGCGGCGCCGGCTGGGAGGGCATTCCGCTGTCGCAGATCGACCGCATCGAAGTGCTGCGCGGCCCGGCCGCCGCGGTGTACGGCTCGGACGCCATCGGCGGCGTGATCCAGCTCTTCACCAAGCGCGGCGAGGAGGGCGTCTCGCCCTACGCGGGCATCGGCTTCGGCAGCTACGGCCTGCGCAGGATCGAAGGCGGCGTGAGCGGGAAGTCGGGCCTGTTCGACTACTCCTTCGGTGTCGAACATGAAGAGAGCAAGGGCTACAACGTGCAGCCGGTCGACAAGCGCAACGTGGTCAAGGACGGCTTCACCAGCCCCGACCGCGACGGCTACAACAGCACCTCGGGCAACGTGAAGCTGGGCTTCCAGCTCACGCCCGACCAGCGCCTCGACGCCACGCTGCTCGCGAGCGACATCAAGGCCGGCTACGACGCCTCCGTGTCGTACAGGACCAAGCTGCCGTTCCTGTTTGCCAACGACATTTCGAGCAACACGCTGCGCACCGCCGGCCTCACCTGGTCGGCCAAGTGGAACGACGTCTACAGCACCCGCGTGCAGATCACCGATTCGCAGTCGGTCTACAAGACGCAGCCTTCGTTCTACCGCACCGAAACCCACCTGCGCGGCTACCTGTTCCAGAACGAATTCCGCTTCGGCCCGCACCTGGTGACGGCCACCCTGGAACGCCGCGAGGACGCACTCGACAACGCGCCCACCACCAGCTCGAAGCTGCTGTCGCGCGACCGCGCGCAGGACGCGCTGTCGCTGGGCTACGGCTTCGTGCAGGGCCCGCACTCGCTGCAGCTGCATGTGCGCCACGACCGCGACAGCGAATTCGGCGGCAAGACCACCGGCAGCGCCGCCTACGGCTATGCCATCACGCCGTCGCTGCGCTTCACGGCCTCGGCCGGCACCGCCTTCCGCGTGCCCACGCTCTACCAGCGCTTCAGCGAATACGGCCTGGCCACGCTGCAACCCGAATCCAGCCGCAACGTCGAACTGGGCCTGCAATACACCGAAGGCGCCTCTCACGCCGGGATCGTGGTCTACAACAACCAGGTGCGCAACCTGATCAGCTTCGACGGCACGGCCAAGGGCTGCGCCTCGTCCTTCGGCTGCTACAGGAACACGGCGCGCGCCCGATACCAGGGCGTCACGCTGTCGGGCGGCCACCGCATCGGCGACGTCACGCTGCGCACCTCGCTCGACTTCCAGGACCCGCGCGACCTCGGCACGCACAACCTGCTGGCTCGCCGCGCGCAGCGCCACGCCACCTTTGGTGCCGACTGGCGCGTCGCCGGCTGGACGCTGGGCGCCGAGGTGCAGACCTCGAGCCGCCGCTACGACGACGCCGCCAACAGCGTCAAGCTCGGCGGCTACACCGTGCTGAACCTGTCGGCCAGCAGGCAGCTCACGCGCGACCTGAACCTGATCGCGCGGGTCGACAATGTGGGCAACAAGGACTACCAGTACGCACGCCTGTACGCCACCGCCGGCCGCACCGCGTACGTCGGTCTCAAGTGGACGCCGCAATAAGCAACCCCTCGCAAGCAGGCGACACCGCCGGTGCCGCGGCGGCCGCCTGCGCCGCGGTCCTGGTGGCCGCGCCGGCCTCGGGGCAGGGCAAGACCACGGTCGCGGCCGCGCTCGCGCGGCTGCACACGCGGCAGGGCCGGCGGGTGCGGGCCTTCAAGTGCGGGCCCGACTTCCTCGACCCGCTCTGGCTCGCGCTGGCCACCGGCGCGCCGGTGCATTCGCTCGACCTCTGGATGACGGGCGAAGCCGACTGCCGCGAGCGCCTGCGCGCGGCGGCGGCCGACTGCGACCTGCTGATCGTCGAGGGCGTCATGGGCCTGTTCGACGGCACGCCGAGCGCGGCCGACCTGGCCGTGCGTTTCGGCCTGCCGGTGCTGGCCGTGATCGATGCGCATGCCATGGCCGGCACCTTCGGCGCGCTGGCCTACGGCCTGCAGAACTTCCGGCCCGGCCTGCCGTGGGCCGGCGTGCTGGCCAACCGCGTGGGCAGCGAGCGCCATGCCGACATGCTGAAAGACGCACTGCGCGAGCCTTCGCAATGGCTCGGCGCCTTGCCGCGCGACGCGGGCTTCACGCTGCCGGAGCGGCACCTGGGGCTTGTGGTGGCGGACGAACTGGGCGACGCGATGGCGCGTCTCGACGCCGTGGCCGACGTGCTGGCCGGCACGCCGCTGGGGCAGATGAACATCGCGCAACTGCCGCAGGTGCACTTCGATGCCGCACCGCATGTCGCGCTCATGCAGCCGCTGCTGGCCGGCCGCACCATCGCCATTGCACGCGATGCCGCCTTCTCTTTCATCTACCCCGCGAACCTCGACGTGCTCACCGCACTGGGGGCGCGCCTTTCCTTCTTCTCGCCGCTCGCGGGCGACGCCTTGCCCGCTTGCGATGCGGTCTGGCTGCCCGGCGGCTACCCGGAGCTGCACGCCGAGGCGCTGTCGCGCTGCGAACCGATGCGCGCCGCCCTGGCGGCCCATGTGGCGGCCGGCAAGCCCGTATGGGCCGAGTGCGGCGGCATGATGGCGCTGTTCGAAGAGCTGGCCACGCATGAAGGCGCGGAGGCCGGCAATGTGCATCGCCTGTGGGGCCTGCTGCCCGGCAGGGTGACCATGCAGAAGCGGCTGGCCGGCCTCGGCCCGCAGCAGTTGCAGCTCGGCAGCCACGCCTTGCGCGGCCACACTTTCCACTATTCGCGCTGCGAGACACCGCTCGCGCCCGTCGCGCGCACCGCCCGGCCCGGCACGACCCAGGCCGTGGGCGCGCAGGGCGGCGAGGCGCTCTACGTGCACGGCCCTGTGCGCGCCAGCTATTTCCATGCGTGGTTCGCTTCCAGCCCCGAAGCCACCGCGCGACTTTTCGGCGCCATGCCCATCGAGTTGCAAAGCCATGCCCACCATGATCAAGCCCGCGACTGTTGAGCACGAGTTCATCCTCGGCGGCCAGAAGAGCGGCAAGTCGCGCCGCGCCGAGCAGCGCGCCGCCGACTGGCTCGCCGCCGAACCGCGCACCCGCCGCGCCGTGATGATCGCCACCGCGCAGGCGTACGACGACGAGATGCAGGAGCGCATCGTGCGCCACCAGGCCGACCGTGCCGAGCGCGTTCCCGGCATGCGCACCATCGAGGAACCGATCGAGCTCGCGCGTGCCGTGGTCACGCAGAGCACGCCCGACACGCTGGTGGTCGTCGACTGCCTCACGCTCTGGCTCACCAACCTGCTGATGCCGATGCCCGCCGAAGATGCCCGCCCTCCCACGCGCACGCCGTCCACGCACATGGGCATGCTCATGGTCGCGTTGCGCGAGGCGCGCGGCCCGGTGGTGCTGGTGGGCAACGAGATCGGCCTCGGCGTGATTCCGCTGGGCCGCGAGACGCGCGCATTCGTCGATGCGCTGGGCCGCCTGAACCAGGACGTGGCCGCCGCCTGCCACCGCGTGACGCTCATGGCGGCCGGCCTGCCGCTGAGCCTGAAGGTCCCCGCCGCATGAGCGCGAAAAAGATCCGCATTCCGCTGGCCGCATTCGGCCTGGCGCTGTTCGCGCTGGCGGCGCACGCGCTCGACGTGGTCGACGAGCGCGGCGTGACCGTGAGCCTGCGCGAGCCGCCGCGGCGCATCGTCACGCTGCTGCCTTCGCTCACCGAATCGGTCTGCGCGCTCGGCGCCTGCGACCGGCTGGTGGGCATCGACCGCTATTCCAATTCGCCCGAGCAGGTGAAGGCGCTGCCGCAGGTCGGCGGCGGGCTCGACCCGAACGTGGAGGCCATCGTCGCGCTCAAGCCCGACGCGGTGCTGCTCGCCAAGTCGTCGCGCGTCACCCAGCGGCTCGAGGCGCTGGGCGTGAAGGTGCTGGTGCTCGAGCCCAAGAGCCATGCCGACGTGCGGCGCGTGCTCGACAAGCTCGACCAGGTGCTGGGCACGCACGATGCACCCAGGGTCTGGCGCGTGATCGACGCCAGCGTGTCGGCCGCCGCACAGTCGCTGCCCGCGAGCGCGAAGGGCCTGCGCGTGTACTTCGAAGTGAACAGCGCGCCCTACGCGGCGGGCGAGTCGTCGTTCATCGGCGAAACGCTCACCCGGCTCGGCGCGAAGAACATCGTGCCGGCTTCGCTCGGCCCGTTTCCCAAGCTCAACCCCGAATACGTGGTGCGCGCCAATCCCGACCTCATCATGGTCAGCGTGCGCAGCGCGCAGGGGCTGGAGCAGCGCCCCGGCTGGGCCGGCATCCGCGCGGTGCGCGAAGGCCGCATCTGCCGCTTCAGCGCCGAGCAGTCCGACGTGCTGGTGCGGCCCGGCCCGCGCATGGACGAGGCCGCGCGCCTCATGGCGCAGTGCCTGGGCGACAAGGGCGGCAAGCGGTGAGCGCGGCGCACAGGCACACGGCGCACCTGCGGCGGGTTCTGCTGCTGGGCTGCGGCCTGCTGGTGCTGGGCGCGGGGGCGATGCTGCTGGGCCTGGGCATCGGCAGCACCGGCTTCGAGAGCCTGCTGTCGGCACGGCACGACCCGGTGGCGCTGCAGATCGTGTGGGACATCCGCCTGCCGCGCACGCTCGGCGCCTGGCTGGCCGGCGCCTTGCTCGGGCTGGCGGGCGCGGTGGCGCAGGGGCTGTTCCGCAATCCGCTGGCCGACCCGTACCTGCTGGGCAGCGCCTCGGGTGCCTCGCTGGGCGTGGCGCTTGCGCTGCTGATGTTCGGCGGTTCGGCCGCCAGCACGCAATGGGTGATGCGGCTCGGGCTGACGGGCGCGGCCTTCATCGGCGCGGTGGTGGCGGTGATGCTCACGCTGCTGCTCGCGCGCGGCGTGCAGCAGACGCTGCGGCTGCTGCTCGCGGGCGTGATCGTCGGCGTGGTGCTCGGCGCCGCCAAAGATCTCATCACCATCGCTTCGGCCGACATTCTCCAGGCCATCCAGGGCTTCATCCTCGGCAGCACCGGGCTGGTCGGCTGGAGCGCCTGCGCGGTGATGGCGATGGTCGGCGCGGTGTGCCTGCTGCTCGGCTGGGCGCTGGCGCCGGTGCTCGACGGGCTGGCGCTGGGCGAGGCCACGGCGCGCAGCCTGGGCCTGCCGCTGGGCGCGATGCGCGCGGCGCTGGTGGTGGTGCTCGCGCTGGCCACCGGCGCGGCCGTGGCGCAGACCGGGCTGATCGCCTTCGTCGGCCTGGCGGCGCCGCACCTGGTGCGCTCGGTGGTCAAGACCACGCATGCGCGGCTCATCCTGTTGTCGGCGCTGATGGGCGGCTTGCTGCTGATGTCGGCCGACCTGCTGGCGCGCTGGCTGATCGCGCCGCAGGAACTGCCGGTGGGCGTGCTCACGGCGGTGCTGGGCGGCAGCTACCTGCTCTGGCTGATGCACCGGCGCAGCGCCCGCGGGGGCGTGGCATGAACAACGCACCGGCGCTCGAAGCGCGCCGCCTGAGCGCCACCCTCGGCGCCGCCGAGGTGCTGCACGGCATCGACCTGGCGCTCGCGTCCGGCCGCTGGACCAGCATCGTCGGGCCGAACGGCGCGGGCAAGTCGACCTTGCTCAAGGCGCTGGCGGGGCTGCTCGCGCATCGCGGCGAGGTGCGGCTGTTCGGCGAGCCGCAGGCGAAGATTCCGGCGCGCGTGCGGGCGCAGCGGCTGTCGTGGCTCGGCCAGAGCGGCACGGGCGAGGGCAGCGCCGACGACCTGATGGTCTACGACATCGCCATGCTCGGACGGCTGCCGCACCAGCGCTGGCTGGCAGCGCCCAGCGCGGCCGACCGAGACGCGGTGGAGCGCGCGCTGCGCACCACCCAGGCCTGGGACTGGCGCGACCGCCCGCTGGGCCAGCTCTCCGGCGGCGAGCGCCAGCGCGTGCTGCTGGCGCGTGCGCTCGCGGTCGAGGCCGATCTGCTGCTGATGGACGAGCCGCTCGCCAATCTCGACCCGCCGCACCAGGCCGACTGGATGCAGACCGTGCGCGCCCTCGTCGCCCAGGGCAAGACCGTGGTCAGCGTGCTGCACGAACTGCCGATGGCGCTGGCCGCCGACGAGCTGGTGGTGATGAACCACGGCCGCGTGGTGCACCACGGCACCTGCGGCGACCCGGCCACCCATGCAGCGCTGGAGCAGGTGTTCGACCACCGCATCCGCGTGCACCGCGTCGCGGACCAGTGGATCGCGCTGCCGCAGTAACCAACACACGAACCGAAGAATCATGCAGATCGAAACACCCCCCAGCGAGAAGCCTTACGAAAAGCCCGAGGGCGAACGCCGAGGCATCGTCATCGTCAACACCGGCGACGGCAAGGGCAAGAGCACGGCGGCCTTCGGCCTCGCGTTGCGTGCACACGGCCGTGGCAAGGCGGTGAAGATCTACCAGTTCATGAAGGTGCCGAGTGCCCGATTCGGCGAGCACCGGATGTTCGAGCAGATCGGCATTCCGATCGAGGGGCTGGGCGACGGTTTCAGCTGGAAGAGCCAGGACCTGGAGCGCTCGGGCCAGCTTGCGCGCGACGGTTGGGAGAAGGCGAAGGCGGCGATCATGTCGGGCGAGTTTTTTCTCGTGGTGCTGGACGAGATCACCTATCCGCTGATCTACGGCTGGCTGCCGCTCGAAGGTGTGCTCGAGACTTTGCGTGCGCGGCCCAGGCATGTGCACGTGGCGCTGACGGGGCGCCGTTGTCCGCCGGAGATCATCGAGTTGGCCGACACGGTGACCGAGATGACTCTGGTGAAGCACGCTTTCAAGGCTGGGATTCCTGCGCAGCGTGGGATCGAGGACTGACGTGGGGCGCGCTCACGCCGACGGGGTGCCTTGCTCCGCGAATGTCCCCCGGCCTTCGGCCTCCTCCTTTATTTCGCTGCGCAAGGCACCCCGCCAGCGTGAGCGTTCAGGGCACTTGTTGATCGGCCAGCACGAGAGCGGCGCTCGATGTGCACAGGGCGCCGGGTGCTCCCCGCAGCGAAATAAAGGAGGAGGCGAAGCCCCGGGGGACATTCGCGGAGGGGAGCACCCGGTGGCCTGTGCACCCACCCCGAAAGAGCAACGTGACCACCCCGACTTTCACTAAGGAAGAAGCCCAGGCGGTCTACCGCGCCATCCACGAACGCCGCGACATGCGCCACTTCGCCAGCGGCCGGGTAGAGCCCGATGTACTGCGCAGGCTGCTCGACGCGGCACACCACGCGCCCAGCGTCGGCTTCATGCAGCCCTGGCGCTTCATTCGCATTCGCGGCCAGGCGCTGCGCCAGCAGTTGCACCACGTCGTCGAACAGGAACGCGTGCTCACGGCCCGCGCGCTCGGCGAGCGTGAAGACGAGTTCATGCGGCTCAAGGTGCAGGGCCTGCTCGACGCCGCGGAACTGCTCGTGGTGACCCTGGTGGATGGACGCGAGAAGCATGTGTTCGGCCGCCGCACGCTGCCGCAGATGGACCTGGCCTCGGCCTCCTGCGCCATCCAGAACCTCTGGCTCGCGGCGCGCGCCGAAGGGCTGGGCATGGGCTGGGTGTCGCTGTTCGATCCGGCCGAGGTGTCGGTGCTGCTCGGCCTGCCCGAAGGTGCCGAGCCCATCGCCTTGCTGTGCCTGGGGCCCGTGCACCAGTTCTACGAAGAGCCGATGCTGCAGCGCGAACGCTGGGCGACGCGCGAACCGCTCGCGTCGCTGGTGTTCGATGAAAGCTGGGGCCGCGCTTCCGACCTGTTCGACAACCCTTCTTCTCCCACGGAGCCGACCTGATGCTGGCCTTCGACACCGTTCTCTTCGAGCTTGCGCGCCTGTTCCTCTGGCCGGTGACGCTCGGCGTGCTGCTGTCTTTCGTCTATGCGGTGTATTGCCTCGGTGCCTTCGGCATCGAGTATGTGCAGCGCCGCCGCGATCCGTCGCGAGCGCTGGTGCTGCAACGCCACGCCGCCGCGAGCCAGGAGCAGATGGAACTGGTCGTGCTCAAGCAGCTCGAAGGCGTGCGGCTGTGCAGCCGCGTGGCGCCGATGCTGGGGCTGATCGCCACCATGATCCCGATGGGCCCGGCGCTGGTGGCCGTGGCTTCCGGTGAATCGCAGGGCGTGGCGCAGAGCCTGGCGCCGGCGTTCGCCAGCGTGATCGTGGCGCTGGCTTCGGCCTCCATTACTTTCGTGGTCTACACCGTGCGCCGCCGCTGGCTCATGCGCGAACTGGTGACGGTGCTGGACGCGCGGGACCGTCTCTCATGAGTCGGCGGCAGTTCTCCATCCTGAGCAGCCTGGACAGCGACGACGACGATCCGGTGCTCTCGACCATCAACCTGATCGACGTGTTCATGGTGGTGATCGGCATGCTGATGATCGCGGTCATCAATAACCCGATGAACCCGTTCGCGCAGGACAAGGTGACGATCATCCGCAACGAAGGCAAGCCCGACATGGAGATCATCACGCGCGAGGGCCAGAAGCTCACGCGCTTCAAGGCCAGCGGCGCGGCGGGGCAGGGCGACGGCGAGAAGGCCGGCACGGCCTGGCGGCTGAAGGACGGCACCATGGTCTACGTGCCGGCGGACGCGGTGCCTGCGCAAGGCGGGAAGTGACGCGGGTTCTTTTCTGGCTGTTCGGGGCCCTGGCGACGCTGGGCGCCCATGCACAGCCGGCGGGCGGGCGCGTGGTGGTGCTGGGCACCTCGCTGGTGTCGCCGGCGCGGGTGTTCCGGCTGGAGGCGGCGGCGCGCGAGGCGGGGCTGCCGCTGCAGGTGGTGTCGGCTTCGAAGGATTCGCCCGAGACGCTGGCGGCCGCGCTCGAAGGTGCGCGGCTGCTCGTCATCGATGCGCCGCACGTCAGCGTGGCGCAGGCTGCCGACGCCCGCTTCGGCGACGTGATTTCGCGCGGCGCCGTGCCCTATGTGCTGGTGGGCGAGTTCGCGCTCGTCGCCAAGGGGCAGGCCTCCGCCCCCGCGCCGCTTTCGGCGGAACGCGGCGTCGATGCCGCCTGGGCGCAGCGGCTGCGCGAGTACTGGCGCTTTTCCGGAGCGGCCAACCTTGCCGCCTCGATGCAGGCGCTGGCCAGGCCCGGCGACTCGGCGGGGCTTCCGGCGCCGGTGCCGCTGCCGCTCGCCGGCCTCTATCACCCCGGCTGGCCGCACATCGAAACCGACATCGCCGCGCTCGACCGTCTGCCCGGCGATCCCGCAAGCGGCACCGTCGCCGTGGCCATCAACAGCGCCACCGTCACCGGCGACGACACCGGCTGGCTCGACGCGCTCATCGCCGCGCTGGAGCAGCGCGGCCTGCGCGCCTATGCGTTCTACGGCCCGCGCCAGCAGAAGGACCTGTTCTTCGGCATGACGCATGCCGGCGACCGGCGCGTGGCCGACCTGATCGTCAATGCCTCGCTGGTCTTCAACCCCAACGAGCGCAAGGCCGAGCTCGAACGCATCGGCGTGCCCGTGCTGCAGACGCTGCCCTCGCTGGCGATGGACGCCGCGCAATGGGCCCAGAGCAAGGACGGTCTCGCGCAGGCCGACATCGCCTCTTACTACAGCCCGAGCGAGCTGGCCGGCATGACCGACCCGATGCTGGTGAGCGCGCGCGACGCCGCATCGGGCACGCTGCAGCCGCTGCCCGCGCAGATCGACGCCGTGGCCGCCAAGGCCGCCGCGCTGCTGCGGCTGCAGCGCACGCCGGCGTCGCAGCGGCGCGTGGCGATGCTGGTCTACAACTACCCGCCGGGAGAGGCCAATTTCGGCGCGTCCTTCCTCAACGTGCCGCGCAGCGTGAACAACATGCTCGCGGCGATGAAGTCCGCCGGCTACAGCACCGAGCTGCCGGGCGCCGACGCGCTGATCGCGCAGGTGCAGGCGACGATGAAGGCCTACTACCCCACAGGGCAGGACGACGCCCTGCAGCCGCTGCTCGACAGGGGACTGGCCGACGCGATGCCGCTGTCGCGCTATCTCGCGTGGTTCCGCACGCTGCCCGCCGAGACGCAGCGGCGCATCGAGGCCTACTGGGGGCCGCCGGAAAAATCGACCATGCTGCGCCCCGTTGCGGGTGAGCCGGCGTTCGTGATTCCGCGGGTGCGCTTCGGCAATGTCGTGGTGCTGCGCCAGCCGCCGCGCTTCGAGCCCGGCACGCAGGTCGTCGACAAGGCCCGGCAGGTCTATCACCGCTCGGCCGTGCCGCTGAGCCACGGCTACCTGGCCACCTACCTGTGGCTGCGCACGCAGTTCGGCGCGAGCGCGGTGGTGCATGTGGGCACGCACGGCACGCTCGAATGGTCGGCAGGCAAGGAGCGCGGGCTGTCGGTGCAGGACGATCCGCTGCTCGCGCTGGGCGACCTGCCGAACGTGTACCCGTACATCATGGACAACCTCGGCGAGGCCACCACCGCCAAGCGGCGCGGCCGCGCGACGATGGTGAGCCATTCGACGCCGATGTTCGCGCCCGCCGGTTTCCGCCCCGGCGTGCAGGCGATGCACGAGCGCATGCACGACTGGGAAACCCTGTCGCCCGGGCCGGTGAAGACGGCCATGGAAAGGCAGCTGACGGCCGAGTTCGTAGAGCAGCACTACGACCGCGACCTGCAATGGACGCCCGCGCGCATCCGCGCCGACTTCGCGGGCTTCATCGCGGTGCTGCACCCGTACCTCGACGAACTCGCGCAGACCGCGCAGCCGCTGGGCCTGGCCACCTTCGGCCAGGCGCCCGATGCCGAACGCCGCCGCATGACGATCCTGCAGATCCTCGGCAAGCCGCTGGTGGAAGCGCTGGGCGAGGACATCGACGAGGCCTTTCTCATCGATGCGAAGAACGTGGCCGGCTCGCGGCCCGCGCGCTGGGTCGAGCTTGCGCTGAGCGACGCCGCAGCCGCGAGCGCCATGGGCAAGTCGCCGGCCGACGTGCAGAAGCTGGGCGAACTGGCCGCGCGCGCCGGCAAGCTCGACGCAGTGCTCGCGCACAACGAGGAAATCGAAGGCCTGCTGACCGCACTGGACGGCCGCTACCTCAAGTCCAGCTACGGTGGCGACCCGGTGCGCAACCCCGACAGCCTGCCGACCGGCCGCAACCTCTACGGCTTCGACCCGAGCCGCGTGCCGACGCGCGCGGCATGGGAGGCGGGCGTGGCCGCCATGGACGCCTGGATCGCCGAGCATGCGAAGAGCCACGGCGGCAATACGCCCGGCAAGATCGCGTTCACGCTGTGGGCCGGCGAGGCTTCGCGCCATCAGGGCGTGCTCGAAAGCCAGGCCTTCTATGCGATGGGCGTGAAGCCGCGCTGGGACGACGCGGGCCGCATGAGCGGCATCGAAGTGATTCCGGCGCAGGTGCTGGGGCGTGCGCGCATGGACGTGCTGGTCAGCGTCACCGGCTCCTACCGCGACCAGTTCCCGAACGTGATGCGCTGGCTCGACGAAGCGGTGCAGCAGGTGGCCGCCTTGCACGAGCCCGGCAACGCGGTGGCGCAGCACAGCGAGGCGCTGGCCGCCAGGCTGCGCGCGCAGGGCGCGACGCCGGATGAGGCGAAGCGCTGGGCCACCGCGCGCGTGTTCTCGAACGAGCAGGGCAGCTACGGCGCCGGGCTCGAAGAGGCCGCGCTCGCGAGCGATGCGTGGAAGCGCCAGCAGCGCGGCGGCGGCGACGCGCAGATGGCGCAGCTCTACATGGACCGCATGGGCCACGCCTACGGCAAGGGCCTCGACGGTGCGGCGCGGCCCGGCGCCTATGCGGGCAACCTGGCGCAAGTGGACGCGGCGCTGATGGCGCGCAGCTCCAATCTCTATGGCGTGCTCACCAACGACGATCCCTTCCAGTACCTCGGCGGCGTCGCGCAGGCGGTGCGGCAGCTCACCGGCAAGGACCCGGCGCTGTACGTGCAGAACCTGCGCGACGGCACGGCGGTGCGCACCGACACCGCCGCCGGTGCCATCGCCCGCGAGATGCAGACGCGCTACCTGCATCCGCAGTGGATCGCCGCGCAGAAGGCCGAGGGCTACAGCGGCACGCTGCAGGTGCTGAAGACGGCGCAGTTCCTCTGGGGCTGGCAGGTCACCGCGCCCGACGCCGTGCGGCAGGACCAGTGGCAGTCGCTGCACGACGTGTACGTGCGCGACAGATACAGGCTGGGTACACGCGAATGGCTCGAAGGCGACAACCGCGCGGCGTTCGCGCAGACGCTGGAGCGCATGCTCGATGCGGTGCGGCTGAACTACTGGAAGCCGGATGCCGCCACGCGCCGGGAACTTGCGCGCGCGTATGCCGAGGCGGTGCGGGCCACCGGCCTGCGCGAGCGGAACGACGGCGTGCAGCGGTTCGTGCGGCAGCAGCTTGCCGCGCCGGCAGCGCCCGTCGTGCGGGCCGTGCCGGTCGTGCCGGTGGTCGCGGCCCCGCCGGTGCCTGCACCCGCCAAGGCCACGGCGGCCGAGCCCGTGGCCGACGGCGCGCAGCCCGTGAGCGGCCTCAGGCTCGAACCCACGCCCGATACGCCCCCGGCGCCCAAGGCCGAATCCGTCGCCCTGCGCCTGTGGGTCGTGTTCGGCGCCGCATTGCTGGTCGCGCTCGGCGCGCTGGCGCAGTGGCGGCGCGGCAGGGCGGCCGCCTGATTCGCGAGAATGGCGGCTCCCATGCCTGCTGACGATTCGCTCCTGTCTTATTCCCTCGCCCTCGTCGGCGCGCTGTGGATCGCGCTGGCCATCGACCGCTGGCTCGGCGAGCCGCGCGCCTACCTGCATCCCGTGGTGTGGATGGGCAACTACCTCGGCTGGATCGGATCGAGCGTCGCGCCGCTGCATCCCCGGGCGAAGCCGGTCGACCTGCCGGCCTTCCTCATCGGCGCGCTGACCTGGTGCATCGGCGCGATGGCCGTCTGGGGCGTGGCCTCCGCCTTGCAGGGCGCGATCGTGCAGTGGCTGCCCGCATGGGCGGTGGCCGTGCTGCTGGGCCTGCTGTTCAAGCCGCTGTTCGCATGGCGGATGCTGCGCGACGAAGTGCTGGCCGTCGAAGACGCTCTGTCTGTGTCGCTCGACGCCGGCCGCGCGCAGCTCGCGCGGCTGGTGAGCCGCGATGTGGCCGGGCTCGGCGAGCGCGAAGTGCGCGAAAGCGCCATCGAGTCGCTCGCCGAGAACCTCAACGACTCGCTGGTGGCCCCGGTGTTCTGGTTCTTGCTGTTCGGCCTGCCGGGCGCGGCGGTCTACCGTTTCGCCAACACGGCGGATGCGATGTGGGGCTACCGCGGCGAACGCGGTGGGCGTGACTGGACATGGTTCGGCAAATGGGCCGCGCGCGCGGACGACGTGCTCTCCTGGGTGCCCGCGCGCATCACGGCATTGCTGCTCGCACTGGCCGCCTGGCGCTGGCCGGCCGGGTTGCCTGAAGAGGCTCGGCGCACGCCGTCGCCCAACAGCGGCTGGCCGATGGCGGCCATGGCCTTGCTGCTCGGCGTGCGGCTGGCCAAGCCCGGCGTGTATGCGCTCAATGCCGAAGGGCGAGCGGTCGCCGCGGCCGACACCCGGCGTGCCGCGCAACTGGGCGCAAGGGCGGTGGTGGCTTGGGCGGTGTGTGCGTCGGCGGTCATCGTCGCGGTGATGGGGTGATGCGCAAATGACGCACGGCCTCGTCCACGGCGGCCCCGACGCATCGGGCGCGGCGCCGCACGACTTCTCGACCAACGGCAATGCGGTGGGCGCGTGCCCGGCCGTTCTGGCCGCGCTGCGCGACGCCGACGCCGCGCATTACCCGGACCCGCGCTACACCGCCTTGCGCGACCGGCTCGCGGGCTTCCACGGCGTGGCGCCGGAGCGGATCGTGATCGCGGCCAGCGCGAGCGAATTCATCCACCGCATCAGCGCCGCCGTCGCGCAGGTCGGCGCCCGCACGGCCTGGCTGCCGGCCCACAGCTACGGCGACTACGAGCGCGCCGCGCGCGCCTGGGGCCTGCAGGTGCTGCGCGCGCCGGCGCCGTTCGACGCCGCCGGCTTGCGCTGGTGCTGCGAACCGTCGAGCCCGCTCGGGCAGCCGCAGGCCGATCTGGTGGCGCATGCGCAGGGCGAGGGCGGGCCTTGCGTGCTCGACATGGCCTACGAGCCGTTGCGCCTCGAAGGCCGTCCTTCGCTGAGCGCGGCGCAACGCGACCGCGTCTGGCAGATGTGGACGCCGAACAAGGCCATGGGCCTTACCGGCATCCGCGCCGCCTATGCCATCGCGCCCCTCGACGCCGTCGGCTCTCCGTTGATGGAGCGCCTCGAACTGCTGGCGCCCTCGTGGCCGCTGGGCACGCATGGCGTGGCGCTGCTGGAGGCATGGACCGGCAATGAAGCCCGGCACTGGCTCGCGCAAAGCCTGGACACCCTTCGCGAATGGAAAGCGCGGCAGCGCGCCGCGTGCGAGTCCCTCGGCTGGGAGTGCCTGCCCGGCGACGCGAACTTCTTCTGCGCGCGCACCGACGAGCCGTATCCCCGTGTCGCCACGGCACTGCGCGCGCAGGGCATCAAGCTGCGCGACTGCGCTTCGTTCGGCCTGCCGGGCCACGTGCGGCTGGGCGTGCTGCCACCCGCGAGCCAGCAAGCCCTGAAGCAGGGGTGGACAAGCGCCGCACGCTCCCCCGAACATCCGTGCTGAGCCGACAACCGAAAAGAACCATGCTCTACGCCATCACCACGCTCTTTCTTTGCCAACTCGCCGGCGAGCTGCTCGTGCAGTGGCTCAACCTGCCGATCCCGGGGCCGCTGATCGGCATGGTGCTGCTGTTCGTCGGCCTTCTGGTGCGCGGCCGCGTGCCGCAGTCGCTGGGCGACACATCGGGCCATCTGCTGCGCAACCTGATGCTGCTTTTCATCCCGGCCGTGGCCGGCGTGATGCTGCATTTCGAGCGGGTGGGGCGCGAGTGGCTGCCGTTCCTCGCGGCAGGTATCGTGGGCGCGGCCTTCACCATGACGGTCACCGCGCTCACCTTCCGCTGGATGATCCGCATCACCGGCAAGGATGCGGAATGAGCGCACCTGCCAGGCTGTCCGAAATCTGGGTCTTCCTCGCGCAGTCGCCGCTGCTGTGGCTGTCGCTGACGCTGCTGGCGTACCTGGGCGCGCTGTGGCTGCACACGCGCAGCGGGCGCAATCCGGTGGTCAACCCGGTGCTGATATCGGTGATCGTCATCGTCTCCGTGCTGCTGCTCACCCGCACGCCCTACGACACGTATTTCGAGGGCGCGAAGTTCGTGCACTTCCTCATCGGCCCGGCCACGGTGGCGCTGGCGGTGCCGCTCTACGGGCAGGTCAGCCGGCTGCGCAGGCTGTGGCTGCCCATCGGGGTGGCGCTGCTCGTGGGCTCGGTTGCTGCCATTGTTTCGGCCATCGGCATCGCGTGGGTGCTGGGCGGCTCGCACGAGCTGATGATGTCGCTGGCGCCCAAGTCGGCGACCATGCCCATCGCGATGGGCGTGGCCGAGAAGATCGGCGGCCTGCCGTCGCTGGCCGCCGTGGCTGCTGCCATTGCGGGCATCTCCGGCGCCATCATGGCCACCGGGCTCCTGAACCTGCTGCGCATCCGCGAGCCCGCGGTGCGCGGCTTCGCGGTCGGCATGGCGGCGCACGGCATCGGCACGGCGCGGGCCATCCAGGTGAACGAGACGGCGGGCGCCTTTTCCGCGCTGGCCATGGGGCTCAACGGCATCGCGACGGCGTTGCTGGTGCCGCTGATCGTCAGTCTGATGGGGGCCTGAGGCGCGTGCCGCGGTACTGGCCCAGATCCATCACCGAGCCGCGGCCGATGGAGCTCGTCTGGCCCGCGAAGCCGTACCTGGCCAGCTATGTGTCGGCCCTGAACCGGGGCTGGGCGCGCGACGAGTCGCGGCCCGAATCGGGCGCCGAGGAGCGCGCGGCCATCGAGGCCGATGCCGCGTTGTTCCTCGAGAACCTGGTGGACCGCGAGGCCAAGGGCCCGCCGGTCACGCTGCCCGACGGCTCGCGGGTGCCGCGCCTGCCGGGCTACAAGCTCTGGATGTGGGACGGCGAGTTCTGCGGCAGCATCGACCTGCGCTGGCAGCCCGGCACCATCGCCTTGCCGGTCTACTGCCTGGGCCACATCGGCTACAACGTGGTGCCGTGGAAGCAGCGCAGGGGCTACGCGACGCGCGCGCTGGGCGCCATGCTCACGCTGGCCGCCGGCGAGGGACTGAGCCGCGTCGAGATCACGACCAGCCCCGACAACTTCGCGTCGCAGAAGGTGATCCTGGCCAACGGTGGCGTGCAGGCCGAGACCTTCCTCACCCTGCCGAGCCAGGGCAGCCTGACCAAGTTCCGCTACTTCATCCATCTCTGACTACCGCCGACAGGCGAGGAGCGCCACCCATGGCCCACTACACAGCGGAAGTCCTCTGGCAGCGAGGCGAGCAGGATTTCCTGGGCAACACCTACAGCAGGCGGCACACGCTGCGCTTCGACGGCGGGGCGGAGGTGCCGGCGTCGTCGTCGCCGCACGTGGTGCCGCTGCCCATGTCCGACGCCTCGGCCGTCGACCCGGAGGAAATGTTCGTCGCCTCGCTGTCGAACTGCCACATGCTGTGGTTCCTCACGATGGCGGTGAAGCGCAAGTTCGTGGTCGACCGCTATTTCGACGCGGCCGTCGGCACGATGGAAAAGAACGCCGAGGGAAAGATGGCCATGACGGTGGTCACGCTGCGGCCCGAGGTGCATTTCTCGGGCGAGCACCTGCCCACGCGCGAGCAGATCGACCAGATGCACCACCGCGCGCATGAAGAGTGCTTCATCGCGAATTCGGTCCGCACCGAGGTGCGCTGCGAGCCGGTGTACTGACCGGCCGACCGGCTTCAGCCCACCAGCGAACGGCTCTTCATCTCGAGCCGGGTGATCAGCCGCTGCAGCGCGGTTTCGGCGCCGGCCGGCAGTGCCACGAATCGGAATCCCAGCTGGTAGCGGATCGTGCCGTTCTCCAGCGTGGTGTCGCGTCGCGACACCAGCTGGATGTCGAGCGTGAGCTGGCCCAGCGTGCCGAGCGACAGTTCGCAGTCGAGCAGGCGCGTGCCCACCGGCAGTTCGGCCACGCGCTCGTCCTTGGTGCGCAGGCCGACGCCGCCGATCGACAGGTCCTGCACCTCGAAGCTGAACGGATCGCCCTTGGGCGGCAGGCGGCCCGAGCAGGTGTACGAATCGAGGATGGGCGCGTCGACGCGGAAGTATTCGCGGCGCTGCATGTAGACCAGCACTTCGGGAAAGTCGGCCTCGAATGCGGGCATGCCTTCGTAGCGCACCTCGCGCGGCGTGCCGATGGAGAACTCGATGCGCACGCCTTCCGGCTGGGCCTGGAACAGGCAGCGCCGCGCCGCCAGCAGGCCCCGGTTCTGCTCGGGCTGCGAGCCCCAGTCGAAGGTGAAGACACGCCTGCGCAGATCGACGTCCAGCAGCTGCGTCACGAGCTGGCCGCCCGCGTACTGGACGGTGAGGTTGTTGCTGCGATTGACGAGATTGCGCAGCTGAACGCCGATTTCCGCCGGCGTGCGGCGTCCGAAATTGCCTGTGCTTTCTTCGGGCGCGTCGGCCTGGCCGTTCGACTGGTCTGTATCCATGAGCTTGCCGGTGTGTATGTTCTTGCGGGCGCGTACCAAGGCTCCTGCCGGGGCTGCTGCGCGACCCCCAGTGGGCCCGCGGCACGTGCCTCCAACCGGAAATCGCGACGCTTTCCGGAATCGGACCTCAGTTAATAGCGGCATCGGACGGCCAAGTTTTAGGGTCCGGCGCGAATTATCTTCTGCAAATGTGGCGCAATCAGCGCCGCTGCAGCCTCGGATTCTTCGCGAACAGCTCCGCGGCCCAGTCCACGAAGGCCCGTACCTTCGCGCTCAGGTGCCGGTTGGGCGGGTAGACCACGTGGATGGGCAGCGGGTCGCGGCTCCAGTCGGGCAGCACCTCGACCAGTTCGCCGCTTTCCAGCAGCGGCTCGGCCATGAAGGTGATGCACTGCGAAATGCCGAAGCCCCCCAGCACCGCCGTGATGTGCGCGTTGCTTTCGTTCACCGACACCCGGTAGGGCCCGTTCAGCTCGATCTGCTCGTCGCCCTTCTTGAACTCGTGCGGGTACACCCGCCGCGTGGTGCCCGAGAAATAGCTCACCACGTGGTGCCGCTTCTCGATGTCGTTCGGATGCTGCGGCATGCCGTAGCGCTTGATGTACGCCGGTGACGCCACGGTGACGAAGTGCAGCGTGCCGATGCGCCGCGCCACCAGCGACTGGTCGCTGAGTTCACCCGCGCGGATCACGCAGTCGACGTTGTCGCTGATCAGGTCGACCGTGCGGTCGCTCACGCCCAGGTCGACCTGGATGTCGGGGTAGCGGTCGCAGAAGCTGGCCAGCGCGGGCAGGATGATGAGCCGCGCCACCGAGGTGCCGATGTCGATGCGCAGCCGCCCCGTGGGGTTGGCCTGCGCATTCGTCATGCTGGCTTCCATGTCGTCGAAGTCGTTCAGCAGGCGCGCGGCCCGCTCGAAGTACGCCGCGCCGTCGGGCGTGACCGTCACGCGGCGCGTGGTGCGGTTGAGCAGCTTGACCCGCAGGCGCGATTCCAGCGCCTGGATCTGCTTGGTGACGGTGCCTTTGGGCAGCGCGAGCGAGTCGGCGGCCCGGGTGAAAGTGCCTGCCTCCACGACGCGGACAAAGATCCGCATGGCCTGGATTTGATCCATTGAATGCCTGTTCTGGGATACCCGGCCCACACCGGGGGGAGCGGATTCTCACATATGCGGGCATTCCCCATGGCGCCCGGGATTGTTGTCGGTTTGGAAACAGAGTGGGGCCATGTTTCCTGTTTAAGGCCCCATGTAGCGCCTTATATTTCAACCATCGCCCATTCCCCCGAGGTCGCCCATGTCACCCGTTCCATCGTCCAGTTCAGCCGAAGCCGCAGCGCGCGCCGCGGCACAAGGCGTGGAAGCCGATCTGTCGATCGAGCTGCCCGGCCGTGAGCCGGTCGGCGCGCGGGTGTATGGCCAGCGCGCCAAGGGCGACGTGGTGCCGCTGGTGCTGCATTTCCACGGCGGCACCTTCGTGTGCGGCGGCCTGGACAACGGCCGCAACGTGGCCCGGCTGCTGGCCGGCGCCGGGGCGGTGGTGGTTTCGCTGGCCTACCCGCTGGCACCCCAGTCGCCGTTTCCGGAGCCGATCGAGGTGGGCTATGCCGCCCTCGAATGGCTCTACAAGCAGCGCACCAAGCTGGGCGGCAAGGGCGCGCAGGTCTACCTGGCCGGCGAGGAAGCCGGGGGCAACCTGGCCGCGGCCGTGGCGCTGATCGCCCGCGACCGGGCGCATCCGCCGGTGGCGGGGCAGATCCTGCTGTCGCCCATGCTGGACCCGTGCGCCGGCACCGCCTCGCTGCGCAAGGCCACCAACGACGCGGCCGAATGCCGCTGGGCCAGCGGCTGGGAAAAGTACCTGAGCTGCCCCTCGAACGCCACGCACCCCTATGCCGTGCCCAGCGGCTCGCTGCGGCTGTCGGCCCTGGCGCCCGCGCTGGTGCTGGTGGGGCAGGACGACGCCATGCGCGACGAGGCGCTGACCTTCGCGGGCCGCCTGCGCGCCGCCGGCATCGAGGTCACGAGCAGCGTGCTGCCCAGCGCCACCGACTGGCCGAAGGCGCTGTACGACACCGAGAACACGGCTTGCGTGGCCTGCGAGGCCACGGTGCAGCAGCACTTCCGTGATTTCTTCAGCGCCACCACGCCAAAGGCCGCGCCCAAGGGTACGGCGCCCAACCACCCCAGTTAGTAGCCGGCCGACCCCGTCCGCCTGATCGACACGCTGCCAGCGCGGCAGCGTGCGAGGGCCTCTTTTTTTCCGAAATCCGCCTCCTGGTGCCGAAAAGCGCCGGGCTGGCCTGTTGCATCCCAAAAGTCATCGAGAAGGACGAACCATCATGTCGAACAACGAGAAAAAGCTGTCTTCCGCAACCCGCAAGGGCCTGTGGCCCGCCGTGACCGGCCTGACCGCGCTGCTGGCGGTGGCTGCCGCGGTGGTGGGCATGTACAGCTTCAAGGCCGAAGCCAACAACGCCCCGGCCGCGCCGCAGGCCACGCCGGTGTCGGTGGCGACCGTGGCTTCGAGCGAGATCAACGCCTGGGACGAGTTCTCGGGCCGCCTCGAAGCCGTCGAGCGCGTCGACGTGCGCTCCCGCGTCGCGGGCGCCGTGCAGTCGGTGCACTTCCGCGAAGGCGCGCTGGTGAAGCAGGGCGACCTGCTGGTGACCATCGACCCCGCGCCGTACGCGGCCGAGGTCGAGCGCGCCGAGGCGCAGGTGGCCTCCGCCCAGGCTCGCCAGTCGTTCAGCCGCAGCGAGCAGGAGCGCGCCAGGCGCCTGTGGGACGACAAGGCCATCGCCCAGCGTGAATTCGACGAGCGCGTGAACGCCGGCCGCGAAGCCGACGCCAACCTGCGCGCGGCGCAAGCCTCGCTGCAGTCGGCGCGCCTGAACCTGGGCTACACCCAGGTGCGGGCGCCGGTGTCGGGTCGCATCGGCCGCATCGAAGTGACGGTGGGCAACCTGGTGGCGGCCGGTCCGGGCGCCCCTGTGCTGACCACGCTGGTGTCGGTGAGCCCGATCTACGCGAGCTTCGACGCCGACGAGCAGGTCATCACCCGTGCCCTGAAGGAACTGCCCACCGGCTCCAGCGCCCGCGGCCAGATCGAGAGCATTCCCGTGCAGATGGGCACCGCCGGCCTCGACGGCACGCCCTTCACCGGCAAGCTGCAGCTGATCGACAACCAGGTCGACGCCAAGAGCGGCACGGTGCGCGTTCGTGCCTCGTTCGACAACAAGGACGGCGCCCTCATCCCCGGCCAGTTCGCCCGCATCCGCATGGGCCAGGCGCGCAGCGACAGCGCGCTGCTGGTGAGCGAACGCGCCATCGGCACCGACCAGAACAAGAAGTTCGTGATGGTCGTGGGCGACGACAGCAAGGCCGCCTACCGCGAAGTGACGCTGGGCGCCTCCATCAACGGCCTGCGTGTCGTGAGCAAGGGCCTGAAGGCGGGTGACCGCGTCATCGTCAACGGCCTGCAGCACATCCGCCCGGGCGCGCTGGTGGCGCCGCAGCAAGTGACGATGGACGCCAAGGCCGACCCCAAGCAACAACAACCGGAACGCGTGGCCGAGGCCGCGAAGTCCTGATTTCGGAGGAGGGCGCTCCCGCGCCCGCCGGAGAACCAACATGAATCTCTCAAAATTCTTCATCGACCGGCCGATCTTTGCCGGCGTGCTGTCGCTCTTGATGCTGATAGCCGGCCTGATCGCGCTGCGCGGGCTGCCGATCTCGGAGTACCCGGAAGTCGCGCCGCCTTCGGTGGTGGTGCGCGCCCAGTACCCCGGCGCCAACCCGAAGGTGATCGCCGAGACCGTCGCCACCCCGCTCGAAGAGCAGATCAACGGCGTCGAAGGCATGCTCTACATGGGCAGCCAGGCGACCACCGACGGCGTGCTGACGCTCACCGTCACCTTCCGCCTGGGCACCGACCCCGACAAGGCGCAGCAACTGGTGCAGAACCGCGTCTCGCAAGCCGAGCCGCGCCTGCCCGAGGAAGTGCGCCGGCTCGGCATCACGACCGTCAAGAGCGCGCCCGACCTGACGATGGTGGTCCACCTCGTCTCGCCCAACAACCGCTACGACATCAACTACCTGCGCAACTACGCGGTGCTGAACGTGAAGGACCCGCTGGCGCGCATCGAAGGCGTGGGCCAGGTGCAGATCTTCGGCGGCGGCGACTACTCCATGCGCGTTTGGCTCGACCCGCAGAAGGTCGCGCAGCGCGGCCTCTCGGCCAGCGACGTGGTGGCCGCCATCCGAGGCCAGAACGTGCAGGCCGCGGCCGGCGTGGTCGGCGCTTCGCCGGGCCTGTCGGGCGTGGACATGCAGCTCTCCATCAATGCGCAAGGGCGCCTGCAGAGCGAGGAAGAGTTCGGCGACATCATCGTCAAGAGCGGCACCGACGGCGCCGTCACGCGTCTTCGCGACATCGGCCGCCTGGAAATGGGCGCCGCCGACTACTCGCTGCGTTCGCTGCTGAACAATGACCCGGCCGTCGGCATGGGCGTGTTCCAGGCGCCGGGCTCCAATGCGCTCGACATCTCGGCCAACGTCCGCAAGACGATGGAAGAGCTCAACAAGAACATGCCCGAGGGCCTGGAATACCGCATCGCCTACGACCCGACGCAGTTCGTGCGCGCATCGATCGAATCGGTGATCCACACGCTGCTCGAAGCCATCATGCTGGTGGTGCTGGTCGTGATCCTGTTCCTGCAGACCTGGCGCGCTTCCATCATTCCGCTGCTGGCCGTGCCGGTGTCGGTGATCGGTACCTTCGCGGTGCTGCACGTGCTGGGTTTCTCGATCAACGCGCTGAGCCTGTTCGGGCTGGTGCTGGCCATCGGCATCGTGGTGGACGACGCCATCGTGGTGGTGGAGAACGTCGAACGCAACATCGAGGCCGGGCTCACGCCGCGTGAAGCCACGTACCGCGCGATGCGCGAAGTGTCGGGCCCCATCATCGCCATCGCGCTGGTGCTGGTGGCCGTGTTCGTGCCGCTGGCTTTCATCAGCGGCCTCACGGGCCAGTTCTATCGCCAGTTCGCGGTGACGATCGCGATCTCGACGGTGATCTCCGCGATCAACTCGCTCACGCTGTCGCCCGCGCTCGCCGCCTTGCTGCTGCGCGGCCACGACCAGCCCAAGGACGCGCTCACGCGCGGCATGGACAAGGCTTTCGGCTGGCTGTTCCGCGGCTTCAACAGGCTGTTCCATCGCGGCTCGGAGGCCTACAGCGGCGGCGTGAAGAACGTCATCTCGCGCAAGGCGCTGATGCTGGCGATCTACGTCGCGCTCATCGCCGTGACCTTCGGCCTCTTCAAGGCGGTGCCCGGCGGCTTCGTGCCGGCGCAGGACAAGCAATACCTGATCGGTTTTGCCCAGCTGCCCGACGGCGCCACGCTGGACCGCACCGACGAAGTGATCCAGCGCATGGGCGAGATCATGAAGAAGAACCCGAACGTGGAAGACGCCATCGCCTTCCCGGGCCTGTCGATCAACGGCTTCACCAACAGCTCGAACTCGGGCATCGTGTTCGCCACGCTCAAGCCCTTCGACCAGCGCAAGCGCCCCGACCAGAGCGGCGGCGCGGTGGCCGGCCAGCTCAACGGTGCCTTCGCCGGCATCCAGGACGCCTTCATCGTGATGTTCCCGCCGCCGCCGGTGGCGGGCCTGGGCACCACGGGCGGCTTCAAGCTGCAGCTGGAAGACCGCGCCTCGGTGGGCTACGACCAGATGGACGCGGCAGTGAAGGCCTTCATGGCCAAGGCACAGCAGGCGCCCGAGCTGGCCGGCATGTTCACGAGCTGGCAGGTCAACGTGCCGCAGCTGTACGCGGACATCGACCGTACCAAGGCGCGCCAGCTCGGCGTGCCGGTGACGGACATCTTCGACACCATGCAGATCTACCTCGGCAGCCTGTATGCGAACGACTTCAACAAGTTCGGCCGCACGTACAGCGTGCGGGTGCAGGCCGATGCGCCTTACCGCGCCCGTGCCGAAGACGTGGGGCTGCTGAAGGTGCGCTCGACCTCTGGCGAGATGGTGCCGCTGTCGGCCCTGATGAAGGTCAACTCGACCTTCGGGCCGGAACGCGCCATGCGCTACAACGGCTACCTGGCCGCCGACATCAACGGCGGCCCGGCACCGGGCTACTCGTCGGGCCAGGCGCAGGACGCGATCACCAAGATCGCGGCCGAGACGCTGCCCAAGGGCGTGAGCTTCGAGTGGACCGAACTCACGTACCAGGAAATCCTGGCCGGCAACTCCGCGTTCCTGGTGTTCCCGCTGGCCATCCTGCTGGTGTTCCTGGTGCTGGCCGCGCAGTACGAAAGCCTGACGCTGCCGATCGCGATCATCCTGATCGTGCCCATGGGCATCCTGGCCGCGATGACGGGCGTGTGGATATCGGGGGGTGACAACAACGTCTTCACGCAGATCGGACTGATCGTGCTGGTGGGGCTGAGTGCGAAGAACGCGATTCTCATCGTGGAGTTCGCGCGGGAGCTGGAGTTTGCCGGCCGCACACCGGTGCAGGCCGCCATCGAAGCCAGCCGCCTGCGCCTGCGCCCGATTCTCATGACCTCGCTGGCCTTCGTGATGGGCGTTCTGCCCCTCGTGCTGTCGACCGGCGCGGGCTCGGAGATGCGCAAGGCCATGGGCGTGGCGGTGTTCGCCGGGATGATCGGCGTGACGGCCTTCGGCCTGTTCCTGACGCCGGTGTTCTACGTGCTGCTGCGCCGACTGGCGGGCAACCGGCCGCTCAAGCTGCACGGCCAGGTGCCGCATGGCGAAGACTTCGTGTCGGCCGAGCATCCGGCCGCGCCGGCCCCTTCGTCGCACGGTGGTTCGGGTGGCGGCGGGCTGCACCCCGTGCCTGCGTCGCCGCGTCCTTCGCATGACGACTGATCAAGAAAGTTCATCATGAATATCCAAGCAAAGACTTTGGCGAGGCCCCTTCGCGCCGCCGTGCTGCCGCTGCTGGCCGCCCTGGCGCTGGCCGGCTGCGCCACCGTGCCTTCGGGCCTGCCCGAAATCACGACCACGGCCCAGTTCAAGGAACAGGGCAAGGACCAGGGCGCCACGCCGCCCGCCGGCTTCACGCGTGCCGTGCCTTCCGAGGCACAGTCGCGCGGCGCCTGGTGGCTGGTGTTCAACGACCCGACGCTCAATGGGCTGGTCGAGAAGGCGGACATCCACAACAACGACATCCAGGCCGCCGCCGCGCGGCTGGCCGAGGCCCGCGCGCTGGCGCGCACCGCCGACGCCGACCGCCTGCCGCAGATCGGCCTGGGCGCCGGCGCCAACCGCGGCGCCGGGCTGGACAAGGCCACGGCCAGCACCCGGCCGGCCACGATGACCAACATAGGCGCCACGTTCTCGTACGAGGTCGACCTGTTCGGCCGCCTCTCCGGCGCCAGCAACGCTGCCAGGCTCGACGCCGCGGGCCGCGAGGCGCTGCTGCAGAGCACCCGGCTCGCGATACAGGCGCAGACCGCGCAGACCTACCTGCAACTGCGCGCGCTCGATGCCGAACGCGCCCTGGTGCGCGAGCAGGTCGAGGCCTACCGCGACACGCTGCGCCTGTCGCAGCGCCGCGAGCAGGCCGGCGACATCGCCGAGCTCGACGTGGCGCGGGTGCAGACCGAGGTGTCGTCCACCGAGTCCGACGCGCTCGCGCTCGACCGGCAGCGCGCCCAGGTCGAGCATGCGCTGGCGGTGCTGGTGGGCGATTCGGCCTCCAGCTTCGGCCTGCGCACCGACGAGTGGTCGACGGTGCTGCCGAACATTCCGCCGGGCGTGCCCTCCACCGTGCTGATGCGCCGGCCCGACGTGTCGGCCGCCCAGAGCGCCGTGCTGGCCGCGCAAGCGCGCGTGGGCGTGGCGCAGACCGCGTGGTTCCCCGACATCTCGCTGACCGGCGCCGCCGGCTACGCATCGCCCGAGATCGGCGACCTGTTCAAGTGGTCGGCCCGCTCGTGGGGCGTGGGCGCGCTGCTGTCGCTGCCCATCTTCGACGGCGGCCGCCGCGAGGCCGGCGTGCAGGGCGCCAACGCCCAGCTCGACGGCGCGCTGGCCAGCTACCGCACGCAGGCGCTGGTGGCGTTCCAGGAGGTCGAAGACCAGCTGGCGGCCATCCGCATCCTGCAGGAGCAGTCGGTGGTGCAGGCGCAGGCCGTGACCTCGGCCCAGCGCGCCACGAGTCTTTCGGACACGCGCTATCGCAACGGCTACATCAGCCAGCTCGACCTGCTGGACGCACGCCGCAGCGAGCTGCGCAACCGCCGTCAGGCACTGCAGGTGAAGTCGGCGCAGTACCAAGCGGCCGTGGGGCTGATCCGCGCGATCGGCGGGAGCTGGGACGTGCCGGCGCCGGTGGCGGGCGCAGCACCTGCGGCCGGACAGGCCGTGGCCGCGCGCTGAGCGGCCGGGAAACGACAGAAGATTTGGAAAGAGTGAAAGCCTGAACGCTGCAATGCGGTCTTTGCGCCGCCGTGGGTTCAGTCGGTATTGCCGGCTGTGCCTGCGGCGGCGCTTATTTTTTGCAGTTCCAGGACGCCCATCGCCAGGGCGTTGGAGTAGGTGGCCTGCGGCTTGGCGGCGGTGCGGTAGACCCGGTAGTCGAGGGTCTCGGATGCGTTGCCGCCGTGATGGGCTTCGAGAAGGGTCCAGAAAAACTGGCCCGGCTCGTGTTCCTCGACGGCTAGCGCCAAATCGTTCAAAACTGGCATGGTCCCTGAATGAATGCTGTGCGTTGTGTGAGCGATGTCTACGCATCAGAGCCACTTTTGGATTCAAGCGCAGCATTTGAAATGCTCCAGGTGTGAAAGATGTCTCATTTCGTCGCTCCGCCTGGACGGTTTTGGCGCTCAACGACAATTCGCCGATGAGTTCAACGGCAACAAACCGGCCGGCGCGATGCGTCATGGTCCTCGGCACCACCAGCGGGGCCGGCAAGAGCTGGCTGGCCACGGCGCTGTGCCGCTGGTATGCGCGGCGCGGCCTGAAGGTGGCGCCGTTCAAGGCGCAGAACATGAGCAACAACGCCCGCGTGGTGGGCGGCGGAGAAATCGGCAGCGCCCAGTATTTCCAGGCCCTGGCCGCCAACGCCGTGCCCGACGTGCGCATGAACCCGCTGCTGCTCAAGCCCGAGCGCGACACCCACAGCCAGGTGGTGCTGATGGGGCAGGTGAGCGAAGAGCTCTCGACCCTGCCGTGGCGCGGCCGCAGCGAGCGCGTCTGGCCGCAGATCGCCCGGGCGCTCGACGAACTGCGCGCCGGGAACGACGTGGTGGTCATCGAAGGCGCCGGCTCGCCGGCCGAGATCAACCTCATGGCCAGCGACATCGTCAACATGCGCATCGCCCGCCACGCCCAGGCGCGCTGCCTGCTGGCGACCGACATCGACCGTGGCGGCGCCTTCGCGCACCTGTACGGCACCTGGGCGCTGCTGCCCGAGGCCGACCGCTCGCTGCTGCAGGGCTTCGTGCTCAACAAGTTCCGGGGCGACGCTGCGCTGCTGGCGCCCGCGCCGCAGCAGCTGCAGGAACTGACCGGCGTGCCCACCGTGGCCACGCTTCCCATGTGGTGGCAGCACGGCCTGCCCGAGGAAGACGGCGTGTTCGACGACCGCAGCCGCGCGAGCGGCACCGTCACCCGCACGGTGGCGGTGGTGGCGTATCCGCGCATCAGCAACCTCGATGAATTCCAGGCGCTGAAGAACGTGCCGGGCGTGCGCCTGGTCTGGGCCCGCACGCCGGCCGACGTGGCCGGCGCCGACTGGATCGTGCTGCCCGGCTCCAAGCACACCAGCGGCGACCTGGCCTGGCTGCGCGCGCAGGGGCTCGACAGCGCCGTGGCCGCGCACGCCGAACGCGGCGGCGCGGTGCTGGGCATCTGCGGCGGATTGCAGATGCTGGGCGAGGCGCTGGTCGATCCGCACGGCATCGACGGCAACGCGCCGGGGCTGGGCCTGCTGCCGCTGGTGACGGTGTTCGCGCGCGAGAAGACGGTGCGCCACCGCGCCGCCGCCTTCGGCGAACTGGGCGGCGCCTGGGCCGCGCTGTCCGGCGTGCCGGTGGCCGGCTACGAAATCCACCACGGCCAGACGGCCGCCCATCCGCAGCTGGCGCACGACGGCCGGCCGGTGATGCCCGAAGGGCTGGCCTGGCAGAACGCGCGCGGCAATGTGCTGGGTATCTACATGCACGGCCTGTTCGAAGACCCCGGCGCGCTTCATGCCTTGTTCGGCGCCTCGGCTCCCACGCTGGACGCCACCTTCGACGGCCTGGCCGATTTCATCGACACACACTTCGACGCCGGCGTGCTGGCCGGGCTGATTGCATGAACAACGACGACGACCTCATTCCCGCCATTCCCACCATTCCCGACCTCGCCGACGCAGCGCTGGCGGTGCGCCTGCAGAGCGCGCTCGACAACAAGACCAAGCCGCTCGGCGCGCTCGGCCGGCTGGAGGCGCTGGCCTTGCGCATCGGGCTGATCCTGGGCACCGAACTGCCGCTGCTCGAGGCGCCGCAGATGCTGGTCTGCGCGGGCGACCATGGGCTGGCGGCGCGCGGTGTCTCGGCCTATCCGAGCGACGTGACCTGGCAGATGGTCGAGAACTTCCTGGCCGGCGGCGCGGCGGTGAGCGTGCTGGCGCGCCAGCACGGGCTGGCGCTGACGGTGGTCGACTGCGGCGTGCGGCGCGACTTCCAGCCCCGGCCCGGCCTGGTCTCGCGCCGGATTGCCGCCGGCACGGCCGACGCCTCGGCCGGCCCGGCCATGACCGCCGGGCAATGCGCCCAGGCCATCGCCAACGGGCGCGAAGTGGTGCGGGCGCTGCCGGGCAACGCCTTGCTGCTCGGCGAGATGGGCATCGGCAACAGCTCGTCGGCCGCGCTGCTGCTGTCGCGGCTGGGCGGCCTGCGCATCGACGACTGCACGGGCATCGGCACCGGGCTCGACGGCGCGGGGCTGGCGCGCAAGCGCGAAGTGCTGCGACAGGTGCTCGCGCTGCACGCGGACGCGACGGCGCCGCTGGACGCGCTGGCGGCCTTCGGCGGCTTCGAGGTGGCCACGCTGGTCGGCGCCGTGCTGCAGGCGGCCGAAGAGCGCCGGGTGATCGTGGTCGACGGCTTCATCGCGAGTTCTGCCGTGCTGGTGGCGCAGGCCCTGCAGCCGCATGTGGCGCAGCGCTGCGTGGCCGCGCATTGCTCGGCCGAGCCGGGCCACGTGCTGCTGCTGGAGCAACTGGGCCTGGAGCCGCTGCTGAACCTCGACCTGCGGCTGGGCGAAGGCTCCGGCGGGGCGCTGGCGTGGCCGCTGCTCGAATCGGCCTGCCGGATCCTGCGCGAAATGGCGAGCTTCGAGGCGGCGGGCGTGTCGCGCAAGGACGCATGAGCGGCATCAGGCACTTCCTGCTGGCATTGCAGTTCTTCACGCGGGTGCCCGTGACGGGCCCGCTCGCGGACTGGGTCGGCTTCAGTCCGCAGATGCTGCGCGCGAGCGCCGCGCACCTGCCTGGCATCGGCTGGCTGGTGGGCAGTGTGGCCGCCCTGGTCTTCACCGGAGTGGGCATGGGGTTGCCCGGCGTGGCGGGCGCGCTGGCGGCGGCGGTGCTGAGCACCGTCGCCACGGTGATGCTGACCGGTGCCTTCCACGAAGACGGACTGGCCGACGTGGCGGACGGCCTGGGCGGCTCGGCCCGGCGCGAAAGGGCGCTGGAAATCATGAAGGACTCGCGCATCGGCGCTTTCGGCGCGGTGGCGCTGGTGCTCGCGCTGGGCCTGAAGTTCGCGCTGCTCGCCACGCTGGCCGCGCGCGGGCCGCAGCCGGTGGCCATCGCCATCGTCGGTGCGCACGTGCTGTCGCGGCTGATGCCGCTGTTCCTGATCCGCTGGCTGCCGTATGTGGGCGACAGCGGCGCGAGCAAGGCCAAGCCGCTGGCGGACGCCATCAGCGGCGGCGCGCTGCTCATCGCCGTGCTGTGGACGGTGCCGGCCGTGGCCTTGCTGCTGCTGGCGCACGACGCAGTGCACGTCGGGGCGGCGGTGCTCATGGCCCTGCTGGCCGCGGGCTGGGTGGCACGGCTCTTCATGCGGCGGTTGCAGGGCTTCACGGGCGACGGCCTGGGCGCGACCCAGCAGGTCTGCGAGCTCGCGATCTACCTGGCGCTGGCCTGGCGGGCATGAGCACGCTCTGGCTCCAGCGCCATGCCCCGGTGGTGGCCGAACCGGGCCTCTGCTACGGCGCCACGGACCTCGAAGCCGATGCCGGCGCCACGCTGGACGCCGCTCGGCGCATCGCGCCGTTGCTGCCGGCCGGCATGCTGCTGTGCAGTTCGCCGCTGCGGCGCTGCGTCGCGCTGGCCGACGCCATCGCCGCGCTGCGGCCCGAGCTGCCGGTGCGGCGCGACGCGCGGCTGGCCGAGATGGATTTCGGCGCCTGGGAAGGCCGTGCGTGGGCCTCCATTCCGCGCGAAGACTTCGACGCCTGGACCGCCGATTTCGCGGACCTGCGCGTGGGCACCCATGGCGAGAGCGTGCGCGCCTTCATGGCGCGCATTGCCGCCGCGCACGACGAATGGCTGGCGCAGCGGCGCGACACGCTCTGGGTCACGCACTCCGGCGTGCTGCGCGCGGTGACGCTGCTGCAGCGCGGCATCCGTTGCCCGGCGGCAGCGGGCGACTGGCCCGGCGGCGAGATGCCGTTCGGCGGCTGGCTGACCTTCGGGCATCCGACCTCCGCCTGACAGAGAGAAATGTCGGCGGCTACCTGCCGTCGTCGTCGCGCTCCGCCTCCTGCCGCATGCGCTGCGCGACGGCGCTGCGCCCGTGGGCGTCCAGCTTCATGTAGATGTTCTTCAGGTGCCACTTGACCGTGTCCAGCGACAGGCCGAGGGTCAGCGCGATCTTCTTGTTGGGCAGCGACTGCAGCAGCAGCTCGGCGATCTCGGCTTCGCGCAGCGTGAGCTGGCTGCTCGGCCGGCGGTCGTCCCTGAAGCGCGGCGCCGGCGCGGGCTCGGCGCTCGCGTCGCGTTGCGATTGCGCCAGCGCCTCGATGCGTTCGATGAAGAACGACAGCACCGGGTCGAGATTGGGAATCGTGGTCGCCGTGCGGATCAGCTCCAGGGCGTTGTCGTGCGCGCCGAGCAGGGTGGCCAGCAGCCCCAGCCTGTGGCCCAGCCGCAGGGCCGCGCACACGCGCGCCCTCGACGCTTCGGCGCGCCCGAGCCTGCGCTCGACCTCGGCCGCCTGGAGCTGGAGCGCGGCGACGAAGCCGATCTGCCCGCGTTGCCCGTAGCGGTGCGAGAGGGTTTCGATCTTCGCCAGCGTGGGCAGCAGTTCGCCGTCGTGCATCGCCAGCCAGATGCGCGCCTGCTCCACGACGTCGGCGATGCGCCGCAGGGTGCCGGGCTCGACGCCCGGGTGCCGGCTCTGCAGCACTTCCAGTTCCTGCAACGAGGCCCGTGCCGCTTCGGCGTCCTTGCCCGCCAGCTGGATCCTGAACTGCTCCAGCAGCACGCAGGCCAGTGCGCGGTCCATGCCGAAGCGCCCCAGGAAGCTCGCGGCCTGCGCCAGATGCTCCAGCGCCTCGCGCCGGCGGCCGGCGGCCTGCTGCGCGCGGTTCGACACGATGATCATGCGCAGGGCGGTGTCCGGAATCAGGCCGTCGGGCGCGCCCAGCTGTTCCTGGATGAAGCGCGCCGCCACCAGGGGACCGTGCTGCTCGTAGAGCACCTCGACCAGCAACTGCGCGGTCAGCCGCTCGGCCTCGGCGCAGCGCGCGCCGCGTTCCTGCGCTTCGTTCAGCACCTGGCGGTAGATGCGCTCCGCGCGGTGCATCTGGCCCTCGATGGCATACGACAGGCCGACGAGGCAGCGTCCCATCAGCGAACCGAACAGGGTGCCGACCATCGGTTCGCCGTCCACCCGCGGCGTGGGCTCGTCGCGCTGGATGCGCCGCGCCTGCTCGAACTCGCCGCGGTGCAGGTAGAGCCAGGTGAGCACGTTGCGCCGTCCGGCCAGCGCGAAGTCGTCGGCTCCCGGCGGCGGGGCCAGCAGTTCTGGCAGCAGCCGCGAGAGCGCGTCGTTGTCGTCGTTGCGGATGGCGAGCAGGCAGCTCAGCAGCGTGAGCCGGTAGCGCATGTCCGGCGCAAGATCCGGCGCGCGATCCAGCGCAATTGCGCCCGCCTGTCCGCGCAGCCGCTCGATGCTGCGCGCGCAGTCGTCCAGGCGGTAGTCGGCCAGTTCGACCCAGCCCATCCAGAGAGCGAGATTGGTGTTGTCGCCGACGGTCCGGGCGTCGAGCTGGCGCACCAGCGCAATCACCTCGTTCATCCGGCCCTGGGTGAACAGGGCCGCCGCGCCGCGCTCGGCCAACCGGGCGGCCGTCTCGCGGTGGCCGGCGGCCAGCGCATGCCGCACGGCCTGGTGGTGCAGGCCGCGCAGCGCGAACACCTGGCAGGCCGTGGCATGCACCCGCAGGCGCTCCGCCTCCGGCCAGGCCTCGAAGCGCGTCAGCAGCACGCTGCGCAGCAGCGGGTGCATGTGCCACCAGCGTTCGCGCGGCGGTGCGGCGTCTTGTGCTTCCAGCGGTTCGGGTGTTTCCGGCCCTTCCGGCGGGGAGGACAGCAGGCCTTCGCGCGCCAGCGGTTCCAGCAGCTCCGAGCACAGAGTGGGCGTGTAGCCGGCACCCGCCAGGTCGGCGCACAGCAGCGCGTTGAAGCGGGTGGCGGCGGCGCAGCAGGTGAGCAGGCGCAGTTGCGTGGCCGACAGGCGGGAGAACACGTGCGCGTGGAAGTACGCGGCAAAGGGCTCGGGGTCGGGCACGCCGTGGACCAGGGGCGACGACTGCACCCCGCGCCGCCGGCGCACGTCGGCGCTGGCCAGCCGCAACAGGGCCGGCCATCCTTCGGTGAGCCGGTGGATCGCCGTGGCGGCGCGTTCGTCCAGGTCGGGCAGGCGCATGCCGAGGTAGTCGATCGACTCCGCAAGGCTGAAGCGCAGGTCGTCCCTGCGCAGCTCCAGCACCGTCTTGGAGCCCGGGGTGTGCGCCAGCGTCATCGGCAGATCGTCCTGGCTGGCGAAGACGCACAGCAGGTTGGGCGGCGCGTATTCGACGAGCAGTTGCAGCGCGTGCAGCACGTTCTCGCTCTGCGCGCAGTGCACGTCGTCCACGATCAGCACCACCTTGCGGCCGTGCGCGGCGATGCCCCGCACTAGCGCGATGACCAGCCGCTCGATGGCGTAGGCGTCGGGGCGGGCGTGTGCCACCGCCTGCCGGGTGATGGCGGCATCGATGGCGCCCAGTGCCGCCATCAGGGCGGTCATGAAATGCAGGTCGCCCTCGGGAACGTCGGCGAGCCTGAGCAAGGCGATATCGGTTTGGGCCGAGACCAGCTCGCGCTGCCATGTGAGCAGGAGCGAACTCTTGCCGAAGCCGGCGGGCGCCCGAAGCACGACACAGCGGCGCGTGCCCGGCCCGGCGAGCCGGTCGAGCAGGCTCTGGCGGACCAGCAGCCGGCGGCTGCGGCTGCGGGCGCGCAGTGCGGTCGCGCCGGGGGAGAGGTCGGATTGCATCCGTGTGAATTTTCATTCATCCGGCGCCCGCTGAAACACATGTATCCGGGTTTGCCCATCCCACCCTTCAGGGGTGGGGTGGCGCATGCCGGGGCCGCCGATGACGAAAGGGAGACCACGCAACTTTTTTTTGAGGAAGCCACATGCTCGATCTTTCGAATCTCAGGATTGGAGCCCGCCTCGGGCTGGGTTTTGCGCTGTTGCTGCTGCTCCAGCTGGTCATCACCGGCATCGGCCTGCACCAGATGGCCAATCTATCGCAGCGCATCGCCTTCGCGACCGAGGTCGGCCAGCGCAAGCTCGACGAGCTCAACAGCGTGCAGTCCGCCATCGGCAAGCGCGCCATCGCGGCGCGCAACCTGGCGCTGGTGAAAGACTCGGCCGGGCAGAAAGGAGACATGGAGCTCGTCGGCAGTTCCCAGCGCGAGATCGACGCCGGCCTGCAGGGCATGGCCGCGGTGATGGCCGACCCGGCCGCCTCGACCCCGGAGGAGCGCCGGATGCTCGAGAAGCTGCGCGCGCTCGAGGCGCAGTACCTGCCCATTGCCGGCAACGTGGTCGCGCTCGCCACCTCGCACCAGACCGAGGCGGCGGTCAGGGTGCTGACCCAGGAATGCATGCCGCTGCTGAACCAGGTGCTGGCGCATGTCGCGGCCTTCCAGGCGCAGCTGAAGAAGAGCGCCGACGAAAGCACCGCGTCGACCCAGGCCGCGTACCAGCGCGCCAAGTGGCTGATCGTGTGGATCAGCTGCGCCTCGTTGGTCGGCGGGCTGCTGCTGGCCTTTCGCATGACGCGCTCGATCACGCGGCCGCTCGGGCAGGCGGTGACGGTGGCGCAGCAGGTGGCGTCGGGCGACCTGACGGCGCGCATCGAGGTGGCCGATTCCTCGGAATCCGGCATGCTGATGCGCGCATTGCGCTCCATGAACGACGAGCTGGCCAAGGTGGTGGGGCAGGTGCGCGACGGCACCGATTCCATCGCCACGGCGTCGAGCCAGATCGCCTCGGGCAACCGCGACCTGTCTTCGCGCACCGAGGCTCAGGCCAGCTCGCTGGAGCAGACGGCGGCCTCCATGCAGGAGCTGACCTCCACCGTCAAGCAGAACGCCGACAACGCACGGCTGGCCAACCAGCTGGCCGACTCGGCCTCGCAGGTGGCTTCGCGTGGCGGCGCGGTGGTGGACCAGGTGGTGGAGAAGATGGCGTCCATCAACGCCTCGTCGCGCAAGGTGGTGGAGATCATCGGCGTGATCGACGGCATCTCGTTCCAGACCAACATCCTCGCGCTGAACGCGGCGGTGGAGGCGGCGCGTGCCGGCGAGCAGGGGCGGGGCTTCGCGGTGGTGGCCTCGGAGGTGCGCAGCCTGGCGCAGCGCTCGGCCGCGGCCGCGAAGGAAATCAAGACGCTGATCGGCGACTCGGTGGGCGAGGTCGCGGCCGGCAGCACGCTGGTCAATGAAGCCGGCAAGACCATGGAAGAAATCATGGGCAGCGTGCGGCGGGTGACGGACATCATGGCGGAGATCACCGCGGCCAGCCAGGAGCAGTCGGCCGGCATCGAGCAGGTGAACGACGCCATCAAGCAGATGGACCGCACCACGCAGCAGAACGCCGCGTTGGTCGAGCAGGCCTCAGCCGCCGCGCAGTCGATGAACGATCAGGCCGCGGGCCTGGTGCATGCGGTGCGCATGTTCAAGCTGGCCTGAGTGCCGCCTAGCGTGGCCCCGGGGCGGGCGCCGCTCAGCTCTTCTTGCGCCACTGCTCGCGCCACAGCTTGTCGAGCTGGGGCGCCAGCGCGGCGGGCGGCGTGCCCACCAGCCGGTTCCTGCCGCCGCGCTGCACCAGGCCGTAGATGCGGCCCGAGCCCTGGTCGTACAGGGCGATGGCGTTGTTGTCGTAGCAGTCGTGCGGCTTGCAGAAGGCATGCAGCAGGTAGCGCGTGCCGTCGACCGTCACCCATTGGGGTTCCGGCGCCGGGCCTTCGCGGCGCACCAGCCAGCGGTCGGTTTCGCGCGTGCCGAGTGCGGCGCGCCAGGCCTTCTGCATGGCCGGCCCCTGCGCGAGCGCGGCGGGGCTGCCTGTGGGCGGCGCCGGCTGCTTCGTTGGCACGGCGGCTTCGGCCGGCGGCGGCACGGCGCGCGCGGCGCCGTCGCAGCGCCAGTAGCGCAGCTTCATCATGTCGGGGCCGAGCTGGCCGGCAACGGGCTTTTCGGCGTCCAGCGTGATCGACTGGCCGCGCGCCTCGCGGTAGACCAGGAAGTTCAGGGCGCCGGCCTTGGGCACGCTGCCCATCAGCGCCACGTCGAAGTTGGGCGGGGGCGGGCTGTTGCCGAAGAAGCTGTGGGCCGTCTGCGGTGCGGTGCCGACCACGCGGCGCTTGCCGCTCTCGGCGATCAGCATGTCGGCGTGCACCTGCACGGTGGGTGCGGCGGCGTTGGCGCAGTCGGTCGACCAGCGCCCGCCGTATTGCGCCATCGCATCGGCGCCCAGGCCGGGCGATGCGGCCTGCGACCACGACACGGCCGGCAAGCAGGCGGCCATGCCGAGCAGGACGGTGGCCAGGAGCGCGCGGGACGGGGGCTTCTTCATTGTCATTCGGTGTGTCGTCGGATGTGTTTCTTCAGGCCGTCTTCGGCGCGGGTGTCTTGGGCTTGTAGTCGCAGAAGGTGGCGACCGCGCATTCCCAGCAACGCGGCTTGCGCGCGACGCAGACGTAGCGTCCGTGCAGGATGAGCCAGTGATGCGCGTGCAACCGGTACTGCAATGGGACGCGCTTCTCCAGCTTGAGTTCCACCTCCAGCGGCGTCTTGCCCGGCGCGAGCCCGGTGCGGTTGCCCATGCGGAAGATGTGCGTGTCGACCGCGATGGTGGCCTCGCCGAAGGCCACGTTCAGCACCACGTTGGCGGTCTTGCGGCCGACGCCGGGCAGCGCTTCCAGCTCGGCGCGGGTGCGCGGCACTTCGCCGCCGTGCTGCTCCACCAGCATGCGGCATGTCTCGATCAGGTGCCTGGCCTTGCTGCGGTACAGGCCGATGGTCTTGATGTATTCCTCCAGCCCCTCCACGCCGAGGTCGAGGATGGCCTGCGGCGTGTTCGCCACCGGGAACAGCTTGCGCGTGGCCTTGTTCACGCCCACGTCGGTGGCCTGCGCGGACAGCAGCACGGCGGCCAGCAGCTCGAAGGGCGTGCTGTATTCGAGTTCGGTCTGGGGTTCGGGGTTGGCCGCCTGCAGCGTGGCGAAGAAGAGCGGGATGTTTTCTTTTTTCATGGGGCGGAGGTCGGCGTTAGCGCAATATATCGTTGAAAGGCCAAAGCCTTACGCAGCTTTATTGCCCGCGGCTTTCGCGACAATGGCACCCCAGAAAGAGAGCCAAACCATGCAATTCGCCTCCCGACTCGACAACGTCGAGACCTCCGCCATCCGCGAACTCTTCAAGCTGCTGGGCAAGCCCGGCATCATCAGTTTCGCGGGCGGCTTCCCTGACAGCGCCATGTTCGACGTCGAGGGCCTCAAGGAGGCGAGCAACAAGGCACTCACCGAAGAACCCGGCGGCGCGCTGCAGTACGGCGCCACCGAAGGCTACGAGCCGCTGCGCACGCAGCTGAGCGCCTTCATGAAGACCAAGGGCGTCGAGGTCGACCCCTCCGGCCTGATCGTCACCACCGGCAGCCAGCAGGCGCTGGACCTTCTGGGCAAGACCATGATCTCGCCCGGCGACAAGGTGATCGTCGAGGGGCCGACCTTCCTGGCCACCATCCAGTGCTTCCGCCTGTACGGCGCGCAGCTCATCAGCGCACCCATCGACGCCAACGGCGTGAAGACCGACGAGCTCGAGAAGCTCATCGCCGAGCACAAGCCCAAGTTCGTGTACCTGATTCCCACCTTCGGCAACCCCAGCGGCGCCATGCTGAGCCTGGAGCGCCGCAAGAAGGTGCTCGAGCTGGCCGTGAAGTACCAGACCCTGATCGTCGAGGACGACCCCTACGGCGACCTGTACTTCGGCGAAGCCCCGCCGCCGTCGATCATGGCCCTGAGCAAGGACGTGCCCGGCAGCCGCGAGCTGCTGGCGCACTGCGGCAGCCTGAGCAAGGTGCTGAGCCCGGGCCTTCGCATCGGCTGGATGATCGCCCCGCCCGAACTGCTGGCCAAGGCCACCATGTGCAAGCAGTTCAGCGACGCGCACACTAGCACCTTCTCGCAAGCCACGGCGGCCCAGTACCTCAAGAGCGGCCGCATGCCCGCCACGCTGGCGCACGTGCGCGAGGTGTACGGCCAGCGCGCGCAGGCCATGGGCAATGCGCTCAAGCGCGAACTGGGCGACGCAGTGAGCTTCACCCAGCCCAACGGCGGCCTGTTCTTCTGGGCGCGCCTCACGGGCGCCAACGGCAAGCTGGCCGATGCGAACGAACTGGCCAAGCGCGCCATCGAGAAACTGGTGGCCTTCGTGCCCGGCGCGCCGTTCTTCGCCGAGAAGCCCGACGTCGCCACGCTGCGCCTGAGCTTCGCGACGGCCGACGTGGCCAAGATCGAAGAGGGCGTGAAGCGCCTGGGTCAGGCGCTGTAAATCACGGCGAGCGGTGCAGCCGGGGCGCTGCGAGCAGCTCCAGGTTGTCCGCAATGGCCGCATCCACGTTCGGATAGCGGCCTTTCATTTTCGAGAGCGCCATGATGGTCTGCAGCGCCTTCAGGTCCTTGACCGAGGGCGCGACCTTGATCTGCGCGATGGCGGCGGTGGGGTTGCCACCGTTGATCAATGCCATCACCTTGCTTGCCCAGTCGTTTGCGCGCGCCATGTCTTCACCTGCTTCCATTCGAAGCGCCGACTGTACACAGCGCGGCGGCCGCCGCCGCCAAGACCATCACGCGATATCCGCGAATCCCCCGAAGAAGGCGCTTGCGTTGGCTTCCAGGCTCTCGAGGTGATAGCCGCCTTCCTGCACGATCAATGTCGGCAGGCCCAGCGCGCCAACAGACTTGCCCAAGCGCCCGAAGCCCTCGGTCGTCACCGCCACCTGCGACTGCGGATCGTCCTTGTAGATGTCGAAGCCCAGCGCCAGAACCAGCGCATCGGGCGCGAAGCGCCGCAGCACCTGCGTTGCGTCGTCGAGCCGCTCGAAGAAGACCGCTTCCGGTGCGCCGTGCGGCATCGGGAAGTTGACGTTGAAGCCTTCGCCCTCGTCGGCGCCGCGTTCGTCCTCGTAGCCGGCCACGGCCGGGTAGAAGTTGGTCGGGTCGCCGTGGATCGACACGTACATCACGTCGCTGCGCCCGTAGAAGATTTCCTGTATGCCCTGGCCATGGTGCATGTCGGTGTCGAGCACCGCCACGCGAGCGAAGCGCCCGCGCAATGCCTGCGCGGCGATGGCTGCATTGTTGAGGTAGCAGAAGCCGCCGGCGGCATCGACGCGGGCATGGTGGCCGGGAGGGCGGCACAGCGCATAGGCCGCGCGGGCGCCGTCGTTGATGGCCGCCGCGCCGGCCACCGCGCTCTGGGCCGACCAGTACGCCGAACGCCAGGTCTCGGCCCCGACCGGGCAACTGCCGTCGGCCAGGTAGCGCGCCGCCTTGGCCAGGATGCCGCGCAGGCGGTTGGGCTCGCGCACGTAGACGTTCGACATCACCTCGTCGCCCCAGTCGGGCGGCATCTGCTTCCATTCGCCGTGGGCTTCCTCGAGAAAGCGCAGGTAGTCGCCGCTGTGCACGGCGGCCAAGGGCGCCATGCCGGCATCGCCCGGCGTCCGGAGGTCGAAGCCGAGCGACTGCACGGCGGCGGTGAGCCGCAGCGCGCGCTCCGGAATTTCCTGCGGGGTGCGCATCTGCCCGCGCGACAGGTAGCTGCGCGGGTGGTGCAGCAGTTGCTCCGGATGAAAGAAGGTCAGCATGGGTGAATCGGCATGGCCGCCGCGGAATCTGTTGCCTGGCAGCCATGGTAACGAGCAAGATCGGTGCCCATCCGGGACATCAGGCGGTGCCGGATTGGGCGGCTTTCACATTGGTTACGATCACCCATGAGAAAAACCTTTCAGCTTCAGGTCAAGGGCAAGCACCCCGACCGTCTCCTCGAAGCCATCAAGCACGAGATCCGCAAGTACATCAAGCGCGAGCGGCGGCGCGAATTGCCCGAAGGTGCCGACTTCTGGGACTTCGACTGCAAGTTCGGCGCAGCCGAGGAATCGGCCGAAGTCGTCCACCTCTCGGCCATCACCGGCCTGATCGACGGCGTGGTCAAGGACGGCGGCACGCAGTTCTATGTCGAGGTCGTGGCCAAGCCCGGCAAGCGCAAGCCGCGGCCCGCGGGCGAAGCCGCTCCCGGCTCTTCAGAAACCGAAGAAGACTGAGCCTGCCTCCGGTCTAGACCAGCGCCTGCGCCAGCCGCAGGCCGTAGCGCTGCTCGGCATCGTGCAGCGCACGCGCGATCGACGGGTGCAGCCGCACCCCGTTCCTCGATTGCGCATCCCGACGCTTCAGACCGCCTTCGCCCGGCAGCCGCACAGGCTTGGCCGGATCGATGGGCGTGTTGGCGCGGCACTGCGCGGCCACGTGGTCCATCTGGCGCAGGAAGGCTTCCTTGCCGCCGAAGGCGTTCAGGTCGTGCAGCGTGATGTGCACCGTGGCGCCCCAGCCTTCGGGCGGGTCGGCCCTGCCGTGGCCCGCGAGGCCGGCGGTGAGCGTTTCGACCAGCAGCGCCATGCCGTAGCCCTTGTGGCCGTGGCTCAGGCCGCCCACGGGCAGCAGCGTGCCGGGCGGCTGGTCGAACAGCACCTGCGGGTCGTTCGACGGCTTGCCGGCGGCATCGATCAGCCATTCCTCGGCGAAGGTCTCGCCGGCGGCGCGCTTGCGGTTGCTCATGCCGTTGGTGGTGATGGACGCCGAGATGTCGACCATCACGCCGCCCTGCGACAGCGGAAAGCCCATGGCCAGCGGATTGGGCGTGAACACGGCCTGCGTGCCGCCGAAGGGCGCGACGCTGGCGGTGTTGGGGTCGGAGCAGGCGAGCAGCATGAGCATGTCTTCCTGCAGCGCGCGCAGCATGTAGACGGCGAGGCAGGCGATGTGGTGGCTGCGGCGGATGACGAGCGAGGCGGTGCCCAGTTCGCGCGCACGCGGCACCAGCAGGTCCATGCCCTGGTCCATGAGCCAGGGGCCGGGCAGTCGCTTGCCGTCCCACAGCACGGCGGCGGGGCGGTCGGACAGCACTTCGGGTGTGCCGTCGCGGGTCATGCCGCCCGATTCCAGTTCCTTCACATACCCGGCCAGCAGCGCGAGGCCGTGGGTGTCGTGGCCCAGCAGATCGCCTTCGACCAGGGTGCGGGCCACGCTGTCGGCCTTGGATGCTTCGAGCCCGGCTTTCTGGAGGAGGGCGCTGGCGTAGTCCTTGAGGGCGTCGGCGTTGTAGAGCGGGGTGGTGTCGGTCATGTTGTCTCGTCGTGTTGTTTGCTGTTGTTCAGGGCTTGTGCGCAGGCCATTGGGTACTCCCCTCCGCAATGTCCCCCGTCGGCGTGAGCGCACCAGGAATCACGCCCGAAAAAAGTCACCGCAGTATTTCGAGAACGCGGTCCAGCCCGCCTTCGTTGATCGCGACCATCGCCTGCTCGCGCACCTTCGGCTTCGCGTGGTAGGCCACCGAGAGACCAGCCTCGCCCATCATCGGCAGGTCGTTGGCACCGTCGCCCACGGCAATGGTCTCCTGCGGCGAGATGCCCATGAGCGACGCCACCTCCAGCAGCGTGCGGCGTTTCTCGGCACCGTCGCAGATGTCGCCCCAGCTTTGCGTGACGACCTCGCCCGTGAGCTTGCCGTCGGCTTCGTCGAGCAGGTTGGAGCGCGCGAAGTCGATCCCCAGGCGCTCCTTCACGCGATTCGCGAAGAAAGTGAAGCCGCCCGACACCAGCAGCACCTTGAGGCCGGCCTTCCTGCAGGCCGCGACCAGCTCGCTCGCGCCCGGGTTGAGCTTCAGCCGCTCGTCGTACACCTGCTGCAGCGCCTCGACCGGCACGCCCTCGAGCAGCGCCACGCGGCGGCGCAGGCTCTCCTTGAAGTCCTTGATCTCGCCGCGCATTGTGGCTTCGGTGATGGCCGCCACTTCGGCCTTCTTGCCGACCGCATCGGCGATCTCGTCGATGCACTCGATGTTGATCAGCGTCGAGTCCATGTCGAACGCGATCAGCTTGAAGTCGGCCAGCTTCAGCGGCGGCTTCACGCGCTGGATGACCAGGCCGGGGGAGATTTCTTGAATGGCGCTCATGCGGTGGCGGTTTCCTTGACGATGGGTTGGCCCAGGCTGCGCAGCACGTCGCGCACCAGCTGGGCCCGGTCTTTCGGCTCTTTCAGTTCGCGCTCGATGCGCAGCTTCTCGTTGCCGGCGAGCTTGATGTGCTTGTTCTTCTGGATCAGCTGGATGATGGCCATGCCGTCGACCGGCGCGTCCTTCCTGAAAGTGATGTTGATGATGCCCGGCGCGGCATCGACCTTCACCACGCCGTAGGGCCGCGCCAGCACGCGCAGGCGGTGCGTGTCGATCAGCGTCTGCGCCTGCGGCGGCAGCTTGCCGAAGCGGTCGACGATTTCCTCGAGCAGCGTGTCGATCTGGTCGGGCGTCTTCGCGGTGGCCAGCTTCTTGTAGAACGACAGCCGCAGGTGCACGTCGCCGCAGTAGTCGTCGGGCAGCAGGGCGGGGGCGTGCAGGTTGATCTCGGTGGTGACCGACAGCGGCGACAGCAGGTCGGGCTCCTGACCGGCCTTGAGCGCGCGCACGGCCTCGCTGAGCATCTCGTTGTAGAGCTGGAAGCCGATCTCCATCATGTTGCCGCTCTGGCTTTCGCCGAGCACCTCGCCGGTGCCGCGGATCTCCAGGTCGTGCATGGCCAGGTAGAAGCCGGAACCCAGTTCTTCCATCTGCTGGATGGCGTCGAGCCGCTGTGCCGCCTGCTTGGTCAGGCCCTCTGTGTCGGGCACCATGAGGTAGGCATACGCCTGGTGGTGCGAACGGCCGACGCGGCCGCGCAGCTGGTGCAGCTGCGCCAGGCCGAACTTGTCGGCGCGGCTCATCACGATGGTGTTGGCGGTCGGCACGTCGATGCCGGTCTCGATGATGGTCGAGCACAGCAGCAGGTTGTAGCGCTGCGCCACGAAGTCGCGCATCACGCGCTCCAGCTCGCGCTCGGGCATCTGGCCGTGCGCCACGGCGATGCGGGCCTCGGGCAGAATTTCCTCGAGCTTCTGGCGGCGGTTCTCGATGGTCTCGACCTCGTTGTGCAGGAAGTAGACCTGCCCGCCGCGCTTGAGCTCGCGCAGCACGGCTTCGCGGATCACGCCGGTGCCTTCGTTGCGCACGAAGGTCTTGATGGCAAGCCGCCGCTGCGGCGCGGTGGCGATCACGCTCAGGTCGCGCAGGCCTTCCAGCGCCATGCCCAGCGTGCGCGGAATCGGCGTGGCGGTGAGCGTGAGCACGTCGACCTCGGCGCGCATGGCCTTCATCGCCTCTTTATGGCGCACGCCGAAGCGGTGTTCCTCGTCGATGATGAGCAGGCCCAGGTTCTTGAACTTGACCGACTGCGAAAGCAGCTTGTGCGTGCCGACCACGATGTCGACCTGGCCCTCGGCCAGCCCCTTGGCGGCGGCGGTGATTTCCTTGGCGGAGCGGAAGCGGCTCATTTCCGCCACCTTCACCGGCCACTTGGCGAAGCGGTCGACCAGCGTCTGGTAGTGCTGCTCGGCCAGCAGCGTGGTGGGCGCAAGGAAGGCCACCTGCTTGCCGCCGGTGACCGCGATGAAGGCGGCGCGCAGCGCCACTTCGGTCTTGCCGAATCCCACGTCGCCGCACACCAGGCGGTCCATGGGCTGGGGCGAGATCATGTCCTGCACCACCGCATGGATCGCGGCCTTCTGGTCGGCGGTTTCCTGGAAGCCGAAGTCGTTGGCGAACACCTCGTAGTCGGCCGGCGAATAGCGGAAGGCGTGGCCCTCGCGCGCGGCGCGGCGGGCATAGATGTTGAGCAGCTCGGCGGCCGAGTCGCGCACCTGCTCGGCAGCCTTGCGCTTGGCCTTGTCCCACTGGCCGGAGCCCAGCTTGTGCAGCGGTGCCTCGTCGGCGCTGACGCCGGTGTAGCGGCTGATCTGGTGCAACTGCGAGACCGGCACGTAGAGCGTGGCCTTGTCGGCGTACTCCAGGTGCAGCATTTCCTGCAGCAGGGGCTTGCCGTCGGGGCCGTTGCCCTGGCCCAGGTCCATGTGGATCAGGCCGCGGTAGCGGCCGATGCCGTGCGCGGTGTGGACCACCGGGTCGCCGACGTTCAGCTCCGACAGGTCCTTGATGAGCGCCTCGACGTCGCTGACCTGTTCCTGCTTCTTGTTGCGCCGGCGCGTGGTGGGCGCGGTGGCGAACAGCTCGGTTTCGGTGACGAGGTCGATGCCTTGCTCGCGCCACGCGAAGCCCGACGCCAGCGCGGCGGTGGCGATGCCGACTTTCTCGTCGGCGGAGGCTTCGAATTCGGCCAGCGAGTCGAAGGCCGGCGGGTTCACGCCGCTGGCGCGCAGGAAGTCGAGCAGGCTCTCGCGGCGGCCGTCGCTCTCGGCGATCAGCAGCACGCGGTGCGGCGTCTTCGCGATGTGCGCCTTGAGGCCGACCAGCGGGTCTTCGGCGCCGCGTACCACGGCGAACGGCGGCAGTTTGTCGAACTCGGCGTAGGGCGCCTCGGTGGGCACGTCACCACGGATGGCGAGCTGCGCATGGGGCTTGGCGCGCTGGTAGAACTGCTCGGCGTTCAGGAACAGCGCTTCGGGCGGCAGCGCCGGGCGTTCGGGGTCGCCCTGCACCAGCCGGTAGCGCTCGTTGGTGTCCTGCCAGAAGTGCTGGAACGCGGGCTCCAGGTCGCCGTGCAGCACCACGGTGGCGTCGGGGCCGAGGTAGTCGAACACCGTGGCCGTCTCGTCGAAGAACAGCGGCAGGTAGTACTCGATGCCGGCGGTGGCCACGCCGTTGCCCATGTCCTTGTAGATGCGGCTCTTGGTCGGGTCGCCTTCCAGCAGCTCGCGCCAGCGGCCCCGGAAGCGCCCGCGTGCGTCGTCGTCCATCGGGAACTCGCGGCCCGGCAGCAGACGCACCTCGGGCACGGGGTAGAGGCTGCGCTGGGTGTCGGGATCGAAGGTGCGGATGGAATCGATCTCGTCATCGAACAGGTCGACGCGGAAGGGCACCGGCGAGCCCATGGGGAACAGGTCGATCAGCCCGCCGCGCACCGCGTATTCGCCGGGGCTCACCACCTGCGTCACGTGGCTGTAGCCGGCCAGCGTGAGCTGGGCCTTGAGCTTCGATTCCTCGAGCTTCTGCTTGGCCTTGAAGTGGAAGGTGTAGCCGGCCAGGAAGGACGGCGGCGCCAGCCGGTAGAGCGCTGTGGTGGCGGGCACCAGCACCACGTCGGCTTCCTTCTGGCTGATGCGCCAGAGGGTGGCCAGGCGCTCGCTGATCAGGTCCTGGTGGGGCGAGAAGCTGTCGTAGGGCAGCGTCTCCCAGTCGGGGAACAGGGCGCAGCGCAGGTCGGGCGCGAAGAAGGCGATCTCGTCGATCAGGCGCTGGGCGTCGTTGGCATCGGCGGTGAACATCGCCGTGGCGCGCCCGGCGGCTTTCTCGCGCATGGCCAGCTGCGCCAGCAGCAGTGCATCGGCCGACAACGGGGGACGCGGCAGCGTGAAACGCTTGCCCGCCGTGAGGTGGGGGAGGTCCATGTAACGCTTAGGAAATGCACAACACCCCGCGCCGGCTGGCGAGGGGTGTGCGAGGGGCAATTCTAGAATGGCGGCCCTTCATCCGCTTGTCGGCCATTGGCCCGCCCGTACAGGACCTCATGTCTTCTTCCCGACTTTTCGTGCTGATTCCCTGCGCCGGCTCCGGCCATCGCGCGGGCCATGCGCAGTCCAACCAGCCCAAGCAGTACCAGCGACTGGCCGGCCTGCCGATGGTGGCGCACACGCTGGAGGCCTTCCGGGCGCTGTCGGGCCGCTTCGCGGGGCTGGCGCTGGTGGTGTCGCCGGATGACCGTGATGTGGACGCCGCGCTGCCGCGCTTTCCAGCCGAGAACGAATACCTGCTGCGCGTGGGCGGCCTGACCCGGGCGGCCACGGTGCGCAACGGCCTGGCGGCGCTGCGGCAGAAGGGCGCCGGCGCGCACGACTGGGTGCTGGTGCACGACGCGGCGCGCTGCCTCGTCAGCTCCAGCCAGATCGAGGCGCTGATTGCCGCCTGCGAGCACGACGCCGTGGGCGGCCTGCTGGCCCACCGGCTGGCGGACACGCTGAAAGCGTCAACGACGGAAAGCCGCGTGGCCCAGACCCTGCCGCGCGCCGACAAATGGCTGGCGCAAACGCCGCAGATGTTCCGCATCGGCATGCTGCTCGACGCGCTGGAGCGCATCGGCGACGCCGTGACCGACGAGGCCGGCGCCATCGAGGCCATCGGCCTGTCGCCGCTACTGGTGCCGGGCAGCGCCCAGAACTTCAAGGTGACCTACCCCGAAGACTTCGCACTGGCCGAGGCCGTGCTGCTCGGCCGCAGGAAGGGCATGGCATGACGGGCGCTTTCAACATCCGCGTCGGCGAGGGCTGGGACGTTCACCAGCTGGTGGCCGGGCGCAAGCTGATCCTGGGCGGCATCGAGGTGCCGCACGTCACCGGCCTGCTGGGCCATTCGGACGCTGACGTGCTGCTGCACGCCATCACCGACGCGCTGCTGGGCGGCGCCGGGCTGGGCGACATCGGCCGGCATTTTCCGGACACCGATCCGCAGTTCCGCGGTGCCGATTCGTCGGTGCTGCTGGCCGAGGCGGCACGCCGGGTGCGCGCGGCGGGCTGGGAGATCGGCAACGTCGACAGCACCGTGATCGCCCAGGCGCCCAAGCTGGCACCGCACATTCCGCTCATGTGCCAGCGCATTGCCGACACGCTGGGCGTGGCGCTGGAACAGGTGAACGTGAAGGCCAAGACGGCCGAGAAGCTGGGCCCGGTGGGCGAGGGCCGCGCGATGGAAGCGCGCGCGGCCGTTCTGCTTCACCGCTGAGGCGGCGGCGCTCAGGCCGGCTTCTTGCCGCCCTGCGACTCTCCGGGCTTGCCGGCAGCCGCCGGCATTGCGCGCGGCATCCGGATGTGGGCCGCGAGGCCGCGCCCCGGCGTGCTGGTCAGCGCGAAGGTGCCGCCCATGCGCTCGATGTTCTTCGCCACGATCGACAGGCCCAGGCCCGCGCCGGCCGCCGAGGTGCGGGCGGTGTCGCCGCGGAAGAAGGGCTTGGTCAGCTGCGAGAGCAGGGCGGGCTCCACGCCCGCGCCGTGGTCTCGCACCTTGATCAGCACCGCGTCGTTGTTGGCCTGCGCCTGGATCGTCACGTCGGCCACGCCGGTGGAGGGCGTCTTGCCGTAGCGCCGCGCGTTCTCGACCAGGTTGGAGATCACCCGCGTGAGTTCGACCTCGTCGCCCAGCACGCGCAGGTCGGCGGGCACGTCGACGGTGATGTTCATCTCGTCGTAGTCCTGCACGGCGTAGGTGCAGGCGTCGACCACGTCGCGCAGCAGCACCGGGCGCGGATCGACATGGTCGGGCCGGGCGTAGTCGAGGAACTTGTCGATGATCGCGTCGAGCTGGGCGATGTCGGCGGCCATGTGGTCGCGGGCGTCCTCGTCGGCCACGCTCATCTCGGTTTCGAGCCGCAGCCGTGCCAGCGGCGTGCGCAGGTCGTGCGAGATGCCGGCCAGCATGATGGCGCGGTCCTGCTCGATCTTGGCGAGCTGGTCGGCCATGCGGTTGAAGCCGATGTTCACGGCGCGGATCTCGTTGGTGCGGGCGCGCTCGTCGAGCCGGTGGGCCTCGTATTCGCCTTCGCGCACCTGCATGGTCGCGCGCGACAACTGCTTGAGCGGCAGGTTGATGAGCCGCGTGATCAGCGCCGCACCCGCCAGCGACAGCGCCATCGCCGTGCTCAGCCAGACCAGCCAGGTGCGCCCGCCCACGCGGCTGAAGCGCGTGGGGTCGAGCAGCAGCCAATAGGTGTCGCTCTCGATGGTGAAGCCGATCCACAGGCCGGCTTCGTCGTTCACGCGGCTCGCCACCGTGGTGCCTTCGCCGAGCTGGTCGATCAGTTCCTCGGTCACGCGCAGGTCGAGCGCACCGCTGGTGTAGGGCTCGAAGCGGTCGTTGGGCTCGCGCGGCAGGATGCGCACGCCTTCCTGGTCGGCCAGAGTCTTGATCAGCGAGACCCGCGTGATCGCGTCCGAATACACCAGCGCCGCGCGCGTGAGGTTCACGAGCGAGGCGATCTGGTGCGCGGTCTGGATGGCGCGAGGCTCGTATTCGAGCGAGCGGAAGGTCTGCAGCCAGGCGACCGTACAGCCGATCAGCAGCAGCGCGAGGAGGAAGAAGGTGCGCCAGAAAAGGCTGAAACCCAGCTTGAGGCCGGGGCGACGGTCACGGTGCGAACTCGCCTCGAGCGGGCTCGGCATCGTGACCTGTGCGCCGTCCTCCTGGACCAGGCCCTGTCTGGCGGGTTGGCCGATGGGCACCTTTCAAACGGGCGGTCAGGCCGTGCCGTCCGGCACGAACACGTAGCCCACGCCCCAGACGGTCTGGATGTAGCGCGGCGCTGCGGCGTCGGACTCGACCAGCTTGCGCAGGCGCGAGATCTGCACGTCCAGGCTGCGGTCGAAGGGCTCGAACTCGCGCCCGCGCGCCAGCTGGGCCAGCTTTTCGCGCGACAGCGGTTGACGCGGATGGCGCACCAGCGCCTTCAGCATCGCGAACTCGCCGGTGGTCAGCGAGAGTTCTTCGCCATCCTTCTTCAGGGTGCGCGAGCCGAGATCGAAAGCGAACGGGCCGAAGGTGACGGTCTCGTTCTCCGTGGAAGGGGCGCCGGGCGCCTCGAGCGGCGGACGGCGGCGCAGCACGGCGTGCACGCGGGCCAGCAGTTCGCGGGGGTTGAATGGCTTGCCGAGGTAGTCGTCGGCGCCGACCTCGAGGCCGACGATGCGGTCCACGTCCTCGCCCTTGGCGGTGAGCATGATGATCGGCGTGCGGTCATTGGCGGCGCGCAGGCGGCGGCAGACCGAGAGGCCGTCTTCGCCGGGCATCATCAGGTCGAGCACGATCAGGTCGACCGTGTCGCGCAACAGGATGCGGTTGAGCGCCTTGCCGTCCTCGGCCACGATCACTTCGAAACCTTCCTGCGTCAGGTAGCGGCGCAGCAGGTCGCGGATGCGGGCGTCGTCGTCGACGATCACGATCTTGTCGGTGCGAGCGGGAACTTGAGTCATTTCTACAACGATGAATTTGTAACAGGGCCGATTCTGAAGGCGTTGAGCACCCGTTGAGCCAGATTTACTTATGGTTTGACACTAAGTTACAAAACTTGCGGACGCTCGCGGTCTGGTCACCAGCCGTACGCGTTGAGGTGGCAAAGTCACTGCTGCCTTATGACTTTCGCTCAATGAGACAACCATATTTCGCCCGGTCATTTCTTGTCGCCTGTGCCTGTGCGCCGCTGTGGGCGCAGGCGGTCCCCGGCAATTTCCTGAGGGTGGGCGAGGTGCGCCGCAGCGAGGTTCGCGATGCCGTCGCGGCCCATCGGGCCGGGCAGCGCGAAGAGGTCCGCCGCGAGGAAGCCATGGCCGGCCGGCGGCTGACGGCCGCCGAACTGTTCGAGCTGCGCCAGCAGGTTCGCGGCCAATGGACCCCGCCCGCTGCGGGTGCATTGGTCAATTCGGCAGAATCGCAGCCGGCCGAGCGGATCGCACCGGCACCGCCGACCGCGGCCCGTCCGCTGACGTCTCCAAGCAGCCAACGCCGCTGAAGCGTTCCGGCGGGCCAGCCGGATGGCCTGCCGGCCTCGGCTTGTCTTTCATACCAACTGGGGAGAACTACACCTTGAAATCCATCAAATTGCTCGCGGCCTGCGCCGCCCTGGCCATGGCCGGCACCGCCATCGCGCAAAGCGTCGTCACGCCCGCGCCGCAGAACGTGCTGCAGCTGTCGGCGGCCGGAACGGTCGAGGTGCAGCAGGACATGCTGAGCATGACGCTCACGACCACCCGCGACGCTGCCGATGCCGCCACCGTGCAGACGCAGCTCAAGGCAGCGCTCGATGCCGCCCTGAGCGAGGCCAGGAAGAGCGCCCAGCCGGGCCAGCTGGATGTGCACACCGGCAATTTCAGCCTGTCGCCGCGCTACACCAAGGACGGCAAGATCAATGGCTGGCAGGGCTCCACCGAGCTGGTGCTCGAAGGCCGCGATTTCCCCCGCATCACCCAGACCGCCGGCCGCATCAGCACGCTGAGCGTGGGCAACGTCGGTTTCGGCCTGAGCCGCGAGCAGCGCGCCAAGACCGAGGCCGAGGCGCAGGGCATCGCCATCGAGAACTTCAAGCAGAAGGCCGCCGAGCTGGCCAAGGGCTTCGGCTTCGGCGGATACACGCTGCGCGAGGTGTCGGTCAACGCAAGCGACAACGGCCCGCGCCCGCGCATGATGGCGATGCAGGCGAAGGCGTCGTTCTCTTCCGATTCGGCCGTGCCGGTCGAGGCCGGCAAGACCAGCGTGGTCGTGAACGTGTCGGGTTCCGTGCAGCTCAAATAAGAAGGCTGCGTACCGCCGGGCTACCCTTTACTGGGCAGTCCAGCCGCCGTCCATGGCCCAGGCAACGCCCCGGACCTGGTCGGCCGCCGGCGAGCACAGGAACACGGCCAGGCCGCCCAGCTGCTCGACGGTGGTGAACTGCAGCGAAGGCTGCTTTTCGCCCAGCAGTTCGTTCTGCGCCTGCGCGGGCGTGATGCCTTCGCGCGCCGCGCGGTCGTCGATCTGCTTTTGCACCAGCGCCGTGAGCACCCAGCCGGGGCAGATGGCATTGACGGTAACGCCGGTGGTCGCGGTCTCCAGCGCGACCGACTTGGTCAGGCCGACGATGCCGTGCTTGGCCGCCACGTAGGCCGACTTCTGCGCCGAGGCCACGAGCCCGTGGGCGGAGGCGATGTTGATGACGCGGCCCCAGTTGGCCTCGCGCATCGCCGGAATCGCCAGCCGGGTCGTGTGGAATGCGCTGGTGAGGTTGATCGCGATGATGGCGTCCCAGCGTTCGGCGGGAAAGTCCTCGACCTTGGCCACGTGCTGTATGCCGGCGTTGTTCACGAGGATGTCGACGCGGCCGAACTTCGACGCGGCGAACTTCATCATGTCCTCGATCTGCGCTGGCTTGCTCATGTCGGCCCCGTGGTATTCGGCGCGAACGCCGAGCGCCTCGATCTGCGACCTTGGGGCCTCGGCGTCGCCGAAACCATTGAGCACGATGTTCGCGCCCTGCTGCGCGAGCGACTTGGCGATGGCCAGGCCGATGCCGCTTGTGGACCCCGTGACAAGCGCGGTTTTGCCTTTGAGCATGTAGATCAATCTCCGGATGAATTAGGATGCGACGAGACAATTATCCGCACCAGGACGACTTCGTTTTCATGACCGAACCGACGCTTCATTACGTGGCGTGCGACGACGCCCAAGGCGGCCATCGCATGGCCTATTGGCAATGGGGCGACGCACGCAGTGCGCACGTCGTCGTCTGCGTGCACGGCCTGACCCGGCAGGGGCGCGATTTCGACTTGCTGGCACAGGCCATCGTGGCACGCGCCGGCGGCAACGTACGCGTGGTCTGCCCCGACGTGGTCGGGCGCGGACGCAGCGACTGGCTGCGCGATCCGTCCTTCTACCAGGTGCCCGTCTACGCGGCCGACATGGTGGCTCTGGTGGCGCAGCTGCATCGCGAACAGCCCATCGACACGCTCGACTACATCGGCACCAGCATGGGCGGGCTGATCGGCTTCGTGCTCGCGGGGCACAAGGAGCTGCCCCTGGCCCGGCCGATCCGCCGGTTCGTCCTCAACGATGTCGGCCCGACCATCGAGCCTGCTGCGGTGCAGCGCATCGGCGCCTACGTGGGCAAGAGCGGCCGCTACGAAAGCGTGCAGGCCGCGGCCGATGCCATGTGGGCGCTGTCGACCACTTTCGGGCCGCACACGCCGGAACAATGGCTGGCGTTGTCGCGGCACATGGTGGTGCCGGCGTCCCTGCGCACGGCCGACGGCTCGGCCAAGGTCGAGGCAAGCGGCAAGGAGGGCGGTGAAGAAGGCGGCGAGGAGGGCGGCTGGCTGTTTCACTACGACCCCGCCATCGGCGTGGCTCTGCGGGCCATCACTCCCGAGGCCGCTGCGCAGGGCGGCGCGATCATGTGGGGCCTGTACGACGCCATCGAGGCGCGCACGCTCATCACGCGCGGCGCCGTGTCCGATCTGCTGTCGCGCGAAACCGCGCAAGCGATGACGCAGCGCGGCCCGCACGCCGCGCTGGTCGAGTTCGAAGGCGTGGGCCATGCGCCGACCTTCGTCGACCCCGCACAGATCGCCGTCGTCACCCGCTTCCTGTTCGATTGAGTGAAGAAGCGTGAAGCGCGATTCCTCGAGCCTCCAGACGGCGCCCGTGACCGACGCGGCCATGGTCGACTATCCGTTGTCTGCTGCAACAGCCGAGCGCTCGCCGGTGATGGAGAACATGCTGGCGCGCGCGCGCGCGTTCGCCGAGCCGCTGATTGCCGATGAAAAGCTGGACACGGGCGAAAACACGCTCGCGCATGCCGATGCAGTGGCCGCCATCGTCGCGAAGATGGGCGGTTCCGAGGCGATGCAGGCGGCGAGCTACCTGGTCTATGCCTGCCAGCACCTGAACCGTCCGCAGGAGGTGATCGCCAAGGTGTTCGGCGACAACTTCGCGGCGCTCGCCGTCGAGACGACCAAGCTGGTGCGCGTGCAGGAACAGGCGCGCTCGGCCTCGCAGGGGAACCACGCCGAAGGCGCGGGCGCGCAAACGGAAAACGTGCGCAAGATGCTGCTGGCGTTCTCGCGCGACTTGCGCGTGGTGATGCTGCGCCTGGCTTCGCGCCTGCAGACGCTGCGGCATGCGGCGGCAAGCAAGCAGCCGGCGCCCGAAGGTGTGGCGCGGGAGTCGCTGCAGGTGTTCGCGCCGCTGGCCAACCGGCTGGGCATATGGCAGGTGAAGTGGGAGATCGAGGATCTTTCTTTCCGCTTCCTCGAGCCCGAAACCTACAAGCTGATCGCGCGGCTGCTCGACGAGAAGCGCATCGAGCGCGAAGGGCACGTCGAGCAACTGCGCTCGCAACTGGAGCGCGAACTGCAGGCCGAGGGCGTCAAGGCCACGGTGCAGGGGCGGCCCAAGAACATCTACAGCATCGTCAAGAAGATGCGCGGCAAATCGCTCGACTTCGCGCAGGTCTTCGACATCCTCGCGCTGCGCGTGGTGGTGCCCGACGTGAAGGACTGCTATGCGGCGCTGGCCTGGGTGCATTCGCACTTCCAGCCCATCGACGAGGAGTTCGACGACTACATCGCGCGGCCGAAGCCCAACGGATATCAGTCTTTGCACACCGTGGTGCGCGAGCTGGTCGACGGCAAGCCGGGCAAGCCCATCGAGATCCAGATCCGCACCGAGGAAATGCACGACCATGCCGAGCACGGCGTGGCCGCGCACTGGGCCTACAAGGAAGCCGGGCACAAGGGCTATGCTGGCGTGTGGGCGAGCGGCGAGTACGACGCCAAGATCGCGGTGCTGCGGCAACTGCTGGCGTGGGAGCGCGATCTTTCCGGCGGGCTGCAGGGGCAGGGCCTGTTCGACGACCGCATCTATGTACTTACGCCCGATGCGGCGATCGTCGAGCTGCCGCAAGGTGCGACGCCGGTCGACTTTGCGTACACCGTGCACACGACGCTGGGCCATCGCTGCCGCGGTGCGCGTGTCGACGGCGCGATGGTGCCGCTGAACACGCCGCTGTCGAACGGGCAGACGGTCGAGATCATTGCCGCCAAGGAAGGCGGGCCGTCGCGCGACTGGCTCAATGCCGAGCTTGGTTATCTCGCCAGCCATCGTGCGCGCGCGAAGGTGCGCGCATGGTTCAACGCGCAGATCACGCACGAGACCGTGGCGCGTGGGCGCGAGGCGGTCGAGAAGCTGCTGCAGCGCGAAGGCAAGACGGCGGTGCGGCTGGAAGACCTGGCTTCGCAGCTGGGCTTCAAGTCGGCGGACCATCTGTTCGAAGTCGTCGGCAAGGACGAGTTCTCGCTGCGCAACATAGAGACGCTGTTGCGTCCGCCGGAGCCCGCACCTGGGCCGGACGACGGCGTGCTGATCAAGAAGGCGCGCGGCAGCGAGAAGTCGGGCAAGGGCGGCGTGCTGGTGGTTGGCGTGTCCTCATTGATGACGCAACTGGCCAAGTGCTGCAAGCCGGCGCCGCCGGATGCGATTCGCGGCTTCGTCACGCGCGGGCATGGCGTCAGCGTTCACCGCAGCGATTGCAGCAACTTCCGCACGATGGCGGCCAAGGATGGCGAGCGCGTCATCGATGTCGAGTGGGGTGCTCCCAAGAAGGGGGGCGACGTACCTGTCTATGCGGTGGACGTGGCCGTGGAAGCGGCCGACCGCCAGGGTCTGCTGCGCGATATCTCCGACGTCTTTGCGCGCGAGAAGATGAACGTCATCGGCGTGCAGACGCAATCGATCAAGGGCACGGCGTGGATGACGTTCACTGTTGAAATCGCCGACGCCGCGCGGCTCACGCAGGTGCTCGGCGTGGTCACTGCAGTAATTGGTGTGCGATCTGCACGTCGTCGCTAAAAAGTGCCATTTCTCCTGCTACAATAGCTGCTTCTCGGACACATCCTTAGGCGCGTAGCTCAGCTGGTTAGAGCACCACCTTGACATGGTGGGGGTCGTTGGTTCGAGTCCAATCGCGCCTACCAATTTTCCCTCTGAAGAAGACCAGTCTTCAGGCCCACAGGGAAAATTTGAAAACTGCAGCTGCCTATAAAAGCAGCCTGCAATTTTTCTTTCTTGCCGCCTTGATGGCACCCTCAATTCATCTCGCACAGATCCGACATCAGCGTTCGGATGTTTGCGTCATGCAGTCTGGTTTTGGAAGACCTCGGCCTTGTTGTTGTGCTACCTTGAGGGCTCTGAAATTTCATTCCAATTTTCTTGATTAGCGATCCGATACATACGCGATCAACGCTGGTTGATCCGGCTCATGGCGAGAGGCGTCTCGCGGCGCTGATGAGGCAGGCTCCTCTCGAGTTTGCACGCGCTGTCTACGGCATCAACGACCACTCAAGCGGCCGCACCGACACCATGGCCGCACGCGAGGTAGCGCGTGCACAACGCCAGGGTATGCCGGTGACCGAAGAGCGGGCTGAACAGCGTGCGCGCGCCTATCTTCCTACCGCCGGGCAGGAGCACTGCCCGCGCTGCTGGGTTGTCTACGGGCAGAAGAATCCGCTGCGTTTTCGTGATACCGCTGCAGAGCGGCCCGAAACCGCGCTCTGCCACGCATGCGGCGCGGAGTACGCAACATCGCCGGATTGAACAATGTACGGCGCGCGGTCAGGGTAAACCTTGTCGCGATGCAGCAAAACGGCTCCCTAGAATCATCCGATGACATGGGCGTCCATGTGAAGGAGTCCGCAGTGCAGAGCAAGAAGTCCGGGGTCAAGCCGGTACAGCGTGTGATCAAGAAATACCCCAACCGAAGGCTCTACGACACCGAGACATCGACGTACATCACCTTGACCGAGGTGAAGCAGCTGGTCATCCAGAATGCGCAGTTCGTGGTGCGCGATGCCAAGACCGGCGACGACCTCACGCGCAGCATCCTGCTGCAGATCATTCTCGAAGAAGAGGCGGGCGGCGCGCCGATGTTCACCGAGCAGGTGCTGGCCAACATCATTCGCTTCTACGGACAGGCGATGCAGGGGTACATGGGGCCGTATCTCGAGAAGAACATCCAGGCCATGACCGAAGTGCAGGCGCAGTTGGCCGACAAGGCCGAGGGCCTGACGCCCGAGATGTGGTCGCGCTTCATGACGATGCAGTCGCCGATGCTGCAAGGGCTGATGGGCAACTACGTCGAGCAGTCCAAGAACGTTTTCCTGCAGATGCAGGAGCAGATGCAGAAAAACACCGAGCAGGTATTGGGGGCCTTTGGCATCAAGCGTCCGTGAGTACCGCCCGATCGCCGTAAGTCGAAGGTTTTTCGAAGGGCGCCCGGCCGTCGCCGATAGCTGGGACAATAGAGGCATATGAGCGAAGTTGCCTCCCCCGAACGAACGGCCACGCCGACCGCCCCCAAGGTCGGATTCGTGAGCCTGGGCTGCCCCAAGGCCCTTACCGATTCCGAATTGATCCTGACCCAGCTGAGTGCCGAGGGTTATCAGACCGCCAAGACCTTCGAAGGTGCCGATCTCGTGATCGTCAACACCTGCGGCTTCATCGACGATGCCGTGAAGGAGAGCCTGGACACCATCGGCGAAGCGCTGGCCGAGAACGGCCGCGTCATCGTCACGGGTTGCCTGGGTGCCAAGACCGGCGACCAAGGCGGCAACCTGGTGCGCCAGATGCATCCGAGCGTGCTGGCCGTTACCGGCCCCCATGCCACGCAGGAGGTGATGGATGCGGTGCATGCGAACCTGCCCAAGCCGCACGACCCGTTCATCGACCTGGTGCCCAACACCTTCGGCGTTGCCGGCCTCAAGCTGACGCCGCGCCACTACGCCTACCTGAAGATCAGCGAAGGCTGCAACCACCGGTGCACCTTCTGCATCATCCCGTCGATGCGCGGCGACCTCGTGTCGCGGCCTGTCGGCGATGTGCTGAGCGAAGCCAAGGCCCTGTTCGAGGGCGGCGTGAAAGAGCTGCTCGTGATCAGCCAGGACACCTCGGCCTACGGCGTCGACGTGAAGTACCGCACCGGTTTCTGGGACGGCAAGCCGGTCAAGACCCGCATGCTCGAGCTGGTGCGCACGCTCGGTGAGATCGCCGAGCCCTACGGCGCCTGGGTTCGCCTGCACTACGTGTACCCGTACCCGAGCGTGGACGAAGTCATTCCGCTGATGGCGAGCGGCCAAGTGTTGCCGTATCTCGACGTGCCGCTGCAGCACAGCCACCCTGATGTGCTCAAGCGCATGAAGCGGCCGGCCAGCGGCGAGAAGAACCTGGAGCGTCTTGCGCGTTGGCGCGAGGTCTGCCCGGAGCTCGTGGTCCGCAGCACTTTCATCGCAGGCTTTCCTGGCGAAACCGAACAGGAATTCGAGCATCTGCTCGACTTCATCCGCGAAGCCGAGATCGATCGTGCCGGTTGCTTTGCCTACAGCCCGGTCGAAGGCGCCACTGCGAACGACATTCCGGGCATGCTGCCCGAACCGGAACGCGAAGCGCGCCGTGCCCGCTTCATGGAAGTGGCGGAGGCTGTGTCGATCGCCAAGCTCCAGCGTCGCATCGGTTCGACCATGCAGGTGCTGGTCGATTCGGCGCCGGGCCTGGGCCGCAAGGGTGGAGTGGGGCGTACGTACGCCGATGCGCCGGAGATCGATGGCACCGTGCGCCTGCTGCCGCCCGAGAAGATCAGCAAGACGCTGAAGGTCGGCGAGTTCACGCGCGCGCGCATCGTGGGCGCCGAAGGCCACGACCTGATCGCCCTGCCGATTTGATGCAGATTCGAACGGACAAGAAAAAAGCCACCGGAGACCGGTGGCTTGTTTCGGAACACGACCTGGCGGGGGTCAGTGTGAATTTGGTGCCCAGAAGAGGACTCGAACCTCCACGATGTTACTCGCTAGTACCTGAAACTAGTGCGTCTACCAATTCCGCCATCTGGGCATTCTCTGCTTTTCAGCAAAGACTGCGATTATATACACAGATTCGGCGCAACCTTTTTGGCCAGTCGAAATTTTTGCGCCTGCATGGTTCTGCCCATGTGGACGGTGTGTTGCCGAACACGGGCGAGCGTGTTCGTGCGCGCGAGGTCGGTGTCCGTGGGGGCAATCTCGTGAACGCGTCGCGTGTCACGCAGATGCGAGCGACCATGAAAAAAGCCACCGGAGGCCGGTGGCTTGAATCGAATGACCTGGTAAAGGTCTGTTTAAACTTGGTGCCCAGAAGAGGACTCGAACCTCCACGATGTTACTCGCTAGTACCTGAAACTAGTGCGTCTACCAATTCCGCCATCTGGGCCCACGTAGTTGCAGAAGCAACTGCGTTTTGAATTTCAGGAAAGAAGGAGATCATATCAAAAATAATGGCACTTCCAGCGGCTTGCTGGACGAATTCGAAGGAACTGTTCAAGGACATCGCGACGGGCACGGCTTCGTGCAGCGTGATGACGGTGAAGCAGACATTTATTTGCCGCCGAACGAGATGCGCGCGGTGCTGCACAAGGACCGCGTCAAGGCGCGCGTGGTGCGGCAAGACCGGCGTGGCCGCCCCGAGGGGCGCGTGGTCGAGATCGTCGAGCGCCCCGAGCAGCCGATCATCGGCCGCCTCCTGCATGAAGGCGGCATCTGGCTCGTTGCGCCGGAAGACAAGCGGTACGGCCAGGACGTACTGATTCCCAAGGGTGCGACCGGCCCCGCCAAGGTGGGCCAGGTCGTCGTCGTGCAGCTCACGGAACCGCCAGCGCTGTTCGGCCAACCCGTGGGCCGAGTGAAAGAAGTGCTGGGCGAGATCGACGACCCCGGCATGGAGATCGAGATCGCCGTGCGCAAGTACGGCGTGCCGCACGAGTTCTCCGCGGAGTGCCTGGCCGAAGCCAGGGCGCTGCCTGAAAAGGTCCGCCCCGCCGACAAGAAGGGGCGCGTCGACCTCACCGACGTTCCGCTCGTCACCATCGATGGCGAAGACGCGCGCGACTTCGACGATGCCGTGTACTGCGAGCCCGCGAAGGTGGGCCGTGGCAAGGGCTGGCGCCTGCTGGTCGCGATTGCCGACGTGAGCGCCTATGTGCAGACCGGTTCTGGCATCGACATCGACGCCTACGACCGCGCCACCAGCGTCTACTTTCCGCGCCGCGTCATACCGATGCTGCCGGAGAAGCTGTCGAACGGCCTCTGTTCGCTCAACCCCGAGGTCGAGCGCCTGTGCATGGTGTGCGACATGCTGGTCGCGGCCGACGGCGAGATATACGCCTATCAGTTCTATCCCGCCGTGATGTTCAGCCACGCGCGCTTCACGTACACCGAAGTGGCCGCCATCCTCGGCAACACGCGCGGCCCCGAAGCCGCCAAGCGCAAGGACCGCGTCAAGGACCTGCTGAACCTCGCCGACGTCTACAAGGCTCTGCTCAAGCAGCGCGGCAAGCGCGGCGCGGTCGACTTCGAAACCACCGAGACGCAGATCATCTGCGACGACGCCGGCCGCATCGAGAAGATCGTGCCGCGCACGCGTAACGAAGCGCACCGCCTGATCGAAGAAGCGATGCTCGCGGCCAACGTCTGCAGCGCCGACTTCATCGCCGAAGGCAAGCACCCGGGCCTGTTCCGCGTGCACGAAGGCCCGACGCCCGAGAAGAAGGAAATCCTGCGCGGCTACCTGAAGGCGATGGGCGTGGGGCTGAGCATCACCGACGACCCCAGGCCGGGTGAATTCCAGGCGATCGCCGAGGCCACCAAGGAGCGGCCGGACGCGCAGCAGATCCACACCATGCTGCTGCGTTCGATGCAGCAGGCGATCTACACGCCGATCAACAGCGGCCACTTCGGCCTCGCTTACGAGGCCTACACACACTTCACGAGCCCGATCCGGCGCTACCCTGACTTGCTGGTCCACCGCGTGATCAAGGCCATCCTCGGCAAGACGCGCTACCAGCTGCCGATGCTGCCGACCCCCGGCGAGGCGCATGCCAAGCTGGCGAAGCGGCTCGCTTCGCGCGTGAAGGCGCCGACCAACAAGCCGCAGAAGGCCACCGTCGCGCCCAGCAAGGAAGTGCTGGCATGGGAGGCAGCGGGCCTGCATTGCAGCGCCAACGAGCGCCGTGCCGACGAGGCCAGCCGCGACGTCGAGGCCTGGCTCAAGTGCAAGTACATGCGAGAGCATCTCGGCGAGGAGTACGGCGGCGTGGTCACCGCTGCCACCACATTCGGCATCTTCGTCACGCTCGATGCGATGTACGTCGAAGGGCTGGTGCACATCACCGAGCTCGGCGGCGAGTACTTCAAGTTCGACGAGATGCGCCAGGAACTGCGCGGCGAGCGCACCGGCATCCGCTATGCCATCGGCACGCGGGTGCGGGTGCAGGTGAGCCGCGTCGACCTGGACGGCCGCAAGATCGACTTCCGCCTCGTGCGCGAAGGCGAGGAGCTCACGGCGCGCGCCATGAAGGACAAGGGCGTGGGATCGTCGGGCGTGCCGGTCAAGGCGTCGGCCAAGCGCGGCAGCCGCCACAAGGCGGCGGAGGCCGGCGGCGTCGGCGAGCCACGCCTGGAGCGAGGTGCTTCGGCGCCGGCCGGGCCGCAATCGGCGATGCAGGCTTTCAAGTCTGCGGTGAAGAAGGCCGCCAACAAGATGAAGGGGCGCAAGCCGCGCCGCTGATGCCTTGCCGCATGAACCATCGACAACCTCAAGAAAGAAAGAGACAGACAGCATGAGCGCTGAAGACAACAAGGGCCGCATCGCCATCGTCACGGGGGCGGGTTCCGGCATCGGCCGCGCCGCGGCGCTGGCGCTGCTGGGCGACGGCTGGAGCGTGGCGCTGGCCGGGCGCCGGCTGGAGCCGCTGGAGCAGGTCGCCGAAGAATCGGGCGCCGGTGCGCGCGCCTTCGCCGTGCCCACCGACGTGGCCAAGGCCGATTCGGTACAGGCCTTGTTCGCCGCCACGGTCGAGCGCTTCGGGCGCGTCGACCTGCTGTTCAACAACGCTGGTGTCGGCAACCCGCCCGGCCCCTTCGAGGACTGGACGCCGGAGCAATGGCAGGGCGTGGTCGACATCAACCTGACGGGCATGTTCTTCTGCATCCAGCAGGCGTTCCGCACGATGAAGGCGCAAACGCCGATGGGCGGCCGCATCATCAACAACGGCTCCATCTCCGCCACCGCGCCGCGCCCCAATTCGGCGGCCTACACGGCGACTAAGCATGCGGTGGAAGGGCTCACCAAGACCGCGTCGCTGGACGGCCGCAAGTACGACATCGCAGTGGGGCAGGTCGACGTGGGCAACGCGATGACCGAGCTGGCCGCGCGCATGGCCAAAGGCGTGCCGCAGGCCAACGGCGAACTCGCGATCGAGCCGCTGATCGACGTGAAGATCGTCGGCCAGTCGGTGCTCTACATGGCGAACCTGCCGCTGGAAGCGAACGTGCTGTTCCACACCATCATGGCGACGAAGATGCCCTTCGTCGGGCGCGGCTAGGAACGCGGCCGCGTCAGGCGGGCGCGCGGCGGGCCAGCGTGCCTGCCGTGAGCGGGGCGGCATCGGCCGGCCACGTATCGGCGATGTGGCCGTGTTGCCAGACGGCTTCGCAGGCCGCCTCGAAGGCAGGGCGCCCAGCCGCCAGTGCGGCGCCGATCATGCCGGCCAGCACGTCGCCGGTCCCGGCAGTGGCCAGCGCGGCGTTGCCCGTCAGGTTGATAGCTGGAGGCGCGCCGCTTGCGTCCGAAACCACCGTCCCCGATCCCTTGAGCACTGCGACCACGCCAAAGCGCGACGCAAGCTGCCGCGCCGACGCGAGCCGGTCGGCCTGGATGTCGGCGGCCGTGCACCCCAGCAGGCGCGCCGCTTCGAGCGGATGCGGCGTGATCACGATGGGCAATCCGTCTTTTCCGCGCGATGCGAGTCGTGCCTGCAGCGCGCTGTCGGCCGCGACGGCGTTGAGTGCATCCGCATCGAGCACCAACGCGGCGGCTGTCGCCAGCACGCGCGGCAGAAGTTCGCGCACGGCTTCACCGCCGCCGCAACCGCAGACGGCGGTCATTCCCGACAGGTCGAGCGAGCGGGCGTCGCGCAGCATCAGTTCTGGCTGCGAGGTGTCGACGACGGCCGCGCCGGGGTCGAGCAGGCCGACGAACACCCGGCCCGCGCCGGCATGCAGCGCGGCCGATCCTGCCAGCAGCGCCGCGCCCGCCATGCCGGACGCTCCGCCGATCACGGCGACATCGCCGTAGCTGCCCTTGTGCGAGGCATGCGCGCGCGGCTGTGCCTTCGGCGTGCCGGTCAGCACGGCTGCTGGCTGATCCGTGACGTGGCTGCAGCCGAGATCGTCGAACCAGGTGATGCCTGCCGCGTCGCGCCCTTGTGCGGTGAAGAGGCCGGGCTTCAGCGTGAGAAAGGTGATGCAGTGGCGTGTGGAGGCGTTCGTGCGGGCGGCGTCTTTCGGCAGCACGCCGGTGTCCGCGTTCAGCCCTGACGGCACATCGACGCTGAGCACCGGCTGCGCGCTCGCATGCATCTGCCGGAGCCATTCGGCCATCGTGCCTTGGGGTGGCCGCGTGGAGCCGATGCCGAGCAGCGCATCCATGGCGAGTTCGTAGGCGCTCGGCGGGTTCTGCGCAAAGGCGACGCCCGCGTCGCGGGCGCGTTGCAGCGATGTTTTGGCATCCGGCGGCAGCCGGCTTTCGTCCCCGGCGAACGTGACCACGGGAAAGAAGCCCCGATGACGCAATTGCGCCGCCGCCTCGAAACCGTCTCCGCCGTTGTTGCCCGGTCCGCACGCCACCCATATGGTTCGCGCATGGGGTGCGATGGCCATTGCGAGCCGGGCGGCTGCGAGGCCGGCACGCTGCATCAGCGCGTGAGCGGGCAGGGCGGCTGCCGCGGCCTGTTCGATGCGGCGTGTGGCGGCGATGTCGAACAGGTTTGCGGCGGTGGCGGGTGTGATGCGTTGCATCGATCCATTGTGCCGCTGCGTTGCCTCCCTATCATGGGCGGATGAACTTCAAGAGCGTCGCGTGGGTGCTCGCCCTGCTTGTCGCAGGGCTCGCCTTTTTCCTTGCCGCGACCGTTGCCTGGATCGCCGGATTGGCATGGGTACTGGCACTGCTGGGTGCCGTGTGGGGCGTCTTCCTGCTGGCCCAACTGAAGCGCTGGGTGCCGTTGAGGGATGCGGCATGGGCCGCCAATGTCGGCATCGGCATCAGCGTGATCCGCTGGTTCGATCTGCCGGCCGAAAGCGTTTCGGGGCTGGCGCGGTTGGCCCTGTTCGGTGCCGGTGCGATGTGCCTGGTGTTCTTTGCGCTGATCGGTCCCGGCTTGCTGGGATGGATCGCGGAGCGCCTGCGGCCGCCGCCGGAGCCCGAGCTTCCCGTCGAGCAGCCCGCGAGCCCCGAGCGCCTGCGCCGCTGGGATGCTAAAGACTGAGCCGCTCGACGCCGAGCCCTTCGAGGTCGATTCCCGGATCCTGGCCCGCGATCAGGTCGCCCAGCACGCGGGCGCTGCCGCACGACAGCGCCCAGCCGCTCGATCCGTGGCCGAGGTTGAGCCATACGCCCGGGATGCCGCTGGCGCCCAGCACCGGCGGTCCGTCCGGGAGCATCGGCCGTGCGCCTTTCCATTGCTGCACGCCCGACTGCAGCGTTGCCGCACCCGGGAACCAGTCGTGCAGCACCTTGTAGAGCAACTGCACCGAGGCCGGATTCATCGTGTCCAGCGAGCCGCCGATCTCGGCGCTGCCGGCCACGCGCACGCGCTGGCCCAGGCGAGAGATGGCGACCTTGTAGCGCTCGTCCATCACCGCGCTGCGCGGGGCATTGAGCGGCTCGCGCACCGGTGCGCTGACCGAATGCCCGTAGACCGGCGCCATCGGGATGCGCAGGCCCAGCGGACGCAGCAGCGCGGCCGAGGCCAGGCCGGCGCACACGACGATGGCGTCGTAGCGCACCGGATCCGACCCGCTGGCCAGCGAGAGCGAAGTGGGCGCGGCGCGGCTCAGCGGTGCGATGTCGCAGTTGAAATGAAACTGCGCGCCCAGCGCCTCGGCCTCCCACTTGAGCAGCAGCGCGAACTGGCGGCAGTTGGCCACCTCGTCTTCCGGCAGGTGGATGGCGCCCACCAGCGGGGTTTCGGGGTTGAGCGCGGGCTCGATCAGCCGGGTCTCGTCGGCATCGATTTCCTTGAAGACGCTTCCGGCCGCGCGCAGCACGTCGAGCCCGGGCTGGACCATCTTTTTCTCGCGCTTGGAGCGCAGCAGCACGAGGTAGCCGTCGCTGCGCTCGTAGCTCAGCTCGCGCGCCTCGGTCACTTCGTGCAGCCGGGTGCGGCTGTAGAAGGCCAGCCGCTGCATGCGGGCGCGGTTGGCGAGGTAGGTCTCGAGCTTGCAGGCCTTCTGCCAGCGCGACATCCAGCCGATGTCGCGCGAACTCAGGGGCCAGCGCAGCTTGATGGCGCCGTGCGAGGACAGCAGCGAGCGCAGCACCTTGCCGCGCATGCCGGGCGCGGCCCAGGGGGTGACGTATCCGGGGGCGACCACGCCCGCATTGGCGAAGCTGGCTTCTTCGGCGGCGGCGCCGCGGCGCTCGAACACGGTCACTTCATGGCCGTCGGAAACCAGTTCCCAGGCGGTGGTGACGCCGATGATGCCGGCGCCCACGATCGCGATTTTCATTGAATGTTCTAGATAAGAGAGACGGCGGACGCCCGTAGTATGGGCGAAGCCAGCTATTGATTCTGTAGCGTGCGCTCGATTTGCAGGGCTTGCGCCAGCACGGCGTCGTCGTGCAGCGCGGCATGCCACAGCATGAGGCCGACCGGCAGTTCGCCGGGGACGTGGCAAGGCAGCGAGATGGCGCAGCCGTCGAGCATGTTGACGATCGACGGATTGCGCAGCAGCAGCCCGTTGATGCGGAAGAACTCGTCGTCGCGCTCGGCGCCCGGGGCCACGCTGGCGATGGAGGGCGCGGTGATCGGCACCGTGGGCGACAGCACCGCGTCGAACGGCGCCAGTGCGGCTTCGACGCGGGCGATCCAGTCGCGGCGGGCATGGATCAGGTCGATGTATTCGTGCGCCTTCATGCCGGCGCCGCGCAGGATGCGCTGGGCCACGCGCGGGTCGTAGCCCGCGCCGCTGCGTTCGAGCAGCAGCCGGTGCCAGGCGTGGGACTCGGCTGCCGAGAAACCGCCGGTGGCGTTGATGGTCGCCAGTTCTGCCAACTCGGGGAGCGCGATCTCTTCGATGCGGGCGCCGGCGGCGCGCAGCCTCTTCAACGAGCGCTCGAAGGCGGCGGCCACGGCGGGTTCGATGTCGTCGAAGAACACGTTCTTCACCACGGCGATCCGGTAGGCGGCCAGGGGCGCAGTGCCGGCCGTGACGCGCCGCGCGGCAAGGATTTCGTGTGCGGTGATGGCGTCGCGCACCGACCTTGTCATGGCGCAGACGGTGTCGAGCGTGGTCGAAAGCGGCAGCGCGCCATCGGCGGGCGTGAGGCGGGCGGTGTTCTTGAACCCGACGATGCCGTTCAGCGCCGCCGGAATGCGGATCGAGCCGCCCGTGTCGGAGCCCAGGCCGATGAACGCGGCGCCGCTGGCAACCGAAACCGCGGCGCCTGACGACGAGCCGCCGGGAATGCGGGGCGTGGCGGCGTCGCTCACGTTGGCGGGCGTGCCGTGATGCGGATTGACGCCGACGCCGGAGAAGGCGAACTCCGTCATGTTGGTGCGTCCGGTCAGTACGCCGCCCGCGGCGTGCAGCCGCGCCACGGCGAGGGCGTCGGCGCTGGCCGCTGGTGCATGCGACAGCACCACCGAGCCGGCAGGTGTGGGCTGGCCCGCGATGTCGAACAGGTCCTTGCTGGTGAAGGCAAGCCCGGCAAGCCGGGTTTCGGTGCCGACGCCGGCAACGGCCTGGCGAGCCTCGTCGAACATCGTGCGGGTGAAGACATGCGCGCAGGCCGCCGACTGCGAGACGTCGATGGCGCGCTCCAATTCGGTGCGTGCATCGGAGCCACCTGCCAGGAGGGAGAGACGGGTGGCGTGGAGGTCGTTCATGGTGGGGCTGCGGTGCCGCGTGGACGGCTCGGTTCAGGAAGGGGAGAGTGGCCGTGCTATACTCTTTGGGTTTCGCTGGTTGAGCAACGGCTCCCGTTGCATCCAGTCAAACACATCCGCAAACCGGCCCAATCAAGGTGTTGTGACTCCATCCAAGAGAGCACAAAACGGGCTGGATTTTAGACCCAACCTTTGGAGTAATTTCAATGTCTACCACCATGCGCGAAATGCTGGAAGCCGGTGTCCACTTCGGTCACCAAACCCGCTTCTGGAACCCCAAGATGGCTCCGTTCATCTTCGGTCACCGCAACAAGATTCACATCATCAACCTGGAAAAGTCGCTCCCGATGTTCCAGGACGCGATGAAGTACGCCAAGCAACTCACGGCCAACCGCGGCACCATCCTGATGGTCGGCACGAAGCGCCAAGCCCGTGAAATCGTGGCTGCCGAAGCCCGCCGCGCCGGCGTGCCTTTCGTCGACACCCGCTGGCTCGGCGGCATGCTGACCAACTTCAAGACCGTCAAGACCTCGATCAAGCGTCTGAAGGACATGAAGGCTCAGCAAGAAGCCGGCCTCGACTCGCTGAGCAAGAAGGAGCAACTGACCTTCTCGCGCGAAATCGAAAAGCTCGAAAAGGACATCGGCGGCATCCAGGACATGACCGCTCTGCCCGATGCCATCTTCGTGATCGACGTGGGCTTCCACAAGATCGCCGTGGCTGAAGCCAAGAAGCTCGGCATTCCGCTGATCGGTGTGGTCGATTCCAACCACTCGCCCGAAGGCATCGACTACGTGATCCCCGGCAACGACGACTCGTCGAAGGCCGTCACGCTGTACGCCCGCGGCATCGCCGACGCCATCATCGAAGGCCGCAACAGCGCCACCGGTGACGTGGTCAAGGCCATCGCCGAAGGCGGCAGCGACGAATTCGTCGAAGTCGAAGAAGGCGCTTCGGCCTGATCGGCGCGCTCGCGAGCCTGAAGAAGGGGCTTTGGTGCCCCTTTTTTTTAACCTGATTTTTGGATTTACGGAGATACACAAATGGCTGCAATCACCGCAAGCATGGTCGGCGAACTGCGCGCGAAGACCGACGCGCCCATGATGGAATGCAAGAAGGCCCTGATGGAGGCTGACGGCAACATGGAAAAGGCCGAAGAGCTGCTGCGCATCAAGCTCGGCAACAAGGCTGGCAAGGCATCGGGCCGCATCACCGCCGAAGGCGTGGTCACGGCTTTCGTCGACGGCGCTGCCGGCGGCATGATCGAAATCAACTGCGAAACCGACTTCGTCACCAAGAACGACAGCTTCCTGGCCATGGCCAACGCTGCCGCGATGCTGGTCGCCAGGAACAACCCCGCGGACATCGCCGCCCTGGGTGCGCTGGCCTATGAGCAGGACGGTTTCGGTCCCACGCTCGAAGACGTGCGCAAGGGCCTGATCGGCAAGATCGGCGAGAACATGAGCTTCCGCCGCTTCAAGCACTTCACGGGCAACGGCAAGCTGGCTTCGTACCTGCACGGCACGCGCATCGGCGTGATGGTCGAGTTCGAAGGCGACGACACCTCGGCCAAGGACGTCGCGATGCACATCGCCGCCATGAAGCCGGTCGCCATCCAGGCTTCCGACGTGCCTGCCGACCTGATCGAAAAGGAACGCGCAGTTGCCAAGGGCAAGGCCGACGAAGACCGCAAGACGGCCGAAGCCGAAGGCAAGAAGCCGCAGCCGGACGACATCGTTGCCAAGCGCATCGAAGGCGGCGTGCAGAAGTTCCTGAAGGAAGTCTCGCTGCACAACCAGCCGTTCGTGAAGAACGACAAGCAGACCGTCGAGCAGATGCTCAAGGCCGCCAACACCACGATCAAGGGCTTCACCCTGTACGTGGTCGGCGAAGGCATCGAGAAGAAGGTCGACGACTTCGCCGCCGAAGTGGCCGCGCAAGTTGCCGCTGCCAAGGCCGCTGCCTGATCCAGCCGCCATACAAGCGGCGGTGCGCGAACGCGTGCCGCCGCTTTTTCACCGCTACGTTTTACACTCGCCCCCGCCAACTCAAGGAAATTGCCCATGTCTGATGCCCGCCCAGCCCACAAGCGAATCTTGTTGAAGCTGTCGGGAGAGGCGTTGATGGGCGACGACGCTTTCGGCATCAACCGCGCCACCATCGTCCGCATGGTCGAGGAAATCGCCGAAGTGGTGAACATGGGTGTCGAGGTGGCCGTGGTCATCGGCGGCGGCAACATCTTCCGCGGCGTCGCGGGAGGCTCCGTCGGCATGGACCGCGCCACTGCCGACTACATGGGCATGCTGGCCACCGTGATGAACGCGCTGGCGCTGGCCGACACCATGAACAAGCAGAACCTGGTGGCCCGGGTGATGTCCGCCATTGCCATCGAGCAGGTGGTCGAGCCCTATGTGCGTCCCAAGGCCCTGCAGTACCTCGAAGAGGGCAAGGTCGTGGTGTTCGCCGCCGGCACGGGCAACCCGTTCTTCACCACCGACACGGCGGCAGCGCTGCGCGGCGCCGAAATCGGCGCCGAGCTGGTGCTCAAGGCGACCAAGGTCGATGGTGTATACACCGCCGACCCCAAGACCAACCCCAATGCAACACGATACGCCACGCTGACTTTCGACGAGGCGATCGCGCAAAATCTCGGCATCATGGACGCCACGGCCTTCGCGCTGTGCCGCGACCAGAAGCTGCCGATCAAGGTGTTCTCGATCTTCAAGAACGGCGCGCTCAAGCGTGTCGTGATGGGCGAGGACGAGGGCACGCTGGTGCATGCCTAGGAGTATTTGAGATGACCATTGCAGACATCCGCAATGCGACCGACGCGAAGATGAATCAGTCGCTCGCCGCATTCCAGAACAACCTCACCAAGATCCGCACGGGCCGCGCCAACTCGGCGCTGCTCGATTCGATCCACGTCGAGTACTACGGCTCGCAAGTGCCGCTGAGCCAGGTGGCCAACGTGTCGGTGCTCGATTCGCGCACCATCAGCGTCCAGCCCTGGGAAAAGGGCATGGGCGCCAAGATCGAGAAGGCCATCCGCGAAAGCGACCTGGGCCTGAACCCGGCCTCGATGGGCGACCTGATCCGCGTGCCGCTGCCCGCCATGAGCGAAGAGCGCCGCAAGGAAATGACCAAGCTGGTCCGCAACGAAGGCGAAAGCGCCAAGATCGCCACGCGCAACCTGCGCCGCGATGCGAACGAGTCGGTCAAGAAGCTGGTCAAGGACAAGCTGGCGTCCGAAGACGACCAGAAACGCGCCGAAGCCGAGATCCAGAAGGTCACCGACCGCCACATCGCGGAAATCGACCGCCTGGTCGCGGCCAAGGAAGCGGAGATCATGGCCGTTTGAGGCCTGCCATGGCCTCGTCAACGCCGCGCAACCCGCATCACGTTGCCATCGTCATGGACGGCAACGGCCGTTGGGCGACGCGGCGCTTCCTGCCCCGGGTTGCGGGGCACAAACAGGGCGTCGAATCGCTGCGCCGGTGCGTCAAGGCCTGCGCCGACCGCGGGGTGGGCGTGCTCACGGTGTTCGCGTTTTCTTCCGAGAACTGGAACCGGCCCGTCGAGGAGGTTTCCGGGCTCATGGAGCTGATGGTCGGCGCGCTCGCTCGCGAGGTGCCCCGGCTCAGCAGCGACGGCGTGCGGCTGTACTTCGTCGGCGAGCGCGGCGGCCTGTCGCCGAAGATGGTGAAGGGCCTGGTCGACGCCGAGGCCGCCACCGCGCACAACTCGCGCATGGTGCTCAACGTCTGCTTCAACTACGGCGGCCGGTGGGACATCGCTCAGGCCGCCGCCAAGCTGGCGGCGCAGGGTGAAGCCGTCACCGAGGAGAGCCTCGACCGGGCGATGGCGCTGGCCCATGTGCCCGACCCCGACCTGTTCATCCGCACGGGCGGCGAGCAGCGGTTGTCCAATTTCCTGCTCTGGCAGAGTGCCTATGCCGAGCTTTTCTTCAGCGACAAGCTGTGGCCGGAATTCGACGAGGCTGCGCTGGACGAGGCCATCGCCGCATTCCGAAGCCGCGAGCGTCGCTTCGGCCAAACCTCGGCACAGGTCTCGGCTCCCCAGAGCCAGACGGCCTGACCGCCCGACAACTTCTCGCATGCTCAAACAACGCATCCTCACGGCGATCGTGCTGCTCGCGATCCTGCTGCCGGCGCTGTTCTATCGAAACTACATCCCCTTTGCCTGCGTGATGCTGGTGCTGATCGGCGCCGCAGCCTGGGAATGGGGGCGCCTGAACGGCTATGGCCAGCGGCTGTCGGTGTTCCTTGGCGTCGAGACAGTGGTGCTTTGCGCGCTGTCGTGGTGGCTGGGCCTGCTCGAGCAGTCGCTGGTGCTGATGTGGACCCTGGCTGGCGCTGCATGGGTGCTGGGCGGGGCGCTGCTGCTTCGCGTGGCGGTGCCGGGCTGGCCGCGGATTCCGCGCGGGCTGCGGCTGGTCGGTGGCCTGTTGGCACTGTGGGTTGCATGGCTGGCGGCGGTGCAGGCGCGCATGGTCGGTATCAATTTCCTGCTGTCCATCCTCGTGCTGGTTTGGGTGGCAGACGTGTTCGCCTATTTCGCCGGCCGGGCCTTCGGCCTCAAGTTCACCCGCAACAAGCTCGCTCCCGCGATCAGTCCCGGCAAGAGCTGGGAAGGCGTCTGGGGCGGCATGGTCGGCGTGGTGGTGCTGGCTTTTGCCTGGGTCTGGGCGGACAAGGCGACGGGCGCCACCGTCGCAAGCCTCTACACCCGGCTCAACGAGCGCGGCTGGTGGCTTCTGCTGCTCGGTGCGCTGTTTCTTGCGGCGATGAGCGTCGTGGGCGACCTCGTCGAATCACTCATCAAGCGAAGCGCCGGCGCCAAGGACAGCAGCAAGCTGCTGCCGGGCCACGGCGGCGTTCTCGACCGCGTGGATGCCCTCTTGCCGGCGCTCCCCATTGCCATGATGCTGGCTTTCCTGTGAATACTCCCAAGCAACGCGTCACTGTGCTCGGTTCGACCGGTTCGGTCGGCGTCAGCACGCTCGACGTCATTTCGCGCCATCCCGAGCGTTTCGAGGTGTTCGCGCTCTCCGCCGCCACCAAGGTGGACGAACTGCTGGCCCAGTGCGCGCAGTTCTCGCCACGTTTCGCCGTCATGGCGAGTGCACCGCATGCGGCGCTGCTGGCTGAAAAGATCAAGCAGAACAACCTGAAAACGGTTGTTCTCACTGACATTGATGCTCTTGAAACGATAGCGTCGCACGAAGAGGTCGACGCCGTCATGGCCGCCATCGTCGGCGCAGCGGGCCTCGGCCCCTGCCTGGCCGCCGCCCGTGCTGGCAAGCGCCTGCTGCTGGCCAACAAGGAGGCGCTGGTCGTCGGTGGCGAACTGTTCATGCGCACGGTGCGCGAAGGTGGCGCCACGCTGCTGCCCATCGACAGCGAGCACTCGGCCATCTTCCAGTCGCTGCCCGAAGACCCGGCCACCTGGTCGCGGCGCATCGACAAGATCATCCTGACCGCCTCGGGTGGCCCATTCCGCACACGTGCGCCCGAGACGCTGGGCGCAGTGACGCCCGAGCAGGCTTGTGCCCACCCCAACTGGGTGATGGGGCGCAAGATCTCGGTCGACTCGGCCACGATGATGAACAAGGCGCTCGAAGTGATCGAGGCGCGCCACCTGTTCGGCGTCTCGCCCGAGCAGATCGAGGTCGTCATCCATCCTCAGAGCGTGGTGCACTCGATGGTCCAGTTCACCGACGCATCGGTCATCGCCCAGCTCGGTACGCCCGACATGCGGGTGCCGATCGCGGTCGGCCTGGCCTGGCCCGAGCGCATCGAGAGCGGCGCGGCACGGCTCGATTTTCGCCAGATGGCTTCGCTCACGTTCAATGCGCCCGATGCGGCGCTCTTTCCGGGTCTCGGCCTGGCCTGGCATGCATTGCGCGCCGCGCCGGGCACGACGGCCGTGCTCAACGCCGCCAACGAGGTCGCAGTCGAAGCATTCCTCGACCGGCGACTGCGCTTCGACCGCATTCATGCGGTCAACATGGAAACTTTGGAGACGGTCTCTCCCTCCAAGCCGGCATCGCTGGCCGACCTGCTGGCAATCGATGCCAGCGCCCGTGCGGCGGCCAATGCCGCGGCGCTGCGTTTCGCAGCCTGACGACAACCCCACTCTTACAGCCAGAGGACCCGGATGCTTACTGTCATAGCCTTTGTGGTCGCGCTCGGTGTCTTGATCGCGGTACACGAATACGGCCACTACCGTGTCGCTGTGGCCTGCGGCGTCAAGGTGGAGCGTTTTTCGGTCGGGTTCGGCAAGGCGCTGTTCCGCTGGCAGCCCAAGCGGCAGCATCCAGGGCAATCGACCGAATTCGTCATCGGCGCGTTCCCGCTGGGCGGCTACGTCAAGATGCTCGACGAGCGCGAAGGCCCGGTTGCCCCTGAAGAGCGCCATCGCGCCTTCAATACCCAGCCGCTGCGCTCGCGGGCGGCCATCGTCGCCGCGGGGCCTGTCGCCAACCTGCTGCTGGCCGTGGTGCTCTACACGGCGGTCAACTGGATCGGCGTGCAGGAACCTGTCGCCAAGCTGGGCCGCCCGGTGGCGGCCTCGATGGCGGAGGCCGCGGGCCTGCATGGCGGCGAATACATCACCCGGGCGGGCTTCGACGGCGATCTGTCGCCGGTTCAGTCCTTCGAGGACTTGCGCTGGCGCATGACGCGCGGCGCGCTCGACGGCCATGACCTGACCCTCGAAGTGGCGGGCGAGGGCGGCCGGCCCGCGCGCACGTTGGTACTCCCCTTGAGCAGCCTCGAAACCCGGGATGCCGATCCGCAGATGTTCCGCAAGATCGGCGTGCTCGCTCCCCTGACCAAGCCGGAGATCGGCGAAGTCATGGCCGGCAGCGCCGCCGAGCGCGCCGGCCTGCGCAAAGGCGACGTGGTGCGTTCCATCGGCAATACCGCCATCGTCGACGGGCAGCAATTGCGCGAGGTGATCCGCGCCTCGGTGGACGCGGGCCAGCCGCTCACGCAGGCCTGGAAGATCGAGCGCGGCGGCCAGCCTCTCACGATCGACGTCAAGCCCGAGGTGCGGGAAGAGGGCGCCGCCAAGGTCGGCCGCATCGGGGCGTACGTGGGCGCCCCGCCGGAGATGGTGACGGTGCGCCAGGGGCCGGTCGACGGCGTGTGGCGCGGCGTGGTGCGCACCTGGGAGGTGTCGGCGCTGACCGTGCGAATGATGGCCAAGATGGTCATTGGTGAAGCTTCCCTGAAGAATTTGAGCGGTCCGCTCACCATTGCCGACTACGCCGGCAAGTCCGCCAGCCTTGGTTTCACGCAGTATCTCGTCTTCCTTGCGCTCATCAGCGTGAGCCTTGGCGTGCTCAATCTCATGCCGCTGCCGGTCCTCGATGGGGGGCACCTGATGTATTATCTTTGGGAGGGCCTGACCGGGAAAAGCGTCTCTGACGCCTGGATGGAACGGCTGCAGCGGGGCGGGGTTGCCCTGCTGCTGGTCATGATGTCGGTCGCACTCTTCAACGACGTCACGCGGCTCTTTGGTTAACTTTCTGCCGGCCCTTTCCGTGCCGGCTCAATTCACAGATGAACAAAAACTTCAATCGCTTTCGCCTGCGTAGCGTTGTCGCGGTGGTTGCCAGTGCGCTCGCCGCCACGGCTGCATGGGCCGTCGAGCCTTTCACGGTGCGTGACATTCGCGTCGAAGGCTTGCAACGCGTCGAAGCCGGCACGATCTTCGCGTCGCTGCCCCTGCGCGTAGGCGATACCTACAGCGACGAGCGCGGTTCGGCCGCGATCCGCGCGCTGTTCGAGCTGGGTTTGTTCAAGGATGTGCGCATCGACGTGAACGGCAACGTGCTGGTGGTGATCGTCGAAGAGCGGCCCACCATCGCCGATGTCGACTTCGTCGGCACCAAGGAATTCGACAAAGCCGCGCTGACGAAGGCGCTGCGCGAAGTGGGCCTGACCGACGGCCGTCCGTACGACAAGGCACTGACCGATCGCGCCGAGCAGGAGCTCAAGCGCCAGTACGTGAGCCGCAGCCTGTACAACGCACAGGTCGTGACCACCGTCACGCCCATCGAGCGCAACCGCGTCAACCTGACGTTCACCGTCACCGAAGGCGAATCCGCCCGCATCCGCGAAGTGCATGTGGTGGGCAACAAGGCCTTCAGCGAATCGACGCTGCTGAGCCTGTTCGACCAGGACAGCGGCGGTTTCATGAGCTGGTACACGAAATCGAACCAGTACTCGCGCGCCAAGCTCAACGCCGACCTCGAAACCCTGCGCTCGTACTACATCACGCGCGGCTACCTCGAGTTCCGCATCGATTCGACCCAGGTCGCCATTTCGCCGGACCGCAAGGACCTGACGGTGACGGTGAACATCACCGAAGGCGAGAAGTTCGTGGTGGCAGGCGTCAAGCTCGACGGCAACTACCTCGGCCGCGACGAGGAGTTCAAGTCGCTCATCACCATCAAGCCGGGCGAGCCCTACAACGGCGAGCAGGTCACGGAGACTACCAAGGCCTTCAACGACTATTTCGGCACCTTCGGCTACGCGTTCGCCCGCGTGCAGGCGCGTCCCGAAATCGACCGCGTCAACAACCGCGTCACGCTGACGCTGCAGGCCGAGCCTTCGCGCCGCGTGTACGTGCGCCGCGTGATGGTCGGCGGCAACAACAAGACCCGCGACGAAGTGATTCGCCGCGAGTTCCGCCAATACGAAGCCTCGTGGTACGACGGCGACAAGATCAAGCTGTCGCGCGACCGTGTCGACCGCCTGGGCTTCTTCACCGAAGTGAACGTCGAAACGCAGGAAGTCCCGGGTTCGCCCGACCAGGTGGACCTGACGGTCAACGTGGCCGAAAAGCCCACGGGCAGCTTGCAGCTCGGTGCCGGCTACTCGAGCTCCGACAAGGTCGCGCTGACCTTCGGCATCTCGCAGGAAAACGTGTTCGGCTCGGGTAATTTCCTGGGCGTGCAGGTCAACACCAGCAAGTACAACCGTACGCTGTCGCTGACCACGACCGATCCGTACTTCACCAAGGACGGCATCTCGCGCACGATCAGCGTGTACCACACCACGACGCGGCCGTACTCGACGTCGGAAGACGGCGACTACAAGCTCGTCAACCAGGGCGCCTCGATCCGCTTCGGTGTGCCGTTCAGCGAGATCGACACGGTGTTCTTCGGCATTGGTCTGGAGCGCTACGCGTTCGATCCGAACCGGTCGGCGATCTTCGCGGGCCTGTACACGCCGAATTCCTATCTCTCCTACTTCCAGTGCAAGAAGGATGCGACCGGATTCTTCGTGCTCGGCTGCGACCAGAAGAGCGTCTGGGGTGTTCCGCTGACCGTCGGCTGGGGCCGCGACAGCCGCGACAGCGCGCTGACCCCGACCACGGGCCGCATGCAACGCGCCAACCTCGAACTGGGCGTGGGCGGCGACATGAAGTACATCAAGACGAACTACCAATACCAGCAGTTCTTCGCGATCAACAAGCAGTACACCTTCTCGGTCAACGGTGAAGTCGGCTATGCCAAGGCGCTGGGCGGCAATACCTACCCGATCTTCAAGAACTTCTATGCCGGTGGCCTGGGTTCGATCCGCGGCTTCGAGCAGAACTCGCTGGGCCCGCGCGACGTGCCGCTCTTCGGCCAGACCGACGGCGCCGCGCTGGGCGGTACCAAGAAGGCCATCTTCAACGCCGAGCTGAGCACGCCGTTCCCGGGTGCCGGCAACGACCGCACGCTGCGCCTGTACACCTTCTTCGACGTCGGCAATGTGTTCGGCTCCCGCGCGCCCGGCCTGACGGATGCACAGTGGAGCGCCCAGAAGAAACTGCGCGCCTCGGTCGGTCTCGGCGTCAGCTGGATCTCGCCGCTCGGCCCGCTGCGCCTGGCTTATGCCTTCCCCATCAAGTCCCAGAAGGAAGTCACGGATCCGAGTACCGGACTCGTCACGATCCCGAAGGATAGAATCCAGCGCCTCCAATTCCAGATCGGAACGTCTTTCTAAATGAAGCATTTGATTCGCGCCGCGGCAGGCGCGCTGTTGATTCCCGCTTTCGTGCTGGCTGCTGCGCCTGCCCAGGCGCAAGCACAGGAAACCTTTCGCATCGGTTTCGTGAATCCGGACCGCGTGCTGCGGGAAGCCCAGCCAGCCAAGGCCGCGCAGGCCAAGCTCGAGGCGGAGTTTCTCAAGCGCGAGAAAGACCTGACCACGCAAGGCGAGGCGCTGAAGGCCGCATCCGAGAAGTTCGAGCGCGAGGCGCCCACGCTGTCCGAATCCCAGCGCGTGTCGCGCCAGCGCTCGCTGGTCGACCAGGACCGTGACTTCCAGCGCAAGCGCCGTGAATTCCAGGAAGACCTGAACGCGCGCAAGAACGAAGAGCTCCAGCAGGTCTACGAACGCGCCAACCGCGTCGTGAAGCAGGTGGCCGAGGCTGAGAAGTACGACGCCATCCTGCAGGAAGCGATCTACATCAACCCGAAGCACGACATCACCGACAAGGTGATCAAGGCGCTGAACGCGTCGGTCGGCTCTTCTGCGCCCGCGGCCGGCAAGTAACGCCGCGAACCGGCGTGTCTCTGCAGCTCGGAGCCATCGTTGACGCCCTTGGGGGCGAGCTTCATGGCGATGCGACGCTGTCCATCGAGCGGCTGGCGCCGCTCCAGAATGCACAGCCCGATGCGCTCAGTTTCCTGAGCCATCCCAAATACCAGCAGGAACTGGCCGCGTCCAAAGCTGCCTGTGTGATCGTGTCGCCCGCCATGCGCGAGGCGGCCGCCGCACGGGGCGCTTTCATCGTCACGCCCGATCCTTATTTCTACTTTGCGCGCCTGACGCAGCTCTGGAAGGCGCACCATGCGCGCCCGGAGGCCGATCGCATCCACCCCAGCGCGGTGATCCATGCCGAGGCGCATGTCGATGCAACGGCACGCATCGGCGCGCTGTGCGTGGTGGAGCGGGGCGCGCGCATCGGCGCGGGCACCGTGCTGAAGTCGCGCGTGACGGTCAGCGAAGATTGCGCGATCGGCGAACGCTGCCTGCTGCACCCTGGCGTGGTCATCGGTGCCGACGGCTTCGGCCTTGCGCTGCACCAAGGGCAGTGGGTCAAGATCGAGCAGTTGGGTGCGGTGCGCATCGGCAACGACGTCGAGATCGGTGCCAACACCTGCATCGACCGCGGTGCACTCGACGACACGGTGATCGAAGACGGCGTCAAGCTCGACAACCTGATCCAGATCGGCCACAACGTGCGCGTCGGCCGGAACACCGCAATGGCGGGCTGCGTCGGCGTGGCCGGCAGCGCGATCATCGGCGCCAACTGCACCTTCGGCGGCGGCGCCATCGTGCTGGGCCACCTGACGGTGGCGGACGGTGTTCACGTGTCCGCTGCGACCGTTGTTACCCGTTCGATCCACAAGGCCGGCCAATACACAGGCATGTTTCCCATCGATGACAATGCGAGCTGGGAAAAAAATGCGGCAACGCTCAAGCAGTTGCACACCCTGCGCGAACGACTGAAGGCGCTGGAGAAGGCTCCCTCGAAAAAATGACGACGATGCAGGACCAGAAAATCATGACGACGACGCTCGATATCCATCAAATCCTCAAGCTGCTGCCCCACCGCTACCCGTTCCTGCTGGTGGACCGCGTGCTGGACATGGAAAAGGGCAAGCGCATCACGGCGCTCAAGAACGTGACGATGAACGAGCCGTTCTTCAACGGCCACTTCCCGCACCGCCCGGTGATGCCGGGCGTGCTGATGCTCGAAGCCATGGCCCAGGCCGCGGCGCTGCTGTCGTTCCATTCGCTCGAGATCGTGCCGGACGACAACACCGTCTACTACTTCGCCGCCATCGACGGCGCGCGCTTCAAGCGCCCCGTGGAACCCGGTGACCAGCTCACGCTCGAAGTCGAGATCGAACGCATGAAGGCCGGCATCTCGAAGTTCAAGGGTCGCGCCCTGGTGGGCAGCGAACTTGCCTGCGAGGCGACCCTGATGTGCGCGATGCGCCAGATCAACTGATCCGGCCGTAGCCAGCTGCTTTCACAAGGCATGACCCAGGTTCATTCGACAGCACTCGTCGACCCCCAGGCAGAACTCGACGCCTCGGTGTCGGTCGGGCCCTATACCGTGATCGGCCCGCACGTGCGGATCGCCGCGGGCACCACCGTCGGCGCGCATTGCGTGATCGAAGGGCGCACCACCATCGGGCGTGACAACAGGATCTTCCAGTTCTCGTCCCTCGGAGCCGTGCCGCAGGACAAGAAATACGCCGGCGAGCCGACCGAGCTCGTCATCGGCGACCGCAACGTGATCCGCGAGTTCTGCACGTTCAACCTCGGCGTGCCGGGGGCGGGCGGCGTGACGCGCGTGGGCAGCGACAACTGGATCATGGCGTACACGCACATCGCGCACGACTGCCGTGTCGACAACCACACCACGCTGTCCAACAACACCACGCTGGCGGGACACGTGCACCTGGCCGACTGGGTCACTGTCGGCGGGCTCACGGGCATCCACCAGTTCGTTTCGATCGGCGCTCACGCGATGCTCGGCTTCGCCAGCGCTGTCACCCAGGATGTGCCGCCGTTCATGCTGGTCGACGGCAATCCGCTGGCCGTGCGTGGTTTCAACATCGTCGGCTTGCGCCGGCGCGACTTCTCCGCGCAGCGGCTCGCCGCGGTGAAGCAGATGCACCGGCTGCTGTACCGGCAGGGCAAGACGCTCGAGGAGGCGCGCACGGCCATTGCCGCGCTCGCGGCTGAAATGCCGGAAGCCGCCGGCGACGTCGCGCTGATGGAATCCTTCCTCGCCAACTCGACCCGCGGCATCGCTCGCTGACGTGACCGCGATGCAGAAGGACGGACAGCGACGCTTTGCGCTGGTCGCCGGCGAAGCCTCCGGCGACTTGCTCGCGGGGCTGCTGCTCGACGGCCTGCAGGCCCGCTGGCCCGACCTGCAGACGGTGGGCATCGGCGGTCCCCGCATGCTGGCCCACGGCTTCCAGAGCTGGTGGCCGCAGGAAAAGCTCGCGGTGCGCGGTTACGTCGAAGTGCTGCGGCACTACGCCGAGATCGCCGGCATCCGGCGCCAGCTCAAGGCCCGCCTGCTGCGCGAGTGGGCCGAGCTGTTCATCGGCGTCGACGCCCCCGACTTCAATCTCGACCTCGAAGCAGGCCTGCGCAGCCGTGGCATGAAGACGGTGCATTTCATCTGCCCGTCGATCTGGGCCTGGCGGCCGGAGCGCATCGAGAAGGTCCGCGCCGCCGCCGACCATGTGCTGTGCATCTTTCCCTTCGAGCCCGAGCTGCTGGCGGAGCATGGCGTCGCGGGCAGCTACGTCGGCCACCCGCTGGCCAACGTGATTCCGATGGCGCCGGACCGCGCCGGCGCGCGCGCCGCCATGGGCTTCGCGCCCGACGCACAGGTCGTGGCCCTGCTGCCCGGCAGCCGCCGTTCGGAAGTGCGCTACCTGGCGGCCCGGTTCTTCGCGGCCGCCGCGCTGATGCAGAAGGAGCGGCCGGGCGTCCAGTTCGTGGCGCCCATCATTCCGAGCCTGCGCGCGGAAGTCGAGGCGCTGCTGCAGGCCAGCGGCATGACCGGCCGCGTGAAGCTGCTCGACGGCCAGTCGCATGCCGCGCTGGCTGCCTGTGACGCCACGCTGATCGCCAGCGGTACTGCCACGCTCGAAGCGGCGCTGTTCAAGCGGCCGATGGTCATCGCCTACAACATGAATGCGCTGTCGTGGCGCCTCATGCAGCGCAAGCAGCTGCAGCCCTGGGTCGGCCTGCCCAACATCCTGTGCCGCGACTTCGTGGTGCCGGAACTGCTGCAGGAAGCCGCCACGCCGGAAGCGCTGGCCAAGGCCACGTTGGCCTGGTTGGATGCTCCGGAGAAGACCCGGGCGCTGCAACAAAGATTTTCAGAGCTGCATGTGCAATTGCAGCGCGATACGCCGACACTTTGCGCCGATGCGATCCAGAAAGTTCTTGAAGGCTGAGCAAGCCCCGCTGGTGTGGGACGCACCCGGCCTGATGGCGGGCGTCGACGAGGCGGGGCGCGGCCCTCTGGCCGGGCCCGTGGTGGCAGCGGCCGTGATCCTCGACGACCTGCGGCCGATCCGCGGGCTGGCCGACTCCAAGACGCTCACCGCCCTGCAGCGCGAACGCCTGCACGACCAGATCCTGGCCAAGGCGCTGTGCTGCTCGATCGCGCATGCCACGGTCGAGGAGATCGACACCCACAACATCCTGCAGGCCACCATGCTCGCGATGCGCCGCGCCGTGGAAGGCCTGCGGCTGAAGCCGGTGAAGGTGCTGGTCGACGGCAACCGCCTGCCGACGCTCGACGTGCTGGCCGAGGCCATCGTCAAGGGCGATGCCCGGGTCAAGGCGATCTCGGCGGCGTCGATCCTCGCCAAGGTCCACCGCGACCGGCTGTGCGAGCAACTGCATATCGAATTTCCCCACTACGGCTTTGCCGGCCACAAGGGCTACGGCACGCCCGAGCACCTGGAGGCGCTCAAGCGTCACGGTGCCTGCGTGCACCATCGCAGGTCTTTCAGCCCGGTTGCGGCGGCGCTGGCCCGCACGGCTGCCGGGAGCGTCGAGGCGGAATCCGTGCCGCCGGCAATGGTCATCGGCGTGACCGAGTCCGTGCGCCTAGATCTGCACGCCGCCCCCTGAAGCCCGCATGACCTCCGACACCGGCGCCAGCCACATCAGCTCGCGCGACAACCCATTGCTCAAGGATCTGCGCAAGCTCGCGCAGGACCCGGGCGCCTACCGCAAGCTGGGCCGCATCTGGCTCGAGGGCGACCATTTGTGCCGGGCGGCGCTGGCGCGCGGCGTCAGGCCGGCGATCGCGGTGTTTTCCGAATCCTTCTGGCCGCAGGCGCCGGCGGAATGGGCGCGAGATGCGGGCAAGACGGTCGTCGTCAGCGACGACCTGCTGCGCGGCGTCAGCGGCCTCGAATCTCCCGCGCCCATGGGTTTCGTGCTGGAGCTGCCGGCCAGGCCCGAACTGCTGGCCGACGCACCGAGCGTGGTGCTCGACCGCCTGCAGGACGCAGGCAATGCCGGTTCCATCCTGCGAAGCGCTGCAGCCTTCGGGTTTACCCAGGTGATCGCGCTCAAGGGCACGGCGGCGCTGTGGGCGCCGAAGGTGCTGCGTGCCGGCATGGGCGCCCATTTCGGCCTGCGGCTGATCGAAGGCGTGGAAGCCGAGGCACTGGACGCATTGACAGTGCCGCTGCTGGCTACAAGCTCGCATCGCGGCGAGTGGCTGCACAAGGTCGATCTGCCGCACCCCTGCGCCTGGCTCATGGGGCATGAAGGGCAGGGCGTCTCGGCGGCGCTGGAGGCCCGGGCCACGCACCATATCCGCATTGCCCAGCCCGGCGGCGAAGAGTCTTTGAACGTGGCTGCGGCGGCTGCAATCTGCCTGCATGCCAGCGGAGCGGCCCTGTCGGCCAAATAGCACATCCAGTCCGAGCTACAATCGGGGGCTTACTCGCAAATCAGCGTCGCCCGGCCGCCTTTAACGCCAAAATCCCCTTAAGCAGCAGTCCGCAGGCAACGCGCCTGGGGCTCCGGGCGACCGTAACCATCCGGAGAACCCAGTGCTTTTGTCTCTCAAGGGAAGTTTCCCGCCCGCCATCCTGGCGCTCGCAGACGGCACGGTCTTTCAAGGCAATTCGATCGGAGCCGCCGGCTCCACGACCGGCGAGGTGGTGTTCAACACCGCCATTACCGGTTACCAGGAAATCCTCACCGACCCGAGCTACTGCCAGCAGATCGTGACCCTCACGTATCCGCACATCGGCAACTACGGCGTCAACGGCGAGGACATCGAAGCCGACAAGATCCATGCCGCGGGCCTGATCATCAAGGACCTGCCCCTCGTCGCCTCCAACTTCCGCAAGACCGCCACGCTGACCGAGTACCTCGTGTCCGGCAACACGGTGGCCATCGCGAACATCGACACCCGCAAGCTCACGCGCCACCTGCGCACCCACGGCGCGCAGAACGGCTGCATCCTGGGCCTCGCGGAAGGCGAGACCGTGACGCAGGCGCTGATCGACAAGGCCGTCGCCGCCGCCAAGGCCGCGCCGAGCATGGCCGGCCTCGACCTCGCCAAGGTGGTGTCGGTCACCCAGACCTACGAGTGGACCGAGACCGAGTGGAAGCTCGTCAACCTGAACGGCAAGCCGGGCTACGGCGTGCAGATCACGCCCAAGTTCCACGTGGTTGCCTTCGACTACGGCGTCAAGAAGAACATCCTGCGCATGATCGCCCAGCGCGGCGCGCGCATCACCGTGGTGCCGGCTCAGACACCCGCGGCCGACGTGCTCAAGCTCAAGCCCGATGGCATCTTCCTGGCCAACGGCCCCGGCGACCCGGAGCCTTGCGACTACGCCATCAGCGCAGTCAAGGAACTGATCGAGACCGGCATTCCCACCTTCGGCATCTGCCTGGGCCACCAGATCATGGCGCTGGCCTCCGGCGCCAAGACCTTCAAGATGAAGTTCGGCCACCACGGCGCGAACCATCCCGTGAAGGACCTCGACAACGGCCGCGTGAGCATCACCAGCCAGAACCACGGCTTCGCGGTCGACGAGAAGTCGCTGCCGGCCAACCTGCGTCCCACGCACATCAGCCTGTTCGACAACACGCTGCAGGGCCTGGCGCGCACCGACAAGCCCGCGTTCTGCTTCCAGGGCCACCCTGAAGCCTCGCCGGGCCCGCACGACATCGGCTATCTGTTCGATCGCTTCACGGCACTCATGGAAAAGCACAAGACGGAGAACAAGAATGCCTAAGCGCACAGACCTCAAATCGATCCTCATCATCGGCGCCGGCCCGATCATCATCGGCCAGGCTTGCGAGTTCGACTATTCCGGCGTGCAAGCCTGCAAGGCGCTGCGCGAGGAGGGCTACAAGGTCATCCTGATCAACAGCAACCCCGCGACGATCATGACCGACCCGGCCACGGCCGACGTCACCTACATCGAGCCCATCACCTGGCAGACGGTCGAGAAGATCATCGCCAAGGAACGCCCCGACGCGATCCTGCCGACCATGGGCGGCCAGACCGCGCTGAACTGCGCGCTCGATCTCTGGCGCAACGGCGTGCTCGACAAGTACACCGGCGCGGCCACCAACAAGCCCGTCGAGCTGATCGGCGCCACGCCCGAGGCGATCGACAAGGCCGAAGACCGCCTGAAGTTCAAGGACGCGATGACCAAGATCGGACTGGGCTCGGCCCGCTCCGGCATCGCGCACTCGATGGAAGAGGCCTGGGCGGTCCAGAAGAGCGTCGGCTTCCCGACGGTCATCCGCCCCAGCTTCACGCTCGGCGGCACCGGCGGCGGCATCGCCTACAACCCGGAAGAATTCGAGACCATCTGCAAGCGCGGCATCGAAGCCTCGCCCACCAACGAGCTGCTGATCGAAGAGTCCCTGCTCGGCTGGAAAGAGTACGAGATGGAAGTCGTGCGCGACAAGGCCGACAACTGCATCATCGTCTGCTCGATCGAAAACCTCGACCCGATGGGCGTGCACACCGGCGACTCGATCACCGTGGCTCCGGCGCAGACGCTGAGCGACAAGGAATACCAGATCCTGCGCAACGCCTCGCTGGCCGTGCTGCGCGAGATCGGCGTGGACACCGGCGGCTCGAACGTGCAGTTCTCGATCAACCCGAAGGACGGCCGCATGGTCGTCATCGAGATGAACCCGCGCGTGTCGCGTTCGTCGGCGCTGGCCTCCAAGGCCACCGGCTTCCCGATCGCCAAGGTCGCGGCCAAGCTGGCCGTGGGCTACACGCTCGACGAGCTGCGCAACGAAATCACCGGCGGTGCCACGCCCGCGTCGTTCGAACCGTCGATCGACTACGTGGTCACCAAGATCCCGCGTTTCGCCTTCGAGAAGTTCCCGCAGGCCGATTCGCGCCTCACGACGCAGATGAAGTCGGTGGGCGAGGTGATGGCCATGGGCCGCACCTTCCAGGAATCGTTCCAGAAGGCCCTGCGCGGCCTCGAGGTGGGTGTCGACGGTCTCAACGAGAAGACGCAGGACCGCGAAGTGCTGGAAAAGGAACTGGGCGAGCCCGGTCCCGAGCGCATCTGGTACGTGGGCGATGCCTTCGCCATGGGCCTGAGCGTTGAAGAAGTGTTCGCGCTGACCAAGATCGACCCGTGGTTCCTGGTGCAGATCGAAGAGATCGTGAAGATCGAGCTCGAGCTGGAAACCAAGTCGCTCGACGACATCGACCGCGACACGCTGCTCGCGCTGAAGAAGAAGGGCTTCTCCGACCGCCGCCTCGCGCGCCAGCTGAAGACCACCGACACGGCCATCCGCGAGAAGCGCCGCGCCCTGGGCGTGCGCCCGGTCTACAAGCGCGTCGACACCTGCGCGGCCGAGTTCGCCACCAACACGGCCTACATGTACTCGACCTATGAAGACGAGTGCGAGGCCGATCCGACCGACAAGAAGAAGATCATGGTGCTCGGCGGTGGTCCCAACCGCATCGGCCAGGGCATCGAGTTCGACTACTGCTGCGTGCACGCCGCGCTCGCCATGCGCGAGGACGGCTACGAGACCATCATGGTCAACTGCAACCCCGAGACCGTGTCGACCGACTACGACACCTCGGACCGCCTGTACTTCGAGCCACTCACGCTCGAGGACGTGCTCGAGATCGTCGACAAGGAAAAGCCGCTCGGCGTGATCGTGCAGTACGGCGGCCAGACGCCGCTGAAGCTCGCGCTCGACCTCGAAGCCAACGGCGTGCCGATCATCGGCACCTCGCCCGACATGATCGACGCGGCCGAAGACCGCGAGCGCTTCCAGAAGCTGCTGCATGAACTCAAGCTGCTGCAGCCGCCGAACGCCACCGCGCGCACCGAAGCCGAAGCCCTCGAAAAGGCCGCGGCACTGGGCTATCCGCTGGTGGTGCGCCCGAGCTACGTGCTCGGCGGCCGCGCGATGGAAATCGTGCACGAGCAGCGCGACCTCGAGCGCTACATGCGCGAAGCCGTCAAGGTCAGCAACGATTCGCCGGTGCTGCTCGACCGCTTCCTGAATGACGCCGTCGAGTGCGACGTCGACTGCATCCGCGACGCCGAAGGCGGCACGCTGATCGGCGGCGTGATGGAGCACATCGAACAGGCCGGCGTGCACTCGGGCGACTCCGCCTGCTCGCTGCCGCCGTACAGCCTGAACGCCGACACGGTGGCCGAACTGAAGCGCCAGAGCGCCGCGATGGCGGCCGCGCTGAACGTGGTCGGCCTGATGAACGTGCAGTTCGCGATCCAGCAGAAAGACGGCAAGGACGTCATCTACGTGCTCGAAGTGAACCCGCGTGCCTCGCGCACCGTGCCCTACGTGAGCAAGGCCACCGGCATCCAGCTCGCCAAGGTGGCGGCACGCTGCATGGCTGGCCAATCGCTGAAATCGCAGGGCATCACGAAGGAAGTGACGCCGCCGTACTTCAGCGTGAAGGAAGCCGTGTTCCCGTTCGTCAAGTTCCCGGGCGTGGACACCATCCTCGGCCCCGAGATGAAGTCGACCGGCGAAGTGATGGGCGTGGGCAAGACCTTCGGCGAAGCCTTCGTGAAGTCGCAGCTCGGTGCCGGTACGCACCTGCCGAAGTCGGGCAAGGTCTTCATCTCGGTAAAGAACAACGACAAGGCACGCGCGGTGGAAGTGGCGCGCGGCTTGGCCAGGCTGGGCTTCGAGCTGATCGCCACCAAGGGCACGGCCGCCGCCATCAGCGCCGCCGGCATCGAATGCGCGACGGTGAACAAGGTGACCGAAGGCCGCCCGCACATCGTGGACATGATCAAGAACAACGAGATTGCGCTGGTCATCAACACGGTGGAAGAGCGCCGCAACGCGATCACCGATTCGCGTCAGATCCGCACCTCGGCGCTGCTGGCGCGCGTGACCACGTTCACCACGATCTTCGGCGCCGAAGCGGCGGTCGAGGGCATGGGCTTCATGGACGAGCTCGGCGTGATCTCGGTGCAGGAGATGCACGCGCAACTGGCAGCCGCCTGAGCGTCGTCACCATGGAAACGCAGCTCGTCGAACTGGACCTGACGGACTGGAACGCGGCCACGCCCAACGAGGCGTGGATCGCGGAGCTGGAAGCGGGCAAGGTGCTGTACTTTCCGCGCCTGGGCTTCGAGCTGCTGCCCGAAGAGCGCAGCCTGCTGACGCCAACCCTGCTGTCGCCCGACGTGCGCAACATCAGCCTCGATGCCAACGGCAAGCTCAAGGGCGCCGTGGGCGACGAGGCGGTGCAGCGTGCGGCGGCCGCGATGGTGGGGCGCTTCCGGGCGCAGGCCACGCGGCTCATTCACGGCTTGCTGCCGCACTACACGCCGGCCCTGCGGCTGGCGCCCACCAGCTACCGGCCGGCGCAGGTCGAGACGCGCGTGCAGTCATGGCGTGCGGATGACCGGCGTTTGCACGTCGATGCATTCCCGTCGCGTCCCAACTACGGCGAACGCATCCTGCGCGTCTTCACCAACGTCAATCCCGAAGGCGCACCGCGCGTGTGGCGCGTGGGCGAGCCTTTCGAGGACATCGCCAAGCGCTTCCTGCCGCGTGCCAAGCCTTATGTGCGCTGGCAGGCCAAGCTGCTGCATTCGCTGCACGTGACCAAGTCGTTCCGCAGCGAGTACGACCACCTGATGCTGCAACTGCACGACGGCATGAAGTCGGACATGGCGTACCAGGAAAGCTCGCCGCAGGAGACCGCCAAGTTCCCGCCGGGTTCGGTGTGGGTGTGCTTCTCCGACCAGACCTCGCACGCGGTGGTGGCGGGGCAATACATGCTGGAGCAGACGCTTCATCTGGCCGCATCGAAGCAATACAATCCCGACTCGAGCCCGCTCGCCATTCTGAGCCGGCTGACCGGACGCACACTCGTCTGATCAATTCCCTCAATCGACCGCCGAACGGCAGCGTTCGGCGGTTTCGCTTTATGGAGAAACAACAACATGGCCACCATTCCGATCACCAAGCGCGGCGCTGAAAAACTGCGCGCCGAACTGCACCAGCTCAAGACGGTGGACCGTCCCTGGGTCATCAACGCGATCTCCGAAGCACGCGCCCAGGGCGACCTCAGCGAGAACGCTGAGTACGAAGTCGCCAAGGACCGCCAGGGCTTCATCGAAGGCCGCATCCAGGAAGTCGAAGGCAAGCTGTCCGCCGCGCAGATCATCGACCCGAGCGAGCTCGACGCCGGCGGCAAGGTGGTGTTCGGCTCCACGGTCGAACTGGAGGAAGAGGAATCCGGCGAGGCCGTGAAGTACCAGATCGTCGGCGAGGATGAAGCCGACCTGAAGCTCGGCCTCATCAACATCTCCAGCCCGATCGCGCGCGCGCTCATCGGCAAGGAAGAGGGCGACACCGCGGAAGTGCAGGCGCCCGGCGGCCTCAAGCGCTACGAAATCGTGGCGGTCCGCTACATCTGATTCTTCTTCGAGCCATGAAAGACCGCGTTGCGCTGATGCTGGCCGCCTTCTGGTGGGGCAGCCTCACCACGATCGGTTTCCTGGTGGTTCCGATGCTGTTCGCCAGGCTCGGCAATCCGTCGGTGGCGGGCAACTTCGCGGCGCAGCTGTTCGAGGCGCAAAGCTGGATTGCCGTTGCCTGCGGGCTGATCCTGCTGATCCACTTTCGCGCCAAGGCCGACGACCGCATGAACGGTCCCGCGCTGACGGCGATTTTCCTGATCCTCGGGGCGCTGCTGCTGGCGCTGCTTCAGCAGTACGCCGTGGCGCCGCGCATCGTGGCGCGCGACAACCTCAAGCTGTGGCATGCCGTCGGCAGCGGCATGTACCTCGTGCAGTGGATATGTGCCGGTGCGCTGCTGTGGCGCATGGGCGAGCGTAAGCCGGACTGATTCGCGGCGCGGAGGCGGCAGGTGCCGCTTCCGCAATCCTTCACTCTTTCCAGTATTTCGCAACCCAGCTTGCTGGCCGGATGAAGCGGAAGGCGCGGTTGCGGCGGCCTGCCAGCGCGTCCGGGGGGTTGCATTCGCCATGGAACACCATGACGCGTGCGCCCTCGGGCACGAAGGGCTCTTCCCAGTAGTTGGTCGGCCAGGTCGGGATGCCGTGGTACTTGAAGCTCGGGCACCATTCGGCGGGCCAGTAGGCCAGCTTGCCTTGCTTGAAGAGCATGTCCGACAGGTAGGCCTGCTCGTTGCGATACTGCGCCTGTACCTTGTCCAGGTTGGCGCGCAGGTAGGCCAGGATGTCGGCATGGGCGCCGATCTCGAAGCGGTAGACCGATGAGTTCCCGGTGATGCGCTCCCGCCGCCAGGGGCGTGGGTAGTCGTGAATGATCAGGAACTCGCCGGGCTGCTCGAAAAAGGCGTCGAGGCTGCCCACGACGACCACGTCGAGGTCGAGGAAGAGGGCGGTGCCGCGCAGGCCGTACAGGTCTTTTTCAAACGTGGTGAGCTTCTTCCAGCCTCCGTCGCGCTGGCCTGGGGCCAGGTTCAGGTTCAGCTGCGGAATCGGCAGGCACGTCACCTCCGGGCGAATGCCGTTGCCGTCGTCCGTCAGGCACACGAACTTGAAGTCGCCGCCGAGGTTGCGGCGCACCATCGCGTAGAGCCGGTTGACGTATTCGGGGCCGTATTTCGTGCCCCACTTCATGCAGAGGATATGGCGCTGGGCGCCCTGCGCTGCCACCGGCCTCAGTCCGACTGGTTGCGCTTCTTGGCCGACAGCGGCCGCTTGGCCTTGGCGCGCTTGATGGTGCCGCCCGGGGTGAGGCGCTGGTTGCCGAGCACTCGCAGCGTCTTGATCTCAGGGCGCTGGCCGCCGCGCTTGCTGTACTTGACGATCTTCACGTCGCGCGGGCCGGGCATGCGGTCTTCGTCGATCACGCGCTCTTTTTCGGGCTTCGGGCGCCACAGCACCAGCAGCTTGCCGATGTGCTGGATGGGGGCGGCGTCGAGCTCTTCGGCCAGTTCGCGCAGCATGGCGTCGCGGGCGAGGCGGTCGTCGGAGAAGACGCGGATCTTGATCAGGCCATGGGCCTTGAGCGCCGCATCGGCTTCTTTTTTTACGGCAGGGGTGAGCCCGTCTCCACCGACCATGACGATCGGATCCAGGTGGTGAGCTTCGGCGCGGTGCACCTTGCGCTCGGCAGGGGTAAGTTGAATGGCGGGCATCCCCGTATTATCGACGCGTACACGAAGACCCCCATGAGCACCAAAGCCAAAAGCAAAAAAGTCAACAAAGCGTGGCTTCACGACCATATCAACGACCCCTACGTGAAGCTCGCCACCAAGGAGGGTTATCGCGCGCGGGCCGCCTACAAGCTCAAGGAAATCGACGAGTCGCTCGGCCTCGTCAAGCCGGGCCAGCTGGTGGTCGATCTCGGCTCCACGCCCGGGGCCTGGAGCCAATACCTGCGCCGGCGCATGTCCCCGGACGGCGCCGCGGCCGGCGAACTCAACGGCACCATCATTTCCCTGGACATCCTTCCGATGGAACCCATCGAGGGGGTGACCTTCCTGCAGGGCGACTTCCGCGAAGATGCGTTGCTGCAACAGCTGCTCGGCGTGCTGGCCGGCCGCAAGGCCGATCTGGTGGTGTCCGACATGGCGCCCAACCTTTCGGGCATCCATTCGGCTGATGCCGCCCGCGTGGCGCACCTGATCGAGCTTGCAATCGACTTCGCCCAGCACCACCTGAAGCCTGAAGGCGCTCTGGTGGCCAAGCTCTTCCACGGCAGCGGCTACGACGACCTTGTGAAGCTTTTCAAGGCCAATTTCCGCATCGTGAAGCCCTTCAAGCCCAAGGCGTCGCGGGACAAATCGGCCGAGACCTTCCTGGTCGGAATGGGCCTGAAGGCCTCGGATACGCCTTGATACCTTGCCGCCGATTGCCCGTACAGGGCGCAAACCCCTGTCAGGCTATGGCTGCTTTAGGGAAATGCCCGCTTTTCGCAGCTTGAAAAGCCTAAAATGGGGCGCAATTGCGTACCCACAGCGCGTATTTTCATTTTCCCGTCACGCGCTTTCGACTGGAGCTTCGTTTGAACAATCAGTGGTTTTCCAAAGTTGCCGTATGGCTCGTCATTGCCATGGTGTTGTTCACTGTGTTCAAGCAGTTCGACACCCGCGGTGGCGTCGGCTCGGGAGCAGTCAGCTACTCCGAGTTTCTGGACCAGGTCCGGAATAACCAAATCAAGAGCGCCGTCATTCCCGAAGGCGCGGCCGGCGGCGAGATCATCGCCGTCACCAACGACGATCGCAAGATCCGCACGACCGCCACGGTGCTCGACCGCGGCCTCGTGGGCGACCTGATCGACCACAACGTCAAGTTCGACGTCAAGCCGCGCGAAGAGAGCTCGCTGCTCATGACGCTGCTGGTCAGCTGGGGCCCGATGCTGCTGCTGATCGGCGTGTGGATCTACTTCATGCGACAGATGCAGGGCGGCGGCAAGGGCGGGGCGTTCAGCTTCGGCAAGAGCAAGGCCCGCATGATGGACGAGAACAACAACACGGTCACTTTCGCCGACGTCGCGGGCTGCGACGAGGCCAAGGAAGAAGTCCGTGAAGTCGTCGACTTCCTGAAAGACCCGCAGCGCTTCCAGAAGCTCGGCGGCCGCATCCCCCGCGGTCTGCTGCTCGTCGGCCCTCCCGGCACCGGCAAGACCCTGCTGGCCAAGTCGATCGCCGGCGAGGCCAAGGTGCCGTTCTTCTCGATCTCGGGCTCCGACTTCGTCGAAATGTTCGTCGGCGTGGGTGCTGCCCGTGTCCGCGACATGTTCGAGAACGCGAAGAAGAACGCGCCCTGCATCATCTTCATCGACGAAATCGATGCGGTGGGCCGTCAGCGCGGCGCCGGCCTCGGCGGCGGCAACGACGAACGCGAACAGACGCTCAACCAGATGCTGGTCGAGATGGACGGCTTCGAAACCAACCTCGGCGTGATCGTGGTGGCTGCCACCAACCGCCCGGACATCCTGGACGCCGCGCTGCTGCGCCCCGGCCGTTTCGACCGCCAGGTGTACGTCACGCTGCCGGACATCCGCGGCCGTGAGCAGATCCTCGGCGTGCACATGCGCAAGGTCCCGCTGGGCCAGGACGTGAATCCGAGCGTCATCGCCCGCGGCACCCCCGGCATGTCGGGCGCCGACCTGGCCAACCTCTGCAACGAAGCCGCCCTGATGGCCGCCCGCCGCAATGCGCGCGTGGTCGAGATGCAGGACTTTGAGAAGGCCAAGGACAAGATCTTCATGGGCCCCGAGCGCAAGAGCATGGTCATGCCCGAGGAAGAGCGCCGCAACACGGCCTACCACGAGTCCGGCCACGCCCTCATCGGCAAGCTGCTGCCCAAGTGCGATCCGGTCCACAAGGTCACGATCATTCCGCGCGGCCGCGCCCTCGGCGTGACCATGAGCCTGCCGTCGCAGGACCGCTACAGCTACGACCGCGAATACATGCTCAACCAGATCAGCATGCTGTTCGGTGGCCGCATCGCCGAGGAAGTGTTCATGCACCAGATGACCACCGGCGCAAGCAACGACTTCGAGCGCGCGACTTCCATCGCCCGCGACATGGTCACGCGCTACGGCATGACCGACGCGCTGGGCCCGATGGTCTATGCCGAGAACGAGGGCGAAGTGTTCCTGGGCCGCTCGGTCACCAAGACGACCAACATGAGCGAGCAGACCATGGAAAAGGTCGACTCGGAAGTGCGCCGCATCATCGACGAGCAGTACGCCCTGGCGCGCCGCCTGATCGAGGAGAACAGCGACAAGATGCACGCCATGGCCAAGGCGCTGCTCGAGTGGGAAACCATCGACAGCGAACAGCTCGACGACATCATGGCCGGCCGCGCTCCGCGTCCGCCCAAGGACTGGACGCCGCGCATTCCGCCTTCGGGCAGCGGTGGCAGCGGTGGCACGCCGGCCGTCAATCCCGACCCGGCGCCCACCGCGGCTTGAGGTGGGCTTGATCTCAAGCGATGACGGGGCCTCTGGCCCCGTTTTTCATGGTGGCGCTGCCGTCTGGCAGACCTCGCGCTTTCGCCTCGACCTGTCGCAGCCGCGCGTGATGGGCATCGTCAACGTCACGCCCGATTCCTTTTCCGACGGCGGCGCGCATGCGTCCACCAGCGCCGCGCTAGAGCACTGCGAGCAGCTGCTGAAAGAGGGCGCCGACATCCTCGACATCGGCGGCGAATCGACCCGCCCCGGCAGCCCGGCAGTGCCGCTCGACGCAGAGCTGGCGCGCGTGCTGCCTGTGGTGCGCGAGGCCGTGAAGCTCAACGTACCGCTGTCGATCGATACCTACAAAGCCGAGGTCATGCGCGCGGTGCTCGACCTGGGCGCCGACATCGTCAACGACATCTGGGCGCTGCGCCAACCCGGCGCGCGCGAGGCCGTGGCGGCGCATCCGTCCTGCGGCATCTGCCTGATGCACATGCACCGCGATCCGCAGACCATGCAGGCCGTGCCGATGAGCGGCGACGTGATCCCCGAAGTGTTGTCGTTCCTGCGGGCGCAGGTGCAGCTGCTGCGCGCGCTGAAGGTCGCTCCTTCGCGCATCACGTTGGACCCCGGCGTGGGCTTCGGCAAGACAGTGGCGCAGAATTTCGCGCTGCTGGCGCGGCAACGCGAGCTGTTCGAGGGCGGACTGCCGCTGCTCCTGGGCTGGTCGCGCAAATCGTCGATCGGTGCCGTCACTGGCATCGAAGCGGCAAGCGAGCGCATCGTGCCCAGCGTCGCCGCGGCGGTGCTGGCGGTGGACCGCGGCGCAGCCGTGGTGCGCGTGCACGACGTGCGCGACACGGTGGCAGCCATCGCCGTATGGCGCGCCATGAGGGCGGAAGAACAGCCAACACAAACACAACAAGGCACACAGCAACCATGACACGTAAATATTTCGGCACCGACGGCATTCGCGGCACTGTCGGCCAGGCGCCCATCACTCCTGACTTCGTGCTGCGCCTGGCGCATGCCGTGGGCCGCGTGCTCAAGAAGAGCCAGGCCAAGAGCCAGGCGCGCCCGACGGTGCTGATCGGCAAGGACACCCGCATTTCCGGCTACATGCTCGAATCGGCGCTCGAATCGGGCTTCAATTCGGCCGGCGTCGACGTGGTGCTGCTCGGTCCGCTGCCCACGCCCGGCGTGGCGTACCTCACGCGCGCCCAGCGCGCGAGCCTGGGCGTGGTGATCAGCGCGAGCCACAACGCCTACCCCGACAACGGCATCAAGTTCTTCAGCGCGCAGGGCACCAAGCTCGACGACGCCTGGGAGCTGGCGGTGGAAGCCGCGCTGGAAGAAGACCCGGTGTGGGTCGACTCCGCGAACCTCGGCAAGGCCCGCCGCCTCAACGACGCGCCCGGCCGCTACATCGAGTTCTGCAAGAGCACCTTCGCCAACGATCTCACGCTGCGCGACATGAAGCTGGTGGTCGATGCGGCGCATGGCGCGGCCTACCAGGTGGCGCCCAACGTGTTCCACGAACTGGGCGCGGAGGTGAGCAGCATCGGCGTCTCGCCCGACGGCCTGAACATCAACAAGGGCTTCGGCGCCACCCATCCCGAAGCGCTGGTGGCCGCCGTGACGGCGCAGAAGGCCGACTACGGCATCGCACTCGACGGCGACGCCGACCGCCTGCAGTTGGTCGACGCGAGCGGGCGGCTGTTCAACGGCGACGAACTGCTCTACCTGATGGTGGCGGAGCGCATTGCGCGCGGCGAGAAGCCCGTGGGCGTGGTCGGCACGCTCATGACCAACAAGGCCGTCGAGGTCGCCCTGCGCGGGCTCGGCATCGAATTCGTGCGGGCCAAGGTCGGCGACCGCTATGTGCTCGAAGAACTCGACAAGCGCGGCTGGCTGCTGGGCGGCGAAGGCTCCGGCCATCTGCTGGCGCTCGACCGCCACACCACCGGCGACGGCATCGTCAGTGCGCTGCAGGTGCTGCAGGCCTGCGTGCGCAGCGGCAAGACCGTGGCGCAGTTGCTCGACGGCGTCACCCTGTTCCCGCAGACGCTGATCAACGTGCGCATTGCCCCCGACCAGAACTGGAAGGACAACAAGGCGCTGGCCACCGAAACCGAACGCATCGAGGCCGAACTCGGCGATGCCGGCCGCGTGCTGATCCGCGCGAGCGGCACCGAGCCGCTGGTGCGGGTGATGGTCGAAGCCCGCGACGCGCAGCTGGCCGAATCCTGCGCCAAGCGCCTGGCTGCGACGCTGGAACCCGCGCGATGACGGCGGGCACGCAGATCGAGGTCTTTCTTGCCGACTACCGTGACGCGGCCCAGGCCGCGGCCGTGGTGGATCTTCTCGACGCCTATGCAAGCGAGCCGGCCGGCGGCGGCGTGGCGCTCGACCCCGCGGTGCGCCAGGATCTTCCGGCGGCCCTGGCGGCGCGTCCGCAGGCCTTCAGCGTGCTCGCTTTCGAGGGCGGGCAGCCCGTGGGCCTCGTCAACTGCCTGGAGGGCTTCTCGACCTTCGCCTGCAAGCCGCTGGTCAATGTGCACGACGTGGTCGTGCTGCCCAGCCATCGCGGCCAGGGCGTTGCGCAGAAGATGTTCGCTCTGGTCGAGCAGGAGGCGCGCAGGCGCGGCGCCTGCAAGCTCACGCTCGAAGTTCTGTCGAACAACAAGCCCGCGTTGCGCACCTACGAGCGCGAGGGCTTTGCGAGCTACCAGCTCGACCCGGAGTTCGGGCACGCGGTGTTCCTGCAGAAGAAGCTCTGAAAAGAAAAAGGGCCGGGGCGAATCGATCGCCGTCGGCCCTTGCCGCAACCCTGTCCCGCAAGGGAGAGGGTGCGAGACAGATTCAGAAGCGCGTCACCGGCATTTCGGCGTCGGCCTTGTTCGGTGCGTACTTGCCCAGTTCCCACTTGGCGATCGCGTTGCGGTGCACTTCGTCCGGGCCGTCGGCAAAGCGCAGCGTGCGGGCACCGGCGTAGGCGTAGGCCAGCGGGAAATCGTCGCACATGCCGCCGCCGCCGTGCACCTGCATGGCCCAGTCGATCACCTGGCAGGCCATGCTCGGCGCCACCACCTTGATCATCGCGATCTCGTTCTTGGCGACCTTGTTGCCGGCCACGTCCATCAGCCATGCGGCCTTGAGCGTGAGCAGGCGGGCCATGTCGATCTTGCAGCGCGCTTCGGCGATGCGTTCCTGCGTCACGGTCTGCGAGGCGACGGTCTTGCCGAAGGCCACGCGCGACGAGGCGCGCTTGCACATCAGCTCGAGCGCGCGCTCGGCCAGGCCGATCAGGCGCATGCAGTGGTGAATGCGTCCCGGGCCGAGGCGGCCCTGGGCAATTTCGAAGCCGCGGCCTTCGCCCAGCAGGATGTTGCCCACCGGCACGCGCACGTTCTCGAAGTACATCTCGACGTGGCCGTGGGGCGCGTCGTCGTAGCCCATCACGTTCAGCGGGCGCACGATGCGGATGCCCTTGGCATCGGCCGGCACCACGACCATGCTCTGCTGCGAATGGCGGGGTGCGTCGGGGTCGCTTTTGCCCATGGTGATGAACACGGCGCAGCGCGGGTCGGCGGCACCGGAAATCCACCACTTGTGGCCGTTGATGACGTACTCGTCGCCCTGGCGCTCGATGCGCGTGGAAATGTTGGTGGCGTCGCTCGATGCAACGTCGGGCTCGGTCATGGCGAAAGCGGAGCGGATCTGGCCTTCGAGCAGCGGCTTGAGCCAGCGAGCCTTGATTTCTTCCGAGCCGTAGCGCGCGATGGTCTCCATGTTGCCGGTGTCCGGCGCCGAGCAGTTGAAGGCCTCGCTGGCCCACGGCACCGCGCCCATGATCTCGGCCAGCGGCGCGTATTCCTGGTTGGTGAGGCCGGCGCCGGAGTAACCGGAGGCCGAAGCGCTGTCGACCGGCAGGAACAAGTTCCACAGGCCCTGGGCCTTGGCCTTCTCCTTGACCTTCTCGACCGTCTTCAGCGCCGTCCAGCGCTTGCCCGCGGCCGTGTTGGCGGCCAGCTCGGCGCTGTACTCGGCTTCGGCCGGGTAGATGTTTTCGTCCATGAACGCCTTGACGCGTTTCTGCAGGTCTTTGGTCTTGGCCGAGTATTCGAAATCCATCTTCGTCTCCTTGTGGGTGTGGGGGCGGCGGTCAGGCCTTCTGGGCGAATTGCCAGGCCATTTCGGCCATGGGGCGCGCGCCGCGGGCCGAGGCCACGGCTTGTTCGCTCGATGCGGTGCCGGCCTCGACCCGCTTGGCAATGCCTTGCAGGATCGCGGCCATGCGGAACAGGTTGTAGGCCTGGTAGAAGTTCCAGTCGGGCGCCAGCGCTTCGGGTGTGCTGATGCGGGTGCGTTCGCAATAGCGGCGGATGTATTCGCTCTCGTTGGGAATGCCCAGCGAGGCGACATCCACGCCGCCGATGCCGCGCCCCGTGCTCGGCGGCATGTGCCACGACATGCAGTGGTAGCTGAAATCGGCCAGCGGATGGCCCAGCGTGGAAAGCTCCCAGTCGAGCACCGCGATGATGCGCGGCTCGGTGGCGTGGAACATCACGTTGTCCAGGCGGTAGTCGCCGTGGACGATCGACACCTTGCTTTCGTCGCGAGCGCTCGCCGGCATGTGGGCGGGCAGCCAGTCGATCAGCCGCTCCATGGCCTCGATGGGCTGCGAGAGCTCGCCGGCACCGTCGGTCGAGGCCTTGTACTGCTTGCTCCACCGGCCGATCTGGCGCTCGAAATAGTTGCCGGGCTTGCCATAGTCGGCCAGCCCGCGCTCGGCGAACTTCACCGTGTGCAGCGCCGAGATCACGCGGTTCATCTCGTCGTAATGGGCCGCGCGCTCGGCATTGCTCATGCCGGGCAGCGACTGGTCCCACAGCACGCGGCCCTGCATGAACTCCATCACGTAGAAGGCGCGGCCGATGATTGATTCGTCTTCGCACAGGCAGTACATGCGCGGGACCGGCACGTCGGTGCCGGCCAGGCCGCTCATGACCTTGAACTCGCGCTCCACCGCGTGGGCCGAGGGCAGCAGTTTCGCAACAGGGCCCGGCTTGGCGCGCATCACGTAGCTCTGCGAAGGCGTGACCAGCTTGTAGGTGGGGTTCGACTGGCCGCCCTTGAACATCTCCACCGTCAGCGGGCCCTTGAACCCGTCGAGGTTCTTCTCGAGCCAGGCGGAGAGCGCATCGACGTCGAAGGCGTGCTGTTGCGAGACGGCGCGGGTGCCGATGAAGTTGGAGAAGTCCTGCTGGCTCATGTCGGTTTGTCTTTGTTCTAGCTTTCAGCTTCCGAGACGCGCATCAAGGCCGCGCGATCCAGCACGACCAGGCCGCCCGGCTCGATCCGGATGGTGCCCTCGCGCTCCATCGTCTTGAGTTCCTGGTTGACCCGCTGGCGCGATGCGCCCAGCAGCTGCGCCAGCTCTTCCTGCGCCAGCTGCAGGCCGATGCGCATCTGGCTGCCGTCGTCCAGGTTGGGCACGCCGTAGCTGCGCACCAGGTGGATGAGCTGCTTGGCCAGCCGCGCCCGCAGGGGCAGGGTGTTGAGGTCTTCCACCAGCCCGAACAGCGTGCGGATGCGGCGCGCCTGCAGCCGCATCAGCGCTTCGTACAGCTCCACGTGCGACGCCAGGATCTTCTGGAAATCGGCGCGCGCCACGCAAAGAATGGTGCTGTCGCCGTGCGAGTAGGTGTCGTGCGTGCGCCGGTCCCCGTCGAACATCGCCACGTCGCCGAACCAGATGCCCGGCTCCACGTAGGTCAGCGTCACCTGCTTGCCGGAGACCGCCGTCGAGCTGACGCGCACCGCGCCCTTGGCGCAGGCGATCCAGTGATCGGGCGGGTCGCCGCGGGCGGCGATCAGGTCGCCGTCCTTGTAGCGTTTGACGAAAGCACATCGGAGGATGTCGTGCCGTAGCGATGGAGATAGGGAAGAAAACCAGCGACCACTGTTGATCGCTTCACGTTCTTCGATAGTAAGAATGGGGTCGTCCATTGGTCTGTCCTCTCGGCGACTGAAAAGCTGATGGGTGTCACGGGAGCGACGCGGCGCGCGGTCACTCGTACTGCGGCGGCTTCTTCTCGAGGAACGCGGCAATGCCGATGCCCGCGTTCGGATGGTGCAGGTTGCGCACGAAGTGGTCGCGCTCCTGCGAGAGCTGCGAAGCCAGCGTGGCGCCGCGCGCGTCGCTCAGCAGTTCCTTGATGCTGGCCAGCGAGTTGGGCGCCAGGGTGTTGAGCTTGCCCGCCAGCGCCAGCGCGCCGGCCAGCGCCTGGCCGTTCTCGGTCAGCTCGTTCACCATGCCCAGCGCATGCAGGCGCGGCGCGCCGATGCGCTCGCCGTTCATGAGCCATTCGCTCGCCAGCTGGCGCGGCAGCTGCTGGCCCAGGTGCCAGCTCAGGCCGCCGTCGGGCGACAGCGCCACGTTGCTGTAGGAGGCCGCGAAGATGGCGTCGCGCGCCGCCACCACGAAATCGCAGGCCAGCGCCAGCGAGAAGCCGGCGCCGGCGGCGGCACCCTCGACCGCCGCGATGATCGGCTTGGGGAAGGTGCGGATCGAGTCGATCCAGTTGTGCAGCCCCTCGATGCTCTCGGCCTGCACCGAGCGGTCGAGCTGGCGGTTGGCCAGCAGCCGCTGCAGCGAGCCGCCGGCACAGAACCATTCGCCTTCGCCCACGATGACGACGCTGCGGATCTCCGCGCTGCCCTCGGCGCCGTTGAGCGCCTCGATGCCGGCGGCGTAGATCTCGGGGCCCAGCGCATTGCGCTGGGTCGGGTTGGAGATGGTCAGCACCATGGTGCTGCCTTCGCTGGTGCTCTTGAGTTCGGCGGTCATGGTTTGCCTGCTTATTCTTCTTCGTGCAGCAGGCTCAGGCCCAGCGCGCCGCGGCGGCGCAGCCACGGGCTCGGGCGATAGCGCGGATCGCCATACACCGTCTGCAGGTTGAACAGCACCTCGAGCATGTTGGTCGGGCCGTAGAGGTTGCCCATGGCCAGCGGGCCGCGCGGGTAGCCCAGGCCCAGCTGCACCGCGGTCTCGAGGTCGGCCGGCGTGCACACGCGCTGCTGGCACATGTCGGCTGCGATGTTGACGATGGTGCCGATCACGCGCTGCGTGACGAAGCCGCCGCTGTCGCGGATCACGCTCACCGCCTTGCCGTCGCGCGCGAAGAGGGCGTGCGCGGCGTCGCGGATGTCGCGGCGCGTGGCCGGATTGGTGGCGAGCACGCGGCGCTTGGTGGCGGCGTCGTCGATCAGCATGTCGATGCCGATGGTGCGCGTGGCGTCCAGGCGCTCGACGGCGGCGACCGTGGTCACGTCGAAGCCCAGCGGTGCCACCAGGATCAGCGAATGCGGCGCGGGCGCGGCGCCGCTGTCGATCTGCGCGCCCAGCGTGTTCACCAGGCGCAGGAGTTCGGCGCGGCGCGCCGCGCGTGGCGACACCCACACCGACGGCGTGCCGTCGACCACGGGCGCGGGGGTCTCGGGCACCCGCTGCATCACGCCGTCGGCGTAGCGGTAGAAGCCTTCGCCCGTCTTGCGGCCCAGCGCGCCGGCGGCCAGGCGCTGCGCGGTGATCACGCTCGGGCGGAAGCGGGGTTCCTCGAAGTACTGGTGGTAGATCGACTCCATCACCGGGTGCGACACGTCGAGCGCCGTCAGGTCCAGCAGCTCGAACGGGCCGAGGCGAAAGCCCGCCTGGTCCTTGAGGATGCGGTCGATGGTGGCGAAATCTGCCACGCCTTCGCTGACGATGCGCAGCGCCTCGGTGCCGTAGCCGCGGCCCGCGTGGTTGACGATGAAGCCGGGGGTGTCCTGCGCCTGCACGGCGCTGTGGCCCATCTGCCTGGCGTAGCCTGCCAGCTGCGCGCAGACCTCGGGGGCGGTCTTGAAGCCGGCCACCACCTCGACCACCTTCATGAGCGGCACGGGGTTGAAGAAGTGGAAGCCCGCAACGCGCTCGGGGCGGGCGAGCCCGGCCGCGATGGCCGTCACCGACAGCGACGAGGTGTTGGTGACCAGCGTGGCGCTCTCGGCCACCACGCCTTCGAGTTCGCGGAACAGCTTGCGCTTGACTTCCAGGTCTTCGACCACGGCCTCGACCACCAGATCGCAGCCGGCGAGCGCCTGGATCGAATCGACCGCCTTGACGCGGGCGACGTACGCGTCGCGCGCGGCGGCGTCGATCTTGCCCTTTTCGTGCAGCTTGTTCCATTGGGCGGCGATGGCGTCGCGGCCGCGCTCCGCGGCGCCCGCGAAGCTGTCGAGCAGCAGCACTTCGCTGCCTGCCTGGGCGGCGATCTGCGCGATGCCGCGACCCATGGCGCCGGCGCCTATGACGCCGATTCGGGTGTAGTTCACTGTCATTTGCTGAAGATTTTCGCTGGTTGAGGGGTATCCGGCCTGCCGCGCAGGCGTCGACGCAAGCGCTGTCGTCACCTGCGATTTTGCAGTTGCGCGCGGGCGGGGCGTGACGGGTTTTACGCGGGGGCGCGATTTCAGGCCGGGCGGCGGCTGCGGTCGATGGCGGTGCTGAGCGAGATGGCCACCAGCATGACGCCGAAACCCACCCAGCTCATCCAGGCCGCCGCGTCGTGCGCCAGCAGCCAGCCGCCGAGCGCAGCGCCCACGGCCTGGCCGGTATAGATGCCGGAGCTGTTGAGCGCCACCGAGCCCGGCGCGAGGGCCGGCGCCAGGCCCACCAGGCGGGCCTGCTGGGCCGAATTGGTGGCGAAGCAGCCCAATCCCCAGGGCACCAGCAGCACGGCCAGCCAGGCGAGCGTGGAAGCGGTCGGCCACAAGAGCAGGCTCAGCGCGATCAGCGAGGTAGTGACCAGCACCATGCGCCCGGCCCCGACGCGGTCGATGAAGCGGCTGACCACCATGTTGCCGATGAGCCCGCAGGCGCCGAACAGGGCCCACATCACGCTCAGCGTGGTGGCGTCCGCACCGAAGCTCTGCTTGAGGATGGGGCCGAAATAGCTGAACAGCACGAACTGCCCGGCGCCCTGCAGCGCCGTCACCGCCACGATGCCCATCAGCACCGGACTGCGCAGCACACGCGACCAGGCGGCGGCGGTGAGTGCCGCCGGGCGAATGCCGGCGGGCAGGGTGAGCCAGATCGATGCCGCGCTCACGACGCTGAGCAGCGCAACCGCCACGAAGGCCATGCGCCAGCCCAGGTGCCCGCCGATCAGCGCGCCGATGGGCAGGCCCAGCACCGAGGCCATCGACCAGCCCAGGAAAACGAAGGTGACGGCGCGCCCGCGCTGCTCGGGCGGTACCAGCAGGCCGGCGCAGGCTGCGGCCTGGGGCGTGAAGATGGCCGGCGCGATCACCGTGAGCATGCGTACCGGCAGCAGCGCGCCGAAGCTCGGCATGAGCGCCGCGAGAGCGTGGCCCGCCGCATACCAGAGCAGGGTGAGCGCGAGCAGCTGGCGGCGGTCCCACCCCGCGACGGCGGCGGCCAGCAGCGGCGCGCCGATGCACATCACCGCCGCCGCGGCGGTGATCAACTGGCCTGCGGTGGCGACCGAAATGGCCAGCGAAGCGCTGATTTCATTGAGCGTGCCGGGCACGACCATCACGCCCGTGCCGATCACGAAGTTGCCGACCAGCAGCGCCCAGAGCGCACCCTTGGGCGCGGGCCGGCTCACCGGCGAACCTGCAGCGCGCCGGGATTCACGATGTTCGTGGGATTGCCGTTGATGTAGCTCACGACGTTGTCGAAGGCCTGGCCGAAGTAGCTCTCGTAGTTCTCCTGCTCAACGTAGCCGATGTGCGGTGTGCAGATGCAGTTCTCCAGCCGCAGCAGTGCGTGGCCCTGCAGCGGCGGCTCGCTCTCGAACACGTCGATGGCGGCCAGCCCGGGGCGGCCACGGTTGAGCGCCGCGAGCAGCGCGTCGGCCTCGACCAGCTCGGCACGCGAGGTGTTGACGAACAGCGCCGTCGGCTTCATGCGCGAGAGATCCTCGAGCGTGATGAGACCGTTGGTTTCGTCGTTGAGCCGCAGGTGGACCGACAGCACGTCGGCGGCTGCAAAGAACTCCTGGCGGTTCTGCGCCACCTGGAAGCCGTCGGAGCGGGCCTTGGCGCAGCTGGCTTCACGCCCCCATATCACGACCTGCATGCCGAAGGCCTGCCCGTAGCGCGCGACCAGCTGGCCGATGCGGCCGTAGCCCCAGATGCAGAGCGTCTTGCCCTTGAGCACCGAGCCCAGCCCGAAATTGGGTGGCATCGAGGCCGACTTGAGGCCCGATTGCTGCCACGCCCCGTGCTTGAGGTTGCTGATGTATTGCGGCAGCCGGCGCATGGCGGCCATGATGAGCGCCCAGGTGAGTTCGGCAGGTGCCTGGGGGGAGCCGGAGCCTTCCGCCACGGCGATGCCGCGCTCGGTGCAGGCCGCCACGTCGATGTGGCCCGCGACGCGACCCGTTTGCGAAATGAGCTTGAGCTTGGGCAGCTTCTCGATGAGCTGCCGGGAGATCTGTGTGCGCTCGCGAATCAGCACGATCACGTCGGCGTCCTTGAGGCGAACCGAGAGTTGCCCTATGCCCTTGACCGTGTTGGTGTAGACCTTGGCTGCGTACGCGTCCAGCTTGGCGGCGCAGCGCAATTTGCGCACGGCGTCCTGATAGTCGTCGAGGATCACAATATTCATGGCGTGCCATTGTGCCTCGCAGCATTGGGATGTCGCACCCCCGAACGTTTGGATACCCACTGCCGACGGGCTCTCCCAGGGGGCCGCGCCTCAGTGCAGGCGTGTGGAGCGGGGCGCGGTGACCATGGCTTCGGCCGCTTCGAGGGCCGCCAGACGGTCGAGCTCCGCGCACACGTCGTCCATACGGCCGGAGATCACGACACGGTTGCTGCGCTGCAGGCCCTTTCCGTCGACCACACGCACCACGCGCAACGGGCGCGCCGGTGCGGTGGCTGCGGCTGCCGGTGGCGTCGCGCCGCAAGACGGTCGCACCGCGACATAGCGCAGGCCGGCGGAACTCTCGCTGTGGTCGAGCGGGGTGTGGCGATGAGGGCGGCGTGCCGGAATCAAACGGTTGGCGAGCGATTGCAGCGGCATCCAGAAATCAGCGATGGCGAGGAGGGCGATTCCCATGTGAACTCCAAAAAAGTATGAGGTTGAACACAGGCAGGATTTCTTGAATCGGCCGCGACAGGGTGATGGCGACTTCGCGCCATACGCCCGCCACCTGTCGCGGCCGGGTGAGTGCTGCTGCCAGCAGGCCTACATCAGCATGGTGTTGCGGATGAGGCCCACGGCGAGGCCTTCGATCTCGAAGGGCTCGCCGGGCTGGACGATGATGGTCGGGTAGTCGGGGTTCTCGGCGTGCAGCTCGATGACCTGCTTGTTGCGCTTCAGGCGCTTGACGGTGACCTCGTCGCCCAGGCGCGCCACCACGATCTGGCCGTTGCGCGCTTCCTTGGTGGCCTGCACGGCGAGCAGGTCGCCGTCCATGATGCCGGCGTCGCGCATGGACATGCCGCGCACCTTGAGCAGGTAGTCGGGCTGGCGCTGGAACAGTGTGTTCTCGACGTAGTAGGTCTGGTCGACGTGCTCTTGCGCCAGGATGGGCGAGCCGGCGGCGACGCGGCCGATGAGCGGCAGCGCCAGTTGCGCCATGCCGGGCAGCGAGAGCGAGAACTGCCCGCCTTCGCGGTGGCGCGTTTCGTTCAGCGAGCGCAGGGCGTCGCCCTTGAGGCGGATGCCTCGCGAGGTGCCGCTGACGAGTTCGATGACACCCTTGCGGGCCAATGCCTGCAGGTGCTCTTCGGCCGCGTTGGCCGACTTGAACCCGAGTTCATTGGCGATTTCGGCGCGCGTGGGTGGCGCGCCGGTTCGGGCGATGGCGCTCTGGATCAAGTCCAGGATCTGCTGCTGGCGGGCTGTAAGCTTCACGGCGAACTGCATATGTGGTTCCTTGCGGCACTGGCTAGATATCCAGTACCTGTATTTTTAACCAGTTTTAAAAAGTTGACAAGCCATGCCTGATTTCCCCTCGCCTGAACTGCGCCGCGTGGTCGTGCTGGGTACCGGCGGCACCATCGCCGGCAAGGCCGCCAGCAGCGGCGACAACATCGGGTACACGGCCGGTCAGGTGGGCGTAGCGGACCTTCTGGGCGGCATCGAGGCGCCCCAGGGCGCGACGCTGGTGGCGGAGCAGGTCGCGCAACTGGACAGCAAGGACATGTCCCTCGAGACCTGGCAAAAGCTCGCGCAGCGCTGCGCGCACTGGCTGGCCGAGCCCGACGTGGCGGGCGTGGTGATCACGCACGGGACCGACACGCTGGAAGAGACGGCCTTCTTCCTGCATTCGGTACTGGCGTGCGCGAAGCCTGTGGTGCTGACCTGCGCCATGCGCCCGGCGAGCGCGCTGTCGCCCGATGGTCCGCAGAACGTGCGCGATGCCATCGGCGTGGCTCTGGCAGCGGGTGCGAAGGGGGTGACCGTGGTGTGCGCCGGCGCGATCTACAGTGGCGCCGACGTCCAGAAAGTGCACACCTACAGGCTCGATGCCTTCGCATCAGGCGATGCAGGCGTGGTGGGCTATGTGGAAGAAGGTGAAGTGCGCCGCGTGAGGGCTTGGCCCGAGGGCGGGGCGCTGCCGGCTTCGAAGATCTTCGAGGCGGCCGCCGTCCAGTGGCCTCGCGTGGAAATCGTCATGAGCCATGCCGGCGCGAGCGGTGCGGTCGTCGAGGCGCTGCTGCAGCCCGGCAACGCCGAACCGGTCCGTGGACTGGTGCTGGCCGCCACCGGCAACGGCACGCTGCATCACGCGCTCGAAGCGGCTGCGCTGAAGGCGCAGGAGGCGGGCGTGGCGGTGGTTCGCGCGACGCGCTGCATGAACGGGCGCATCCTGCCGAAAGCCGATGACCGCCTGCGGGACGCGGGCACGCTCACGCCGGTGAAGGCGCGCATCGCGCTGATGCTCGAGTTGCTCGGGTGAGTTAGTGGCCGCCCTGACGGAGGGCGGCCGGCAATCAGCTGCTCAGCGCTGCGAGTGCGCGCTGGGTGATTTCATCGACCGTGCCCACGCCCTTGATGGCGCGGTACTTCGGCGCGGCGGCCGGGTCGGTCTTGGCCCAGGCCGAGTAGTAGTCGACCAGCGGACGCGTCTGCTGGCTGTACACGTCGAGCCGCTTGCGCACGGTTTCTTCCTTGTCGTCCTCGCGCTGGATCAGGTCTTCGCCGGTGACGTCGTCCTTGCCTTCCACCTTGGGCGGGTTGAACTTGACGTGGTAGGTGCGGCCCGAAGCCGGATGCGAGCGGCGGCCGCTCATGCGCTCGATGATGTCGCCGAAGGGCACGTCGATCTCGAGCACGTAGTCGAGCTTGACGCCCGCCGCCTTCATGGCGTCGGCTTGCGGAATGGTGCGGGGGAAGCCGTCGAACAGGAAGCCGCTGGCGCAATCGGCCTGGGCGATGCGTTCCTTCACGAGATTGATGATCAGGTCGTCGCTGACCAGTGCACCCGCATCCATGACGGCCTTGGCCTGCAGCCCGAGCGGCGTGCCGGCCTTGACGGCGGCGCGCAGCATGTCGCCGGTCGAGATTTGGGGGATGCTGTACTTCTGGCAAATGAAGGCCGCTTGCGTGCCTTTGCCCGCCCCGGGCGCGCCCAGCAAAATTAGTCTCATGGTGTCCTCGGACGGTTCTTAGATTTTGTGTCGCGCCAGGCGTCGGCTTCAGGGGCTTTGGGCAGGGCGGAGTTGCTTCGAGGATAGCACGCGTGCTCCCCGGGATTTGTCGCTGCCCCGACAGGCACGTCGAGCCCCTCAGGCCGTCGGGCCGGCGGCGAAGACCGCGCGCACGCGCGCCAGGTCTTCGGGCGTGTCGATGCCCGGGCCGGGCGCCACGTGGCTCACGTGGACGGCGATGCGGTGTCCGTGCCACAGCGCCCGCAACTGCTCGAGCGCCTCGGTCGCCTCGACGGGCGAAGGCGGCAGCGACGGAAACTTGCGCACGAAGCCTGCGCGGTAGCCGTAGATGCCGATGTGGCGCAGGGGGGCTGGCGTGGGCAGCACCGTGGGCGCGGCGCCGTTGGCGGAACCGTCGCGCCACCAGGGGATGGGCGCACGGCTGAAGTACATGGCGTTGCCCTGTGCATCGAGCACGGCCTTCACCACGTTCGGATTCATGAAGTCGGCCGGCGAATCGATCTCGTGGGCCGCGGTGCTCATCGCGGCCTCCGCATGGGTGGCCAGCGTGGAGGCCACGGCATCGATCAGCGCCGGGTCGATCAGCGGCTCGTCGCCCTGCACGTTGACGACGATGTCGTCGCCATCGAGGCCGAGCTGCTCGCAGGCCTCGGCCAGCCGGTCGGTGCCGCTGGGGTGGTCCTGGCGGGTCAGGATCGCCTCGACGCCGTGCGCCTTGCAGGCATCGATGATCGAGACGTCGTCGCCGGCCACCACCACGCGCACGGCACCGGACTCGCTGGCGCGCCGGGCCACGCGCACCACCATCGGCACGCCGGCGATGTCGGCCAGGGGCTTGTTGGGGAGCCTTGTCGACGCCAGGCGCGCCGGCACCAGAACCATGAAGCTCACAGCCCGAGCTCTTCGTCGGAAAGCGTGCGTGCCTCGTTTTCCAGCAGCACGGGAATGCCGTCGCGCACCGGATAGGCCAGGCGCGCGCTGCGCGAGCAGAGCTCCTGCTTTTCGGGGTTCCAGGTCAACGGACCCTTGGTGACGGGGCAGACGAGCAGTTCAAGCAGCTTGGTATCCATCGAGCGATGATAGCTTTGCGTCGAGCGCGGTGAAGAATTCCGGAGCGGGTGCGAAGAGCAGTGGCACCGCCAGTGCGTCGGGTGCCTTTTGCCACAGCTTGACCGCGTCTTTTTCTGTGCAGACGAGAGGGCCGCCCGCACCGGCCGGGTGTTGCCAGGCGTCGAAGTCGTAGTGGTCGGGCAGCGCGATGGTTTCGGCGAGCGTGAGGCCGCGGCCCCGGAGCATGGCGAAGAAGGCCTCCGGGCGCGCGATGGCCGCGAGCGCGGTCACCGGTTTGCCTGCCAGCGTGCTCAACGGCACGCGCTGCCCCTCGCTCGTGAGGGCGTAGTCCGCAAGGCGCCGTGTGGCGGTGTAACCGCCTGCGAATGCGGGGTGTTCGCCGCTGTGCAGCACCAGGTCGCAGCGGCGTGGCCACGCCTCGCGCAGGGGGCCCGCCGGCAGGCGCCAGCCGTTGCCGATGCCGCGGTCGTCGAACACGCAGATCTCGATGTCGCGGCCCAGCGCCAGGTGTTGCAGCCCGTCGTCGCTGACGATGACTTGCGTGCCGGGATGCCGCTCCAGCAGCGCACGGGCCGCCTCGATGCGCCTGCGCGCGACGAACACGGGGGCCTTCGTGGCGTGGTGAATCAGGGCGGGCTCGTCGCCGACGTCGCGGGGATCGCTGTCGGCCGTCGCTTCACGGCAGTCGTCGGTGCGCCGGCCGTAGCCACGGGACACCACGCCCACCTGGATGCCGCGCGCACGCAGATGGCGCACCACCGCCATCACCACGGGCGTCTTGCCGGCGCCGCCCGCGATCACGTTGCCGACGACGATCACCGGCACGGGCACGCGCTCCGACCTAAGCCACCCGAGCCGATAGAGCCATCCCCGAACGGCGAAGAGAGCTGCATAGAGCAGCGACAGCGGCCACAGCAGGCCGGCCAGCAGGCCGCGGCGCAGCCACGCTTCCTGCAGTCGCGAGGCGGCGGGCGCCTGCGTGCTGCTGCGGCCTTCGGACGGCACTCAGCGCCCGGCTTGCGCCGTCGACTGGGCTGCGAAGGTGATCTGCATCAGGCCGGCGCGGCGTGCTGCCTCCATCACCGTGACGACGGCCTGGTGCGGGCTGGTCGCGTCGGCGCTGATGATCACCACGCTGTCCTTGCCGCCGGTGGCCGCGGCGGCGAGCGCGGCGGCCACGGCATCGACATTGCGGTCGGCCAGGGGCGTCTTGTTGATCGAATAGCGGCCGTCGGCCGACACCGCCACGATCACTTCCTTCGGATAGTCGCGCTGCGCGTCGACGTCCGCGGTCGGCAGCCGAAGCTGCATTTCGGTGAACTTGCTGTACGTGGTCGACAGCATCAGGAAGATCAGGATCACCAGCAGCACGTCGATGAACGGGATCAGGTTGATCTCCGGCTCGTCGCGCGCACCGTGGCGGAACTGCATGCGGCCTCGGGTCATGGCGTCACTTGCGCAGGGCGTTCAGATGGCGGGCGAAGCGCTCGCCCGACAACTCGAGGTTCAGCAGGTATTCGTCGACCCGGCTGCGGAAATAGCGCCAGAAAATGAGCGTCGGAATCGCCACGATCAGGCCGAACGCCGTGTTGTACAGCGCGATCGAGATGCCGTGCGCCAGTTGCGCCGGGTTGCCCGAGCCGACGGCGCCGCTGCCGGGCGACTGCGAGCCGAAGATCTCGATCATGCCGATCACCGTGCCCAGCAGGCCCAGCAGCGGGGCGGCGGAAGCGATGGTGGCCAGTGCCGGCAGGTAGCGCTCCAGCTTGTGCGCCACGGTGCGGCCGGAGGCCTCCATGGCGGCGCGCAGGTCGTCTTCGGTGCAGCGGGGGTTGGCGTTCAGCGCGCGCAGGCCGGCGGCGAGCACCTGGCCGAGCATCGAGTTGCGTTCGAGCTTGGTCACCACGTCGGGGCCGGGAATGGCTCCCTGAGACACCGTGATGGTTTCGTCGAGCAGCTTCGGCGGCAGTACCCTCACGGTCTTCAGACTCGTGAAACGTTCTATAACCAGCGCGAGCGCAATGACCGAACAAGCGAGCAATGGCCAGATCGGCCAACCCGCGGCAACTATGATGGAAAACAAGAAAATCCTCCGGCCCGTAGACTGCAAATGCGCGGCGATTATCCACTGAGCCCACCATCGGCACGCGCCTTGTTTTGGTGTCGGCAAGGACGCACAGATTCTGTGGATAACTTTGTGACTAACCTGCTGCGCAACGTGTCCGAACCCGCATGGAATGGGCTTTTCGCTAGAACGACTGAATTTTGAGCAGCACTTTTTTCAATGAAATCAATGGCTTGCACGGAAAACCGTGCACCTGTCCCGCATTGGGGGCTGGCGCTAGGGGGCGGGCCGCGCGTTGTGGAAGAGTGGCATCTGGCCGAGCGTGCACTTCGTGAGCTTGCGTGACATGAATTCCGCGCCAGGGCCGCGCGTCTGGGCTGTCGGCGCGTTGTGCCATGCGGTTGCCGACGCGCTCGACGCGCGTTTCAACCCGGTGACGGTGCGCGGCGAAATCTCGGGTTTTTCCCGCGCCTCAAGTGGACATTGTTACTTCGCCCTCAAGGACGAATCGGGCCAACTGCGCTGTGCGATGTTTCGTCGCGCTGCCGGCCTGCTCGATTTTTCGCCCCGCGACGGCGACCAGGTCGAGGTGCGCGGCCGGCTCGCTGTGTACGAGCCGCGTGGCGATCTGCAACTCGTCGTGGAGAGCTTGCGGCGCGCGGGGCAGGGTGCCCTGTTCGAGCAGTTCATGCAGCGCAAGGCGCGTCTGGAGGCCGAGGGACTGTTCGACCCGGCGCGCAAGCGTGCCTTGCCCGCCATGCCGCGTTCGGTGGGCGTTGTCACGTCGCTCGGCGCGGCGGCGCTGCACGACGTCGTGACGGCGCTGCGGCGCCGCGTACCGCACATTCCCGTGGTGCTGGCGCCCGCCGCCGTGCAGGGAGCGAACGCGCCGGGTGAACTCGTTCGCGCGCTGCATTCGCTCTACGGGCTCGAGCCGGCGGTCGACGTGATCCTGCTGGTGCGCGGAGGCGGCTCGATCGAAGACCTGTGGGCGTTCAACGACGAGGCCCTGGCGCGCACGATCGTGCAGAGCCCGGTGCCCGTGGTCAGCGGCGTGGGACACGAGACCGACTTCACCATCGCCGATTTCTGCGCCGACCTGCGCGCGCCCACGCCGACCGCGGCGGCTGAACTCGTCAGTGCGCCGCGTGACCTGTGGCTGGGCGCACTCGAACTGCTCGAAGAGCGGCTCGACGATTCCCTGGGCGGCCGCCTGGATGTGCTCGGACAGCGGCTCGACCAGGCGGCGGGGCGGCTCGGGCGTCCGTCAAACCTCGTGGCGCGCCAGCAACTGCGGCTGGCGCACCATGCACAGCGCCTCCAATACGCGATGCGATCGAGGCGCGAGCGCCTGGCGCATGCGCCGCGCGCCTTGGCCGCGGACTTTCCCCAGAAGCTCGAAAGAGCGATGACGCAACGCCATGACCGACTGGAGCGCATGGCGCTGCGGCTGAGGCTGCTCGATCCGGCATTGGTCCTGCAACGCGGCTACGCCTGGCTCACAGATGCCGACGGACGCGCGGTCGTGAGCGCGAAGCAATTGGCACCGGGGGACGCGGTCATCGCAAGGCTCGCCGACGGAGAGGTCGATATGACCGTCTCTCCGGGCGGTGTCACGGGAACACGTCCGACGCGACCTCAATGATTAATTCCTAGAATCCACGATTCCCACAACCAACCCACGAGAAAAAACCATGGAACATGTGCTCCCACCCCTGCCGTACGCACTCGACGCACTGGCACCCGAGTATTCGAAGGAAACCCTCGAGTACCACTACGGCAAGCACCACAACGCCTACGTGGTGAACCTCAACAACCTGCAGAAGGGCACCGAATTCGAAGCGATGACGCTCGAGGAGATCGTCAAGAAATCCAGCGGCGGCATCTAC